>Ga0265297_10000020_pt1 | contig 710442 bp, 661 predicted proteins | sample Munlanlwell13791_FD_192502 | JGI IMG/M metagenome (GOLD analysis project Ga0265297, IMG submission 192502) | Leachate microbial communities from a municipal landfill in Southern Ontario, Canada - Leachate well 137-91 | ecosystem: Engineered > Solid waste > Landfill > Unclassified | place... | reverse complement strand
CCATAAAGATAAATAGCGATGCCGCATATACCAATAAGACCGCCGCGACCCTTACTCTATCGGCAACCGATTCCGGCGCCGGCTTGAACCAGATGAAATTCTCCAATGATAACTCCACCTGGTCTACTCCGGAGGGCTACGCCACGACAAAAGCGTGGACACTCGCGTCAGGCGATGGGGTTAAGACAGTCTATGTAAAGTATTCCGATAAATCGGGCAACTGGTCCGGCAGCTATTCCGATACGATAACACTAGACACCACGCCTCCTGTAATAGTCATAACGAGCCCGGCCGATAACGCCATACTGAACACGACGCCCGTAACCGTATCCTATACAGTAGATGGCGTATCCAAGTCCAAACAGGTATCTTTAGTATCGGGGCTAAACACCATAACGGTCACCGAGACAGATCTTGCCTCGAATACCGCGAGCGCCTCTATAAAGGTAACATACGATAACGCCTCTCCTACAGGCACCATAAAGATAAATAGCGATGCCGCATATACCAATAAGACCGCCGCGACCCTTACTCTATCGGCAACCGATTCCGGCGCCGGCTTGAACCAGATGAAATTCTCCAATGATAACTCCACCTGGTCTACTCCGGAGGGCTACGCCACGACAAAAGCGTGGACACTCGCGTCAGGCGATGGGGTTAAGACAGTCTATGTAAAGTATTCCGATAAATCGGGCAACTGGTCCGGCAGCTATTCCGATACGATAACACTAGACACCACGCCTCCTGTAATAGTCATAACGAGCCCGGCCGATAACGCCATACTGAACACGACGCCCGTAACCGTATCCTATACAGTAGATGGCGTATCCAAGTCCAAACAGGTATCTTTAGTATCGGGGCTAAACACCATAACGGTCACCGAGACAGATCTTGCCTCGAATACCGCGAGCGCCTCTATAAAGGTAACATACGATAACCTTAAAATCGTTACGGTAAGCCTCCCCAGCGGCATGGTAAAACAGGACTATTCCGCCACTCTCAGCGCCGCCGACGGTTACCCGCCTTACGTATGGTCGGTTTCGGGTGGAAGCCTGCCGGGCGGCCTGACCCTGCAAGGTTCTACCGGGATAATATCGGGCACTTGTGCCGCCGCGGGCACCTCCAACTTTACCGTAAAAGTGACCGATGCCAAATCGGCTTATGTCACCAGAGCGCTTTCTATCGAGGTACAGCCTGTCCCGATGACTCCCGACGAACAGCTTCTCGACGAGACGCAAAGCCGCGCGGCCCTCTATTTTTATAATGAGATCCTGTCGAATAATCTCGTAAAGGACGGCGACCACCAGGACTTCGCCAGTATAAGCGCCGGCGGTTTCGGCCTTGCCGCGCTGTGCGTCATGGCGGAACGGTACGGCACTACCGCCGCCTGGACGGTAACGCCCGCGCAGGCGCGCGCGCGCGCGAACCAGATCCTGGACGAATGTATAAAACTGCAGAATATGCAGACGCCGGAAGGGAACGATTACGGGATAGCGGGATTCTTATACCATTTCATAAACCAGAATGAGACGAGGCAGGGGTCTTCGGAGATATCGACGATCGACATGGCGCTATTACTGGCAGGCGCCATAACAGCCGGAGAATATTTCGGAGATGAGGTAAAACTTAAAGCCGCCCAACTGTTCAATAACGCGAATTGGAGCTATTTCCTGGTCTCAAACAAGAAGCAATTTTCGCACGGGTCATATTATGCCGGCGCCGGAGCCATGCCGAATACCTGGGACCGTCCCGGGGATGAGACTATGCTGGTCTCGCTTATGGCGATCGCCTCTAGCCCGGACAATCAATCATTCCTTGAGACGATGTATAGCTGGCCCAGGACGGTCAGGGAATACAGCGGTTACAAAGTAGTCAACTCGTATTTTGGCTCGCTCTTTACCTATATATTCGGCCACTGTTTCTTCGATTTCGAGAAGCTGGGTAAAGATAATCCTCTTCTTGCTATGTCGGCCGTGGAACCGGTCGACTGGTGGGCCAATTCCGTCAGTGCCGCTTACGCGAACAGGCAGTTCTGCATAGACCAGTCGCCGAACTACACGTCATACGGCCCGAATAGCTGGGGCATCACGTCGTGCGAACGCGCGGAAAACGATTATTACGCGGGTCTTTTAGGCGCGGCGCCGTGTGAAGCGAACGGCGGCCCTACGCATGACGGTACGATAGCCCCGTACGGAGCGATCAGCGCCATGCCGCTTATGAGGACCTCCGCGTCCGAAAATCTTTCCGACAACCTTTCGTTTAAGGCGCTTAAGTATTACCACGATACCTATTATAATAACCTTTGGGGCGCGTACGGTCCGCGGGAATCGTTCAACCAGAATAACGTATTCAACCCCTGTTACTTCGGTATAAACGTGGGAGCCGAGGTAGTAATGATAGAGAATTACCGCTCCGGCCTTATCTGGAATAAGTTTATGGGCAATACGAATATAAAAGCGGCCGTAGCGAAAGTCTTCGGCACGAGCGAGCTGCCGCCGCAGAAGACATTATATGTAGATGCCGCCAACGCCGCCGATACGAACCAGGACGGCTCCCAGGCGCATCCCTTCAGTTCGATACAGAGGGCGATCGATACGGGCGGCAGTAACAGTTTTATCAATATCGCCCCCGGTAAGTACGTGGAGTTGCTGAGCATTGTATCAAAAGTGGGGGTAACCCTGAAGGGCGTCGTCGCGGATCGCGCGGATGCCGTGAATTCTCAAATAAACGTTGTTGTTGTCGATGACCAAGTTACTACGGTATGCGTTACGGTGAAGGGTTCGCGAAATGTGGCGATAGACGGTATTGTAGTAACGAGCGGTGATTTTTCGAATCCTGCGTCGTGTGGAATTTATACTGAGAATAGTCATGATGTAGCAATAAAAAATTGCGTTATCCAGGACCTGGGATACCATTCCAACGGGCTTGGCGGTATCTATTGTACGGATGGTACCAGGCTCGTGATATCCGGCAACATAGTAAGGCGCACTTATGGCCATTTTAGCGCGGGAATTTGTGTCTACGGGTGGTCTGACGTCGTGATCGTTAGGAATGATGTCAGCGATAATAATGCGTGGGCGAGCGGCGCCGGCATCTCGGTTTCGAGCGTTACCAATCTCTCGCTTAAAAATAATCGTATATACTACAACGTTGCCGATTTTCAGGCCGGGTTAGCTTTGTCGAGTGCGAAAGGGGAGGTAAAGAATAATCTCTTAATAGGTAATCGATACGATTACCGCGGGCCTTACGAGGGAATCCGCTGTGCCGATTCCGATGTCGTAATTACCAACAACACCCTTGACGGCGCTGAAGGGATTTCGATTACGGAAGGATCTCCGAGAGTGGAAAATAATATTGCGCAATACATAGAGTATACGGGCGGCGGCGCGCCCATCATTATGTATAATAATATCTATATCGGCCTGATGATCGGAAAAGGCACGATATCGGAAGCGGCATTATTCGTAGCGGAGGATACCGGCGACGGCAATATGGATAACGATGACTTCCACTTTCAGCCGTTATCGCCGTGTATAAATGCCGGCGACCCGGATCCGGCGTATAACGATAAAGACGGCACCAGGAACGATATGGGCGTATACGGCGGACCGGATTCGTGCGATCCTGCCCCGCGGTTTTTGAATGTCCCGCAGGATTATCCGACGATCCAGTCTGCAATTGACGCAGCTTCAAAAGGAGATGTTATAAAAGTCGCAGCCGGAACTTATAACGAAAGTCTGACCATAAACAAAGGTGGAATAATACTGCAAGGCGATAACCGATTATCGATAATAGAATGGAACAACTCGGCGATTCCGGCAATATCTTGCAGCAATATAAATGATGTGGAAACAAATATTACAGGCTTTACCATTAGACATGCCTATGAATCATGCATCGAATGTGCACCTACGGTTAAGTCATTAAGGATAGATGATAATTTTCTAGATGGATGTAGTATTGTTTTGCGGGATGGATCTTCCGCCGCAATTACTAATAATAATATGCCATCAGCAGTTATCTCCGGGTGTGCTAACAATTACCTTTACATTGTCGGCAATAGCATAGCCTCTAGAAGCTATGGAGACATACATAATGGGATAGGTATTCGCGGGGGAACCGCCAAAATAAAGAACAATGAAATATCTAACTCATGGAATAGTGCTATCTTAATGTCGGGCAATTCTTCCGGTGAGATTATAAATAACGACATATCGGGCAATGGCGGATGGAATCAATCGGCAGGTGTTGATCTTAGCGATTCCAAGGTGTTGATATGTAATAATATCTTTTATAATAACCAGACCTTTAGCTCTCAAACACAAGGCGGAGCGCTTAACGCTAACAATAGTAGCGTTTCGTTTTACAATAATATTTTTGTAGGCAATAGTGCTTATAGAGGCGCCGCGGCGTGTTTTAGTAACTCAAATATTGCCGGAAAAAATAATATTTTTTGGTCAAATAGCGGAACTACAGAGGTAGTGTATTTTGACGGAGTCGGAACGCAGGTCTTCGCCTATAACAATTTCTGGTCAAATAAGTCTCCAGTTGACGTGACCGGTATTACCTTGGGGGTTAACAATATTAGTGCCGATCCATTATTTTTAAATGGTCACTCGTGTCCTTTTGATTATCATTTAACAACCGGGTCACCATGTATTGATTCTGGAGACCCTAACACAACTTTTAATGATCTGGATAACACAATTAACGATATGGGCATTTACGGAGGGCCGACGCCTATGCCCGACGGAAATTAACTTTGAAAAAAATGCAAAGTTTTATTTGTTTTACATGCTTAAAGGTTTAATTCTGTTAAGTCATAAAAAATGTTGTTTTTCTTCATTGACTGTATATATATTTAATGATATAGTTGAATTGAACATAACGAAAGGGGGAAACAAAGATGAACTTTATTAATGCATTAATAAAGTTGGTTTCGCAGTTTTCAAATTCAACAGAAAAGGAGGTGAGTAAGATGAAGAAGATATTGATAGTTACTACTATAGCGTTGTTGGCTATCGGGCTAAACGTTATTCCCGCGCATGCGTATTCTGTCCTGACTGCCACTACCGGCGGCGCTGCTTGCTCGGTCTATATTACGGCAAGCGGTCAGATCGCCGGCAATACAGTGGCGTTTTCTGTTTCTGTGGTTCCGCAGGGCGGCGGGGCGGCTACGGCTTTAACCTTCTCGAATCCGAGCGGGATTATGGACTCCGGGAAAGCGCTTAAGATCGTCGGCGGGACGAACATGGTAAACTCGAGGATCATCCTGTATACCGATAATGCCAGCTACTTTACTAAAGGCCACGATCCACGGTATGAAGACGGTGATCCTACCATGCTTCCGACCGGTGCCGATGGTTCCGGGATGGTTGGGGCGAGTGACACAGGTTACGTTGTCTCGATGTTCTGGGGTACGCAAAATGGCACCTCGGCAGGCGCTACGCCCAGCGATAACGTAAACTATTCGTTTGGGTATACAGTCGATGGAAGCGGTAACATTTCGTTTACAAACGCGACCTGGATCGTCGACAAGGGTAATTCGTACAAATACGTGACAATCAACAGTACCCTTGACAACGCTACGTTGTATAAAGGCACTACAACCAGCAGCGTGGCAGTGGAAAACAAGGATGGTGATGGGTTGATGCCCCAGAGCTGGACGGAAGATTACTGGACATCGGCAACTGTTCACATAATTAGTAATGGTTCCGACAACACGCTTGCAGGTATGGCGCTCTATAAGAGTATCGCAACCACTGCTTTCAGCCTGGGCTATGACGGTACAAACTATAACTGTGTCGTGCCCGACCTTACTGCGGCGTGCGCCGGCGATTTTACAAAGAACGTGCCGGGAAACCTCACCAGCGGTATATACATCTACATTGGCGCCGATTTCAGGAATAAGCCCGCGCAGAACTATACGACGTCGAAGCTTTATATCGAAGAGGTGCAGGACTAATAGAATTAGCTAAACCTTCTTTATCTTAAGGAAGGTTTAGCTAAGTTCTAGAGCTTGGCAGATAGTTTTGAAATGATTGACTGAAAAAGGCAAACCTGCAGTAATGCGGGGGCGCAAAATCACGGGCCCAGTACCGGTATATTGGTACTGGGCAGCCGGATTACCAAATCGATCAGGATTGGTAGTCCGGTTTTTTATAGGCACGCTAAAGGGGGATGAGGACGATGCGAAGGATCAAGTTTTGGATATTGGCGGCGATCTCGATCCTTACTCTTGTCTCGATACGGGATAAAGAGATAATCCTCCATGCCCCTACCGCCGCGCCTTTAGTAGCGGAAGCGTATCAATCGCCGGACAAAGAATCTTCGCAGACAAATATTTCGGTTCCCCTTGCTTCATCCAGGAATGGCACAGCCTTACAGAACTTTACGCCATTGAATAATTCTACCGCTAATAACAACACATCGGATTATGATAGCCCGGATACTCCCCAGGAAAAAACTGTATCTACCAGCCCTTCTTTGCAAGCAAACTCCAGCGATACTCCTGAAGCGCCTTCAAAGTCCAATTCTTCGGACGATGATAGTGTGGTCTATGGTCTGAGCAGCGTGTTAGATACCACCACAACTGATGATCCGGGTGATGGTGATAGCGGGACCGGTTCTGAAGGCAGTTCGTCCAGCCCGGCGCCGGTATACGTGACCGGCGTAACTCCAAATAGCGCTATCCCGGGTGTTGCCGTTACTATACAGGGCGCAGGTTTCAGCGCTACAGCCAAAGATACGGTTAAATTCGGCGATACCGAGTCCGATACGGTAACGGTGGTATCGGCTAACCAGATTTGCGCCGCCGTTCCGCAAGGGCTTCCCGAAGGGTTTACCGATATTACGGTGAGCGTGGATACGGTAAGCGGCAAGATGGGGATGTTCGATATACTCGGCGATACGGCCGGGTCGGTCTTTGTAGATCAGACAACAGCGCTCCTTGACTCCGCGATCAGTTTAAGCGATTCATCTATAATCAGGACCGGCGATGTAGACGGCGACAAGGACCTGGATCTTCTGGTAGTCGATACGGTTTTGAAGAAGGTATACCTGCTTGTTAACGATGGAAGCGGTAGATTTACCAACGGGGCACTGCCGGATGAGATTAAGAATAGCGCTTCTATTATTACCGATGCGGCCCTTGGCGATATTAACGGTGACGGTTTCCCGGAACTCTTCCTTACGTACTCCGAGGGCCAGGCTATAAAGTTATTTTCGAATAACGGCGCAGGCGTGTTTACCTACGTCTCCGACGGCACTCCGGCTCTGGCACAGGACGCGGCCGCTCTCGATCTGGGCGATGTAAACGGCGACGGTTATCTCGACATTGTGGTAGCGGTCCATGGCTCGCAGGACCTCCTCCTCGTCAACGATTGTGCCGGCAAATTCTCACAAGATACGCAATTTAACCTGCCCGCTGTTATCGACGGCAGTTCCGATATACGATTCTGCGACGTCGACGGCGACGGCCGGCTCGATATCCTTACGACCAATAACGAGATCGTCGGTTCCAGCGATTTACGGAATCGTGTCTATATAAATAACGGCTCAGGCGGGTTTACCGATGCTACGAATGCGCTTCTTCCCGACGATAGCGAATATAGCGAAGTCCTGGATACGGGCGATGTAAATAGCGACGGAAAGATAGATCTTGTCGTGGCATGTTTTACACAAAACCTGCTTCTTATGAATAATGGCGACGGCTCATTCGCGGATAAGACGGCCGACCTGATGCCTGCGAACGATTTTAATTCCAGAGACATTAAGCTGGGAGACCTGAACGGCGACGGCCGGCTGGACGCGGTAGTGCTTGGAGAGGACAGCATATCGCTTTATATGAATGATAAGGCAGGCTCATTCAAAAATATCGACGCGTCTATAAAACTGCCGGATTACCGGAGCACCCCGGCGCTTATCGGAGGCCAAAATGTCCAACTGGCGGATATTAACGGCGACGGCGCGCTGGATATCATAGTGGGCGGAAGCGCTCTGCGCATATTGGTGAGCAGTGCGGTAAATAAGCCGCCCGTGCTGGATCCTATAGGAAATAAGACGATCGGCGTGGGGAAAGAACTTATATTCAATATCAATGCCGCCGATCCTAATGGCGACCCGCTTCTCTATCTAGCCGAAGGCCTACCCGTCGGCGCGGCGTTCGATAATAAAGTATTCAGCTGGACTCCTGCCGAAAGCGATGAGGACACGGTTAAGAATCTCCGTTTCATCGCGCGGGAGGATAATTCCAGCGCATTGCAGGATAGCGAAGATATAACGATTACAGTCAGCGGTACGCCTCCCGTATTGACGGTAACTCCCAGCGAATCTTCCGTAACATTGCACAAGAACGAATCTACGGTATTTATGGCATCGGCTTCAGATCCCGATACGCCGGTAACGATTACGTGGACGGTGAACGGGGAAGTGATAAACGGTACGCCGAGTGAATTTTCCATACTCTCGCTTATATTCGGCACGGGCGACTATACGATCGTCGTAACCGCTACGGATTGTAATGGTAATTCTTCCTCGTTTACCTGGGCGGTCGAAGTCGTCAGCGATGCCGCGAATCACGCGCCGGTCATAGATGCGCTTACCCCCGCCGCGGCCGAAGTCAATATTAACGTTAAGGCCGGCGAGACTAAACAGCAGTCGTTCCAAGTAACGCAGTATCATGATCCCGACAGCGGGCAATCGGTAAGTTTCAAGTGGTATAAGAAGCCGGCAGGCGGGTTGTATACAGAGCTTACGGAACTACAGAACGCGCAGAGCGGTCTATTGGCTCTCGCGGAGGGTGAACACTATATAAAGGTAGTCCTGACCGATAACGGCACTCCGGCGATGTCTACGCAGTTCGAGTGGCATGTGACGGTTACCGGTAATAACGCTCCGGTTATCGACGAGATCACCCCTGCCGCGGCGGATGTTAACATAACTATCCATCCGGGCGAGGTTAAAAGTTGTGAGTTTAAAGTAAAACAGTATCATGATCCCGACAGCGGGCAATCGGTAAGTTTCAAGTGGTACAAGAAGCCGGCAGGAGGTTCGTATACAGAGCTTGCGGAACTACAGAACGCGCAGAGCGGCGCATTGGCTCTACCGGAGGGCGAGTACTATATAAAGGTAGTACTGACCGATAACGGCACCCCGGCAGTCTCCACACCGTTCGAATGGCATGTGACGGTTACGGAGAGTTCGACGCCTGCGTACACTCTCACTCTTACGGCCTCTAACGGTTCCATAGCGAAGTCACCAGATAAGACCACTTATACTGCTGGTGAAGTAGTTACCCTGACAGCTGCGCCGGCTGGCGGATACTCGTTCTCCAATTGGTCAGGCGACCTAACCGGCTCTACAAACCCCGCTACCATAACAATGAACGCTAATAAGTCGGTAACGGCTCTGTTTACAGTACTGCCGGCTCTTACGATCAACGCTACAGCGGGTACCGGCGGTGACATATCGCCTTCAGGCGCTGTAAGCGTAGCCAATGGCGCAAGCCAGACATTCACGGTTACTGCCGACACAGGTTACAATATCGACCAGGTATTAGTGGACGGCGCGCCTGTTACGCTCTCGGGCGGCACTTACACATTCACTAATGTAACTACAAACCACACGATAGCCGCGAGCTTCACTGAAGTACCTGCGTACACTCTCACTCTTACGGCCTCTAACGGTTCCATAGCGAAGTCACCAGATAAGACCACTTATACTGCTGGTGAAGTAGTTACCCTGACAGCTGCGCCGGCTGGCGGATACTCGTTCTCCAATTGGTCAGGCGACCTAACCGGCTCTACAAACCCCGCTACCATAACAATGAACGCTAATAAGTCGGTAACGGCTCTCTTTACAGCGAGTCTGACTATCGAGGAGCAGATACTCATAACCTCATTCAAATATTTCTGGCATGAGACCGATAATCCGGCCACGGGATTTGTGCGTGACAGATTGCCGGTCGATCCTGCCAACCGTAACGCGACATGGGACACGCATTACAATATGGCGAGCATGGCGGCTACCGGATTCGGTCTTGCGGCAATGTGCGTTGCGGCCGAACATTACGGCGACGGGACAAATCCGGATTGGCAGGAGGCGGACCCGGACAAACTGAAAGCAAGGGTTACGCTGATATTCGATAAACTGCTCGAGATACAGGGTAATCAGAACTCGGCTGATCCGTCTACATTTTCAACATGGGGAAGGGACGGTTTATTCTATCATTACGTCAATATCGAAACCGGCGAAAGATGGGCCGGCTCGGAAGTTTCGACGGTCGATACCGCAATACTCGTTGCCGGCGTCCTGACTGCCGGTGAATATTTCGGCGGAGATTTGAAAGACAAGGCCCTGCTGATATACAAAAATATCAACTGGAAAGCTTTCCTGGATCAAAACAAAACCGTCCAGGACGGCCACGAAGTGGCAAATCCGTATTATAACCAGCTGTATCACGCATGGGACCCCGACCGGACCGGCGCGAATCAATTCTTCGACCATTGGGATTACACAAGCGAATGTATGCTGATCTACATCCTTGCGGCGGCGGCTCCGGATTCCGATCACGCGATACCCGCCGAAACATTCTACGCATTCAGGCGCGAGCTTGGCACTTACAATGCGGACAGTAACCCTATGGTAAAGTCGTGGTTCGGCCCGCTCTTCGTTTATCAGTATGCGCAGGCCTTCTTTAATTTTAAAGATGCCTCAGGTCTCCCGCTATATGATAAGGAAGGTATTGACTGGTGGCAGAACTCTGTTGAGGCGACAAAGGCAAATAAGCAGTTCTGCAACGATAATATTGCGAATTATGCGGGTGAGGAAGATCTCTGGGGATTGACAAGCGGGTACAGCAGTGGATTCAGTTACAATGTTTACGGTGCCCCGCCGGCAGGCGTTGCGATTCCGTCGGGAGACGTGCGTGGAGCCGATGGTACGGTCCATCCTTCGGCGGCCGGAGGATCGATAGCCATGCTGCCGGATGAGTGCCAGCGCGCCCTTAAGAAGATGAAGGAGCTGTATGACGTTTATGGTTATCAGATATGGGGAGATTACGGTTTTGTAAATTCGTTCAGGATGGGCAGTAGCCTGAATGAGGAGCCGTTCCCGATAGCGTCGTTCTATTGCGCTATCGATATGGGCATATCGCTTATTATGGCGGAGAACCGCGATTCCGGTCTTATATGGAATAATTTCGGAGGTTTCGAGCTTGAGCCGGGCAAGACCTTGAAGGATACCATAATACAGAAATTAGGATTCGCTGCCGACAATGTATGTGCTATTACGGTTGATGACCCGGATAGTAATTCGAATTTTCATATGGGGCAGGTGAGCGCGGAAAATCCTTCGCAGACCGTACAGTTTAACCTGGATTCCGTAGAAAACAAGGCGTATCTACTTACAATACACCAATTTGTGAATAAAGCGCTCGGGAGTCATACGGTTACGCTCGGTATAAAGTTGAACGATATCGACGGTGGGTCGATAACATTCACTTATGATAGCTCCAGTATCGACCCGCAGCTTATACAATATATAGCTATAGACAACGCGGCCTTAAAGACCGGGGTTAACACGCTTGCCTTCCAGTGGCAGAGCGGTACCGCCGGCGCCAAATGGTTCGCATGGCAGAACATAGAAATAACGAGTCCATCCGTTCATGATACATGGGTTATGGCGCGTAATGAATCTTCTACTCCAAAGTCGTTCTTTGGCAACAAATACCGTCTCGATTCTACATATTATGTAGGGGCCGATATAAATACGTTTTCTCAAGAGCTGGACAAGGATACCGAAAATTTTAGTAATATAATCTTCTATAACGAAACTACGGATTACGCTACGATCACTTTTAAGGTCTTGGATACCCAGAACCAATTGTCGAACAACCTGGTTATATTCGTCAATAATTCCGAATTAATCTTCAACGGTCAGGTTTCGGAAGGCGACCAGGTAGTCACGCAAGGATTCTATGTCAATGAAGGATGGAATGTAATAACGCTCTATCATCCCGGCATTACCACAACTGCCCCAAGCGGGTGGATACGGTGGGATAGTTTTGGTCTTACGCAGGCCATACCGCCGGTCCTTAAACCGCCGGCCGAAGTTATCGGAGCATCCTTTGGTAAAGACAAAACGCATCTGAGGTGGAATACCGTTTACGGCGCGGCAAAATATAACATATATCGCTCAGGCGCGCAGGGAGGGCCTTATATAATGGCGGGCTCTGTAGATGGTCCCGCGGTAACCTATTCAGACAGCGGTCTTAGTAATGGTACGCCGTATTATTATGTGGTCAGGTCCGTAAAGAGCGATAATACCGAATCTGCGAATTCCGCCGAGATCAAAATAATTACGGGCACATACCGGTTGGATTACGGCGACGGACATGAGCCGAACGTATTCGGAGGTCTTACTCTTGATAACGGCGGTTTGACCATAGGAGATACGGTCTTTGTCGACGCGTTGAGATACGACGGCACGGCCGGAAAAGTGCGCAAAGCAATCTTACAGCCGGGCCAGAAGAATACGATAGCTCTTAATAACTCAAATATATCAGACGCGACCATGATATCTTTCAGGGTTATGGGAGAGAATGGCGGAGAAAAATTTACGCTTCGCCTGCGGGATTCCGGCAATACGGAAGCGCAAATGACGTTTACGGTCGCAACCGGCGGAGTATGGCAGGAGATGCACGTCTTATTGAGTGATTTTCCCGCCGCGGTGAATCTTTCGAGCATAGCGGCAGTCGATATTGTTTCCGCGGATACGCTACAGCCGATCACTCTCTATTTTGACGAAGCGGAATTTGACCCCGTCGATCTCACCGGTGACAAATTGGATATCGCGATACTGGACGGCGCGTCCGGTATCCAGGCCACAGGAGTAGATTTCGGGCAGGCCACAGCCTCCCAGCCAAAAGTTCTTGCAAACCAGTATCTGCAGATAGATTATAAGAGTTCCGGGACATGGGGTATACAAATATATACCGACAATAAGGCGGATAATGCATATCCAAAATATTCCGGAACAGGCGCCCAGGCAAACGGATTAATAGGAGTGTCGAATTCGGGCTATAGAGTTCCGATGATATGGCAAGTCTGGGATGCCCGGAAGGGTTATTATAATGGGGCCGAAACCCCGGAATTCGATACTACGGTCAATGACGGAGACAGGGCGGAATTTGCCTTTGTGATGGATAAGAGCGACCCTGATTGGTCGAAGGACCAGTATGTGCGTAATTACCGGACTTTGATCAATAGTAACGGCGAGCTTGGCGCGCCGGTTCCACTGGCATATCCGCCTCCGGGTTATTGGCCCAGGACGACCGCGGTAGGTAATGCTATTTATGTCTATTTGGCGGCAGATTTTAGCGGCGCGCCTGCCCAGGAGTACCGTACGAGCAGGTTGACGGTAGATATTTATCACACATAAAGGCGGGATGGTAAAGATGCGTAAATATACTATATCTTTTTGTATCCTGGCAGTGAGTTTTTTTCTGACCTGTGTCAATTCCTACGCACTGGTTATCGGACCTGCGCGCCTTGAAACGCGTCTTCCTGCAGGTGAAGTAACGGTAATCGATTACTATGCGCAGAACGATACAGAAGGTACTATGCATGTAGTCGTTGAGCCGGAAAATTGGGGTGCGTATGCGCATGGCTATAAGGATCTACCCGTAAAGTCCTGGATAACCCTGGATACTTATGAATTTGACCTAAAACCCAGGGAAATAAAAAAAATCAAACTTAAAGTGAGGACTCCGACCAATGTAAAGGGTGAGGTAGCTGTCCAGGTATATTTTTCTTCGGTGGTAGTCGAGGCAGGCGCCACCCCGGAAACCGGTATTCGCTCAAGGCTGGGGGCAGTGCTGTATGTAGCTATAAAAGGAACCGAAACGCCGGAAGCAAAGATAAAAGATGTTGCTGTTTCGAAATTGCTTAAAGACGGAAAAGAATCCTTGAATATAATGATATCGGTCGCGAATTCCGGCAATGTGCACATATTACCCGCGTCTATGGAGGCGCTTATTAAGAACGAAAAAGGAGTAGAGATAAAGAAGCTGGACCTGCCCTGTGGTAAAAGCATGTTACCGTGCCAGACCAATACATACTCGGTCTCCTGGGATGTCCCTGAGCTTAAAGCGGGTATGTATACGGTGGAAATAATTATGAAATATGGTAAAATGTATACAAAAGAAAAGACTGCCCTATCGCGGAAACGGTTTGAAGTAAATAACTCGGGGGAAGTGATTACAAAATGAAGGTAAAACTTATTATTTTGATATCGATCGCCGCGGTTATCATGATCCGGGATAATGGCCATATCTCGGCATATCAGCCGCTGGCGGACGCGGTCGCGATTAAAAGCGAGGGGACGGTCTCTGCGACTCCCGGGCCGATGCTCGATGATTTCAATAGCGGCTCCAGCGTAAATCTCTGGGGTAATATAAGCGGTACGCTTGCCAAAAGCGACACTACCGCGTCTATCGTCGGAAGTTACGTAGGTGATACCGCCGCTTACGGCAACGCGGGCCACTCCCTGCAGTTGACCTATGATGTTAATTACACGGATAGCTGGGCAACATATTACACATCCCTTGGAGGCGACAGCATAAGCGATTATAATTATTTGTCCTTCTGGGTCAAGGGATTAAATGGCGGCGAATATTTTAAGATAGAGCTTCATCATACAAACTTCGATCCGACACAGTCAGTAGGCCATAATAACGATTACAATGCCTCGGTCTATGTTACGGATTATCTCGACGGCGGAGTTGCTACGGCATGGCGGAAAGTGGTTATTCCGCTGGATGCTTTTGCCAACATTACAGACCGGTCACGGATCAAAGAGATCGCAATAACTTTCGAGAATACGCAAGCCGCTTTAAACGGTAGTCCCAAAAACAGCACGGTTTATATCGATAATATATGTTTCGGCAAACAATTCCTGGGTTTTGTAAGGATCGATCACTTTGGCGACAAGGTCAGCAAGAACGCGTTAGGGGGGAATTGCGGCGGCGCTTCCGAGACCAGTCCTGTCCACGGTAGTTTTAGCTACACAAACAGCCAGTACGTCGATTATGCAAACGGATTAGACTTCCATTTCCAGGATTGCTGGGATACCGATACTCCGGCCGACCATCGCTATTACGCGTACGCCTCCGTTGTTGGCGGCGGTGATTCGGGGTCGACTCCGCAGCCCAGGAATTTCAGCGCGTACAGCAACATAACATTTTCGTGTAAGTCGAGCTCGGCTAACGTGAGATGTCTTAAAATGGAATTACACTGCCCGACGTACCTTAATAATTATTTCCATTTTTTCAAGTATACTTTCACGAATACTTCATGGACAAAGGTTACGGTGCCGTTGTCCGAGTTCACTACGAAGGGCTGGGCGGGGCAGGGGACTTCCATAACCGCGGTGAATAAGACTAATTCGATCGGCGAGATCGTATTCACAAGGGATGGCTGGATGTCCCGATGGCCGGGTGATTGGGACTACGGGGTATTTGCCGGCGATTTCTATATAGACGAAGTGCAGTTCGAGGCCGATGGTTATGCCCCGGATACAACGGCTCCGGCAAAACCCGGGAATCTAGCCGTGTCGGGATCCGGTAATCAGCTGACCGTAGCGTGTACGGCTTCTTCCCGTATCTCGGATGCCACGATGGAGAATGTCGGTTTCGAATATGAAGATGGTGCGATATGGAGAGCGATCGGATGCGACTACAATACCGCGGGTAACAGCTATTCTACTACGTGGGACGTGTCGGGATTATCTGCCGGATCTTACAAGGTTAGGGCAGCAGCGATGGATGCGGCAGGAAACGTTACTTATTCAAACAACGTGGTGTACAAAAAGTCGTAATTCATGATTACGATATTACTTGACATATAAATTTTTTAGGGTAAAATCTCCCTATCTCTGGCTGTTTGACAGATAAAGCTATATGGGCGCCCGAAAGGGCTTAAAAGGGAATTCCGAGCAAGCGCTGCTTGGCAAAGTTTGCGCAAAACGGAAACGGTCCCGCCGCTGTAGCCCCGGCCTCTTGCGTTATTAAGAGGAGCCTGTCGGTGAATCATGCCACTTTTCCGCATTTTTCGGAATGGGAAGGCAGCCGATAAGGCCGGGGTAGTCAGAAGACCTGCCCATATGATAGCAGTGCGATGCCGTGCGAGCATCGTCATGTGTGGGTTTTAGTAGAACAGGGAACTTGCCCCATACTTTCGTGAAGCGAAGGTGTGGGGATTTTTATTTATCCTTAGGGTCATTTATGGCTAAAAAAATAATACTTATACGTCACGGGGAGACGGACTGGAACCGTCTCGGCAGGTACCAGGGGCATAGCGATACGGACCTTAACGCGAAAGGCCGGGCGCAGGCGAAAAAACTCGCCCGCCGCCTTAAGGACGTAGATATAGGCGCTGTTTACACAAGCGACAGGAAACGGGCGATCGGTTCTGCGCGGATAATATTCGGCGACAGGCCCCTCAAGTCCGAGCCCGGCTTAAAAGAGATATGCTTCGGTATCTTCGAAGGGCTTACGTATGACGAGATCATGGCCCGGTACCCGCGGCTCCATATTAAATGGCTGGCCGACCCGTTCGGTGTCAAGATACCCGGCGGCGAAACTCCTTCGGCATTCAAGAAAAGGGTACTTAAGGCCTTTAAAAAGATAACCCGCCGCAAAGAGGATGACGCGGTCGCGATAGTGACCCATGGCGGCGTGATAAATATCATTGCCGGCGAGATGCTGGGCGCGCTCAAGCGCCGGGACTTCGTTCCCGGGCACACGAGCCTTACGGTAATAGAATTCATAAGAGGAAAGGCTAAGGCCGTATTGTTAAATGATACGGCTCATCTAAACGATGGGAAAGATAACGTTCATAGTCGGCGGCGCAAGAAGCGGAAAGAGCAGCTACGCCCTTACGCTTGCCGCTAAAGCGAAGAACCCGGCTTTCATCGCGACCTGCGAAGCGCTCGATGACGAAATGGCCGCGCGGATAAAGAGGCACAGGAGCGAGAGGCCGAAGAACTGGGTAACTTACGAAGAGCCGCGGCGTCTGGCGCGGCTGGCCGGGACCCTTCCCGCCGGGCATGACTTCATCATCATAGACTGTCTTACTCTTTTTGTATCGAATATGATGCACGCAAAAGAGTCTCCGGAGATCATTGAAAAAGAGACGATCTCTGCGATCGCGGCCCTTAAAAAGCGAAAGGGCTGTTCCGCTATAGTATCGAATGAGGTTGGGCTCGGGATAGTTCCGGATACAAAATTGGGCCGGAAATTCCGGGATATCGCCGGCCGGATAAATAAGATCGCGGCGGAAAGATCGGACCGGATGGTTTTTATGATATCCGGTATACCGTTGAGGATAAAGTAGATGGAGAAGCTGGATCGCGTCAGGAGATCGATCGGAGCGCTCGATCGCGCCGTAATGGCAAAGACGCAAAGCAGGCTCGATAATCTTACAAAGCCGCTGGGGAGTCTTGGGAGGCTGGAGGAATTGATCAAAAGCATTACGGGGATGACGGGGAGCGAAACGCCTCCACTGGCAAATAAGGTCATCTTCACGATGGCCGGCGATCACGGCGTTACCGACGAGGGGGTGAGCCCGTATCCAAAAGCGGTGACCGCCCAGATGGTCTATAATTTTTTACGGGGCGGGGCGGCTATCAACGTCCTGGCAAGGCACGCGGGCGCCAGGGTCGTGGTGGTCGATATGGGGGTTGCCGAGGATATCAAGGCCGGCGCGGGCCTTATTATAAGGAAGATAAATTACGGGACGCGGAATATGGTCAAGGGTCCTTCCATGACGCGCGCGGAAGCGCTAAAGGCCATAGGGTCGGGGATAGATATATTTGAGTCGGAATTCAAAAAAGGTATAGATATAGTCTGCACGGGCGAGATGGGGATAGGCAACACTACCGCCGCAAGCGCGATAACGGCTCTCTTTACCGGCAGGCCCGTCAAAGAAGTTACGGGCAGAGGCGCCGGTCTCGATGATAAGGCGCTTGCCGGTAAGATAAGGATCGTCGAGAAGGCTTTGGATGTAAATCGCCCCGACCCTGAAGACGCTATCGATGTCCTGATGAAGGTTGGCGGGTTTGAAATAGGCGGCCTGGCGGGCATAATACTTGCGGCATCTGCCAGGAGGGTGCCGGTGGTTATCGACGGTTTTATTTCGGGCGCGGCCGCGCTTGTAGCGTACAAACTGCATCCGACGGTAAAAGATTACATGATAGCGAGCCATTGTTCGGTCGAGAGCGGGCATAAATTTATCCTGGCGGAGCTGGGCCTTAAACCTGTATTGGATCTCGACCTTAGGCTGGGCGAGGGCACGGGCTCGGCGCTCGCGCTTTGCCTTATAGACGCCTCCGCAAAGATACTCTCCGAGATGGCGACATTCGAAAGCGCAAGCGTTTCTAAAAAGGTTTCGTGACGATATGAAGAGCCTCCTGGCGGCGGCGCAGTTTCTTACGGTAATCCCCATCCGGATAAAGCGCATGACGGGAAAGGACCTTGCCGGCGCCGCGGCTTTTTTTCCTGTCGTAGGGCTGCTGCTGGGGATGGTGCTGGCCGCGGCGAGTCTTTTATTGACCGCCGTCCAATTCGGGACTTTTACATCTAGCGTAATTATAGTTGTCCTGCTCGTACTATTGACCGGAGGCATGCATCTCGACGGGTTATCGGATACCTGCGACGCGCTCTTCAGCGGAAAGGAGAGGGCAGGTATGCTGAATATCATGCGCGATCCGCATGCGGGCGTAATGGGCGTACTTGCGCTCATCTCAGTCGTGATGCTTAAAGTGGCATTTATTTCGGCAATAGGCACGGCCAAAGAGACGGCGCTCGTCCTTATGTGTGTGCTGGGCAGGTCGTCGATGGTTGTTTCATTATATGCGTTCCCATACGCAAGGGTTGAGGGCAAGGCCAGGGCCTTTATCGACGGAAAAAAGAAAAGTATAGCGGCGGCGGCAATGCTCTCGGCGCTGGCGGTGGTCTTTTTGATAGCCGGGACAGCGGGGACGGTTCTTTTAGGAATGACGGTTTTATTCGCATACATGGCGGGAGCATTAATAAAAAGAAAAATAGGGGGCATTACCGGAGACACGATCGGTGCGGTAAGCGAAATAACCGAAGTAGCCGTCCTGTTCGGTATTGCGATCCTGGAAAGGACGGTTTTATGGATAGGGTAGCGGCTATATCTTCCTGGAGCGGCGGCAAGGACAGCTGTCTCGCCTGCTACAAAGCGATGAACGACGGATACGACGTTAAGTATCTCCTGACTTTTATTTCGCGGGAATCCCGGCGCGGATGTTTTCACGGCATCGAGTCGGAACTCCTTTCTCTGCAGGCTCAAAAGATCGGGATCCCTTTAGTCCAGAAAGAAGTGACTGCCGATATGAAGAAATACGAGGAAGAGTTCCGGGAGGCTGTATCCGGTTTTAGGGCTAAAGGTTTCAAAACCGTGGTCTTTGGCGACATCTATCTTGCCGACATGGTAAATTGGGTCGAAAGGGTCTGCGGCGATATGGGGGTCTCGCCTGTCGAGCCTCTGTGGCAGCGCGATCCGATGAGCCTGGTCGGTGAATTTACCGCCCTTGGCTTTAAGACCATAATAGTGAGCTGTCAGGCCGATAAACTCGGGAAGGAGTATGTCGGCAGGTTCCTGGATATGGATCTGGCGGCTGAATTCAAAGCGAAAGGAGTCTGCCCCTGCGGGGAGAACGGGGAGTTCCATACTCTGGTAGTAGACGGCCCGATATTTAAGGAGCCGGTCAGGATATTGGATGCCGAACCGGTCTTAAAAGAAGGGTACTGGAAGCATTGGTTTTTGGATATTAAAAAATACGCATAAAAGCGAAGTTAAAAACCTGGAGCAAGTGAAGGAAGTCCTGGTGAGATCCCAGGCGCTGTCGCGCAACGGTAATTTTAGTGAATAGCGGCTAGCGGAGAGTGCATAGGCCTAAAAGTCAACCAGACTTACTATTCGCTATCCACTATACACTATTCACTATATAGCCCGGTCGATCACGCTCTTAAAAAGGTGAGTACTCTCGCGAAACAGGAGGAAAGAGAAGATGCTAAAGTCAAGAAGAGCGGTAATAATGGCGGCAGGAGGGCTTGCGGTGGTATTTTTCACGGGTACTTCATCTTTTGCGGAGAAGATAAAGCTCGAAAAGATAGTAGTGACTCCGTCCAGGATGGAAGAGCGGCAGGGCGATTCGCCTAGGAGGATAGAGGTGATAACGCGCGCCGACATAGAAGCGTCGGGCGCCAAGGACCTGAGCGACGTGCTGACAAATTTGCCTTCGGTGGATATAACCGATTACGGCGGGCTCGGCGCGCAAAAGTCCGTCCGGATGCGCGGGGCGAACCCGGCGCAGGTCCTTATAATGATCGATAGCAGGCCTCTCAACAGCCCTAGAGACGGCCAGGTAGACCTCAGCAGTATACCGCTCGATAATATCGACAGGATAGAGGTCGTATACGGCCCGTCCTCGAGCCTCTACGGCTCTCAGGCGATGGGCGGCACCATAAATATCATAACAAAAGAGCCGCCGAAAGAACGCCAGAAGACGGAGTCGACCACTGTTTTCGGCAGCTATAAAGAATTTAGCGAGACGTTCTCGCACGGCGGGCGGTTTAAAGCGCTCGGTTATATGGTTAGCGGCAACTACCAGGAGGACCATGGCTTCCGGGAAAATTCCGAATTTAATTCCAAGGACCTGAACGCGAAGCTTGAATATGATATCAGGCCGGACAATACCCTGACATTCAATTCCGGGGTCTATCAATCGAGGGCAGGCGCGCCCGGTTCCACTACTATGCCGTCGAGCGTGCAGAAACAGAAGACATACAGGAGTTTCTACGACCTCGGCTGGAATTATGCCCCGGACGCGACTACCGATATTTCCGTAAAAGCATACCAGATCAACGACAGGCTGGAGTTCATATACAATACGGCTCCTTTCGTAAACGATGTCCAGACGACCAAAGTCAGCGGCATAAACGCTCAGATAGCCCAGGAATTCTATAGTATCTATAAATTACTGATGGGCATCGATTATGCTTATAATTTTAACGACAGCACGACGAGCGCGAAGCATAACTATAACGTCTGGGCGTTTTATATGGATAATCAGATCGAGCTCTTCAAGCGCCTGAAACTGACCGCCGGCGCCAGGGTTGACCGCTATTCGAACTTCGGCTCCGAGATCAGTCCCAGCTTTACGGGGCTCTATAAGATAAATGACGAAAACTCGATCCGCGCTTCGCTGGGCCGCTCATTCAGGGCGCCGACCTTTAACGACCTGTACTGGCCGAACGACGGGTGGGTCAGCGGCAATCCGGCCTTGCGGCCGGAACGCGGATGGACGGTCGAGGCCGGCTACGATACGCGGATAAGCGACATATTCTCGGCAGGCATAACATATTACAGGTCGAGTTTTCTAAACCTGATCAACTGGGTCCAGCAGGCCGTCCTGTGGCAGCCGACAAATATAAATTCGGCGGTCATAAACGGCATAGAAGTCCAGGGTAAAGTTGTCCTCACCGGCGACCTGGAACTGGATTCCGCGTATACTTATTTGCGGGCCAAAGACGGCCAGACGAACAAATATCTTATCTACCAGCCGGTGAGTAAGGTGGATATAGCGTTAAAATATAAAGATAAGAACGGGCTTATCTGTGACCTGACCGGACAATTTGTCGACCATAGGTTCCATGACCCCGCGAATAATATAAAAGTGAAGAAATTTTTTAATGCAAAGCTGAGCGTGTCTAAGAAGTTCAAGGAAGGCTTTACATATTTTGTGACGCTTGAAAACCTGTTCAATGCGCGGTATCAGGTTGTCAGGGACTACCCGGTGCCGTTATTCTCCATGTCGGGCGGAATAAAAGCGGAATTTTGATACTTAACTTTTGAGGAAAGGGATGAAAAAGATCCTTGTTTTATGCGCGGCGCTGGTAGCTTTATTTTCGCAGGCGGGCTTTGCTTATTTTAGCCTGGAGGACGATATGCGATCCTACCAGATTTTATACCAGAAAGAGACGACGGAGTATATCAATTATTACCACGTAATCAGGGAAAAGATACTTAAAGAACTTAAACGTAACTACAGGAGCTATTACCATAACGGCGACGTCAACCTCTTCTTCATCCTGAATCACGACGGTTCGTTATACAGGCTGGATGTCGATACGGCCGGCTCGACCAAAAACAGGAAGCTCATCGATGTCGCGGTCTTAAGCATACGGGAGGCGTCTCCGTTCCCGTCTTTCCCTGATACGCTGGACGGCGTACAGCTTCCATTCAGTCTCGCGGTCTCCTTCAAAAATAACGATAACTGATTTTTGCCGTGTTTCGTCGGACTTTTCGCTTGAAATTTTTCCGGATTTAGTCTATTCTAATACTACTTATTAACCGCAAAGGAAGGCGGAGGTACGTATGAAGAGATTGGCTGCGATTGCGTTATTCCTTAGTTTGGTCGTCTGCGCGGCATGGGCCCAGGATATCCCAACGGAAGAAGATTACCGGAACCTCGGCCACTCGCGATAAGCTTGTGCGGATGAAAAAAGAGATGGACCGGTTCATGAAAGATATCATAGGCTCTTATGCCGATATAGGCGGGGCCAATACGGCCGTCTTTGGCCAGGACGTGCGGGTAGATATTGCGCAGGACGCCGGTAATGTCATAGTCAAAGCCGACTTGCCCGGGATGAGCAAGGACAAGATCGATATAACCCTGCAAAATAACCGGATGCTGACGATCGCCGGTTCCAGGGCGGTTATGATGGAACAGACCGGCCCCGGCGTTATAAGACAGGAGCGGTCGAGCGGCCATTTTACGCGGACGCTCGAACTTCCGGCGGAATGTGAAAATAGCGGCATAAAGGCAACGTACGCCGAAGGCGTATTGCAGATAGTTCTCCCGAAGAAGAAGGGCGCTAAAGAAGAGGCTGTAAAAGTAAGCGTACAGTAAGAAAGGGGATTTTTTGTGAAAGCGTCGGAATTAAAAAAAGGCATGATAATCAAGGACGGCAGTGATTTTTTTATAGTTATAGAGATGGAGCACAGGACGCCGGGCAACCTCCGGGCGATATACCAGTCGACCATCAAGAACCTTCTGACCGGCAAGACATTGAACAAACGTTACAGCCCCTCCGACAACGTGGAAAAAGCGGACCTCGAATCGAAGAAGGTGCAGTACCTTTATAAAGATCATACCGGTTTTCATTTCATGGATATGGAGAATTACGAGACATTGACGCTTAGCGATGAGATGGTCGGATTTACGAAGGATTATCTGAAGGAGAACCAGGAGGCGAAACTCCTCTATTATGAGCATAAGCCGGTAACCATCGAGATCCCGGTCAGCATTGCGTTGAAGATCATAGAATCCGCGCCCGGCGCCAAAGGCGATACCTCGGGAAAAGCTATGAAGCCGGCAAAGCTCGAGACGGGGCTCGTCGTCAACGTACCGCTCTTCATCGAGGAAGGCGAGACGGTGATGGTGGATACGAGGACGGGCGAATATCTAGGGAGAGCATAAGCGACCGTGGCCGCGACCGCGAACGTCGAAGTTGCGGTAATAGGCGGAGGCGCCGCAGGCCTTGCGGCGGCGATAAGCGCGCGCCGGGCGGATAAGCCGGTAATAATCTGCGAACGGATGCCGCGTCTCGGCAAAAAAGTTCTCGCTTCCGGTAACGGCAGATGCAACCTCCTGAACGAATCCCTTTCCGAAGAATTTTATAATCCTGCGGCAAGACCCCTGGTCAAGAGTGTATTCTCCCGGTTCGGCAAGGCTGCGATCCTCGATTTTTTTAACGGCCTTGGCCTTCGGACGTACTCCGAGGCGGGCCGCATCTTTCCTGTTTCCAACCAGTCATCGTCCGTCTTGAGGGTCCTCGAGATCGAGCTCGAGAGGCTTTCCATAATGACGGAATTCAACTTCCATGCCTTCGATATATCCGATAACGGAAAAGGTTTTCTTATTGCGGACAAGTCGGGCCGCAAGATCTCGTGCCGTACCGTCATAATTGCAGGCGGCGGTATGACCTATCCTGCCCTTGGTTCGGACGGGAGTTGCTATAAAATTGCCGAGCGTTTCGGGCATACGATAGTCCTGCCCGTTCCCACCGCGGTCGCCCTGACGGCAAAGGACCCGCTCTGCCATATCCTGCAGGGGCAGAAGATATTTGCGCACGCCAAAGGGCTGGTCGAAGGCAGGGTCTACGTGAAAGCAGGCGGGGAAGTCTTATTTACGAAGTACGGTCTCTCGGGAACGGCCATACTCGACGTCTCCCGGGAAATCTCCATAGCTCTCAATAGGCTGCGGACGGGCAGGGTATCGATCATTCTGGACATGGTGCCTTTTATGGCCGGCGAAGCCCTGAAGACGGAACTTGGCCGCAGGATAAAAGACGGTATCTCTTCCCACGATTTGATTGCCGGGATCCTGCCGAATAAATTCGGCGCCGCGCTTGTAAAATTACTAGGGATGAAAGATGCCTCATCGATCGCGAAAAACTTGAAAGCAAGGGAGTTCATTATTACGGGAACACGCGGGTGGAACGAGGCTGATTTCACCGCCGGCGGTATAGACACGGCGGAAGTTACCGCGCCGGGCCTGGAATCGAAACTTAAAAAGGGCCTTTACTTTGCGGGCGAGATACTGGATGTAGACGGCTGCCGCGGAGGGTACAATCTCGCGTGGGCATGGGCGTCGGGATACATGGCAGGCGCCGCGGCCGCGGGGAACGGCCTATGAAAGATCCTTACGACATTATCGTTATAGGCGGCGGCGCCGCCGGTACCATGGCCGCGATCCGGGCGTCGCAGCTTGGCAAAAGAGTACTGCTTATTGAAAGGAACGATTCGATCGGTAAAAAGATCCTCATTACCGGCAAAGGCAGGTGCAATCTCACCAACACTGCCGACATTACCGCTTTCATCGAAAAATTCGGAAAACAGGGAGAGTTTCTGCGGAGCGCATTTCATGCCTTCTCCAATGACGACCTGGCCGATTTTTTTAAAAATTACGGCCTCGAGACAAAAGTAGAGCGTCAGGGCAGGATATTCCCCGTAAATGATAAGGCAAGAGCTGTCGTGGAGACCATGGAGAAGGTCCTGGCAGAAAACGGCGTCGAGGTTCTTTATAAGACGCGGGCCAGCGGCATCAAGCGAACGGCCGGCGTCTTTCATATCACCGTAGAAGACGCTCAGGGGCTCGCGGCAACAAAGGTAATATTGGCAACAGGAGGCGCTTCATACAAGGCGACAGGTTCTTCCGGTGACGGGTTTAAGATAGCCGAAGAATTAGGACATGAGATAACGCCGCTTACGCCGGGGCTCGTGCCGCTCGTCGTCAAAGACTCCTGGATCAAGGAGCTTCAGGGCCTATCCCTGGATAATATCAGGATCAGCTTTGAATACGGAAAAAAACGGCTGGTTTCGGATGTGGGGGAGCTTATGTTTACGCATTTCGGGGTCTCCGGGCCGCTGGTGCTGGACTTAAGCTCGCAGGTAATGGATATTTTAAAGGAGCATAAAGAGGTACGGCTCAAGATCGATCTCAAACCCGGCTTAAGGCAGGAACAGATCGAGAGTAAATTGTTGTATAAATTCAAGATTAAAGGTAATATCGTTCTCAAGAATCTTATGAAGGATATCCTTCCGCAGAGATTAATTGCCAGGTTTTTAAAGCTTCTGAATATCGGCGAGGACCTGCGGACGAACCAGGTTACGCAGGCCCAGAGGCGCGCTATTATAGATACGCTCAAGGCGTTCCCTCTGACGGTAACCGGCGCCTTGCCTCTCGAGGAGGCAATGGTTACCTGCGGGGGCGTATCGGTTAGCCAGATAAATCCAAGGACGATGGAGTCCAGGATAGTGCCGGGATTATATTTTGCGGGCGAAGTGATCGCGGGCGGGGCGCCAAGCGGCGGATACAACCTTCAGCAGGCGTTTTCCACCGGTTATCTTGCCGGGGAGAAGGCGGCAGATGCGTAAGATAATACTTGCGTCAAAATCGCGGGCAAGACAGGACCTCTTAAAGCAGGTGGGCCTGGAATTCAGCGTAGCCGATTCGCGTGTCAGGGAGGATAGCAGGCTCAAAGGCCGGTGCAGCGACTTCGTAATCAAAAATGCGCTCCGGAAAGCGCGCGGAGTTGCCGCGAGGCTGGATTCCGGCGTTGTCATAGGGGCCGATACGGTCGTGCTCGTCGGTAAATCGATAATAGGCAAACCCCGGACCATTAACGACGCGTATAAAGCGCTGAGGGTCCTGTCGCGTAAACCCCAGTGGGTATATACGGGACTGGCCGTAATAGATGTCGATAAGAAAAAAGTTTATACCGATTACGAAAAGACGAAAGTCTATATGTATCCCTTGAGCGAAGCGCAGATAAAGCGCTATTTCAAAAAGATATCGCCGTTCGACAAGGCCGGCTCTTTCGATGTCCGGGGGCCGGGGAGTATATTTATTGACCGCATAGAAGGATGTTTCTATAATGTAGTAGGTTTGCCGCTTGCTAAGCTGGCAAAAATATTCCGTAAAATAGGAGTAGAGATATTTTAAGGCAACTTTTTTCGATAACGTAATAGATTAGCATACATTTCCACCTCGGGGTGGAATGATAAAAATATGATGTGGCAATGTGTGAACAGGGCGCGTCCCTGTGAACCACATTGACACATCATATTCGACCGGTACGAAAAATTTTGCCGGAGGTGAAAGGGTTGGCTATGGAAAAACTCAGGTTCGACTTTAATAACATGTTCAGCCATGCCGTCGGCGCTCGGCACGGGGTGACGGATAAAGATCTCGCCGCTATTGCGCCGGGGGCCAGGAAGGCCCTGCGGCATATCAAAAAACTCCTCGCAAACGAAAAAGACCGTATCCATATAGGCCTGGAGTGGACGCGGCTGCCGTACCAGGACAGGGAGCACACAGCCAAATTACAGCGCCTGGGTGACGAGATAGCCTCGACGTACGCAAATGTCATATCTCTCGGCATCGGCGGTTCTTATCTGGGGCTCAAGGCCGCGCAGGACGCATTACAGCTGCCGTATTATAACGACTTCGCTCAAGTTCGAGGCGGCAGGCCCAGGATATATTTCGAGGGCAATAACCTCGACCCGGAGACATTGACGGTCCTGCTCAAAAATCTTGATCCGAAAAATACTTTCGTAATAGTAATATCGAAGTCGGGGGAGACTACGGAGCCCAAAGCGGCATTTACGGTAATCGAGGAATGGCTGAAGACGGGCGTCGGCCGGAATTACGGCCGGCAGATCTTTGCCATAACCGATCCTGTCTCGGGCGCGCTGCGCCGGAGAGTAAAAGAGGAGCAGGCTAAGGATCCCTTGAGTTTCCGGAATTTGCCGGTCATGAAGGGTGTCGGCGGCAGGTTCTCCGAACTCAATATAGGCCTTCTCCATATGGCTATCATAGGGGTCAGGGTCCAGGATGTCCTCGACGGCGCGGCGGCCATGGCGGAGCGGTCTTTGGCGGGGCGCCTGAGTGATAACCCCGCGCTCATGTACGCCGCCCTGCATACGATACTTTACCGGAAGAAGAACAAGTCTATCGCCGTCATGATGCCGTTCTCGGAGACATTGAAATCCACCGCCGACTGGTACGTACAACTTCTTGCCGAAAGCCTGGGAAAGAAATATTCCAGGACTATAAACGCCGCCAAGGACGGTACGGAAATATGGCAGGCGGACCTGCGCAAAGCGGTCAATGTCGGCCGTACGCCGATACCCGCGCGCGGCACAAACGACCTTCACTCCATACAGCAGAATAATATCGAAGGCGAAAATAATAAAGTGGTCACGTTTATAAGGGTCGACGCGTTCAGGCACGATATAGAACTGCGCGGCACGGGCGATTTCCTCGCCGGGCGGCGCTTCTCGAAGCTTTTATCGGTCGCGGAAGAAGCCACCGAGTGGGCGCTCGTCAAGGAAGCAAAGCCCAACTGCACGATAATAATGCCGCGGGTGACGCCTTTTGCGTGGGGAGGGCTGATACTATTCTTCGAGATGGCTACGGCATACGAAGGAGAGCTTTTGAATATAAATGCTTATGATCAACTCGGCGTGGAGGGCTATAAGAATTACATGTATTACAAGCTGCAAAAACCGGGAATCCCAGGGAATATTGTAAAAGAGATACGCGCAAATCCCATTAAGAAGAAGCGTAAGCACATAATATATGAGTAAAATTTTACCTGTTTTTATAGCGGTTTCATTACTATTATGCGGCCCGTATGTTTTTGCGGATACCGCGCAGCCGTCGGCAAAGATGGAGGGGTCGATATATAGCTATAGCGATGACGACATCCCGGAGGTATTTTTCTTTCCGAAAGAGAAAGCGCGGTGGGACGGCAGTAAAGTAACTATGAGCGAGTGGTATATGCTGACAGACCTGCAAAAGGAGCGGTTCGTCAGTGAGTATCTCGGCGAGCTTAAAGCGCAATATAAGGGCGTGATAGAAGCGCTGGGACTGGATTACCTGAAGGCGCTGAACCTGTTCTCGTACTATTCGAATGCAAAGGCCCAGAGCGAACCTTCTACGAAATTCATAGACCTGCTCCTGAAGGGACAGGACAGGACGGGCGGAAAATAGGACTGATAGCCGCAAAAATCGAGGAGAGAGATGTTCAGAGAAAAGATAAAAGTTTTGGACTGCACCATAAGGGACGGCGGTTTGATAAATAAACACGATTTTGACCACAGATTCGTGCGGGAGGTATACAAAGCGCTCTCCGCGTCGGGCGTAGACTATATGGAGATCGGCTACAAAAATTCCAAGGAACTATTTTCCGAGAAAGAATTCGGCGCCTGGAAGTTCTGCGACGACGATGTGATAAAGCGGGTCACCGATGGGATCGAGTCAAAGACCAAGATATCGGTTATGGTAGACGTGGGAAGGGTCAACGTGGATGACGTGAAGCCGCGCAAGGAAAGCCCCGTAGCCATGATACGGGTAGCCTCGTATGTAAAGGATATAGATAAGGCGATATATCTAGTTAACCACTTCGCCCAGAAAGGCTATGAGACGACGGTTAATATCATGGCCATTTCGCGCGCCCTCGACAACGAATTGAACGAGGCGCTGCACCAGCTTGAGGAAGAGTCGCAGGCGGGAGTGGTCTATATTGTGGATAGTTTCGGCGCGCTCTACCAGGAATCGACGGAATTCCTTATCAAGAAGGCCAGGGATATCCTCAAGACGAAAGAACTCGGTATCCATGCCCATAATAACCAGCAGCTTGCTTTTGGCAATACGATAGAGGCGATCATACACGACGCGAATTACGTCGACGGGACCGTCTACGGGCTTGGCAGGGCCGCGGGCAATTGTCCCCTTGAGCTTTTGATAGGGTTCCTCAAAAATCCGAAATTCGATATTCGTCCGATACTCGATCTGATATCGCATGAGTTCATCCCGTTAAGGGAGAAACTGGAGTGGGGTTATATAATACCGTACGCTATCACCGGCATGCTCGATGAACATCCGAAAGCGGCGATGGAACTGCGCGCAACGCATAAAAAGGAAAATTACCGCGAGTTTTACGACAGTCTTACCGCCTCGGGGCTCGATTAATTATGGATATAGCGAGATTCAGGAGACTTCCGGTAATGGGAATATTGAGGGGGATAGACGAGGATTCGGTCGAGCCCATTGTCGCGGCGGCGATCTCCGCAGGACTGGAAACCCTGGAGATAACCATGAATACCGAAGGCGCTCCCCGTTTGATAGGCCGGGCGGTCAAGTCGGCCGGCCCGCGCCTTATGATAGGCGCCGGGACCGTCCTGAATATCGAATCGATGAAGACGGCTCTCGACAGCGGGGCGACTTTTATAGTGATGCCTGTGGTAATAGACGAAGTGATGGAGTATTGCGCGCAAAACGTGATACCTGTATTCCCGGGCGCTCTCACGCCCGGCGAGATATACCGCGCCTGGAACGCTGGCGCTACGATGGTGAAGGTCTTCCCGTCCGGAGCTTTTGGCCCCGGTTATTTTAAAGAAGTCAAAGGGCCGTTCGGGAATATCGAGCTTATGGCATGCGGCGGCGTAACGGCCGGGAATATTGCCGATTACTTCAGGAGCGGCGCCGCCGCGGTCAGTTTCGGCGCAAGTATATTCAGGAAAGAGTGGCTGGCGGAAAAAGCGTTCGATAAGATATCGGACGAGATCCGAAAGCTGGTGGCAGCCCTGCCGCCGATAGGTGCCAAATGAAATTGAGAGAGTGCGATTTTACGATATTCGATGTCGAGACGACGGGTCTGGCGCCATACACGGGCGACAGGATCTGTGAAATTGCCGCCATAAGGGTCGACTACTCATGTAAAAAGACCGGGAAATTCGACTGTCTGGTCGATCCGCTCCGCCCCATATCTTACGGCGCTTTTATGATCAACGGCATAACGAGCCAGATGGTTACCGGTAAGCCCACTATCGATAAGGTCCTCCCGGATTTTTTCAAATTCGCGGCAGGAAGCGTCCTGGTCGCTTATAACGCGGGCTTCGACCTCGCCTTCCTGGAGAGCGCGATGGGTGAAGAGCGGGAAAACCTGAGGGATTATCCTGTTGTCGATGCCCTTGGGCTCGCGAGAAGATTCTTTCCAAAGGCCGGTAGATATAACCTGGGACTGCTTGCCCGGCACCTCGGCATAGAGACGCCGCTCGAACACAGGGCCCTTGCCGACGCATCTATGGCATGGAGAGTCTTCGAAAAAGAACTCGCTGTCATGGCATCGTATGGCATAGAGGACGTGGAAGATATAGCCTATTCTAAGCAGTGGACGAATGCTATCCGGGAACAGGAAACTCTTAACATTAAACCATAAAAACAAAGAAAGGAGAGTGTCATGATTAAGAATGCGGAGTTGGGAAAGGAATTGGTATTGACCGTTCCGAACAAGATGGGCACTATGGCGAATGTCTCCAAGATACTCGCCGATCACGGTATCAACATCGAAGGCGTTGCCGGTTACGCTATTGGTAACGAGGCAAAGGTAATGATCGTAGCCGACGATATCCTTCGCGCAGGCGACGCGCTGAAGAAGGCGGGTTTCAAGGCTATAGAGACCAAAGAAGTCGTGGTAGTCGAGCTCGAGAATAAACCGGGGGCGCTTAAGAGCCTGTCGGCCAGGATATCGGACGCGAAGATCGACATACGGTATCTCTACGGCACGACGTGTTCCGGCGGGTGCGCGGCCACGATCATAGTATCGACGAGCGATAACGAGAAAGCGCTGGTCGTATTCAAAGGATAGCCTAAACGGTTTGACAAAGAAGCGCTGTATAGTTCATATCGATATGGACGCGTTCTTCGCGTCCATAGAGGAACGGGACCGCCCGGCCCTGCGGGGACTGCCCATTGTAGTCGGGGCCGATCCCCTCGGCGGTAAAGGCCGCGGCGTGGTCTCGACATGCTCGTACGCGGCGCGCAAATACGGCATCCATTCCGCCATGCCTATCTCCACGGCTTTCAGGAAGTGTCCGGACGCCGTCTTTCTCCCGGTCGATATCGATAAATACAGCAAAGTATCCGGTGAGATATACGAAATATTATATTCATTCTCGCCGGATATCGAGCCCGTAAGCATAGATGAAGCGTTTTTGGATATAACCGGGAGTTATCATCTCTTCGGCGCTTTACCGATCGATACGTGCATGCTCATTAAGTCCAGGATAAAGGAATTGACGGCCCTTACGGCTTCTGTAGGGTTGGCGCCCACGAAGATGGCCGCCAAGATAGCTTCCGATATCGATAAGCCTGACGGTTTAGTCGCGGTGACAAAAGAAGGATTGGATGGTTTCCTGCGTTCTCTCGAGGTGCGCAGGATATGGGGTCTGGGCAGGAAGGGTGAAGAGGCGCTCTCGAGGCTTGGGATCCGGACCATCGGGGAGCTGGCCGATTCCGACCCTAAAAGACTGACTTCTCTATTCGGCAGGAACGGCGCGGGATTTTGGAGATTGGCTCATGGCATCGATGAGAGCAAGGTCGAACCGGCGCGCGAGGCAAAGTCCGTCAGCAATGAGACGACGTTCGACGTCGATACTTTAGAGCCCCAGAAGATCGAGGGGGCGCTCCTCGGTCTGTCCGAGAGGGTTTCTTTGAGATTACGCAAGGCCGGGCTTAAAGCAAGGACGATCACCTTAAAGATACGGCTCGAGGATTTTAGCACATTTACCCGCGCCGCCACGATCGATAATGCCAGCAATTTTATAGATATTTTATACAGGACCGTGAAAACACTGCACAGGAACTTCGATACAAAAGGTAAGAGGATCCGCCTCCTGGGCGTAAGAGCGTCTAATTTCTGCCGCGCGGGATTCCCGGACAGCCTTTTTAGCGGACCGGCCGACAATAAATGCGAAGCGACCCACAGGGCGCTCGACAGGATAAGAGAGAAATACGGGGACTCGTCTATTTTTATGGCAGGCAGTAAAACCTAGCGAAAGGGACCTACTTCATGAAAACAAAAGCCGCAAATAGCCAGCAGGCGACGGTGAAGAGATACTACAAGGATATGACGAAGGGCGGACTGCGCCTCTCTTTCATAGCGAACCGCGAATATAATCTTGCCAAAGATAAATATACCGCTACCATGCATGACGACTTTCTTGCCACGTCCATAGCCGTCAGGGACCGCCTGGTCGAACGATGGATGGTGACGCAGGAGCGGTATCACGACGAAAACCGCAAGCGGGTATACTATCTCTCGATGGAGTTCCTTATAGGGCGGCTCCTGGGGGCAAATATTATAAACCTCGGATTGGAGCGGGAGACGCGGGAAGCGCTCAAAGAAATGGGCTTCGATATCGATGAAATATGCGAGAACGAAGCCGATGCCGGATTGGGCAACGGCGGTCTTGGCAGACTTGCGGCATGCTTCCTGGACTCGATGGCTACCCTGGGGATCCCGGCGCATGGTTACGGGATAAGGTTCGAATACGGCATCTTTACCCAGAAGATAATAAACGGCTACCAGGTAGAATTTCCCGACGAGTGGTTGAGGAGCGGCAATCCGTGGGAGTTCCAGAGGCCGGAATATACAATGAATGTCAGGTTTTACGGCCGCACATATACGGAAAAGGACGAACATGGCCGGACCGTGGTCCGCTGGGTCGATACCGAGAACGTGCTGGCTACACCGTATGACATGCCGGTGCCCGGTTACAAAAACGATATAGTCAATACTTTGCGCTTGTGGTCCGCCAGGGCCAGCGAGGAGTTCGACCTCAGCTATTTTAACGACGGAGATTATGAGCGGGCCGTGCTTGGCAAGATGATGACCGAGAATATCTCGAAGGTCCTGTATCCTAACGACAACGTGAGCCAGGGCAGGGAATTGAGGCTCAAACAGGAATATTTCTTTACCGCCGCGTCGCTGGCAGATATATTCAGGCGCTTCAAGGTGGAAAATAACGATATACGGAAGCTGGCTGATAAAGCGGCCATACAACTAAACGATACTCATCCTTCTATAGCGATAGTCGAACTTATGCGTATCCTGGTGGACGAGGAAGGGCTCGATTGGGAGATCGCCTGGAATACGACGGTCAATACATTTGCTTATACAAACCACACCATCATGCCGGAGGCTCTCGAGAGCTGGCCCGTGACCCTGTTCGAGAAACTCCTGCCCCGCCACCTCCAGATAATTTATGAGCTAAATCTGAACTTTTTGAATGAAGTGGCGGAAGCCTTCCCGGGAGATAATGATCGGTTGAGAAGGATGTCGCTTGTCGAGGAAGGCGATGTCAAAAAGATCCGCATGGCACATCTCGCCGTTATCGGAAGCCATTCGATAAACGGCGTCTCGGAGCTTCATTCGCGGCTTTTGAAGACCCGTCTTTTTAAGGATTTTTATGATATGTTCCCCGAGAGATTCAATAACAAGACGAACGGGATCACGCAAAGGAGATGGCTCAGGAAAGCGAATGAACCGCTCTCCGGTCTCATTACCAGCGCGATAGGCGACAAGTGGGTGACCGACCTGTATGAACTGGAAAAGCTATCGCGTTTCAAGGACGACAAATCCTTCAGGGATAAGTGGGACGATGTGAAGAAACAGAACAAGGCCCGTCTCGCGGATTATATTTACTCGACGACCGGAATAAAAGTCGACCCCGCGTCCCTATTCGACGTGCAGATAAAGCGCCTGCATGAATATAAGAGGCAGCTGCTCTTTGCTTTCTACGTCCTGTCGCAATATCTCAGGATAAAGAAGGATCCTAAAGCCGACTTTATGCCGCGCACCTTCATATTTGGAGGCAAGGCGGCTCCCGGCTACGCCATGGCCAAACTTATAATCAAGTTCATTAATAGCGTGGCCGACGTTGTTAACCGGGATAAGGCCATCGACGGGAAGATGCGGGTGGCCTTTCTAGAAAATTATTGCGTGTCCCTGGCCGAAAAGATATTCCCGGCCAGCGATCTCTCCGAGCAGATATCGACTGCCGGGATGGAAGCCTCCGGTACGGGTTGTATGAAATTTATGGTGAACGGCGCCCTCACCGTAGGGACGCTCGACGGCGCGAATATAGAGATAGCGGAGGCGGTCGGGAAAGAGAACATATTTATCTTCGGGCTTAAGGCGGATGAGATAGAGAGCCTGAGATGCCGGGGATATAATCCCAACGAATATATCGAAAGGTGCCAATCGCTCAAAGAGATCATCGGTCTTATCGGAAGTAACTTTCTTTCGCCCGTTGAATTCGGCCTGTTTAGCCCGATAGTCGAGAGCCTTACCGCAAGCGACAGTTTCTTCATCTGCGCGGATTTCGAAGGATACCTGGACATCCAGGGTCGCGTTTCGGAGACTTACAAAAAGAGGGCGGACTGGATAAAGAAGTCGATAGAGAATGTCGCCAGGTCAGGGAAATTTTCGAGCGACAGGACCATAGCCGATTACGCCAAGGATATTTGGAAAATCTCATACGCATCCGGAAAGCGATAACGTCCGGCGCGCTTGCTAGGCTTTTTCGAGCGCCGCGCGGGCCGCATCCCGTAATTTCGCGAATTCGGCAGGGGTAAAGCCGGAGCTTTCGATCGGCGGCAGTACCGTTATAATGGCCGGCGTTTTCGTCTGGAAGAGCCAGGTTCCTTTCGGGATGGCATTGCCGGTCCCTTTTATGGATATGGGAAGTATGGGAACATGCTCTTTTATCGCCAGCTTGAAAGCGCCGTTCTGGAAGTCCTTCATCTCTCCGGTGTTCGAGCGCGTCCCCTCGGGAAAGAATAAGACCGACATACCGCTTCTCAGCCATTGTGCCGCCGCGCGATAGACCTTCTTTATGCTTCCGAAATCGCCCCTCTCAAGCTTGATATGCCTTGCCAGCGACAGGCACCAGCCTACGAACGGCACTTTGAAGAGGCTCTCCTTTGCCACCCATTTGAATTGTATACCAGTCAGGTAGACGATTATGATATCTGCCAGGCTCTGGTGATTTGCCACCAGCACATAGGTCCGCTTCTTATCTATGTTTTCAAGTCCGCTCACGGCGATACCCCAGTAAGGATTTAAGGCAACTAGCGATCGCGCCCACCAGAAACATTGCGCATGTGCGGCCCTTCTCGACCTGTCGAACGGATGGAGGGCGATAACAAATAACATGGCGAAAAATAAAAGTATGGTCAACGTCGTCCCGATGGCCCAGATCAATATAGATACCAGCGCTTTTTTAAACATTTAATAATAATAAAGTATCGCGGCGGCCATGTCAATAACGAAAATGGTTTGAAAAAAAAGACATTTGAGTTATAATCATGGATATGAAAACAAAATCACTTGAACGTCTTGAAGAGAGGATGGACGGTGTCGATAAGGATTCCCTCCGCTACAGAGTTCTCGAGAGCGCAAAGAATTTTAAGACCTCCTGGGTAGAGTTGGGCCAGGCGCTCTATGCCGTATGGAAGGATAAGTCGTACAGGGAGTGGGGTTACCTGACCTTCGACGCTTATACGCAAAAAGAGATAGGCGTAAAAAAACCTACCGCTATGAAGCTTCTGAAATCCTACTATTTTCTTGAAAAAGAAGAGCCGGCCTACCTGCAAAAAGAGTATTCCGAATCGCAGGCCCCCGCGGCCGTGCCGAGTTACGAATCAGTCAACCTTCTCCGCCTTGCCAAGAACAGGAACGCTCTGGATAGGGATGATTACCAGCGTTTCCGGAAAGACGTGCTGGAGACGGGCAGGGATCCGGTCGAGGTCAAGAGAGACCTGACGAGCCTGATGAGGCAGCGGGAAGAACTTAGCCCGGACGAGGCAAGGCAGAGACGGAAGACTGCCGTGATCAAGAGGGCGGTCTCGTCGCTTAAGATGCTGAAGTCCGATATCGAGGTCCAAAAACTCCTCCCGGCCGGACTTGTAAAAGAGATGTCGGACCTGATAAATAAGCTGGAGGCGGAATTATCTTAAAGATGAAGATAGAAGAGAAGAATAGCGCGGTGAAGTGGTGTTATAAGCCGGTATGGATCTTCGTCGGTATTCTGGCGGTGGGGCCGCTCGCCATACCGCTGGTCTGGCTGAGCCCCGCGCTGAAAAAGTGGCACAAGATCGCTATAACCATAGCGCTTGCCGCTATCACGATATGGATGGTCAAGGCTACGGCCGATATATATCGGAGCTTTATGAAAGAGATGGCGGCGCTGCAGAATGCCTATAATTATTGACGGCTGGAACCTTATCCGGGACCATAATTCTGCCATAGATGATCTCGAAGGCGATTCGCTGGAGGCGGCCTCCGCGCTCATAAACTGCCTTCGCGATTTTCAGGCCGCTCACAAGGACCCGATAATCCTGGTATTCGACAGCACAAATGAATATCTCGGTATAAAGTATGCCGATACCGCGCTCTTAAAGGTTGTGCCGGCGCGTGATGCGGATTTCTACATCAAGCGATATATCGACCGGACACCGGACAGGCAGCGGCCGAATCTGCGGGTCGTGAGTTCCGACGGCGATATATATTTTTATGCAAAGAACTGCTGCGCCGTGCCCGTGAAGAGCGGGGATTTTTGGAATAAAATCAAGTAGAATAAGCGTCTTGAGTTTAAGTTGACCTTGACAAGCATGAAGATGCCTGTTAGAATTATATAAACTATGATGAAAGAGGTGAGGAGATAATGCCGAAAGTCAGCGTTGGCGAGAATGAACCGCTGGAGAAGGCGCTGCGACGTTTTAAAAAGAAGATAGAGATCGAAGGTATCCTGAAGACGCTCAAGGCGAGAAAGCACTACGAGAAACCTAGCGAGCGGAAACGCCGCAAAAGAAAAATGGGATGGAAGTCATTCTGAAGAAGGTATTCATAATTTTTGCCGCGGCGGCGCTTGCGGCGTCAGTCTCCATTCAGTCTTTTGCGAGCGCGCCCGGAGGCAGTCCCGGAGTGATAGAGTTGTCGAACGAGGCCGTTTCCAAAAAGGTATTGGAAAACGGCCTCGTTCTTTTTGCTAAAGAGAGTCTGCCCAAAGACCTGGTCGGCATAAGCGTAAAGGTAAGGGCCGGGTCAAGCCTCGAGGAGGAGTACCTCGGTTCCGGCATCTCTCATCTGGTCGAACACATGCTCTTTAAAGGTACGCGGACGCGCCGCCCGGGCAGTATCGAGAAAGAGATAAAATCGTATGGGGGTTTTATAAACGGCTCTGTCAGTCAGGACCTGACGGAATATACCATAATACTCCCGGCCGAGCATGCCGGACATGCGCTTTCATTACTTAAAGATATGCTTCTCAACGCAGCCTTCGATGCCGCCGAATTCGATAAAGAGAAGGAAGTCATCTTAAGAGAGCTGCGGCTCAATAACGACGAGCCCCAAAGTCTGCTTATGAGGCTCCTTAATGAAACGGCGTACCTGTACCATACCTACAAATATCCTTTGATAGGGTACGAGAATAAATTCCGCGCGCTTAGGCGCGATGACGCCGTTAAGTATTATAACCGTATGTATGCGCCGAACCGGATGGCGATAGCTATCGCCGGCGGCGTAAAGCCGGACGATATCCTGGCGAAAGCCGAATCCGAATTCAAGGATTTCCGGCCGCCCAATTATAAGGTAATAGGCTTGAGCCCGCAGGAGCCTGCTCAGATCGGGAGGAGGGATGCCCGGAAGACCATCGCGACAAACCTTGCCTACCTTGCGGTCGCGTTCCATTCGACCGGTATTCTCGACGAGGACCTGTTCGCGATGGATGTTCTTTCGATCATTATCGGCCGCGGCGATAATTCGCGGCTCAATACCTCTTTGGTGAAGCAGCAGGGACTTGCTCATTCCGTAACCTGTTGGAACTTCACGCCGCGCGACCCCGGGCTGTTCGTCATAACGGCCCTCCTCGATCCCGGCAAGTTGACGGCGCTCGCGGAAGCGATAGCCGGCCAGGTAGCGCGGGTAAGGTCCGGCGCGATCTCTTCCGATGAGCTCGAGGGCGCCAGGCGCATGGTTATCGGCGATTATATCTTCAATCTCGAAACGCTCGATTTCCAGGCGGGCAATATAACCTCCGATTATCTTTTTACCGGGAATTGCGGCTTTTCCGAAAGGTATCTAAAAGGGGTACAGGCGGTTTCTTTGGAGGACCTGAAACGTGTCGCAAATAAATACTTGCGCGACGACGGCATTACGACAGCCGCGATAGTTCCGGAGACCTTTAAAGAATACCCGGAAGGCGGTTTAGTCCCTTCAACCGCTGAGCTTCCGGCTAAGAAAATAGTCCTGCCTAACGGGTTGAATATCGTGATAAGACAAAGTAAGAAGACGCCGACGGTTTCGATAACGGTTCTTATGGCAGGCGGCCTGGCGGTAGAAAAGCTGCCGGATAACGGCATTTCTAATTTTACCGCCAATATGCTCCTGAAAGGGACGTCTAACAGGAAAGAAGATGAAATAACAGGTGCCGTTGAAAAACTGGGCGGTAACATAACCCCGTTTAGCGGGTTCGACGGTTTCGGCGTGACCATAAACGTTCTCTCGGGAGATCTCGATACGGCTATTTCGCTATTGTATGACATACTGGCAAGTTCGGTCTTTCCGGAGGACGAAATAGAAAAAGCGCGCGCCCTTATCCTCGCCGCGATCCGCGCGGAAGATGAGGATATATTCCAGAGAGGATTCTATCTATTCCGGAAAGAGTTATTCGGTAATTCACCTTATGCTCTCCGTCATGCCGGCGAAAGAGAGGCTGTAAGCTCGCTTACGCGGCGCTCTATCGTGAACTTTTACAAAACTTATACCCTGCCCGGCAGCATGATAATTTCGATCTCCGGCGATGTCGATCCGGACGCGCTTGCGGGTAAGATGACAAAGATTTTTTCCGCCCTGCGGTCAGGGGAGATCCTTAAAAAGGAGATGGACTGCGCCGCACCCGGCAGGGTAAACGTCAGGACGATACGAATGGAAAAAGAGCAGAGCCTTGTGGTAATGGGCGTTATGACGGCCGGCGCGCTTGACCCGGACAGGTACGCGCTCGAAGTGTTGAGCTCGGTGCTTTCCGGCCATTCGGGCAGGCTGTTCGACTCCATCCGGAATAAAGCGCCTCTTGCGTATACGCTCGGCTGCTTCTATAAATCGATGTCTCATGCGGGTTTCTTCGCGCTTTATGCGGCATGCGCCAAGGAAAAAGTATCCAGGGTGGAGCAGGGCCTGATGCGCCAGATCGAGGATATAAGGAAAAGAGGTCTTGCGGACGAGGAGCTCCTTCCTGCCAAGCGGGAACTTATCTGCAGCCACGGGGTAAAGATGCAGACTAACGAATATTTTTCACAAACGGCGGCCATAGACGAGTTGTATGGACTCGGCTGCGACGATATATTCCGATATAAAGCAGGGATAGAAGGCGTTACGGGGGAGGATGTGAAACGCGTTGCCGTTAAGTATTTAGATCCGGATCGTTATTCTGAGGTTGTAATCGCGGGGGAACAAGCGTTATAATAATATGCGGATGACAAGAGAACCTGTTGTTGCCGGGCAGTTTTATCCGGGTACGAAAGCGGCGCTGGCCAGGGAGGTTGGCGGCCTGGCTGTCGCGAAAGCTCCCAGGCGCAGCGTTGTGGGCATCGTCTCGCCGCACGCGGGTTACATCTACTCCGGCGGTGTTGCGGGGAGCGTCTTTGCAAGCATCGAACCTGTGCCGGTATATGTGATCATAGGACCAAACCATACCGGGCTTGGCCTGCAGTTTGGATTATCGACGAGCCGTTCATGGAAAACGCCGCTGGGTGAAGTAGCTGTCGACACCGCCCTTGCCGCGGCAATAAAAAAGAATTGCGCGTATATCAAAGACGATGACCTGTCGCATAAGTTCGAACATTCCATAGAGGTCCAGCTGCCGTTTTTACAGTATCTGCAGAAAAGCTTCAGGATCGTGGCGATCATAGCGTCGCATGCGGATCTTGCGGCCTACCGGCAGGTGGGCGCGGCCATAGCGAAGACGCTTAAAGAAAAGGGCCTGGACGGGAAAGCGGTGATAGTAGCTTCCAGCGATATGACGCATTATGAGCCGCTCTCCAGCGCCGAAAAGAAAGACGATGAGGCGATAAAGGCGATCCTGGACCTGGATGAGGAGGCTTTACTAGACCGGGTAGTATCGTCAGGCATAACGATGTGCGGGTACGCGCCGGTAACGATTATGATCGCCGCGGCCAAGGCGCTCGGGGCGCGAAAAGCGGAGCTCGTGAAATACGCGACGAGCGGTGACGCGACCGGGGATTACTCGTCGGTGGTAGGTTATGCGGGACTGGTTATATATTGACGTAAAAGAGGAGTAAGGCGCTATGTTTAATCTTTTTGGAAAGAAGAAAGTGGCACTTGTCCTTGGCGGAGGGTCCGCGAGGGGTCTTGCGCACATAGGTGTCCTGAAGGTGCTGGAGAGGGAGAGGGTGCATTTCGACATGATCGTCGGGACCAGTATGGGGGCCCTGATCGGCGCCGCCTATTCGCTCGGTATTTCCATCCCGGCCATGGAAGTCGATGCCTACTCTTTTACCGCAAATAAACTGCTCGATCCCACAATACCCACAATGGGTCTTCTGGCAGGCGAAAAGTTGGAGGACGCGATACGCGAGCTCATCACCGACAAAGCCTTCTCGGACTGCAAGATACCATTCGCCGTCGTCACGACAAATATCGAGACCGGGGAGGAGGTAGTCCACCAGAACGGTGACCTGGTCAAGACGATCCGCGCAAGCTGTTCCTGGCCCGGGATATTCAACCCCGTAAGGATCGATGGGAAGCTTCTGGTGGATGGCGGGATTAAAAATAGTGTTCCGGCCGGGATAGCGAGAGCTCTGGGGGCGGATTATGTCGTGGCCGTCGATGTCGGGTTCTGCGTCAGGGAAGATCCGATAAAGAATATATTCCAGATCATATTGCAGGCCTTCCAGATAACCGGGGAAGAACTGAATAAGTATCAGTCGCGGCATGCCGACTTCGTGATAAAGGTGGACCTGGGTCACATAGATCAGGTTGCCTTTGACAGATCGCGCGAAACTGTGCAGAGGGGCGCGCAGGCCGCCGAAGAAGCGCTGCCGCGTTTAAAGAAAGCGTTGAGGTTACCATTATGGCGGTAATATTTATCGCGTTCCTGGCGCTCGTCCTTACAGTGCTGAGTTTTGCGATATTCTATCTCATCATACGGTTAAAAGATGTTTCGAAGGAGGTCTTCAGGCTGAATGAACGCCTTCCGTTGACGGACGAGATGCAGCGGCAGGCTTCGAGCACAATAGAGAGCCTGAACGAGCGGATGGGCAGTCTTAACCAGAAGGCTCAGCAGATAAGCGCGATAATGTCCGAAGTCACGAGCCTGCGCAACCTCTTCACCATGCCAAAGGCGGCAGGCTCCGCCGGGGAGAGGCTCCTGGAAAAGTCGCTCCACGATATTCTCTCAAGCGATATGTACCGGACGCAGGTCCGGTTGAGTTCCGGGACGGTCGATTTTGTGATAAAGTTCAAGGATTACATTGTCCCTATAGATTCAAAGCTCTCCCTTGAGGATTACAATAAGATGCTCTCGGCTGCGGATGAGGCGGCGAAGAAACCTTATTGGAAGTCGTTTGTGGCGGCAGTGAAGAAACGCATAGACGAGACATCGAAATACATCCTGCCGGGCGAAAAGACGACGGATTTTGCCCTGATGTATATCGCTTCCGAAAGCGTCTACTATGAAGCGTTTATTAAAGATAAGCAATTCGGCGAAGATAATAACCTTATCGACTATGCGCTGAAGAAGAAGGTCTATCCGACGTCACCGCAGACCATATACCCGTACCTTATGACCATTATCCAGGGTATGAAAGCGCTTAAGATAGAAGAGAACGCCAAAGAGATACTGGCCAAAGTAACCGGTTTGCGCAACGACTATGAACGCTTCAAAACCATCTACAATATAATCATAAGCCATGTGGAAAACGCCCATTCAAAGCACAATAACGAGGCCCAGGGCGCGATTACCAGGCTCGACCAGCACATCTCGGGGCTGGAGTATAAGACGCCCTGACCTTTTCGGACAAATTCCTCTTTACATATAATTACCGGTATGTTAAATTATTTACCCATGGCAAAAAAGATCTTATCAATCTTTCTTAAGGCGTTTATAAGCCTTGCTCTTATCATAATATTACTATATATGATGAGAGATAAATATGCGCAGATATTGAGTGCGATAAAAGGCGCCAATCCCGTATTTATGCTGCTGGGGCTGGGCGCTTTCATCCTGGCCGCGATAGTGGCTTCCGCGCGGCTCAAGCTTATCGTGGATGCGCAGGAGGTGGCCCGCGTAACCCTGGCGGAGACCGTATCGCTTACGCTCATCGGGTATTTTTTTAATAATTTTCTTCCGACATCTATAGGCGGGGATGTGGCCAAGGCGTATTACCTTTCCAAGAAAAGCTCGAAAAAACTGGCTTCTTTCACTGCCGTATTTGTCGACAGGGCGATCGGGTTGTTTACTATGATAATGATGGCCGCCGCCGCTCTCTTGTTTATGCAAAACCAGATCATAGATACGAACATCCGGTACGCGATATACACCATTACAGCCTGCTCGCTTATTGCCGTACTTTTCATAATGAACAAGAAATTTGCCAAGAAATTTTCCGCTGTCCTTGCGCTTGTTCGCCCTCTCGAAGAGACTCTCCGGAAGATATACAACGCGATGCACCTTTACAAAGACCATACCGCTCTCATGATCAAATCCCTGGCAATCTCCGTAGTGAGCCAGATATTCTTCTTTATGAGTATCGGTATCCTGGCCGGGGGCATCGGCGCGGCGATACCTCCGATGGAGATACTGATCAGGATGCCGATAATCAGCGCCCTCAGCCTCTTGCCGTCGATAAACGGCCTGGGTGTAAGGGAAGGCTCGACCGTAGTGCTCTTCGGGCCGATAATAGGCAGCGAGAACGCCTTTGTCGTCGGTATATTATGGTTCCTGGTCACGCTCGTTACAAGCGTAGCGGGCGGGCTCGTCTATGCGTTCAGCCCGCAATTTAAGATCCGGCTGGGCGATATGGAGAAGAGCGCCCGCATATGATCGATAAAGAACTGTTTGATATACTTGCCTGCCCGGCCTGTAAAGGCAGTGTGGAACTTAAAGGCGATAAGATAATCTGTGTCAAGTGCCGTAAGGCATATCCCGTAAAAGACGATATCCCCGTTATGCTCATCGAGGCGGCGGAGGAGACCGGCGAAAGAGAGGGTTAAAATACGATGCGCAAGATACTCGTAATACATGGGCCGAACCTGAATCTCCTCGGAACGCGGGAAGTGGATGTTTATGGCAGCGTAACGATCGATGAGATAAACAGGGATCTGGAGAAGCTGGCAAAGACGCGGAAGGTTGCGCTTGAAATAATGCAGTCCGACCACGAAGGCAATATCGTCGAACGGATAGGCCGCGCTAAAGGAAAATTCGACGCCATACTGATAAATCCGGCGGCTTATACGCATACGAGCGTAGCGATACGAGATGCCATAAGCGCGGTCAGTATTCCTGCCGTCGAGGTACACCTTTCGAATATATACGGCCGTGAAGAATTCAGACATACCTCCCTTATCGCGCCGGTCGCCAGAGGGCAGGTTTCTGGTTTCGGGAAGTTGAGCTATCTTTTAGGTCTCGAAGCCGCCATAAGCTTGATAGACAAATGACCCCTGATACCGTATCCGGTAAAAGACTCGCTCTTTTAAAAAAAAGACTGCGGCGGGATAAGCTAGACGCGCTCCTTGTGACAAACGACATCAATATTTCGTACCTGAGCGGTTTTACGGGACACGATGCTACGATCATCGTCACTCCGGACAAATCTTTCTTCATAACCGATTCCCGGTATATAGAAGACGCCGGGGATTCCGTTACGGGGTTCGATATCCGGCTGGCCCGGGGATCCCTTTATAAGATTATCGAAGAGATAACTGCCGCCGAAAGGCTGAAGAGGATAGGGTTCGAATCGAGAAACCTCTCGTATGAAGTGGCCGTCCGATTAAAAAAGTCTCTGGCAAAGAGCCTGTTTTTACCCGCCCAGGAGCCGGTTGAGGAATTGAGGGCCATAAAAGACGCGGACGAGATAGCTGTTATTAAAAGATCTATCCGGCTGACACACGATATATTTAAGAAGGCAGGATCCTTTATAAAACCCGGGGCGACCGAAGAGTCGATTGCCCGCGAAATAGAGATGGCTATCCTTGCAAGCGGCGCGCGGCCGAGTTTCGATCCTATAGTCGCGGCAGACGCGAATTCGTCGAAACCGCACGCCGTTCCTGCGGCGCGGCGGATAACGCGGAATAGTTATGTTATGATCGATATCGGTTGTCTTCTTAAAAGGTACGCATCGGATATGACGCGCATGGTAGTTGTGGGAAAAGCCCGGCCCCGCATGGATAAGATATGGAAGGTTGTAAGCGATGCTCAAGCCAGGGCAATCGACCTTATCCGGCCCGGCGGTGATATCGCCAAGGTCGACGCGGCGGCCAGGGAATATATAAAGAACAAAGGGTTTGGTAAATATTTCGGCCACGCTCTCGGTCATGGCGTAGGCATGGAAGTGCACGAAAAACCGAACATTTCGCCTATGAGCGAAGGACGGCTGCAAAGCGGTATGGTATTTACCGTAGAGCCGGCTATATACATACCGCGGTTCGGCGGGGTAAGGGTCGAAGATATGGTGCTGGTAACGGATAAAGGGTGCAAGATACTGTCAAGATAATGACAAATGACAAAATCCAAATGACAAATCAATCGTTAATGACCAAAATTGAAATTTGTCATTAAATAGGAAAGAGGGCGATATGTACATAAAAGAGATCAAAGATATGATAAATTTGATGAACGAGAACGGCCTGACGGAACTTGAGGTCGAAAAAGACGGCGTGCGGATACGCCTCAAGAAAGGCGCGGGCGGCGTTTATGAAAAGGCGGTTGAGTATGCCGCGCCCAAACAGGCCGCCGCGCAGGAGAAGGCGCCGCAGGAAGAGAAAGTTCAGAAGAAGAATGTCGTGGAGATAAAGGCGCCGATGGTAGGTACCTTCTATCGTTCGCCGTCTCCCGAAGCCCCGCCTTACGTAAGCGTGGGCGATTCCATAGAGGTCGGCCAGGTTGTCTGTATCATCGAGGCAATGAAACTCATGAATGAGATTAAGTCTGAAGTCAAGGGCAAGATCACAGAGATACAGGCCGATAATGCCGAACCCATAGAATTTGGCCAGGTCCTCTTTGTGATAGAGCCTGCGGTATAGGAGAGATGATGTTTACAAAGATATTGATCGCAAATAGGGGTGAGGTAGCGCTAAGGATAATAAGGGCCTGCAAAGAGATGGGCATACGGACTGTGGCAGTATACTCACAGCCTGATATCAGTTCCCTGCACGTCCGGTACGCCGATGAGGCGATCTGCATTGGTCCTGCCGCGAGCTCTTCCAGTTATCTCAATATCCCAAGCATAATATCCGCCGCCGAGATAACGGATGTCGAGGCGATACATCCCGGCTATGGCTTTCTTGCCGAAGACGCCCATTTCGCCGAGATATGTGAATCCTGCAAGATAAAGTTCATCGGCCCTACGCCGGACAACATAAGACGGATGGGCGACAAGATGGCCGCAAAAGAGTCCGCGCGCAAGGCGGGCGTCCCGATCATTCCGGGCTCGAAAGCGGTCATAAAGACGAAGGAGGAAGCGCTGAAAATTGCCAAAGAGATGAAATATCCCGTCATAGTCAAGGCGGCGGCAGGCGGCGGCGGCAAGGGCATGCGTATCTGCCATAATGACGTCCGCCTTATAGGAGCGCTTCTGACCGCCCAGAGGGAAGCGGAGGCCGCATTCGGCAACCCCGATGTTTATATAGAAAAATATATCGAACGGCCGCGTCATATCGAGATACAGATCCTGGGCGACAAATACGGTCATATTGTGCATCTGGGTGAGCGTGACTGCACCATACAGCGCCGTCACCAGAAACTGATCGAGGAGACGCCGTCGCCGGTTCTCGACAGCAAGATGCGCAAAAAGATGGGCGAAGCCGCCATAAAATGCGCGAAATCGATAGGCTATCTCAATGCCGGCACGATAGAGTTTCTGCTGGACGAGGACCATTCATTCTATTTTATGGAGATGAATACCCGCATCCAGGTCGAGCATACCATAACCGAAACGGTTACCGGTATCGACCTTATAAAAGAGCAGATAAGGATAGCCGCCGGAGAAAAGATATTGTATAAGCAGGAAGATATAAAATTCGTCGGGAACGCGATCGAGTGCAGGATAAACGCCGAGGACCCCGATAACGACTTTATGCCTTCCCCGGGTAAGATAACGACTCTCCATCTCCCCGGCGGCCGCGGCGTGCGTCTTGATACCCACGTCTACACAGGTTACGATATTCCGCCTTATTATGATTCGATGGTTGGCAAATTGATCGTACATGGTCACGACAGGTCCGATGCGATCAATATAGCGAAGAGGGCGCTCGATGAATTCGTAGTCGAGCCGATAAAGACCACAATCCCCTTCCATAAGAACGTTATGAACAACCCCGCGTTCATACGCGGAAAATTCTCTACGGATTTCGTGGAAAAACTTTTTGCAGAAACAGAGTGAGGTGTAATGTTATGGCTAAAGAACAGCAGCTTAACAGGGACAGGTCGACAGACCTGGGTGTGGTGCGGATAAGTAACGACGCTATAGCCGCGATAGCTTCTATTGCCGCTATGGAAGTGAAGGGCGTCGAGCGGATGGGCGGGGGCGTTTCGAGGGCATTTGTCGATTTTCTATTGAACAGGTTTTCGTCACGGGGCGTCAGTATCCATATGCACGAAAGCGAAGTAAAGCTTATCGTCTCGATAATAGTGGAGTACGGCGTAGATATTCCCAGGGTTGCCGACGAGGTGCAGGAGAGCGTGAAGAGGGCCGTCGAAAAGATGGCGGGCCTTATCCTGACCGAAGTCGATGTTGTCGTCGAGGGCGTGCGCTCCCGGACGGTTTAAGAAAGAGAGGACTATTATGAGGATAGTAAGCGGACTGACTTTATTCTTTTATACGCTGGTATTTTTGACAATCGGAGGCCTTTTTGTTGCGGTATCGCTGAACATCATTTCCCAGGAGGCGATCGTCGACACCATAGCGATGCTTTATGCAATGACCAACATACGCCTTATCCTTGGGTTGACAGGGCTCGTTCTCATCTTCATAAGCATCATGGTCGTCCAACTCACGGTCGGAAAGATACGGCGGGAGAAGACGATCGCGTTCGAGAATCCCGACGGGCAGGTCACGATAGCGTTAAGCGCCATAGAAGATTTTATACGCCGCGCGCTCAGACAGCTTCCGGAAGTAAAAGAGCTCAAGCCCAATGTCCGCGCCGGGAAAAAAGGGATAATAATAATAAATAAAGTTACCTTATTCTCCGATGTGAATATTCCGGAAACTACCGAAAAGATACAGAATATCGTCAAGAGCCGCGTACAGGATATGCTGGGCGTAGAGGAGCCTATCAGTATACGGGTGCACGTGGTAAAGATAGTGCACAAGGAAGAGCCCCCTAAGGGGCAGAATAAAGAGGAGAAGCCCTCCTCTCAATTCAGGGGCAGTATAGAGTACGGGAATTATTAGCTGCCGGTCGTCAGGTTATTGGCGGGGGATATTAAACAGATAAAATGGAGGTTAGTAAAATGGAAAGGGTTGGGGTTTTGACGGGCGGCGGTGATTGCCCGGGCTTAAATGCGGTTATAAGAGCGGTTGTCAAAAAAGCGATTCCTAATGATGTCAAAGTAGTGGGCATAAAGAACGGCTGGAAAGGTCTGGTCGAAGCCGATACCATGACTCTTGATATCGATGCGATAGCCGGGATACTGCCGAAGGGCGGCACGATACTGGGCACATCCAGGACGAATCCATATAAAAAGCCGGGCGATGTGGATAAAGTAATTGCTAATTACAAGAAACTCAAGCTCGATGCGTTGATAGCGATAGGCGGCGAAGATACTCTCGGGGTCGCCAATAAGCTTTGCAGGGAGAACAAAGGGTTAAATGTCGTCGGCGTTCCCAAGACGATCGACAACGACCTGAATGCGACCGATTATACATTCGGATTCGATACGGCGGTAAATATCGCGATGGAGGCCATAGACAGGCTCCATACGACGGCTGAGAGTCATCACAGGGTAATGGTCGTTGAGATAATGGGCAGGCACGCGGGATGGATAGCCCTGCACGCCGGCCTTGCGGCGGGCGCCGATATAATCCTCATACCCGAAATACCTATCGACCTGGACGAAGTATGCGATCTTCTGAAAAAACGCTATAATCGCGGCAGGCTCTTCTCTATCGTAGCGGTTGCCGAAGGTGCGGAGTTTAAGACAGGGCAGGTTGTGACGAAAGAGGAGAAACTCGATGCCTTCGGACATGTAAGGCTGGGAGGCATAGGCGAGACCCTGGCTGAGGAAGTGGAGAAGAGGACGAAGTTCGAGACGCGCGTGACGGTTCTCGGCCACGTACAGAGAGGCGGTTCACCGACCGCGTTCGACAGGGTTCTCGGAACGCGTTTCGGCGTAAGGGCGATGGAGCTTGCGCTCGAGGGAAAGTTCGGCTATATGGTGAGTCTCTCCGGCACTGAGATACGGGAAGTGCCGATAGAGGAAGCCGTCGGCAAACTCAAGACCGTCGACGCGAAATTCTACGATATGGCCAAAACCTTCTTTGGATAAAGAAGGGATAAATTTTTCGTATCAGTAGAACACAATGCGTCAATGTGGTTCGTAGGGACGCGCAATTTTCAGCCATGTGAAAATTGCGCTCGGAAAAATTTCTCGTACGCTGCCTCGAAATTTTTACGCCCTACTCACCACATCGCCACATTGTGTTTCATGAGTTGTCGAAAAATTTGAGCTAGGGAAGCGGGAAGTAATGATGAGGCAAACAATATGAAAAACACGATACGGGCGAGGATAGAGCAGAGCATAGAAGTTAAAGAGGATCTGCACAAGAGCCAGGTCGAGAATATCGAAAAAGCGGTGCGGCTCATCACGGTCTCCCTTAATTCCGGCGGAAAACTCCTTATTTTCGGCAACGGCGGCAGCGCCGCGGATAGCCAGCATATCGCGGCCGAGCTTGTCGGACGTTTTAAGAAAGAGAGGCGGGCGCTGGCGGCGATAGCGCTTACGACCAACACTTCTACGTTGACGGCGATAGCCAATGATTATGGGTACGACGTCAGTTTTTCGCGCCAGGTTGAGGCGCTCGCGAAAGAAGGCGACGTTGCGATGGGTATTTCGACGAGCGGGAATTCCAAAAATGTGCTGGCGGCCCTGGATAAGGCCCGGGCACTTAAAGTAAGGACGATCGGCTTGACGGGCTCAGGCGGCGGCGCCATGAAGGAGTTGTGCGATTGCCTTATAACGATCCAATCGAAAGATACGGCCCGCATACAGGAATCCCACATCATGGTCGGCCATATTATATGCGAGCTTGTGGAGAACGAAATTACAAAATGAAGGCTTCCGGCAGGGTGATCGGTCAGGGGAGTTTGTCAAAAATATTGTCCCCGTTACGCGCCAAAGGTAAAAAGATAGTCTTTACCAATGGATGTTTTGATATAATCCACACGGGTCATGTCAAATACCTCTCCAGGGCGCGGCGGATGGGCGATCTGCTTGTGATCGGCTTGAATAGCGATGCTTCCGTCAGGCGCCTTAAAGGCAGGTCCCGTCCGATAAACAAGCAAAGCGACCGCGCTAAGGTCCTGGCCGCTCTCCGGTTTGTCGATTACGTGGTAATATTTAATGAAGATACGCCGGAACGTCTCATAAGGAAGGTCAGGCCGGATTTTCTTGTAAAAGGCGGGGATTGGGATGAGTCCAGTATAGTGGGCGGGCGGTTCGTGAAGTCTTACGGCGGCAAGGTCGGCATAGTCTCTTTTGTGAACGGTTATTCTACGACATCGTTAGTGCGAAGGATATCGGGAAACTGATCAATGAAACGCGAACTCTACCGCATTATCGACGCTAACCTTAACCGCTCACGCGAGGGCCTAAGGGTTTGTGAGGATATAGCCAGGTTCGCATTGAACTCAAAGGTTCTCACCGGGCAGCTAAAAGCTGTCCGGCACGCTGTTTCCGATATAGCGAAATCCTCCGCCGCGGAATTTAGCGCTTTGACTCTGTCCCGGGATGCGGCGGGCGATGTCCTGCGGCACTCGAGATTCGAAACCGAGATGCGGCGCAAGTCGCTTTCGGATGTATTTGCCGCAAATATCGAGCGCGTAAAAGAGTCATTGCGGGTCCTGGAGGAGCTATTTAAGCTGATAGACCTAAGGGGCTCCTCAAAATTTTGCGGCCTGAGGTTTAAAACATACGCGATAGAAAAAAAGGTTATGAAGAGGCTGAATGACGCAGATTGATATTGCGCGCGCGGGTAAGATCTCACCCGAAGTCGCGCGGATAGCTAAAGACGAGAATGTAAGCGCGGAGATGGTGCGCAAGGGTCTTTCCGGCGGGGTTATCGTGGTCCCGAAAAACAGGAACCGCAGCGTCTCCAGGCCATGCGGCATCGGCAAAGGCTTGCGGACCAAGATAAATGCGAACATCGGCACTTCCAGGGATTCGTCCGATATTTCCATCGAATTGATGAAGACAAAGGCTGCTATAGACCTTGGCGCCGATACGGTAATGGATCTTTCTACGGGACGGATGATAAACGCGACCCGTAAAAAGATACTCGCTAAGTCCGGCGTGCCGGTCGGGACCGTGCCCATTTACGAGATCGTGATAACGGCTCTAAAGAGATACGGCCGTATCAAGGATATACCTGTAAGTTACATGCTGAAGGTTCTCGAACGCCAGGCCGGGGAGGGCGTCGATTTTTTTACCATACACGCCGGTGTCACGAAACAGGCGCTTAAAGCTTTGAGTAAGTATCCGCGCATACTCGACATCGTGAGCCGGGGCGGAGCCTTTTTGGCCGAGTGGATGCTCGAAAACAATAGAGAGAATCCGTTTTACGACCATTTTGACGAAGTTATCGATATCGCAAAGCGGCACGATGTTACGCTAAGCCTGGGCGACGGCCTGAGGCCGGGCGCTATCGCGGACGCGACCGACTCCCCGCAGATCCTGGAACTTTTAACCCTTGGTGAATTGCAGAAGAGCGCTTTGCGCCGCGGGGTACAGGTCATGATCGAAGGTCCGGGGCACGTGCCGATCGACCAGATCGAGGCGAATGTTATTCTCGAGAAGTCCGTTTGTAACGGCGCGCCTTTCTATGTCCTGGGTCCGCTCGTGACAGATATAGCCCCGGGTTACGACCATATTACGGCAGCGATCGGAGGCGCCATAGCGGCCAGTAAAGGCGCCGACTTCCTGTGTTATGTAACTCCGTCGGAACACCTGAGACTGCCGACCCTCGAGGATGTGCGGGAAGGTGTTATCGCATCGAAGATCGCGGCCCACGCGGCCGATATTGCGAAAGGTGTAAAGGGCTCCATCGACCGGGATATCGCAATATCGCGGGCGCGGAGACAGCGGAACTGGGAGCGGCAATTTGCGCTTGCCATAGACATACAGCGGCCGAAAAAGTATCGCGCGAGCTCGAAACCCGGCACCAAAGACGTCTGTACGATGTGCGGCGAATATTGTTCGATCAAGATTTCCGAAAAGTGTTTAAAAAGGTAAAATTTTTCGTTCTTGCGAAAGCGGGGAAAAGATATTTCCACCCCGGGGTGGAAATAGTTACCGGAGGAGCGAGGAAGTTATTACGGTTCATAGTGAAAATGTGACGTGGCGATGTAGTGAGCTAAGGCGTTAAAATTTTTTATGGCAGCGAACCACATCGACACATCACATTCGACTGATACGAAAAATTTGGAGCGAAAAAGATGAGCATACTGGTTGTCGGTTCGGTAGCGATAGATTCGGTGAAGACGCCGTTCGGCGAGAGGCTGGAAGCGCTGGGCGGCTCCGCCACTTATTTTTCTATAGCCGCATCATTTTTCAGCAAAGTAAATATCGTCGCCACGGTGGGCGAAGATTTCCCGAAAAAATACCTGACCCTATTCAAGACGAAAGGCATCGGCACCAAGGGTATCCATATCGCGAAAGGGAAGACCTTCAGGTGGAAGGGCTGGTACGATTATGACCTGAATACCGCGCATACCGTTTCGACGCACCTAAATGTTTTCCGGGACTTCCGTCCGGAGGTCCCGCGCGCGCTTAAGGATTCGAAGTTCGTCTTCCTCGCAAATATCGACCCGGAACTGCAGTATAGCGTCCTGAAGCAGGTTACCAGGCCCAGACTCGTTGCCTGCGATTCGATGAACTACTGGCTCGAGCATAAAAAGAAAGAGTTCGAGCGGCTTCTCGACAAGGTCGACATAATACTCCTTAACGATTCGGAGGCGCGGCAATTTACCGGCGAGCCCAATCTTATGAGGGCGGCGCGCGTCATTATATCGTTCGGACCGAGGGCCGTCATCATAAAGAAAGGCGAGCATGGGGTTATATATTTTTCGAAAAATACGCATTTCATAGCCCCGGCCTATCTCCTCGAGACCGTCTATGACCCGACCGGCGCCGGAGACACCTTTGCCGGCGGAATGATAGGATACCTGAGCAAGGCGGGTAAGATAAATGAGGCCAATATCCGCAAGAGCGTAATATATGGAAGCATCCTCGCGTCATTTGCCGTCGAGGATTTTAGTATCGACAGGATGCTTGAGATTACTACCGGCGAGATTGAGGAGCGTTACAAGCATTTCAGTTCGATAACGAAATTTTAAGCGGGATCAAGACAATGGCAAATTGCGGGTGTAACACAACGGCTAGTGTTCCAGCTTCCCAAGCTGGATACGAGGGTTCGACTCCCTTCACCCGCTCCATTCTGCTGCGCCCGTCAGCAGTTAGACTATTGACAATTTTGTTACTGGCATTTCTCTCCGGATGCGCAACGGTTCCAAAGCGGGAGACGCCGGTAGAAACGCGGAAGGTGCCGGGCGCTTTATACCACACGGTAAGACACGGCGATACCCTTTGGAGCATCTCCAGGAGGTACGGGGTGCATCTGCAGAGCCTTATAAAAGCGAACCCGATTCTCTACACGAACGGTGTTATTGAAAACGGACAGGCGCTCCTCATCCCGCGTTCAGGTGCCCTGCCCGAGGCGGAAGCAAGCCGGAATGTTCCCGGCGAGCTCTTCATATGGCCGGTAAGAGGCGCCCTGACCGTTCCGTATGGGGCCATGACAGAAAATGTGCTGAATAAAGGCATCGATATAAAGGCGGCGGATGGCGCGGGTGTCCGCGCCGCCCGATCCGGCAAGGTTGTCTATTGCGATCAGTTCCTTAAAGGTTTCGGTAAGACGGTAATTCTCGACCACGGCGACAACTATCAAACGGTATATTCATATAATTCGGATATACTTGTCAAGGTCGGCGAACAGGTCGCGCAGAATACGGTTATAGCAAAGGTAGGCAGGACGGGGCGGGCAAGGACGCCGATGCTCCATTTCGAGATACGCAGGGACGGTGAACCGCAGAATCCGGCATACTATCTGCCGCACTGATTCTACTTCACCGCTTGACAGGAGAGCGTAACAGAATGTTTAGCGAACCGGTTATGGGGGAAAAGTTTTTCGGCCGCGAGGAAGTGCTTGAACTTCTCAATAAACGCGTCCTGGCCCTTAGAGACGGCTACAGGCAGAACGTCGCGCTCACCGGGCAGAGTCTTTCCGGCAAGTCTTCGATCATCCTCCATTTCCTGCATACCGTCGATTCCAAAGGCCTGATACCTGTCTATATGGAAGTGGTGAAAGAACCGTTCAGGGTCTTCGCAAACAAATTTATCGCCACGGTGCTGTATAATTCGCTTAAAAAGCTGGGACAGCCCGCCGAACCGGAGATAGCGCGGCTTTTGGATCTTGCGCAAAAAGCTCTTCCTAAGACGTGCCAGACGGCAAAACAGGTGATCGCTTCGATAGAGAAAGGTGACACCGAAGAGGCCTATACGGGGCTCCTCGGCCTGACCTCGACGCTGAAAGAAGAGTCGGGCCTTTCCTGTGTCGTGATACTGGATGAATTCGACAACCTGGAACATCTGGGGATCAAGAATCCGTTCCTGGGCTTCGGTAAGGTAATAATGGTGCAGAAGGATACAATGTACATAGTATCCAGTTCGCGTAACGAGGCTATAAAGAAGATAATTTCGGAAAAACTTTCTCTCCTTTTCGGGAATTTCGAGGTGGTAAAAGTTGCGAACTTCGATATCAGGACCGCGGCAAGATTTATCGATATGAAGTTCGCCGGGCTCGAAACAAGCGCGGCCCTGAAGAAATTCCTCATAATGTTTACCGATGGGAATCCGTTCTACCTTGGCCGGATACTGCTCAGGGCCCGCGATATCGCCCTGGAGCGCCCGTCGACCTGCGTCGATCAGGATATTCTCGCCCAATCGATATTGGAACTCGTTTACCATGCCAACGGCGTGATCCACCAGTATCTTATGAATTTTGTGCTCAGCATCCTCGATACAAAGAACCGGGACGAACATCTGGGTATCCTTATAGCGATAGCCAGAGGACGTAACACCCAATCCGGCATAGCGCGTGAAATCAAGACCAAGCATGGCGACCTGTCGAAGAGCTTGTCGCGTATGACCGAGTTAGGGCTCCTTTCGAAGAACGGGGTATTCTACGAAATAGGGGATGCGATGCTTGCGTTCTGGCTCAAATCGGTCTACCAGCGGCGCAAAGAGATCCTTGTAGACGGGACGTTCGACCGGATGGAGCTATTTCGGAAGGATATAGCCCTGCACATTTCCGACTATGTGAACGAATGCTCTAAATCTTCTGCCAGGCGGGTCTCGGAGCTCTTCAATCTTTTCGCCAACGAAATGGTATCGATCGATTCCAGGCTTATCCGCCTTCCTCACTTCACGAAGGTCGATGTCAAGGCCCTGCCGGACTTGACTTCGATGATCGCCGCATCTTTCAGGGGCAGTTATTGGCTGGTCCAGGTATATGACCGGCCCATAAATGAGGGAGATATAATAAGCTTCATTAAGAACGCAAAAGCATCGGAATATAAGATCTCGAACAAAGTCCTGCTGGCCCTTAAAGGGATAGATGAGAACGCAAAATTGCTCGCAAAAGAGCTTAAGATAGCCATCTGGGACGGCGATATCATAAATAAACTTTTTGTTTCGTATGGAATGAAGAGAATGGTCGCTTTATGAAGATACTGGTGCTTTCCGATACCCATGTCCCGCGCGCGGCACACGACATGCCCGAAGCCGTTTATAAGGCGATAGAAGGCGTCGATATGATAGTTCACGCCGGAGATTTTGTGGAAAAGGATTTTTTCGAAAAACTGCAAACTATGCGGCCGATGAAGGCCGTTTGCGGAAACATGGATTCGCCGGAACTGAGAAATATACTGCAGCCGAAAGAGGTCTTCGAGGCGGGTAAATTCAGGATAGGGCTCATCCACGGTTATGGCGCTCCTGCGAATATGCTCGACACGGTCGAGTCCGAATTTAAAGATGTAGATGCGATAATATTCGGCCATTCGCATTCGGCAGTCAACATTGTCAAGAGCGGGGTGCTATTTTTCAATCCCGGCAGCCCTACCGACAAGGTCTTTGCGCAAATTAATACATACGGTATCCTTGAGATAACCGATAAAAAGATAGAAGGGAAGATAATTAAAATATGATAAACGACATACCGGTTATAAAGGTCGAAGGGGTCACGCTGCCCGAGGCATGGGAGCATGCGGTAATGGCGACATGGACAGGCGGCCTCGATATAAAGACGGAATACGATAAAGCCGGCGACCCTCTTAGCAAGGATTGCACGATGATTATGGTCGTTAATGAGCCTATGAAGGAACCGAGGATCCACAGGGCGTTTCCCGGCGGATTGGAGGACCTGGAAGTTTACCGGCAGGAGGTTGTCCTTGGTATCCACGACCACTGGATAAAGCCCGAGGAGGGTAAGTGGACATACACCTATCACCAGAGATTGACGGATTATCCTATAGAGGGTATGCGGGTGGACCAGATCGATTACATTATCAGGAGGCTTATCCAGACGCCGTATTCGAGACGCGCCCAGGGCATAACCTGGAACCCCAAGACGGATCCCGTCACCGACGATCCGCCGTGCCTGCAGCGGATATGGTGCCGTCTTGTCAGGCTCGACGATAAACGGTATGCGCTGAACATGAATACGCACTGGCGCTCGCGAGACGCTTTCAAAGCAAGTTTCATGAATATATTTGCCCTTACCGACCTGCAGAGGGTCATGGCCGGGCGGATATCGGAGGGGCTGGGCGCTCCGGTTTCCGTCGGAAGATATGTCGATATAAGCGACAGCTTCCACATCTACGGGAGCTACCATGAAGAATTCAAACGGTTTCAGAAGATGGTTTCGGAAAGGTCTTTCGCAGAGCGGACCTGGGCGACCGAGTTTGCCAGGCCGTTCTTTAAAGACGCGGAAGAGAAACTCAAGAATGAAAAATAACTTCGGATTTAGTACTTAAAGAAAGGTTGACATGGATAAGTTGTGGGCGCCGTGGCGCAGTAAATATATATATCTTCGCAAACATAAGAAGTGCATATTCTGCGGCAATAAGAACCCGCGGTCAAAGACCAGGTATCTACTGCGCGCTTCGGCGCATTCATTTTCGATGTTGAACCTGTTTCCGTACAATAACGGCCACGTCATGGTGGCGCCCTACAGGCATGTCAAGAGCCTGGAGCTGTTGACAGATACCGAATTGATCGACCTCATGAAATTGGTAAATACGACGAAACGCGACCTGGACAAGAATCTCAAACCCCATGGTTACAATATCGGATTAAACGTCGGCCGGATAGGCGGGGCCGGATTTGCCGGACACGCGCATATCCATATCGTGCCGCGATGGGTTGGCGATACTAATTTCATGCCTGTGACAGCCGGCACAAAGGTTGTATCGGAATCTCTAGACGCGATGTGCAGGATACTGAAAGGTAACGGCAAGTGCTGAAACGAAAAGACCTGGAAAAGAGAGAAGATCTGCTCGCGCCCTATGCGCAAAGGAGTAAATTTACCAAGGGAAGGGTCTATAAAGAAGAGGAGCACAAGTACAGGTCCTGCTATCAGCGCGATAAGGATAGGATCATATACTCGACCGCTTTCAGGAGGCTGGAATACAAGACCCAGGTCTTTGTAAATCACGAAGGCGATTACTACCGCACCCGCCTCACACACACGCTGGAAGTTGCCCAGATAGCGAAGTCCATTGCCCGCGCTCTCGGCCTGAACGAGGATCTAGTCGAGGCGATAGCCCTGGCGCACGACCTCGGCCATACACCGTTCGGCCACTCCGGCGAGGACGCCCTGCATGAGATAATGAGGGATTACGGCGGGTTCGACCATAATACCCAGGGTCTGCGCGTCGTGGATCTGCTGGAAGAGAGATATCCCGATTTTCCGGGCCTGAACCTTAGCTTCGAGGTGAGGGAGGGGATAATAAAACATTCCACCCCTTTCGACCGGCCAAGGCCCGCGATACCGTTCGAATCCAAGGGCTCGCCCATACTCGAGATCCAGGCGGTAGATATAGCCGACGAGATCGCTTACGATAACCATGACCTGGATGACGGGATAAAGAGCGGCCTTATAAAAGAGGAGGATCTGTCCGGGATCAAGCTATGGGCTGACAAAGAGAGGGATTTTAGAAAGCGGTACTCGGCCATAAAGGGCGAGGTTAAAAAATATCAGATAATCCGCCTGCTGATCGATCTCCAGGTCACCGATGTGATCGACCAGACCGAAACCAATATAAAGAAGTTTAAGATACGCAAGACGGGGGACGCTGTCGGGATCCCCGAAAGGATAGTTACGGTATCAAAGGCCATGCAGGCCCTGAGGATGCCGATGCGGGATTTTCTCACGAAAAATCTTTACCATCATTACCGGGTCGTCAGGATGTCGAATAAAGCCGCTCGCTTCATAACGAGCCTATTCGATATCTACATGGAGAAGTCCGAACAACTTCCGCCGACGACACAATCCCGGCTTGCAAAAGAGGATGAGCGCCGCGTCATCTGCGATTATATTGCCGGGATGACCGACCGCTACGCCCTCGATGAGTATAAGAAATTTTTCGAACCGTACGAGAGAGTGTGAGGGGGGCGACGGATGAAGAAAATATTGGTTATCGATGACGAAAAAGATTTCACAAAATTGATAAAAATGACCCTTGAGGCGAGAGGTGTGTATGAGGTCCGGACGCAAAACAGCGGCGTGGGCGCGCTTGAGCTTATCCGGGAGTTCAGGCCGGACCTGGTATTACTCGATATAATGATGCCGAACGGCATTAATGGCGATAAATTAGCCATGCAGATCAGGGAAGACGAGGAGATTAAAAATACCCCCGTGGTCTTTTTGACAGCGGTCTTGACGGAAAAGGAAGTGACCGAGAGAGGCGGCATTATAGGAGGGTACTCTTTTATGGCTAAACCGGTAAAGATAAAAGAACTGCTCGACCATATCGAAAAAATACTGGGTAATACGTCGTTTGGCATTGACACCGGCCCCGCGGGCGGTTTATAATCAAACCTTATGGATGAGAAAAAGAATAATATCCAATACCATAAGGAGCTCTTCGATAAGCTCGGGCGGAGCGCGAGCCTGAAGAAGGAAGAGGAATGTGTCGGCTGTCTCATAAATCCGGCATCCTGGTGGACGATAGAAAAACCGAACCCGAAACCGGCGGATCTGAAGAAGCTGATATCCTGCACGTGCCCGCACTACAAGAGCGCTTCGATAAACAGGGATACTGATTGTCTAAAAATAATATTTAAGGTTATCCAGAAGGCCCGCGAAACAAAAATACTTACAAAGTTTACCTGCGTCCACAGCCTGCACGGTTTCATCTACCCGATAGTCCAGGGGGGCGCGCTATACGGTTACATAGGGTCATGTTATAAGAAGCGCGACGTCTCGCCGCAAGTTCTGGATATATTCGCCGCTTTCACGGATACGATCGTACGCGAGATACAGAAGGAACTGGAGCTCTCCAAGCTATACGAAACGATACGGCCGCGCGCCATCGCGCTCTCAACCGTCCACACGGTCCACCGGCTCATAAGCTCTACGCTCGACCTTACGGAGCTCATCCCGCGCATAGCGCGCCTCAGCCTGCAGATAATGCGCGCGAATAGATGCTCGATAAAGCTCGTCGATTCGAAGCGAAAGATATTATTGCCCAAGGCCACCGTGGACCTGCGCAAAAAGAATGTTATGCTCAAGAAAGTAAAGGTCGGCAGACACGCCCCCGGCAAGGCATTTAAGTACGGCAGGCCCATACGGGGCCGTGACTACCTGGCCGTTCCGCTGATAGACGAGGACACGATCGGCGTCATAACCGTCTATGATAAGATAGACAGGAAACCTTTCAGCCAGTTTGACCAGGAGATAATATCGACCCTGGCCGAGCAGGCCGTAATAGCGATAAAGAACGCCCAGCTTTACAAGGAGCAGGAGCGGATCACGATGGGCAGCATCAAGTCGCTGGCCAAGGTGCTCGATACCCGCGCGCCAGGCACCTACGTGCCGCGCGCATCGTTTTTGAAGATAGCCCTTCTGATAGGCCAGGAGATGCATCTGGATGCGGACAACGTGAAGAGCCTCGAATACGCCGCCATACTCCACGATGCGGGCGAGATAGTCGTTCCATACGAGCTTCTCACCAAACCGTCTAAACTTACGGGCAAGGAATACGAGATAGTGAAGAGCCACCCGATGGCCGGGGTGGAGTTGATAAAGCATTTGAAGGCCCTGAAATCCGTGACCCCTATAATTTTATACCATCATGAAAACTATGACGGCACCGGATATCCGAAGGGATTAAAAAAGGAACAGATACCTATAGGAGCGCGTATAATGGCCGTCGTCAGCGCTTTTGAGGCGATGATTACAAAGAGGCCCTACCGCACGGTCAGAAAAATATCCGACGCCATCGAAGAGATCAAAAAGAATTCGGGCACTCAATTTGATCCAAAAGTCGTCAGCGTATTTTTGCGCGTCATCGGCAGGAAAGATGTACAACAGGCACTGGAGAAAGAACTTTATGGACATAAATAAACTTTTCCGGTCGGAGATTCATCTAAAAATAATAAAATTTTTCCATGAGAACCAGGCCTCGATCGATACGCCGCGCGGTGTAGCGACATGGGTGGGCGAGGAGCGCTCGAAGGTGAAGAATGCGCTCGAGGACCTCGTTAAGGCCGGGATACTTGCGGCTCACCGCGCAACTTCCACGACAGGTTACAGTTATACCAACGACGACAAGCTCATTTCGAAGGTCAGAAAGCTCCTTAAAACGGGAAAGTCCGCGTAAACCCTCATTAGATGAGTAATTACCTTAAGCTCTACAACCAGCTAAACGATCATCAGAGACAGGCCGTCGATACCACCGAGGGGCCCCTCCTCGTCCTCGCCGGCCCCGGCACGGGGAAGACGCAGCTGCTTTCCGTGCGCGCCGCCCTTATTGTCGACCGTAAAAAAGCCGGTCCGGAGAATATCCTTATACTAACCTATACCAACACGGCCGCCAAGGCCATGAAAGAACGGCTTGCCGCGGTCATAGGTCTGGCCGGTTACGATGTTGAGGTAGGGACATTTCACAGTTTTGCCAATAATCTCATACAGGAGTCGGAAGAGGCCGCCAATTATATCGGCGACAAGGTCCAGCTAAGCGAGGTCGAGCGCATGAAGGCTATGGAATATATACTCGACAATACGGACGGACTTGACCAGATACGCCCATTCCGCGCGCCGTACACTTATCTTAAGGAGACACTGCAGAAGATAAGCGACCTGAAGCGGGAAGGCATATATCCCGCCGGTCTTGATGATTATCTGGGTAAGAAAGAGAGCCTGTACCGGTTATTCGAAGAGAAACATGTCAAGCGCTTGAGCGCGCTCGCGATAGCCTACAGGCGGTATGAAGAGCTTAAGGAGGGGCGCAGTAAGGATATATTCGACGAGCGCGGAAGATATGATTTCGACGACATGATACTCTTCGCGTCCAAAGTGCTGAAAGAAGAACCTGACCTGAAGAAGGAATATGCGGAGCAGTATAAATATGTCATGGTTGATGAATACCAGGACACGAACGGCGCGCAGATGGAACTGCTCTTCAGCCTTATGGATTGCAAGAAACCCAATCTTCTCTGCGTAGGTGACGACGATCAGTCCATATACAGGTTCCAGGGCGCCAATATCGGTAATTTCAAGCTGTTTACGAAACGCTTCCCCGAAGCGGCGATACTGTCGCTTAAGGAGAATTACCGCTCGACGAAAGAATTGATAAATGTCGCGAACAAAGTAATAGAGTCCATCCCGTCCGCCGAGCGGATGGGTTCGAAAGAACTCGCGGCAAAAAAAGATTACGCAAAAAAAGAGATCCTATTCAAAGAATTTACTGCCGCGTCGGAAGAACTGCTTTATATAATCGATAAGGTCAGGCAGTTAAAGGATGAGATTGAATCCGATAAGCTCTTGACGGAGGCGGAGCGCGCCAACCCCTACAATAATATCGCAGTCCTGGTCAGGAAACGCAGCAGTATACTTAAAATAATAGACGCCTTCCTGCAGGCCGGCATACCGTATGCTACCGATGGAAAAGAAGATATAAGCGGTGAACTGCGCGTGAAGCAGCTTACCGATGTGCTGGAGCTGGCGCATATCGATCCCGCGGAACGCGGCTCCTCCGATCTTGCCCTCTACAAAGTTTTGTCCGCGGATTACTTCGAGATACCGCATTCGGACATACTGCGATTCATAAACTTCGTCAACCGCAAGCAGTCCCCGGGCAAAAACGGAAGCACAACGATATTATCGGAGTTTCTGGATTGTTTTGAGTCCGGGCGGAAAGATATCCCGTTTAAAGACCCTGTAAAATTCCGGCAGGCGGCAGATACCGTAAAGAAGCTCCTGCGGGACGCGAGAGCCAGACCGGTCCATTCGCTTCTCTTGGATTTCATAAAAGACGCCGGTATTTTCAAGTATGTATTGAAAGAATATTCAAAAAATAAACTGCTCCGCATACGCCAGCTGAGGGCTCTCGCGTCATTTGTGAACATGGTAAAGACGAGCGATATCGCGGCGCCCGGGGTAAGGCTCGACGATTTCCTGGACGAGATGAAGACGAGAAAGGACCACGGCCTGCCCGTCCAGGGGGACCTCGTAACGCTTTCGCAGGCCGGCGTCAGGGTCTATACCGCGCACGGGGCCAAGGGGATGGAGTTTCACTCCGTAATAATACCGTTCTGCCTCAATAACAAGAACTGGCCGGCGCGGCCGATACCGGAAAAGATCCGCATGCCTTCGGACTTATTCAAGGCCAGGGCCGCCGCCCGCGATAAGGAGGCGGCAAAAGCCCTTGCGCTCCAGGACGAGACGCGTTTATTTTATGTGGCCATGACAAGAGCGAAATCGAACCTCATCTTTACGGCAAGCCCGACGGAAGATTCGGTCTCGAGCTTATACCTGACGCGGCTCGGCATCTCCGGGGAAGGCGCCGGCAGTTCCGGCGAGGAGGCGCTCCTGGAAAAGTCTATTGAGTCGACCGGCCTGAAAGACCCCTTCATTGGAACCGATGCGGTGCTGAAAGATATGGTAGATAACCTGAGCCTTAACCCCACCAGGCTCAATACATACATATCATGCAAAAGGCGGTTCCTGTATAATGATCTTTTAAAACTGCCCGGGGCAAAGAAACGGAGCCTCGTATTCGGTAATTGCGTCCACAAGGCCCTCGAAGAGACTTACAGGGATTTCATGACAGCGAAACGATTCCCGGCCTTCCGTTTCTTTATGACTGCGTTCAAGCGGGAGCTTAAATTTCAGGGGGTCGATAAGGTAGATGAGCGTTACTGTCTCAAGAAGGCCGATACGATAAAAGGCTGGTTTAGTTCTGTCGCGCGGGATCCCGTCATGCCGGTGGGGCTGGAGCGAAAGCTCGTTATCACTATAGGCGACAATATAATATTTACCGGTAAATACGATAAGGTCGAATTTGAGGACGAGGGGAAGGGGATAGTAAGGATACTCGACTATAAGACAGGAAAACCCGACGAGCACCTTAAAGCGATAGATAATATTAAGGACTTATCGAGTCCCGACTGCGACGGATACTTAAGACAGCTTGTCTGTTACCGCCTCCTCTTCGAAAAAGACAAAAAGGAATCGCGCGGTATGCGCGCGCGCAGCGGAGTGCTCGTATTCATAGAACCCGTGGAGTCTGACCTGCGGCGGCAGGGTTATAAAAAAGGCGCGCATGTCGCCAAAAGCGTGGAGATATCCGATTCGATGGTTAGAGATGTGGAAGAAGTGATAAAAAAAGTTTGGGCGGGGATCAAGGCGCTCGATTTCAAAAAACTGCCGGACCGCGACGAAAAGCGGTGCGGAAGATGCGACTTCGATTCGATATGCTGGGAATAACTTATGAGATTGGGTAGAAAACTTTCTATAGTATTGGCAATACCGGTAATATTGCTGGCGGCCGCATGCTTCTATTCCGGCCCTATAGCCGTTTACCTGGTAGAAAAGACCTGCGACCTGGAGCGTTTCCAGACGGCTTACGATATCGATATAAACTATAAAAAATCTTCGCTAAATTTTTCCCGAGACCTGCTTTTCAAAGATTTGTCGATCATATCGCGGAAAACGGGGTTCGGTTTTATCTGCAGGAACGCCCGGATCGGACCCCTCTTTGGCCCCAGGAACGCTGCGTTGAATTTCGATCTTCAGGACGTCAATTTTGCGAAGGAGACGAAAGAGAAAGATATCCGTTACGATACTATCGGCGCGCTCATCGCAACGCCGTTCGATAACAGGTGGAAGTATAGCCATATACGCGGACGGATCGAGCCCGCCGTACAGCGTATCGGAATAAAGGATTTCGAGTTATTAAGCGACGATATCAGGCTTATCGTTAACGGCGATCTATTTTATAACGGGACGATCGAGTCCGATATCGTAATATATTTTTCCCCCACACTTACCGCCAAGATCCCCCCGGAATTGGCCAATGCGCTCCTTACGGGCGAAAAGGACGGATGGATGTCGCTTTCTGTGCGGGTTGCCGGCGATCCGGGCAAACCTGCCATACAGGTATCGAGCAAGCTCTTCCGGCTGAATATAAAAGCCGTTTCGGGCACGTGAAGCCGGCATCTAGCCAGCCAAGGGATTGATTTAAATATTCATATATGTTATAATGCTCCAAAATAAAGTTATGGAAGACGAGAAATATCAGAAGGAACTCTTCGAGTTCGAAAAACCCAAACGTTTCTTCCCGAAGTTGTCCGATTTTTTCCCAAAGGCCGATTTCGAAAGGAACGTAGTGCTTACGATTACCCTGGATAGAGCTGTCTTCATAGCTATAGGCATTATTATGGTTATGGTGGCTGTATACGCTCTCGGGGTCGAGAAAGGGAAGCAAAGACTCGAAGAAACTGCGCAGAAGACGGTTACCGTAGAACCCGGGAAGGAAGGGTTGAATTTGCCGGCGCCGGTCCAGGCACAGGCAGTTATGCGTATTGCGGCACCTTCTGCAGTGCCCAGGCCCATCGCATCCCCGGCACAGCCGGCAGTAAAGAGACCGCCGCCGGCGGCAATCCGTCCGATTAGCACAGCGGCGGGCCCATATACGATAGTGGCGGTTACATTCGTCCAAAAAGATCTGGCTGTGCAGGAGATGAATAAGTTAAAAGGACAGGGGCTCGATACTGCCTTAATACAGAGCGGCCGGTATTTTCTTGTCTGCGTCGGGGCGTATTCCGACAAGACGGGCCCGCAGAGCCAGAAGGATTTAAAAAAAATGCGGCGTCTATATAAAGACGCGTATCTGAAACTGAAATAACTGATGGCCCCGCCCGGAGTAAGGCGGGGGACGGAATGATCTGTCGGGGTAAAACAACAACAAATCGGAGGTACTAGAATGTCTCAGCATCCAAGCCTGCGTTCATCAGACAAAGGCAAGCAGCATAGGTCGGTATTGAAACGATATGAAAAACTCAAGGTCCTGAAGGAAAAGGAAAAATGGGACGAGGGAAAATCGGTCTTTGGCCTGGCAAAGGTCAAGATTGTTAAATTCAAGATCAAGAAGGAGAAGGCGGCGGTTGAGGGTACGGAAACCGCTGCGCCGGGCGCGGAAGCCCCGGCGGCGGCACCGGCAGCAAAGGCCGCGGCGGGAGCTAAAGCGGCTCCGGGCGCGAAAGCCGCGGCGAAACCGGCCGGCGAAGGCAAGAAGGAAGCTAAATAATTGATGAAGGTAAAAGTTGCCCTTGGGAATAGGTCCTACGACATCCTGATAGGACGCGGGCTTTTTAAAAAGACGGGCGGCCTGCTTAAAAGGCTCGATCTGGGCAACGACGCCGTCATCGTCACCAACCGGCGCATATTTAATTTGTACGGCAATACGCTTGCCGTTATTTTAAAGAAGAGCGGTTTTACTGCAGCGTTCGCCATTGTCCCTGATTCCGAAAAAGCAAAATCGAGCGCGACGGCAACATCTCTGCTGAACCGCATCGCCGCGCATGACAGCTACCGCAGGATCTTCCTTATAGCGTTAGGCGGCGGCGTGATCGGCGATCTTACGGGTTTCGTGGCCTCTATATACAAAAGGGGCATTGCGTATGTCCAGATACCTACCACGCTTCTCGCGCAGGTCGATTCCGCTATAGGCGGCAAGACCGCGATAGATCTTCCGGCGGCCAAAAATCTCGCAGGGGCGTTCTACCAGCCGAAAGCAGTGCTATGCGACATAGCTATCCTGAAGTCTCTTCCTGAAAGACAGATTAAAAACGGCATGGCCGAGATAATAAAATACGGCGTAATAAAAGAGAGGGCGCTCTTCGAATTCGTCGAAAAAAATCATGCCAAGATTTTAGGGGCCGAGCCGGCGGCGCTGGAGTTCGTCGTCTCCCGGTGCGCCCGGATAAAGGCCGGCCTGGTTTCTAAGGATGAGTTCGACAGGAAGAGCCTCCGGGCGATATTGAATTTAGGACACACGGTAGGCCACGCCATCGAGGCCGCATCCGCATATTCCGGACGGTACGATCACGGCAAAGCGGTTGCTATCGGCATGGCCGCCGCCGCGGATATGGCCGTGAGATTGCGCATTCTTTCCCCGGCCGATGCCGGCAGGATAAACGCTCTTATCGAAGAGTGCGGGCTCCCGGTCCGGGCAAAAGGTTTAAGCGTTTCGCGTATATGCGGTGCGCTTGCCCATGACAAGAAATTTATCCGCGGACGGAACAGGTTCGTTCTACCCGCCGCTATCGGCAGGACAAGGATAGTGGAAGGGATACCGCAGCATATAGTCAAGGAAACTATTGCGGGCCGTCTGGCCTAAAGGGAGAGTGGTGGTTATGGATAGTAATCTGAGGGTGTTTCGCGCATCGGACGCGGAGAGCGTCAAAAATCTTATACTCGATATCCTTTCCAAGGAGTACCCGTTCGATAGATCCGCGTATTCCGACAGCGACCTGCATAAGATAGGAGAGACCTATGGCGGGAAGAGAGAAGCGTTCCTTGTGGCCGAAGAATCGGGCCAGATCGTAGGCACTGTCGGGGTAAAAGAAGAGAGCCAGACGGAAGCGCTCTTAAGGCGCCTCTTTGTAGATTTACGGCATAGAAAGAAAGGGTACGGCGCAAACCTTTTGGATAAGGCAATAGAATTTTGCAGGGGGAAAGGTTACAAGAAGATATACTTTAAGTGTACCGACAGGATGCACGATGCGATGCGCCTCTGCGTGAAGAAAGGTTTCAAAGAGACCGACAAATTGGAAGTCGGCGGCTTCAATATACATAAACTTGAGTTTCATTTTTAAGGACCTGCCGCTATGAAAAAGTACGAGACGACTATCCGGGTAAGGTACCAGGAGACCGATAATATGGGAGTCGTCTATTATGGCAACTATCTCACGTGGTTCGAGGTTGCAAGGACCGAATATCTAAGGGCGCTCGGATTGGTTTACCGCGAACTGGAAGAGAAGGGTATGTATCTTATGGTAGCGGGCGTAAGCTGCCGCTATAAATCACCGGCGCGTTATGACGATCTTGTCCGGATCGAGACGTGGGTCAGCGGGATGAAGAACTCGAGCATGAAATTCGATTATAATCTATATGTGGGCGGGAAATTGATAGCGACGGGTGATTCTGTCCACGTCTTTACTAATAAGGCCGCCAGGCCGATAAGGATACCGGAAGAGGTCCGCGCCTTATTTTAAGTGTAGAGTTATCTCCGAATTCCGCCTTTTCAGGACAACAGAGTCATCGGTTATCGAAGTAACCACCGCATCGTTCACATAATCACCTTCCGCAACTCTTAAATTATTGATTATAGCGCGCGGGCCGTCTTCCAGGTGCATGATACCGGCCAGCCTGAATTCGTTCCGGGGAACGTCCGACACATCTTTTGGGATGACAAGCTGTTCTACGGTCTGTTTATCCGCGGCGGGAGGCTGCGCGGGCGCGGACGGTTCGGCGCTCTCCTTTGGCATGTTGGAAAATAGGGCCAAAGAGAAGATCGCGATTAAAATCGAAAAGAGAAAGAGGCCTGCCAGGACGGCCGGCACAACATATTTACGGGCTGTGCCCTTTTTGCCGCCGGCCTTAACGGGAACCTTATTCCCGCCGGCCTTAGCAGTATTTTTTTTCTCGACAGGCGGCTTGAGGATGACATGATCTCTTGCGGGCCTATCGTGGGGCGTTATCGTACGCTGGGCTTTTTTAAGCGCATCCTGGATTATGCTCATAATATTATGCCTTCCAGTTCCTGGGCGCTCTTTTCGACTATAGGTAAAGTTATGGTCTTGGCTTCCGAGACGTAGGCCGATAAGAGCGATTTATCACATACCATATTAATGGTACGCGGGATACCTCCGGAAAATTTGAATATGAAATCCATAGCTTCCGCGGTAAAGAGTATATCACCCTTCGATCCGGCGACTGTAAGCCTGTGATATATATACCGTTCGACTTCATCCTTCTGGAGCGCAGAGATGTGGAACCTGACGGCGATGCGCTGTTTTAGCTGCCTGAGGCGCGGAGAATTTATCTTCTCCTTCAATTCGGGCTGACCGACCAGCAGTATCTGGAATAGTTTCTGCGTATCCGTCTCCAGGTTCGAAAGCATGCGTATCTCTTCGAGCGTGGAGGACTTGAGGTTCTGCGCCTCATCTATTACCAGTATGACGTTGTTCCCTTTTACGAGTTCATCCAGCAAAAAACTATTCAACTGCCGCAGCATAGAGGCTTTGGTCTTTTGTGTCACGACAATACCAAAGTCCTCGAGTATGCACTGTAAAAGCTGAAGGTCGGGAAGGTTGGAGTTGAAGATAAATGCGCTCTTGGTATTTACGTCGAATTGGTTCAGGATAGCCCTGCAAAGCGTCGTCTTCCCGGCGCCGATCTCACCCGTTATCTCCATAAAGCCCTTCCGCTCTTTTATCCCATACAGGATATGCGAAAAAGCTTCCTTATGGACGCGGCTAAAGAAGAGAAAGTTCGGGTCGCTTGTGACATTGAACGGTTTTTCTTTGAGGCCAAAGAATTCTCTATACATAAACTTTCTATTGTTGTTATACAGAATTATACACGTTCTTGAATACGGTTGCAAATCTTTTTCTTGCTTTTCCCGCATCTCTCATGTATAATTGGCATGTTTGGAATTTGGATTTTGTTATTTGGATTTGACCGTCATCCAAGGGAGTTACTATGTGGGATGGTATAAATAGAAGAAAGTTTCCCAGGGCAAATTATAAATGCCTTATCAGCATAAAACGCAGGCTGACCGCCAAGACTATATCTACGCATACCGAGAATATCGGCGCCGGCGGCATTTGCGTACTGCTCAAGGACGATCTCGGCCTCTTCCAGGGGGTAGACGTAGAGTTATTTTTGGATGAATCGCGCCCCCCGATCAGGTGCGGCGGCACGATAGTATGGGTTGTTAAGAAATCCGGACAAAAAAAGAGCGCGCCGCTCTATGATACAGGCATAGAGTTTATCGATATTAGGCCGGAGGACAGGGAGAAAGTCACGGAAGTGGTGGAAGATATCCTGGTATCGCAGAAAAATAAGTAGTTTTGATGCCTCAACACCTTGACAAAGCTAACTTTTTGTGTTATACTTTCATCAAATTCAGAAACGAAAGGAGGTGACTTAAGACAATGAAGAATCTATTAAAGGGTATTATTATATGTGTTGCTGTATTAATGATCGTCAATATAGCAACAGCGAGCTATGCTCAGGATATGGGCAAAAAGCTCTACAGAGGAGTTGCCAATATAGTCACAGGGTGGATTGAGCTTCCTAAAAACATATATGACACCAGTGTAGAAGATAATCCTCTCTCTGGCATTACAATCGGATTAGCGAAGGGCGTTGGGATGACCATAGTAAGGACAGGCGCTGGCGTTTATGAGACAGTGACTTTCCCGTTCCCAATACCGGAAGGCTATACACCGGTTCTAGAGCCAGAATTTGTGTTTGCTAAAGGCAAATAAAAGTTGTCCGTTAAGGATGACAGAAAATAAGGGGATGAAAAGATAATTTTTGTCCCCTTATTTTTTCACACAGACAAAATTTAGGGGTAATTGTGACCGAGCGAAGAAGATTTTTACGGTTCGATACGGCGTTAAGCGCGCTTTGTGATTTTGTGCACGACAGATCCAAAGCCCAATGCAGGGTAAAGAATCTGTCAAAAGACGGGGCCCTGATCGTCGCCGATAAGAAATTAAGGCAAGGCACCGAGATCAATTTGACTATGGACGTGCCGGGCGATAACGTTCCTATCTTTGCTTCATGCGAAGTAGCGTGGCAGAAAGAGCAAGCAGGGTCGGATAGATATGAGACCGGGCTCAAATTCAAAAAAATAGAAAATTCGGATAAAGGCAGATTACTGGAATATATATATACGCAGTGGTTGAAACTGCTCGACAGGCAATAGGAAATATTACACGTAAAGGAAGATATGGCAGAAGAGAAAAAAGAAGAGGCAAAACCTCAGGTTGAAGCGGCAAAGCCGGTAGAACAAAAACCGCCGGAACCGAAACCGGCCGCGCCGGAGGTTAAAGCCGCGGCAGAGGCAGTGAAACCGGCAGACGCCAAGAAGAAAGAAGAACCGAAAATAGAGAAACCGGCCAACTGTGTCGTTTGCAATAAATCGATAAAGAAGAAACGCTGGTATTATCGCGCCGGTAAATACTATTGCACAAAAAGGTGCTGGCAGAAGGCTTCAAAGAAAGATGAGACCCCGGAAGCTCCGGCTCCCGCCGCATAATATCTGCGCAATGCCCAAGAAGGAATTTCCGCCTGAAACCGCATTATTTCCGCTCCCGGTCGCCCTTGTCAGCGTTATGGACAAGCCGGCGCAAAGACCGAATGTCATGACGGTTGCGTGGTGCGGTGTCGTCTGTTCGGCGCCGGCGCTCCTAAGTGTTTCCATAAGGCCGTCGAGATACTCTCATGGACTTATCGGTGTCACGGGCGATTTTGTCATAAACATTCCTGCGGCTTCCATGCTGAAAGAGGTTGATTTCTGCGGTGTCCGCTCCGGCAGGGATATCGATAAATTCAAAGCCTGCGCATTTACAGCTCTCCCATCCCGTAAGGTTTCATCGCCGCTTATAGCAGAATGTCCTGTCAATATAGAGTGCAGGCTGAAGGATGTGATTTCACTGGGCTCGCACGACATGTTTATCGGTGAGGCGGCGCTTGTCCATGCCAATAAGGAGATACTCACTCCAAAGGATCGGATAGACTACGCCAAGGCCGCTCCGCTTGTTTTTAATCAGGGTGAATATTGGAGCCTGGGTAAATACATCGGCCGATACGGCGCTTGCGCAAAAGACTTGAAAAGTCGCGGCTGAAGATGTAAAATGATCTCAAACTATGGAAAAGCAAGATTGTCTTTTCTGCAGAATAGCCAGGAAGGAGATCCCCTCAAAGATTGTCCTGGAGGATTCCAGCGTGTTGGCGTTCGAGGATGTGAATCCGCAAGCGCCGGTCCATGTATTGCTGATTCCCAAGGAACATATCGAGAAGATCTCAGGACTGTCGGAACGGCATATCGAGCTGGTGGGTCGCCTTATACTGGCAGCAAAAGATATAGCAAGCCGGAAGGGCGTGCAGGAGTCGGGCTACAGAATCGTTATGAATTGTAATCGGGATGCGGGACAGGCGGTCTTCCACCTGCATCTGCATCTTTTGGGCGGCCGGAAATTTTCATGGCCCCCGGGCTGAATATAGAGAGGGTATAAAAATGGCTGCCACAGAAAGAAGATTGTTTCCCAGGGTGAGAGACGAAGGGTTGTCGTTAAAACTAAAGACGGACGATTTCGACACCGTAACTCATACCCTGGATGTAAGCGCATCAGGTTTATACTGCAAGATAGATAAAGAGATACCTATTATGTCCAGGGTCAGGGTCAAGCTTATGGTACCGGACCTTTTTAAGGCCGATGGGGCTGTCAGGGAACTGGATGTCGACGGTGTGATAGTCCGGGAACACCCTGTAATAATCGACGGCGTTATCAGGCATTATGATGCCGCCATATTTTTTGATAACCTTTCGAGCAAAGACAGGGAAATAATCAAAATTTACGTATCGAGCAAAAAAAGAGGCGAAGAGGCGTGTTGACATACATTGGACTTCTACTAATATTTCTGCTGGCGGCCATCCTTTATATGCTCTTCAAGGTAGACGGCCAAGCCATAAGAAACGTCCTGCGTTATGCGAAGATCAAGGAATGCTGGGACGGCGTGAACCGCAGGCATTACCCGCGTTTCACGCGTTCTCTTGAAGTAGCCTATTCGATCATAAAAAAGCGCGCGGCAGAGATTGCCGGCGGAAAGACCGTGGATATCTCCGAAGGGGGAGTGAGACTGCTTCTAGCCGAAAAATTACCTCTCGGTGCATGCGTCACTCTGAAGATAGCTCTCCCGGGATCGCTGCCGGAAGCAGAAATGCTCGGCAATGTGGTATGGACCGAAGATGCCGCGGATGCCGCGGACCCGACCGGTAAGCGTTTTTTTTACTCAGGGATAAAATTTTCTTCAACAAAAGATCCCGCCAGCCTAAATTTTATCAATTTTATACGTTCATGTTCGCTGGATCAGGAAAGCTAAGGCTAAGCTTATGGGCATCCCCAGACGCCCTGAAAAGGTCAAGCTTATTACGGGCCTGCTATTTCAGCATCAGGAAATATATTCTGCGGCGCGCGGCGCCCTCGTCAGGATATTCGGTAAGATAGATTTCGAAAGCGAACCGATGGACTTCACGCATACATCCTATTATGCCGGCGAGATGGGCCTGGCGTTAAAACGCAGATTCCTGGGTTTTGAACGCTTGCGCGGCCTAGATGGCATATATGCGGTCAAGCTTAAGACAAATAGACTGGAAAGACTCCTGGCCAAGGGTGCGAATAGGGCCGTCAATATCGACCCGGGCTATCTTAGCCTGTCGAAGGTGGCGCTATTTTCTACAAAGGACTATTCGCACAGGGTATATCTTAATAAAGGCATATTTTGTGAGATTACGTTATTTTACCGGGGGAACACCTTCAATCCCTGGCCATGGACCTACCCGGATTACAGGACAAAAGAATACCTTAGCATATTCAACGACATGAGAGAGCGTTACAAGACGCGGATAAGGGCCTAGTTAAAGGAAGTGTGAATGATAATAAAAAAGAAGAGTATTATAGTCGCGCTCGTCTCCAGCCTGGTGCTTATGATCGTCCTGGTCTTAACGCTCGTCAGTTATGTTGTGTACCTGGAGATAAAGAACAGGGAGCTGGAGTCATCCTATCGGCATCTCATGGGAGAACTTAAGACGAGATGAAAAAGATATATATTACCGTACTTTTAGTATTCATTGCCAGCCTGCTTCTTTTCATATTCTCTTTCGTATATCTCGATAAGTATAACCACAAGACTTTTTATTATAACATTGCCATAGAAGGACAATATGCCGGAACGGCTAAGATAGACAAGTACGTGACCGAAGAGAGGTTGATATACAAGTCTGCCTCGGCAATGCCGTTCAGGGAGCTATTTACCGACGAGCGCTCAAGGCTTGACCTGGACAGAAGATACAACCTCCTGGAGTATCAGAAAGAGCTTTTCGCAAACGGCGCATCGCACTTATATTATGCCGAAGCTAACGATGCTTCCGTTTCGTTTATGTCCAGGCTTACATCCCAGTTTACTTTTATCAGTAATGTGCCGGTCAGGAGAGGCGCATTTATTTTTGAAGAGAGCTCTCCGCTTACATATCTACCCATAATCGAGAACTATGATTTTAAACTTGGCGGCGCGCAGGGTTTTAATTCCATCATATATCTCCCGGACAGCCAGACCCCTCCTTTAAGACGCTTCGTAACGCTGACATCCGTGAGAGATGAGTATATAAAGATAGGGCGCAGGAAGATAAAGACCGAGATGCTCTTATTGAAGATAAAATCGATGCCGCCCGGCAGCGTCTGGGTAGCCAAGTCGGACAGGACGCTTATAATGATAGATATACCATCGATAGGGTTAAAAATAACCCGCGGTTTTGAGCCAAAAGAGCTCAAGCCCAGGGAGCCGTCAGTTACCGCAGAAGAATACCTGTCGAAAGATGTGGTATTCCCGGGCAAAGCCGGTCAGCTCTCCGGAACGTTTACGGTGCCCAAAGACACTTCATCGCAAACCAATCCGGCCGGAAAACATCCGGCAGTCCTGCTGATCTGGGGCTCCGGGCCGCACGACCGGAGTTATCAGGGCCTCTTCGAGTCGATCGCAAGTTATCTGCCCAGGTACGGTTATTGCGTATTGAGATTCGACAGGAGAGGGGTCGGTTTAAGCGGCGGCGATGCCGCTACAGCCGCTCCGGATGATGATCTGGCGGACCTGGCAAGCGCCGTCAGTTTCCTTAAATCGCAGAATGAGGTGAATGCAAACAGGATTGCGGTTATATCCCATGCCGAAGGAGCGCTTAGCGCCATGAGACTTGCCGCGCAGAATGCGGATATTAAAGGCCTTGTGCTCATGTCTCCGATAATGAATGCGGGCCTGAAGGAACGGGAGACCCTATTGCGCGACAGGGCCGCTCTGGAAAAGTGGAATGAAGAGTATCTTAAAACCGCTATGCGGGCCCTGCAGGAGACGTATGACAAGGCCAATAAGACTGGCCGTGATTGGGGTTACATACTGGGTAAAAAATGTTATTTGAAGGCCGCAAGAAACCTGGACGCAATCGATCCGGCGCAGGCTATGGCAAAAATTTCCGCGCCGATAGCAATATTACACGGCAGGAAAGAGACGCAAGCGCCTACCGCGTATATCGTCCATTTCGATAAGGCATTGGCTGCCTATGGAAAGATGAAACATTCGATAATATACTTTGAAACGCTTGGGAACTTTTTCGGCAAGCTGGGCTGTGACGGATCTTCCAGGATGCGCTATCTCGTTGACAGGGAGGCGTTAGCCGCAATAAGAGACTGGCTCAATCTTAATACCGCAGAGCTTGCCGGGCCGGAAGATATCCGGTTAAATAAACAGTAATTTCGTTGACCGCAAAATAGTTGTGTGTTATATTTAAGCGACGATTCGAAAAAAAGGAGCCAGACCTATGGCAAAGGTTCGAGACAAGCTTGTTGAAAGACGTAGTTTTATCCGTATGCGTGAACCTATAAACGTCACATATACGATAGCGGAGCGCGATAAGGTATATGCTGTTACCGCTAAAGATATATCGGCCGAAGGCTTGAGATTTCAGACTGCGGATAAAATGGTCAAAGAAGGCGACATACTCGAGATGCGGCTTGATATGCAGAATGTGCTAAGTCCCGTCCATGCCACAGGCAAGATCATGTGGAAAAAGAAATTGTCCCTGGAAGATAATGCGCCGTTCGATGTTGGAATGGAACTCCTTGAAATCGAAGAGGATAACAAAAATACGTTTTTGAAGTTTCTATGCGACTTAATATATAATTTACCGGAGGACGCTAAAGATGCAAAAGCTAAAAAACGATAAAACCGCGGGCATGTATGGTGCGATCTTTGTCATGCTGTTGGGTGCCGGACTTATTCTCACCGGCTGTTCCGCAATAATCATACCTAATCCCGAAGAAGTTGTTAAACATCCTCTTGGCACCGAGTCCATAAAAATAGGGATGACGAAACAGCAGGTAGAGGCAATATGGGGCAAACCCAGCCAGATAAAGATAGCGGAAGATAAAGAGAAGTGGCGCGGGGAGAGGGAAGTGTGGATATACCGCGCGCAATACGGCAATATACCCGTAGACGCCGGTTACCTTTCAAATACAAAGAGGTTATATTTTGACGGAAATAATCTCACCGAAATAGGCGAGTAAAGGGGCGCAAGCCCACGGAGTTCCATGCTGCGAGTAATGTGTAAATCGAAAATTCATCGTGTCAGGATAACCAAGTCGGACCTTCACTATGACGGGAGTATGGGGATCGATAAAAATCTGCTTAAGCTGGCTGATATATATCCCGGCGAGATAGTGCAGGTGGTAAATATCAATAACGGCTCACGCTTTGAGACATATGCCATCGAAGAGGCCGCCGGATCCGGACATATAGGCCTGTACGGCGCCGCGGCACACATGGGAAAGGTGGGGGATCTCGTCATAATCCTTTCCAATGCTCTCCTGGAAGATCGAAAGGCGAGAACGCTTAAGATGAAGGTTATCAGGGTCAATTCGAAAAACCAGCCCGTAATTAATTATCATGGATGAAGTAACTATAAAGAAATTCCCGGATCCGGCACTGCGAAAGAAGGCCGCAAAAGTCGGAAAAATCACTCCTTGCGAAAAAGATCTCCTTAATGAGATGGCCAGGATAATGTATCTCGCGCAGGGCGTTGGCCTTGCGGCTTCACAGGTCGGGGTATCCAAACAGCTCGCGGTAATCGATGTGGGCACTGGGCTCATCAAGCTTATAAACCCTGTTATCGCAAAGCGGGAAGGATCGGAGGTCCTGGAAGAGGGCTGTCTTAGCCTGCCCGGTGTAAACGTCAAGGTTAAAAGGGCCAGGATGGTCATTGTTAATTTTCTGGATGAGGAGGGCAATGCCAGGCGATTATGCGCAGACGGGCTTCTGGCCAGGGCGCTACAGCATGAAATAGACCATTTAACCGGCGTATTGATCATAGATTATTTAAACCCTATTAAAAAACTGCTCTTAAAGCGAAAAATCGGTACAAAAGTAAGAAAGAGAGAATTAAGGAAGAGAACTTGACAAATAGAGAGTAATGTGGTATATTTTTGTAACAATATTGCGGTGAATGAGTTAGTGAAAACCTCTTAAACATATAATGCCACCCGGCCTTAAAAGGCTGAAGGTGGTATTTTTTTGCCTCGACTGGCGCTCGGTATAAATCCTGAGCCTGTCGAAGGATTTTTAGCTGTAAATGCTTGGCAAGGAGGTGAAAATTTAGATGGCGCAGGGGACGGTAAAGTGGTTCAATGATAAGAAGGGTTTTGGTTTCATAGTGGCAGATACAGGCAAAGATGTATTCGTTCACCATTCGGCTATCGAAGGTGAAGGTTACAAAACCCTCAAGGAAGGCGATAAAGTACAGTTTGAGATCGTCCAGGGTCCTAAGGGCGAACAAGCGACAAAAGTCGTTAAATTATCCTAAAGGCTAGTTACGACCCGCCTGTTTAAAAACTGTCATTTTCGATAATGATAAGGGGGAAGTGTTTTTTATGAATTTGTATGAAAAACTCAACAGTGACGCCAGGGCAGCTTTGAAGACCGGCGATCGTTTGAAGCTATCTGTCCTGCGAATGGCATTGTCTGTAATGAAGACTTTGCAGATAGAGAAGAATATCAAAGTGCTGGATGACGACAATACGATCCAGATATTACAGCGGCAGGTTAAACAGCATCGCGAATCTATCGAACAGTTCACAAAAGGCGCGAGAGCCGATCTTGCCGAGAAAGAAACGGCGGAGCTCAGGATACTCGAAGGATACCTTCCAAAACAGCTTTCGGAAGAGGAATTGACGGTTATTATCAAAGCCGCTATCTCCGAAACGGGAGCTGTTGCTAAGCCGGATACGGGGAAAGTAATGAAAGTTGTCATGGAAAAGGCCAAGGGCAAGGCCGACGGCAAGGTGATAAACAGACTTGTCCAGGGGTTGCTCAAGTGACGCAAGCGAGATTTCGCTTGCCAATTCGCGTAACATATAGTAAACTTTTACCTTAAGAAAGGGGGAGTACAATGGGAAAGAAACTGGCAGTGGTTGCATGTGTTGTTCTGGCATTATGCTTTATACTAAGCGGTATCTCTTATGCTGCTGAAGGGAAGAGTGCCGATAAGAGCGCAAAAAGTTTCTGGCAGAAACTTTTTAATTATCCCGCCAATGTGACGAACGAAACAGCGGGCGTGGTTACGGATACCGCGAAAAGCGCAACTAGCGTAGTGACGAACGAAGTAAAGACGGTTGGACAGGTTACCTCCGGCAGCCTTGGCAAGACCAAAGATCTGGTGACCGAGCCTATAGTCGGGACAGCCGATACGGCAAAAAAAGCTGTGGAGGGTACGGTAGCGGTTCCAGTTAAGGCCAATAAAGAAGAGCCGGTGCAGTAAGGCCTGCGAAACAAGTATTCACTTGAATGGAAAAAGCCATATCCTGGATAAGATATGGCTTTTTCCATAAAGAGGAAGGTCATTATGAAGAGAGCCGCCTTGATGATTGCAATACTTATAACAGCTGCAGTCCTGACCGGATGCGGAGAGACTGTCTCGGGCGTTGGTAAAGATGTCAATAGGATGGGAAGAGGGATAAATACTTTCTTCTTCCGGCAGTAGCGATGGGTGCTTTATGCCGATAAGGCTCAGAGAAGAAGATAACGTCCATATACTGGATATAGACGGCCGTATCGATATAAACTCTTCCGAAATCATCGAGATGGTCGGATGGCTTGTCAATTCCGGCAAGCTGAATATAATATTCAATTTCGAGAACGTGGATATGGTGGACTACAATGGCCTTTCAATACTGGCAATAGCGTATAAGAATATCGTCAACCATAAAGGAAAGCTAAAATTACTTAACGTGCCTGTCTCTATAGTGGAGATGTTCAAGGTGGTTAAGCTCGAGACCGTGTTCGAACTCTACACAGACGAGGAGACGGCCATCAACAGTTTTTGCGAGAGCGAGGCTCAAAAATTACACCTGCGCAGAAAATTCCCGCGGCTCGATATCCATCTTATCGTAAAGTATAAGATGATAGCCGACACCAAAAACGCCAAAGTTTTCGAAGGAAACGTGCTTAACATAAGCGGTGCGGGTATATATATCTATACGCCGCATACCTTCCCGATGGGCACACTCCTGGACCTCCATTTCAGCATACCGGGATCTGCGGCTGTTCTCGAAGCCACCGGCCGGATTTCATGGTTAGCCGATAAAGATCTCCAGCCTCACGCCTATCCGGGGATGGGCATCTCATTTTCTCATCTGACCGCAGAGAAGGAACGCGCGATAATCGACTTTATAGACAAAAACGTGACTCATCGGGCCGATCAAGCGGATGGCTGAACTTACGACGACCGGGTGCGTTATATGCCCGCGCAAATGCGGCGTCGAAAGAAAGCAGGGCAAACTGGGCTATTGCAGAGCGCCCTGCAATGCGGTAGTCTATAGTTACATGGCCCACCGCGGTGAAGAGCCTCCGATTTCAGGCAAGCGCGGTTCCGGAACCATCTTCTTCTCTTACTGCAACATGAAATGTGTCTATTGCCAAAACTACATCTTCAGCCAGCTCGATAAGGGCGGCGCAGTCTCCGCGGAAAAACTTGCGTCCATCATGCTCGAACTGCAGGAACTGGGATGTCATAATATAAACCTTGTATCTCCTACGCATTTTGTCCCTCAAATCGTTACCGCGCTTCTAATAGCCCGCGACGGGGGGTTGACTGTTCCGATAGTCTACAACACAAACGGCTACGAACGGGTGGAGACATTAAAAACGCTGGCAGGGATTGTCGATATATACCTGCCGGACATGCGTTATTCCGATAATGCGATGGCGGCAAAATACTCGGCGGCCCCCGATTATGTCGGATATAACAGGCGCGCCGTAAAAGAGATGTACGAGCAGGTGGGGAACATGGTTGCCGACGATGCCGGCGTGGCGAAGAAAGGGCTCATCGTAAGGCTTCTTGCTCTGCCGCACAACATATCCGGAACGGTCGAAACGATGAAATTCATCAGAAAAGAGATATCGCAGGACGCCTATCTCAGTATAATGAGCCAGTATTACCCGACTTTTAAAGCCGCCGGCTATAAAGAGCTTTCCGCCGGCATCGAGAGCGGCGAGTACAAGAATATAGTTGACGCTGCAAAGGAATTGGGGTTAAATAATGGCTGGATACAGGAAATGCCCCCCGAACCGGACGACAGTTTTTTAGGGACACGCATTATCAAACCGCGGATTTAAGCATATGCCGAAAAGATATAAAAAAACGATTTCGCACGCCAAGCAATTCGAAGCGCTCTCGAAGGTAAGCAGGTCTATAACTTCCGACCTGTATCTCGAAGATATCCTTAAGCTTATAGTTACGGTTACGGCCGAGATAATGGATTCAAAGATATGTTCGCTTATGCTTCTCGACGACAGGACTAATGAGCTCGCATTAAAAGCGACCCAATCTATGAGCGAAGTTTATAATAAAAAACCGAACTTAAAGCTCGGCGAAGGCATTGCCGGCAGAGTTGCGCAGAGGAATAGCCCGCAGGCCGCCTACGACCTATCCATAGAACCTGAATATAAATATAAAGATATAGCGGCCAAGGAAGGCTTGAAGTCGCTCCTTTCGGTGCCGCTTGCGGTGCGCGGTAAAGTGATAGGCGTATTGAATAACTACACATCCCATCCTCACAAGTTTACAAGAAATGAGATAAATATTCTTACAACCGTGGCCAGCCAGGCGGCAATAGTTATCGAAAATGCCGGACTTATGGTCAAGACAAAAGTAGTCCAGGAAGAGCTGGAGACGCGTAAACTTGTAGAAAGAGCTAAAGGTATATTGATGCGCGAGCAGGCGATAGGCGAAGAGGCGGCTTTCAAAAAGATACAGAAACAGAGCATGGACCTGCGCAAATCGATGCGCGAAATCTCCGAGGCCATAATAATGATCGAAAATATGCGGAAAAAATGACAGAGATATCTTATGAAGACGAGCGTAAGGATATGCATAGCGCAGATTAACTGCGTTGTCGGCGATCTCGACGGGAACACCGCGAAGATAATCGAATACCTGCGAAAAGCAAAAGATGCCGGGGCCGACATCGTCTCGTTCCCCGAGCTTGCCGTCACCGGTTATCCGCCGGAAGACCTTTTGCTTAAAGAGGCTTTCGTAACAGATAACCTGGAATCCCTGAAGCGCGTCACGAAAGCGGCCGACGATATTGTGACAATAGTAGGATTCGTGGACAGGGCAGGCGGAGATATCTATAATGCGGCGGCGGTAATACATAAAGCAAAGGTGTTGGGCATATGCCGCAAGGAGATATTGTCGAACTACGGGGTCTTCGATGAAAAACGTTATTTCAAACCCGGTAAAGATTCCCGCGTCTTTAGGCTGGGAGAGATTATCTTCGGGGTGAATGTCTGTGAAGATACAGGGCATGCCGAAGGGCCGCTTTGCGCACAGGCACAATCAGGGGCAAAACTTATCATAAATATAAATTCTTCGCCGTACCATGCCGGGAAGGTAAAAGAACGGGAGGAGATAGTTAAAAAGCAGGCCGGGAAAAACGGCGTCGTTGTCAGTTATACGAATCTTGTGGGCGGCCAGGATGAGCTGGTCTTTGACGGACAGAGCATGGTCGTTGACAGCTCCGGGCGGGTGCTTGCAAGGGCAGACGCGTTTAAGGAAGATATGGTGGTTGTCGACGCGGAGATAGCGGCCGGGGCGCCAGGCCTGCCGCGGACGGCCATAATCATCGCGGAAGATCATGCCCCAAAGCAGAGGCCGCCTGTTGTTAAAAAAGAGACCCGGCCATTGGGAGAGACCGCCGAGATATATCAGGCCCTTTTACTCGGTCTTAAGGACTATGTCTTTAAAAACGGTTTCAAAAAAGTCCTTATAGGATTGAGCGGCGGCATAGATTCCGCGCTGGTGGCCTGCCTTGCCGCAGATGCTCTGGGAAAAGATAATGTCGTAACCGTATTTATGCCGACCCGTTACTCATCGCCTCAATCAGAGGCCGACGCCAAGGCGGTCGCCGCGAACCTGGGAATCAAGTTTAATATTATTTCTATCGAGCATATATTCAAATTGTACCTCATGTCGCTCGAACAGCAATTCGGCGGCTTGCCCAGGGATACAGCGGAGGAAAATTTGCAGGCGCGGATACGCGGCAGCCTCCTGATGGCTCTTTCGAATAAATTTGGTTATCTCGTACTTGCCACGGGAAACAAATCCGAAATGAGCACGGGATACGCCACGTTATATGGCGACATGGCCGGCGGGTTCGCTGTAATTAAAGATGTACTGAAGACGCTCGTCTATAAGCTGGTTTTATATAGAAACTCCCTGGGCAGGGTAATCCCGGAATCGGTGATCGCCAGGCCGCCTACGGCGGAATTGAAGCCCGACCAGAAGGACCAGGATACATTGCCGCCGTACGAACTGCTTGACGAGATTCTCAAAGAGTACATAGAAGACGATAAAGCCTATGACGAGATCGCGGCTATGGGTTTTGATAAGGACGCCGTCGCCAGGGTCCTGACAATGGTAGATAAGAGCGAATACAAAAGGAGACAATCTCCTCCGGGCATCAGGATCACGCCTAAAGCGTTCGGCAAAGATAGAAGGATGCCGATAACGAATAAATATAAGTAGAAAGCGGTTTACGGTTATTTCGCAAGAGGCGTTCGTATCAATCGCTATATGAATGTCTCTGTTTTTATATCCGGTTTCATGGTAAGATATTCCATATTTACAAGGGGGTATTATGAACGTAAGACAGAAGGTCCTGTTCGATATTAAGAGTATCGATCTGCCAAAAAGCGACAGCCGCAAAAAGGTCTCGTCTTATTTCGGCGAGAACACATTCGGTTTATCTACGATGCAAAAACACATTTCGAAAAATACGTTCGAAGCGTTCAGGCGCTGGATGGCGGAGGGCGCGATAATAACGCTTGAGCAGGCGAACGAAATAGCCGACGCTATGAAAGAATGGGCAATTTCGAAGGGCGCCACTTATTATACGCACTGGTTCCAGCCTATGACGGGCCTTACCGCAGAGAAACACGACAGCTTTATCTCGATATCGGGCCCGGGGCGGGTAATCGAGAAGTTTTCCGGGAATAAGCTGATACAGGGTGAGCCGGACGCATCCAGTTTTCCGTCGGGCGGGATCAGGGCGACATTTGAGGCGCGGGGCTATACGGCCTGGGATCCTTCGAGCCCGGCCTTTATAATAGAGTCCGGGCTTGGCAAGACCCTATGCATACCCACGATATTCATCTCTTACCACGGCGAGGCCCTCGACAAGAAGCTGCCGCTTTTGCGTTCCGACGAGGTCATAAGCAGGGCGGCCGTAAATCTTCTTAAACTTTTCGGGCACAAGGGCGTGAAGAAGGTCTTTTCCACCTGCGGCCCGGAACAGGAGTATTTCCTTATAGATAAGGATTATTACAATCTCCGCCAGGACCTTTTACTGACCGGCAGGACGCTGGTCGGCGCCGCATCGCCGAAAGGACAGCAGCTCGAGGACCAGTATTTTGGAACCATAAAAGAGCGCGTCATTAATTTCATGTTCGAGGCGGCAGAAGAGGCCTACAAACTGGGCATCCCCATAATGACAAGGCACAACGAAGTTGCCCCGCACCAGTACGAATTTGCCCCTATATTCGAAGAATCGAATATTGCTGCCGACCACAACCAGCTTCTGATGGAACTTATGAAGAAGGTCGCGTTAAGACATAACCTGGTCTGCCTGCTGCACGAAAAACCGTTCGCCGGGATAAACGGCAGCGGCAAGCACTTGAATTGGTCGCTGGCGGACGATAAAGGGGCCAACCTCCTGAACCCGGGCGACACGCCCGAAGACAACCTGCAGTTCCTGGCGGTCCTTGCGGCCGTCCTGAGGGCCGTCCATAACTATGCGGATCTTTTAAGGGCCAGCGTCGCCATGGCGGGGAACGAGCACCGGCTGGGCGCGAACGAGGCGCCGCCGGCGATTATAAGCGTCTTTCTCGGGGATCAGCTGACGAAGATCCTGGATATGCTGGAAAAGGGCGTAAAGACCTCCGTATCCAAAAAAGATATAATGGATTTCGGCATAGCGCGCCTGCCCAGGTTCAACAAGGATACCACCGACCGGAACAGGACTTCGCCTTTTGCGTTCACCGGCACAAAGTTCGAATTCAGGGCCGTCGGATCATCGCAAAACGTATCGACGCCTATAACCGTGATCAATACGATCGTTGCCGATTCACTCGATTACGTTGCCGGGAAGATAAATAAGGCCGCTAACGGTAAGGACTTTAATGCGGCCGTATTGAAAGTAATATCCGAGATCGTAAAAGAGACCAAGAGTATCCGCTTCGAAGGTAATAACTACGCTCCCGAATGGATAAAAGAGGCCAAGAAGAGGGGGCTGCCGAATGTCGCGTCCACAGCGGAAGCATTAAAGGCGCTGACCAAAGAAAAGAATATCAGGCTATTCGAAAACTACAAGGTCTTTTCCAGGGAAGAGATACTGGCAAGATACCATATCTGGCTGCATACTTATAATACCATCCTGGAGATCGAGGCCAACACGCTTAACGAAATGGTCAATGCCAATATAGTCCCTCCGGGATACGAATACCAGATGCTATTGGCAGGCAACCTGCGCGACCTGGCAAGCCTGAAGAAGAGCGCGGCGCTTAAGATCGAAGCGGCCGTATTCGGCGACCTTAAGGACCACCTGGCGGAGGTTAGTTCCAAAATATACTATGTACGGCATAATGCCGGAAAGATGATGGCGCTCCTGGAAAAGGCAAAAAAAGCGCACCACGAAGAACGCGCAAAGATATATTTCGAAAAACTGAAGCCCCTCATGGAACATATACGTAAGCACGCCGACGCGCTCGAATGTGTCGTATCGGACGAGCATTGGGATCTGCCCAAATACCGGGAAATGCTCTTTATAAAATGATGCCGGAGTAATTGAATGACGGACAAGCCCAACATATTCGGGCGGGTAAAAGAGTTTGTTATAGGCAGGGCCCGCAGCCTCCACGACCCACAACTATTCCATAAGATATCCCTTATAGCTTTCTTTGCATGGGTCGGTCTGGGCTCGGACGGACTATCCTCATGTTGTTATGGTCCGGAAGAGGCCTTCCTGGCGCTAAAATCCCACATGTTCCTTGGCATATTCGTCGCTATTGCCACCGCCATAACAATATTCGTAATAAGCTCCAGCTACTCACAGATAATCGAACTCTTCCCCTCGGGCGGCGGAGGCTATTTAGTCGCCAGCAAGCTCCTTTCGCCGTCTTTAGGCATGGTCTCGGGATGCGCATTATTAGTAGATTACGTCCTGACCATAGCGCTCTCGATTGCCAGCGGTGCGGATGCCCTCTTCAGTTTTTTACCGCCGGCATTACTGCCCTTTAAATTATCTGTAGCCGTAATAGGCGTGCTGACTCTCATGGTTTTAAATATGAGGGGCACAAAAGAGTCCGTCATGCCGCTCGTTCCGATATTCCTTATCTTTGTGGGAACCCATATCTTCGTTATCCTATACGCCCTCATAACGCATGCCTCGCAGCTTGGCAGTGTGATAAACGCAACGATAAGCGATGTCAATATAACGCGGTCCGAAATAGGTACATTCGGCATGCTCGTCCTTATTATGAAGGCATATAGTATGGGTGCCGGAACATATACAGGCATAGAAGCCGTATCCAATGGCCTGCCAATATTGAGAGAACCTAAGGTCGAAACGGCCAAGAAGACGATGAAGTATATGTCCATATCCCTGGCGACCGTTGCCGGCGGCCTTATGCTGGGATACCTACTTTACGGGGTGCAATTCCAGGCAGGGAAGACGCTCAATGCCGTCCTTCTCGAAAATATGACCGTACACTGGAGCCCCGGTATCGCATGCATCTTTTTACTCGTTACGCTCGTATCGGAAGCTATAATACTTTTCGTCGCGGCTCAAACAGGATTCCTGGATGGGCCCCGCGTCCTGGCGAACATGGCGCAGGATAGATGGTTCCCGTTCCAGTTTGCCATATTAAGCGAACGTTTTGTTACACAAAACGGCATCTTCCTTATGGGCGGCGCGGCGCTGATTTTGATTGCCCTGAGCCGGGGTTCGGTAAAGTTTCTCGTCGTCCTGTATGCCATCAACGTATTTATAACGTTCTGTCTTTCCCAGCTGGGCATGGTGCGCCATTGGTGGAGTGTCAGGGGGAAGGTAAAGGCGTGGCTTAAGAAACTGGCCATAAGCGGCGTCGGCCTTATCCTGACAACCTTTATTTTGTTATCGGTGGTGATCATAAAATTTAACGAAGGCGGATGGATAACCATATTCATTACCGGCTCGCTTATCGCGGTGGCGGTTGCGATAAAGCGTTACTATAAGAGGACGATGAAACTGCTGGTGCGGCTAGATAACCTTGTCCACGCCGCCGAGATCGCAAAGTCTATAGAGGGAAATGAGGAGGCCAAGCCGGAACCTGTATACGATCCTGAATCGAAGACCGCTGTAATATTAGTTAACGGCTTTAACGGCATGGGGCTCCATACCGTATTTAATGTGCGCCGGCTCTTCGGCGACATCAGGAATTTTGTATTCATGACTGCGGGGATAGTGGACGCCGGAAACTTTAAAGGGGTCGATGCTATGGCCGAGCTTAAGGTCCATATACAGGAGGAGCTGGAGCACTATACTGCTTTTATGAAGAGCCAGGGGTTCTACGCGGAGAGTCATTTTACCATAGGCACAGAGGTAGCCGACGATGTTTCAAAGATGGCTTCCGAGATATTCGAACACTATCCCGACAGCGTATTCTTCGGCGGCCAGATAGTCTTTCCTGAGGATACTATTTTTACAAAGATGCTCTACAACTATACCGTATGGGCCGTCCAGCGCCGTCTGCACCAAAAAGGCATACCGTTTATCGTCATGCCGATAAGGGTGAGTTAAAATTTTTCGATTTCTGGAGTAATCCGATTTCGGGATTGTGCCTCGCGGGGACGCGCAATTTTCAGCCATGTGAAAATTGCGCTCGATAAAAGTTCTCGTACGCTGCCTCGAACTTTTAACGCCCCGCTCAGCACGAATCCCTCATCGGATTCCTCCGACGGAAAGTGAAAAATTTTACCTTGCTTGACACTAATTGTGAAGGATTTGTGAACGGCCTTTAAATTTTTAAAAATTCAGGCCGAGAACAAAGCCTTCACAATAAGGACAGGATCGGGAAATTTTTGCCTTGACAAGCTCTGTTTAACGCTTATAATAGATATAAATCGATAGACAATGATGTCTTAATCAAGGCCTCCTTCGGTAGGAAGGGCAAAGTAGGGGGCTTTATTTTTTAAAAATTTCAAAAAGGAGCATGAAATGGTATATGGGCTTACATTTTTTGAACAGGTCGCGATTTGGGGTGTTTTAGGCATATCTATACTCGGACTGCTTTACGCTCTCTTCCTTCGCAAGCAGATACTGCGGGAAGATAAAGGCGATGCCAAAATGATAGAGGTCTGGAACGCTATCAGGGAAGGCGCAAACGCATATCTTCGCAAACAGCTCTTCAGTATATTGCCTTTGATCGGCATACTTACATTCGCGTTGTTCTTTTCCGTATATATAGTGCCTCCTTCCGAAGAAGCGATGCAGCGCTTTGCCGGACAGCCGGAAAATGCGGTCAGGCTCATCATAGGCATAGGCAGGGCGCTCGCGTTCATCATGGGCGCGGTATTTTCACTTCTTGTCGGTCAGCTCGGTATGCGTATGGCAGTCCAGGGTAATGTAAGAGTAGCTCAGGCAGCAAAGAGGTCGTTTGGCGACGCGCTAAGGATAGCTTACCGTTCGGGTACCATCACCGGCATGCTGACAGACGGCCTGGGACTATTCGGCGGAACGATAATATTCATCATATTCGGCGTTGCCGCGCCCGACGCATTATTGGGTTTTGGCTTCGGCGGCACGCTGCTCGCATTATTCATGAGGGTGGGCGGCGGGATATATACGAAGGCAGCCGATGTCGGCGCCGACCTTGTCGGAAAAGTCGAGGCAGGCATCCCCGAGGATGACCCGCGCAATCCTGCAGTAGTCGCGGACCTGGTAGGAGACAACGTCGGCGATTGTGCCGGTATGGCGGCTGATATATTCGAATCATACGAAGTAACTATAGTGGCAGGATTGATACTCGGTCTTGCGCTATATCACATAACGCACAGGCTTGAATGGATAGTCTATCCGCTCCTCGTGCGCGGCATAGGCGTCTTATGTTCTATTATAGGTACTTACGCTGTAAAAGAAGGGCCTTCCAAGAGCGGTAATGCTATGAAGGCGATATTCCGCGGCTTCTTAACATCGGCCGCGATATCTGTTACCCTGTTCGGCGTGCTAGCGTTCGTTTACATGAACAAGCTTCCGGGCGGATGGTGGAGACCGTTCCTCGCAACGGCGGTTGGCGTAGGATTGGCGATCGCTATCGACCGTCTTACAGAATACTTTACAGGAACAGAAGGTAAGCCGGTTCGCGAGATCAGGAAGTCCACCGCAACGGGCTCGGCTACTACTATATTGTCCGGCATCGCGGTCGGATATGAATCTGCGGTATGGTCGATACTTGTCATAGCTACTACGATATTCTCATCGATCGTTATATTCGGAACGATTCCCGGGATCGCGGGCGCCACCAAGGTTGCCTATATATTGTACGGCGTTGCCATGACAGGCATAGGCATGCTGACCCTTACAGGCAACAACGTAGCCATGGACTCTTTCGGACCGATCGCGGATAACGCGAACGGCATAGCGGAGATGGCCTGGCACGGCAAAGAAGATAAGGAAACGAAAGAGGCCCGCCAGATTATGGCCGACCTCGACGGAGTTGGAAATACGACAAAGGCTATCACCAAAGGAGTAGCCATAGGATCCGCTGTAATAGCGGCTGTAGCGCTCTTTGGTTCATATATGGTCGACGTAAGCAAGGTACAGGCCGCGTTAGGTGTACCGTTAGCCGATCAGCTAAGTTCGCTGGGAATACGCGTTTCGGTGCCGCAGGTTTTCGTAGGTATGCTTATAGGCGGCGCCATACCGTGGTTATTCTCGGCATTCAGCATCCAGGCCGTGGCAAGGGCCGCTTCTCTTATAGTGCATGAGGTCAGGCGTCAATTCAAGCTGGGCGTGTTAGAAGGCAAGGTGAAGCCCGACTACAAGCAGGCCGTTGCCATCTCCACAACAGCGGCCCAGAAAGAACTCGTAAGCCTTGCGATCATATGCATAGTATCGCCCATAGTTGTGGGGCTCGTGCTTCAGGTCGAGGCGCTCGGCGGATTCCTGGCCGGTATAATTTTATCAGGACAACTGCTCGCAGTATTCATGTCAAATTCGGGCGGGGCATGGGATAACGCGAAGAAGACTATCGAAGATGAAGTGCGCAGCGTTGCCGAAAATACCGGCAAAGGTTCTGAGCGGCACAAAGCAGCGGTCGTCGGCGATACCGTAGGTGATCCGCTAAAAGACACCGCAGGTCCGGCGCTCAACCCTATGATAAAAGTAGTAAACCTTGTCTCTGTCATCATTGCGCCGATAGTTGTCCAGTATAATAAACTTGGGATTGGCGGGTGGGTAATAGTGTCGCTTTTATGCGCATCCCTGGTCTGGGCGGTGATGAAGAGTAAAAGAACGGCGCCTGATTTGGCCGTTTCAAAATAATATTTAGGCCATGTCGATGGAAAATCACTACCTTCTAGCGATAATATTCGTTCCTGTCATAGGCTCGTTTTTACTGCCGGTTGCCGGAAGGATATCCGAGCGGTTACGAAATGCTCTCGCGCTTATATTTGTATGCGTATCCTTAGCCGGTTCAAGTCTCCTCGTGCCGGCTGTCCTCGCAGGTAAGATACCGGCTATATCCATAGAATTACCATTAGGGTTTAATTTCTCACTCGCCGCAGACGGCCTGGCGGTCTTCATGGCGCTCGTCTCATCGCTTGTCGGCGCGATAATAGTCCTGTATTCGTTCGGATATATAAGCCATTACGACAACCGCAATGAATACTACCTCATGGTCGTGCTCTTCCTGGGTTCGATGATGGGGTTGGTCTATTCCGCAAACCTGATCCTCTTATTCGTATTCTGGGAGATAACTGCTCTAGCAAGCTGGCGTTTAATAGGTTTTTTCAGGGAAAAAACGCACGTCATAAGGGCGGATAAAGCGTTCCTCGTCACTGTCTTCGGCGCCTTAGCCATGCTCATCGGCTTCCTCTATATTTATGGGAAGACGGGATCATTCGACCTTGCGGTCATTAAAACCGCCCTAAAGTCCAATCCCATTCCTGACTTCGTCGTCGTCCTGATCCTTTTGGGGATACTTTCAAAATCAGCTACACTGCCGTTCCATACGTGGCTGCCGGATGCCGGCGTTGCGCCGTCTCCTGTTACGGCACTGCTCCATGCGGCGGTCCTTGTAAAGATAGGAGTCTATGTCTTTGCGCGTTTGTTCGTGGTGACTTTTCCCGTAGGAATATTATGGCTAACCGCCATGCCTATAATCGCGGCCTCCAGCGCGATCGTCGCCGCGGGCGCGGCCCTGATAGAGACGGATATGAAGAGGATCATAGCATACTCGACCGTCAGTCAGATCGCTTTCATATTCCTGGGCTTCGCCGTAGGCAACGGCGTGGGAGCGGCCGGAGCGCTGCTCTTTATACTGATGCACGGGCTCGCCAAAGGCGGGCTATTTTTATGCGCGGGCATAGTGGAACAGAATGCCGGGACAAAAGACATAACGAAGATGGGCGGCCTCTTTGCGACGATGCCCGTGACCGCGATATCGTTTCTGGCTTGCGCCTTCTCGATAATGGGCATTCCGCCGTTCGGCGGTTTCTTCAGCAAGTACCTCGTATTCTCCGGAGCCGTCAATAGCGGCCAGACTTTTATAACCATAGCGTTTTTGGTATGCGCGCTCCTCACGATACTCTATCTATTCAGGCTCTTTAACGCGATATTTCTGGGCTCAGGCGCGCTTACCGCAAAAGAAGGCTCGAAATTGATGGTGGCTTCGGTGGCTATACTGGCAGCACTTTCTCTTTTGAGCGGCATATATATTAAATATCCGTCTGATTTTGTCCGTATGGCCATAAAGCAGATGATGGGGATATAGATGAACCCGATATTATTACCTATACTGATTCCGATCGTATCAGCCGTTATCGCCCTGTTTATCCCAAAGAAGATGAAAGGCGTAAAGGAAGCTATCACCCTTATCGGGACACTGGCCAATCTCATCGTCGCCATATGCTTATTCAGGAGCAATCTTTCATATTCAATGCCGTGGGCGGGTTTCGGCGCGTTCGAATTTAATTTAAGGCTCTACCACTATAGCGCATTTACGATAGGCGCCTCCGCCGTCTTTGGCTTTCTTATAAGCCTTTATACGAGCGTATTCGCGTTCAAGAAGAACTACTCAAAATATTTTTATATATTTTTCCTGGCATCGCTGTCGTTCTTGAACGGCGCGGCGCTGGCAAGCAACCTTCTGGCCATTTTCTTTTTCTGGGAAGCGCTTCTCATGACACAGCTTGGCCTGATCGCCCTGGGCGGCAAGACGGCATTCAAGACGGCCACGAAGGCCTTTATCATCGTAGGATTGAGCGACCTCTTCATGATGGTCGGCATGGCGATATACGGCCATATTGCCTGCACGTTCAACCTCGGCGTAACCGCGATCAGTCTCGCCGGGCTTGGGGGGCTGGCCTTTACCTTCCTCGTCATAGGCGCCATAGCAAAGTCCGGGGCGATGCCTTTTCATAGCTGGATACCCGACGCCGCGATCGACGCGCCGCTGCCATTCATGGCCATATTCCCCGGAGCGCTCGAAAAGATACTCGGCATATATTTCCTAACCAGGATCTCGCTCGACATGTTTAAGCTGGAGCTGAATTCATGGGCAAGCTACATGCTCATGACGGTCGGCGCCATAACCATAATATTTGCCGTCATGATGGCGCTCGTTCAGAAGGATTACAAGAAGCTCCTCTCGTACCATGCTATAAGCCAGATCGGCTACATGGTCCTGGGTATCGGCACGCTCGTTCCCGCCGGTATAATAGGCGGCATATTCCACATGATCAACAACGCGATGTATAAGAGCTGCCTGTTTTTAACAGGCGGCGCCGTAGAGAAAGAAGCGGGCACTACGAACCTGGAGGAACTCGGCGGCATCGGGAAGAAGATGCCGGTTACCTTTATATGTTTCATCATCACGGCCCTTGCGATATCCGGCTTCCCGCCATTAAACGGTTTCTTTTCCAAGGAACTGGTGTATGACGGCGCGCTTGAACGCGGGCGGATCTTTTATCTGGCTGCCGTCATAGGTTCGTTCTTTACGGCCGCCTCATTTCTAAAGCTCGGACACGCGGCATTCCTGGGCAAGCTGGATAAGCGCAACGATAAAGTAAAAGAGGCTCCGCTTGCCATGCTAACGCCGATGATAATTATTGCGGGCGCATGTATATTGTTCGGCGTTTACAATGCCTTGCCGCTCAAATTCCTAATACAACCGATACTCGGACCCGAGAGGCTGGCGGGGCGTAATTATTCCGGTTTTCCGGCAAATGCCATGCTCGTCATTATTTCTCTGGCCGTCTTAATGGGTGCCTTCTTAAATCACATCTATGGCGTCAAGAAGACCGGGAAGGGGATAGGCGCGGTGGACCATATACATTATGCGCCGGTATTGGGCTGGATATATTCCCGGGCGGAGGAAGGTTATTTCGACCCCTACAACATAGGGTTCTCGATCATAAACTTTATTTCAAGTATTGCGGCCCGGGCCGATAAGGCGATAGATTGGGTATATAACAGCCTCATAGTCACCGTAACGGATCAAACTGCCCTAACGATAAGAAGGATGCATAGCGGCAGTTATCCGTTGTATATACTCTGGTCGCTGGGCGCGGCAGTGCTCGTCATAATCTTTTTAATGCGCGCGATCTAAAAAGCCGCAGCCGGCATTTAAATGCCGGCTGCTAATACGAGAGGATATTAAGTGCCGTCATTGATGATATTGATCCCATTATTCGGCGTAATTATACTGAACCTCTTATTTGCCGGAAACGTCAGAATGAGGAGGTGGGCGTTTTTATTTGCCCTGGCGGTATTTGTACTGCAGATCGTGGTTGCCGTCTTCCACCACCCATTCCTCTGGAAAAACTCTCTGGACCGCATAGATTCATTCTTCGGGGTAAGTTTTTTCGTCGATCATTTAAGCTTCATAATGTTCATCTGCATCGGGATGGTTTCGATCACCAGCCTCTTCGTTGCGCGATATACGATGGCGGAAGAGTCCGGCAGATTCAAATTTACGAACCTCCTCATATTGGCATCCCTGGGCATGAGCGGGATAATAATGGTAAAGGACATCTTTTCGCTCTATGTATTCATGGAGATAACCGCCGTTTCATCGTTTCTTTTGATAGCTTATCCGAAGAGCCTCGAGTCGCTCGAGGGCTCATTCAAGTATCTCATCCTGTCGGCGGTAGCAACGGTCCTCATGCTCTCATCCATCGGTTTATTGCTTCTGGTCTCGGGCAGTACATCATTCTCCGCAATAGCGGCCGGTATAGGAGCCTCGCGCAATAGCTCGCTCGTCATCCTGGCTGTCGGCCTCTTTATCTGCGGACTATTCATAAAGGGGGGGCTCGTGCCTTTTCATGGGTGGCTGCCGGACGCGTATATGGCGGCGCCGGCGCCGGCGTCGATACTCCTGGCAGGCATAGTGACTAAGGCCGCAGGCATATACACGCTGATCAGGATAGTGACATCTCTATTTCCTTACGACCAGGCCGTAAATTCCATCCTAATGTTCATCGGGACGATATCGATATTTGTCGGCGCGATCGCCGCCATAGGCCAGGATAATTTTAAGCGCATGCTTGCGTATTCCAGCATAAGCCAGATAGGATATATAATACTCGGGCTCGGCGCAGGAACGGGATTAGGCATCGCGGGGGCGGTCTTCCATCTCTTTAACCATTCGGTCTTCAAATCGCTCCTCTTCGTAAATTCAGCCGTTGTGGAGAAGGAAACGGGCACCTGTAACATGAACAAGATGGGCGGCATTTCACAGCGGATGCCGGTCACAGGAACCACTTCGGTCATAGCTTTTCTATCGACGTGCGGCATTCCTCCGCTCTCCGGTTTCTGGTCGAAATTGATAATCGTCATAGCGCTCTGGCAGGCGGGTCAATATACATATGCGGCGCTGGCCGTCATTGCAAGCGTGATCACCCTTGCGTATTTCTTATCGATGCAGCGCCGCGTATTCTTCGGTAAGCTTAAAGTTGGATTAGAAAATATAAAAGATGCGGATAAAGGCGTTATAGGCGTATCGATAATCCTGGCCGCAATCATCGCAGGCGTTGGAGTATTCTTTCCGTTTGTATATACCACGCTCATATCGCCCGTAAAAGAGATACTGATAAGGTAATTATGAATATGGACATGAATATCGCGCTCTTGATACTCACAACCGTAGCGGCGCTATGGACAGTCATGGCCAGGAGCCTTTTGAAGGCGACTATAGGGCTAGCCGTGACAAGCGCCCTTATAGCAGTAATAATTTTCAGGCTCAATTCACCGCTTGCCGCGGTCTTTGAACTCTCCGTCTGCGCAGGCCTCATAACGGCGATCTTTGTCAGCACCATAAGCCTTACGAAACCGCTGACGCATAACCAGATACTCCAGGCATCTAAAGACAGGATGAAACGGTACTGGTATCTGCCCGTCATCCTGGTCGTTATCGGCGCCGGGCTTGTTTGTATGAAGGCAGGGCAGGGCCCTGCGATGGCCAAACCCCTGGAATCGGCGATCGATGTCCGGACGATGCTGTGGGACTTAAGGAGGCTGGACCTCCTTGGCCAGGTAATGATCCTGATCGCAGGCGCGCTTGGAGTGGTTATGCTATTCGAGGAGACGAAGAATGATAAGCGGTAATTGGCAGACCTTTAGCACGTTCGGATTTTTCATCATACTGTTATTTGTCTGCGGCGCATATTGCCTCGTCGTAACCCGCAGCATGATCCGCGCCATAATAGGCATCGAGTTATTGGTAAAGGCCGTCACGCTTCTCATCATCGTGGTCGGCGATATAACCGGGCGCGCCGCGCTGGCCCAGAGCCTGGTCATAACTATCATCATTATAGAAGTCGTAGTCGCGGCCACGGCCGCAGGCATTGCGCTGTCTGTCTTCAGACACACCGATTCTCTCGATGTAAGGAACCTTAAGAATTTGAAAGGTTAACTAAAGTGACTCTAAACGATATCTTATTGACACCGCCGGCAGCTTTTGTGATAACGCTCGCCGGCATGCTTATCTTTTTAAAATTGTTATCGGCTTTATCGTATAAGAGTAAAACGCATGGGGAAGGGGCGGAGAAATCATATGCGTGCGGGGAAGAGCCGCCGGTGAATATGGTGCAGCCCGACTACAGCCAGTTCTTTCCTTTCGCTTTCTTCTTTACGCTCCTCCACGTATTTACTTTGACTATCGCGACCGTGCCGCTTGTAACCGTCGGGTCGTTCGTGATAGCCGTGATATATATAACGGCCGCCATAACGGGGCTCGTCATACTTTTCAGGAGATAACCGCAGATGGGATTGGTCCAAAAGATCGTCACATGGTCCAGGATAAAATCGCCGTGGATACTCCATTTCAATACCGGCGCGTGCAACGCCTGCGATATCGAGATAATAGCGGCGCTCACTCCGCGCTATGACCTGGAGCGTTTCGGCGTACAACTTAAAGGCACGCCGAGACACGCCGACGTATTGGTCTGTTCCGGCCCCGTGACACGCCAGATAAAAGACAGGCTTAAAAGGATCTACGATCAGATGCCGGCGCCGAAATTTGTCGTCGTGGTCGGGACGTGCGCATGTTCGGGCGGGGTATTTGACGGCTGTTACAGCGTAGAATCCGGGATCGACAAGGTTATACCGGTTTCGGCATATATCCCCGGATGTCCGGCAAGCCCCAAGGCGATAATCGACGGGGTGGTAAAACTGCTGACGAGCCTCGAGAACAAGGAAGAGAAGAAAAAGTGACCAAAGAAGAATCGATCCAGAGCGAACTGATCAAAAAATTCGGATTTCTTGAAGGTCGGACGAGGATCCAGAGGCCGCGGCGCATATTTGCCGAGGTGCCCTTGGATTCTTTTAAAGATATATTCGAATATGCCGTGCAGAAGCTTGGCTTTGTGATACTTTCGACCATAACGGGCCTTGATGAAGGCGCAGCGCTGGGATTTATATATCACGTCGGCAGGGAAGATGGTATCATGTTAAATATAAAGGTAAAGGCGGACAGGGTGAACCCGGTCATAAAGACTATAACGGGGTATTTTCCTGCCGCCGATATTTACGAAAGAGAATTGATGGATCTTTTAGGGGCAAAGGTCCAGGGCCTTCCCGAAGGGAAGCGATATCCTCTATCGGATGACTGGCCGCCGGGCGAATATCCTTTGCGAAAAGATTGGAAAAAAGAGCCCGAGAAAGACGAGGTTAAGACCAATGCATAAAGTAGTGATACCCATAGGACCTCAGCACCCGGCTTTAAAAGAGCCCGAGAGCTTTAGCGTGACATTAAGCGGAGAGAGGATAATGAAGTTCTCCGCGCGGCTCGGCTATAATCACCGAGGCATCGAGAAGGCCTGCGAAGAGAGAACATACATACAGGATGTCTATTTAACCGAACGCATCTGCGGCATATGCTCGCATTCACATTCTACATGTTTTGTGCAGGCAGTTGAGGAGATCGCCGGCGCTCCAATACCGAAACGCGCTCTATACATCAGGACGCTCGTCGGAGAATTGGAGAGGATACACAGCCACCTCCTGTGGCTCGGCGTAGCCGGGCACGAGGTGGGATTCGATACGCTTCTTATGTATACGTGGCGCGACCGTGAAGTCGTTATGGACATCCTCGCGATGCTTACAGGAAACCGCGTAAATTACGGCATCAATACGATCGGCGGCGTCAGGCGCAATGTAACGGCCGAGCAGGCCAAAGAGATACTGAAAGCTATGGACACGCTCGAGGAACGCACAAAATATTATATCCAGATAGCCACTAAAGAGACGACCCTCATCCAAAGACTTTCGGGAGTAGGGGTCCTGTCGAATAAAGACGCCGTGAAGCTGGGAGCAGTTGGTCCGACCGCCAGGGCATCCGGTGTAGACAGAGACGTCAGGAGAGACGATCCCTATGCCGCATACGCTGACGTTAAGTTCAAGGTCGTCACCGACAACCATAACGATGTCTATGGCCGTACGCTCGTCCGCGCGGGCGAGCTTTTGGAATCGTACAGCATCGTCCGTCAGATAATAAAGAATATGCCCGAAGGGCCTATCGTTGTAAAGGTGCCGCGAAAGATACCCGCCGGAGAGGCCGTCTCCCGGTATGAAGCGCCGCGAGGCGAAGACATGCACTACGTAAAGTCCGATGGAACCGAGAAGCCCGAGAGGGTAAAGGTACGCGCGCCGACATTGGCCAATATACAGACCGTTGCGCGGATGCTGGAGGACAGGCAGCTTGCGGACCTGCCGATAGTGATCGCCGCGATCGACCCTTGCTTCTCCTGCACCGACCGGCTGACCGGAGTAAGGCGCGCTGGAAAGAGAAAGAAGGATGTCTTGAAATGGGAAGAGCTCCATTCGTATAGCATCCAATATTACCGGGAGCATGGGATCGATTTTACGGATCTCAACAAGAAGATGATGAAAGCCTTAAAATAATGATGAGCATATTTTACATCCTGGTATTCCCCGGGTTTTTATTCCTAAGCGCATTTGGCCTGGCCGCTCAATTCGTCGACAGGAAACTCTGCGCAAGGCTGCAGAACAGAGTAGGGCCTCCGTGGTTCCAGCCGCTCGCGGACTTCATAAAACTTTCAGCCAAGGAAGATATAATACCTGAGGAAGCTAACCCGTCAATGTTCAAACTGATGCCGGTCCTGGCCATAACGGCCGCTATCACGGCGATCTTCTACATACCGTTGTGGAGCGTAAACCCGATATATGCCTTTAGCGGCGACCTGATCGTCGTCCTATACCTATTGACGATACCGACGCTGACATTCTTCCTGGGCGGCTGGTATTCGACTTCGCTCTACTCCAGGATCGGCGCGGTAAGGGCGCTGACACAGCTCTTCGCGTATGAAGTCCCGCTCCTGATGAGCATACTGGCCCCGGCGCTCCTTGCGGACACGTGGTCTTTAAGCGAAATGTCATTATTCTATTCCGTCCATCCATTTTTCTGGTTATTCAATATCCTTGGTTTCGCGATCTCCATGATAGCGCTGCTGGGTAAACTCGAGAAGGTGCCGTTCGACATACCGGAAGCGGAGACAGAGATAGTAGCCGGGACCTTCACCGAGTATAGCGGAAGGCTCCTGGCGCTCTTCAGGCTGGGGATAGATATCGAGGCGATAGTCGGCGCGGCGCTCTTATCTGCCGTATATCTGCCATTTGGCCTCGGACTTGGTCCGGCGGCCGGATTCCTGCTGTTTGTCCTAAAGGTGCTGGCCATAGTCTGCACCCTCTCTATCTTAAGAACGATATTCGCCCGGCTGCGTATAGACCAGATGATCTGCTTTTGTTGGAAATGTCTTGCTCCGCTCGCGTTCATACAGCTCTTCATAGACCTTATATTGAAAGGATTTATCGTCCGATGATAAGGCCCGGCAAGATGTTAAAACAGGTCCTGGAATCCGTATTTAAAAAACCCGCTACTACGAAGTACCCATTCGAAAAAACCCAGATGCCGGCCAACTTCAGAGGAAGGATAGCGTTCCATCCCGAACGATGCATCGGCTGTAAACTCTGCATGAAGGATTGCCCGTCGGGCGCCATAGAGATCCGTAAAGTCGGCGACAAAAAATTTGAATGTGAGATAGACCTCGGTAAATGCATATATTGCGCCCAGTGCGTCGACTCATGCCTGAAGAAGGCCCTAGAAGCGACTAAAGAATTCGAGCTTGCCGCCCTGGAAAGAAATAAATTAAAGGTGACCTATCCGCCTACGCCAACTGACTGAGATAACGGAGGGCTTCGGCGGATTTCACACCTGACGCATAATTCGTGAGGTTCCATCGTGCCGAAACTGGAGAAGTTTCTAAAGGATAGGCTCAAAAACGCTAAGAAGGTGGCGTTGCTTGCCATAGGCTCTGACTTAAGATCGGACGATGCGGCAGGTCTACTTGTGGCCGAAGAGGTAAAGAGACTATTAAAAAAACCTGCCCGCAACTTTAAAATATTCATAGGCGCAACCGCCCCGGAAAACCTTACCGGTGATATTAAAAGATTCACACCGTCCCATATAATCCTGGTCGACAGCGTCGAGTTTGGCGAGAAACCCGGCTCGATAATAGTCTTGAGCCCGCGCGACATCGGCGACGGCGTATCGTTCTCCACACATAAAATGCCGTCGAGGGTATTGATGCAATATTTCTCAAACTCGTTCGAATGTGACCCGTTCCTTATAGGTATACAACCCGCATCGGTCGACCTGGGTAAGCCGCCGTCCAGGCTCGTAATGAACTCATCCAGGGAAGTAGCGGCTGTAATAGCCAAAGCGGTCGGCAATGGGCAACGGGCAAAAAGGATTAGTTTTGCCGGGGCGCGCAATTGACAAAAGTCTATAAGTGGATTAAAATAGGTGGATTACTCTCATTTATTCCTATCGCCATGGTTGCGGGGCCGATGGGCGGTTATTTTCTGGCGGATTACCTTGAAAAGCGGTTCGCCCTGCCGTCTTTTACGTCTATCATCTTTATTGCGATAGGATTTATAGCAAGCATCAAAGAGACGGTAAGGATAATCAGGCTGGCCCTCAAAACAGAAAAAGAAATGGAAGCCTGATGGAGAGTCTTCTTAGATGGCTGCTGGGATTTATCGTCGGCGCGGCATGGTCCTCGGCGAACTTCTATTTTACGATAACGATACTTAAGATAAGCGTCTTACGGAAAGACGCGGCGAAGCTCTGGGCCCTGATATTGCTGAAATTTCCGGTTCTATATCTTGCGGGGTTCCTGATAGTTATTTCTAAGACCTTTCCGCTATCAAGCCTGCTGGCGGGGTTGACGGCGGCCCTTATTACGATGGGGATAGCCAAGCTATGCACGAGACGGGCGTAAGTAAAAGCGCGGAGCTCCCGAACGCCGTATCGCTCCTGGCCGAGAGATTCGCGGGAACGGCTTTCGCGGATAGCCTGATGAGATGGGAGAATCTTATATTTTCGCTCATCATCGTGGCCCTGATCACTCTGGTTGCCGTAAGAGCGTCCCGCAGGATCGCGCCCATACCCGGCCGCCTGCAAAGTTTCTTCGAGACATTCGTAAGCGGTGTGAACGATTTTGTCTGCGGCATCATCGGGGCGAAGGGGAAAGAGTACGTCCCTTTCATCGGCACGCTCTTTATATATATACTCTGCATGAATCTTGCGGGTATCATACCGCTTATAAAATCGCCCTCCACCAGCTGGTCGACGACGCTGGGGCTCGCGTTATGCGTATTCTTTTACGTCCAGTACGTCGGTTTTAAGGAGCTTGGATTCTGGGGCTATATAGACCATGCCTTAGGCAGGCCGAGGGGCATACTGGCGTTTTCGGTCTTCATCCCGGCCATGATGTTTATCCTGCACATCGTATCCGAGCTCGTAAGGCCGATAAGCCTGTCACTCAGGCTCAGGAGCAATATATGGGGCGATGATATGCTCCTTGCGGTATTTGCCGGTTATGGGCTCAAGGCAGTGCCGCTGCTTCTATTCAATTCGCTTATGGCGATAGTCGTTTCACTGGTGCAAACGCTCGTCTTTTGCCTGCTGACGACGATATATTTTACGCTTGTATTGACGCATGAGGAGTCAGAACATAATGACAAATGCCAAAGATCAAATGTCAAATGAATATCAAATACCAATAACAAAATTATATTTTTAAATTTTGACATTGGGTTTTTGGATTTCATTTGTTATTTGGATTTTGCCATTTGAAATTTGCCGGTAACGGTAGTTAAAGTCAAAGGAGAAAAAGATGGATTATAAATCGGTACTTGCAATAGGGCTTCCACTGGGCCTTGGCATAGTGGCATTCGGTTCCGCAATGGGACTCGGGAAAGCGGTCGCTTCGGCTATGGAGGCAACGGGCCGCCAGCCTGAGGCCGCGACAAAGATATTGATAAACATGGCTACGGGATGTGCCTTTATCGAAGCGCTCACAATATACGCTCTCGTATTCGTCTTCGCCCTGTCCGGGAAGATATAAGAGACCGTTAGAACGAAGATGCGATGGAACTGTTAAAGCTATTAAGCACGAATGAGATAGTCGCGCAGGTCGTAACGTTTCTGATACTCCTCTTCCTGATGAAGCGATTTGCGTGGCGGCCTTTCCTGAAGGTCCTCGACGACCGCAAGGAACGCATCGCCGCGGAATTTAAGGCGATCGACGCGGCAAGGGATGAGGCCTCCAGGCTAAGAGCCGACTACGAAAAGGCCATGGCCGGCGTCGAGGAGGAGGCGCGCAAAAGGATAGAGGAGGCCGTTGAAGAGGCCAGATGCGCGGCGGAAGCGATAAGGCAGGACGCGAGAGATGAGGGCGAAAAGATACTTGCCAAGACGCAGGAGACCATAAAGCAAGAGGTGGCCAAAGCTGAGGAAGAATTAAAAGATACTATCGCCAACCTCACGGTAGATATAGCCGCCAAGGTGGTCCAGGAACGGTTAACGGCCGAAGATGACAAAAAGATCGTTGAGACCTTCATAAGAGAGATGGAGAAGAAATAATGGACAGGGATATACTGGCCAAGAGATACGGCGATGCGTTTATGGCTTTCGTGAAAGAAGGGTGCGGCCTGGAAAAAGGCGTCGCGGATCTGCGGAACATCCGGAGAATGCTGCTGGATAATCCGGAACTCGACGGCTTCCTGCTGACGCCGGGGATCGACCAGCGCGAAAAATTCCAGGTGCTCGACAATGTTATCAGGGACGGTTTTTCCAAAGAGATTATATATTTTTTGAGGCTCCTGATCGATAAGGGCCGGTTCGATAAATTCAGCGATATCGCCGAGTATGTCAGGGTCACGTATTCGCACGGCGTCGAGGTGGACGCGCTCTTGAAAGTAAGCTACCCGCTCGACACCGACATGATCAGGATTGTCAAAGAACTCATAGAAAGAAAATTTAATAAAAAGCTCCATCTCTATATAGAGCTTGATTCCGACCTTCTCGGCGGAATTTATGCGAAGATCGAGAATATACTGATCGATGGTTCCGTGAAAAAACGCCTGGAAGATATGCGAGCAAAGCTCCTGGCTGCAAAGGTGGTATATGGCGCTTAGGCCCGAAGAAGTAACGGCAATTATAAAGAAGGAGCTCGAGAAATATAAAACGCGGCTCAGGGTGGAGTCTATCGGCACCGTTCTCCAGGTCGGCGACGGTATAGCGCTTGTATACGGTCTCGATGACGTAATGGTAGGGGAACTGGTCCAGTTTCCGGGAAACATCATGGGCATCGTCCTGAACCTGGAAGAGGATAAGGTCGGTATAGTCATCCTGGGATCCGAAAAGAATATCCGCGAAGGCGATATAGTCAAAAGGACCGGCAAGATCGCGCAGGTACCTGTAGGCGGCGCTCTCCTGGGAAGAGTTATCAACCCTCTCGGGATCCCTATAGACGGAAAAGGACCGATAGCCACAAACAAGCACAGGCCCGTGGAGGCGCCTGCGCCCACGATCGTCCAGAGACAGCCGGTCAAAGAACCTTTACAGACCGGCATCAAAGCCATAGATTCGATGATACCGATAGGCCGCGGACAGAGAGAGCTCATCATTGCGGACAGGCAGACCGGCAAGACCGCCATAGCGATAGACACGATCATAAACCAGAAAGGCAAGGGCGTATATTGTATATACGTTGCCATAGGCCAGAAGATGTCGAATATAGTGGCTGTAAACGAGATCCTTGCTAAGCACGGCGCTATGGAATATACGATTATCGTAAGTGCCTCGTCCAGGGCGGCGGCATCGCTCCAGTTCCTCGCGCCATACGCGGGATGCGCCATGGCGGAGGAATTCATGCATTCCGGAAAACATGCCTATATCGTATACGACGACCTGTCAAAACACGCCCAGGCATACCGGCAGCTTTCACTGCTCCTGCGCAGGCCGCCGGGAAGGGAAGCGTATCCCGGCGATATATTCTACCTGCATTCGCGGCTCCTCGAGCGTTCGGCAAAACTTACCGACGAACTGGGCGGCGGATCGCTGACGGCGATCCCGATAATCGAGACCCAGGCGGGGGACCTGACGGGCTATATACCTACAAACCTCATCTCTATTACCGACGGGCAGATATATCTCGAGAACGACCTGTTCTACGCAGGAGTGAGGCCGGCGATAAATGTCGGGCTGTCGGTATCGAGAGTAGGCGGCAAAGCCCAGACCAGGGCGATGAAACAGGTTGCCGGCAGGCTGCGCATAGACCTCGCGCAATACAGGGAACTGGCAACGTTCACGCAGTTCGGCACAGAGCTCGACAAGACGACCCAGGCACAGCTTACCAGGGGCAGCCGCATGGTGGAGATACTGAAACAACCGCAATACTCGCCGCTTACCACGGCAAAGCAGGTAATGATACTATTCGCGGGCACCAACGGCTATTTCGACGACCTGCCGATCCCGAGCGTCTTAAAATTCGAGTCGGAATTTTATAGTTATATGGACAAAAACTTACCGGAGATCGAAAAAGAGATCGAATCAAAAGGCGCGTTGGATGACGCAATGCGGAAAAGGTTAAACGACGCTATCGCGGCATTTAAGGCCGCGTTCAACGCGGCACATAGATTATGATACAGAGTTTCCGCCAGCTGAAGAACAGGATCAAAGGAATAGAGAGCACGCGTAAGATAACTCACGCGATGGAGATGGTTTCTGCGGCAAAGCTAAACCGCGCCAGGAGTGATTTTGTCTCTTCAAAGGCTTACTTCGCCAACCTGGGACGCATCCTGTCCGAATTTTTATCCGATACAGCGCCCGTCAGCCACCCGCTCCTGGAAACGAAGACCGGAACTAAACAGATCTCTCTGATGGTAATTGCCTCCGACGCGGGGCTTTGCAGTAATTATAATCATAATATAATCCGGCTTGCGCGTGAATTCGCGGAGAAGGCCGGTAAGGCTAATGTAAGGATCATAGCCGTAGGTAAAGAGGTATACTCATATTTTAAAAAAGAGGGTTATGCAGTCGAAAACTCATACCTGGGTATCCGGGGGAAATTTTCGAACGAAATAGCCGCGGATATCGCAAAGACGCTTAAGGATAGCTTCCTCGAGAACGGCGCCGGCGAGGTCTATGCGGCATATACTCACTTCAAGCCGAACCTGCGCCATCTCCCCGCGGTCGAGCGGATTCTGCCAATAGCTTATCCGAAAAAAGAGAACAGGTTCTATATCCTGGAACCGGATAAAACACTGCTTCTCGGCGAACTAATAGCGAAATATTTCTTGTACCATATAAGGGGCATACTTCTGGACGCGCTCACAGCCGAGCACTCCGCAAGGATGCTCGCGATGAAACTGGCGACCGACAACGCCGACGAATTGATAGAAGTGCTCACGCTCCAGAAGAACAAGGCCCGGCAGTTTGCCATCACGAAGGAAGTGCTCGAGATAGCTATGTCGGCCGAGGCCCTGAAAGGTTAAATCATGGCAGACGGCGAAATATTACAGGTTATCGGCCCGGTGGTCGACATACGTTTCCCCGAGGGAGAAGTTCCGGAGATACTGAATGCGATAAAGATCACGGAACCCTCCAGGAATATCGACCTGACCCTTGAAGTCGAGCAATTGATAGGCAATAATACCGCCCGGTGCATGGCGCTGGGTGTTACGGACGGCCTGGTGCGCGGCATGAAAGCCGTGGATCTCGGCACCCCTATAAGCGTTCCGGTCGGGGACCAGACCCTCGGCCGCATATTCAATCTGCTCGGCGAGCCCATCGACGAAAAGGGGCCTGTGCCTGACGCGCGAAAGCGTTCCTCGATACATAAGAACCCGCCTTCGTTCGAAGAGCAGGTTCCCGTCCAGGCCATGCTCGAGACAGGACTGAAGGTTATCGACCTGCTGGCCCCGTACCCGAAGGGCGGCAAGATAGGCCTGTTCGGCGGAGCGGGGGTCGGTAAGACCGTCATAGTAATGGAGCTTATCCGCACGATCGCGACCCAGCACGGCGGGGTATCGGTCTTCGGAGGGGTCGGCGAGCGGACCAGGGAAGGCAATGAGCTCTACCTGGACCTGATAGAATCAGGCGTAATAAAGAAGACGGCCCTCGTATTCGGAGAGATGAACGAATCTCCGGGGGCAAGATTCCGCGTCGGGCTTTCGGCGTTGACAATGGCCGAATACTTCAGGGACGACCGGGGGATGGATGTTCTTCTTTTTATAGACAATATCTTCAGGTTCGTCCAGGCAGGTTCGGAAGTATCGACACTGCTCGGGCGGATGCCGTCGGCCGTCGGTTACCAGCCGTCTCTGGGCACAGAGATGGCGCAATTGCAGGAACGGATAGTCTCCACAAAGCGCGGCTCCATAACGAGCGTACAGGCTATATATGTCCCTGCCGACGACATTACCGATCCGGCCCCGGCTACAACTTTCCAGCATCTCGACGCGAAGATGGTCCTCTCCCGGCAGATAGCCGAACTCGGTATCTATCCCGCCGTCGATCCGCTCGATTCGACTTCACGCATAATGGATCCAAAAATACTGGGAGAAGATCACTATAATACGGCCATCAGCGTTCAAAAGGTCCTGCAGCGATATAAAGACTTACGCGATATTATCGCCATCCTCGGGATAGATGAGCTTTCGGACGAAGACAAACTTATCGTCGCCCGCGCGCGCAGGATACAGAGGTATCTTTCACAGCCGTTTTTTGTGGCCGAGCAGTTTACCGGGATAAAAGGCAAGTACGTTAAGCTGGCGGATACGATAAAAGGCTTTAAGATGATCCTTGAAGGAAAGCTCGACCACCTGCCTGAGCAGGCGTTCTTTATGGTCGGCGGTATCGACGAAGCCATAGAAAAAGCCGAAAGGCTCCTGAAGGGAGACCTGAAATAAGTGACCTGCTCATTTCACCTGAATATGATCCTGCCCGGCAGGATCGTTTATGATAAAAAGATTTTGTCGCTGGTCGTTCCCGCGGAGCTCGGATATCTCGGCGTATTGGCGCATCATGCGCCCATTATCGCGCGGCTCGTCCCGGGCAAGATCACATTGCGCTCCGACGAAGATGCTATGGTAGATTTTATCCTGACCGGCAACGGGCTTCTTGAGTTTTCCGATAACAGGGCCACCCTGCTCGTCGATTCGCTCGAATTACCTGCCTAGATGAAACCCCGCATTAATACGAAATATAAACTCATAATATTCGATATCGACGGTACGATCACGACCCATATAAGTTCGTGGAGATATATCCACGAGCGGCTGGGTTTATGGCAGGACCGCGCGTTCCGTTACCAGGAACAGTTCTTCGCGGGCAAGATCAGTTACAGGAGATTTTGCGAACTCGATGCCGCCCATTGGCGGGGAATGAGCCTCGGCAGGATACGCAGGATATTCGACCATGTCAGGTACTCGCGGAACGCCGTATCGTGCATCCGCAGGCTGAAAGCGGCGCATTTTAAACTTATCGCCGTATCCACAGGCCTTCAATTCATGCCTGATCGGCTGATGAAAGAACTTAAATTCGATTACGCTCTCTCAAACCGGCTTCAGTCCAGGCGCGGCCGCCTTACGGGCGGTGTAAAAATAAATATCTCTCACGGCGCAAAGCACAGGATCCTGCAAAAGATCTTCGGACGCTTCCGCGTAAAACCGCATGAAGTGATATGCGTAGGCGACAGCGAGGGCGATATTCCGCTGGCCAAAGTTTGCGGCTACTCGATCGCCTTTAACTCCTCGAGCGCGGAGCTGTCGCGGATATCCGACTACGACTGCAGGACACGGGATTTCAGGGAAGTATGCGGAAAGATATTTGAGATAACATGACAAAGCGGTTCCTGCCCACGACTCCGGAAGAAGCCAATGCGCGCGGTTGGCGCGAGCTGGACATAATTCTCATTACAGGCGACGCTTATGTCGACCATCCGTCTTATGGCGCGGCCATTTTGGGCCGCTTCCTGGAAGCGTCGGGTTTTCGCGTCGGCATAATTCCCCAGCCCGATTGGAAAAACCTCAAGGATTTCAAATCACTCGGCAGGCCCGGGCTCTTCTTCGGCATCACCGCAGGCAATCTCGATTCCATGCTCGCTAACTACACATCGAACAGACGCCGGCGGCGCGTGGACGAATACTCGCCCGGCGGAATAACCGGCCTGCGGCCTGACAGAGCAACTATAATCTATGCGAACAGGGCTAGAGAGGCGTTCCCGGGCGTTCCGGTAGTGATAGGAGGCGTGGAAGCGAGCCTGCGCCGTTTTGCGCATTACGATTACTGGTCCGACAAAGTGCGTAAATCTATCCTCCTCGACTCCAAAGCGGACATACTGGTCTACGGGATGGGCGAGAGACAGATTGCTGAAATTGCCGCGCGCATGAAGGCGGGTGAAGATATAAAACGCCTGGACGGCATAAGAGGCACCGTGATCGCGCGCTCCCGCCTCGAGCCCGGAGATGAGCATATACTACTGCCGTCTTTTGAGGACGTCGCCTCCGATAAAGATAAATTCAACGCGGCTTTCCGGACAATATATAAAGAGGCCGACCCGCGCCGCGGGCGGAGCCTGGTACAACCCCACGGCGAAAGATTCGTAATAGCGCTTCCTCCGGCCATGCCATTGACAACACCCGAGCTCGATAAGATATACGGCCTGGATTACGCCAGACGCTGGCACCCGCGTTACGACAAAGACGGAGGGGTGCCGGGCTTTGAGTCCGTCCGGTTCTCCATAATATCCCACCGGGGATGCTGCGGCGGGTGCAGTTTCTGTTCACTCTATCTCCACCAGGGACGTATAGTCCAGTCACGCAACCCGGACTCTATACTGGAAGAAGCGCGCGCATTGAGCGGGCGCCCGGACTTTAAAGGCACCATTACCGATATAGGCGGCCCGACGGCAAATATGTTCCTGGCCGAATGTAGGGAATGGGACGTAAACGGCGCGTGCCCAACCAGGCAATGCCTTATGCCCGGTAAGTGTAAAAACCTGACGATAGATTACGAAAAGACCGTCCGGATGTGGGGAATGGTGCGAACGCTGCCTAAAATCAGGCATCTCTTTATAGGAAGCGGCTTGCGTTACGATCTGCTGTTAGACAAGAAAGCGAATGAGTATTTAAAAGAACTTTGCCGCTACCACATAAGCGGCCGTTTGAAAGTAGCGCCCGAGCATACCGAGGAAGAGGTTCTCAGGCTGATGGGCAAGCCCTCTTTCCGGACGTATGAGGAATTCGCGGTAAAGTTCGATATGGCAAACCGCTCGGCCGGCAAGAAACAGTTTCTGGTAAATTACCTGATAAGCGGACATCCGGGATGCACTCTTGAAGACGCGTTGAACCTTTCGCTTAAGCTAGCTAAAAAGCATATACATCCCGAACAGATACAGGATTTCATACCTCTGCCCATGACAATCTCGGCAAGCATGTATTACACCGGCAAGGATCCTATTACAGGAAAAACGATATATGTCCCCAGGGGCCTGCGCGAACGGAAACTGCAGCGAGCTCTCATGCAATACACAAATCCGGCGAACAGGCGCTATTGTATAGAAGCGCTTAAGAAGCTCGGGAGGATGGATCTTGCCGGGATATTTTTAAGAGGAAGGCGCAAGCATGAGAAATGACCGGCCTTGTCTGGTGGTGGCGGATTCGGCGGGTAAGATATTCGGATATCCGCCTCTCGAACCGGCAGGTATGAAAGCGGGCGCATTCTTCGTCCTCGAGCCGGATAAACTGGTAAAACTGCCTGCCGGCAGCCAATTATTCAGGCTTCCCCGCAGAATGCCCGTCGGAGGCGATCCGCAGACAGGACGCTTCGTAGTCCTTCGCGGCGCTCTCGCGGTAGCGGCATTCGCGGCGCCGGGATACACATTGACGTATAATGCCGCCTATACAGCGGACGCAAGCGCCAAACCCCTGCCGCTATTTGCATACGGCGCGCTTGCTTCTTATAAGGGAGAGTTCTACACCACGGCCGTGAGGGTAGACAGGGACAGCCGGCACGATTCGACGCTCATCGACACCGTCAAAGTCAGAAAGAATATAAAGAGATTCAAAAAACTTTTTACGCGGAACCGGCTCGTCCGGCATCTTGCCGGTTGCGCAATCCTGCACGGATGTCCAAACGCCCAAAATTTCTTTCTCCAAAGGTACGAGGCGCCTCTTCCGGTATCGCCTTTATGTAATGCGGCTTGCGCGGGATGTATCTCGTATCAGAAAGGCGCGATCCGTTGCAGCCAGCCGCGCATTAAATTCGTTCCCACACCGGAAGAGATAACCGAGATTGCGCTATTCCACATCGAAAAGGCTAAGCATCCCATAGTCAGTTTCGGCCAGGGATGCGAAGGTGAACCTCTGCTTCAGGGGGACACAATAAAGACGGCCATATCGATGATACGCAAAACTACGCGGAAAGGACGCATCAACATAAATACGAACGGCAGCCTTCCGAAGGTACTGGCCGGATTGTTCGACGCCGGGCTCGATACCGTGAGGGTCAGCCTTAATAGCGCGAGAGAGCGCTATTATTCCGCTTATTATCTGCCGCGGAACTACTCATTCAAGGATGTTATGGCATCCATCAGGACGGCAAAAGCAAAAGGCGGTTTCGTTTCGTTAAATTACCTCACCATGCCGGGGTTTACGGATTCCCGCGAAGAGGTCCGCAGCCTCGAGGCTCTCATCGCGCGGCTTCACGTCGATATGATCCAGTGGCGGAACCTCAATTACGATCCGCTATTGTATTTCAAAAAATTACGGATAGACAAATTCGAGAATACCGGATTAATGGGAATCGCAGAGGAGCTGAGTTATCTGAAGAGGTTGTTTCCAAAACTTAGGATGGGGTATTTTAACCCTCACGCAGTTGTTTCTCGGCATCAATAATATCGCGATTTATCATACGGATCGCCGTCTTTATCCTGCCGGAAAGAACGGGGGAGATGGGCGCATCGCTTATCTCACGTAATATCTGGATCGCCATGCGAAAATAACGTATTACCTCGCCCTCATCCGTATCGGTGAGATCCAAAATCCGATCGAATTTCATTCCATGCATCCATCCTTCCATCGTTTTGGCCAGATTGAAATGCGGAGCCTTACAATATGGGTGGATCCCGTGCTTCGATTCTTTACGCACTATACTTTCGTGAAGGCTGGTGGAGACTGACTTCAGGTACTGGCTATGCTTAGAGAGCCCCACCACGACCTGACCCTTTCTCGGTTCGAAGACCGTCGCAACAGCCAGGATGGCGAGCCCCATCTCGTCGAGATTTTCGAAGACACCGTCGTCATACAGCTCCGCCAGGAGAAGCTCATAACCGTAGACCGCCTTTGCGAACTCGCCTTTGGGGGTAAGTTTTCCATTGGCGATATGTCCAAGCTCCTTGAGCAATTTTAACTTTTCCTCCATTGCGCGGAGGGCTTCGCGCTGCTGTCTGGGTTTGGTCTGGAAATAGTGCAGGGAGAGCGGATAGATATTAAATAGCTCATCTTTATACCGCGCGTAAAGGTTGAGCATCGTCGCATAAGACGCGTTGAACTGGCTATTCACATCCTCCGGCTTGCCGTAAATCACGCGCCGCACCTCTTCAAGCCGTATCCGGTGAAGATTGATGCGGCTGTAGACAAACCCTTCTTTATCGATACCGCGCCTGCCCGCGCGGCCCGCCATCTGGTAAAAATCGCGGGTCTTGAGCGCTCTCGTATAACTGCCGTAAAATTTCATAAGCTCGTCGAATATGACCGAGCGGCTGGGCATATTTATGCCGAGCGCAAACGTCTCGGTGGTAAAGATGACTTTAAGGAGCCTGCTAGTAAACAGTCTCTCGATAACCTCCTTTAAAGTAGGGAGCATGCCGGCATGGTGGAAAGCAACGCCCCTTTCGATAAGGGGCGCCATATCCAGCGCGCTCTTTTCATGTGTCAGGTCGAAGCGCCGGCAAAGATTCTCGTACATGGCAAGTATCCGACCGGATTCCGTCTTGTCGAGAAAATGGCAGTCATAGAGCTCTGAAGCAAGGTATTCGGCGCGCTTTCGCCCGAATACGAAATAGATGACCGGCAGGCCATCCCTCGATTCGACATATTTTATAAGCGAATGCGTCCTATTCTGCTTGTAACTGCGCGCCCCCTTAAGGCTATTAAGGTTATCGACGACCTTGTCGTGGCATTGGAAGAAGAAATGGAGCGGGACCGGCCGGGTATCTTCAATTACAACCTTTACGGTCTTCTTATGTATGGATTCTATCCAGGCGGCGAACTGCTTTATGTTCGGTATAGTCGCGGACAGGCAGAGTATGTTCATATGGGGAGGCAGGAAGATGAGGGACTCTTCCCAGACCGTTCCGCGCTCGGTATTATCGATATAATGGACCTCGTCGAATATTATCCAGGAATATTTCTTCAAGCTGTCCGGCGCGTCGAGGACCTTATTGCGGAATATCTCTGTAGTCATTATAAGGACCGGCGCTTCGGCATTCAGCGAAACGTCGCCGGTAAGGATACCTATATTATCGCCGTACCTGGCCGCAAAATCCCTGAACTTCTGGTTAGAAAGCGCCTTTATGGGCGCGGTGTAGATAACGCCCTCTTTTGCCGCTATACAGCTTTCGAGCACATGTTCGGCAATGGCGGTCTTTCCCGCGCCGGTCGGCGCGGAGACTATTACCGAGTGTCCCGCCTTTATATGCTCGATCGCCTCATTCTGGAACCTGTCGTATATCATAGAAGCATTATAGACGAAACGTCCGTAGAAGAACATAAAATTTTGCGATGCAGTAGTTACATGTGATGTGGCGATGTAGTTCGTAGGGACGCACAACATCGCCACATCACATGTTTTACTACTGGGAAGGGATCTGTTTCCACCCCGGGGTGGAAACATAAGGCCGGCCGAGCGGGGACCCTTTCGGACTGCGAAAAATTTTTGTCTATACAAATATTATGTAGTATACTATCCCCATGGGTTACCAACAGGCTATCGAAAAAGCGTGGAACACATTTTCCAGCCTTTCCGCCGATGACAAGCCGGTCTCGGTAAACCTTTTATCCGATACCTACACGATAGACCCTAAGGCCAAAACCATACTTTCCGGCTCTTGCAACGTTCCAGCCAAAGACCATATCTCCATAATACTTCTGCATTACCTTGCCTCAAAACTGAAATTAAAGACAGTCCCGTCCATTACGGGCGAATGGGTCGATTTCAACGAGATCGCGGGCGGCGCCGGTTATTATCCGGCATTCAAAAAACGGACAATCGACCGTATCCTGAAAAAATACGGTAACGATCCTGACTTAATAAAAGATTCACTCGCCAGGTTCCCGGGCACGATAGCCGATAAGGGGGATGTCGGGATCGTCATTCGCCCTTTTGAGGAAGTAGCCATGCTCATAACATTGTCAAAGGCGGATGAAGAGTTTGGTCCCGGTGCAAATATATTATTCGATAAAAATATCTCAAAGTTTTTTTGCACCGAAGACATAGTGGTCCTCACAGAAATAGTCGCGCACGCAATTTAACACAGGAGGGGATGATACGGATGAGAAAGAGGATAGGGATATTATCGGGCGGCGGTGACTGTCCGGGCATCAATGCGGTTATTCGCGCAGTAGCCAAAAAGGCCATGCTCGAGATGGATGCCGAGCTAATAGGCATCGAAGATGGCTATGAAGGCCTCGTCAATAATAAATACCGGCAATTGGAGTTGAGCGAACTTTCCGGCATACTGACTCTCGGCGGCACTATCCTCGGCACCTCGAAAAAAGCCAACCCCTACCGGTACGCTATACATCAGAACAGTAAACTGATGTTTAAAGACCTCTCACAGCGCTGTCTCGACAATATAGAGGGAATGGAGCTCGATTGCCTCGTATGTATCGGCGGCGACGGAACGCTCGGCATAGCGTACAGACTCTTCACCGACGGCGTACCGATAATAGGCGTACCCAAGACGATCGACAACGATATAATGGGGACGGATGTAACATTTGGATTCGATTCCGCCATGTGGATAGCCACCGAAGGCATAGACAGGCTCCACACCACAGCCCAGTCGCACCATCGCGTCATGATAGTTGAGGTCATGGGGCATAATGCCGGCTGGTTATCGCTCTACTCAGGCGTAGCGGGCGGCGGGGATATTATACTTATCCCGGAAATCCCATACGATATCGGCATTATCACCGAAAAGGTCAAAGAAAGGAACAGGCACGGTAAAAGGTTCAGCATAATCGTGGTAGCCGAAGGCGCCCGCCCAAAAGGCGGGGAGGTCGCGATACAACGCATAGTGAAAGAAAGCTGCGACCCCATACGTCTGGGCGGCATAGGATTTATGCTCGGGCAGGCTCTTGAAAATACAAGCGGGCTTGAGACGCGCACGGTAGTGATGGGCCATCTCCAACGCGGCGGATCGCCGACGCCGTATGACCGCGTACTGGCTACCCAGTTAGGGACCAAGGCCGTCGACATGATAAAGCGGCGGCAGTTCGGCAGTATGGTCGGAGTCCGGCGGAATGAACTCGTCAAGGTTTCGCTAAAAGAGGTTTCTAAGGGCGCCCGTAAGATATCTCTCGACAACCCGCTTATAGCATCCGCCCGGTCGCTCGACACTTCTTTTGGCGACAAACGATAAGATTCCTGCGAAGCAGAAAAGGAGATCGCGATGTCCAACGTATTCAATGCGGCTGAAGCCATAGATATGGGTATCGAGAAAGAGCGCAAACGGCGGGACTTTTACGGTTATGTTGCCGATAAATTCAGGGAGAAAGAGTTAAAAGAGCTATTCACGCGCCTGCGCGATTGGGAAGAGACTCATATAGCGAAATTTTCATCTATACGCGCCGCTCTCGAAGAATCGGAAACGACCGGGCTCTATAAGGACGAGTTCGCGGCCTATGTCAAGGCAACTGTCGACGACCTGCTGTATGACCAGGTCTCGGCCGAGTGGTTTTCGAAGAACGTACGGACACCGCTTGCGGCCATCCAGTACGGAATAGGCTTCGAAAAAGACGCCATACTCTTCTTCGGCGAGCTCCTTAGATATACCACTCCGTATCATAGTGAAAAGGTGCGCGAATTGATCGACGAGGAGAAGCGGCACCTCGTCTACCTGACCGGACTAAAACAGAAGTACAAATAGAACTCTAAGATAGACTTTATGAGAAAGCTATCCATCGCGTTAAATCTTTTGCTAACTATCCTTGTCATCGTCTTTATAATAGACATCATCACGAACATAATCACGTGCCTGTTCAACCTCGGGATTATGGCTGAGTCATTGGTCGATGCTGTGCTCGTAATCCTGCTTGCATACCCCGCGCTATATATATTTATCTTCCGGCCGATGTCTGACGAAGTGGCAAAACATCAAAAAGCCGCGAAAGAGCTGCGGAGGCTGGCCGCAATAGTCGAATCGTCCGACGACGCCATTATAAGCAAAACCCTGGATGGTGAGATCGTGACCTGGAACCACGGCGCCGAGAAAGTATATGGTTATACGCAGGCGGAGGCGATAGGGAAACCTATTTCGATCGTAGTGCCGCCGGAAAAGAAAGACGAGACAACCGATATCCTTAAAAAGATAGCTCGCGGGGAACCTTTCGAGTATTTCGAGACGACTCGTATCAGGAAGGACGGCACGACAATCTACGTTTCGCTCACAATTTCACCGATATACGATGAATCGGGCGCTATAACAGGCGCCTCCACCATATCGCGCGACATATCGGAGCGCAAGCGCATCGAAAAGGTGAAGGATGAATTCATAGGAACGGTTTCGCATGAGCTCAGGACGCCTCTATCCATAACAAAAGAAGGCATCTGCCTTATCCTGGATAAGATCCCCGGCGCGATAAATGAAGAGCAGGTAAGGATACTCACGATATCCAAGAACAATATCGACAGGCTGGCGCGCATAATCAATTCCCTGCTGGATATATCCAGGGCCGAATCCGGCAAGATAAAGGCCAGGCATGAGGCCTTTGATATAGTGTCGGTTGTAAGGCAGGCGATGGTCATTTTTGAGCCGAAGATCAAAGAAAAAAGACTGGCCCTGCGCTCTGAGTTGCCCAAAAATAGTATCATCATCCACGGCGACCCGGATAGCATTACGCAGGTACTGACAAACCTGATCGGCAATTCCTATAAATTTACAGACAGGGGGTCTATCGATATTTCAATAAAGGAGACGGCGGAAAATGTCGAAATATCCGTAGCGGATACCGGCATCGGGATAGCCCGGGAGAATATGATGAAATTATTTGGCAAGTTCCAGCAGTTTGGGCGCATGCGCGGACCGGGAGAGAAAGGCACCGGGCTCGGTCTTGCCATAGCCAAGGGTATAGTAACGGCACATAACGGAAAGATATGGGCGGAAAGCGAATTCGGCAAAGGTACCAGGATGACCTTCACATTACCGAAAAAGGCATGAAAGGAGCGTCGCAATGGCAATGGTAAAGAGGAAGATACTTGTAGTTGATGATGAGATAGATTTTCTTGAAATGATACGTTTAAGACTCGAGGCAAATAACTACACCGTAATCACCGCTATAAACGGGGACGAAGCGCTGGAGAAGTTCGCTAAAGAGAAACCGGCCGCCATATTACTCGATATCCTCATGCCGGGCATGGACGGCATAGACGTGCTGAAGAAGATACGCAAGACAGATACAAAGGTGCCTGTATTCATAATAACTGCGTTTTCGAATGAGGAAAGGTTCAGTGTTGCCAATAAGCTTAACGCATCGGGATTCATCGTAAAGACAAGCGATATTCAGAAGGAGATACAGAGTATAACATCGGCCATAGCGATCGCCGAGAATTTCAAAAAAAGCAGTTAAACGTAAAATGTCCTTCCAGCGCATACTAAAACCTGTCCTGGCCGCAACATTTGTTTTAGCAGTACTGTCCCCGCGTCTTTTTGCCGCAGAGCCGGGCGAGACGGAGAAGATGCTCCGCCGCATTACTCCTCCAATTTCCGTAATAAAAGAGATGGAAGTGGAAGCCAAACCGAAAGACCAGTGGTACTTCGACAGTTTTTACGAGCCGAGCCTTATATTGCAGGGAAACAAGACAGGGCGCTGGGGCGAGCTTACCAACACCTTCGGATACGCTCACCAGAATATCCAGGGATACTTTTCAGTCTCGGAATACGACAGGTTCGGCAATAACGACTACAACGCCAATTTCGGCTCCTACATAAATATGAAAAATTCATACCTCCGCCTCGAGAGCGGCTTTGGCTGGAACGTCAATTATACTTACGATTTCCAGGCTATAGGCGAATACGCGCACAAGCTTATAAAAGATGTCTTCTGGCAGGTCGGGTATAACTACAGGATGTACCGCACCTCGGGCGATTCCCACAACGTATATCCGGGCCTCATATATTACTTTGGAGGCCACTATATTGCCGCTAACTACGGCATAGGCTGGATAGAGAGCAGGGACGATGCCCACTTCGGCGTGATAAAAGGTGATTTCAAGATAACCGACTTCCTGCGGCTATCAGGCGGGACGGCGTTCGGCGAAAGGCTTTATGACATATTCGGCCGGCATGCCCACTCAGAGACCGGATACATAGTCTTTAGCGGGTTAAGCCTCAATCTCTACAAAGGCATCACGTGCAGAGTAGGCTGCAGTTACGGTACGGAAAAACCTAAATTCATAAAGCGGAGCCTCAACTTCGGACTTAACTTTAAATTTTGAATATGTATAATTATCACGCCGATCTCATAATAAAGATAGACGTAATCCTTTTGGGCGCGTCTCTTCTTTTAGCCGCGGCTATCGTACTCTATATCCTGGTTAAAAGACATACAAACGCCCTGCGGGATAAAGGTCTGCTTGAGCTGAAGAGGGCTCTCTACACGCTATTCCAATCCGGCAACGAAGACAAGACCTGCCTGGGAACCGTGGCCGGTTCAAGCGTCCAGCAATTTCTGGATATACAAGGCAATAGGCGGCGGGACGCCGTATTCTTCAATCAAAAGGAACAGGCGCTATTCAGGGAATGTTTCGTATCTTCGCGCGCATTAAGGCGCGCCGAAGAGGCCGCGCGAAATTCGCACAATAAGTGGCAGCGCATCGAAGCCATTATCGCCCTTGGTTACTCCGGAAAAGAAGAAACGGTCAGGATCCTGCGAAAGAGCCTTACCGCAAAAGATCAGGACATACATTACTTCACCGCGATTGCGCTCGCGCAGATGAAGACGGCCGATTCTGCGCATGCGCTGATAGGCCTGCTGGAACAGGATCATTTTATGCAACGGAAACTGGTATCGCTGCTCGAATCTTTCCCCGCCGGCATTGCCGGCGATATAATAAAACTGCTGGATGAAAAAGATCCGTCCGTTCGTTTCTGGGCGCTAAAGCTGCTCCCTAAATTCAAACCCATGCAATGCCGGAAAAAGGTAGAGGCGCTTGCCGGGGACCCCTCGGATAAAGTCAGGGCCGCGGTATGCGAATGCCTGGGCGCGCTGGGCGGAAAAGAATCGCGGCCCGTCCTTGAAAAATGTCTTGAGGACGAAACCTGGTTTGTCAGGATGCGCGCCGTCCAGGCCCTGGCGCAAACGCTCGGCGGAGAATCTATCCCGGTCATACTAGGCTCCTTGAATGACGGCTCCATCCCTGTCCTCGATACCGTCAAAGCCGCCATCAAGGACAATATCCTGGCCGCATTGCCTTACATGAAGAAGACTTTCCTGGAAGGCGATGATTTTGCCCGGAGGCTGTGCCTCGAGGCGATAGAAAGCTCGCTGGCCGAAACCGCGGATCCGGCTTTACGCGAAAAGATCGTAAGAGCATTTAAGGATATCGACGCAACATCGGCAAAAACAATGGAAAGGTGGCTGGATGCATAGCCTCTTCCCGAAAATTACATATATTATATCGGTCACCTTCTTCCTGTACTTCCTCGTCCTTATCGCATACTACACCTTTCTCGCGATAGTGGGTTTTATAGAAGAGAGGAGAAAACGGTGGGAGAGCGAAGCCGAAATCTATCCGCTCGTCTATTTCTCCTCGTTTACGGTGCCCGTAAGCATAATAATACCGGCGCGAAACGAAGAAGAATGGATACGCGACTCCTTCCTGTCGATACTCAATCTGAACTACCCGGAGTTCGAGATAATATTAGTCGACGATAATTCGACCGACAGGACGCTTGCCATTTTAGACGAGATACTGGACCTGAAAATCCGTAACACTCAATACATAAAACATTTTAAAGACGGCCAGGTAAAGGAGATATTGAAGAGCGCAAAATATACGAATGTCACCGTCATAACAAAAACCGGGGGCCTGAAAAAGGCCGGCGCTGTCAATGCCGGGCTCAATATCGCCCGCTACGGGTATGTCTGCGTCATGGACGCCGATACGGTGCTTGAGCGGGATGCTCTCCTGAAAGTAATGGCATATATCGAAAAAGACCCGGAAAGAGTTATAGGGATCGGCAGCTATTTCGGGCTTTCCAACGGATTCGATATAAAAGACGGCATTATAAAGAAAAGAAGCTTCTCGTACAACCCCATCATCGCCTACCAGAACCTTGAATATATCCGCTCGTTCTTCGGCAACCGTATCGCATGGAGCAGGTTTAATTCGATGCCCAACGTCCCCGGAGGATTCGGTATCTGGCGGCGCGATATACTATATGAAATGGGCGGATACGCCACCGATTTTACCTGTGAGGATATAGAGCTGACGTTCCGCGCGCATGATTATATTGAGAAGAGAAGGAGTAAAGACTATAAGATATTGATGCTTCCGTATTATGTGAGTTGGACGGAGGGCCCGTCCAATATAAAATCCCTCTTATCCCAGCGCAGCAGGTGGCAGAGGGTTGTCAATGAAACCGTATGGAAATATAAGTACATGCTTTGCAATCCCCGGTACAAAGCTTTCGCATTCCTTACCATGCCGTACTACATAATCTATGAGGTCCTCGGCGTCTTCCTGGAAACCATAAGCATTGTGCTGGTGTTGTGGGGCTGGCTGACTGGACTGCTCGGCCTGAAAGTCTTCATAGCCTTCTTCTGTCTTTCAATAACAGCGCAAACCTTCATTTCGCTTCTGTCGGTATTCGCTTTCATGCGCAGCCAGAACGTATTCCGCGCCGGATATGTAGCTTACATGATATTTCTGGCCTTTGTGGAGATGTTCTGGTATAAATGGCTTATCACCATTTCCAAAGTTATAGGGACGGTGGATTTCCTGCGGAGCAAGAAGACATATGACCAGTACCAAAGGGCAAAACGATAAAACCTGAACAAATATTAAAGGGGGCAAAAGAATGGCTAATAAGAAGTTCCTGCTTAACGAAGACGATATGCCTGAAGAATGGTATAACATAGCCGCAGACCTGCCGTCGCCGATGCAGCCGCCTATGGGGCCCGACGGTAATCCTATAAAGCCCGAGATGCTCTCACCTGTCTTCCCCGGAAACCTGATCGAACAGGAGATGAGCCGCGAACGATGGATCAAGATACCGGATGAGGTCCGGGACCTTTTACGCATATGGCGGCCGACTCCGCTTATAAGGGCAAACCGGCTTGAGGCGCGTCTGAAAACACCCGCCCGTATCTACTATAAAGACGAAAGCGTAAGTCCCGCGGGAAGCCATAAGCCAAATTCTGCCATTCCACAGGCCTGGTATAATAAACAGTTCGGCATAACAAAGCTTACGACTGAAACAGGGGCAGGGCAGTGGGGCTCCGCCCTGGCATTTGCTGCAAGCCTCCTGGGGCTTGAATGCAAAGTCTTCATGGTGCGGATAAGCTTCGACCAGAAGCCTTTCAGGAAGACGCTCATGCAGGTCTGGGGTGCTAAGTGCATCGCCAGCCCCAGCGGCGAAACAGATGCCGGCCGCCAGATACTGAAGAAGATGCCCGGCACTCCGGGATCGCTCGGCATCGCGATAAGCGAGGCCATAGAGGCCGCGGTCAGCGACAAGACAGGCAAGACGCGCTATACCCTGGGCAGTGTCCTGAATCACGTACTTTTGCACCAGACGGTAATAGGACTCGAAGCGAAGAAGCAGCTGGCTCTGGCGGGCGAGCGGAAGCCCGACGTCGTTATCGGATGCGCGGGCGGCGGAAGCAACTTTGCCGGGATATCGTTCCCATTCGTCTGCGATAAGATAAACGGCGCGCAGATAGAGATCTATCCGGTCGAGTCTACCACGTGCCCCAAGATGACCCGGGGGCCGTTTGCATACGACCACGGAGATACGGCGCGCATGACACCGCTTCTACCGATGCATACGCTAGGCCACACGTTCGTTCCGCCTCCGATACATGCAGGCGGCCTGCGCTACCACGGCATGGCCCCGCTCGTCAGCCAGTGCATCGTCGAGGGCCTGGTAAAGCCGCGTTCTTACGACCAGTTAAAGTGTTACGACGCGGCGATCGTCTGGGCAAGGACGGAAGGGACTGTATGCGCGCCGGAGACGAGCCACGCGATAGCCTGTGTTATAGATGAGGCGAACAAAGCCAAAGAGGAAGGCAAAGAAAAGGTTATACTATTCAACTACAGCGGGCACGGCCTGCTCGACCTTACGGGATATGAAAAGTATATGGGCGGACACTTAAAAGAGCTCCATCTTTCGGATAGCGAGCTGTGCGAATCGCTCGAGGTTATTAAAGATTTCCCGAAGGCAAAGAAGTCCAGGAGCGGAAAGTGGTAAACTCCGTCACGCCCCGCCCCGGTTTCAAGCCCGGGTGTAACGGGGTGAGAATATCGGTTAAGGTCAAGCCGAATTCTAAACAGGGCCTGGTAACACGCGAAGGGGAAAACCGCTATACCGTCAGAGTGAAAGAAAAGGCCGTAGAGGGCAGGGCCAACGATGCGGTTATCGAAGAGTTGAGCGAATATTTCGGCGTGCCGCGGCGCCGGATCTCGCTAGTCAGAGGAATAAAAAGCAGGAATAAGATATTCGATATTTTCCCTTGACTTTTTTCCCGATAATATTATAATACATCGGAATTAATCGGAATAAACAAGAGATGAGGAGACAAGGACGTCTACCGCTAAAAGGCAGGCGTCTTTTTATTTTTATGAAAATACTGCGCAAGGCTACTCTCTGCAACACCGAAGGAATTAAGATAACCACGATGGAAATATCCGCTCCGGACATAGCGGCAAAAGTCAGGGCGGGACAGTTTGTAGTATTGATGACCGGCGAAAAGGGCGAACGTATCCCTCTTACTGTCGTGGACAGCAATAATTCCAGCGGTTCGATAACCCTGATATTCCAGGAGGTAGGTCTCACCACGAAATTACTCGGGAAGCTCGAGGTGGGCGGGGAGTTGCACGCGTTGGCAGGTCCGCTCGGCCATGCCACCGAGGTTAAAAAATACGGCAAAGTCATACTTGTGGGCGGCGGAGTAGGTATAGCTGAGATATATCCGGTGGCAAAAGCGTTGAAAGGCGCAGGTAATGAGATAACCGTTATCCTTGGCGCCAGGACAAAGAACCTGCTGATATTAGAGGCGGAGCTTAAAGGCAGTTCGGACAGGCTGCTTGTCGCCACAGACGACGGTTCATATGAGAGACGGGGTTTTACCACGGATATCCTGGCTGAACTCCTGGCTAAGGATAAATACGATCTCGTTTATGCGGTAGGCCCCATACCTATGATGAAAAGGGTTGCCGATGTCACCAAAAATTCCGGCACAAGCACCGTTGTCTCGTTAAACGCCCTGATGGTAGACGCAACGGGCATGTGCGGATGCTGTAGAGTTACGGTAGGCGGGGAGGTAAAATTCAGCTGTGTCGACGGACCGGAATTCGAGGCTAGCCTCGTCGACTGGGACGGCCTGATAAAGAGGAACAGGGTATACGCAGATAAAGAGAAACACCTCTGTAAACTTGTATGAAGAAAGAACCCGTAAAAGTAAGCGAACTAAATGCGGCCGAACGCGCCTCCACCTTCGATGAGGTGGTTGCGGGATATTCGGAAAGCGATGCGCTGAAAGAAGCATCCCGCTGCGCCCGGTGTAAGACGCCGGCCTGTATAAGCGGCTGTCCCGTCGGGGTCGACATAAAGACCTTCATATCAAAGATAAACGAGCGGGATTATGAAGGGGCATATTTTACAATAAGACAGAAAAATGACTTTCCCGCGATATGCGGGAGAGTCTGCCCGGCTGAATACCAGTGCAGGCGGGCTTGCATATTTACCAAAAAGGGTTCTCCGTTCGCCGCCCGGGAAGCTATTAATATCCATTTCCTGGAGAGGTTCGTCGGAGATTACGGGATTAAAAACAACCTTGCGGCCCGGGCTAAAAAAGTTGATGCTAAGCCGGCCCGAACGAAAGCCGCGGTAATAGGCTCGGGTCCTGCGGGGCTCGCCTGCGCCGGAGAACTGGCGCGTAATGGCATATCCGTAACGGTATTCGAAGGCCTCCATAAAAGCGGAGGCGTTTTACGTTACGGTATACCGCCTTTCAGGATGCCCAGAAGCATCCTGGACTTCGAAATCGACTCGCTTAAGAAGATGGGCGTCGACATCGTTCCGAATTATATCGTTGGGAGGGTCAAGTCTATCGGGGAGTTATTTAAAGAGGGTTACTCGGCCGTATTTCTCGGGCTCGGCGCCGGCATACCTTCGTTCATGGGAATAAAAGGGGAAGATCTCTGCAATATATATTCCGCAAACGAGTTCCTGACGCGCGTCAACCTCATGTCGGCATATAAATTTCCCGAATTTCACACTCCCGTAAACATAGGCCGGCACGTCATAGTAATAGGCGGCGGTAATACGGCGATGGACGCGGCCAGGGCCGCCTTAAGATTACAGCGGTTGAATAACATGGCCCCGGATACTACAATAATATACAGGCGGACAGAGGTTGAGATGCCGGCGCGGCGGCTTGAGATCGAACACGCTAAGGAGGAGGGGATAAAATTCCGATTTTTAGTAAAGCCGGAAGGATTCCTGGGCGATGAAAAAGGTTTCGTAAAGAAGATAAAGTGCCTGGAGTGCCGGCTGGGAGAGCCCGATAGTTCCGGGCGGAGAAGGCCTGTAGAGATCGCAGGGAGTAGTTTCGATATGGCGTGCGATATGGCTGTAATAGCCGTCGGGCTTAAAGCAAACGCGCTCCTTACGAAAGTAACGCCGGAATTAAAGCTCGATCAGTATGGGGACGTAGTGGTAGACAAGGATACGATGGCAACGTCGATCGAAGGTGTATTTGCGGGAGGGGATATAGCCGGCGGCGAAGGGACCGTCATAGAGGCTATGGGTATGGCCAAGAGGGCCTCAAAGTCAATAGTGGCTCATCTTTCAAGACAACGTCGTTTTTGAAAGATATGTTCAACGTAAGAAAGGAGATGCTTGGATGTCGAAGAAGACGGAAGCGTTTATAGCAAAAGTGGTCCGGGACAACCCCGGGGAGAAAGAATTCCATCAAGCGGTATGTGAAGTAGTCGAGTCTGTAACGCCGTTCATAGAGAAGAATCCTAAGTATGCGGAGGCGAAGATCCTCGAGAGGATGGTAGAGCCGGAGAGGGTTATAATGTTCCGCGTGCCGTGGCTCGACGACAAAGGCGAGATCCAGATCAATAAGGGTTACCGCATTCAGATGAATAGCGCTATAGGCCCTTACAAAGGCGGGATACGCTTGCATCCCAGTGTAAATCTCGGTATACTGAAGTTCCTTGCGTTCGAGCAGGTATTCAAAAACAGCCTGACGACATTACCTATGGGCGGAGGGAAGGGCGGATCGAACTTCGATCCTAAAGGTAAATCGGATAACGAAGTAATGAGGTTCTGCCAGAGTTTCATGACAGAACTCGCCAAGCATATAGGTCCGGACACTGACGTTCCTGCGGGAGACATAGGCACCGGCGGCCGCGAAATCGGCTACATGTTCGGCCAGTATAAGCGCCTGAGAAACGAGTTCACCGGCGTGCTCACCGGCAAGGGCTTAAACTGGGGCGGAAGTCTCGTAAGGCCGGAAGCCACAGGTTACGGCTGTGTATATTTCGTCGAAGAGATGCTGAAGACCAGGGGCGAGTCCCTGAAGGGCAAGGTTTGCGCCGTATCCGGAGCGGGAAACGTCGCCCAGTATACCGTCGAGAAACTTATCCAGCTGGGCGCCAAGGTCGTAACGCTTTCGGATTCCAACGGTTTCATCTATGACGAAGGCGGAATCGACAAGAAGGAACTTGCATGCGTCATGCACTACAAGAACGTCAAGAGGGAGCGTATAAAGGAATGCGCGAAAGAATTCAAATGCAAATATTACGATAACAAGAAACCGTGGGACGTTAAATGCGACATAGCGTTCCCGAGCGCTACCCAGAACGAGATAAGCGGTGAAGACGCAAAGACGCTTGTAAAGAACGGCTGTATAGCGATCGGCGAGGGCGCGAATATGCCCACGACACCGGAAGGCATAAAGGTCTTCCAGAAAGCAAAGATCCTTTACGCGCCCGGCAAGGCTTCGAATGCGGGCGGCGTCGCAACCTCAGGGCTCGAGATGAGCCAGAACAGCATGAGGCTGTCATGGTCGCGCGAAGAGGTAGACAGGAAGCTGCACGATATTATGATAGCGATACACGAACAGTGTGTCAAATACGGGAAAGAAGGCGACTCCATAAACTACGTCAAAGGCGCCAATATCGCAGGGTTCGTGAAGGTTGCCGATGCAATGCTGGCACAGGGTTTAGTCTAGTAAGGAACGGTACTTTAAGGTAAAATGACGGAGGCGTTCATCGAAAACGCCTTCGTCATTTTTTAAGCAGTTGACTTTCGGCCTTAAACAACTATAATTGTTAAAGGAGACACGCTATGGCAAAAGAGACTTTTTCATTCGATATAGTTTCGGAAGTCGACCTCCAGGAAGCCGATAACGCCGTTAACCAGGCAAAAAAAGAGCTTGCCCAGAGATTCGATTTCAAAAACACCAATTCCTCCATCGATTATAACCGCATAGAAAAGCGGATAGTGCTTATCTCTGTGGATGACTTTAAATTAAAATCTCTCGCCGACATGATCTCCGCCAAGATGGTAAAGAGGGGCATATCGTTAAAGTCGCTTACTTTTAAGGACCCGGAAAAGATATTCGGCGGCAATCTCCAGCAGACCGTCGAACTCGCAAGCGGCATATCCAAGGAAAAAGCAAAAGACCTCACGAAGATAATCAAGGATCTCGGCATGAAGGTCCAGACGCAGATAGAGGGTGAGAAGATACGCGTATTTTCACCGAAGAAGGACGACCTTCAGTCTGTAATAACCCATCTGCGGAAGATAGACTTCCCGCTTGCTCTTAGCTTCACCAATTACCGATAACCGTTAAGTAGATAACTTTAATGCTCAAGATAGGTTCGTACAAAATTCCTACCAACGTCTTGTTGGCCCCTATGGCAGGATGCACCGACCTTGCCTTCCGGCTCACGGCCCGCGAACACGGGGCACCGCTCTGCTTCTTCGAGATGATCGACTGCAATTCCGTAATATACGGCTCGCGCAAAAAACTGATAACCATGCTGATGACAACGCCGCCGGATGAGCCTATCGCCGCACAGATTCTCGGCCGGGATCCGGACGATATGCTCGCCGCCGCGGGGAAAATCCTTGACCTGGTCGATGTGCCGTTCCTCGATATAAACGCGGCATGCCCGGTAAAAAAAGTTACAAAGAAGCATTCCGGCGCTTATCTTCTGAGGAAACCAAACGAGCTGTGTGCCGTCATAAAAAAACTTGCTCTAAACCTTCCCATACCCGTAACGGTCAAGATGAGGACAGGTTATGAAGAGTCCAGCCCGAAAGAGGCCGCGAGACTCGCAAAGATGTGCGAATCGAGCGGCGCTTCGGCGATATTCGTCCATGGCCGGACACGGTCGCAGATGTATTCCGGCGGCGTGGATTACGCTTCCATAAAAGCTATAAAAGATACCGTGCATATACCCGTCCTGGGGTCGGGGAATGTCTTCAACCATTTACTCGCCGAAAAGATGCTGAAAGAGACATCCTGCGACGGCGTTATGGTCGCGCGGGGCGCCCTCGGCAACCCGTGGATATTCGGCCAGATAACCGGATATTTAAAAGACGGCTCGATGCCGCGGGCGGTGCCGATCGAAACGAGGAAGAAGGTCCTGAAGAAACACCTGTCGTACATCGAAATTTACAGAGACGCGCAGTCAGCCGGGCGGTTGGGTTTTATGCGCAAGATGGCGCTGTGGTATCTGCGCGGTTTTCCCAATGCCGCCGGGATACGCCACCAGATATCGCTTGTAAACAGCTACGACAAGATGCTAAAATTGATCGATAGCATATGAAAACGTTTACGCATTACATCTGGATGGAAACGCGGGATAGGTATGGGATCGTCAACCTCACCCCGTTGGTCGAAGACGCGCTCCGTAAAAGCGGCATAAAAGAAGGCCTTTGTCTCGTCAACAGCATGCATATCACCGCCAGCGTCTTCATAAACGACAACGAGAGCGGCCTGCATCAGGACTTTCTCGAATGGGTGGAGCGGCTCGCCCCTTACGGTAAAGAGAGATACAAACATAATATGACCGGCGAAGATAACGGAGATGCCCACCTGAAGCGCACGATAATGGGCCGGGAAGTCGTCGTTGCCGTCACCAAAGGAAACCTGGATTTCGGGCCGTGGGAGCAGATCTTTTACGGTGAATTCGACGGCCGGCGCAAGAAACGTGTCCTGATAAAGATAATAGGGGAATAGCACTATAATGACAAATGACAAAATAATGGTACGCTATGCGTAACTTCATAATAAAATGGGCTGTCAATATCTTCACCCTTTTTATCATCATCCACATCGTCGCAGGTGTAAACGCCGACAGTTGGGGCGCGATAGTAGTAGCGGCCCTTGTCCTCGGGCTCCTGAATGCTTTCGTCAGGCCGGTCATAATCCTATTCACGCTCCCGTTTACGATATTGACGCTGGGATTCTTTACCCTCGTAATTAACGCATTCATATTCTACCTCGCCTCAAAATTCGTCAAAGGTTTCGAGGTTATGAGTTTCTGGAGCGCTTTCTGGGCGGCATTATTATTCAGTATCATAAGCTCTATCCTGAATTTCGTACTGGCGCCTAAAGTGGTTACGTACACAGGCGGGCCGTTTTATCGCAGGCCGCCTAAAAGATCCGATGACGACGTTATCGACGTCGAGGGAAAAGTGGAAAAATAGGGGGGGTGTCAAAGTGAAAGGCAAGCTGAGCATGGTCGTTGTGGTCCTGCTATTCGCAGGCGCGGTATTTCTTTTATATAAGTTCGTGATAGTCCGGACCGTCTATTATGAAATAGGCGGGATAAAGATACTCTCCAGATACAATATGCTCACGGGTACGGTAAAACCGCTATCAAACTACAAGGGCAAAGCCGCTTTAGGCACCGTTGAGGCAAGCAAGTCTAACAAGATGGGGTTAAGCGATGAAGAGGTCGCGATCGCCAAACTAAGATGGGCGATCTTCGAACAGTGGGTAAGCAGACGGCCGGAATATAAAGGGTGGCAAAAATCCGCCGTAATCTTTAAGAGAGCAAACGACGCTTTTCGCAGGGAAGTAGAGAAGAGCGGCAAGATAATCAACGTAGCCAAGTAAAAAGAAGGAGAATCGATGAATAAAACACTAATTCTATCAGCGATGTTTCTCGTGTTAACATTTTTGCCGGCCGCGGCGCAGGCCGGCGGGGGTACTGCGGGGACCGGTAAGACAACCTGGCAGGACCTCTTTTCCGATGTGCTGGGCCATTACCCGCTGAAGAGCCAGGACGATATCGTCGATACCGGATCCAATCACCGGTTGAGTCAGCCTAAAAACTGGGTATTCGATTTCGGTTTACAACGTTTCCTTGTGAGCCACACTTCGTATGAGATCGGCAACTCCAATGAGCCGTTCCAGAGACCCTTAAGCCGGCTCGAATTCCCGATGAATACCTGGTGGCTCGATTTCAGGCTCCGCCGCACCTGTCCGCGATGGTCGCTCGGGGGGCGGGCAGGCTTAAGCGTCGCGCGCAACACGGACGGGCGGATGAAAGATTCGGATTGGGAGTACGATGGAAATACGGATATGCTGACCACGTATTCGGAGAGCGCTTGCCGCGCGGAACAGAACTACCACTTCCGCACGGATGTCGATGTGAATATCTCGGATTGGCTCGGGCTTCCGTCGTCTTTCGAAATACGGCCGCTATTCGCGTTCCAGTTCCAGCGGTTAAAATTTATGGCGCATGACGGCGTACAATGGACCAACGGCATATATAACGACCCGGATGCGATGGATATCGACGGAAATATAAATTCCCTGGAACTTGCCGGAGATTCGATACATTTCCGGCAGGACTATTACATGTACCAGATAGGGATGAGAGGATCATACGAGTTGAAGCTGAGCAAGTACCTGACGATCAAAACAAGCGGGGAGGCCGACTGGGGACCGGTCCTTGGATACAATGAAGACCGCCACCTCCTGCGCCGGGGAACAATGATCTGCACTATGAATACCTACGGCAATTCTCTCTACTTCACGGCAGGAATAGATATGATTATCGCGAAGACAATTACGGCCGGCATTAGTATGGACTACATGCGCATAAGGACGAGCGGCGGGACCAGGCACACGAATATTCCTCGGGGACAGGACGAGTCGTGGTCCAACGGAGTAAAAGCCTGGTCCGACCAGACAAGCCTGATAGGGCATATTGCTTACGCTTTTTAACTAATTTGCCGACGAATCTTTTATCGGCATAATGCCCAGGACGCGGGCATCCTGGATATTGATGATATTATAAGCCTGTTCGTCTTCCTTTTTGGAATCGAACTTGTCCTTATTCTCCGTATACTGCGTACGACCTTCATCCATGGCCTCGTCCAGATCCCCGCTACCCAGTATAGTCGTCTCTATGAAAACCATCTCCTTTCCTTCCTCATCCAGGCTCACGGAAAGAAACATGTGGTCGGGTAATTCGATAAGGCTCACATTGAGGCCTATCTTCCGGAATATCGACGCCATAAGGACGGAGCCGTCGACACAGTTGGCTTGAGTATAGTTGATGCTTTCTCCAAGCAGCCTGACATACTGGCTCGATATGTAAGGGTTATCATCATCCGCGCTCGCGGTAATCGTGCTGTAATGCAGACCCCTCTTCTTCAGAGCCGCCCAGACCGCCTTGACCTCCGCCATGACATCCTCTTTTTCACCCGAATAACCGGAAAAACTATCCACTCTCTTAGAATCAATGGCCTCCTTGAGTATCTGGCTTATGATCGGATGATTTTCGTTAACATAAGCGGCAAAAAAGAATGAGACGTCATTTATGCTCCCCGAGGAGTCGGCAAAATTATAGACACATTCATTGATGGGGCGGACCTGTACCCGTGCGATCTTTTCGGGTTCCTGCTTACTGCCTATCCGGACTTTAAAACTTAATGCTTCGGGGATGGTCTGTTTAACAGCCAATAATTTTTCATAATCATACTTAAGCTCAGGGTATATACAATATATGGCATCTTTATCGGGCAATGTGCCGGTAAATACGCTGGGTCCGATAAAATTTCCGCCCGATATCTCTACTGTTACCGGGCAATCCTTTTCGATGCCGCGGACCACTATACCTATGGTTCCCCAGGGGTCGCCTAGATGCCGGCCATCGTCCCAGAGCCCATTCTTCAGCGTAGCAGTGCTTATAACCACTGACGGGTAGATGCTTTCTCCCATCTCGAAGAGCGTTTCCCATTTGCCGGGTTGCAGTTGTGGAAGTTTACGGCCGGGGGCATCGTCGGCATCATCAACCCGCGTACCGGAAGCGCCGCTTTTGGGAGCATCGCCGGCAGCGGATTTCTCCGCCGCAAGCGAGCCGGCGGTAACCGGACCCGCAAAAATAAATACATAGACGATTACGGGGAGGAAGATCGCGCGCGCCGTTCGGTAAAGCATGGTAATACCTCCGTTTTAACACGCGCACTTAATATGCGCGGTAATTAAATAATACTACCATGCAATAAGGCGGTCAATTATAATCTTAACGGGCCGGCAAAATACAAAAAAAACTTTACATTCCATATGATATATAATATAATTATGCCCAATGGTTAAGAATTCGACGTCCCAGGTAACGAGCCGACAAGGTTTCGATAACGAAAAATATTTAAAAGAGCAGACCGCCGCGATCATCGATCGCGTAAACAAGTTCGACAATAAACTGTATCTAGAGTTCGGCGGAAAGCTTTGTTTCGATTATCACGCCGCACGCGTCCTGCCTGGTTACGATCCAAATGTCAAGATAAGACTGCTCCAATCTCTAAAAGATAAGATCGAGATAGTCCTTTCGATCTATGCCGGCGACATAGAGAAGGGCAGGGTCCGCGGCGATTTCGGCATTACTTACGATGCCGCAACTTTCAAACTCATCGACGATCTGCGAAAATGGGGCCTCAATATCTCATCTGTAGTAATAACGCGTTTCGACAACCAGTCCGCCGCAATAATATTCAAGAATAAGCTCGAACGCCGGGGTGTAAAAGTATATCTTCACTACCCGATAGAAGGATACCCTGCCGACATAGATACTGTGGTAAGCGATAAAGGTTTTGGCAAGAACGATTACATCGAAACGACCAGGCCCATCATCGTAGTAACCGCCCCCGGACCCAATAGCGGCAAACTCTCGACCTGCCTTTCACAGCTTTACCAGGAACATAAACGCGGCGTTAACGCGGGTTATGCGAAGTTTGAGACATTCCCTATATGGAACATTCCGCTCAAGCACCCGGTTAATATTGCTTACGAGGCTGCCACCGCCGACATCCTCGATTTTAATCTGGTCGATCCTTTTCACCTCGCAAAATATAAAGAGACGGCGATTAACTATAATCGCGATGTCGAAAGCTTCCCTATATTAAAATTGATATTAACCAGGATACTGGATAAAAAAGCAAGCAACTTGCCGGTCTATAATTCGCCGACGGATATGGGTGTAAACAGGGCGGGGTTCGGCATAGTCAACGACCCCGTAGTCCAGGAGGCCGCAAAGCAGGAACTGATACGCCGCTATTTCCGGTACCACTCCGAATATGTCATGGGTATCGAGAAGCGGGAGACCGTCGACAAAGTTGCTCTCCTGATGGAGGAGATGGGGGTCAAGATAACCGACCGCCGCATCGTAGAGATAGCCAGGAAAACAGCCGACGATACCGAAAAGAACGGGAAAGGCTTTGCCGGCATATACTGCGGCGCGGCGCTGGAGCTGAAAGACGGCAGGATAATTACAGGAAAGAACTCGCACCTGATGCACGCCTCTTCGAGCCTTGTCCTGAACGCGATAAAAGCCCTCGCTAAAATACCGGATGAGATACTGCTATTGTCACCGCAGATAATAAACCAGATATCGACCCTTAAAGAAGGCGTCCTGAAACTGGAGCCGGAATCCCTGGACCTGGAAGAGACACTTATAGCGCTGGCTATCAGCGCGACCACGAACCACACCGCGGAAGTGGCGCTCAAAAAGCTTGTGGAGCTTGGCGGCTGCGAAGTCCATATGACGCATATCCCGGCGCCCGGCGATGACGTGGGCCTGAAGATGCTCGGCGTCAACCTTACCACGGACGGAAAGTTCTCATCGCGCAACCTCTTCGTAACCTAGAGAAGCCATGAAGGAATATTGCGGTGTAGTAGGTATCTCCGGACACAAGAACGCCAGCCAGCTGGCCTACCTTGCATTATATGCCCTCCAGCACAGGGGCGAAGAATCGGCAGGGATGGTAAGCTTCGATGGAAAGAAAGCGCATCTCCATAAAGGCATGGGCCTTGTCGGCGATCTCTTCAAAGAGGCCGATCTCAAAAAATTAAAAGGCCACATGGCAATAGGCCATGTGCGCTATTCCACCACGGGCTCCAGCACAGTCAAGAACGTCCAGCCGCTCTTAATAAACCATAAAAAAGGGTTCATAGCAGTAGCTCATAACGGCAACCTCACCAACTCCGTAGCGCTGCGAAACGAGCTCGAAGACAGCGGCTCGATCCTCCAGACGACAATGGACTCCGAGCTCATAGTCCACTTCCTGGTCCGCGACCATAAGAATAATTACCGTGAAAAGGTCCGTCCGATTATCTCGCGTATGGAAGGCGCTTATTCCTTCGTCGTAATGATAAACGATGCCATATACGCCATGAGGGATCCTCACGGCTTCAGGCCGCTCTGCATAGGCAAATTGGATAACGCTTACATCGTCGCAAGCGAGACCTGCGCGCTCGATATGGTGCAGGCGGAATATGTCAGGGACGTCGAGCCCGGGGAAATAATCATACTGGACAAAAATGGGCTGACTTCGTTTAAAGCGCCGGAACAGGCCAACCACGCATTCTGTATATTCGAATATATCTATTTTTCCAGGCCGGACAGCAATATATTTACGAAGAGCGTCTACCTTACAAGGAAGAACCTTGGTAGGATGCTGGCAAAGGAGCACCCGGCAGATGCCGATATGGTAATGCCCATACCGGACTCCGGAACTTACGCGGCCCTGGGGTATGCCGAGGAGTCGCATATACCGCTCGAGATGGGATTTGTGAGAAACCATTATATCGGCAGGACATTCATACAGCCTAGCCAGCTTATACGCGATTTCAAGGTAAAGATCAAATTAAACCCGATAAGGGACGTCCTGAAAGGCAAACGCGTAGTAATCGTGGAGGACTCGATCGTCCGCGGCACAACATCGAAGGGCAGGGTCAGGGCGCTCCGCCAGGCCGGCGTAAAAGAGATACATATGCGGGTAAGCTGTCCGCCGCTCATATCGCCCTGCTTCTACGGCATAGACTTCCCCACGAAGAAGGAACTGATAGCCGCCCACCACACCATCGACAAAATAAAAGAGTTCATAGGCGTCGACAGCCTCGAATATTTGAGCCTTGACGGCATGCTGGGCTCCATGATGCTTCCGCGGGAGGAGTTCTGCACGGCCTGTTTTACCGGGAAATATCCGACGACGATCTGTAAACCGCCTTCAAAAAAGGCGCTTGAAAAGACGCGGTGCGCGGGACTGGATATTAAATAATTATGGCCCAGGAAAAGATACTTATAATAGATTTCGGATCACAGTATAATCAGCTCATCGCCAGGAAGATACGGGAACTCAATGTCTTCTGCGAAATAGTGCCTCCGACGATCTCCGCCGGTTCGATAGACCCGCTCGAGACGAGGGGCATAATACTATCGGGCGGACCCGCAAGCGTCTACGCTAAGGGCGCGCCGGCTTGCGACGAAAAGCTCTTCCGCCTGGGCATACCGGTCCTGGGAATATGCTACGGCATGCAGCTCATGGCAAAGACGCTCGGCGGCCGGGTAGAGCGCGCCCGCTCCAGGGAGTACGGACGCGCCGCATTTACCGTGACGGATAACCGCCTTCTCTTTAGAGACATTCCCAAAAACAGCGTCACCTGGATGAGCCACGGCGACAAAGTCCGCTCGATGCCGCGCAATTTCAAGCGGATCGGCATGTCGCGAAACACTTCCATAGCCGCTTTCGCAAATTTCAACGACAACCTCTTCGGCGTCCAGTTCCATCCCGAAGTGGCGCATACCGAACACGGCAAAGAGATGTTAAAGAATTTCGTAAAAGATGTATGCGGCGCCAGGTGCAACTGGTCGATGAAGTCATTCGTAAAAGAGACTGTCGCCGATATACGCAAGACCGCCGGGGACGGCAAGGTCATCCTCGGCCTGTCGGGAGGCGTCGATTCTTCCGTGGCCGCCGTCCTGATAAACAAGGCCATAGGCCACAGGCTCGCATGCATCTTCGTAGATAACGGCCTCCTGCGGAAAAACGAGGCAAAGCTCGTCCGCGAGATATTCCAGAAACATTTCAGGATAAACTTAAAAGTGGTTGACGCTTCGGGCGAGTTCCTCGCCGCGCTAAGGGGTGTCGTCGACCCGGAAAAGAAACGTAAGATAATAGGCCGTACGTTCATCAAAGTCTTCGACCGCGAGGCAAAGCGGATAGGCAATGTCAGGTTTCTCGCCCAGGGCACGCTCTACCCGGACCTTATAGAGTCGCGTTCGGCTTTCGGCGGGCCAAGCGCCACGATAAAGACGCACCACAACGTCGGCGGACTGCCCAGGAAGATGAACCTGAAACTTATCGAACCGCTCAAATACTTATTTAAAGATGAGGTGAGACGCGTAGGTAAGGAACTTAAGATACCCCATGAAGTCCTCGGCAGGCATCCTTTCCCCGGCCCGGGGCTCGCCGTCAGGATAATCGGCAATATAACTAAAGAGCGGTGCGACATCCTGCGTGAAGTAGACGACAGGTTCATCCAGGTCCTCAGAAAAGAGGGCCTGTACGACAAGATATGGCAGGCGTTCGCGGTCCTCTTACCGATAAAATCCGTGGGCGTGATGGGCGACGAGAGGACCTACGAAAGCGTGGTCGCGATACGCGCCGTTACGAGCGTCGACGGGATGACGGCCGATTGGGCAAAGATACCGTACGATGTTATGGGAAAAATTTCGAATAGAATTATAAACGAGGTTAAAGGCGTGAATAGAGTGGCCTACGATATAAGCTCGAAGCCGCCTTCGACGATTGAGTGGGAGTAATGCGCTGGAGAGTGGAAGTAAGAGAAAAAACAGGTTTCTACGACGCGCTCGGCGAAGCCGTCAAAAAGGATATAGAAGACCTCGGCTTTAAAGGTAAGGTCAAAGAGGTGAAGACCGTCGGGGTTTACCTTCTCGAGGGAGGAGACGAAGACCAGATAAAGAAACTATGCGAAAACCTGCTTATCGATCCGGTAACGCAATCTTACTCTTATAACGACAACCCCCCCGGCGAAAAAGGCTTTAAAGCAGTCGAGGTCTCTTATAATCCCGGCGTTATGGACCCTGTCGAGGAGAGCGTCAGGAAGGCGGTCAAGGACCTCGGCATAGACGGCATAAAGTCCGTAAAGACGGCTCGAAAATATCTTATACGCGGCAGTCTTACCCAGGCTGACATACATTCCATCGCGGAAAACATCCTCTACAACAAAGTGATCCAACATGTCGCAAAACAAAATTCGGCCGGCACTCTATCCGAACCCGCCCCGTATCAGTTCAAATTGCGTTATGTCGACATCCTTAATGCCAGCGACCGCAGGCTGAAAGCCATCTCCGGGGACGGCCAGTTATTCCTGAGCATAGAGGAGATGAAAGCGATACAGCGCTACTTTAAGAAACTCGGACGCAACCCGACCGACTGCGAACTCGAAACCGTAGCGCAGACATGGTCCGAACACTGCAAGCATAAGACGTTCCGGGGGAAAATTGAGTATGTTGAGCAGGTCACCAGTAAAAAAGTGGTGATAGACAACCTGCTCAAGTCTACGATAATGAAGGTCACTAAGGAACTGAATAAGCCGTGGTGCGTCTCGGTATTCCATGACAATTCCGGCATAATCCGTTTCGACGAAAAAAATAATATATGTTTCAAGGTCGAGACTCATAACCACCCGTCGGCACTCGAACCATACGGCGGCGCGGGGACCGGGTTAGGCGGCGTCATCCGCGACCCTCTGGGGACCGGGTTAGGCGCTAAGCCGATAGTAAATACGGATGTATTCTGCTTCGGCCCTCCGGATTACCCTTACCGCAAACTGCCGAAAGGGGTCCTCCATCCAAAACGGATAATGAAAGGTGTCGTCGCCGGGATCCGCGATTACGGCAACAGGATGGGCATCCCGACAACCAACGGCGCCGTCCTATTCGACGAGAATTTTATCGGTAACCCGCTCGTCTTCTGCGGCAACGTCGGGATAATGCCGAAAGATAAATCATTTAAAAAAGTATCCAAGGGCGAGCTCATAGTAGTTGTGGGCGGCCGGACCGGCAGGGACGGCATACACGGCGCAACATTCTCGTCGGGCGAGCTTACGCATGAATCGAAAGGCGTATCCGGTTCCGCGGTACAGATAGGCAATCCCATCCAGGAGAAGAAGGTTACGGATACCATCCTGCAGGCCAGGGACAGGGCCCTGTATAACGCCATAACCGACTGCGGCGCCGGCGGACTATCGAGCGCCGTGGGCGAGATGGGGGAGGAGCTGGGCGCCGAAGTTTACCTGGAAAAGGTCCCATTGAAATACAAGGGCCTGAACTATGATGAGATATGGATATCCGAGGCGCAGGAACGCATGGTCCTTTCGGTAGACCCGGATAAGGCGGATGAGCTTATAAACTTGTTCGAAAACGAAAACGTCGAAGCTACCGTAATAGGAAAGTTCACCGGCGACGGGCACCTGCGGATATTTTTTAACGGCGAGAACGTCTGCGACATAAGCATGGACTTCCTGCATAACGGCTTGCCGGAGATAAAGAGGGCGGCGGTCTGGAAAAAGCCCGTATTCGCCGAACCGCGCCTGCGCCCGGCAAAGAACCTTACACCGGACCTGTTAAATCTATTGTCTAACCTTAACATCGCGTCGAAAGAGTGGATAATCCGGCAATACGACCACGAAGTCCAGGGCGGCAGTATATTGAAACCTCTCCAGGGCATAAATGGCGGCGGACCGGGCGACGCGTCTATCACACGGCCCATCTTCGATTCAAAAAAAGGCATAATACTCTCCTGCGGTATAAACCCGGATTACGGCAAGATCGATCCGTACTGGATGGCCGCCTCCGTAATAGACGAGGCCCTGCGGCAGGTAGTCTCCGTCGGAGGAAATATTGCCAAAGCGGCCATTCTCGACAACTTCTGCTGGGGCAACACCAATAAACCCGACAGGCTCGGCGGTCTCGTACGCGCCTCGCAGGCCTGTTACTACATCGCCAAATCTTACGGCGTGCCGTTCATCTCCGGCAAGGACAGCCTCAATAACGAATACTCTACCGGCAGGAAGACCATATCGATACCGCCGACGCTCCTTATTTCGTGCATCGCGGTCATGGACGACATAACCAAAGCGGTCTCGATGGATATCAAGAAGAGCGGGCGCGCGGTATATCTTGTCGGGATAACCCGGGATGAACTCGGCGGATCGCAATATTACAAAACGAAAAATTTCACCGGAAATAACGTGCCCACGGTCGACCCTGTATACGGCAGGAAACTTATGGCGGCCCTGACACGGACGATCGATAAGGGCCTGGTCAGTTCGTGCCATGACTGCTCCGACGGGGGAGTTGCCGTAACTTTAGCGGAAATGGCGTTTGCCGGAGGACTGGGCCTCGACATACGCCTGGGGGCATATAAGCGCCCCGTCAGGCAAAAGGCCCTGCGAAACGATATCCTGTTATTCTCCGAATCAAACACGCGTTTCGTTGTGGAGACCGCCGACGAAAAGGCCTTCCTGCGCGGCATGAAAGACATGCCCCTGTGGAAACTGGGGCATGTGCGAAGTGACGGCGCATTCATGATATTCGACGCGGACGGACGGATTATAGTCGATACCGATATAGCCAAACTGAAATCGGCCTGGCAGGGGCCGTTTAAAAACCTTTAAGTTATCCAAATCCGTAGGGAGGTTTAAACCTCCCTACGGCACGGTAAGAGAAAAATGAAACCCAAAGTCATCGTCCTACGAACGGCGGGCACTAATTGCGACAAAGAGACGGCATTTGCGTTCGGCGCCGCCGGAGCCGCAACGGACCTCGTCCATATAAATGAGCTGACCTCCCGCAAGAAGATGCTCCGGGATTATCGGATACTCGCCCTGCCGGGCGGTTTTACCTATGGTGACGACGTAGCGAGCGGTAAGATACTCGCGAATGAGCTGAAGTTCAAACTGGAAGAAGCGCTCCAGGAATTTATTGCCGGCGGCAAATTGATCATCGGTATCTGTAACGGCTTCCAGATACTCGTCAAGGCCGGGCTGTTGCCTAATCTATCCGGAGATTTTCAGACGATCGAGGCCACCCTGACATTGAACGATTCCAACAAATTCGAAGACCGCTGGGTCTACCTCAAACGCCCAACGAGTTCACAACGCCAAACGAGATGCGTCTGGACCGCGGGGATCGACGGTATAATAGAACTGCCTGTAGCCCACGGCGAAGGGAAATTCATACCGCGCGGCGATGAAACATTTAAAATGTTGGATAGGGAAGGTTTGATCGCTTTGCGATATGTGGACGCAAACGGCAGGAGAGCATCTTATCCGTTTAACCCAAATGGTTCCACCGGCGATATAGCCGGTATATGCGACAGGACGGGAAGGGTATTTGGGCTTATGCCGCACCCGGAAAGGCATATTTCGTTCTATCAGGGCCCGCGTTGGACCAGGGCTGGACGGAAAACCCGGAAGGAGGGCGACGGGTTCGCCATATTCAGGAACGGCGTGGAATTCGTTAAAAAACATTTGTAATATTTATGTGTTTGGTATATATTATTACAAAAAGGAGATGGGCGGCATGAAGACGATATCTATAGCAAACCAAAAAGGCGGTTGCGGAAAGACTACCACGGCTATAAATTTGTCCAGCGCTATAGCGGTTTCCGGCAAGAGAGTCCTTTTAATCGATTTCGATCCTCAAGCTCATGCGACATACGGCCTGGGTCTGGCCAATCAAGCCACCGATAAATCCGCCTACAGCCTGCTTACTGAAAACGCCCAGCGGCGCCGGGTGATCGCGGACTGCATCCTCCCGGTATCCGACAATCTCGACATCATACCTTCGAGCATACTATTAAGCACCATCGAACAGGAACTGAAAGACAAAGAAGACGCCGTTTCCAAGCTTTACGACATACTCTCTTCGAGCTCTCTTCAATACGACTATACCATTATCGACTGTCCGCCTAGCCTTGGCTTTCTCACATTCAACGCCTTGAGAGCGGCGGACCTCGTCCTGGTCCCCATAGACATGAGCGCTTTTTCGCTTATGGGTGTGGCCAAGCTCCTGGGCATGCTCGAACTTATCAAAGTCAAGATAAGCCATGCGCCCAAGGTAAATGCCGTCGCTACTATCTTTGACAGGCGTACCAAATATTCGCAGATCATGCTCGACGAGATCAAGGCGCTCTTCAAAGAGCAGATGCTCGATACGATAATCAGGATGAACGTTACGCTAAAAAAGGCCGCTTCCAAAGGCGTGAGCGTAATACAATTCGACAGGGAATCTAACGGCGCCATAGATTACCTGGCGCTCGCCTCCGAGATCCTAAGGAACGAAACGAAGCCCGATGAGATCGAAAACGCGATAATGGCAATAACCCAAACCGCCCCGGTTACGCAGGACAGGATCACGCCGGTCAACAGGATTTCCGAAGGGCGGCCGTCGATCATCGAAAGCGTCAGGGCTCTTTCCAAAGAGATAACGTTTGGGATAGACGCCCCAAACGCGAAAGAGATATATGTGGTTGGCGACTTCAATCACTGGAAGATCAATGATGAGAGCCGGCTATCGAGGATCCAGGACGGCAGGTGGGAGAAGAGGGTGGGCCTGATCCCGGGAAAATATAAGTATAAATTCGTCATCGACGGCGAGTGGGTGCTGGATTCACGGAATGCAGAGCGGGTTCCGAACGCGTTCGGATCATTCGATTCCATTATCGATCTTTAAGTGACACCCCTTCCTCATATAGTAGCGTCCGGCATTATCAGCGCAATATCGTTGGCCTATTTCAAATCCGCCGGTTACGCTGTTATATCTTTCCTGGCGGGAGTACTGATAGACGGCGACCACCTTATCGACTATTACTTAAATCACGGTTTCACGTTCAACCTGAAGAAAATTTACCGGTGCTGCCTGGCTATCGACCTTAAGCGGATTTACCTGGTCCTCCATTCGTATGAATTGATCTTTTTCCTGTGGGCGGCCATATACATATTCTCTTTATCGCTCTTCTGGCAGGCCATAGCGCTCGGCCTGACACAGCATATGATACTGGATCAGATATCGAACCCTATCAAGACATTTGCGTATTTCTTTGCCTACAGGGCCGCGAACAACTTCAAAGCGGCCGGCATACTGACGATAAGAAAGGGGAATAAGTTTGCCATTATTAAAAGGTGATTTCACAAAAGAGGACCCGTGGCGCATATTCCGCATAATGAGCGAATTCGTCGATGGGTTCGAAGAGCTGTCGGAAGTGAAAGAAGCCGTAACTATATTCGGCTCGGCCAGGACTCTTCCTTCCGATAAGTACTACAAGATCGCCGAAGCTGCGGCCGCCGGGCTCGTAAAGAGCGGTTACGCGGTGATCACCGGCGCCGGTTCCGGCATAATGGCGGCGGCAAATAAGGGCGCGAAAGAAGCGGGCGGCGAATCGATAGGCCTTAACATACTCATACCCGTCGCCCAGAAACCCAATAAATACGTGACAAAGCTTCTGGAATTCAAATACTTCTTCTGCCGTAAGGTAATGTTCGCAAAATATTGCATGGCCATGATCGTCTTCCCGGGCGGTTTCGGGACCCTTGACGAGTTTTTCGAGGCAATAACACTGGTCCAGACAAAGAGGATAGATCCGTTTCCCATTGTAGTGGTAGGCAGTGATTACTGGAAAGGGATGCTGCAATGGATACAGAATACGATGCTGCCTAATAAGATGATAGACCGCCAGGACCTCAAGATATTCAGCGTAGCGGACACCCCTCAAGAGATCGTATCTATAATAAATAAGTTTTATAAGAAATAAGCTGCTGTTATCATCCGCCTTCGCCAACTGACTGAGATAGCGGAGGGCTTCGGCGGATTGTTCGCCTTAGGAAGGCTGCTGCGAACAAAAAAAGAGGATGGCAACAGCGCTTTGCAGGTAACGAGTACCTTTAGGCCCGAGAACGGGTCACTCTAGGCTGTTGTCATCCATATCTAGTATACCTGACGATTTCAAGAAATGCAAGAGTGCGGCGATGAAAAACGAATACGATGTGATTGTAATAGGCGGAGGACACGCCGGATGCGAGGCTAGTCTCGCATCTTCGAAGATGGGGTGTAAAACCCTCCTTTTGACGATGAGCGCCGACACGATAGGCGCTCTATCGTGCAACCCTGCCATAGGCGGCCTGGCGAAAGGACAGCTCGTAAAGGAGATAGGCGCTCTCGGAGGCTGGATGGCAAGGGCGGCGGATGCGACCGCGATCCAGTTCCGCCTGCTCAACACCAGTAAAGGCGCGGCCGTTCAATCCTCGCGGGCCCAGGTCGACCGTCACGCATACCGCTCATATATGAAGGCTATCGTCGACGGACAGGACTCGCTCGAAGTCCGGGAGGGTATGGCCGAGGAGATAATCATCCGGAATGGCCGGGCAAGCGGAGTGCGGACTGCCTTAAATGAGACCTACGCGGCGAAGGCGGTTATAGTAACGGCCGGGACTTTTTTAAACGGATTGATACATATAGGCCTTGACCACTTCCCGGGAGGGCGGATAGGGGAGAATAGGTCGGAATGTTTATCCAACTCTTTGCGGGACATGGGGTTAAAGATAGGCAGATTAAAGACCGGGACATGCGCAAGATTGGACGGCAAGACGATAAATTTCAAAAAATTGCCGGCACAGCATGGGGACGAACGCATCATTCCCTTCTCTTTCCAGACCACGAAGATGGCTCGTGAACAGCTTCCGTGCTACATAACGTACACTAATAAAAAAACACATGAAATCATACGCTCAAACCTGGACAGGTCCCCGCTATTTACGGGAATAATAAAGGGAACGGGCGTCCGCTATTGCCCATCCATAGAGGATAAGATACACCGATTCCCGGACAGGGACCGGCACCATATCTTTCTCGAACCCGAGGGCCGTAATACCACCGAATATTACCCTAACGGCATATCGACGAGCCTGCCCATAGATGTGCAGGAGCGGATAATCTCTTCCATAGAGGGGCTGGAAGATGCCAGGATAACGCGCCCCGGCTACGGCATAGAATACGACTTTGTCGACCCGACGCAGTTATCTCCGACCCTCGAAACAAAGACCGTGTCAAATCTATACCTGGCCGGACAGATAAACGGCACTACCGGCTACGAAGAAGCCGCCGGCCTCGGCCTGATGGCAGGCATAAACGCGGGCTTGAAAGTCAAAGAAAGGGAGCCGCTCATCCTAGACAGGTCGACGGCCTATATAGGCGTACTGATAGATGACCTTGTGACAAAAGGGACGAATGAACCGTATCGCATGTTCACTTCCCGCGTCGAATACCGCCTGCTCCTCAGGGAAGACAATGCCGACACGCGTCTCGTTCCCATAGGCCGGGCGATCGGGCTAATAGGAGACGAAGATTACGCCCGGATCGCCGAAAAGAAGGCGCGCATCGAGTCGGAGGTAGACAGGCTCAAGGGGAGCGGACTTGCCAAGATATTGCGCCGGCCGGGAGTATCCTATGAGGAAGTTTCCGGCGAAGGATGCGGGAACTTTTCCGCGGAAGAGGTAAGATCCGTCGAGGTAGAGATAAAATACGAGGGTTACATCAGGCGGCAGATGGGAGAGATAGCCCGCTTCGGCAAGATAGAGCGGATAAAGATCCCGGCGTCGATCGATTACGGGAAGATCCATGGGCTCTCCGCCGAAATACGGGAAAAACTCGGACGGATAAGACCCATAAGCCTTGGCCAGGCGTCGAGGATATCCGGCATAACTCCCGCGGCCGTTACGATATTAATGATATACCTGGAGAAGACCCGAAAGACGAGCGCATGCAACTCTACAACGACTACAACACATACCTCAAAACGAAATACGGATGCAAGGTCTACAGGATAGGCCTCGACGCCGGTTTCACCTGCCCTAATCGCGACGGGACTAAGGGCGCGGGCGGCTGTATCTTCTGCAATGCGGAGGGTTCTAGGGCAAATTATGCTAACCCTAATGAGACGATCGAAAAACAGCTCGCCAACCGCATAGCCTGCCTCAAGGCCTCGAAGGGCACAACTAAATTCATAGCCTACTTCCAGGCATTCACAAACACGTATGCTCCGCCCGGGGAGCTAAAGTCTCTTTACGACCGCGCGCTCGCCTTTAGCGAGATCGTCGGACTATCGGTCGGCACCCGCCCCGACACGGTGAACGCGGAGAATGCGCGTCTGCTCGCCGGCTATATGAAGCACCGCGAGGTATGGCTCGAGCTCGGCCTGCAATCGATCCACGATAAGACGCTGGAAATAATACGGCGCGGCCACACTTTCGGCGATTTTCTCACAGCGCTCGCGCTCGCGAAAAGATTCGGCATCCCCGTCTCGGCGCATGTAATACTCGGCCTCCCGCACGAGACGCGGGACGACATGATCCGGACCGCCAGGACCATCAGTAACCTGAAAGTCGACGCCGTGAAGATACACCTCCTGCATGTCCTGAAAGGCAGTCCCCTGGAGCGGTTACATGAAGAACAGCGGGTGAAATTACTGACACGCGAAGAGTATATAGAGATTGTTTGTGATTTCCTGGAAAATCTTGCGCCCGGCATAATCGTCCAAAGATTGACTGGGGAAGGGACAAGATCAAATCATATAGCGCCGGAATGGGCGCTCGATAAAATGGGGACAATAGCGGGTATAAAAGAGACTTTAAAGAAGAGAGGAACGGTCCAGGGGTATAGATTTAATGACAAATGACAAAATCCAAAACAATCATTAAATCCCAATATTTGAATATTGGTCATTTGTAATCCGGTTAAATCTTGGTTCCGCTTTTTATGTGCGCGTTCTTCGGTATTATTACGATGCCGTCCCTTATAAAATAATTCGCTCCGTCGTAATTCCGCACGTTCCTGGCGTTCGCGATCACGACATTCTTCCCGATCCGCGCATTCTTATCGACGATAGCCTTATCGATCGACGTACCGTCCCCGATGCCTATCGCGGGCGTTTCCTTCGAGGCAGGCGCCTCGTAATAGTCGGCGCCCATCAGTATGGTACGCGAAATGACACAGCCTTTGCCGATTATTGAGCGCAGGCCCACTATGGAATTATTTATCCGCGCGCCGCGTATGACCGAGCCTTCGGTGACGAGCGAATGCGAGATCCGCGAGTCGTATATCCGCGCCGACGGCAGGAAGCGGGGCCTCGTAAACATCGACCCGTCGTAGAAGAAAGAGAACTGGCTCTTAGACTCGGCCATGCCCATATTCACTTCGTAATAAGAAGCGATCGTCCCCACATCTTTCCAGTAGCCGTTAAAGGTATACCCGAAGCTCCTGAGCCGCTTTATGGAATTAGGTATGACCTCTTTCCCGAAATCGGCCGAATTGCCCGAGAGCGCTTCTTTAAGCGCCGCGCAGTTAAAGACGTATACGCCCATAGAAGCCAGGCAGCGCCGGGCGCCGATCTTGTAGCCGGCCAGCTCGGAAACAGTCTTAGGCTTCTCCTTAAATCCGGTCAATCTTCCGTCCCGGGACATTTTGAGTATGCCGAACTCGCTCGCCTCGGCCTGCGAAAGCGGTATCGCCGATATCGTAACATCCGCCCGCTTTTGCCTGTGATAGCCGATAAGCTCCCGGTAGTTCATGTCGTAAAGATGGTCGCCCGACAGTATCAGTATCTCCTCGTCGCCCTTAAGCTGGAGGTGTACGAGATTGCGCCGCACGGCGTCCGCGGTGCCCTGGAACCAGTTTGTATTGTCGACGGTCTGCTCGGCGGCGAGTATGCGCACAAATGCCCTGGAGAAATAGTCGAAGCGGTAAGTATTATTGACGTGATTGTTCAGGGATTCCGAATTGAATTGAGTAAGGACATGTATATCTTTTATCCCGGAGTGAAGACAGTTGCTGATCGGTATATCTATCAAACGATACTTTCCGCCTATCGGTACCGCCGGTTTAGACCGGTACATCGTAAGAGGGAAGAGCCTTTTACCTTGTCCGCCGCCCAGGATAAGCGCTATCGTCTTTTGCATAGTATTAATTATATCACAAGAATAGTCAAAGACAAGCTTGACACATACAATATTCAAACCTATAATGTAAAAGAGATCTTTCCGGGAAAGAGGTATATCCAGGCAAGAGCAAATAAATAAGGGGAAGCTCGTATGACAAAGTTCAGAATACCGGTAATCGCTCTAATTTTAATTTCTCTCATCACTTTTGCGGTAAACGCCCAGGCCGGGGATAATAAATGGACAAGGCTTGTCGATGAATCCGGCAAAGTGCTCTCGGAAGTCCAGGAGATGCCGGACCAGAGCATCCCCGGCGACCTGCTCGCGGAATGCCAGGCCATAGCCGTATTCCCGTCGACCATCTCCGCAGGATTCATGCTGGGCGGCCAGTATGGCCAGGGCATAATCATGGTACGCGGTGAAAACGGCGGCAAATGGTCGCCTCCGGCGGTCTTCACGATAGCGGGAGGGAGCTTGGGATTCCAGATCGGAGGGCAGGCGACCGATATCGTCCTGCTCATAATGAACCGCAGGTCTATCGACGGCTTACTGCAGGGCCAGTTCAAACTCGGCGGCGACGCTTCGGTCGCGGCAGGGCCCGTGGGCAGGAGCGCGGCCGCGGCGACGGACGTACAGCTCAAGGGCGGCATCCTATCCTATTCGAGGAGCCGCGGACTCTTCGCCGGCATCAAATTGGACGGCGCGGCGGTGACACAGCACTGGGACGGCAACGCGGAGCTTTACGGCAAAAGCCTCTCTGCCAGGCAGATACTTCTGGAGAATAAGGCAAAGATGCCGGATGCCGCGGACCGTATACTGAAATTATTGAACAAGTACCCATAGCCGAAAGACCAAAGACGGCCGGATATATGCATAAACTGCGCCTTCAAGTCAGGATAACCATTCTGATAGCGGGACTTTCGTTCCTCTTCATCTCCGCCTTCACATACATACAGCTGACCAATCATATCGAAAGGCTCAAGTCCTACAATAAATACCGCGCGCGCGTAGGCACGATCATAGCGAAGACGACTCTCGAGATGCTCCTGAAGGGCGTCACTACCGACGAGATGGTGCCGAGCATATTTACCGCCGCGATAGGCTCTTTCTCGAAGGAAGGGATAGCGGACAGGCTGTCGATCATGTCGATGGACGGCAGCGCCGTCGCTACAAACGATCCGATCGTGCAGGAGTTCGGAGAGAGTAAGGAGGATATCGACACATACTTCCGCCTATCCGGGTCCGCCGGAGCGGGCGAATGGTTCTATTCGGCCATCAACAATAAGACCAGGATGATCGAGATATATATCCCGCTATGGGTCGGCAGCGCGCCTAAGTATATAGCGAAACTCTCGTTTTCGATTGCGAATATAACCAAGGCGATGATGGACATACTCATACCGATAGGGCTGACTGCCGTAGCCGTCATCATCGGCAATCTCTTCCTGGCGTTTGTCCTCGTCAGGACGGTCGTGAGCCCGATAAAGATGCTGAACAAGGCCACTAAGGAGATAGCGTCGGGCAATCTCGACTTAAGCGTAAAGATTTCCACACGCGACGAAATACAGGAGTTGGGGGATACATTCAATATAATGACCGCGGCCCTTAAGAAGATGCGGGAAAAAGCGGAGAATGCAAACCCGCTGACAAAACTGCCCGGCAACACAGTCATCAGGGAAGATGTCGAGCGCAGGATAAGAAAAGATGAAAAGTTCGTCGCTATACATGTAGACCTGGATAATTTTAAATCTTATAATGACCGTTACGGCCTTGCCAAAGGCGACGAGATCATAAAGTTCACGAGCAAGGTCCTGGATAATGCCGTAAAACTTAAAGGGCGGCCGGGAGATTTCATAGGCCACGAGGGAGGAGACGACTTCTTTCTTATAACTTCCACGGATACCGCGGATGCGGTCGCCGGGGAAATAATAACGGAATTCGATTCCAGGATACGCTCATTCTACAGCCGCGAGGACCAGCTGGCGGGATTTATAATGGAAAAATCGAGGCAGGGGGCCATGGTCAAATTTCCCATAATGACCATATCCTTAGCGGGCGTTACTAACCAGATAAAACCGATATTAAACTACGCGGAATTGACCAACATCGCCGTAGGGGTCAAACACAAAGTAAAAGAAGTACAGCAGAGCACCTTCCTATTAGACCGCAGGACCCAGCCGGCCTAATTTTTCTTCCTGCGCAGGTACGACGGCGATATGCGCAGGTTCTCGCGGTACTTCGCGGTCGTACGGCGCTTTATCGCGATCCCTTCTTTTGCAAGCGCGGCCGTTATCTGGCCGTCGGAGAGGGGACGGGTCCTATCTTCGCGTTCTACAAGTTCCCTTATCACGTGTTTTATATGCGCCTTAGAATGCAACCCGCCGCCCGGGCTCTTTATGCCGTGGCTTAAGAACGATTTGAGCGCGACGGCCCTGCCGTTCACCTGGACATATTTGCGCGCAACCGTGCGGCTTATGGTGGAGGGATGGAAGCCCGTCGCTTTAGCGACATCGTTTACGGTTAAAATCTTAAGGCGCGGGCTGTTACTGGTAACCGCCTCTTTCTGGTAGGTCAAAATAAAATCCGTGACGCGGCATACCGTCTCTTCCCGGCGGCTCAAATTATCGATGAGCTGCTTGGCGGCTTTCAGGTTGGTCTTAAGAAACTCTTTCACCTCGGGATCTTTCACAAAATCCGCGTTCTTCTTGTACGGATTGTATAATTTAAGGAGCGGGACGCATTCCCGGTTCAGTTCGAGGCGGATCTTGCCGCTCTTTATATATGCAATGAGGTCAGGGATAACGGCCGCTTCCTTTTTACCTAAAAGCGTGCTCGCCGGCCTGGGATTCAGCTTCTTTATGTTTTTTACAGCCTCGCTGACGTCCTTCTCTTCAGCCTTCAGGGCATGGGCCATCTTCGCCGTATCGATTACAGCCAATTCATCCATGCAGTCCGTAATGATCCTATATTCGAGCGATGCCTTCTTACCGGCGCGTTCCAGCTGTAACTGCAGGCACTCCCGCACGTCCCGGGCGCCGACGCCGGGCGGATCCAGTTTCTGCAGTATCTCCAGCACGTCTTCGACCGCCTCGTCATCCACGCCCAGGTCACGGGCAGTCTCCGCGACTATATCACTGCGCAAATAGCCGTTCTCATCTATCTCGTAGACCAGATACTCCGCCACCTCAATATCTTTACCGCGCAGATCCCGCATCCTCAACTGCGAGAGGAGGAGGGGGCGGGGGTCCTCGTCTCCTGTTATCGAGTTTGTAATATGCTCTTCCAGAGAACTACGAAGAGGCGACCCGGTATAGTCAGAGGTATGCAACCGTTCGAATTCTTTTTTAAGGAAAGGGTTCTTTTCGAGTATAGCTTCGATATATTCATTCAATTCCTGAGCGGGCATGGCCAATAACTGCAGAGATTGCCTCATCTGAGGCGTAAGCGCCATCTTCTGCAGTAATCTTTGCTGGTACGATAATTGATGTTTCATAATGTAGTATTATGCCAGTTAAGACATCAAAAGGCAACTTTTATTTTATTTCCACAATTTTCTTACCTTTTTGAGTCCTCACATAACCTCACCATGGACTGTTGCATATAGTGTACTGAATTGTCTATCTCACTGCACATTCTGACTCTTCAATACGATTAACATTACCAATTTTGCGTTTACCAGAGGCATGTTCCATTTTTTTATCACTTGGCACGAATATTGCTTATACAAGAAGATACAGGTATGTCATAGTATTTCAATGACTGCCCTGGTTAATTCGTCATCATTTAATAGGTAGTCCCTCGGCGCGGCCTACAATTAGACAATAGCCTTGCTCGGGACGATTTGTCAGACTTAGATAATAACAAATCGGAGGACTTAGAAAAATGGATGGGAGACTTACTATCACAGAGGTGGCCCAGTTTGTCGGCGTAACGCCGCGGACTATCATGAGGTGGGAAAAATCCGGTAAGATAAAGCGGTCCAGGCGCGATTGGCGCGGCTGGAGATTCTACCTCAAAGAGGACCTCGAAGGCATTAAGAAATTCTACGAAAGTACGTATGAATATGAAGAGGTGTCGAGAGTGTCTGCAAATTTAGCTAAGACCACCGTATCTGTCCTGATAATCCTGGCATCTTCATTCTCCTTACCTATATATACCTGCGCCCAAACAGAATGCGCCGTAGCCGCTACCGCCAATACCGCAAAAACCGCATCGGGCATCAAAGAGACCGGCACCACCGTTGACATTAATCTTGCGAATTTACCGTCTGCCCAACAACCTCTCGAGTCCATAACAGAATCGAGCAAGTACACGCTCGGCCCTGATGATGCCATCGAAATAGAGGTGAGGAAACATGCCGAATTTAGCGGTAACTACACCATAACGGCTGAAGGGAAGATAGAATATAAATTCGTCGGTGACGTACTCGTAAGCGGCCTTACTAAAAAGCAGTTGGAAGACAGGCTCTCGGGAATACTCTCGGAGTATATCATAAATCCTGTGGTAAACGTCAGCATTACGTCCTGCTTGAGCAAGGTATATTATGTAGTCGGCGAGGTGGGAAGACCCGGTAAATTTTATATGAAAGGCAATACCATACCTATTCTCGAAGCGCTCATCGCCTCCGGCCTGCCGACACAGTCTTCCGCTACGAGAAAATGCAGGCTCATCACGCCGCGCAGCAAAGGCAAGGTTAAAATAAGATATATAAACGTATATGAATTACTCTACGGCGGCGATATGCGGCAGAATATCGACATGATGCCGGGCGAGATACTCTATATCCCGTCGACTGTAGTGAGCAAGGTCATACGCATCATTTCACCTGTTACCAACGCGGTAAGTGAGGCTGCGGGCTCTGCCGTGCAGGGTGCGGGCGTCGCCGCCGTCGCGTTGTAATTGCAAAGACTAACTGTAGCAAAGACTAACTGTAGGGCAGGTTTCAACCTGCCCTGAACAAGAGGAGCTAAGATGGACTTAAAAGTCACAAAACAATTGATGCCTCTCGATTACGTGAAGATATTCTTCCGCAGAAAGTGGTTCATAATCATACCAACTGTCGCGGGCATCATAATAAGCATCATCGCGGGCAATATCCTTCCTAAAAAATTTGAGGCATCGACGCTGATCCTGGTGGAAGAAGGAAGGATAATCAACCCCCTGATCCAGGGCATAGCCGTTTCGACGAGCACAGCCCAGCGCCTTGCGGTTTTGCGGGAACAGATACTCGGGTGGGACAGGCTGATACAGCTCATAAAATCCCTCGACCTCGCGAAAGGTATCAGGACGCAGTCACAGTTCGAAAACCTGGTAAAAGAGCTAAGAAAGAATATAAATGTCCGCCTGCGCGGCGCCAGCATAATCAGCATATCCTACGAAGGCGGCAACCCCGCTGAAGCGCAGAATATCGTAAAGACGATAACGGACATCTTCATATCGGAAAACCTGCGCCAGCAGAATAAAGAGACCGAAGACGCCGTTTCGTTCATAAACGACCAGCTTGCTCTATACCAAAAAAAGATAAAACAGACGGAAGTCGCGAAGATGGAGGACGAACTAAAAAAGCTTCTTATCGATTCGACACCAAAGCATCCGCTCGTAATAGAGCTCAAAGCAAAGATAGAGCTGGCGAAACGGGAGATGTCTAACGGTAATTACAATGTGGAAGCCGCCGCAATGGCAAATTCCGAAAAGGAGCTGAAGGAGTTGAGAGAAGAGTTGAAAAAAGCGCAGGCAGACCCTTCTGCTGTAACCTCCGATGTTCCGGCCGATGGAACAAACAGGATGAAGATGACCGCAAATTCGAACGAAAAGGTCTATAAACTGCTTCTCCTGGAAAGGCTCGATAAAGTAGAAGCCAAGGACGCAGATGTTACCCAAAAGCTCTATAATGAACTCTTAAATCGCCTGGAAACTGCCAAGATCACCCAGCGGTTGGAAGCATCTAAAGAGGGCACACGATACACGATCCTCGATCCGGCAAGGGTGCCGTTAAAACCGAAATGGCCGAATAAACTCGTGCTTTTAGCCATGGGATTATTCTTCGGCTTCGGCGCCGGCACAGGCATGGTATTCCTGGTCGAACTATTCGACCATTCATTCATGAGCGTAGAAGAAGCTAAGGCATTCATCGACATACCGGTCTTCGGCGCTGTCTCAAAGATAATCACCAAAGCCGATGTTGCCGCGCAGAATTTACGCAATAGGCGCATCACCAGAGCCTCTATCGCAACTGGTGTAGTGCTGTTAATTATCATCATCTTCAACGTGGTTCTGGGTAGCTAGTTGTTAGATGTTAGCTCTTAGCTCATAGCTGTTAGGTCATAGGTTGGAGGAAAATGGGGAAAACAAGATTCAGTTTTGAAGACTTGGAAGTTTGGCAAAAAGCCATCAACTTTGCCAAGAGAGTTGTTAACATTTCAGAGCAAATCGATACCGGCCGTAAGCATTTTAGGCTCTTGGAGCAATTAGAATCGGCATCTGCATCAGTTGCAATGAACATAGCGGAGGGCAAAGGACGTTATTCTAAAAGGGAGTATATCCAGTTTCTTTATATTGCCCGAGGCTCATTATACGAAACCGTTACTTTACTCACGATATTTTTTGAGAATAACTGGATTAGCGATAAACAACTTGATGAGATCAAAGATATCGCGGACGAAATCGGGAAAATGTTATCGGGCCTCATAGCTTCTATCAAGAATTCACTAGCCTAACACCCATGACCTATCACCTATGAGCTATGAGCTATCACCTAAGCCCTATGAGCTATCAGCTAAGACCCAGTTTGACACCCTATGAGCTATGACCTATCAGCTATGACCTAAACAAGGAGGTACCACGACAATGTATGAAAAATACTACGGCTTTACCGATAAACCATTCAACCTGACGCCCGACTCTAAGTTTTTCTTCGCCAGTCCAAAACACGAAGAAGCGCTGAGTTGTCTACTACTGGCCATAAGCGAGCGGAACGGCTTCGTCGTCATCACCGGCGAGATCGGCTCGGGCAAGACCACCGTCTGCAGAACGCTCTTAAACAGGCTCGATCCGACTACAAAGGTGGCGCTCGTGCTCAACACCCACCTTGGCAAGAAAGAGCTTCTCCTGACCGTGCTGGAGGACCTGGGAATAGAATATAGATCGACCTCAAAGACCCATCTGCTCGCGGCCTTGAACAAGTACCTGATAGAGCAGGCGTCGAAAGACGTAAATGTGGTCCTTATAATAGATGAAGCCCAGAACCTCACTCCGGCCGTCATCGAGGAGGTACGGATGCTCTCCAACCTCGAAACCGAAACAGAGAAATTGATACAGATCGTCCTGATGGGCCAGCCGGAATTAAGGGCTAAGCTGATGCTTCCGAAACTCGAACAATTCCGGCAGAGAGTGGTACTGCATTACCACCTTGAGGCGCTCAATTATGACGAGACGAGCCAGTACATAAAGCACCGCCTGGTGAAAGCCGGTAATAAAGAAGCTGACATATTCACGGAAGGCGCTATCGATGCCGTATACAAATTTTCGAACGGCGTTCCGAGGCTGGTCAATCTTGTCTGCCACAATGCGCTCATAAGCGGCCTCGTAGCCGAATCACGGCATATCTCTGTGGATATCGTGAGAGAGACTCTTACGAATTTATTACAGTATGACGGCACGCAGAACCCTACGCGGTCCGCAGTCGATAATCCACAGTTTGTGGAAGGGAGACAGTGTGCCGCTTAATTCGCAAATCTATACCACGTTTTTACTATCGACTATGGACTAATAAAGGAGGAATTCAATGGGCAGGATCACCGACGCATTAAAGAAAGTTGCTGACGAAAGAGTACAGCGCATACAGAAGAAACCAGAGACGCAATACGTAATAAAGAAGGTCGAGAACACTTCCATCGACGACCACATCGTATCATTCCACGACCCTTCTTCGCCGGTAGGCGAGCAGTATAAGATAATCCGCACAAACCTGCAGTCCATTAAAGCAGCCAGAGACTCCAGGATATTCCTCATCACAAGCTCTATAAACGGGGAAGGGAAGACGATCACGTCGATAAACCTGACCATGTCGATGGCGCATGACCTGAACAATAAATCGATCCTCTTGATCGACGCCGACTTGCGTAAAGGCAGGGTCGCTAAATATCTCGGCATTAACCAGAGCCCCGGTCTTTCGGACCTGTTGCAGGACAAGGGCAATATGGAGTCTGTTCTCATAAGCCCGGGTGTTGATAACCTTTCGATCATGCCCGCCGGAAAGGTTCCGCGTAACCCGGCGGAACTGTTGAGCTCCAAGAAGATGACGAGCATCCTCGCCTCGTTAAAAGCAAAATTCGATTATGTCTTTATAGATTCACCTCCGGTTATCCCCGTAACTGATCCCTGTATCCTCGGCTCTATGGTAGACGGTGTAATACTCGTCATCCAGGCCGGCAGGACCCAGCGCAGTATAGTCAAGCACACCGAGCAGCGCCTCGCGCAGGCGCACGCGAAGACTATCGGCTGTATCATGACAAACATCGAATACCACCTGCCGCAATATCTCTACCGGTATGTCAATAAATACGAGGGCTACGACTCTTATTATCAAGAGGAGAAGAAAGAGTTAGTCAACGTTGCATAGTAGACCGTAGACCAGAGACTATAGACCGGAGACCTCGGGGTGAGAGATTATAAAAATATAAAAGCATATCAACTAGCCGATAGCCTGGTTCTTAATATCTATAAGGCAACGCAGGAAATAGAATATTTAACAAAAGAAGAATTTAAAAAGATAGAGGAGGCAAGACTCGAAGCATCAAAGACGCTTTACGGACTTATCTGTGCAGTCGCCAAAGAAGTTTAAGGTGCACTCACTATAAGGTCTACGGTCTCTGGTCTACAGTCTACGGTCTACTATGAGCTTCATCTTACTCTTACTCTACATCTCCGCCATCTACATCCGTCCCCAGGAATGGGTGTCGGCAATCTACGGCTGGCCGCTGATAAACATACTGGCTATCCTTACGGCCATCTGCGTATTCTTTGAGGCGGGGATGAAGCAGAGACTGCGGCTGAAAGAGCCGCATATGGTGCTGCTACTCGCATTCCTTGGCGCCATCGCCATGTCTCACTTATCCCACGCCTATTTTGGCGGTGCATGGGAGTCTGTCTTGAAGTTCAGCGCCAATGTAATAATGTTCTTTTTGTTTATAAATGTTCTCGACTCCGAGAAGAAAATAAAGATAGCTATATGGTTTCTCATACTTCTTACTTTGATCCTGGCCGCTCAGGGTATATATCAATGGCATAATGGTATAGGCTGGGCAGGTCAACCCATACTGCAATGTAGCGACGAAGGTCGCGATATTATACGCAGGATCACGTGGGTCGGCATATTCGAAGATCCGAACGACCTGGCATTAGCCCTGGTCGTAGCAGCAGGCTTCCTTGTATCCTTCATATTTAGTAAAGCTAATATTTTATTAAAGATAATCAGCGCCATAGCGCTTGCTGTATTAATGCAGGCCCTATATTACACAAATTCACGAGGTGGGTATCTGGCAATGGCGGCTACTGTGGGGTTCTTTTTTCTCCTGCGGATGAAAAACAAAATATTAGCATCCGTAATAGGTGGCATTTTAGCCTTTGCGGTCATCATAGTGGGGCCTGCAAGAATGTCGCAAATAACAGCCGCTGAAAGTTCGGCTTTCGGAAGGATAGACGCCTGGTTCGAGGGTTTTCAAATGCTAAAAAGCGCCCCAATGTTCGGGGTAGGCTATGGAATGTTCACGGATTACCACTCGCTAACGGCTCATAATTCTTATATCTTGGTAGCGGCGGAAGAAGGTCTTGTGGGGTTCTTTATATGGATCGCGATTATCTACGTTTGTTTTAAGGGATTATTCAAATCAGCCGACAAAAAAAACGAATTAAGTTCCTGTATATCGGGTATAGAAACAGGCCTTTTTGGCTTTTTATGCGCGTCTTATTTTCTTTCCCGTTCTTATGTATCACTATTTTATATCATTTTGGCACTGGCAAGCGCCGCCATCTTTACATCGCTTAAAAAAGAAGAATACGCTGTCAACTTTAAGGATATGCGACTCGTAGGGGCGTTAACTATGGGTATCTTGGCCATAACATGGCTCTCGACACGCGTTTCCTTAAGATTGTTCGGATAACAGAATATGCCTATTGAAGTCCCAGTAGAGATATCTATTATACTAGTAAGCTGGAATGTATGCGAATACCTAACCCAGATCCTGAATTCTCTATATGAGACGTTAAAAAACTTGCGATTTGAAGTTTTTGTGGTTGATAATAATTCGGATGATGAAACGCAATGCATGATACGCAAAAAATATCCGGAGGTCTACTTAATTATAAACAAAAAAAATTTAGGCTTTGCCAAGGCCAATAATCAAGCGATTAAGCTAAGTAAGGGAAAATATATCGTATTGTTGAATCCCGATACGCTGGTTTTACCTGGCGCAATAAACAGCATGTTTGATTTCATGGAAAAACATCGAGAGTTTGGCGCGATTGGCCCGAAAATATTATGTGAGGATAAGCATACAATATCATCGTGTGCGGCGCGAAAATTCCCAAATATAAAATCCATTTTATATCACACAACCGGTATGGGTAAACGCTTAAAGTCACAGGAAAACTACACGAGTTCAATGGAAACAGATTCACTTTCCGGGGCGTGTATGATGGTTAGGCGCAAAGCAATAGACGACGCTGGATTATTAGATGAAAATTTTTTTATGTACGCCGAGGATATTGATTGGTGTTATAGAATAAAGAAAAGCGGCTGGAAAATATTTTATTTGGCCGCCTCTTCTATTGTCCACTTTGGAGAAAGAAGCGCTATCAAAAAATTTAGCGCGGCTGACAATATGATGGAAAATTACAAAGCGTACTTTAAATATTTTAGAAAACATTATGGGCTGGTTTACGCATTATCCTATCGTCTTAGTCTTGCGCTGACTTTGATGACGTTTAATATTATTTGGTTGGCAAGATTTATTATTTCAAAAACAGAAAATCGCATTAAATTTCGTGGAATAATCATACGTAATATGAAATTTTTAGGCTGGAGCATTAGTAATTGGGAAAGTTAGGAATTATACAAAATACTACCTACCATGGTACGGTAAAGAGCAACCGATGAAAAAAATAAAGATCGTACCTACAGCATATGGGATAAGGTGTAAGAAAATTACATGAATGCAAATAAACACAATCTTAAGCAACAGGCTTCAAATGGCGCATTTTGGGGCCTGTCTGGTAATTTAACAGTGAGCGCTATAAGCTTCGTAGGGACGGCTATTCTGGCACGCATTCTTTCGCCCAAAGATTTTGGATTATTGGGGATGGCAACATTAATTACCGGTATAGTTCAGTTGTTTGGAAATTTAGGCTTAGGCGCCGCTTTAGTTTATAAAAAAGACGTTGACGACGAGTATCTTTCAACGGCATTCTGGTCATCTCTACTGGTAAGCGCCGGGCTTGTTTTAGTTTCGATAGCAGTAGCTCCTCTTGCTGCAATATTTTTTAACGAGCCTACGGTAAAGTGGATTATTATAGTCCTTTCAGCGAATTTCATTATTTCATCGCTTTCAAGCGTTCAAAGAGCTCTGCTTCATAAAGATGTAAAGATAAAAAGAATGGTTTTCATCGAGATTGTTTCGCGATTTTTAAGAGTAATTTTTATGCTCGTATGCGCATTAACCGGGCTGGGCTTCTGGAGCATTGTCATTGGTATAATAGCCGAATGTATTTTGAAAACTATACTTTATGTTTTAACGACTCAATGGATTCCTACTTTTCAATTTCACAAGATGAGATTCAATGAGCTGTTTCATTATGGGAAAAATATTTATGGGCAAGAATTTTTAAACTATCTTAATCGAAGCATGGATTTTATTATAACAGGACGGGTTTTAGGCGCAAAGCTACTTGGGTTTTATCAATTTTCATACAATTTACCATATCTAGTCAAATCTTATATCCAAGATGGGATTAGTCCAGTAGCTTTTTCGATATTTAGTAAAGTCCAAGATGATAACAAGAGATTGGCGGGCGGGTTTTTAAACGCAGTTAAATATGTATCGATTATAACTTTTCCAGTAATGTCTGGACTTGCGTTTTGTGCGGAGGATTTTATATCAGTTGCTTATGGCTCCAAATGGCTTCCCGCAGCCGAACCACTAAAATTGCTTTGTTTTGGCAGTGCGCTTGCGTCTGTGCATTGCCTCGTCTACTCACTTTTTAATGCCAAGGGGCGGCCTGACATAGGCCTTAAATGGGGCTTACTTATTCTGCCAACTACTATCATTTCCGTTGTCTTGTTTTCACGATGGGGCATTATAGGTGTAGCATGGGCTATGTTTTGCATGGAAGTTTTGACCATAGCTGTTGCATATATAGCGACAAAGCTTTTGAATACTAGCTTTAAGAGTTACTTTAAAGCCTTACTACCTGCTATTTATGGCTCTCTAGCAATTATAATAGCTCTATATTTTATTACTCATAAAATACTTGTTATACCTAATATTTATTTCAGATTTGCGTCTAATATTCTGCTGGGAGCTATTACCTACGTTGTATTTTTATTCATTTTTTATAGAAAAGACCTGATTAATACCTTAGATTTTATTAGCCTAGGTATGAGAAAATAAGTTCTGAAAAACAAGGGACGAAATCGTCGCAAAAAATCATGCAAGTTACATAAAGACAACATTTAAAAATAACGGGAGAGGATTATGCTATTAAAGAATCCAGCTTTAATAAATACGAGAAAATTTATAGTAAACAAAGTCAGGCGTGATTCTGTTCTATGGAATGTTTTGCATTTTTTATATAGCCTGGGAATGCCATGGATCCCCAATACTTCAATTGCAAAAATACTTAGTTTTTACTCTAAGAACAAAAAAAATATTTTTTTTATAGAGATAGGCGCAAATGATGGGATTACTTCTGATCTACTAAGAAGTTATATTATTAGAGATAGATGGTCTGGTATCTTAATCGAACCAATAAAACATATTTTTAATCGCCTAAAAGTAAATTATCATGGATATCAAAATTTAATATTTGAGAATGTCGCGGTAGCAGATAAGGAAGAGTCGAGACTTTTCTATATACCCCGGAAAAATGGGGCTGAAACCCGTGCCTCTTTTTCATTAGACGTCATTTTGTCTGACCCTCGGCTTAATATCAAAATCGAGGAAGACTTAATAGCTGAAAGAGTGCAATGCGTGACTTTAGAAAAGTTACTAGAGAAACACGGTATTGTGAAAGTAGATATAATACTGATAGACACGGAGGGTAGCGATTACGAAATTATTAAGCATATTAATTTTAATATAATTAAACCTTCTCTAATTATATTTGAAAGGAATAACTTAACCTTCCACGATTACAAGAAGTGCATCAATTATCTTGTTAAAAATGGTTATAGGCTATCCAAAGACGGTAATAATGTACTTGCTATTAAAGGTGCCCATGCAAACTTATTCAAAAATATATAGAAATGTTTTGTTTCCATTTTACGAAACCATTGTAAAAAGACGCAATACGCTCTCTTACCTAAAAGAACTTGAATATAATCAATGGCGTCCCGAAAAGGAACTGCGTATTATCCAGTGGAATAAATTAAGCAGTTTGCTCAGGCATGCATATGAAAAGGTTCCGTATTATCGCGATAAGTTTATGCAGCATAACGTTAACCCCTCGAAAATTCTAACTCCGGAAGATTTTAGAAAGATACCTTTTTTGACAAAAAGCGATATCCAAAGTAACGGGGCTGCTTTAATCGCAGAAAACTACATAGATAGAAATTTATGCAAAAATGAGACGGGTGGATCTACGGGTGAGCCTATAAACTTTGTATATCCACGCGAGAGCTATGAATGGCGCATAGCTGCGGCAGCCAGATCTAACAGATGGGCAGGCTGGGATTTCGGCATGAAGACAACCGTACTATGGGGCAGGCCGGTAAGCCCTATATCGAAAATAAAGCAGGCTAAGTTAACTTTGCATAACGGTTTTATGAGAAGGCAGTTTATCAATGCGTTCGATCTGTCAGAAGCCAGTTTAAAAGGCTACCTTCAGAAGATTAACAGATACAGACCGTTAATTATCGAAGCATACGTATCTCTAATATATACTATTGCAAAATTTGCCAAGATGACCAACATGATGGTTATTAAACCAAAAGCAATTATCGCGTCTGCCGAAACTCTGCACGATTATCAGCGCGAACTTATAGAGTCCGTATTTGAATGTAAAGTTTTTAACCGCTACGGTTGCAGCGAAATGATGCTCGTAGCAGCGGAATGCGGTGAGCATACAGGACTACATCTCAATCTCGACAATATCTATATTGAGTTTTTAAAGGATAATATTCCCGTAAAAGAAGGCGAACTCGGTGAAATAGTATTGACCGATATGAATAATTATGGCATGCCTTTTATTCGATACAAGATAGGGGATATCGGAGTACCGTCTGGGAAAACATGTGCCTGTGGTAGAGGCTTACCTTTAACGGAAAGAGTGGAAGGTCGAACTATGGATATACTGCTTGGCAAGAATGGCAAATTTATTCAGCCGCAAGCATTCTGCTTTCTTTTTAGGGAATTCGATTGGATTAAACAATATCAAATCGTTCAAGAAAGAAAAGGTAGTCTTCTATTTAATATAATAAGAAACCGGGATTTTTCGGATATCGAAAGGAATTTGTTTTTAAGGCGTGTTCGCGAAGTCGTCAAAGACGACGTAGATCTCGATATAAAATTAACCAACGAGATACCACTCAGCGATTCCGGTAAGTATAGGGTTGTTATCTCAAAAGTACCCATAGAATTTGGGAATAACTGATTATGGCCAAATATAAACATATAATGCAAATAGTACCAAGTTTGGAGTGCGGAGGCATGGAAAAGCTTGCTATCGACCTGGCTGAAAGACTGAAGATTGCAGGCTATTTGTCGTCCATATGCTGTCTTGACCGAGCGGGAGATCTGACAAACCAGGCTGAAGCCAAAGGCATAGATGTTGTGGTCATGAGCAGAAAACCGGGCATAGACATGTCTCTACCGATTACTCTATCGAAGATACTCAAAAACAAAAAAGTAGACATTGCTCATACGCATAATCTCGAAGCCATGATCTATGGAACTCTTGCGGCAAGATTTGCAGGCATACCTGTTGTGATAAACACCCGGCACGGCAGGGAAGATAAACGGGCTAATTGGCTCTTCTGGAGCATGAACAACGCCGTTATAGCGATATCCGAGGATGCCAAGCGCAGATTTCTAACATTCAACCGTATCAAATATGATAAGTTACGGGTAATTTATAATGGAATAGATGCCGCCTCGTCAGAAAAACTCGATACTCGATCAATAAAAGAGAAAATATTTAAAGTAGATGCAAGATATAAAATTATCGGAACTGTCTCGCGTCTATCGGAGGAGAAATATCAAGTTGCATTACTAGACGCGTTCCAAAAGGTTTCGCAAGCCGTAAAGAATGTAATACTGGTATTCGTTGGAGATGGCCCGTTAAAGCAAGCCTTGCATAATTATAGCGAAAAATTAGGTATCGCTGATAAGATTATCTTTTTGGGCTTTAGAGCAGACGCTAGGGAGATCGTTGAAGCGTTCGATATTTTTGCTCTCCCATCACTTACGGAAGGCATCTCATTAAGTCTACTTGAAGCAATGGCTGCCCGTAAACCGGTAGTCGCTACCAATGTGGGCGGGAATCCAGAAGTTGTAGTTGATGGAGATACTGGAATTTTAGTTCCGCCAAAAGATCCTCAAAAGATGGCGGAAGCTATTATTAAGCTCATACAAAATTCGGATTTGGCAAAAAAAATGGGTCAAGCTGGCAGAAAAAGAATGGAAGAAAAATTTAGTTTGAATCGTATGGTCAATGAATACGAATTGATTTACGAGGAATGCCTCGCTAAAAAATAGTTGCTACCATTATGAATATATTGATTATAACAAATCTATTCCCAAGCTCGGCAGAATTAGGCAGAGGCATATTCAACAAACAGCAATTTGTTGAGCTGTCCAAACTTTGCAACCTTCAAGTGGTGGCTCCATTGCCATGGTATTGTAAAAAGCGCATTCCCCGGCAAGAAGCTATTGCCGGCATCAAAGTATACCATACCCGATATTTCATGATACCAAAAATAGGGCGTTCGCTATATGGAATCTTCTTTTACATTTCGCTGCTACCAAAGATAAAAAAAATATATAAAGAGTTCAAATTTGATACAATCCTAGCCACTTGGGCTTATCCGGATGCCTTTGGGAGTTACCTCATAGCAAAGGCTTTAAAAAAACCGGTAGTCGTTAAAGTCCACGGCACTGATATTAATGCACATACGCGCTATTTTTTGCGGCGCAAAATGATTGCCTGGGCCCTTTTAAACAGCAACAAAGTAATAGCTGTAAGCAAAGCATTGAAGGAACGAATAGTCAGGATGGGAATACCATCTGAAAAGATAGTAGTTATACCCAATGGGGTGAATAACGATTTATTCAAGCCCATGGATCAAGCGGAATGTCGCAAAAAGCTCGATTTGCCTGCCGATAAAAAGATAGTTTTATATGCCGGAAACATGATTAAAGCCAAAGGCATTGACGTGTTACTCGATGCGTTTGCGCGCATTAGCCCCGATATATTACTTGCGCTGGTGGGAGACGGTCCGTTTGAAGATACGCTTCGCACGAAAGCTAAGAAGTTGAAGATAAAAGAGAGGGTTATCTTTGCAGGACGCAAAGCACATGACGAAATACGCTACTATATGAATGCATGCGACATATTTTGTTTGCCCAGCCGCAATGAGGGATGCCCGAATGTATTGCTGGAAGCCACCTCTTGCGGTAAGTACGTTGTCGCGGCAAAAGTAGGGGGGATACCCGAGATAATAGAATCTGACAAGACCGGAATAATGGTCGAACCTGGCAATTCAGAAGAATTGGCAAAAGCAATCGACAAGGGATTCGGAGTATCCCACATGTCAAGAACGCCAGTGGGAAGAACATATACGTGGAAGCAGAGCGCGGAGATGCTCGACGAGGTATTGAAGAGTATAGACTGTAGACCGCAGACCATAGACCATAGACCGAAAGCTAAAGAGTGGGTTAAAAATTTCATCTATGCGATTACCCCAAAAAACATAGTTGCATGGAGGGGTAATAGAAATAAAAAACTCGTAGCGCTTACGTTTGACGATGGCCCCAACCCGAAATTTACACCAAAAATACTAGAAATTCTTAAAGAGAACGGCGTAAAAGCTACCTTCTTCCTGATAGGCCAAGAGGTCAGTAAACATAAAGGAATTGCCGCAGACATACTATCACAAGGTCATTCTATAGGGCTCCATTCATATACCCATCGCGGATATAGATGTATGGGGAGCATGGATAAACGGCAAGAAATCGCCATGACAAGAGATATAATAGAAAAAGAGCTCGGCATTAAGAGCAATATGTTCAGGCCGCCGCAAGGAGCACTATCGTTAAGCCAGTTGCTGTATTGCAAAAAAAATAATATTACAACTGTTATGTGGTCACTCGATAGCAATGATTTTCGGATCAAAGACGCCCAGCTTCTTGTAGATAAAACCTCGGGAGGACACGTTAAAAATGGCGAAATCATACTGTTCCACGACGACAACGAGTTCACTGCATCGGCATTGCCACAAATAATCACGAAGCTTCACGGTGGGGGATTTGAGTTTGCAACCGTTGAGGAGATATTGAAATGAAGATGCTTAAAAACGAAAATATCATTTATTTCGGCAATGACTGGAACGCCGATAACCGGACCAGCAGCCACCACATAGCGTTACAACTATCCAGGGATAATAGGGTGCTTTATATTGAGGCTAGTGGGCTGAGGCCTCCAAAAATGTCTGGTCATGACATAACTCGAGTATACAAAAAAATGTTAAAGGTATTTTCCGAACCAAAAAAAGTATCGGATTCTATATACGTATACTCACCGTTGATTTTGCCTTTTCATGGCAATGCGTTACTAAAAATAATAAACAAGCGTCTTCTTGGGTTTCTCATAAAGAGAGTTGCAAAAAAACTCGGATTTAAAAATTCCATATTATGGATAATAGCGCCCCACATGGCTATGGCGGTAGATGCGCTCAACAATAATCGCATGATCTATTATTGCGTCGACGACTTCTCCTCGATGCCTGGCGTAAAGCATGATCTAGTTTCAGACTACGATGCCTTTTTGACCGCAAGCGCCAATGCTGTATTTACGCCATCTATACCATTGTATGAAAAAAAATTAAAAGCAAATAAAAATACTTTCTTAAGTCCGCATGGCGTTGATATCCGTCACTTCTCTACCGAAGTAAACAATAAAACTCAAGCGCCCGACGATATCAAGGACCTTAAACATCCTGTAATTGGCTTTTTTGGGCTTATAGAAAAGTGGGTTGACCTGGAATTAATAAAAGAGGTGGCGACGAAAAAGCCCGATTGGTCAATCCTTATGATAGGCAGGGTAGCGCAAGATATATCAGGTTTAGCCGGCTTAAAAAACATAATATTCCTTGGCGCTAAGCCTTATAGCGTAATACCTGATTATGGCAAGTCGTTTGATGTTGCAATAATGCCTTACGTTTTAAACGATCAGGTTTATAACGCAAACCCTATAAAGCTTCGTGAGTATTTATGCATGGGTAAGCCGGTGGTCAGCGTCAGGACTCCTGAAGTTGAAAAATTTTCAGATGTTGTGGAAATAGCTGACGGTTATGCTGATTTTATAAAAAAGATAGAAAAATGCCTGGTATGTGACAATGAAGCAAAAATAAAGGAACGGATAGCAAAAGTCGCGAAACTATCATGGGAAAACAGATGCGCGGAAATATCTACGATTGCCTGCGATATCCTGAAAGGTGAAAGAGCGAAATGAACGGTAAAAATAAATTTTCTTTCCGGGTCGTGATAGTTGGGTGTGGAAACATAGCGGAAAAACACATGGCATCCATCCGGAAATATATCAATATATCGGACATCGCGCTATGCGATATGGATCCCGTAAGGCTTGAGGATTTCGCAAAACGGTACGGTATTGCAAAAACGTATACCGATATTTCCGATGTACATAAAGATTTCGATCCGGATATCGCGCATATCTTGACACCACCTTCGACACATAAGGACATCGCGATCAAATGCCTCGATAAAGGCATGAATGTTCTGATAGAAAAGCCTATGTGTATTTCTGCTGGGGAGGCGGATGAAATAACACAGGCCTGTAAAAGAACAGGCGGAAAAGTTTGCATTGATCACATGCGTTCCTTCGATGAGCAGACAAGGAAGGTCAGGGACATCCTTGATAGCGGCTCTTACGGAGAGATTTCGCATATTAACGCTTCTTATTCCCACGATGTCCTGACAAATACTAAATTTGTAGGCAATAGATGGGCTCAGGGCCTGCCAGGAGGCATGCTTTTCGATATAGCGCCACACGTAGTCTATCTTATACAAGACTTCATACCAGGCATGGAAGAGATAGCTACATCCATAGAGAAAAATAGCGATGGAATGGTGACCGGCATAGCATCTATATTTCAGGGCAAAAACACTACGGCATCAATGCATATATCCCTAAAAACAAAACCCCTTCAAAATTTCATAGAGCTATTTTGCACAAAAGGGGTCATAAAAATAGATTTCCGCAATTTTATCACTATTCTAAATCCGGAAGGAAAATTGCCCGGGCCGATCGTAAGAATAATCGGCCCTATCAGTGTGGGGTGGCAATATATCATGGCAAGCATTCGGAATGTTTTTAACTTTTTCCTCGGGAAACTCGATCCTTACAACGGCTTGGATCATATTATCTACTCGTTTTATAACGCCCTGCTATCCAATACAGATATTCCGGTCGGCTATGAAAACGGGAGGATCCTTGCCGTTGTTTTAGATAAAGTATTTTCTCGGATTACCAATTTAAAGACGGATGCCGGCGCGGAAAACAACACTCTAAAGCCCGCCGATATCCTGGTAACCGGCGGATCCGGACTTATCGGCAGCGGCCTGGTCAAGCGTTTGGCCGATAAAGGATTTTCGATAAGAGTACTAACGCATTCATCCGCTCTGGAGAGCGCTATTATTAAAAACAACCCAAATATTTCAATCGTCAAAGGCGATGTATATAGATACAAAGACGTTGAAAATGCTTCCATGGGTGTCAAGACCGTGTGTCATCTGGCGGCCGCAATGAAAGGGGACTGGAACTACCATCTGGATACGACTGTTTCCGGGACACGCAATATATTTGAAGCATGTTTAAAAACCGGCGTGCGCCACCTGGTTTACACAAGCACGCTTAATGTATTGGACGCGAAAAGTTATCCGAACGGCAAAATAATCGACGAAACTTTTTCATATGAACATATGCCTGAAAAACGAGGGGCATATTCCCATGCGAAACTTAAAGCGGAGAGACTCCTGCTCAACCTGATCGAAAAAAATAAGAACAAGCTGACTGTGACTTTATTGAGGCCGGGCCTTGTTTACGGCTCGCAAAAGAATTCTTTACCTAAAGACGTGGCAATAAGACTGGGAAAGCGGTTCGGCATAGTCATGGGACTCGGGTTCAGGAAACTGCCTCTTATATATATAGACAATCTTGTTGACGCGCTTGAACTAGCCGTAAAAAATAAAAAGGATGGAATTTTTAACATTGTTGACAGCGATTATCCCACACAAAGAAAATACATAAAACTCTATAACAAATACGGAAACGAAAAAATCAACATGATATATGTACCGTTTTGGGTTTTTCTGGCCGGTTTCTGGTTTATAGAAAAATCCGTGTCACTGTTCATGAATAAAAAGGTTTCACTTGTATACAAGCTTAAATGCGTCAGCAAAAGCCCGAAGCATTCTACGGCGCGGGCGGAACAGGACCTTGATTGGAAACAAAATGTACAATTCGAAGAAGGCATTAAAAGGACTCTGCGCAATGAAAAAGAGGCGATCAATGCTATTTCATGATCTAAAATACAAAAATATTTGCATTTACGGTGTTTATAGGCCGGAGAAAATACTGAACATTATTTTATGGGAAGGGACTTCTACGGTTATTTTATATAGAATACACCGATTTTTCACAAGAGTTCATCTTGGTTTTATCGGATGCCTATTCCTGGCAATAAACAGACTTTTGAATAGTTGCGTGATAGGGAAAGGGGCGCAATTTGGTAAAGGCTTTGTTATTATGCACCCGGTAGGAGTAGTAATAAACGGCGAAGTAAAGGGCGGCGAAAATATAGTCATAGAAAGCGGTGTAGTCCTGGGGGTGGCAAGAAATGGCTTGCCCGTTAAGGCGCCTGCGTTGGGTGATAACATATATATTGGCACAGGAGCTAAGATATTAGGCGATATCAAGATAGGAAGTAACGTTAAAATAGGCGCTAATGCCGTTGTTTTATCGGATGTGCCGGATGGCGCAACGGCGGTCGGCATACCTGCTAAGGTGGTAAAGAAAGGATAGTGTTCGTGATCTCACTAGTAATTATAAAGATATTATTCTGGACATCTGCCGGCTTAGTATTTTACGCCTATTTTATATATCCAGCTATCCTATGTTTTTTCAAGCGAGGGGATAGTCTGCAAAACCAGATTTATGAACTGCCGCATGTTTCGCTGATAGTCAGCGTATATAACGAAGAGAAGGTCTTGCCGGAAAAGATCAGGAATATACTGAGTATAGATTATCCAAAGGATAAGCTTGAAGTCGTTATAGCTTCGGATGGCTCTAACGACAATACGAATAAAATAGTATCCGAATATAGTAAAGATGGTGTAAAGCTGATAGCTTTTACGGAGCGCTCCGGCAAGGTCAATGTACTAAATAAGGTTATCCCTGAGCTTAAGGGTGACATAGTAGCCTTATCTGACGCCAATACATTTTATAAAAGCAATGCCATAAGAAAGCTCGTTCGTAACTTTTACGATCCTAAAGTCGGGTGCGTGTGTGGAGAGCTGGTGTTTCAAAGTCCTAAGGATAGCGAGATTGGAAAATTAGAAGGATTTTATTGGCGCTACGAACAGTTCCTTAAGAGGGTGGAGGGTTCCAACGGGTCGCTTCTAGGCGCCAATGGCGGTATATATGCCATCCGAAAAAGCCTTTTCAAGCCACTGCCATCGAATACTATAGTAGAGGATTTCGTATTGCCGATGAAGATGCTGGAAAAAGGATATGCGGTTATATACGAACCTGGGGCGATAGCTTACGAAGAGACTTCCAAAAAGATGATCCAGGAGATGGAGCGCAGGGTAAGGATAGGCGCGGGAGATTTCCAGGCGCTATTATTGACATGGAGGATACTGAACCCAGCCCATGGATTCAAGGCATTCGCGTATCTTTCTCATAAAGTCATCAGATGGTTTGCGCCCTTCCTGCTGATAGCTGCATTTGTCGCCAATTTAATATTGGCCGGCAACGAGTATTATCATTTTATATTGTTATTGCAGTGCCTGTTTTATCTTGCGGCGTTGAGCGGGCGTATATTTTCGCAATTCGGTATCCGATTTAAACTTTTTGGATTACCGTACTACTTTATTTCAATGAACATAGCATTATTTTTAGGGTTTATAAGATTTTGCAATAATTCACAAAGCGTGGCATGGAAACGGACGGAACGGTAAAAATGCTAAAAAACATACACATCTGGATATTTGAGCATATACGGCAAAGCCTAATGGCCAAGCCGTCTAATTCACGACCGGTCCATGTAATATTCTCGATTGTCGACCATTTTGAGCCAAGGTGGGGAAACGTAGGAATAGACAAAGAAATCGAGCGTGTGGACAAATGGATATCGAAATATGAGCCGGTAGCGAGACGCCATAAAGATGGCGATGGTAATATCCCGCAGTATACATTCTTTTACCCGATAGACGAATATACTCCTTTAGTATTTGAAAAAATGGCTCGGTTCTGTGAAAAAGGTTTCGGTGAGATAGAGGTGCAACTACATCACGATAATGACACGGAATACTCTCTTCGTAAAAAGCTTGAGCACGCTAAGGATGTTTTCGGCAAAAGTCAGTACGGATTTGTGCATGGTAACTGGTCGCTGGGTAATTCCAGAAAAGACGGAAAGTGGTGCGGAGTCAATAACGAGCTTGCGATATTAAAAGAGACTGGTTGCTACGCAGATTTCACCCTGCCGTCTGCGCCATCCGCAACACAAACTAGGAAAATAAATAGCATATACTACGCAAAAGATACTAACGCGCCTAAACCGCACAATACCGGTATAGACGTTGAGGCTAGAAAAACACCGGATAATGGACTTATGATTATCCAGGGGCCGCTAGCATTGAACTGGCATAGGATGAAGATAGAAAATGGCAGCATATCACTGGCTAATCCACCTACCCAAGACAGGGTAGACTTGTGGATAAAGCAAAGGGTAAGCGTCAAGGGAAGACCGGACTGGATATTCGTTAAGGTATATACACACGGAGCTCAGGATAATAACCTAAAAGAAGCTTATTTTAATAATCTCGATAAGATGTTTGACTACCTCGAAGAAAGATATAACGATGGTGAGCGTTACAAGCTTCACTATGTAACTACAAGAGAGATGTATAATATCGTAAAAGCGGCGGAGGCCCTCAAGGGTAAGGAGCCTGAAAAATACAGAAACTACCTATTGTCAAAGATACCCGCATGGCAAAAAGGAAAATTGGCATGAAAAATATTAAAGCGTTATTGTATATAATAAAAATCGACATTCTGTACAGTGCAAAATTCAGATTATCCTTATCCCATGTACTGTATATCTCAAGTATTCTTGTTCGGATTTTTAACCAACGACGCGCCGATATATTATTAATGAAGTCACACCACTATTCCGACTCTTCCGCTTTTCAGGCATTCCTTAATCCGAAAATAAAAAAACTGATAAAAAAGAAAGGCTACGTCCAATCCCTACTACCTTCGGTAAAAGTAAGCAGGGAATTGATACAGTGCAAATATTTGTTTCTAGTAAAGCCATATAAAAGCCCACATGAAAAAGGTGTGCTTTTCCTAATGTACGGCGTTGGTTTTAACGCTTTTTTTAAGCATTATGATGTAGAACGACTTTTATGCGATTATTATCTAGTTTTGGAACCAGACTGGGCAGGGTATTGCAAACCAGAAATATTAGCATATGCGGAACTAGGCTCACATCCTGTGATCCTAGAATCTCCAGAACGGCTGGACTTTGCGTTTATAAAACAGCTCGAATCAAATTTCATACCTGTGGAATTTGGCTCAAGCAATTGGGTAGATTTTAATATTTTTCATCCAATTCCTGGCATAGGTAAAAAGTATGATTGCATCATGGTGTGTGACTGGTTTAACTATAAAAGACATTATGCACTACTCAGGGCGTTGTCAAAGATTAAAGAATATAATTTGAAAATAGCCTTGGTAAGTAACGCTACGGGAAACGTAAGCACTTTAAAAAATATAGCACACTATTTTGGCGTGCAGGACAATATAACTTTTTTACAGAGCCTGCCGTCTGAAAAACTTAATATCATATACAATGAATCTAAGGTCAACCTACTACTCTCCTATAAAGAAGGCGCCAACAAGGCGCTGTTTGAAGGCATGCATGCAAACATACCGGCAATACTGCTAAAAAACAACGTAGGAGTGAATAAGCAATATATCAATGATGAGACCGGAAAATTGATAGATGAAAGAGACTTACCAAAAACATTGGTCATGTTTTCGCGTGAATATGCAAAATTCAACCCCAGGCAGTGGGTTATGGACAATATTTCGTGCCAGAAAACCACGCAGAAATTGAATACTATAATAAAAGATACAGCATTACGAAATGGCGAAGAATGGACCGAGGATATACGTATTAAAGTAAAAGAAGATGGGAGGATGCGGTTCTTACATCCGGAAGACACCATCATTGACAACCATCTTAATAACTACCTAAGGACAGACATGAAATATGAGCTATAAATTTTGCACTTTTTTGATAACATTTACATTTGCTACCTGTTTGTACGGTTGCAGCATAGTATCGAATGAAGACATCAACTCCGGAATTATGTGCGCTTTTGAGAACATCAAGAAATGGGATATCTCACCCGAGACTGGTTTTTCACTAAATCTGTCTACCGAGCACGTTACGGAGGGTAAACATTCGTTGAAAGTGGCATATCCTGTAGATGAATATCCCAGCATTAATACAAAAAAATTAGCGCACGATTGGGGACAGTATGACAACCTGCGACTCGATATTTTTAATCCACAGAACAAGACGATAAGCTTCACGGTAAGGCTGGACGATGAAAAGAAGCAAAGGGTAAACATACCGGTACCACTCAAGCCAGGAATGAATAACATAAATATACCAAGGCAGAGGATAGCAAAATCGATAGACGCGGCAAACATTTACAGGGTTGTTCTGTATCTGGACGATCCGAAAGAGAAGACTATACTCTACTTTGACAATATGAGACTTGAGAATCAGCAACCTCGCGTAAGCACACAGGTACATAGCGCTAGTGTATCCACCCCTATCGAGATTAAAGAGGTATTTGAACCGAAAATGACTAAAGACACACTTCCGGCCAACGGAATCGTTAAGGCCAACGTCGCCAATCTCACCGCTCCTAAAAAAATAGAAATCCTGGTTTCGACTGGAATACCATTTGCGCCGGGGAATATTTTCGACGAGAAGAATGTCGCTATATTTGACGCAGAAGGGAAAGAAATCTCCATTGCATCCAAAGTGCTCGCACGATGGCCTCAAGATGGCTCTATAAGATCCGTGTTGGTTCAGTTCCCGATGAAAGTGGAACACAGTTATAAACGGGTGCTTGTAAAGTGGGGCAACCCCAGAACAACCGAAGTGTTGCGTCTAGTGAAAGTCGACTGGGTATTACCGGAAGGCTTCTTACTAATGCCGCCAATGTGGTCGTGTGATTCACAAATAACAGGTGAGCAAGTTCCTATAGACAGTAGCGAGTACCAAAAGTATGATCAGAACATAGAGGATAATTTTCCTAAGCTGGAAAAAATCGAGTGGACAAACGATGTTAGCAAAGATGGCTACTACAGCACTCCGCATGTATTCTATCAGATTTATGTTCGCGGCGGTAACGACGAATATTTTCAATCCGCGCGCAAGGAACTGGTACATTATAGGGATGACCAGATAGTCCAGGATGGTCCGGAAAGAGGACGTGCCGTAGTCCAGAAACAAACTAGATACATATATGTGAGCGCATTGATAGACGACTATCTATTGACGGGCGATGAAAAGTCTTTGCTCGTTGCCGGTTATATGGCGGAATACCTTAAGAAAAATGTCAATCCTAAAAAGGCTTATTTGAAGCGGGGCGATTCGCGTTTCTGGACAGAGAGAGAAATGGCATTCCCATTTCTAGGTGCACTGGAATACTACGAGCTCACCGGCGATAAGGAATATCTTAACTTTGCCAGTGAAATGATGAAAAATCTCTACAGAACCCAGAAGGAATGGCCGGAGAAGGGTGGATTCATCCATAACTTGTATTCGCATGATCCGGAAGAGGGGGCAAGGAAAGATGAGTATGGCGGCTCGCCTTTCATGACCGGCTTACTTCTCGAAGCCATAGTAAAATATCATCAGCTCACCAATAGCAATATTGCGAAAGAATCGATCTTTATGGCGCTCAATTGGCTTATGAAAGACTGCCTCGCGCCTGATGGAGACTCGTTCATATACCTTACATGCGATGCTTCAAGAAATGAAGGCCATCCGGACCTCAATATGCTTACGGTCCATGCCTTCGGATACGGGTACAAGATAAGCGGCTACCAGAGAAAAGATTATCTGGAGATGGGTAAGAAGCTGTTCGAGCGCGGGATGAATGACGCCAGATTGAGCGACCGAAAGCATTTCAATCAGAACTATCGTTCCAGCGGGCACTTTTTAGCATACATCAGCAAAGAAAGATAAAATTGCAGGGGAGGGTGGGATGAAATTGAAACGCGTATACGGCTGGGTGCCGGACATACCGGACCAGAGAGACTATCTTTACAAGGCCATACGGCCGGTCGTGAAACTGCCGCAGGCGGTGGACCTGCGCGCGCACTGCTCGAAGATAGAGGATCAGGGGAACCTGGGAAGCTGTACGGCCCAGGCTCTCGCGGGCAACCTGGAGTTTTTGGACAACAAGATAGATTCCCTTTATGAAGATGTGAGCCGGCTTTTTATATATTACAACGAACGCGCGCTTATCGATACTATCGAATACGATTCCGGCGCCATGCTCCGGGACGGCATAAAGACGCTGAAGAATTCCGGCTCGTGCCGTGAATCGATATGGCCGTATCTTATAAATAAGTTTGCCGTCCGGCCGACGATACGTTGTTACGCGGAAGCAAAGAAGAGGACTATAGAATCGTACCACCGCATAGAAACATTACGCGAGATGCTTACCTGCCTTGCGGAAGGATATCCTTTTGTTTTTGGTTTTACCGTTTATGAAAGTTTCGAATCTGACGCAGTAGTAAAAACGGGCGTTGTCAACATGCCAAAAAAAGGCGAGACAGCTTTGGGCGGGCATGCCGTTATGGCAATAGGGTACGATTTAAAAAAGAGTCGATTCGCGGTGAGGAATTCCTGGGGCGAGACATGGGGGATGAAAGGCTATTTTACCATGCCGTTCGAATATCTCGAGACGCTCGCCGACGACTTCTGGACTATAAGAAAATGACGCTTTCTATTGCAATAAGTTATCAAATATGATACCGGAGGCATTTAGAGGATTTGAGGCTTGTAAAGACGAGGCGGGGCTTCTTTTTTTAATGGCCCAGCCCGAAAAGGCCATAGTAGATTTTATTTATTTAAATCTGGAAAAGTTCAAAAAGGAGGATCGGGAAATTTTCGAGGGGTCATATCGCTTTCAAAATACGAAATTGCTAAAAACAAAGAAAGTGTCGGAATTTGCCAAAGTATTCAATAATAGAAAATTGACGAGCATCTGTAAGTCCTTTTGTGAGTTTATTAAGGAGGAGCGTAGCGCATGATCGAATTACTGCGGCAGCAGATTGCCGATGAAAGAGATAACCTAGCCAAGACCAATAAATTGCGGGAGACTCTTCAACTATTAACATTAAAATTTATACAGGATAAAGGTTATTTTAATAATCTGGCTTTTGTCGGCGGGACGGCGTTAAGGTTTCTTTATGATATGAGAAGATTTTCCGAGGATTTGGATTTTTCTGTTTTTGACGCCAAGGGATACGATTTCACGGACATCGTCCGGGTCCTCGAGCGTGAGTTCGACTTGAATGGATTAAAAATAGAAACTAAACCAGCTGTGAAGAAGACAGTTCGAAGCAGCATGCTGAAATTTCCGGGACTGTTAAAATCAACAGGGCTCTCGCCTTTAGCGAGCCAGACGCTTTCGATTAAAATCAAGGCTGATTCCAATTCTCCGTGCGGCTGGCATCTTGAAAAAACCCTGGTGAATAAACTATACGCCCTGAATATTTCCCATTTCGATCTGGCGTCTTTATACGCCGCTAAATTACATGCGTGTTTTTTCAGAAAATACGTCAAGGGAAGAGATTTTTATGATCTGCTTTGGTATCTTGGTAAGAAAGTCAAACCTAATTATCAATTACTGAACAACGCTATCACGCAAACGCAGGGCCGCGATTACAAAATCGATGAAAACAATATCATGGATTTTTTGACCGAAAGAGTAGAGAGCGTCGATTTTAGCGCCGCAAAGAAAGACGTTGAAAGATTCCTCCAGGATAAAAGTGAACTAAAATTGCTGGAAAAACCGATTATCTTAAAAAGTATCAGAGATGTTTTTGGAAACAGCCTCATCAAATGAAGGGCTATGATGAATTCTAAACGAAACGCCATTTTGAAATTCGCGTCATGCGCCGCACTTTTATTTATCGCGTACCTTCCGACCCTGCGATGGATGGTCGACAGGTGGATGGCGGCCGAATCATACTATGGACATGGGTTCCTTATCCCCATCATCTCCTTATTCATTGTCTGGCAGAGAAGGGAGGCGCTGAAAAAGATAACGATATCCGGGACACTCGCAGGGCTGTGGATCGTGGCTCTCGGGCTCCTGATCCATATCGTATCCGCCGCGCTTAAAGTCTATTTCGTATCCGGTTTCTCGTTCATACTGGTTTTATACGGGCTTATTCTCTTTTTCTTCGGGAAAGAGATGGTACGCAGCCTGACATTTCCGGTATTTTTTCTTCTTGCCATGGTGCCATTACCGCTCGTATTGATAGGGAACCTGACGGTAAAATTAAAATTGATAGCGGCGCAGGCTTCTACTTTTATATTAAACAGGATCGGATTTCCGTCGATACAAGACGGCAGTATCATAAGGATGCCGAATTCGCATATCGAGGTCGCCGCCCCGTGCAGTGGACTGCGTTCGCTCATATCGCTCTTGACCCTCGGCCTGCTCTTCGCGTATTCGATGAAAATTTCCTACGTTAGGAAATCGATACTATTCCTATCATCCGTTCCCATAGCGCTCGCGGCAAATGTCACGAGGATCGTCATGGTCGCTGTGGTAAATGACCTATATGGGGGAAAAGTCGCGATGGGGTTATTCCACGACTTTACCGGTTTCCTGGTCTTTGCATTCGCTTTTGTGGGGCTATTCGCCGTATCAAGAGTATTGGAAACAAAAAATGAAGTCAGATAAAAACATTTTAGGCTACATGTTGCTGGTCGTCCTTTTATTAGCGGCGAGTTTCTTTTCCCTTCGGTTATTTTCGCAGGAGAAGACTATGCGCGACACGACCGACATACATAGTTTTCCGCACACGATAGGGAAGTGGAAAGGAACGGACTTAGAGATAACGGAAAAAGAATATCAAATCCTTGAGACAAGGAACTTGATCGCTCGCGAATACGTCAACCAGTCAAACGATAAATTAAGTTTATTTATTATATATTCCGAGACTAATAGATCTGTATTCCATCCGCCCGAAGTCTGTATAGCAGGAGGCGGCTTTGCTATAGTGGACAAACAGAATGAGAATATCGAATCCGGAAAGTATAAATTTTCGGCAAACAAGATGCTGGCTGAAAAGGGCGATTTTAAGGAGCTAGTGCTCTATGCATACAAGGCCGGAAAATTGTATACCAGCAATTTTTATCTGCAACAGGCATATCTCGCCATCCATCAGATATTCGGCAAGCGCGTTCCGGGCGCTACGATCCGCGTCGCGATACCGATAAGAAGCGACGAGAAGCAGGCGCTTGCGATGCTGAAATCTTTTCTCAGCGAAACTGTAAAGATAGTCGACTCCATGACAATATAGGGCAGGTTGAAACCTGCCCTACCATGCTTCAGCAAAACCTGCCCAATGTCTCATGTTCACCCATCTCAACACACCGCTTATTAATGTCCATTTTTTCCGAAACACCTATCAATGACTGTCATAGTTTGTCATGAATTGTCACTAATTAGCAAAAATATCCAGCCGTAACCCATTGATTCACAAATATTTATAATCATCAAAAAATAAAATATTTTTGCTCGCGCTCATGACTTGGCACGAATGATGCTTATATAGAAGTATATGAAAAAATTCATCCGGACATTCGTGATGACGCTAGGCGAGATAAAAAAGGATCTCGATATATATCTTGCCATCCAGCGATATGCGCGCGCTGTTCCCAAAAAAGACGAAGCTAAAAAGCTTTTGAATTATTCGACGATCCTTGCTTTCGTAGCGTTCCTTTCGCTTGTCTTCATCGGTTTCGGCTATGCCCAGACAGGCAAGGTAATCCCTGTGTCGGCCCCGGAGCCGGGCACTGTGGCGCTAGTATCGACCGGAATATTCGGCTGTATCGTCAGATTCGCGCGTAAGCGCTTTACCGAATTTAAACGGATATTCGATATCCTCGTAGCATCGATCGGAATTGTCATAGCTTCTCCCGTAATGGCCTTGACCGCTATCTATATTAAAATCGTTTCACCCGGGCCCGTAATATTCAGCCAGGAGAGGGTAGGGTGGAAGGGGAATATGTTCAATATCTATAAGATGCGGACTATGAGGCTGGACGCTGAAAAACTTACCGGCCCCGTATGGGCAAAAGAGAATGATTCGCGTCTCATAAAGCATGGGTCTGTGATCAGGAAGCTTCATTTGGACGAACTGCCTCAGTTATTTAATGTTTTGAAAGGCGAGATGAGTATAGTCGGACCGCGGCCTGAAAGGCCGGTATTCGTTGAACAGTTGAGCGAAAAGATACCGGATTATCGCAGGCGGCTGGAAGTAAAGCCCGGTATAACAGGCCTCGCTCAGGTATGGCATAAATACGATGAAACTATCCAGGATGTTAAGAAGAAGGTCAAGTACGACCTCCTATATATAAGGGAGATGTGTCTCATGGTGGATGTAAGGATACTATTACGTACCATAGTCGTCTCATTTCAGGGAAGAGGCGCCAGGTAGGAAAAATATGAAAAGGAGGCTATAAAAATGCGGAAGGCAGGCCTTATTGCAATAATATTACTTTTATCCTCTTGCGGTGCTGTTTTCGCTTCGCCTATATATTGTCCTTTGACAGGGCACTATTACGAAGCTATCAGCGGTACATACGACTGGAATGTCGCGAAGGCCAACGCTGAAGCTCTTTCGTATGGCGGCGCAAACGGATATTTGGCGGTCCTTACAAGCCAGGCAGAGAATGACTGGGTTTGGTCAAACCTCGGCAACCCATCATACTATTGGCTGGGTGCCATACAGGATCCAAATGGAGCCGAACCGTCAGGCGGCTGGGGTTGGGTTACCGGAGAAACATGGTCTTGGGACAATTGGAACGGCGGAGAGCCCAACGATAATTCCTCCTTCGGATACATCGATGATAACATCCAGTTCTGGACCAATGGAAAGTGGAATGACTTAAGCGGCAATTCGAGCAATTCCATTTACGGCACAGGTTCTCCGGCCGGCAGTAAATACTACCAGGGATACATAGTCGAATACGCTACTCCGGAACCCGCGACTCTTTCGCTTTTGGGATTGGGAATCACAGGCTTAGCAGGTTTCAGAAGAAAGAAAGGTATAAAATAGACCGAAGACCAGAGACCGAAGACCAAAGCATTAAAGGTCTATGGTCTACAGTCTACAAAGGAAGGGGGTGAATAAATGAAGAAAATTGCATTAATTGTAATGGTGCTCTTCGCGGCATGCGTCGTTACGACGTTAAACGCTGAAGCAACACCGTTAATCGATGGTTGCACAAACTTCCAGAAATACATAGGGACAACGCGGTATTTTAACGCGGATGTCTGGTGGGCTGTCTATGAACCAGGTAATGCCACCAATCCGCTCGGGACAAAGACCGACTATACGTATCTTTATCAGATAAAGAACGTCGACGGTTTATCCAATGACCAGGCGCTTACTATGTTTGGGGTTTTGAATGAGAACGGCGGCCATATTACAGACGGAGCCTTCACTAACTCATTCAACCTCGACGACTTGTTTACTACAACCTACGACTTGTCTGGCACAGTCGCCCCGATTAACGGGTATTACGGTACGGGCTTAAATTGCGCCTATTGGGATTTTAGCGGAGCCAACGCTATCCCAGGAGGCAGCACAAGCTATGTTCTATGGTTTACCGCTCTTGAGTCGCCAACATGGGTAAGTGGCAACATAACAGCAGGCGGCACCAGTCAGAACGAGTCCCTTCCTGGACCAGCGCCAGAGCCGGCAAGTATGGCTCTATTAGGTCTTGGTCTGGTTGGAATGGCAGGCAGGACAATCATCAAAAAGTTCAAAGCATAGCCTTTGTCGTTTTACAAAAACGGCATGGGCTTTGCTTGAACCAGTAAGCATGCTTATGTGGTGAGAGCATAGAGCCTTAAAAGTTTTATGTTCTCCCACCGGACTCATATTATAAAAGGCTTGGCAAATATAATGATATTTTATAAAAAGGGGTAAAGCAAATTGTTTTACCCCTTTTTTCTTTACATTTTTCATATTGCTGATAAAATGATTTGCTAATTATGAAAAAATATAATATACGAAAAAATTGGGCCGATTCATTTAACACCATCGCCAGGAACCCGGTGGTCTTACTGCCGTTCATCGTCATAGCATTCCTTGAGACGTTATCGCTGGAGATCATCTTCTTCTCGGCCAGATGGCCATTTTCGATAATAGCCGGGCCCATTATCAAAAAATTCTTCGGAGAGGCGTTCCTTCATTATCCGGCCAACCTGATAACTTTGCCCGGATTATTTTATTTCGCGCAGACGGCGATTTATATACTTATCGGGATAGCGTTAACAGCCACATCTGTCAATATATTCAAGAATATAAAGGCGCATCTTCCGGTCAAAAGAGACGCGATATTGAAAAACACCGTTAAGACCTATCCGTCCCTGGCTGCATACGCGCTGGTAATGGTCATTGTCACAACGCTCCTGCAGAAGATAGATATGTTCATCTTTGCAAAGGCGCTTCATATCACGACAAAGATACTCCCTCAGATACCACAGCAGGTCTATAGCATATCACTCACCATCTTTATCTTATTAACGACCGTCATCATACAGGCACTGCTGATACTGACCGTGCCCGTCATAGTCATAGAAAAAACGCGCCTGGTAAAAGCTATTTTTAAAAGCGTGCGTTTGGGATTCCGTAATTTTGCCGTCATCTTCAACCTGATCTTTTTACCGCTCGCCGCTTACCTGCCGATCATACTATTGAAGAGTTTCTCGGCGGAACTCGCCGGCAAAACCTTCCCGGAGATTACCCTGTGCACAACACTCCTTGGCGTAATAGTCACCGTATTCCTGGATTGTTTCGTAATTATATGCGTATCTAAATGGCTCCTGGACCATCAACCTTCGACAAAAGCTCAGGGTTAATGCCGAGCCTGCCGAGGCACCGGAAATGAAGATGAAAAAGATAATCCTATACATGGTACTGATACTGATCGTCGTCTGGGCGGCGTTTTCTTTAGTATCTTCATTCTCTCCCGGTAAAGATTACGCCGCGGAAAAGCTCATCTACCGCGCCATGAAATTAAACTCCGTCATAGCGAGGAACCCTGATGTAACGCCTCCGCGCCTGCTTGCCGCTGTCGAAAAGGACCTGCTGACGCTTATAAAGAAATATCCGGATGCGGCCGTAACGAAGACGGCCGCTATCACACTGGCGGAATTCTATATCTCCAACAAAAAATACGGCGAGGCGCAGTCCCTCATAAAGTCCATAATGACGGAATACAAGGAGAACGCGGCCGTCATGAGCACGGCCCAGTTTTTAAAAGCCCTTACCTATGAGAGGATGGGGAAATGGGATAAGGCTTTCGCGGAATTTATAGCGCTGAGAGACCGGTACCCCTATACCCAGCTCGGCATGGAGGCCCCTCTATATATCGTAAAGCACTATGAGACGAAAGGGGAGACTGCCGCGGTAGATAAAGCTTACGCGGATGCGGCGGCATTTTATGAAAAGATGGAAAAGGAGCATTCGGGTAAGCGGTTAGGCTACGCCGCGGCGCTGCTGCTCATCCAAACTAATATGAATTCGAAACATTATGAGGCGGCCGGCCGCGCGATCGAGCATACATTAAACAGATACCCCGGCTCTATGACGTTTAGAAGGCTCCTGCCGTATCTTGAACCGATTTTCATCGAAAAGTTGAAGAGCCCTGAAAGAGTTATAGCTATATATAAAAATGTGATGGAAAAAGTTCGTGACCCGAAACTGAAAAAACTTTTACAGCGGCACATAGATAAGTTATCGGGAAAGAAATAATACTACATATATAATATATGTTTAAAAAAGAATTTCAACTCGGGGAGATAGTAAATCTCGGAGAGTGGCAGGGTATCCAGGATTCATTCGCAAATGTCCTCGAAATCACTCTCAAGACCATAAGCGCTCATGGCGAGCTATTGACTGCGCCCAGCCGCTCTACGCGGCTCTGTGCGGAGATACTGCCCAGAACGCAGAAGTCTAAAACCGCCTGCCGCAACTGCATAACAACGGCATCCGGTATAGCCAACCTCAATCAATCGATAGACATAGAACAGGCTCTAAAATGTTCTCTTGGGCTCAGCTCATTCGCTATTCCCATCAGGGCCGTCAGCCACAGGATAGTAGCCTACATAATAGCCGGGCCCGTCATGCTTAAATCCAGGGGAAAAGCGCTCCAGTGCGCCGTAGAGCTTAATGATCCCGGCATCAAACCCGAAGAACTTGCAAATGCCATTATGGATATAAATGTATTCTCATATGGCAAAGCCCGCTCGGTAATCGCTCTTATAAACGACACATTCACGCATATGGCACAAGCCGGTTACCACAAGAAACGTCTGGGCGAGATAGCGCCTGAGGTCGTGAAGGTGGATCCGCTCTTCTCCTCTTATTACGAAGAGAAGATACTGAAATCGCTCCTCCATTCGTGTGTGCTCGCGCTCAATGCAGACTCCGGCTCTGTAATGATAATGGACAAAAATACCCGGATATTGAAGATAAAAGTCGCCGCCGAACTCGATAAGAGCATAATAGACCGCTCGAGCGGTGTAAAGATGGGGGAGGGGGTAGCCGGTGTGGCCGCCAAGACCGCCACCCCTATCATCCTGCCCAAGGATAAGGACTCAGCCGAACTTTCCGGCAAATTAAACAGGAATTATATACGGTCTTCCATGGTCATACCCTTTTCGAAAGCAAACACTCACGAGGTTTATGGCGTTATCAACCTCAACGTGGTCCGCAATAAGACAGATTTCACCGAAAAAGATATCGATATCGTAAAAGAGCTCGTAAGACTGACAGGGATCGCGTTACTCCCCCTGAGTCACCACTCCAATAAATAGATTTCCGCAAACAATATGGAAGGTTTAGACCCTCCATACGTTTTCGTTTCGTTAGTTGTAAGGTTGCAAAAAGCCAGTTTTTTATATTGACTTTTCCTATTAATAATCTATAATTAAACCCTGGACTAAATACATACATATATGACAAATTCTACCCAAACATATCACGGCTTGGTAGGCCGCAGTTCTATCATGAAGAACATGTATTCCATGATCGAGCGCATATCCGATTCGAAAGCCACGATCCTATTAAGAGGCGAAAGCGGGACCGGCAAGAGAATGGTCGCGCGCGCCATACATCACGCCGATAAAAAAAGAAAAAACAAACCCTTCATAGAGATATCCTGCGGCGCGCTCCCAAAAGAGATAATCGAAAGCGAACTATTCGGCCACACAAAAGGATCATTTACCGGAGCCATAGGCGATCGTAAGGGCCGTTTCGAACTGGGCGATAACGGAACGATCCTGCTCGATGATATAGATTCATTTTCGATGGACATGCAGGTAAAGCTTTTAAGGGTCCTGCAGGAGAAAGAGTTCGAGCGTGTCGGCGACCACAAGACCATTAAGGTAGACGTCCGCATAGTAGCTTCTACCAACCAGGACCTCGAAAAGGCTGTTGCCGAAAAAAGGTTCAGGGAAGACCTTTATTACAGGCTCAATGTAATATCTATCAAACTGCCGTCTCTCAGGGAACATAAAGAAGATTTAGCGCACCTCCTGGACCATTTCGTGAACCTTTATTCGAAAGAGAATTCGAAAAAAATAAGGGGAATTACGGAGGAGACGCGGCAAATACTCATAGACTACAACTGGCCGGGCAACATACGGGAGCTGGAAAATATAATCGAACGCGCGGTAATCCTCGATACCGATGACGTAATAGATAAAGACGATCTTCCAGAGATGCTCCTGGAGGCGGTCAAAATGACCCGCTGCAAACTACATGATAGCACAGCACCCGCCAATATACTAAAATCCCTCAAAGATGTCATGCAGGAACCTGAAAAAGTCTATATCCTGAACGTCCTGAAAGAAGTAGGGGGAAACAAGAAGAAGGCCGCTACCAGATTAGGCGTTAATAGAACTACCCTCTATAACAAGCTAAAGAAATACAATCTTCTGCCGTATCTATCCGAGCTCAAATAGTACCCCAAAAAAACCGCCGGAAAGAGCCCTACAAGCCCCTAAAACACCTGGTATATACTCTGAGGCGACGTTTAAATGTCGGCTAGGGAAGCCCGCGGACCCGCGGAATCGTAGTTATCAACAGGCTTTTCCACATTTTCCATAACTCATTGGCATTCAATTATATATATCTATATTCTCCCATACCTGTAGGTGACATAAGATATATTATAGGACGTTAACCATGAGGCGAATTATGGATAAGTTTATAGGGATTGGTCTATATGGAGTTTACAGGAACGCTCCTATTAGCGGGAAATTCGGGATCGGGATCGAGCTTGGGATCGGGATCGATACACAGCCTATCATGGATATCGATATAAGAATTAAAACTGCAAGTAAAAGAAAAAACTTTAGGTTACTTTTCAATCTTAAAGTCTCCCCGCCCGCGCACAATTGATTTTTGGATTCTTAAAACAGGCTGGTTCGGCGGCTTTATTGGCGACTCTTATCTGGTTTTTGGTTCAGCCGTCTGGTAGTATGCGTAATAATAGTAATCCTTGCTCGTTAACGATACCCTATTCAGCGCTATTCCGATAATTCTCGCCTGAGCATCTACAAGCAGATGATATATGTGAGCTAGAACCTTCTTGGAAGTCTTGCCGCTCTGCACTATCATAATAGTGCCGTCTACGGCCTTTGAAAGTATCGCGGCATCGGTAACTATGCCTATAGGCGGGGTATCTAACAGGATACTATCAAAGCCTTCTTTGGCTTTCGCGATAAACTCCATCATCTTATGGCTGGACAGGAGTTCGGACGGGTTCGGCGGAAGGATCCCGCCGCTGACTATGGATAAATTTTCGATGCCCGTCTTCTGCACTGCTTCGTCAAACGAACATTGCCCGGAAAGATAATTGCTCAGGCCGACATTATTCTCTCTTTTAAAAACGTTATGCAGGCGCGGTTTTCGCATATCCGCATCAACCAAAAGCGTCTTTTTCCCAATCTGGGAAATAGCGATGCCCAGGTTGCACAATGTTATGGTCTTCCCTTCCTGCGGCCCGGGGCTGGTTATCATAATGCCGCGCAAAGGGTGTTCCTCTGTAGAAGAAAAGAATATCCGTGTACGCAATGACCGGTACACTTCCGATATCGGATCTTTGGGCTTGGAATTGACTAATAGGTCTTTTTCGATAGCCTTGGCCTCTCCCTCATCCCCCATATCCGGCACGCTGATCAGGAACGGCCATTTCATAACGCCCGCGACGTCTTCCACCGTCTTCGCGCTGTCATCGATATACTCCAGGAAGAAAACAAGCCCAATCCCCCCAAAAAACCCTACTATGATGGAGAGGAAAATATTAAGTATTTTTTTAGGCTTTATAGGAAAAACCGGTTTCTGGGCCGGATCCTGAATACTTATATTGTTAGCTTTAAAGCCCGACAATTCATGCTGAGAGCCTCGTTTAAGATATTGCTCGATATCGTCATAATCATATATGGATTTTTTTTCGCGGTCTATCCGGCCCAGGATATCCGACATCTCATTCTTTACTTTAACCATCTCCGGATGCGCGTCTTTGTAAACTTTCGCGAGCTCTGTCTCCCGCGATTCAAGTTTTAAATATTCGTTCTTCAAAAGATTAAGTATCTCGCTCTTGCTTATATAGTAGAGGTTGCGCATTACATACAACTCTGCCATTCGGTTTGCTATTTTAGCGGCAAGCTCAGGGTCCCTGTCCCTGACACTTAGATTCAGGAGGCGCGTATCGCGGACAGGTTCAACATCGATAGTCTTCAAAAATTTCTTAATAGGCTCTCTTGCCCTGGCATATTTTCTCATCTTCCCCAGTTCCAGGTCATCAAACGCTTTCTTAGCCAAGCCATATGATGTTATTATGTGGACCTGGCTTTGAAAATATTCTTTATACGCAAGGTAATCCTGAGACTGCATCTCGACCATACCGGTCGTAGTAAGGACATTAGGACTTTCGGGATCTATAAGGAGCGTGGCTGTGGCGCGGTAGACAGGACGCATAAGAAAACTGCCGATAGTAACTACCAAAACAACAGTTGCGAAGAACAGGATAGCTGTATCGCGCCTGCGCTTTATAACATCTATATATTCTTTGAGATGAAGGTCTTCCTGAAGCGAAACTAAATCCATCCGGTCCCCTATTTTTAAAAGAAGCTCTCGGGCACGACTACTATATCTTCGGCCTGCAGCGTTATATCTTTATCTTTGTCGCCCTTTTCGGTTATGTTCTTCACGTTTATGACTATGGTCTTCTTTTTGCCATCTTCTATCCGCATCACTTTCGTCTTAGTTATATCGGCAAACTTTGTAAATCCGCCGGCCATTGCTATGGCCTGCATCAGCGTCATATCCTTCTCGCCCGGCAGTTCGTACTTACCGGGATTTTTGACCTCTCCTATGACCGAAACCTGCCGCGCGTTATATTCTTCGATAAAGACAAGGACCTGGGCGTTTACCAGGTAGTCCTTCTCCAGCGATTCTTTAAGTTTTTGCTCCACTTCCGGGACGGTAAGGCCTGCGATCGACACTTTGCCGAGAAGCGGGAACGAAATATAACCGTCCGCGGTAATGCGCGTTTTAGTAGCGAGATCCGGCTGACCATGGACCGTTATGGTAATGACATCGGTAGGCTGCAACTTGTATTCGGTTCTTCCGGCAAGACAATCCATACCCTGCATGACGATAAGAGCGGACAATATGGTTATTAAAAATACTCTCATACTAAAAACCTATTGTGCCGCATACAGTCATCTGGTGATCGGCGTAGCTATAGATATCGAACCTGGAATCCCTGTTTACGTATGCGTATTTGGCCTCCACGGAAACCCATTTACGGATATCGTATTTGAGGTTCGCTCCGGCCTGGTAATAATTGTCATACCGCTTGGCGGTTTCGCCGTTCTCTCTCGACTCGGACGGATAGTTATGAAGCTGGTAGGAAGCAAATACATTTGAATACAATTTTCTTGTAAAGTTGTGCTGCCATGTAAAGCCGAAAAGGTTTGCCGTATAGTAGTTCATATTCGAATACGTGGACTCGTATATCTCCCTGTCAAATTCGAATAAGACAAGATCGTCGGGCGTTGGACTGTAATTGAAGCCGCCTTTCATTACGGGGCCTATGTAAGCCTTGTCGGCTATTATGTTCGATTTATCATACTCCTGGTACTTGAAACCGGCCTTAAAGTTGACATTCGCTTTTGCGAACCATTCCCCTTTAAACCCAAAAAACACCTCATCATAATAAGAGCCGGGAACCTGTGAAGTATTGTAATAATTAATAAACCCTATGTCATTCTCCAGGAAGGCCGACGTCTTCGGCCAAAACCTGTAGCTTACCGTTGTATCTATTACATTAACATCGCGGTTTTTGTCTTCATATGTCAATGGCCGCAGAAATGGGTCCGTGGAGTCGTACATCTCCAGCCTGTTTGTATATCCCGCATCTAAAGCAAGACGGTTAAATTCCGCCAGGATGCCGCCTCTTATGTCATTTATTTCCTGTTTCAAGCGGAGCGAATTTTCATTCGCGGCGCGGGAGGTGAATATCCTGAAGATATCCTTCACTGTGAATTTATAAAAATCGGCAAAACCCATTTCCGCGAGCCCTCTCAGGGTCTGGTCCACATGGTCTTCGGTGCGGTTTACACCATAGAGGAATATATCGGTTTGATAGTCGGCGCTGACAATACTGCTATGGGAAGGTATCTCTATCCCGCATGACGGGCTTAGGACGGTTACCGAGTCCACTTTTCTGTCCGTATTTTGTAAATAGATATTAGTGTCTATAGTTTCCGACGTTTTAAAAGCCCCGTGCAATACGGCATTCTTCGTTACCTTGATACCTGTTCTATCGGGGAGATCGATGTTTATGAGCTGGGCGTAGGACATGTTCGAAAATAAAAATAATAACAGCATAACGCAAACAAGTACTCTCCTGCCGGTACCTATCTTCTTCATCCTTCATTCCCCTTCTTTTCTATCCGCCGCTTACGCCGTTTTCGGGTGTATTCTCCGGAGGGTTAAGATTGGCCTGGTTTACAAGCGGGGGCGTGTATGGCTCAGCGATTGGTCCGGTATAATGAGCGGTCCAGTTAGAAATATCTACGTCCGTCGCGGGAGTCGGACCGACAACGGTGCCATCCGGATTGAATGTGAGCATAGTTCCGGCTACGACAGAATAGACGGCTCCCGTTATCGGATTAATCACATTGATAGAACCTTCCGCCACATACACGCTGGTGCCGGTTGCGGTAGCGTTAACATAAAAGGTTGTGCCGGTTGCGCCATAGACCGCATTGGGCGTCTTCACGCTGAAGTCGGAGGGCGTATTGACCTTGGTAATTATCATGCGCAACTCGCCTTTCGGCAGGTTAACTTTAAGTTTTCTGGAAGCATTATCTATCGCGATCTCGTCTATTGTAGCCTCACTGCCGGGTTTCAATGATACACTGCTTCTATCGGGAAGTTCCAATGTTACCGAGCCGCACTTGGAGCATAAGCCGCCTTTCTCATCCAGAGACTTTTCGCCATTGGAATGAGCGTCGCATAATACAGTATTTATAGTATCTTTCGAATGGACCATCTGCCCTGGGACAAGATCGGTCCAGGTTGCGGCCGGATACACCTTCACAAGCACTTTGCCATTGACAGCGGTAACTCGCAGGGTTGTCTCTTGAGCCGCCTCTTCAGCAAATGAAGTCACTGGAGAGAATGCGAACAAAAGGCATACTGTAGTTAACGCAACACCAATCTTAACCATAAAACCCTCCGCTTAGCTATGTTATATACTTTATATACTGATATACTATTTTAGTTTATACCATAATTATATTTAGTGTGTCAATGCAAAAAACTTGCTTTTTAATTTTTAATACAGCCTTATTCTTCGAGGTGCATATCTACATATGTGGCAAGGACCTCGCTTGCTTTGGGCGGAGGATTTACCGAAAAATAACTATCTATGACCGCATGCGCCATTTCATGGATAATAACCGAATCCGATATGCCGAATTCGGAAGTGTAGATCGTCTTATACTGATAAATATAGAACGCTTCATAGCCGGGACGTGTTCCGAATATCTTAAAATACGCCTCCCCTACCGAAGACTCCTCTTTAAAAATCTTTATAATTAGCCGCAAATCCGGCGGGTACATATCAAGCAGTTCTTCGGCTCTTTTCAGCAGGCTATCGATTCTACGGGCCACTCGTTCTTCCGGAGCTGCCTCAGAAGATTCGGCGGAGCCGAAAAGACCTAACGAAAAATAGCCCCGGCTGTTCAGTCTGTCCGCGATAAGTTGAAGATTGACCGAACGCTGATACTCGATCGTAAAGTAATTTGTCTCGATCTTAAGCCAATCGTTGTCGTCACCGCAAAAAGCCGGCGAGACCGCACAGGCAATTACACATAACGATATGGCCGCCGTTTTTAAATTCACTGTAGGACACCTATATTTTAAATTTATCCAACGTGTCTCTTATCGACCTTACTTTCTCTTTTCCTTCCGCCGTAAGACCGGCGGATGATTCGAGACTACTGAGGCCTTTTTTTGCCGCGGCAATATGGCCGCGAATGGCGGTGACCATATCATTCAGGCTCACGGCAAGCGGCTTTATCTCATCCCCCACCCTCAGCCGGAAAATTATCTTCAGATTCCCGGCCGTTATCTCCTGCACATCTTTATCCAGCCTGTATAAAGGGCCGGCTATCTTGTGAGACGTGAAAAGCGTAATTATTATGGTCGCCATACCTATCAACATGACAGAGACGAGACTGCTCAATATAACCGCAGGCAGTATAAAATCGGCGGTGCTTTTCATGACAAGCTTCGAGTTTTCAAATGTGGTGCAAACCGTCGACCTCGACGCGAGATATATGATGGCGCTTGAGATCGCCGAGCCTAATATAACGAGCGCGCAAAATTTTATTATGAAACCACGTTGGAACTGTTTAGTGATATAATAGTTCCTTCTTCTGTCCCTGATATTTTCCATACCGACCCTCCTTGGTCCTAAGGAATCTTGATCTCCTCCAGGTTCTTATCATAAATTTTTATCTTCGCCCTGGACCTCAAATCGTTAACCCATCTCTTCAGCGCTTCCTCCGTCTTCTCTTTGTCTGCCTTAAACGCGGCCGAAAATTCCGCGGTCTTCTTCTTTATGAGAAGTTTCAAAAGCGCTTGCTCCCAGTATCCCTGGATCTCTTTCATAAAAGCTTCATCTTTATCGAAGTTCTCCTTCTGAGCCTCCTGCACAAGGACATTCTTCGTAATAAGCTCATCCAACACCTGCGCCTTAGTCCCCCTGACCGCCCTGGCGGCATCGCGAAAATCCTCTGTCGTCATACTGTAATTATTTATTTTGGCCACAACCTTATTATCGCCTGACGGCTCCCTCGGCGCGCCGCATCCGTAGGTAAATACTCCTAAACAAATAATCACGACCAATGCCATAAGGATCTTCATTCGCTTCATATAACTTCTCCTTCTTTGGTAGGGTACACTTAAGTGCGCCCTACAGCTCCTTAGTATGCGCCTTTACCGGTCAAGACCGCCGGTATGGTCTTGAATAATATTTTGATATCGAGCCATAGCGACCAGTTATCTATATACTCCAGGTCGAGCTTCATCCACTCGTCGAAATCGATCTTATTTCTCCCGCCGATCTGCCAGAAACAGGTAATACCCGGCCTCATGGAAAGCCTGCGCCTTTGCCACGGCTCATATTGCTTGACCTCTTTCGGCAGCGGCGGCCGCGGCCCGACGAGGCTCATAGCGCCCATAAATACGTTGAATAACTGCGGGAGCTCATCCAGGCTGAATTTCCGTAAAAACCGTCCGGCAGGTGTGACGCGCGGATCGTTCCTGATCTTAAAGACAGGGCCGCTCATCTCATTCTTGCCGGTCAGCTCGGACAATTTTCCATGAGCGCCTTTATACATGGACCTGAATTTGTAAAGCACGAATTTCCTGCCATTCAACCCCGACCTCTTCTGGATATACAATACCGGCCCCTTCGAAGTAGCCCTTATCAATATGGCTATGCCCAGCATCAACGGGCTTAATAGCGCTATGGCTAGGCCAGACACGATAACATCGAGCGCTCTTTTAAGGAACAATTGTTGTTCGCTGGCGGGTGTTGTCGCGAACGTTATAAGTGGGATACCGCCTATATCTGTTTGCCGCAGTCTGGAGATCTTTACATCGAACAGGTCGACGGCTATTGTCGCGTCAATGCCATGCGTCTCACAAACATAAAGGTATTCTTCTATCTTGCCCAACTGGGTCCGGGGTATTAAAAATATGATTTCGTCTATGGCCCTGCGCTCTATTATCTGCGGTATCTTGTCCAAGCTCGCCAGGACTTCCACGCCGCTTATTATCTTCCCGACATTGACCTGCTCATAATCCACTATACCCACTATCCGGAGACCCCATTCCGGATGCTCTTCCAGTTTCCGTATAAAACGCACAGCGCGCCTGCCTGTCCCGACTATAAGGATCTTACGGAAATTATAGCCCCTCTTCCGCATGAAATGCATGACCGAGAAGATCGCGGCCTTCTCGACGAAGATAAAAGACATGCCGACGGTAATGAGCATTATGAAGAAGACCCTGCTTACATATTCCAGTTTGAAGAAGAAAACGCACGTGCCGAAGGCAAGCGTCGTAAAAAAAGCTGATTTGATTATTATCCAGACGACTTCCAACAAGCCTTTGGTCCGGAGGGAGTTATACATTCCGTTAAAGTAGAGGCTGAAGGCCCAGGCCGGGACTATGAGGACGAGGACTATAAAGTAGTCGCGTATGGGAGCCGCCATCTCCGCCAAAACCCGCACGGAAGGTATCAGGTCCAGGCTGTAGAACGCGTGCAGATGGCGCCTGAGGAAGAACGTAAGGAAAAAAGAGAAGGATACTACGATTATATCCAGCAGTATAACTGCCCGCCGGACAACCGCCTCTTTTTCGCGCAGCATCACTCCCTCGCTTTCATTATTATCGCCAGATATACCGTAAATAATAACATATTAGCCGGGATATGGAAATTAAAATCAGATAGAGCGTGTATCGATAAGCTCAATACTCCGATAGCGCATCCGAGACGGTAGGAATTAAAATTTTCTTCTCTTATTCCGGTCTTTATAACGGCTGTTATCAGCCATAGCATGACCAGGAGAGCGGGCATCCCCATGTCACAAGCTGTTTCTAGATAATCATTATGAGCGAAATTTGCCAGGCCATTCAAACCTTCGGGCCTATATCGTGGAAATCCCCAGGCGAAGGTCCCGATGCCTGTGCCTGCAATAGGGCTATGCCTTATCATGTCAAGAGCGCCCTGCCATATCTTTAACCGCGTCGCGAAGGAACCGCCTGCCGGTTCAGCCGAGACAGACCCGGCTATGCGCTCAGATATCACATCTCTGCCAAAATAGACCAGCGAGACTATTGCTATCACCACCAACGCAAGGATAACTATCTTCTTTACACCCCCCTCCTTCTTCTTTGCAAGTATGCAGGCCAGCGCCAAAAAGGATATGGTCAGGCTTACCCACGCGCCGCGCGACTGCGCCAGGATAAAAACCATTATCATTACTACCAAGGCTGAAAAAGCAAATAATTGGCGTGCCGTCGAAGGGGGTTTCTTCATAACTAAAATTACGGTTACCGGTATCACAAGCTCCAGGTATCCGGAGAAATGGTTGTGGTTAACGAATGTTGCCGCTATAAGATCTTTGGGATCCCACCAGGAATGATTAAGCAAATTAAGATACTGCATAAGGCCGTATATCGACAACAGGGCGCCCATACCAATAACAATATAAAGGATACGTTTTATCGTTTCCCTGTCAAATTCGTTGACGACGAGATAATATATACCTATATAGCAGAATAGCTTGATCATTCCATATAGACTGTCGTACTTATAGATCGAAAAGAAGCATGATATTATAGCAAGCGCCGCAAATAGAAAAATGGGTATGCCGATAAACGTACTCTTGAATTTATAATGCTCGGCGTTGTTTGCCCTCCAGAGCCATGTAAAAATGAGAGCATAAGCGACAAGCATAATAATAGTAAGCGGCCACGTCCTCGCCCCGCCTTTCCACAGGGGAGAAAATACTATGAGAAAAGCCATACCGAGCCAGAGTATCCGTTTATATATTTTTTCTGTCATTTTTGTTCAACCCGCGCGTTACCGATATACAGGTTCCTGTCTTCTTTTTTATTACCGCCGTCATTGGTAAAAGTAATGCTCAAAACTTTTACGCCTCCATCCGTCTTGGCGGCGAAAGAATATATTTTAACGTCACCGCTATCGACGTAGACGCTGCCTATTATTTTACCGTCCAGAAATACGAGTATATAGGGATAGACGCCGTCGGACGGGCTTCCCCGCGCCTCCACCTTGATCAACGCGTCGCCCGCCGGAAATAACATAGCGCCGTATATTGTACCGGACCAACACATATTACCGTTCTCATAAACGCTGCCGCCTCCCGGCACCGTACCCTGCCAGCCCGATCTTGGAATTATGGCGGCGGGCGTTTCCCGCATACCATTTTTAAGCTTATCGATAATTTTGGAGTCAACCCATCGTTTCGTTTCGATCTCCGGAATTATCATCCCTAATAATTCCGGGCTCTCAGTCATACGCAAAACCTGCGGATATATATATACGGAGTACCACGGCTTCTGTTCCAGGCTATATTTTAATCTGTCTATCACGAATGCCCGCTCGTCTTCATTAAGATATTTCCAGGCGGCTAAACCTGAGTATCCCGTCCCATAGGCAGCATTGAATCCATTCGGATCGTCCGCCAGCGCTTTTTTGAAATTCTCAAACGCGTTGTCGATATACCCCCTCCCGCTCTCCGCATCACTGTAGGGGAGGTTTAAACCTCCCCTACGTCCGGAATCCTGAGTACCAATAAACAAGCTGACACATATCCGTCCCAACCTCGTAAAATATTCGGCACACCTGGGATTCAGCCGGGCCGCGCGCTCATAATACCCCTGGGCTTTTTTGAGCAACGGAAGAGGATTATCTTTATAAGCGCTTTGAGTAAATAAGAATTCTCCGAGTCTCGCGGGATATTTAGAGTTGAGAGGGTCTGTCTTTATGGCCAGGATGAGCCTATCTTCGGCATCCTTCCATAGGTATTTGGTTATTAGTTTCTCTGCGGAATAGAATTGGACCTCCGCCAGCAGCGGCGTGAGTATAATAAAAGATACTGCGGCAAAGGCTACGCTCAATATCACATTAATAAAGACCCGCCTGAGGGCGCTCATCTTCTTCTCGTCCAAAAGTCGTCCGATAATGTTCTGTGAAGCTTTTTCATACACCTCCATCGCCTGAACGCGGCTTTACCAGATCATAATGGACACTGCGGCCCTTGCCGGAGAGTTGCCGCAATACCTTCTTATCAAGCATATCCGCTATTTCACGGAACGCGGTGGCGCGGCTTACCTTTGCGATACTCACATATTTACGCGTCGTTAAACCACCCGTAAAATTCCCTGCCCCCGCCTCCAGTATGCGGTTCAAGACTTTCTTCTGGCGCTCATTTAACTGGGTCTCGGCATGCTGATTCCAGAAGTCGATACGCATCAATACATCGGCAATAATATCCCTGGAATGTTCAATAGACGCGGTAACGCATTTAATAAACCACAGATACCACCCGGTCACGTCGACTCTGTGCCTTTGTACGTCTTCCAGAATTTTGTAATACTCGTTCCTGGAACGCATTATCTCGGAAGAGATGCTGTAGAACCTGACTTTTAATTTCTCATCCTGGGCCAAGGCCATATCGGTTATTGCGCGGGCCAACCGGCCGTTACCATCCTCGTAGGGGTGCATTGTCACAAAACGCAAATGGGCTGTCGCCGCGCGTAAGATCCCATCCATGCGGCCGGGTGATGAATTCCACCATTTCAAAAAAGACCGCATCTCTTCATAGAGGCGGTCTTTCGGCAACGCTTCAAAATGCACCTTTTCTTTTACGATAGGCCCGGACACTATCTGCATGGGCTCATCGCCGCGCATTTTCCCGGTCCTGATCTTTCTTAACCCGGAATAGCCTGAAGGAAACAGCGCCGCATGCCAGCCGTTAAGCCGTTCCAATGTCAAAGGTTTATCATGAAAACGCACCGCATCCAGCAATATATCCACAAGGCCGTCAATGTTCCTATATGCGCCCCGATGCCGCGCGGCATGCCGAGCCTGCCAGCCACCGATGAACGAACCGCATCCCGGTTAAGCCTTTGTCCTTCGATCTCCGCGGTCCGAACGGCTTCCTCGACCAGGATAGCTCCCTGCGCCTCGGTTTCAAGCTTGATATTAAGGGACGCGACGCGCCCTAACAGCTTACCTTGCAGGATCCGCAGCCTGCTTAAGGGTTTGAGCAAAAGAGCTTCATCGTATTTAAAGTCAAACCAGTTTTTGCGCTCCCAGATATATCTCATTAGCCTGATCCTCCTGAAGCGATTATACAAATTAATCGCTTCAATATATGAAGCGATTATATCATACAATTACCTCAAAAGCAAATTTTTGTGCTACATACCGCGCACGAATTCCGGGAAAAGCATAATTTTACCGGCATCGCCTTGAACTTACGCGTTGATGCCGAGGTAATTCCATAAACACTTTCCGGGATCAATCCGTAATAAGCAAGCGCCATTTCAAAGTAAACATATGAGGGCGCGTAAATCCGGTTTGCGATCTCAAACAAGCGATTCTCATCAAGCGACAGATCGGAAAAAATGTAATGCCCCTTAATTACTTTCTTAAGATACCCCTTCTCCCGCCATTCATTAAGCCGCCTGCGTTGAAACGTGGGATCCGCCTGCCGTATGTCGGAAAGCGAGAATACCGGGAACCCTCCCATAATCTTTCTGAATTCTATATATTTCATATATTTCTCCAAAGTGCTATATTTAACATCAATAAGAAATATATCATATTTCACCTATTTCGTTAAGGGATGGCATATGCAATAGATTAGCGCGGAGAAATTCTCCCGACGTAGGGGAGGTTTAAACCTCCCCTACGTTCTCGTTGAGATACTTCTTTACGCTAAACTGTTACTGGCATATAAAAATAAGTACGCTTGACAATATCATCCCAGTTGTATTTTTCAGCGATTAATTTTATTTGGGCACGCTTCTTGCTTCAGGTATTATATTTTTTGACTTTCAAAAGCTGTAAACAGAGGTTAAAAACAAACGCGGGATTTAGCAGGATATATCTCTTCCATAACCGCCTGGGTTCCTGTGCTAACCGAAATGCCCACTCAAGTCCGAGGTCCTGGAAAAATTTCGAAGGCCTTTTGAGCATACCTGCGTGGAAATCAAAAGCCGCGCCAACCGCTATTGTCGCGCCGCGTATCCGCAAACCGTGAGCGGCAATCCACTTCTCCTGCCGCGGACATCCTTTTCCCACGAATACTATTAGCGCACCGCTCCCATTAATCGTATCAATATCTTCCCTGTCTTCATCCGGTGTCGTATCCCTGAACCTATCCGCTTTAACCCCAGCCACAATAAGACCGGGACATAGTTTTAATAGATTCGCTTCTAATCTTTCTAAAATTTCTTTTTTGCTGCCATAAAAAAACACCGGAATCTTCTCCGGGGCGGCCCTCTCACAAATCTTAAACATAAGAACCGGCCCGCACACCCTATCTTTTATCTCCTTTGCCCCTAAAAGATTCAGCGCCCATTTGACGGGCTGGCCGTCGGGAGTAACAATGTCGAAGCTGTTTAGATTATGGGCCAGATCTTTATCGTAAAATCCCTCCATGAGGCCGTGCACCGCTAATGCCGTAACGCGCAGGGGTCTGCGCTCCTTAGCTGCCGATATAACAGCATCGATCGTGCGCGCATAATCGGTTAGACTCACACCGATGCCTAATATACTCAGTTTCCCGTTCACACCCGCCCCCTGCCTAACTTAATTGCCTTATCATATATCTGTATAAGCCCCTCGTAATGCTTCCCGGCGGAATATCTCTTTTCAAAACTTTCGAGAGCATAACGGCTCATATTAAGCGCTATTTCGCGGTTCGAGTAAAAATATCTGATCTTCGCGGCAAGGTCACCGGTATTGCCGGGCTCAAAGAGAAGGCCGTTTTTGCCTTCTTCGATCAATTCCGGCAGGCCGCCGATCCTTGAAGCTATTACCGGCGTTCCTGCGGCAAGGCTCTCGAGAACAGCCATTGGGAAATTCTCGTACCACTCTGAGGGAATTATGCTAACTGCCGCCTTGCCTAGCAACGCGGCTTTTTCCGATCCGGAAACAAAACCTAACGCGTCTACATTAGCGATATTATTGCTCTTAATATATTCTTTTACACGCTCCAGCAAAGGCCCCTCCCCGGCAATCTTCAGGAAGAGCGTGTCCAATATCTTATAGGCATCCAAAAGCGTTCTTATGCCTTTCTCCGGGGAAATACGCCCTAAAAAAAGCGCGTAAGAATCTTTGTCATACACCGGCGCGTGTTTATCGACGGCTACAAAGTTACCTTCAACCTCGATTTTGCTCCCAGGGAGGCCTCCCTCGATAAGTTTATCCTTAGCAAAATTACTCAGGGCGATGAAGATATCTATAAACCGGAGAAAGGTTCCGAGTTTCCTGTGAAACCAGAACGTCAGCGCGTATAGCCCGGATAAAAATACGCTATTCCGATAACATGTATAAAAAAAACAATGTGCTGTATTGCCGCTTTTACACTTCTCGCATATAACGCCTTTTCTGTAAAACAGGCCGTTCGGGCATAAGAAACGGTAATTGTGCACAGTTTGCACAACGGGTATCCCGTGCGCCTTAAGGCAGTAATATGCCGAAGGCGATATAAGCGGAAAGAGATTATGTACGTGCGCTACGTCGGGCCTTTCTTTTTCTATGATAGCGGTCAACTCTTTTACGGTCCGGCCGGAATAGAAAACCGTTTTAATAAAACCTATCTTTTTAAATAGGCCGTACCTTCTTATCTCATCATTATGCCGGTAATACGTGATGATGGCATGACCGCGGGATGCAAGAAGTTCCTTCTCGGCGCGCACTACGCTGTCCTCGCCGCCGGATGTTTGGTAGAAATTATGGATTTGGAGTATCTTCATCTGTTTTTCAGGTTGAAAGCCGGATCTTATGCAAAAGATTTGCAAAGGCAAGTATGGATATATAAATGAGGATATCATATGTCTGCCACGCGCCTATGGCGGAGCCGGTTATGCTTCCGAGCGTGATAATTGACATCACGCCTATATTTTCCACGATAACCCCTGAGAGGCCGCCTTCACTTAACGACACCTTTTTCGAAAAAAATGAAATGACTAATTCCCTCCAGGCGGATAAGAATGCCGCAAAAAACGGGATAAGGCCCAGGAGCCCAAGATTAAGCATAACTTCAATCCATGCGTTATGGATCCAGGTAAAATCCTTTGAATAAGACATCATGAAAGTTATCCTAGAACCCGCGCCAAATCCGTAACCCAAAAAAACGTTCTGGCGGATAAGCTCCCAGGCCTTCTTCCACATAAATGTACGCCCGGTAAGAGATTGTAGTTGTCCTATGTTCTGGCCTCTACGAAAGAATTCCATCGCGAAGCGAGATAAAGAATTCTGGCAAAAATAATAAATTATCAAAAAAACAAATGCACTGCATAGGACAGTTACAATAACTTTCGGCCGGCGTTGAAGGAACGCTACAACGGCCAATGATACAAAGACAGCTAAGAGCGCGGTTCTGCTCTGGGAAACGATGATAGTAACTACCGAGATAAAAAATATAATAAAATATAACATGCGATTTTTACGATCCAGGGCCAACATCATCCGTGAAAAACCTACTGTAGCGATCATGGCACCTATAATACCGACACCGTTAGCTGACACCAGGACGCCGCCAAGCTGTGTCCGTATAATACCATCGGACGGAGTGCTCGCCCAACCCGGAAAGAGAATCCAGCCTAACCACATAACCGACATAAGACAGGCTAGCAAAAACCAGCTCAAGTTCATAAGCAGAATTATGTTCTTGAAATACCGGCTATCGGAAAATAACATGGCTATAACGCACAGATCGAGAAAAAGCTCGAAACCTTTCCATAGCGTAAGCATATGATAGCTTGAATATATAAAAGAAAACACCGCCGCCAGAACATACAGCGTGAAAAATAAGAGCGTCCCGCTGAATAATTCTCTTGCGTTATCGCCGAGCTTTATAATAAATCGCGGTAATATAATAATGCCGGCCAGGATCACTATAGCTATGCGGAAAAACGCTGCCTCATCCACCGGGTTCTGCATAAGCTGATATCCGGTCCTGATACGAAATGTAAGAGACCCGACCAGAAGCAGTATCCATATAGCATGCAACAAATTGATCTGCGCAAACAGCCGGCACACCTTTTGCGTAATTAAAGGCAATAGCGCAATCAATGCAACTCCGCAGCCTATAAAAAAGAGTGCCCCTATAGGCAAAAACCAAAGGCTTGTGTAAGAACAATATAGCGTAAATAAAGATATTACAAGCGCGGTCGAAACGGTAATCTTTTCACTTAATGACATCCAGCACCTCTTTCGAGAACGCCACTTTTAAATACTTAAGATGTTTTCGAACTATCCACGCAAGCTCTCCGGCCCTGCCTTTAAAAATGAAATATGGCGCGCATACCGTGTCCAAGGTCAGAAGATAAGGAACGCTGAGCGCTATAATTATCCTGTATACGAATTCGACTACTTTTCCACTGTGTTTTCGATAATAGAAGAGGTGCGCCTGGCGGGCGAGAACGTCATATATCTTGTTATTGCCGGCCGTATTAGTCGAATATTTACCTATATGCATTATTTCAGCATCGGCCAGATAAAAATTTATCAAACCCATCTTTCTTGATCTATGACAGATATCTATGTCGTCCAGGTACATAGGCACACTTTCGTCAAAACCTCCCAACCGGCCGAATGTTTCTCTTTTAAAAAGCATACAGCTTCCCGAGAGAGATTCGCATTCTTCGCTCTTTTCATAATATCGATAAAATGCTTTACGGGTATACGGGATTGCTGTCTTTAACTTATTTAACATTTTCTCCAAAAGAAATATTGTAAAAAATTCTCGCGATATTCTTGGTAGTTTTCTTTTGCAGGTCAGATCCGGTATTCCATCTTTTTTCAGGATCCTCGGCCCCAGTATGCCTATATCGGCTCGCGCCTTCAAAAAATCGACCATCCTGTTCACCGCACCTTTGAGCAGTACCGTATCCGGATTTAATACTAATATGTACGCTCCATGCGATGCCTTAAAGCCATCATTATTTGCTTTGGAGAAACCGGCATTTGAACTCCGCGCGATTAAAATAGCCTGCGCGAATTCCTTCCTTATCATTGCTACGCTATTATCCGAGGAATTGTTATCAATGACTATTATTTCAAAAGGAATGTTTATCGTATCGTATGCCGACGCGAAGCATTTTCGCAAGACGTCGGCGGAATTCCAATTAACTATTATGATAGATAGCTCTGCCATAAAGTTACTTCCCATGGGGTATTGTAAGCCCGGCGATTACCCCTTTCACCTTTAATGCCCACGAATCCCAATTTAGTTCGTCTTCAAATCTCCGCCTTGCGTTTTCGCAAAGACCAACGTACTTATTTCTGTCACCCCATATCTCCTGTATCTTATCGGCGTAAGCCTCAAACCCGGCCTCAGCAGGAAGTAAAAAGCCATTGAGACCATCCTTCACATAAGATGATACGCCGCCTGTATCAGTTGATACTATCGGCAGCCCATACGCGCAGGCTTCACAGTAGACTATCCCCAGGCATTCGCTTCTCGTCGGCAATACAAATATCGAAGATTCCATATACAGGCGGTTCAGATCCTCTGCCTGTCTTGGATCATTCTTATCCAGGAAGCCCACAACCTTTATTTTTTCATGCGTGAAGCCGGCAGGAGGCATACAGCCACATATAACAAGCTCCGCATCCACCCCGCGCTTATTCAATTCCACCATGGCGCGAAAGGCTATCTCTCCCCCTTTGCGGATCCAGTCAACCCCCACGAGAAGCATTTTCAATTTATCGCCGGGATTTTTACGCCGTGCCATAACATCTTCCCGAGATGGTACAAAATCAAGATTTGCCCCGAAACGAATAATATTTATCTTTTCGGGAGAACACTTGTAGTGTTCGATAGCGTTCCTGGCAGCCCATTCGGAAGGATAGACGATCGTATCGGCTCTCTTTATTGACCTCGCCTCGGTCTGCTCGCCCCATTTTTTAGACACGGGAAACAGGTTTGTAAAAAACGGGTAATAATCTACCATGAGATCGAAGGTAACATCGGAAAGATATATAACCGGCAAATCCGTATCTAAATAAGCCAATAATTGACTTCCTTCCGGAATAAATAATACGTCGCAATTAATTTTTTTTATCTTAGATTTTATAACACGCGCGAATTCCATAGCTATCAATGGAGAGCGCAAATAATCAAACTTTCGGCGCAGCAGGATAGTGGTAAGCTTATTGAAAAGCCTGCCGGATAAAACAAATTTATTGCCCAGCGGCCCAATCGGTATGGTATTGCCGCAGTGCTTGGCAAGAGATTTCATCATGAAATAGTGAATGCCGGACCAGGATATTTTATCTAAAGGATCCGTATATGTGCAATAACCAATCTTCATTTGACAGCTTCCTTCTTATCATCGTCTAGCAGGGCGGCTTGACTGTTTTACCTGTCCGGCCAATTACTATGAAGAGGGTGGAGTTTTATTTCATTTCGTTTTCAGACACTCTTTTATTTTTTTTATAACCGCATAATCTGCTTTTGTGTATATCAAATCTCTATTCTCCGCAATAAAACCATGGTCAATATTTGTAAAATCGAGATCCATAATCTCAGATATTAATTCTTCAGAGAATCGAAACTTAATAACTGCGGCGGGGTTCCCACCCGCAATCGCATATGGCGGAACATCTTTGGTCACAACGCTCCCTGCGGCAATCACAGCACCTTTTCCGATTGTAACACCTGACAAAATTATCGCATCAACGCCGATCCACGCATCATCTCCAATAGTAATTTTGCCCTTTGATCCAGCTTCTGTTTTCTCACCCAAAATCTTTACCTTAAAAGGATATGTTGAAATGGTATCAAAGCGGTGATTGCCACCCAAAACGAACTTAACTCCCGAAGCTATGGATACAAAATTCCCTATTTCCAGCCCTTCATTATCTGCTCCCCACGTCATGACCTCAAGCGGCCCATATGAAAATTTTCCAATTTTTATATTTCCCTTGTCTATGGGAAATATATTTTTTACAGACGTAAAATTATGTTTGTTTAACCTGCGCCATTTCATCTTAAAATAGAGCAATTTTACTCTGTCTTCGATAAATTTTAAAACACACATGTTCCATCCTCCGTTTTGTCACCGTTTATCAGGTTGGACCGACGATTTTACCAGCTCGGCCGATCACCCCATGAAAAAATGCCCTAAAAAATATTGGGAACTGGACTTTATTTACTAACAAGATCTTTAAGCCCGATTGCGCTGTATGATACAAGGCTTTATACTTATTGATATCGTCATATCTATACTTGAGAAGCTCGTTCCGTATATAATAATAAAATTTCCAATCGGGCAATTTTGGTATGCCTATTGTTCGCCCCAGAATAATTTTCTTATGCCATTCTCTTCCTGAAAAATCACCGTGTTTTATTACGGAGTCCCGCGCTTTTATTATCTTATGACCATATTTTATTATTCTATACGCATATTCGCCGTCATCATGATATATAAAAAAATCTTTGCGCGGCAGACCAACGCTTTCGACTATACTTCTATGAATAAAGGCTCCTACAAATAACCAGTTGCCAACCTCTTTGATAGGCTTTGTAAACTCTACATCAGCATCGCAGTTCGAACAGAAGCATTTATCATTCCTGCTATGGACTGTTTCTAACAACCGCAAAAGAGACTCCGGCTCCGGCACTGCATCATCATCCATCACCCATATCCAATCGTATCCTCTTTCGTAGGCGCGCTTGATGCCCTCATGGAATCCGCCTGCCCCACCCGTATTCTCTGGCATTTGAACATAAAATAGGTGCGTTTTTTTCAAAACTGTATCGGCATACCCCTTTTCTTTGAGAAGACACGACGTGCCATCTGTTGAGGCATTATCTATAATGTATATGGCATCTAAAGGACGGGTTTGCGCCAGCAGGGCTTCCAGGCATTCTAAAAGTAACTTCTTTCGATTATATGTAACAACAACCGCGCAAACCATCTGGTTTTTATCCATTTAGCACCGTTTTGATATCAATCCCGTCTTTCAGGGATTCGGCTATGCCCTGGAATTTCCATTTCCCGTAACGCCCCGTTGACCGGATGCCATATTTTTCAAGCATCGTTAACGCTTTCTGCTTCCACTCCGATCCGGGATATTGCCACGTATACCCGGTCTCTATCCATGTAGGATCAACAACTTCCGCTTCCGCAATAAATTTCCAGTCGGTAAGCTCATCTACTATATCGCGGCATAGTACCCTCACCTGATCTTCGGCGGGACGCAAGCCGGGCAGATAAGCCTTTTCCACATAGATGCTGACCCTACTATTATCTTTTCTCGACGATGCAGGCAAAAAAGACGGATCGACGTTACTGTAAAAACCTACCCTGTGAAATCCTGCCTTACTTTCGGGGATATAGAGCCAGTGGTCCCTCGGGCATCGCTCGCCTTTCTTCGCACCGATATTCACCACAAGCACTGAAGTAAAAGGATCCGGCGAACCCGCTAAAAGCCCGGTCATTTCGAGGAGCTGGTTTAGCGGCAAGGTAGAGATAATGGTTTCATATTCCAGGCGTTCCCCGTCTTCAAAAAGAATCTCTTTCTTATCCAAGAATATCTTCAGCGCCCGCTTATTGTAATTTATTCTGCACTTTGCCGCCATATTATTAATAAGGCCATCTAATCCGTTTTGAGGATAGAAAAAAGACGCATTATAGCCGACCGCAGGGGTTCTTTCACGTGCACCTTTCATGAGAAGCTCTCTATCCACGGGCGTCTTAAAGCTATCTTGCGGTGCTATCCGGGCATACATATCGGCCGTATACAATTTGTGGAACGGGAAGAAAAACAATTCAGATAACGTCCTTCCGAAATTCATCTCGAGCCAGTCACGGAGCGTCTTAACTATCGTATTATCACTATCGATTATTTCCGCTAGAACTTTATCCCGAATATCCGGCGAAAGATATGAGAGATGGTTTTGGATGGGATACGGCACATAGAGAACTCTGTCGGGCAAATAGACTGAGGATATCCTGTCGTATCGATTGAGATCGCAAAAACCTTCCAAAAAATCCAAAATATTTTTGTCGGCGCCGAACATCCAATGCCCTCCCCCGACCTCGAACCGATATGTTTCGTCATCTATCCTGGCGGATGACTTCTTACCGTCGCGGCCAATATAGTATGACGCACAGATACCGCCGGGCATAGAACCAGCTTCGTAAATTTGTGCACCGGTTGAAAGGCCTGCGCTCAAACCTGTGATACCGGCACCTAATATTATGATATCTTTTTTCACAACTACCCTCTTAACCCCACATCCTACGAAATAACCTTACCTATTCCCAAGCGATCGTTAAAAACAAAATATGGAATATTATACTCTTTGCAGAATGTAATAAATGTAGTGCTCCAAAATGAATTTACGTCGTCACACAAAAGGATGCCTCCCTGCCGGATGTATGACATGACTATTTTAAATTCCATAAGTATATGTTCATCCGTATGCAAGCTATCATGCAAGAAGATATCTATGGTCCCCAGCTCTTTAAGAAGCTTCGGCAATTCCTCCTTCGAATCACCAAGAATGAGTTTCCATCTATTCTTAAAAGCTGGAGGTATAAGCCATCCGACTTCGAAGCCATTAGGAATATGCACATTAAAGCTCTTCCCGAGCATCGGATATACTACTGCGTCATTACCAGGCAAGTCTATACTATAGAGCATACCCCTATCATTATCCTTGAGGGCTTTTAAAATAAATGCGCTAGTTGAGCCAGGTCCCACACCAGTCTCCACTATTATCTGCGGTTTTATCTGTCGCACAATAACGTATATCGCAAAACCATGAATAAACTCAACCCATCCGCCCAAGTTCTTCTGCCTGCAAGCATTGCGAGCCTTTTTCTTCATCCGCATCATATAAAAATAAAAAGGCATGCTCAGGAACAAGATAGCAAGACATTTTAACGTCATAAAATTAGTGCCGCCAATTAGCCGTTGCGCCGTAGAAAACTCGAGAATCCCAGTGAACGTATTTTTGATCTTATCGGCTATTGTACAGATCTTGCTGAATATTTTAACCATTATCTTCATCGGCTTAAACCATATATACTAAATACATGATATTTTTTTGTTACATATATGCCAGAAAGCACCAGCACTATCACCTCTGGTAAAAGAGCGGCAATTGCCGCTCCCCCCTCAAGTAAGATCGGTATAAGTATAAACGCCGCTACCACGCTTATAACCGCAGCACACAAAACTATCCAAAACACGGCACGGTCATCTCCGAAATTCATCATCGTTTGAATCAGGAAAATATGCCCGAGGCCTTTCGCAAATAATAATGGTGCAAGAATGGATAACACAGACGTAGTCGCAAGAAAGGAATCGCCAAGAATTAGATGTACTATTTGTCGAGAAAACACGATTATACATACGGAAAAAAGAAGAGTGCCTAAGCCCACTATAGTTGCAAGCTTCCTTATAAAAATAACCGCAGAAGAAACTGATTGAGCAACAAGTTTACCAATATAAGGATACAATGTCTGAGTCAGGCGTAGCTGCAGGTTTTCCAAAGCCCTCACAATCTTTTCGCCAGCACTGTAAAAACCTACGATCTTATAATTAGTCATGAGACCCAACAGAAGCGGTACACCTGTAGTATAAATACTTGCTGTAATAGTAGCCACGAATAGGTACCAACCGTCTCTCATTTCATTTTTAACTTCTGCAAAATCAGGATATCCGAAACGTATCCCGAATCTTCTATGCACCTGCCACAAACTAATAATACCTGCGGTTATAAATCCGCACGAACTTATCAGGGGAACGTAGATATAATCCTCCTGCCGTTTTATAAAAATAAAAATTGCGACCACAAATATCAGTTTTGCCAGTAAATTTACTGCCGCGATAAACTTCATTCGTTCCATACCCTGAAAGAACCATATGGGAAAAAGCGTATTTCCAATCACGATACCGAAAGTAAAAAAATACAACAATGCGTCGGCTCTAAATTTAGATGACAAAAATATTATTACTATCAACATGATAAAACTTGCTGCGGTAAATATGCCCTTCGCCCATATCACGGAATTAAATATCATTGAAATCTTCCGATGGTCCGCTCTATGCATGGAAATGCTTCTAGTAGCCGAAAAATTGAATCCGTAATCGGTAAGAATAACAAAATATTGAATAAATGCCTGTGCAAATGCAATAAGACCGTACTTCTCCGGTCCTAATATCCTTACCAAATAAGGGAACGCAATAAGTGGTAGAATATAATTTGCAAAATCAACGGAAGAAAGACTGAAGAAATTCTCTACTAGCCGTTTCTTTTCGGCGCCGAATCGCTCATATTTGTCTCTACGTTTATGATTCATTGAAAATTTATTTATATATATAAATAAATATATATTATTTTCTTTAGTTTTTATCCTAGTTCACTATCTTACTCCTTAAAAAACAGCATGTGCCGATGAGGCAGGATGTTGATACCCATCCTGTCTTTCACACAATATAATAATATAGCGCTTAATATCATTAATATTACTGCAATAAAAAGTTTGTTCTTTTTAGTCATTTTCTGCATTGTTATGATTATAGCATTAAATTCAGGATTAGCCAAAAACCTATTGGTTTTCTTTCCTGACAGGGCCGGTGGGGCTTGTGACGGGAGTAAATGGCGGTAAATCCTTGTGTTCCGCCCCACCTTCCTTCGCTACGGGGCCGGTCACGCTGGGTTTAGGGACGAATGAGGTAATATCCTGTGTCTTTGACGTCGTTGGCACTATGGGTACAGGGCCGGTCGTGTTTGTGGTCGGAATAAATGCCGGAAGCTCTGCTGTTGACTTTCCGGCAGAATCTACAGGCAGTACCTGCAGGCCTATGACAGTGGCCTGATCAGGCGGTGCGCCGGAAGTAACTTTAGCCCCCTCTTCCTGCAGTGGTTTTTCCGTTACCGGCATTGGCAATTCCGGGACCTTCTCTTCGGATTTCGTGGCTGACACTACTGACGCGTTTGTCACCGCTCCATTTTCAACCGGCCGGCCTGGTAATTCCGGTTTTACAGAAATCGGTACCACAGCTTTTACCGGCGCGGGATGTTTCTCCGGTTTTGTCGCGGAAAATATAACCATAACGGCAAGCGCAACAGAAATTACGACTATTACCAAAATCACACTTAACAAAAATATATTTTTTCTCATATTTCCTTTTTACCTACGGACTTAAATAATGCAATTGCACCCAAATAGAGTCGTTATAATAAACCCATACGCCATACCCGCTGCCGAAATCGATAATGATATCATCCCAGCCGTCTTCATCCCCGTCGATATTACCGACCGATATGGACTGGGGAGTAGCTCCTGCCAGATGAAACCAGTTGTTCGCATAGTCGCCGTGAGCGTAATATGCCCACATGCCGTATTGAGGGCCGAAATCGATCATAACATCGCCGAAACTATTCACGGCCATGGTCTCGGGGCTAAGATCATGAAGATGGTCCCAGAAATAACAGTCATAATATATCCATATACCGTAAGGGCGGCCAAAGTCGACAATTATATCGTCCACACCGTCATAGTTTATATCTTTGACCACGATGGAATCCGAACTTACAGAATGCAGATGCTCCCATATTTCATCATTACTGTAATATATCCAGATGCCGTATGGATTGCCGAAGTCGACTATTATATCATCTTTAACACCGTCACCATCAGTATCGCCGACGGTCATGAACTTGGCGTTCAAATCATGCAGTTTTTGCCATGTCTCGTTATTGTAATATATCCATATGCCGTATTGCGAACCAAAGTCGACGATTATTTCCGCCTTTCCGTTACCATCAAGGTCGCTCGTAATCATGGATTTCGGGCTTATCGTGTGAAGCTGCCGCCAAGTTTCGTTATTATAATATATCCATATACCATACTGCGGCCCGAAGTCGATAATAATGTCGTCTTTACCGCTTGCGTCGAGGTCGCCCGCTGTTACTGACTCGGGGCTTAAGTCGTGGAGCTTTGCCCATGTTGAATTATTGTAGTATATCCAGATGCCATATTGAGTGCCGAAATTTATAATGATCTCATCCTTACCGTTACCATCGAGGTCCGCGGTAATTATCTGCGATGCCGATTCGAACTTAAGGTTGGCTGCCGTGCTCTCTTCATCCACAACAGCGGCTGATATCATTTGGCTTACTTCGCCGTCAAGAGTCTTTGCCTCCAGGATATAATCACCCGGAGCGACATTATAAATATTATAAGTGCCGTTCTCGTCCGTTTCGGCAACACCAGCTATCAGCTCGGATGAATCCAAAAGGAATACTTTGGCCATGAGAAGAGGCTTGTGGTCATAAGTAACCTTTCCCGCCACTTCGCCTCCGGTAAAATCATAATTAAAACCGTTGCCTTCTGAATTCGACGCGCACTTATAACGGATATCTCTAACCGTACAGGAGACCATGCCGCGCGAGGCAATATTTATCGCAAGAAAACAAAGATCGTAGCTGGAGCGAGGCGCAACAAAAATATTGAACTCCCCTCCCTCGGCTATCAGGTTCTCACTGAAGCAGCCGTTTGCATAAAGACCGTAATTGAACGGACTGATGTTTGCCGCAACACCGGCTTTGTAGGCGGAAAGCATGAACGACGAAGTCACGCCACTACCGCTGTTTGTAACAACCCCTTCCAAAGTTTCCGCATTACTGTTATCATAGGCGATAAAATCCTGCACTTTAGCTTGGCCGGACACTGTCTTTATTTTTGGGAGAGCTACGCTACCGCAGTCATCGCTAATTCTGAGACTGTATATGGACGGCGCAAGCGCCATCTCGTATTGGCCGTTAAGGTCGGTCACTGCCTCGGCAACAGTCGGCTCATCGGCAGTGCCGGCTTTTACTCTGACATTGTAAAGACCCGCGCCTTTGGCATTCTTTACATATCCCCAGATACGGTATCCCTGCGAAAGCGAAAAATCCATGCCTACCTTGTTCTCCCCGGGATTCAAATAAATGTACTTCCCGCTGAAAGCTAGCCCGGAGTTTACTATGGGCTCAGCGGATATTTTGCAGATGCCTCCCGCGAGTCCCTGCAGAATAAACGTTCCATTAGGATCGGTAACAGCGGATCTCGAATACGGATATATGCGGGATAACGCATAATCGTTATAAATTACGGTCACGCTCCCTTTCGGCGCGCCCAGATTATCATACACCACTCCGGCAACAGTCGCGCCCACATCTAAAGTAAAATCAATATTCGCGGCGGTCTCGCCTTGCAATACTGTCACCGTATCAGCATCATAGAAGGAATTTTTCTGGGCGTACCATTTCGGCGCATATTCGGTATTGCCGCCTGCCCGAACTTTAAACTCGCCTGCCGGCGCGGCCATGATATACGCGCCGCTCGAACCTGTCCGGGTGCCCGCAAATTTGGCACCGTCGGTGGAACGCGCGCCTATGTACTCATCTGCAAGCGGTGTCACGCCATCTTCTTTGTAAACGACTCCCGATATCACACCGCCGATATCGAGCGTAAAGTTTACGTCGTAGAGAGTCTGGCCATCCGATACGGTCACCATATTTGCCGTACCCCAACCAGTCTGCTCATCATAATATTCCTGTACATATGATATCTCTGCAATGATCTCGCCGCCGGATCTTATCCTGTAAGAACCGGCAGGAAGCGATAGGTTAAAACCTCCGGCATCGTTGGTCTGTGTCACGATACTGTTACCACCGGTAATGGGGTCGGCGTAAACATGGATGCCAAAAATTACTTGGCCGTCAGAGCTTCTCGTGACCGAACCGCTTATAGTACCATTCGCGAATGCAATACCGCATAACCCCATGAATATAAGAGTGCTGAAAATTAATGCGCATATTACTTGTATGCGTCTTTCCATGCGCCCTCCCGATTTTAGATCGCTTCGGACACTTCGTGCCCTCGCAATGACAGAAGTGGGGCAGGTTTAAACCTGCCCCACTGCATTAAATTGCGTTTATACAATTCCGCCGCTATCGTTATCCAGCTCGCCGGTTACCATTGATTTCGGACTTAAGTCATGGAGCTTGGTCCAGGTTGAGTCGTTGTACCGTACCCAGATGCCGTATTCGGTTCCGAAGTCGATAATGATATCGTCTTTACCGTTACCGTCGATGTCGCCGGTTACCATTGACTCCGAGCTCAAGCTGTGAAGCTGCTGCCAGCCAGAATCATTGTACTTTATCCAGATGCCGTATTCGGTTCCGAAGTCGATAATGATATCGTCTTTACCGTTACCGTCGATGTCGCCGGTTACCATTGATTTCGGACTTAAGTCATGGAGCTTGGTCCAGGTTGAGTCGTTGTACCGTACCCAGATGCCGTATTCGGTTCCGAAGTCGATAATGATATCGTCTTTACCGTTACCGTCGATGTCGCCGGTTACCATTGACTCCGAGCTCAAGCTGTGAAGCTGCTGCCAGCCAGAATCATTGTACTTTATCCAGATGCCGTATTCGGTTCCGAAGTCGATAATGATATCGTCTTTACCGTTACCGTCGATGTCGCCGGTTACCATTGATTTCGGACTTAAGTCATGGAGCTTGGTCCAGGTTGAGTCGTTGTACCGTACCCAGATGCCGTATACATCACCGAAGTCAACTATGAACTCTTCCTTATATATTGGCGCCATGGTCGAAGCGTAATGATAGCCCATATCCACAATACCGCTATCGACCACACCGTCGCTGCGCGTGGTCATGCCTGACAGGCCGAGGCTTGCAGACGTATCACTGCCCGTGTCGACACACGGCGAATTACCTGCCTGTCCGGAAGCTATCTGTCCGAGGCGGTAATTCCCATTCGCCTCGTCGATAAAGAGCGGGTCGGCATTTATGTTGCCGTTATACCCAGAAGCTGCACAGCCAATGAAATCTCCATTAAAGTGACCATAAGAATCATTATTGGCAACAACCTGTAATGTGCCGGTTGTGTTACACCCATAAATACCAATACTTGTCAAATTTATACCACCGTTATTGTGGGCAATTACGTTGTTTTTAATAACTATACTCCTGAGAGAGTTGAAACATATGCCTCCGGTTTCTCTATTCCCTACAATAGTGTTGTTCTGTATACTGACATCACCCGTACTACTATTACCCCAGCAGTTGATACCTGTTTTGTTATTTTTGTCAATAACACTATTAAAAACCGTGAGAGCACCCTGCCAATTGTTACCGGAATTAAACGCGATGCCTCCATTTGACCAATTAGTGACATGGCATCCCTTGACGATTACAGAAGAGACCTGATCCCAGCCAAAAACGTCTATACCCGGGCCGCCGTTCGTGATCGACCCGCTTCCTTCTATAAAGCAGTTTTCGATAAGCACTCCGGTCGAACAATACACCTGTATGCCGGTATTTGCGCCGCGTATTTTGCAATTCCTGATAATAACAGAAGAAGAATTTCCAACATAAATAGACGAGCTCCAGGAATTAGCCGTAACCTGCCCAATTACCGTTAAGCCATCGATCGTTACATTACCCTTATTCCAAAGCTCGAGAGGATTATTAGATGGATTCAATCCATGGGAATCGATGATCGTCTCGTTCGAGGCAATATCTCTCGTCCAATTGACCCCCTCATATCCGCCCTCGAGGACAATGCTGGACGCGCGCCACAACTTAAGCGAGCTGGCATTCTCCTGATACGTCCCTGCCGCAACGCGGACCTTTGTGCCGTTCCCGGCGCCTTCCGAAGTCGCATAGCCCAGGTCTTTATAAGGCTTGGTCCTTGTGCCTTCCTCTTCGGTAACCGCGCTATTCGCATCGACATATATCCTGAGGATAGCCTTGCCTGCCTCGGTATAGGTCTCGGCCGTGTGGCTGCCGCCGAAATTGTAAAAAGTATGGACACGGTAGTAATATTTATCTTCGGAATCGCTAATAGAAGTATCGACATAGCTTGTGAGCAACGGGTCCGTGATCGTAGTTACCGGAGATGCGCCCGCCATGTTGGCTGAAGTCGACCGGTATATTTCGTATTTCACTATATGGTCTTTGTGTTCGTCGCTGGAAGCGTCCCATTCAAGCTTAACCGAAGGCGCGTCCGCATCCCAGATAACCTGAGGATCGTCTTTAAAGACCGGCCCGTAACCAAAGAGGAAGTTCCAGTCACGCGGTCCAAGTGTCGGTAATACCTCACCCACTGTAGGGTCGGGCAGGTCATCCAAGACTATGTTAGGCGCAACGCCGTTATCCAAAAGCTCATTTATATTGTCCCGGACATTCTTGGGATTCGTGAAGAATTCATACAGGTCGACCTTGATCTCTATGCCGGGGCCACCCTCCGCGCCCGGTATCTCGGCAGGGATCGTGATATAAGGATGGTTGGCGGCGGTAAGGTTATTCTTTACGTCTGTCATCTTTTCACGCACATACTGCTCGCATTCCAATGCCGTATCTTTATCTTCCTGCCATTTCGCCACGGCCCCGTTCCACGCTTCCTCTGTAAGGTAATCATCCCTGTCGGGATACGATTCGTAAAAACTAACCATATGGTTTAAGCCATCCTCACCCCTGTTCAGTATAAAGGGGGATGCGAGCATGTAAGAATCGATCGCGTTCAAGAGCGCGGTCTTCGCATCGGAAAGAAAACCGCCCGCGCCGGCGCGGAGCGTGAAGAGCTGTATATAACTATTAAGGAAAGATAGGGGCGTGTCAAGCACACAGCCTTGATTAAATACCAGAGACTGCATATTCATATTGTTCATATCATATGCGGCATTTATCTTTGCCATGGCCTTTAAAAAATAGAGGGCCGCTTCAATAGCCATAGCGTCACCGTAATCGAGCGTAATCGTTTGTCCCCCCAAAACTATGGAGTCGGAAAAATCTTTTGTTGTATCATTTATCTTGGAAAGGTTAGCGAGCGCTTCGTCTATCTGGGTCATTATGCCGGTCGCGCTGTTATTGAGCATGTCCTGGGCCTGGGTTAAATCCGGGTACGGCCTGGCGGGCGCGATCTTTACGGCATCCGCGGCTACTATTCCGTCGGCGCTGGAGTTAAGGGTTACTGTGGCTATAGCGCCTGAAAACTGGAACATGCCGAGACAGCACCATCCATTGGCATTTTCGCTCTGGCTTGCCGTTACGGTAGTCGGACTGCCGTCAGTGCTCATGACATACTGGACTTTAGGGGCCGCGCCTTCACTTATGCGGGGCCACCTTGCATAGACCAGGTACTTCTTTGCCGTATCGACACCATTAAATGTCCATGTAGCGGTTGAGCCCGAACCCGCCGCATGCCATTTATAATCACGTCTAAACGCCTTATTACTGTCCGTCTCCGCTATCCATGCACCGCTAAAACCGGCTTCTGTGTCGTTCCTGATGGCGCCCATATATTCCAGTTTTACGGCATCGGCTATCACGCGTCCCGCGCAGCCATCAGCCGACAGCGTTATATTGACGGACCCGGCCGCAAGATCATATTCTCCCAGCGAGACCCACCATCCACCCCCGCCTCCTTTTTGATTTACTGAAACGACAGGATTACCTCCCACCGAATATTTCGCATCCCCGGTATTCGCGGAGTCTGAAGGTATCCATGCCAGGACCTTATAATATCCCGGCGTCAAAACATTCGGAGTCCATGTAGCGGTCCCGGAACCAACGCTATTTACTATAAAGCTATCATTATACGGATGGTTCGTTTCCGTCCTTGGCACCGTTATCCAGTTGGCAGGGCTGGTATAGGTAAGGCCGGTATCGTCGATTATAATATTGTCGACATCCGCGTCGGCAACGTAATTCAAATCTCCTTCGCTGTCAAATATCGCCAATCTGTCGCTGCCATCGAATATCTTGAGGTCTCGCAGTTTTGTCTTTAGCGCGCCGTTTGAGAAGATCGCCGTAACCGCGTGCCAGAAATTTTCGCATTGCCCGCCGGGGTTAGCCTCAAGCGCCGCGTGGAATTGTGCGTGCGCGCCGACGATGTCCATATCATCCGCAAGAAGATTCTTACCTTCGGCAATACCCGCAAAAACCGAATCCGGGAAAGACAGGGATCCCAATATAAGCAGAACAATTGCCGCAGCCTTAACAAAATACGATGACCTGAACATACGCGCCTCCGTTTTAGGCCTTACATGACCGCGCGGCTTAATGCCCGCAGTCTCTTCAGCCTGTCATTTTTAGAATTAAAATCCCGTAATTTAAGATCCGAATCTATTTGATCCGCCCTGATCACATTATTGTCAAATCTCAAAACACAATTACCGCTCGCGAAGATGCGGTTCAGTCCATTATCCCATTTTAACCTGCTGCAGACAAGCGTCCTCCTGTCTCCGGTAACCACATCCACCTTCCCGGAGAAGTCCATCTCTTTCACAATAGACGCCATCGGGTTCTCATCCTCAACGGAAGCATTCAGGAAAGCTTTCTTTGCCGTAATCTGGGAAATGACGGCGCCCTTCTCGTAGAACGTGATCGACACATCCTGTATTTCCGTTACCTTCGCGGGCGCCAAACGAAAGATGCCCAGTTTTTTAGCCGCAATACCCAGTTTTTTGCCCTGGATCGTGAGCTTTTTATAGGCGCCCCCTGCGGAATATTCGCTTAGATCGAACTCTTCAAGCGCCGCGGCCTTCGAGGAAATAGCCCTGGAATGTTTCGATATTGCGGAGATGTAGAATTTATGTAAGGCGTATATCGATATACAGCACAAAGCGATAATTAAGACAAGGCATATCGGAATGAGTCGCTTCTTCATATATATGTTAACTACTGTAAACCATACCAGGGATAAGAGTCAAGCTAAATAGCTGACTTTTTCCTATTTAATCTTAACGACTTGAAGTAAGAGTTTAGCCAAAAAAGCTCTCCGTCGTAGCCGACATTTAAATGTCGGCTACAATATCGTCGTGGGAACTTCTCTATGCTAATCTATTACGACTTGAAAATTGCGTTGGTAGCCATGCTTACATACTAAACGGTACCTAGCAGCATCATTTAGCTCTCCGCTTTCTATCTTTTACCTCGGAGTAATCCCAGTGGATAAAAGGCATTCCGTCGGATTCTTTAAAATCCCACGTTTCCCGGAAAGAATTTATAAATTCAGATGGGATAAAAAATCTTGCTTCATAAATGGCATAACCGGTTTTATCCTTTCTGTCATAAACCTCTATTCTTCCGCCTCTATAATCTTTATACTTGGGATTCATTATTCCTTCTTCGATTACAGAGAAAAAATATCTTTTTTTCTTAGCCACGTCTTCTCTCTAGATTATTATAGCTCTAGAATAAACGCTTCATATCAGGCGATATTTTTATATGCCCCTCTATCTCTTTAACTAATTTCTCTGATTTCAGAATAGCGGCCTTTACATCTTCTTTGGATTCTGAGAAAATGGCGTCATATTGCAAAGGATGCCTCTTACGTCGCATCCGCTTAAAACTACGCACTAAATCTCCGTACTCCTTACCGAATATCCTATCAACAAATTCGGTTATCGTAGAGTGCGTATATTTCGTTGTCGGGCGATACCCGTAGTATCTTATAAGAGCGTTACCCGCATGTATTAAAGCATCATATGCTGACTTATAAGCCGTAAGTTAAAATTTGTCGAGATTAAATTTTGCCGCGGAAATTTCATTTTCGGCAAATGTAAGAAATTCGACCAGTTTGTGTTTGGAAGTGCTTTCCTCTTTGAGCTGACCCGAACTAATTAAGTCTTTGAATTTCATTTAACCTCCCTTTCAAAATTATTTTCGGTCCTTTAAGGATATTCCGGATAAAAGAGTCTTTTTTCTTAACTCTTTCGGAAAAATCATCTAGTGAATAAATATTATAATTTATTTCTCTCGCCACATCTTTTTCTACCTTTTCAATCTTTTCCATCAGGTCGTCTTGATCAGGATCCCCTATAATTAAAATATCTATATCGCTTTTCGAATTTTCATGCCCCGAAGCAAAAGACCCGTATATCGCGGCAATCTCTATCTTTTTTATGCCACCAATGATTTTCTTAAGCCAACCTTCTATGCCTATTGTTTTAAAAACAACGGATCTGAGCTCTCCGTACAAAGGATGTCTCTTATTGAGTGCGAAATATTTTTGATTGCCCCTTTCCCTAGAATTAAAAATTCCTTCTTTTCTCAATCGTTCTAACTCCCGGGAAAGATTGCCAGGGTCTATCTTCAAAATATCCGCTATTTCCCGCAGATACAAATCCTCATCGGGGTTAGTAAAGAAATATAAAAGCACTCGCCGCCGTAAATCCGATTTGGTAAGCTTTAAAAAGTCTGACATTTTATATATTCCTTATTGTATAAACACACAACAATTGTTGTATGTTTATACAACGATTATACACAAGGTTCTAAGTAATTGCAAGTATCAAATAAAAATCCGGTTAGCCAATTTTGATTACTATCGCGGTTATATCATCGTGCTGGTTCGATCTCGGCTCGAAGCGCCGCACATCCTTTTCGATATTTGCCAGGATCTCCTCCGCCGAAAGGTCTTTATACTTTCCGGCAATCGCGGCAAGCCGCTCCTTACCATACATCTCGCGGCGGGAATTCATCGCTTCAGTAACGCCGTCCGTATAAAAGATAAAGATATCTCCACCCCCAAAGCTCGCCGCCTTTTCCGAATATCCGCCATCCATAAGGCCGAGCGGCATCCCTTCGTCCACATCGAGAAATTCCGCGCTTTGGCCCTTACCTATATATAGGATGGGGAGATGTCCGCCGTTAGCGAATCTGACGGACTTGTTCTTAAAGTCGAATATCGCGTAGAGCATGGTAACGAACAGGTTCGACGCGGATTCCCGGACGAGCCTGGAGTTCAGCCGCGAAATAGTTTCGCGCGGATCGGGGTTAACGGCATTTAGACATCTGAATTGGCCGACTACCATGGCCATGAACAGGCTCGCGGGAACACCTTTGCCGGACACGTCGCCGATCATAACGCCGAACCTGTCATTGTCTATTTCAATGAACTCATACAGGTCTCCGCCGACCTGGCGCGCCGTTAACATTACAGCTCTTATATCCGCCCCCCGGACCTCCGGGACATTCTTCGGCAGGAAGCTCTCCTGTATCGTCCTGGCCATACCCAGCTCATATTCAGACTTCAACCTGTTCTTCCACTCGGATATATACTTACAGAGCGTGAGCGACAGGTATAGCAATATCATTATCAGGATCGGGCACACTACGTCGAGCCATATGCCGTAGATATCGAACAGGCCCAGGCACAGCCCGGTGAATACTGATATCAATGCGGCAAGCGCCAGAAACCCGGCGACCGGCCTTGTCGCAAAGGTAACAAATAAGACAATGGCACAACATAAGATGAGGACTATCAGGTTAAACCATCTCGACATCCTCGTTATGAAGTCCCCGTCTATTATCGAGGTAAGTATTTCGGCGTGTATGCCTACGCCGGGGTACACCGGCTCGAACGGACTGGGATGGATGTCCATTCCGGTGGTATTCAAGCCTATTATGCAGATTTTGCCTTTGAAATAATCGGGCTGTAATATCGGTTTCTGCCCTATTGCCGGCGCCAGATACGACTGTATAACATCTACATATGAGTAATGCCTGAATACTTTACCCCACCTGCCGGAATAATTGATTATCATTTCGGATCTCTCGCCGAGCGGGATGACCGGCCCGCCGGCGCACCGTATATATTTACCGGGGTAAAGCTTTACGTCGTTCCTGTCAATGCCGAGATAATCGCAGGCGGCCAGGAAAGAGAGGTTGGGGTATAGCTTACCATCATATTTTATATACGACGGGACCCGCCTGAATTTACCGTCGGGGTCCGGCACTACGTTTATATGACCCGTGCCCTTAGCCTTGGCGGCAAGATCGGGAAGACACTCGCTCGCGTAACCTTTGGCAGTAATGACATTCGACTTATTCGCGTTGTCGATATCGAAAGCTGTTGGAAGGTATACCCGGCCCGATTGCCTAAGGGCCTCTGCCAGCTCCGCGTCGTGTTCCTGGGGACTCCCGAAGAGCACGTCAAAAACTATCGCCTTAGCGCCGAATTCCGAAAGGGCAGTTGCGACTATCGCGTGGTAATTCCGATCGAACGGAAAGCGGCCGAGTTTTGCTATGCTATCGTCCCCTATCTCTATGACCGCGACTTTGTCTGCCGGGGCGGCTTTGGCCGGGCGCAGGAGAAATCTGAGATCGAGGATTCCGGATTCGAAATCATCGAGCAGACGAAAATACGATACGGCAAGCGCCGACACTGCTATTATGCACAGGACGGCAATCCTTAATATCTTTTTAACGGCGTTTGAGCTCATAAATTTTTTATATCACCGATACCGGCTATTTCAAAACGGGTTTGAGGATACCGATCCTGCCCAGAATGATCAATATAAGGCTGTAGAGAACTACGGCCGCTAAAAAGATAATAAGTTCCCGGGCAACCTTCTTTGCCTTCAGGACATCCTTTCCGGCCGTGTACATCATCAACACGCCGAGAAGATTGCTCAGCCAGTAAAATACAAGCGTCATAAAGAGAAAGTCTGCCTTAAAGACCCGGACAAAAAGGCTCGCGCATAGATACGAGATCGGTATATTGATAAATATGTCGTTCCAGAAAGTGAACGGCGAGAGGAGCCATCCGGCAAAGAATATGAGCCTTTTAATAAAGCTTTTCATGACCACTAACCCAAAGTTACAAGCGCGACGCCTTAACGGTATGGCTAAAGCAGTAGAAAGCCAAAAACGGCGTTGAAAAGAAGACCATAGCCCAACCTATGATATACTCATCAACGCCGTTTTTCAAAGCCTTCTTGGCAACCGGATCGGTTGTCGCAACAAAAAAAGCGGATAGTAAAGCGTATATTACCCACATATTATCGGGACAACCGTTCTTTAAGATTATTGCTGATCGGCGGCCTTGTCGTTATCTTCGACAAACCTTTTTATCTCTTCCAGATTTTCCAGGATCATCTTCGCCTTACTGATCCCGAAAGCAAACGGATACTTGTCGTTCTCGTCCCGCTTGATTATCAATACAGGCTTACCCTTATACTCGCTTCTTTCGATCATCTTCCCTCTCCTTGTTTATTTTTCAACTGCCGCGCCGCCAGGCGTGCTGGATCTTCGTTTCATATATCCAGAATATCCACACGAAAGCGAATATCTCGACAATAGTAAACGATACCGAAGCTCCAATAATACCATATTTTGGAATAATTATAAAGTTTAATAATAAGCTGAGCACAGCGCTTGCCGCGGTCTGTATCATCACGTCTTTCTCCATGCCGCATGCTATCAGGCCCGTGGAGTACGGAAGGTTGAATAGCACAAATACGAGACCGACTATCATGATATTGAGCGGGACGACCGCGGATACGTATTCGCTCCCTACCGCGAATAGCACAACCTTTTCGCATATAAAGATGCCCGGCAGAAGTACGAAGACGGTAAGGACAGCTCCCAGCTTTAAAAACCTGCGCGTCGTTTCCCGGAAAAGCGCCGGATCGCCGTTAAAGGTATGCGAGAGGCGCGGCAAAACCGCGTTCGTCAAAAATACCATAAATAGTATGAATGCCCCTACCACCCTGCGGGCAATCGTAAAATATCCGACCTCCTGTATCGGGCGGAACAGGCCCACGATAAATATATCGAGCCCGTTATAGACCTGCGCAAATATAGATATCGACCATATAACGAGCGAACTCGACAGGTACGAAAACATCTTCTTCAGATCGTCGATTTTGAGCAGTATCCTGAACCTGAGGATCCTGAGGTAAATAAACAGGATCGGAAGCGTGGATACAAAATATATAACGGGAGCCCGCAGCAAATCCCCTGGTTTTTTGACAAATAGATACGTGAGCCCCAGTTGAAGGACGGAAGCGACGGCAAATGACAGGAAGACCATCCCCATCTTCTCCACGCCCTGGAAGGCCCATTCTGTGCCCAGGGCAAACGTGAATAACATAAGGGATGTCAGGATGATAACGCTTTTAAGAATAGCCGAATACGGGGAGAGCAGCGTCGCAGCCACCAGCAGGAAGAAAAAAAGGCTCGCCGCTAAAAGTCGAAAGGAGACTATCTCCGCGGTATAATCGAAAAGACGCTCCCGGTTCTTTGCTATCTCCCGTATGCCGTAAGTAGACAGCCCCATGTCCACGAAATTGGCCAGGAAGAACATTATGGTAAGGGCATAAGATAGATATCCGAAAGAGTCCGGCCCCAATACCCTGGCAAGATATATAAAGAGGACCGTGCCGAAGAGACTGCTCACGATGTTCGTAGCGGCGAGCCATGTGAAGTTCCGCGAAAGTTTTTCCAACAACCGCTCCTACTTTTTCGTTAATTGTTTGAAAAGGTCGATATAACCCTTCATCTTTTCGATATCGTCCTTGGCCTTGCCGCCGCCATCCGCATTCTCCGCGATGGCCGCAGATATCTTATCTACGGCCATAGAGACGAGCGCCTCTTTGGACCTGGGCCCCAGGAAAAATTTCGGATCGGACATATCCCCTTTTATCTTGAAATCTAAGACTATCTCACCATACGATGTCGTAAAGTACTTGACGATGTCGGGCACGGTAGTCTCCCAGAACACCGCATTTTCATAACCCTGCTTGACATGAAACTTTATCCCGGAAAGCCGCAATTCATTGCTAGAACCTATCGCGCCATTATTGAAATCGAATATGAAGAGCCCGGAGACCCTGCCGGCCTTGAAGACGAGCGGCGAATATTTATCATAATAAGGTTCGAAAGGCGTTATCGCGACATCGGTAACATCGAACCTGTTGGCCATAGTAAGCCTGGGTGTCGTGGTATCCAGGGCTATTTTCCATTTTAAGACCTGGCCCATGTCGCCATTAATGTTTCCTTCGCCGGTAGTATCAAGAGCCAGTATTCTCGTGTAATGCTCGTCCATCATTACGTTGACATCGCCATTGATATCCTCGAATGTGATCATGCGGGGTTTGGACCGGACGAAACTATCTATAAAAAGTATCTTCGCGTCTTTGATCCTGAAGTTTTCCGGCAGTTTGATAAGTTCTCCGGGATTACTTTTTTCGGGCGCCTGCGGCGGCGCAGGCACCATGCCGCTGTTTTGCGCAGGCGCGCTATAGTCCGCTTTCTTTTTGGAGGAAGCCCTGGAAGTTTTTTTAGCGATTAACGCTCCCGCTTCGGACAAATTCAACCTTCCGTCATCAAGCCGCTCGATATCCAGGACAGCGCCGCTTATCACGGAATCGAACAGCTCGAGCCCGTCAAAAAGGGTCTTACCCTTAAGTTTATACCGGCATGTCACGCGGGATATTTCTATGAGATATTCCTTAGAAAATCCGGCAGGATTCAGGATCTTGACGCCGCCGAGAAAAGCCTCCCCTTTCCGGAAATCGAATTTCATGCTATCTATCTTTACATAGCCGGGGAGATTCTGCCTTATGAAAGCTTCGGAGGTATATTGCAGGATCTGGTAACGGTAGATGAAAATAACCGCCAGCACTACAACGAGAACCGATATTATTACCGTTACGGATTTTTTAAGCATCAGGGGTAAGGTTAGCGCTACTGATTTTCCCGGAATAGGTCCAGGAACCTGTCCTCATACGCCTTGTAAAGATCCCACCTGTCCAGTTCGCCCTTGAGCAATATCGCCTTCGCTTTATCGCTCGCGGCCTCGGTAAAGAGCTTTTCTATCTTCTCCATTATATAAGGCGGAACCGTTTTTTTAGTAGCGGGTGAGCGCTGCTCGGGTCCTTTGACTTCAATAGCCATGACATCCTTTACCCTGTCTTCGATTATGGCCATCTTTTCGTCCATCTCTTTTATATATTCGTTCAGCTCGGCGGTATCTACCCTGAATCCGAGTATCTTCTGTAAGACTTCGATGATTGCCAGCGAAGCTTTGGGGTTGGGAAGGCTTATTGCATATTGCGGCATAGTTGCAAGAAGACAGACTGCGTCGAGATGTTTTTTCCCGGCGAAACCCAGAAGAAGTCCGTTAAGTCCGGATATGTGGCCGTTTTCCATGGGAGCCAGTCCAAATCGCCTTAACGGCTCACGCAGCTGCCGCGTATTGACCGCCGAATAGACCTGCGGCGGTTCTTTATGGCTGAGCGGCACCGGAAAGGCCGCGCCCGTATACATCCTCTTCACCTTAAATTTTAAAGCAAGGTCCAGCACTTCTTCCAAAAGGACGATCCCCTCGGTTCCGGGCAGTTGGGCCTCGCCTTTAAATATGATCATATCTGGTTTTTTCGTATAATAGAACGTATTCTTGGGCATGGGCCCGAATGCCGCGAGACCTTCGTCGACGGTCACCGAATCGATTATCGACATAGGATCGACCTCGATCTCGGCGAACTTCACGGCATTAAGCTTACGCTGGAGATAATCGACCACACCGAGCGCTACACTGCCCATTCCCGGCCACCCGGCCAGCATAACAGGCTCCACGAGCCCTATCTCTCTATTATATTTTATTTTATCCATATCGTCATAGTATATACCACTTCCCGGCGAACTTCAATAATATGCACACAAAATACGGGATCTTAGAATAAGGAATCCGATCCGCCCCAGAGGCCTTTGCCGCGCTCCCTGGCTTCCTGCTGTAACTTCATAAAATAATCGGCATGTTTTACATTCGGCGGTATGGTCATCACCTGGCCATAACCCTCTTCCAGTATTTTAGCATTTACGAATGTCCCGTCGTCTAGATAAGCATATGCGAGAAGCCTGCCGTATTTGTCGAGCCGCCGGATATCCGTTTCGATACGTATACGCTTCCCTTCGCATAGCCGGCGCGTAAAATCCGCTGCGCGCTCGCCCATACCTTGGATAGCTTTGATATCCTTGCGGCTCCTCCTGGCATCCCGCAGCAGTTTTTCACTATAGTGCAATTCCGGCGTATCTACGCCCAGCAACCGAACCCGCCTGCCGTCGGATAGCTTCAGAGTATCGCCGTCTACCGCCTTTGCGACAAAGACCGTTTCTTCCTTAGCAGGCTCTGCCGCAGGCCTGTGCGAAGTCATCAGGAACCGTGAGCCTGCGTATACCAGAAGCGCGAGGGCCAAAACGGATATCTGTATCAGTTTAAGTTCTTTGCGCATACCCTTATCCGCTCCAAAAAAAAGCCTCCATCTGGATCATGTCGGATAGAGGGAGGCTTCTTTTGAATCTACACTGCTTTGGCTAATAATATATCTCTTCTTCGGAGACCAGCTTACCTGTCGCGTCGTAATGTTTAACTATCTTCTTCTTGCCGCCTTCCGGCACCTGCTCTTCCTGGACCTGTATATTCTGCTGCTGCGCCGGCGGCTGGTACTGCGCCTGAGTCTGCCTGGCCGGCTGTGATGCCTTGCGGCGATATACCCTTTTCGGTTGTGATGGCGTAGTTATAGCATCGAGAAGCGCTCCGCCGATCACGCCCGTCCCGGCCCCGATCAGAGCGCCCTGCCCTGCGTTACCGCCCGATGCGCCGGCCGCGATCGCTCCGGTGCCCGCGCCAAGCAGGCCCTGCTTCAATACTTTCTGCGTAGAGGATTCCTGGGCAGGCTCTTCGTAGTATTCCTCTTCGGCCTGATCCTCGTAATAATAATCATCCTGCGCCGGCGCCGCGCGTCTGGAAGAGGAACGCTGAGGAGTAGTTATAGCATCCAGCAGGATGCCGCCTATCGCGCCTGTCCCGGCGCCGATCAGAGCGCCTTTGCCGGCATCGCCGCCTGAAGCGCCTGCCGCGATCGCTCCTGTGCCGGCTCCAAGCAGGCCTTGCTTCAATAAGTTGCGCGTCGCATCATCATCCTGACAGTATGCGCCGCCGGCCGCAACCGTTACCATTAATAAAATTGCCACGGCCCACGCCGTCAATCCGCGTATATTCATGTTAGCTCCTCCTGAAATTTGGGATCATAATCGATACTAGATTATACCGCTAAAACGGAAAAATTCAAGTTAAAAGCTCCCGGGGGAATATATTGTCCAGCCCCAAAATGCAGGCGGGATCGAAGGCCTTCTTTATCCTTGCCATATCGGCCATCCCTTTTCTGCCATACATGACTTCGAGATATTTATGCTTTAACTTCCCTATACCGTGCTCCGCAGAAACGGTCCCTCCCAGGGATACGCCTTTTTTTGCAAATTCAATGGACAATCTTTCGGCCGCGACGGCTTCTTCCGGGGATTTAGGCATACTATTAGCGTGAAGGTGATTTTCGCCTATGTGTCCGAAGACGATATGGTCAAGGCCCGTCGTCTTAAAAGATCCGGCATAAAACCGGAGCATCTCGCCCAGCTTGCCGTCCGGGACCGCGATATCCATGCTGAATTTCCTGAACCCGTTGCGTTTCACGCGCTCATTGACCGTTTCCGGGATCGAATGCCTCAGGTCGAGAAAGAGCTCCGCCTCCTTATCGTTCATAGCGACCCATGTATCGTCGAGAGAAGAATTATGCCTCGGGATCATGTTGTTCCAAAACGACATGACCGCATCGCTATCCTTGCCGCTCATATCCTGCTCGAAGAATATGGCCGCAAGAGCAGCGTCCGGAACATTTCGGTTGCGCTCGCGTAATATAGCAACGGCGTTACGATCAAAATACTCCAGCGATAACACATCCAACCCTTTATCCCGCCTGACCTCATCACAAAATGCCCAGGCCGCCTCTTCTTTTTTAAAGAAAACAAAAGAACTAAGGAACGCGGACGGTTTCGTTACCAGGGCCATCTCCACTTCTGTAATTATCGAAAGCGTCCCTTCCTGGCCGATAAATAGGTCTATAAGGTCCATACCGTCATGCCAAAAATATCCGGCGGAGTTTTTTGTATCCGGCATCCGGTACCGCGGCGGGGGTATCTTTATCCGGCGGCCTGAAGGAAGTTTTATCGTTAAATTATCCTTCTTCAGCAATATGTCACCGCGCCTAAGCTCGAAGATCTCGCCATCCGACATGACCATCTTTAATCTTTTCACATAACGTCTCGTCGGGCCATACCTGTAGGATCTTGCGCCGGACGCATTCGTCGCTACGGTACCGCCGACAAAAGCGGTACTCTCCGTCGGATGCGACGTATAGAAGAGCCCTGAGCTCTCCGCGCGTACTTTAAGGCTCTCGACGAGGACTCCGGCTTCTACGGTTGCCGACCGCATAGCGTCTGAGAGACCGATTATCCTGTTTAACCTCTCCATCGACACTACCGCGCCGCCGAAAGGAATACGCGAGCCCGTCGTCCCGGTGCCGCCGCCCGAAACCGTTACGGGCATCTTCCGCGCAAATGCCCCGGACATAAAAGAGACGAGCTCCGGGACCTTCTCCGGGATAACAACCTCCTCCGCATACCCGCCCTTGAGGTTCGATGTGTCCTCGAAATAATTCGCTATTATATCTCTGTCCGATTTTCTGATCATAGTTTAAAAAACCCGGCGGCTATTTGCGGAAAAGATACCACAAAAGATCGCCGGGTTAAAATTATCTCCTGTTCAAGGATCAGTTAGCAGCCTCTTCTTCCGAAATCAGTTTCCCTTGCTCGTCGTAATGTTTTATCACTCTCTTCTTCACCTTCATGTCGGAAGGAACTTCCGCGCCTTCGGTCACAACCTTTCCTTCGCTCGGCTCCGGCACATCCTCCGCTATGCGGCCTTTCTTGCCGGACTGCCGGCTGGACCCGACAAGCGCACCGCCCACAGCGCCGATACCGGCGCCTATCAACGCGCCCTGACCGGCATTTCCGCTAGCGCTTCCTATCGCCGTTCCCACTCCGCCGCCCAGGAGCCCGCCCAATAACGCGCCTGTCAATGCCCCGCCCGATCCATCCGAATCCTGATCGTCATCGGAAGCGTAAGAGTTACCCGCCGTAAAGGCAAATACAAACATTGCCGCTAATATAATAGAAACTATTTTCATAGAGCGTCTCCTTCGGTTAACGGATATATTATAGCCTATTGAAAGATATTTGCAAGAGGAAGTGAAACTCCACCGCCTTATTAGCGGCGGCTTCTTTTTTTACAGGGTTTCGCTCTTTCGGCGGAGCGAAACCCTGAACCGAAAGCCATTCTCACCACGCCCTTACAGGCATGGCTTTCTGGTTCATGGGTAAAAAAATACCGGAGGACTACTTTCTTATGGAATGGAAGGCTTCTTCGGCGTGTTTTGTCTGCCACTGACTCTTGAAATCGGAGAACTTCGTTTCAGCCGAAGATGTGTTTAGCGGAGGCTGAATGACATTTGTCTCGGGAAAAGCGGAGACGAAGGTGCGGGCGTGTTTCAGCTGCGTTAAAGGTATTGCCAGGAATGCAACGAGCAGAACAGCGGTCAATATTAAACCCGCCCGCTGGCCATTACTGATAACGGGAGCAGTACACAGATGCATATCAACGCCGCTTGTTAAGTTACCGGATAGATACTCACCGGCAATCTCCGCCGCTTCGTCTTTATCGCTTGCTTCCGTTACTATCTTTATTGTGGTTTTGTATCGCATAATTTTATCGTTAGCACGTTTAGTATATACTAACAGGCATTTCTTGTCAACATGTAAAATCTAAATATTTTAAATCTTAACAGATCTAAGGACGGAGACCATTTGCGGATGTATTTTGCCGTTAGTGGCAAGAATATCTTGGTCATATGGCGAGTAGACGCTGCCGTCGAATTTTGTAACCATACCTTTTGCTTCTTTAACAATTAAAAATCCGGCGGCGCTGTCCCACGCATGAAGATCCCGCTCCCAGAAACCATCGAATCTTCCGCAAGCTACATACGACAAGTCGAGCGCGGCCGATCCGGCGCGGCGGATAGCCATAGCCTTTAGCAAAAACTTCCTGAAATTACCGACATTCTTGTCTTTGCGTCTTCGGCCATACGAAAAACCTGTCGAAAGAAACGCGCCGGAAAGCCGTTTAACTCCGGAAACTTCTATCTTCCGTTTGTTTAGGTATGCGCCCTGGCCATGTTCGGCAGAAAAAAGCTCGTCTCTTATCGGATCGTATATAACGCCGACGGAAATTTCGCCCTCAGTCTCCAGAGCGATAGATACGCAAAAGAATGGAAACGCGTGTGCGAAATTTGTGGTACCGTCCAGAGGATCTATGATCCACCTGTATTGAGATCCTTTATCTATAGCGCCTATCTCTTCGGAAAGAATGGAATGGCCAGGAAAACGCGAACGTATCAGGTTTATGATAATGCGTTCGGATTTTTTATCGACATCCGTAACGATATTGTCCCGCCCTTTATACGATATAGTCTCTATCTTACCGACGGAATTTCTAATAAGGCGGCCGCTCTTTAAAGCGGCCTCTATCGCTGTCCTCTTATATTCTGGGTCCATATTAGACTCTCTTTGCAAGCATTGCGCCCATTCGGAAAGCCCTGTCAAGTGTCTGCGGCCTTTTAATCATATCGCCGGGACCGGTAAGTCTTCCGCAAAATAACGCGCCGCGGTATTCGATATCCAGCGTAGTGAAGAAATGCTTCGTTATATCCATCGCGTTCTTGAAAAATTTACGGTTCTCATTCGCCGCGCAGCACAAAAAAATACCACTCCGGCGTTTATACGGTTTCGGTCGTTTCAGTACGTACTTTCTGACCCAGTACGATTCGAACCTGTCGATCATTATCTTGAGCTGAGCGGTGAGACTTCCGAAATAGATTGGCGAGGCTATTACAAGGCCGTCTGCTCCATCCAATTTTTTATAGACGAGCTTCATGTCGTCTTTTACAGCGCAAACGCCTTTTTTGCCGCATCGATAGCATCCCTGGCAGGGCATCAGGCAAAGTTCATTCAGCACGATCTTGTCAACGATCGCGCCCTCAAGCGCCGCGCCCTCAAGCGCCCTGTCCAGCAATACCTCGGAATTCGCGTGCCGGCGAGGGCTGCCGCTGATGCCTACTATTGAACGTTTATTGCGCTGACGGGACATTGGTCAGCCATATCTTTGGCTTCAGGAGACATTGCCTTTCCGGCAATTACGCGCGCTACATTATCGTCACCTATCTCGAAACAATCCGGGCAATTCGAAGCGCAGAGCCCGCAGCCGGTACACAAAGAACCGTCGATACTGATATTTGCCATTTTACACTCCTCTTACTTTTCGCCGCGGGAGTCCCCGGGTATCTTCAGCCCTATCGCCTCCGATATCTCGCGAAACTCCGACTCATTTATATCCTCGATCTTTTTACGGCGCTTATCAAGGTGTTCGTTAAATTTTATAGCCTTCTCCTGCATCATCTCATGCGTCTCTTCCGACCCGCCGTAAAGACGGAAATTCTCACCTTTCGTTATCCTGAGATGTCCATCCCTGGAATCGAACCCCAAACCTAACAATATCTTTCTGTAACTTCTGTTCATAATTTATAAATGCTATCTCCTATTCTTACGCGCTTTTTTACCAATAACCCTATCTCCTGCCCCTTCTTGCCCTCCTGGATAGGCGCGCGATCGAGCTGGATAGAGGCAATCCGCTCTTTAAAGTCGGTCGTGTGACCTTTGATATATATTTCGTCGCCGACCTTGATGCTATCTTTCAGGACCAGTAACGCCGCGGCCTTAACATGAGGAAAATAGTGCGTAACCTCACCTACTTTTACCATGTTCTCCACAGGTGATTTCGAAGCTTTAACCGGCCGTTTTTTTGCAACCGGCCTCCGCCTGGAAGAAGAACGCTTCCGTACAGTCTTTACTACTCTTCGCTTTACAGCCCTGGGCCTCTTTACTGCCTTTCTCTTTTTCGGCATAGGTCACCTCATTTTTTCAATATTATATTATCACCGCCGCTCTTTTGCAAGGGAATTGTCTCCTTTTAAAGGGCATATCCCGCACTGCGGAGCTTTTTTGCAATAATCTTTACCGAGCCTGACAATAAGCGCATGGTATTCGTTGAATATCTTCTTCTCCGGCGGTAAAACATCCATAAAAAAGGCCTGCACCGACTCATAACTCGCGTCATGGCTAAAGGCGTGATGCCGCGAAAATATCCTTTTAGTATAAGCATCCACTACAAATACGGGACGGCCGAAAGCATACAATAATATCGAATCACATGTCTCCGGACCTATGCCGTTTATATCCAAAAGCGCCCGGCGCAGAGAAGACGTTTCGGCCCGCGCCATCTTATCAAGGCTCCCGCCGTACCGCCGCGCCAAAAAACCGGTAAAATTCCTGAGCCGCCTCGTCTTAACGTTATAACAGCCGGCGGGGCGGATAAGCTGAGCCAATTTTGCCGTCTTAAGATCATGGAGTTTCTTTGGAGAAGTCAGGAGACCTGCCGCATGGAGGTTCCGGATAGCTCTTTCAACATTGGACCATGCGGTATTCTGCGTGAGGATTGCCCCGACGATAACTTCAAACCGCCCGCGGCCGGGCCACCAGCCCTGCGGGCCGTAAAACGCGTAGAGCCGGTCGTAAATATTCCGCACTTCTGCGGCGCCGGCGCTATTCTTCGGAGAGCTCTGTTTCACTGCTTTGTTTCTTGCATATCCCTCTCTTCGAGGATTGTATGAATTCCACCAGATGGGCCAGCTCTTTCGAGGGCCTTAGCTTTTTTATCTCTTCGACGGCCTGTGAGGTATTGAGATCCGACAGATAGAGCAGTTTAAAAGCCCCTCTTATGTCGTGTATCAATTCACGCGAAAACTTTGCCCGCCTTAAACCTATCAGATTGATCGCCCTCACGATGGACGGACCCCTCACCAGCATGTATGGCGGGACATCTTTATTGACACCCGAAAAGCCGCCTATTATCGACAATCTTCCTATGCGGCAAAATTGATGCACAACGACGTTGCCGGAGATGAAGGCCCCGTCCTCCACGTTGATATGTCCCGCCAGTAATGCGCCGTTGGCGAGTATAACATTGTTCCCCAGGCGGCAATCATGCCCAATATGGGAGACGGCCATAAGATAGCAATTATCACCGACGGTTGTAGGCGAACCCTCCAGCGTGCTTCTGTGGATGGTCGCATGCTCCCGTATAACGCATCGCTTACCTATCACAAGACCGGTCTTCTTCGCTTTATCGAAGGTAAGGTCCTGCGGCAGATCCCCCAGGACAGCGCCCATGTGCACCTCGGTGCCTTCGCCTATAGCCGTACCGCCGCAGATGTACGCGCCCGGCCGGATCTTGACGCCCGGTCCGATCTCGACACCATCTTCCACTATCGCGTAATGCCCTATCTCGACATCGTCCGCTATCTTTGTCAGTTTACCGATTTGCGCAAGAGGACTTATCTTTTTCATACTATCGCTTCTCTATACTTTCCAAAAGTTCATTTATAGCATTGGAGATCGGTTCGATATCGTCGCCTTTCCTGACGCGGATCCTTGCGCTATAATCTTTATGGTGCGCAATCCTCTTCATCTCCCTCTGGAGCCGCTCGATGGGACCGGCAAAACGATGGGATAACACGATGCCCCAGAATATAAGGATCAGGACGAGAGGCGGCAGTCCTACCAATAACATCATATTTATCTTGTGAATTACCGGAAAAAGATTAAGCGCGATATACTCGGGAACACCTAATTGTTCCGCCATTATCTTGAATATCAGATAATAAAGGCATGCTATCGAAAATATGACCGGCACTATAATGGAGACCGTGAGCAGTAACAGATAATGAAGCTGTATCCTACTGCCCGTAAGATACTTGGTTCTCAGGAACTTTGCCCTCATACCCACCTCCGATTTGTTATTATCTAACTCTGACAAATCGTCCCGAGCTGCCACTGTCTAACTCCGGCAGCGAGGGGCTACCACAATTTAAATCTAACTCTGACAAATCGTCATTATTCCTTATAGCCTACTTCTACTTCATCATACAAGCTGACTGCGCTCGTACCGGTATGTTCGGTGTTGGTCATAAAAGCCACCGCGCCGATATTGTATTCAGGCGGACGGCCAAACAGCTTCACATAGTCGGCATATATATCCCTATTTTCTACGAGCCACTCCTTATCTTTCGCCACCCCCCGCTCCAGGACTATAAGCTTGATATTATTCGAGTAAGGGCTCACGCCGGTACTTCCGGCAGGAAGCGTCTCCGCCCAGACGTATTCCAGGACTTTTGAATTAGTTATAAACATGGCCGGGAATATGACATATACCCTTGCCGCAAAATCATCTTCGTTCTCTTTTTCCAGGGATTCCGGATTTTTTTTAGCAGGAAATTTCTCCACCCGCCACTTCCAGGAAACTACAGGGCGTCTATTCTTCGCGTCGAGATTTATCCTGTAATAAACGGCCGACGCCGCGTTGTTGCTCACCGCCCTGACATACGAAAGGCTCCCCTCTTTTTCGACCTTGTATAGAACCTTATCCCTGAAGACCTTCTCTTCCCACTCCTTCAGGGCGTTTTCGTCCGAAAATGAAAAAAGCTTTACGATCTCACACTTCAGGACGGGGCGGCCGCCCTGGAGTCTCTGCGCGATCTCCTGCCTAAAGAATATCAGCAGGAAAGATATGACACCAAAAATTATTATAATGGCCCACCTGGCAATGAGCCGCTTCCTATGGCGATATTTCATCTCGTATTATTCTATTTTGAAGACTACTGAAAGTCAAATAAAAAACCCCGCCCGGAAACAGGGCGGGGTTTTTTATAATACACTGCTACTTAGAAGCTCACCTTCACTGAACCAACGAGATCTGTGGCTGTGTCGGCTTTACCATCATAATAGACCGTGCCGGGGACGAACCATCCGGCAAGCAGGTTAAAGCTGACATCTTCCGTGTAATCCCAATTGGCCTGCAGGTCAAGTTCCTGGCCGATAAAACCAAGGGTCTTATCGAAGCCCTGACCGTAAGTGGTGCCACCCAGGCCCTGGGTAGGGGCTGAGTTAAGATAAGCCTGATCGTTCCAGAACAGGTTATAGTTAGCCTTTAAGGTAAGGCTATCCATGGGCTGTATGCTCCCGAGGAATATAACCTGATGCTGGTTGGTACGGGAATCATCCGCGCACGACTGCGAATACGTCGCCCTTGCCGGATATCTGGCGGTCTGGTAGAACTTACCGATAAATTCACGGATAGCGGAATCGTATTTACCTCTATACATCGAATCCCATCCATGATACGTACCGGTGGCCATCCTGGGCTCGTCTTCGGCTTTATTTCCGGAGTAGTAAACATACTCCGCGCCGAATTTCGGCTTCCAAGAGTACTTTTCCGTGAAGTATCTGGCCTCAGCGCTGAAATCGAGAGCCATAGCTAAGCGGCCTCTCGACACATTCTGATGCTGATTACCTACATATTCGCCGCCCTGGACAGCGCCTTCACCGGCGAGCGTTAACCAATTGATCGGATCGAAACTGCCTCTCAAGCCCACAGTATGCACATCGTTGGTGCTATTCTTGAGATCGGTCGTTACGTTAATCTGGCGATCGGCTTTGTAGAACCAATAACCTTCGGCTTCACCGTTCATCTTATTGAACTTGTAGCCGATGTTTACGCCCCACAGATCGACATTGTCACGAGCCTGCACCGAATCTTCATATATGATCGCATAGACGCCTGTGATGGTCCATGGATCATAGTCCAATACGGCCTTCACTGAATCAAATGAATTCATAGCCGTATATTCCGGAGCCGACAGGTTTCCGGGAACAAGCGTATTGGTCGTGTTCCACATCGCGCCGGCGCCCGTTATCTGTTCCAGGTAACTTAAAGCGGAATTGCCCGGATTCTGCTGGTTCGCGCCAATAATGAAACCTTTACCGAACCACAGGTCCTGACGTCCGATCGTTAATGTAAGAGGCGAATAGATGAAATTCTTCAACTGCACATATGCCAGATCGACCATTACATCGAATTCTTCGGAAGTCGGCAGGTAACCACCGCGGCCATTAGGCGTAAGATCCGTAGTCTGAGTTGTTCTGTTTACCGCAACGTTCCAATCTCTCTGGTTCAACATCCTTATTACCGTAGTGACGTTATCGGTGAGATCGGCATCGACCTGGACAGCGGCAACTGTCATGGCCCAACTCTGATTAGTACTGTCAACCTTTGTCACGGAAGCATTCGTATTTATGTTCTCGTCTTCCTGGCTGATCAGGGCATAATCATTTCTGTAAATACCTCTCATCGTAAGGTCACCGCTGACCTTCACGCTCTGTGTTTCGGCGTATACGCTTCCTGTAACACAAAGCGCGATCGCTAAAACGCAAGCTACTTTCAAAAACCTCATGATTCCTCCTTTAAAGGATTTTTGTATGAATAAATATATTTCAAAGTTTGGGCTTTTATTCCAAAGATCTTCGACATTGTTCCAAGCCCTTCTATATGTCATTTTACTTCTTTATCTATATCACCACATCTTGATAACTTAGGGCTTTTTAATCCACCACCTCCTTCTTTGCCAAGACTTAAGCTATCTATGGTGTTATAGGCGAACTAACTTTTGTTAATAAAGTATACCATAGAAGACGAATTTGTCAAGCAGGATTGCTTATTTCTTCCTAACCAGGCATTCGGAATTTCTAAGTACTTGATATATATCGAGTTGCGTCATTCCGATAGCGCGTAAAATAGAGGTTGCTTTTGATAGCGTAACAATGTTATCTCCGCTATGAGCATCGTTATTGAGTATCAGTTTTGCGCCTATTTTTTTTGCCATCCTAAAAAGCCTCTTATTAGTACGCGAATGGTTCTTGCGTGTTGTGATCTCCAGATAGACGCCGCGCTTTTTGGCAAGTTCGATATCGCTATTCGTGATAAGGCCCGGGTGCGCCAGTATATCACAGCCGGCTTCGATAGCGGCCCTGTTGGTTCCCGGAATTACCGGCTCAGAGATCGTCTCGCCGTGCACGACTACGATCTTCGCGCCATGCTTACGCGCAAATTTCACGAGTCCTTTTATCTCCTGGATAGGCGCGTGTGTAATCTCGACGCCCGGTATCGCGCGGATATTCCAATACCGGTTTAATACTTTGCAGACCCTGACGATCCGCGGCAGGACAAAATCTATATTGGAGGAATCGACGTGGTCGGTCAGGGCGATCGCTTTATAGCCTTTAACCTCCGCGCGACGGACAAGTTCGCTCGGTAAAAGTTCGCCGTCAGAAAAGAGCGTGTGAGTATGTAAGTCGATCATAAAATTTCTCCTGCGTTTGAGATATTATTACACACGGTAGATAAGGTTACAAGATTTTTTTTGCTGTATAGATCTTGCTTTACAGGTTTCATTAAAGTTGTTATAATCACTTTCACTCCACAAAACTTTCAGCCCCTGTAGCTCAGATGGATAGAGCACAGGTTTCCTAAACCTGGTGTCGCCCGTTCGACTCGGGCCAGGGGCGCCATGGTTCGACCTAGAGGACCAAGCGGTAGAATTGCTTGTGAAAGCCCTTGAGGTAGAAGTAGATTCGTTCCTTGAAAAATATTAGTATGTGCTCGAATATTGCGGAAGTTACTACACCGCAATTTTAGTGGGTATAGTTTTTGTACTAATAGAAAAACACTTAGACAAAAAAACAAACCCTGCAAAATTACATTGACAATTTCCGTCAGGCATGTATAATTAAACTATTCTTAAGAAGGAGTCTTTATGGGAGAAGCTGTAAACAGAACAAAAATTTTCGAGAAATACCAGAATAAGTGGGTTGCCCTGACAAGCGATGATAAGATTATAAGCGCTGGCGCGACCGTAAAAGAAGTTCTGGCGAAAGCTATTCAAAAAGGATTCAAGGATCCCATTATAGCGAAGATGCCGGATCTTAAGTTTGACTACCTATTATAATGGCCTATCGTTATCCCTACACCTGCATTTCAAACCCTGTTTTACCTACGGTAGCAAAACATCGATTTGAGCCTCTTATAAGAATAGGACTTCAGCGCGGCGATAACGTTTTAAGAATCGAAACCTATATCGACACAGGCTCCCAATGGTGTTTATTCGATAACGGCTTTGCCAAGCTCTTGGGGATCGGCGACTATAAGGATACGAAAGACAAGGTTTTGCTTTCCGGCGTCGGAGGAAAACAGCCGGAGAATATAGGGTATTTTCACGACCTGAGGCTGTTAGTCTTCAAAGATAACAAGAACCTCAAGATCCAGAACGCATGGCCCATAGACACAAAAATTGGTTTTCTAGATAGGCCTATCGGTTTTGCCGGAATACTCGGCGTTTATGGATTTCTCGACCAATTTCGCTTCAAGACGGATATTCCCGCAGGTTATTTTGAATTAGAGCCCATCTACCACATAGAAGATTAAGTCATTTTAAAGCGCAAAAACAAAAATGTCCGGGTTTACAACCGGACATTTTTGTATCTATTTGCAGCTCCTCTGGCTTACCGCTTAAAGTTTATCTTTAAAATTTGTACCCCAGGCCCGCGCTTATGATCTCCGCAGCGGCGGTTACTTTCGTTCCTCTGCCGGCCGCGCTATAGATGTCACCTGCGCCGTTATCCGTCTGCACGCCTTTGAAATGATGTTCCCACACGAAATCGAGCGATAGATCTTTTGTCAGAAAGTATGAAAAACCCGTTGTTAGATGGTGCTCCATGACAAGGGGCAAAAGAGCGTTCGCAAAGACTACATTCGACTGAATAGGGGATTTTCCGTAATTGTACCCGAGCCGCAGTTTCACCTTATCTTTGTAGGTATATTCCCCGCCTACCGCGAAGACCCACTGATCTCCCCAGCCAAAACCGCCTTGTATCGGGCTCCTGTTGCAGATCTTCACATCTGTCCAGTTGATATAACGGGTATCGTAGGTAAATTCGAAATTCTCTATCGGCTTGAATGCAATGCCCACATTTACTACGGGAGGCTCGTCTATAAGATGGAGACAGTCCTTATATTTATCATGATATCCCATCCAGGTGTGGCTCTCAAAAGAAGCGCCCAAATTGAGCATTTTGCTGAATTTATACAGAAGACCGAGCGTAAATCCGCCGCCGGCCGTTAAATCCCAGTTAGCATTTCCCCGTGTTTCTAAAAAGTCCAGCGACCTGGCCATATTGCTCCGGAGGGCCTGGATAGCAATGTTTCCGGTACCGCCAAAAGAGAGCTTATCATTGAACGCTACGGCAATCCCGGGCGCTACCCTCACGCTCCTTAAATCCATCATCGTTTCATAAGTGCCTTCCCTCATATAAAAGGTATTAAGCCTCGGCGAGGTAAAATTTGATCTTAAACCCGCTATGGTGAATATCCCGCATCCAACCGATGTAGGATATTTGTCCGTACCCGGGATACGGTAACTAATGCCCGCGTCTACTCCCGGAAGATAATCGACGTTGCTCTCCACTATCTGCCCGACAGCCGGAAGGGCAACAGCATTAAGCGGCGCCGCGGCAGAAGGGACCGTGCCTCCCTGCGTCTCCATCGTCACATCATGAGGCAGTATACTCTGGTACATCGCGTCGATCCTGTTACCTATCCAGACAAGACCTGCCGGATTCTTTACCAGGCATGACGTGTCGTAGGGCGAGGCGGTGGTAGCGCCTGCCATGGCCGAATCCCTGGCGCTGAAGCCCAGCTCCCTGGTGGCATTAGAAGCATAAGCAGATTCATTTACCGAAAGGATCAATATCCCGCCTATTAAAAGCACTATAAATATATAATACCTTTTGAACATACGTTTCCTTTCTTTTTTTATTGGAATAAGTATACACGAGAAAACAACAAGTGTCAAACAGGTAGGATTGTTTTTTAGCAGTATTCGTCCTGCACTAGCGATACCACATTGTATTTTTTGAGTTTATCGCGCCCCTTCAGCGCAGTGAGTTCTATAAGGAAAGCAAGCGCCACTATATTACCGCCCATCTTTTCGACAAGTTCTATAACGGCTTTACTGGTCCCGCCCGTGGCCAGGAGATCGTCGATGATCAACACGTTATCGCCTTTTTTAAAGGCGTCCTGATGTATCTCGAGAGTATCTTTGCCATACTCCAGCTCATATGTTACAGCATGCGTCTTGAACGGCAATTTCCCCTTCTTCCTGACGGGAACAACGGCAGTGCCAAGCTTGTAGGCAAGGGCCCCTCCGAAGATAAAACCCCTCGCTTCGATACTTAAGATAACATCGATCTTCTTTCCTTTGAATTTTTCGGCGAATAAGTCTACGGCCTTTTTGAATTTATCTTTGTCGCCCAGGAGAGTGGTGATATCTTTAAATATGATACCTTCTTTCGGAAAACCCGGAATATCCCTGATGGCTGATTTTAATTCATTCATAATTAGCCCCCTATTTACGTTTCAGTCCGGTCTCTTTCTCCTGCAGCAGCATCATCTCGCGCATCTTCCGCATGGCGGCCGACTCTATCTGCCGGACACGCTCCCTGGTAATGCCGAAATGCTTTGCCGTATCTCTCAGCGTGTGAGACACGCCATCCTTTAAACCAAAACGCAAGCTCAATATCTTCTGCTCCCGCTTAGACATCTTCTCGAGCAGAAGGTTGATCCTCTCCTGCGTCAAAAAGTTCGACAGTTCGTCGACGGCAGAAGTCATATTCTCATCCTCGATGAGATCGAGGAACTCCGTAGAGCCCTCATCCCCCACCGGTGCATTCAGGCTCGATGTGCCAGAAACCATCTTATGGAGCTGTTTTGCCCTCTTCATGGGCAGGCCCATCCTCTTGGCAATCTCATTAAGCCGGGGTTTCCGTTTCAGCGAATTGGTAAGATGTTCCTGCACCTTCTTGAAACGCATGAGAAGCTCGATTATGTAGACCGGCATCCGCACCGTCTTGCCCTGATTGGCAATTGCCCTGGAAATGTACTGGCGTATCCACCAGGCCGCGTATGTGGAAAATCTATATCCCTTCTTGGGATTAAATTTCTCGACGGCCTTCATAAGGCCCATATTGCCCTCTTCGATTAGATCCATCATCGAAACACCCAGATGGGAATACTTCTTGGCAATATTGATGACCAGTCTGAGATTGGACTGGATCATTTTGGCCCGCGCCTGTTTATCGCCGCGCTTAATTTTATTCGCCAAAGATATCTCTTCCTCGGGCGTGAGAAGCGGAAGCTTCTTTATGTCTTTAAGATAGAGTCTGATTGCGTCCATAATTCAGCCATCCTGACTTTAGTGGATAGTGTATAGTGAATAGGTTGATAATCAAATATCAGGCAAGCCATTTTACTCACCTATTCGCTCTCCACTATTCACTGCTTTTTAGTTTTACTTTCCAACGCGGCTTGCGCTGCTGCAAGACGCGCTATCGGAACGCGGAACGGTGAACAGCTCACATAATTCATCCCGGCGCGATGGCAGAATTTTACGCTATCGGGATCACCGCCATGTTCGCCGCATATACCGACCTTCAGGTCCTTGCGCGCGGCACGGCCGCGGTCGATGCCTAGCCTCATAAGCTCACCCACGCCGTCCTGGTCGATCGTCTGGAACGGATCGGCCGGCAATATCTTGGCATTAATGTAATCCGGCAGGAACGAGCCGATATCGTCGCGGCTGAATCCGAACGTCATCTGTGTAAGGTCGTTCGTCCCGAAAGAGAAGAATTCGGCCGTCTCGGCCATCTTGCCGGCTTGCAGTGCGGCGCGCGGTATTTCTATCATCGTGCCGTACATGTACGACAGTTTCTTCAGGCCAAATTTTGCACAGACTTCCTTATCCACTCTTTCAACGATGGCCTTCTGGTTATCCAGTTCAGCTTTTGTGCACGTAACCGGGATCATTATCTCCGGGACAGCCTTCTTACCTTCCTTAATAAGCTCTGCCGCGGCCTCGAGAATGGCGCGCACCTGCATCTCCGTTATTTCCGGATACGTAATTCCGAGACGCACGCCCCTGTGGCCAAGCATCGGATTATTCTCGTGCAAGCCATTTGCACGCTTGTTGAGTTCGGACATATCGACGCCCAGATCTTTTGCAAGCGCCTCTAATTTATCTTCGCTCTGCGGAACGAACTCATGGAGCGGCGGGTCGAGAAGCCTTATGGTAACAGGGTACCCCTTCATCGCCTCTACAGTCGCTTTAACATCGCTCTTAACGAACGGGAACAATTCATCGAGCGCCTTACGCCTCTCCTCCAGGTTCTTCGACATTATTATCTTCCGCAAGATGAATAACGGCTTATCGCTACCTTCGCCGTAGAACATGTGTTCTGTGCGGAAGAGCCCTATGCCTTCGGCCCCGAACTTCATAGCCTGGGCCGCATCTTTCGGAGTATCCGCGTTTGTCCGGACTTTCAGGACGCGCGTTTTATCGACCAGTTTCATGAGCTCTGTATAAGCCTTGTTGTGATCGAGATCGACGTCGACGAGCGGAAGTTTGCCGTTATATACAAGCCCTTTTGTTCCGTTCAGGCTTACCCAATCGCCTTCCTTAATAACGACGCCCTTCTTGGTCTTGAACGATTTATCGTCATCCGCTATCTCAAAATCGGTGCAGCCTACGATGCAGCATTTTCCCCACCCGCGCGCAACGAGCGCGGCGTGCGAGGTCATGCCGCCCTTACTTGTTAAAATAGCCTGAGCTTTGTGCATACCATCAACGTCCTCGGGCGAAGTCTCCTCGCGGACAAGAATCACCTTTTCGCCTCTGGAGGCCCAGCCAACCGCATCCTCTGATGTAAAGACAACCCGGCCGATAGCACCGCCCGGACCTGCCGGCAGCCCTTTAGCTATCGGAGGCGTTGCAAGCTCTGCTTTAGGATCGAGCATAGGAAGCAGAAGCTCGACGAGCTGGTTCGGCGCGACGCGCATAATGGCCGTTTCGGCATCGATGAACTTATCCTTATACATATCGACTGCCATACGTACCGCGGAGACACCGTTGCGTTTCCCGACGCGGCACTGCAGCATGAATAACTTACCCTTCTCGATCGTGAACTCGATATCCTGCATATCCCTGTAGTGGCCCTCGAGACGCGTACGGATGCTGTCGAGCTCTTTATATATCTTCGGCATGATCTTCGAAAGAGTCGGAAGCTGTTTGCTCTGGTCGTTCTTCGAATAATCGTTAATAGGGCCGGGCGTCCTGATACCGGCAACTACGTCCTCTCCCTGCGCGTTCACTAAATACTCGCCGTAAAACTGGTTTTCACCGTTGCCCGGGTTACGGCTGAACGCGACACCCGTCGCGCAATCGTCGCCCATATTGCCGAAGACCATCGTCTGGACGGTAACGGCTGTTCCCCATTCGTCCGGGATCTTCTCGATCCTGCGGTATTCTACCGCGCGCTTGCCGTTCCAACTGGAAAACACTGCGCCGACACCGCCCCACAACTGCTCTTCCGCATTGTCCGGAAATGGTTTGCCGAGCACATCTTTTACGGTTTTCTTAAAGTCGGTTACAAGAGTTTTAAGATCGGCCGCCGTAAGGTCTGTGTCGGATTTGTAGCCTTTCGAATGTTTGACCTGGTCGAGTTTCTCATCGAGGATCTTGCGGATACCTTTCCCGCCCTTCGGCTCGATGCCGGCGGCCTTCTCCATGACAACGTCGGAGTACATCATGATGAGCCTGCGATAGGCATCATAGGCAAAACGCTCGTTACCGGTGTGTTTTATAAGCCCGGCTATGGTCTTCTCGGTCAGGCCGACGTTCAAGACCGTCTCCATCATACCCGGCATCGACTTGCGCGCGCCGGAGCGCACAGAGACTAAGAGCGGGTTCGAGGGATCGCCGAATTTCTTCCCCATGAGCCTCTCAACCTTTACCATCGCGGTGTCCACCTGGTCCTTTAACTCGCGCGGATATTTTTTTCCATTTTTGTAATAATAAGTGCAAACCTCTGTGGTTATCGTAAATCCCGGAGGCACGGGTAGTTTTAATTTCGGATGGCCCGCCATCTCGCAAAGATTGGCTCCCTTACCGCCCAGGAGATTCTTCATAGATTCGTTTCCGTCTGACTTGCCACCTCCGAAGAAGTAAACATATTTTTTCGCCTTACTACTCATTTCTACTACGCTCCTTTCATCTTTAAATCCGAATTTAGAATTTCGAATTTTATTTGAATTTCTCCTCCAGATATTCTCCCGCTTTATCAACCCCGACACGATCCTGCTTCATCGTATCCCTATCGCGAATGGTCACCTTCCTGTCGCTAAGAGAATCTACGTCGACTGTTATGCAGAACGGGGTACCCACTTCATCCTGCCGCCTGTACAGCCTTCCTATCGAAGCAGTGTCGTCATACATTACTTTCCCGCCTATTGCGGGGGATCCTTTAATATCCTGCAAAATATCTTTGGCCAGCTTTACGATATCGGGCCGATTCCTGAGAAGCGGCAATATGGCGACCTTGACAGGGGCAAGCTTTTTGTCAAGCGCAAGCAGCGCGCGCTTTTCACCCCGCACTTCATCTTCCTTATATGCATCCGTAAGAAAAGCAAGGATGGACCTGTCGACTCCGCCTGAAGGTTCTATAACATAAGGTAAATATCTATCCTTGGTCTCTTCGTCAAAATATTCCAGGCTCTTGCCGCTTAAGCGCATATGCTGTTTTAAATCGAAATCGGTCCTGTTGGCTATGCCTTCGAGCTCCGACCACCCGAACGGGAACTTGTATTCAATATCGGTACACGCTTTCGCGTAATGGGCCAGCTCTTTCTTCTCATGCGCTCGCCGGCGCAAATTTTCTCTCCTTATGCCTAGTTTAATATACCACTCGAACCTTTCGCTCACCCATTTATCGTACCACTCTTCGTCCGTGCCCGGTTTGACGAAGAATTCGATCTCCATCTGTTCGAACTCACGCGAACGGAACGTCAGGTTGCCCGTGGTAACTTCGTTGCGGAATGATTTGCCGATCTGCGCAATGCCGAAAGGAAGTTTGCGTCTCATGGAGGTAATCACATTCTGAAAATTGACGAAAATGCCCTGCGCGGTCTCGGGCCTAAGGTATGTCAGACTGCCCGTATCTTCTATGGGACCCAGGTGGGTCTTAAGCATAAGGTTGAACTGGCGGGCCTCGGTCAGGTCGCCGCCGCATTCAGGGCACTTTTTGCCCGTAACATGCTCGACCTTAAAACGTTTATTACAGGATTTGCAATCTACAAGAGTATCCTCGAAGCTCGTAACGTGGCCCGAGGCCATCCATGTCTCCGGCCGCATGAGGATGGAGGCATCCAGGCCCTCGATATCATCACGATCGTAAACATTGGCGCGCCACCAGGCATTTTTGAGATTTCGTTTAAGTTCGGCTCCAAGAGAACCGTAATCCCATGTGCTGGCCAGTCCGCCGTATATCTCGCTCGATTGGAAGATGAAGCCCCGCCTCTTGCATAGCGAGACTATCTTGTCCATCGTATTTTGTTGTTGGTCTTGCTGCATCTTATCGATAACTCCGAGTTGCCTGTATCCTAACACGACTTGTTAAACAAATCAAGAAAAATGCACCGCAATATTCCACCCCGGGATGGAAACAGCAATTTTTCGCTTTATGCCGGAGGTATCTCCCGAGGGGTTGTGCCGAGCAGGGCGTTGCGCACCGCCCGCCTCCCCAGTCACATTTTTCGATAACTCAGGCATATGATGTGGCGATGTGGTGAGCTTAGGCGTAAAAATTGCGAGGCAGCGTCCGAGCAATTTTTCTCGAGCGTAAATTTTACATGGTTAAAATTTACGCGTCCTAGCGAACCACAGAGCCACATCATATTAGACTGATACGAAAAATTTTACCTCTCTATCACTTTTAAGAATTCAACGGTCTTCAGGCGGCGCTCGACATGATAGTCGAGGAACTTGCGCAGGATTCGCTCAAGCTCATGCCCGACTTCCGACGCAACCTTTACACGCGCCACCCGCTCAAATGGCAGCGGGCGTATATGCTCGATGAATTTAACCGTCCCCTGCAAAATGGGGCGCGCATCCAGATCAGACTTAAGGCACTCTTTGCAAAGTAACCCGCCGTTCCGAAAACTGAATCTCAAGCTCAAGCCGGATTTTGAACCGCAATTTGCGCACTGTTCGAGTGTAGGCATCAGACCCAAAAGATGCAGCAGTTTTATCTCGAATATCCTGGCCACCCTCTTAGCGCTGCTCTCGCCCGACAGGAGCTTAAGGCTGTTCAGCAGAAGGTCGAACGCCTCCCTGTTTTTGTCTCCCAGGGCAGTCACCGAATCGATGAGCTCGATAAGGTAGGTTGCGTAAGCCAGTTTTTCCAAAGATTCCCTCAGCGGGGTAAAGTATTCGACGAGATCACACTGCGAAACAGTAAATATATCGCTTGAACGCCTTTCATAGAATACGACTTCGTCGAGTGAAAATATCTCCAGGTTAGCGCCGCCGCATACGGAGCGCGGCCCCCTGACGCCCCTGACTATGCCTTTGATCTTACCGAAATCTTTTGTGTAGAAAGTAAGGATGAGGCTCGTCTCCCGCAGGTCCTGCCGCCGTAAAAGTATGCCTTCGGTCTTCTGGATCGCCATCTTCGCGGTCTCTTATCTTTAGCGGAAAACCTGGAACACGAGAGTAGTGAGGAGGATGCCCATGATACTGCCGGCCACGACTTCCCACAGGGTATGTATGGAATCCTTTATCCTGTGTCTTGCAATGAGGAACGCCATCAAAAACGTCAAGACTATGACGATCGAGTTATTGGTCAAAAAGGTTATTATAGTCCATATCGCGAACGCGATCGCCGCATGGCCGGACGGCATTCCTCCCCGAAGCGGGGTCCCTTTATGGAAAATAGTCTTTCCTATGATTGTGGAACCGAAGACCAGGATAAGCGCTATAAATGTTATATGCCACGGCGAGGACCTTACGCTCTCCATGGCCTCGGTCACATTAAACGGCAGTTTCCGCAAGAATAAGATATACCCCACCACTACGGCATTTACGGAAGTAATGAGTACGGCTCCGGCGGAGACGTCCTTGACTATTCGCGCTATCGGATGAAAGTCGCTCTTTATCATATCGACGATGAGCTCGATAGAGGTATTTACCATCTCGCTCGCCAGGACCAAAACTATCGTGATACAAAGCGCCAGCGTCTCGATATAGGTAAAGTTAAGGTAGATGCCCAGCAGTATAAAGAAGAAGGCGGCTAGAAAATGGACGCGCATATTGCGCTCGGTCTTGAGGACATAGATAAATCCCTCTACCGCGGCGTTAAAACTTTCGACAAATTTTCTCTCGTGCATAAGTACCTTAAGATCTCGCTTTCTTTACGGCGCATCACCCTTCTCTTTGCTTCCGACATATCATCATAACCAAAAAGGTGTAATATGCCATGAATGACGTAAAGAACGAGCTCCGCCTTAAAGTCTGTGCCAAAAACCTTCGAATTCTCGCGGGCCCTATCGACAGATATTATCACTTCTCCCGCAAAGGCCTTTTTCGCGGGTTCATCCTGAAATTCAAAACTCAACACATCGGTCGGTCTATTCCTGCCCTTATAGCGCTTGTTCAAAACCTTGATCGCCCTATCGTCCATGAAGACGACGTCCAGCGATGTCATATTTCGGGACTTATTAACGCATTGCAGGATTTTTTTTATTACACTCTTCAGACAGGCGCCGTTTAGATTATACCTCTTATGCAGATTTATTATCTCGATCTCCGCGCCTATAGATACCGGGTTCATCCTACTTTATATTCTTCTCTTCTTCGCTTTCGACGGTCTTGGGGAATATCGCCTTCTTACCCTGTTTTGTAATAAGCAGCGTCTCCTGCGACGGCTTGCCCTTTATCTCGACCAGGTCCATATCGACGGCTATGAGCGGCCTCTTGAGTCCCGTCCTCTCCGTTACCGGCGGAGGCGTCCCCTCCAGATAGCCCCTGTTCCCCTGCACCTTCTGATCGGTCCTGTCTACAGTCATGATATAAGGCTTACTTATCCTTTCGCAGCCAACGAGCGCCATCGCAACACAGGCAATCGCCACTACATAGCCAAGTTTCATATACTCTCCCCCTTTTTTATTTTAATACCTAACTCTCTCAACTGCTTTTCGTCAACATCAGACGGCGCGTTCGTCATCGGACAGAACGCTTTCTGCGTCTTTGGAAATGCTATACAATCCCTTATCGATTCACAGCCGACCAGAAACGTCATTAGCCGGTCGAGCCCGAAAGCGACGCCGCCGTGCGGCGGAGCGCCGAATCTAAATGCGTCCAGAAGGAACCCGAACCGCAACCGCGCCTGGTCGTCACCGATACCTATGGTTTTGAAGATCAACTCCTGCAATTTTCTTTCATGTATCCTGATGCTCCCCGATCCTATCTCCGTGCCGTTTATGACAAGGTCGTAGGACCTTGAGCGGATATGGTCGAGCGATTGCCCTTTTTCGAGGAGCCCGATATCATCCGGGTGGACGGAGGTAAACGGGTGGTGCTCCGACTCCCAGCGCCGCTCCTCGTCATTATATTTGAATAACGGGAAATCCGTGACCCAGAGGAAGTCGAACCTCTTTTCGTCGATCAGTTTAAGCTCCCTGCCTAGGAACTTGCGCAAGGCGGCCATCGCCTCGAAGGCGGTCCTCTCTTTATCGGCCACGATGAATATCATATCGCCGTCCTGGGCAGACAGCTTCTCTTTTATCGCGGAAAGCTCGGTCTTCGAGAAGAATTTATCTATCTGGGAAACGAGCGCGTCTTTTTCCACCTTGAAATTGGCAAGACCCCTCGCGCCATATTCCTTGACGAACTCTATCAGCTGGTCGATCTGCCCGCGCGAATACCTGCCGCAGCCTTTGGCGTTCAGAGCGATTATACGCCCCTTCCGCGCAAGACAATCCTGGAATATCTTGAACTGGCAATCTTTAACTAAATCAGTGATCTCGGAAAGCTCAAGGCCAAATCTCGTATCCGGCTTATCGCAACCAAAACGCGCCATCGCCTCGGAATATTTCAACCGCGGGAAAGGAGTTTTGAGGTCATATCCAACCGCCTCTTTGAATATCTTCTTCATAAGCCCTTCGGAGAGCTCATAGATATCCTCTTCGGTAACGAACGACATCTCTATGTCGAATTGCGTAAATTCCGGCTGTCTGTCCGCGCGCAGGTCCTCGTCCCTGAAGCACTTCGCTATCTGGAAGTACCTGTCGAAGGACGAGACCATGAGTATCTGTTTGAATAGCTGAGGCGATTGCGGAAGAGCATAGAACAACCCGTTATTGACTCTCGAAGGGACCAGATAATCCCGCGCCCCCTCTGGCGTCGATTTCGTAAGTATCGGGGTCTCGACTTCGACAAAACCCCGCTCGTCGAAATAGTCCCTGGCAAGCTTGCAAACCTTATGACGCAGTCTTAAATTCTTCTGCATCGCAGATCTTCTAAGGTCGAGATAGCGATACTTCAGCCTCGTCTCTTCCGTAACGGTAATATTATCACTGATCTCGAAAGGCGGCGTGGCGGCCTTATTCAATATGGTAGCCCGCCCGGCATGAATCTCTATTAGCCCCGTCTTCAGTTTCGGGTTTTCCGTGCCTGCGGGCCGCAATGCAACTTTGCCCTCGATTTTCACTACAAACTCCGGGCGCAGTTCTTCGGCTATATCGTGGACCTCTTGTTTTATCTGTGGATTGAATACAACCTGTGTCAGGCCGTATCCATCACGCAGGTCGATGAATATGATATTTCCGTGGTCCCGGCGCGAGCCCACCCATCCGCAGAGCGCCACGTCTTTCCCGACATCTTTATTCGTCAATTCACCGCAGGTATGCGTCCTTAACATAATACCCTCTACCTATAATAACAAATGTCAAAGCTCAAATGACATTGGATTTTGTCATTTGATATTTACCGATGCCTTTATTCTTTGTATGACTTCTTCAAACTTGACACTCTGCTGTTCTTTGGTCACCATATCCCGCAGCATCGCTTCGCCTTTAGAAATTTCATCGTCGCCTATTATCAGTACGAATTTTGCCCCCAGTTTATCGGCAGCTCTCATTTTAGACTTAAGCGAGCTATCTTCATAAGTCATGGCGGAGGCGATACCGGACGACCTGATATCATTTAGAATCTCCAGGCCTTTTTCGCGGGCAGCCGCCCCCAGCGCCGCTATATAAAGGACATTACAGTCACTATTCTTTTTAACTTCTGCTGTTTGCGGCGGAATAGCCAGGATCATCCTGTCGACGCCCAGCGCGAAACCACATGCACCTGTTTCGGGTCCGCCCATCTGGTTTATAAGGTTATCGTATCTTCCGCCCGCGCCAAGGGCATTCTGCGATCCGAGCGAAGAATGAGTCACCTCAAAGACGGTACGCGTATAGTAATCCAGCCCTCTTACTATATATGGATCCATCCTGAAATTCACTTTTGCGATTTTCAGACAGCGCAATACTTCTTCAAAAAAATTCCCGCATTCTGCGCATAGGAACTTGACATCTTTGAAATTGCCCCGTATAACGGTCCGGCAGTTTTCGTTCTTACAATCCAATAAGCGCAGAGGATTTTCCTTAGCCCTTCTACGGCAATCCTCACACAGGGTCTTATTAACAGCGCTTTGCGTAAAGATATCTTTGAGAATCCTGGACAAACGCTTCTTGTCTTCAGCGCATCCCAGGTTATTTATCCTGACCTCGTACTCTTTTATGCCGGCTGCATCCAAGAGCGCCGTCATCACTTTTATCACTTCAGCATCGATGGCAGGATTGGATGAACCTATTGCCTCGCATCCTATCTGATGAAATTGCCTTAACCGGCCCGCCTGTGGCCTCTCAGCCCTGAACATCGGACCTATGTAATAAAGCTTTTGAAATGGATCGGTTTTATATAGATTATTTTCCAGGTAGGCCCGCACTATCGGCGCAGTCCCCTCGGGGCGCAGGGAGATATCGCGTTCCCCGCGGTCCTGAAAGGAGAACATCTCTTTCTTGACTATATCGGTATCCTCGCCGACGCTCTTCACGAACAATCCCGTCTCTTCTATCACCGGCGTGCGTATCTCGTTATATCCGTATATCCTGAATAGCGCCCGTGCCGCGGCCTCCACCCCCTGCCATTGCGAAATTTCGTCGGGCAATATATCCTTCGTTCCTCTTATCGTCTGGTATTTCATTTCTTCCCTATTTTGATTCCTATACCCTATTTCACGACTCTCTTCTTCATTATCATCCCGGACTTAAACGTAACCACCTTGCGTTCCGGTATCGGCACCGCAACGCCCGTCTTCGGGTTTCTCCCTATCCTAGGGCGGCGCGTCTTTACCTTAAATATACCGAAATTACGCAACTCCACCGCCTTGCCTGCCGCAAGAGCAGATGTAATATGGTCCAGCGTCTTCTGCACAACCAGCTTTACATCGACTTGCTTCAGGTCCGCCTCCTCGGCAATCTTCATTACGATATCTCTCTTAGTCATAATTTTATCCCCCTATCTTCTCCCGCACCCTTTTAAAGAATACGCCAAGCGCGCTGAACTCTTTAAACCTGCGTTTTCTGGTCTTTAGCCGTTCGAATATGTTATTCAGAAAGATGTACGAATCCTTCCAGTCGTTCTCCGTCTTCTTCAGATTATTTTCCGAGATGAAACGGACGCTCTGGAGCGCGAGGATATTGCCTACCGGATCGGTCAATCTGCCGTGAGGCATATAGTTGTATTCCAGGGAGCTCTTGAGCTCATCATATTTGGCGCGGATCATCGTCTTCGTGTCGAAGAATTTCTCTTCGTCTTCTTTTGTTATGATCCCCTTCCCCAGCATGTCCGAATATATGGAGCGGAACTTGTCCCAGAACTCCAGGAAGCCCTTCATCGATTTTATATCTATCTCTGTCTTCTTATCACGCATAACATTATATCTCTCAATGGGTTAATGTAACACTGCTTCGCTTTAAAGTCAACGACAATCATCTTACGTCTTGAAACTAACGACATCGCGGCCGAATATCTTCTCTATATCGCGTATAAGGCCCTCGTGGGGCTCGACCGCGAGAGAACTGTTCGCGGTCATACGCATACGCTTACCGTCAGGCTTTACAAAAGTAAGGTAGACAGGGATGCGGCCTGGATACCTCGCCAACACTTTCTTCAGCTTCTCCAGGGCGCCCGCCTCAAGGCCGGCCGTAAGGAGATCTATAGAAACTATCTTCGTATATTTCATCTTCACCGACTCGAGAGAGGAGACTTCATTGACCACGACTTTTGGCTCATCTTCCCGCAGGCTCAAGCGGCCCTGCATAAAAACAATGGCGTCCTGTTTTATAAGGTTGGCCGATTTTTGGAACGCGCTCGGGAATATCAGGACCTCAACCGTCCCGTTCAGGTCCTCGAGCGACGCTATCGCCATCTTTTCATTCGTCTTCCGCGTTGTGGTAAATTTCACCTTGGTAATGATCCCGCCCAAAAGCACCTCCGCGCCATCCGCCAAAGTCCCTAACTCCGTCGTGGCGCAGGTCGAATAAGTCTTTAAAATTTTATCGAACCGCGCCAGTGGATGGTTCGTAATATAGAACCCGAGCATTTCCTTCTCGTAGGCGAGGAGCTGGTTCTCGGGCCACTCCGGGATGTTCGGTATATCCTGATAGGTCTTTTTAAAATTCTCCTGGTCCTCAAATTTATCGAAGAATGAGAGCTGGCCGTTCGCGCGGTCCTTCTGGATGCCGCCGGCGACCTCGAGGGCCTTGTCTATCATCGCGGATAACTGCGAGCGGTAGAGCCCGTAAGAATCCATCGCGCCGCATTTTATAAGGCTCTCCAGGACCTTGCGGTTCACGAGCCGGGAGTCGACCTTTTCGGTGAAATCGTATAAAGACTTGAAGCGGCCGTTTTTCTGGCGCATATTTATTATCGAATCGATGGCGCCCTCGCCCACATGTTTGATCGCAAGGAGCCCGAACCTTATCGAATCCCCAACCACCGTAAAATTGGCGTAACTTTCATTTACATCCGGGGGCAGGACCTTTATCCCCATCTTCTGCGCCTCGGCAATATAAACAGCTATCTTGTCGAGGTTATCTTTTTCACTTGTCAGAAGCGCGGTCATAAACTCGACCGGAAAATTCGCCTTAAGGTAGGCCGTCCGGAAACTTATGAGCGCGTACGCGGCCGAATGCGACTTATTGAAACCGTACCCGGCAAAGTATTCTATTTGGTCGAATATTTTCGAGGCGACTTTCCTGTCGATACTTTTCTTCGCGCTGCCGGCAACGAAGAGTTCTCTCATCTGCGTCATTACTTCAGGAACTTTCTTCGCCATAGCGCGCCGCAGGTTATCGGCCTGGGCAAGCGAAAAACCGGCCAGCGACGACGCTATCCTCATAACCTGCTCCTGATAGAGTATCACGCCGTTGGTCTCCTTCAGGATAGGTTCGAGCAGATGGTGGTCGTAGCGGACTTTCACCTCGCCGTGTTTGCGCTTCATGAAGTCGTCCAGCATCCCTGAGCCGATCGGTCCCGGCCTGAACAATGCAAGGAGGGCTATGATATCCTCGAATTTTTCCGGCTTCAGTTTCTTCAGGAGGTCCCTCATGCCCGACGATTCAAGCTGGAAGACGCCGATAGATTCGGCATTAGCGAGAAGCTTGTAGGTCTTCTTATCCTCGAGCAATATCGTGTCGATATCCAGGTCTACCCCTTTAGTGCGTTTAAGTATCTTCAGGGCCTCGCTGATAACCGTCAGCGTCCTTAAACCCAGCAGGTCCATCTTCAGAAGGCCTATCTTTTCAAGCGATGTCATCGGATAGGCCGTGGTAATCTGACCTTCCTGTATCTTGTAAAGCGGGACATAATTCACAAGGGGCTCTTCACTTATAACGACGCCCGCGGCGTGCGTGGAGGCGTGCCTGGTCAGACCCTCGAGGACGAGCGAGGTATCGATGAGCTGGGCTATCTTCTGATCCATCTTATAAAGGTTACGCAGTTCCGCTTCCTGCTCGAGAGCGTGGTTGAGTGTCATATTGAGATCGTTTGGGATAAGCTTCGCAATTCTGTCGACATCGCCGTAAGCCATGCCGAGAGCGCGGCCCGTATCCCTCACGACACCCTTCGCCATCATCGTTCCGAACGTTATTATCTGGGCTACGTTCTCCTTGGAATATTTCTTCACGACATAATCGATAACTTCGCCGCGCCGCTCGTAACAGAAGTCTATATCTATATCGGGCAGGCTTATGCGTTCGGGATTCAGGAATCTTTCGAAGAGTAGATCATACTTTAACGGGTCTATGCTGGTTATTCCCAGGGCATAGCTTACCACGCTCCCCGCCGCGCTCCCTCTCCCGGGGCCGACCGGTATGCCGTGTTCCTTGGCGTAATGGACAAAGTCCCACGCTATCAGGAAGTAGCTCGGATACCCGAAGTTCTCGATAACTTTAAGCTCATGTTCGACCCTTGCGTAAACGCTGGAATCCGCCGCCGGGTACCTGGTCTTCAGCCCCTCATAGACCAGATCTCTCAAATACTCTTCTTTGACTTTACCTTCGGGAACTTTGTAATTAGGCAGATGGTGGTGCTTGAAGTCGAGCTCGAGATTGCACTTCTCCGCTATCGCCATCGTGTTCTTGATAGCTTCGGGCGCCATATCGCCGAAGGTGCGGCTCATCTGGTCCTTGGTCTTGAAATAGAATTCGTCGGTCTGCAGACGCATCCTGTTGGGGTCTTCCATAGTAGTCTGGGTCTGGATACATAAAAGCGTTTCGTGCGCGCGGGCATGCTCTTTTTCGAGGTAATGGACGTCGTTGGTAGCAACGAGCCCTATATTCATATCACGGGCTATCCGCACCAGTTCCTCATTCACCCGCTCCTGCTCGGGGATAAGGTTATCCTGTATCTCGAGATAGAAATTATCCTTGCCGAACATGGAACGGTACTCGTCAATAACCTTTTTTGCCTGATCGAGCTGGTTGGTATAGATAAGATGCGGGATCTCGCCTTTTAAACAGGCCGTGGAGCAGATAAGACCGTCCTTATGTTTTGCGAGAACCTCTTTGTCGATGCGGGGGCGGTAATAGAATCCTTCGAGAAAACCTATCGAGACGAGCTTCATGAGATTTTTGTATCCGGTCTCGTTTTTCGCAAGGAGGACGAGGTGGAACGCTGCCTCATGGATACCGTGGCTCGACTTCTCGAACCTTGAACCCGGGGCGATATAGAGTTCGCTGCCGATGATCGGCTTTACGCCGTGTTTCATCGCCATGTCGTAAAATTCGATCGCGCCGAACATGTTGCCGTGGTCGGTTATGGCACAAGCGGGCATCTTGCAGTCGCGGATCTTCTGTATCAGGGCTTCCAGCTGGCAGGCGCCGTCGAGAAGGCTGTATTGAGAGTGAAGATGGAGATGGACGAAATCAGAGTGAGTCATTTATGTAAATTCTAAATTCGAATATCGAAATTCGAAACAATATAGAAATTTCAATTCTCAAAATCTAAAATATTTGAATTTCGAACTTCGAACTTGTTTCGTATTTCGGATTTAGTATTTCGTATTTATGGCCTGACTACTTTCCCATTCCAACCCGCTGAGCGACTTGGAACACTTTTCCTTCTGTCTGTATCGACGGTGCTATTATGATTTCGGTACGATGCATCTCTTTGACGGATTTTGCGCCGACATTGCCCATAGAAGTCTGAAGCGCGCCCATTAAGTTTTGTGAACCGTCGTCGACCTTTGCCGGGCCGTATAGAATCTCTTCCAGGCTGCCGGTAACACCAACCTTGATCCTCGTACCCCTCGGCAGGTTCGAATGCGGAGTCGCCATGCCCCAATGGTAACCTCTCCCCGGAGCTTCCTGGGCTCTCGCGAAAGCGCTGCCCACCATTACGGCATCGGCGCCGCAGGCAAACGCCTTGCAGATATCGCCGCCGGTCGACATACCGCCGTCGGTGATTATAGGCACATAACGTTTCTTCTTCCTGAAATAAGCATTTCTCGCGGCGGCGCAATCGACAGTCGCCGTAACCTGCGGAACTCCTATGCCGAGCACGCCGCGGGTGGTACATGCGGCTCCCGGGCCTATGCCGACCAGAAGTCCGCTGCAGCCGGTATCCATAAGCTCAAACGCAACCTCGTAAGTCACGCAGTTGCCCACTATGACCGGCATCTTAGTCTTCTTGCAAAATTTATAAAAGTCGAGAACTTTATAACTCTTCGAAACGTGCTTCACCGTCGTTACGGTGGACTGGACTATAAACGCATCCGCGCCGGCATCCTGCGCAAGCGCGCCGAACCTTTCGGCACGCTGAGGGATCGCGCTTACTATGGCAGGAACTTTTGCCTTCTTGATCTCCGCGATCCTCCTAGTGACAAGCCGTTCCTTTATCGGTTCCTCGTATATGTTCTGCACGAGCCGCGTCGCCTCTTCCGGGCTCGCATGCGAGATCCTGTCAAGGACCTCTTCGGGATTCTCGTAGCGCGTCTGCACGCCCTCAAGATTAAGGACGGCGATACCGCCCATCCGCCCCATCGCTATCGCGAACTTCACATCGACGACTCCGTCCATGGCCGCCGCGAGTATCGGCACATTATATGTCTTATTCCCCAGTTTCCATGAAGTGTCGACCTCTTCAGGATTAAGCGTAACCCTGCCCGGGACGAGAGCTATCTCGTCAAAACCGTAGCACCGCCTTGCTTTTCTTTCAACGCCTATAAAAAATTGCCCCATTTCGTCCTCTCCATTCTGCTTCGCCGTTCAGTAGTTATACCGAAGCAGGCCATATTAGTATTGTTAAATATCGGGAACTGTTTATGTGGTAGTATGATATAAAATACGGCGGGATTTGTCAATATAATCCTAAAGACGGTCCCTGGGTTATGTTACAAATCTCGACAATAGCGACATCGCTTTTTCATTATCGCTGGTCTGCAGCACCATCCTCGATGAATCGCCGCCCTGGGAAGACGACGTCACGTATACATGCTTTACATCTATCTTATTATTCTTAAGCTCCATCGCCACGACTTTCAAGGCACCCGGCTTATTATTCAACTCAACCACAACGACCTCGGTCTCTTTGATGCTCTTATATTTTTTCTTCCGCAATTCGTTCAATACGCGTAAATTCCCGCTGGTCATGAAGAGAAGTTTCGCGGTGAGCCCGCTTTCGTACCCGAGAAGCGATTCTATATTAACACCATGATTAGCCATTATCACGGACGTATCCGCCAATATACCGATCTTATTCCTGGTCGTTACGACGATCTCTTCCCCTATCGTTACGCTCCTTATCATATCCGCTCACCTCACCGGCCCGTTCTGTATGCTGTTGACCTGTTCGGCCATAACCTGGACAACACCTTTCTCTTTAAGGGTCTTGCCTTTTTCGACTTCATACCGTCCCGTTATCAGATCGCCCAGCTTCTGAAATATCGAACCCTGCTCCTCGTTTCCCTGGTAATCCGAAGCATATCCGTAAGAACTTATAAGCATAACTGCTGCAAACATCACAAAATTCCTCTTCATCTCTTGCCCTTTCTTGTTAATCTTTTGATCCACCGCCGGATCCGCGATTGCATTTTGAACCGCCGCCTGCATATCATATTGGCAATGAGTTTCATGCGCTCCTTTCTGCGTAAACCGCGCATACTAGGGTTTATCACATAGAGCGGAAAAAGGCAAATTTAATTTAATAAAAAAAGGGGTGGGTTACTTTTACAGTATCCCACCCCATAATCCACTACGAACAACGAACAACTAGACTCTATCTCACTCTAATACATTCCCCCCATCCCGCCAGGAGGCATACCGCCCGGCATTCCTGCCGGCGCCTTTTCTTCCTCGGGGATATCGGTAACGATCGTCTCTGTGGTGATCATCAGCGAAGCGATCGACGCCGCGTTCTGGAGAGCCGAACGGGTCACCTTCTTCGGATCGATAATGCCGGCGGCAATCATGTCGCCGTATGCATCTTTATCCGCGTCGTAACCTTCGTTCGTCTTCATATCTTTTACTTTATTGACAACTACGGAACCTTCCTGGCCCGCGTTATTCGCTATCGTCCTGATGGGTTCCTCAAGGGCCCTCTTTACTATATCGACGCCTATCTGCTCGTCGCCTGAGAGCTTGAACTTTGAGAGGCCATCGATACATCTAAGCAGCGCTACACCACCGCCCGGGACTATGCCCTCTTCGACAGCGGCCCTTGTAGCATGCAGGGCATCTTCAACTCTGGCCTTACGCTCCTTCATTTCGGTCTCGGTTGCGGCTCCGACATTGATTACCGCAACACCGCCTGCGAGCTTCGCCAGGCGTTCCTGCAGTTTTTCTTTGTCGTAGTCGGAATCGGTCTGTTCTATCTGTTTCTTTATCTGCCCTATCCTTGCCTGTAAGTCAGCGGTCTTGCCCGCGCCTTCTACTATAGTAGTGTTATCCTTGTCGATCCTTACCCTCTTGGCTTTCCCAAGCATGTCGAGCGTAACGTTTTCAAGTTTCATGCCGCGCTCTTCGGTGATGGCTTCTCCGCCTGTGAGGATCGCGATATCTTCTAACATCGCTTTTCTCCTGTCACCATAGCCCGGAGCCTTTACGGCGGCGGTCTGAAGCGTGCCGCGGATCTTATTCACGACAAGGGTCGCCAGGACTTCACCCTCGGTCTCTTCCGAGATTATCAAGAGCGGCTTGCCGGCCCTTGCGACCTTCTCCAGGAGCGGAAGGATATCTTTCATGTTCGATATCTTCTTCTCGTGGATCAGGATGTAAGGATCTTCAAGCGAGCACTCCATCTTCTCGGCATCGGTAACGAAATAAGGTGAAAGGTAACCCTGGTCGAACTCCATACCCTCTACGAGCTCAAGCTCTGTCTTCGACGCTTTACCTTCTTCTACTGTAATAACGCCGTCTTTGCCGACCTTGGTCATAGCTTCGGCTATCTGGCTGCCTATCTCCTGGTCGTTATTCGCCGCTATGGACGCAACCTGGAGAATCTCTTTCTTGTCTTTCGGGTTGACCGCCTTCGCAAGCTTCTTTAAATCTTCTACGACCTTCTCAACCGCCTTCTCGATGCCCCTTCTGAGCGCCATCGGGTTTGCTCCGGCAGTTACGTTCTTCATCCCTTCCCTGAATATAGACTCTGCAAGTACAGTCGCTGTCGTCGTGCCGTCTCCGGCTATATCGGATGTCTTCGACGCGACTTCTTTAACAAGCTCCGCGCCCATATTCTCGTACGGATCCTTTAACTCTATCTCTTTCGCCACAGTAACACCGTCTTTGGTAATAGTCGGTGCGCCAAACTTCTTGTCGAGGACTACGTTCCTGCCTTTGGGGCCGAGCGTAACCTTGACCGCCCTAGCGAGCTGTTCTACGCCTCTCAATATTGCCCGGCGCGCTTCCTCGCTGTAGAGTAATTGTTTTGCCATTGTCTCCTCCGTTAAATTACCTGCGATTGGGCTATCAGGCGATTGTGTAAATTTAATCGCATGATCGCCATTTACCTGATCGCGTTTATTTTACTATCGCCAGTATATCCTCTTCCTTCAATATAAGGTACTCTTTCCCATCCATCGTTATTTCGGTGCCGGAATATTTCCCGAACAGGATCCTATCGCCGGCCTTTACTTCCGGCGCAACCGGTTTACCGTCACAGACCTTACCCTTACCCACCGCTACAACCTCGGCCTCCTGCGGTTTCTCTTTGGCCGTGTCAGGCAGGAGTATCCCGCCCTTCGTCACCTCTTTGGCCTCCAGGACCTTTACGACTATCCTGTCCGCCAATGGCTGAATCTTCATACATCCACCTCCTTAAATGAGGCCGCAACTTATGGAAGCGATAGCAACATAAGTTGTTCGCATCGCTTTACTGTTGGGCCGAATTTAATCCCGCAAGTTCCACTAAGAAACCTCTATCCAAGGTCCTAGCTTGCGGGATATTTCAAAACAGAACCAAAGGCTTTCTCTTTGATTATTAGCACTCACTCAGGGCGAGTGCTAACATTTCACTATTATACGAAACTCGCGGATTTTGTCAAGAGTTTTTCGAAAATTTTTTGTACTAGATTAGCATAGAGAAGTTGCCCGACGATATCGTAGCCGACATTTAAATGTCGGCTACGATGGAGAGCTTCTTTTGGCTAAACTGGTACAATTTTTTGTCTTTGCTAGAATGTGATATGGTGATGTGGTGAGCTAAGGCGTTAAAATTTCGAGGCAGCATACGAGAAATTTTACCGAGCGCAATTTTCACATGGTTGAAAATTGCGCGTCCTTAGCGAACCACATCACATTCCTGATGGCCTTTCCCGGCAGAGGAGCGCCGAGTTGAGAAAAAAATTATCCTCCAACAGGCGAATGGAAACTCCGGCCTTTAGGCCGGAGAGCTTCATTTTAGCTGACTTATCAGGAGGAGACCTTTGAGGGTTATATCCTCATCCAGGATCTGTATCGAGCCGGAGTATTTCTTGATCAGGCTGGCGTTGCCGCCTGTCGCTATAACCTTGAGGGACTTGCCGAGGCGCTTCCTGTATTTCAAACTGAGTTCATCACACATCGCGCCGAAACCGAAGAGTATGCCGCCGCGCATACTGCTGACGGTATCCTTACCTATTATACTTATATGCGGCGCGTCTTTAAGTTCCACGCAGGGCAGGAGCGCGGTCTTCTCATAAAGGCTCGAGAGCGATATACCTATCCCGGGCATTATAAGCCCGCCCAGATACTCGCCTTTTTTAGAGACAAGATCGAAAGTTATCGCCGTCCCGAAATCTATAATTACGGCCGGCGAACCATAGAGCTTTTTTGCCGCGAACGCGTTGACGAGCCTGTCCTGGCCGACCTCTTTCTTCAACCTGTAAAGATTTTTTATAGGCACATCCAGGTCGCGCCCAAGGACCGTTATCCGGAATTTTGCTATTTTTTTAAGAGCTTTCGCCACCCGGCCAAGCGCAGCGGGAACGACACTCGAGATAATCACATCCTCTCCACCGGCAGGACTTATACCGCCTTTTCTGAATAAGCCCTTAAGAGCATGGTCATAAGCGGAATTCATATGCGTAGGAATCTTTACCCTGGCAACGAGATGCCCGTACTTAAAGACTCCTGCGGTTATATTCGTATTACCTATATCTAATGCTATTAAAATATCCTTCACTTATCCACTCTCCACTATTCACTATACTCTCTCTATCTCACCATAACTATATCTCCCGACGATATCCTCTCGAGAGTACCGGCATCTTTTCTGACAACGAGCGCGCCGTCCGGATCGATATTATGCACCAGAGCCTCGAATGTTCGGTTCTGCAATACGACCCTGACTCTCGAGCCGAGCATATCCGTCAGATGTTTCCACTCGTCTATTATCGGCTTGAACCCATCCTTTTTCAATAGAAAATAGTCCTCTTCCAATTTCTCTATGAGCTTCTTAACCAATGCGATCCGGGAGACATTCCCTTCGCCGCCGTTGCGGCGGATCTCTTCTTTTATAGACGAAGCTCCTTTCGGTAATTGCCGCGCGGGCGTGTTCACATTAATGCCCATACCTATCACCACAAAATCGACTATATCCTGTTCGGCCTTCATCTCCGTAAGGATGCCGCAGACCTTCCTGCGATTGATCAGGATATCGTTGGGCCATTTTATCATCGCCTGAAGGCCGGTCTCTTCTCTTATGGCCTTGGCCGCCGCTATCGCGGCAAAGAGAGTGATCTTCGAAATCTCGCTGGGCGCAATAGGCGGACGCAATATCAGCGAAAGATATATGCCCGCTTTCGGCGGGGAAATCCAGCTGCGTCCGTGCCTGCCCTTCCCCCGTTCCTGTTCCTCGGCTAATATGACAGTACCTTCTTTAAGCCCTTTTTCCGCTAATTCGTACGCGCTATCGTTGGTCGAACCGACTTTTTTATAAGAGATTATCGCTTTGCCCAGCAATTTTGTCTTAAGGCGCCATTTTATCTCGGACGGGATGAGTCTGTCGGGAACGGTGAGGAGGCGGTAGCCAAGATGCGGGGAGGCTTCGATGCCGTAGCCCTCCTCCCGCAGGGCCTCGATATGTTTCCATATAGCGGCTCTTGAAACGCCCGCGCGCTTGCATAGCTCCTCTCCGGAGATATGCAAAGAGGCGTCATGCCTGAGTACCGAGAGTATCTCTTCATCTAAACCGGCGTGTGTCATTTTTTCACGGCGCCGCTTCCGGGCGCAAGTTTTTCTTTCAGCTCTTTAATCTGGTCTCGCAGGAGCGCCGCTTTTTCGAACTGAAGGTTCCTGGCGGCAATTTCCATATCATGCTGCAGCTCGCCTATAAGCGCTGTAAGATCATACTGATCATCCGTCTCTTCGACAACGCTCGCAATAACTTCCCTGGCCTTCTTATAAGATTCTATCCCGTCTTTAACCGCCTTCTCTATGGAACGCGGCGTTATCCTGTTAACTTTATTGAATTCGATCTGGACCTTACGGCGCCTGTCCGATTCGTCCATGGCGCGCCGCATCGATTTAGTCAGAGTGTCTGCATACATTATGACCTCACCGTTCAGGTGGCGCGCCGCGCGGCCCGCGACCTGTATAAGGCTCGTGCCGCTCCTCAAAAAACCCTCTTTATCGGCGTCGAGTATAGCCACCAGCGAAACCTCGGGCAGATCCAGCCCTTCCCTCAACAGGTTTATCCCGACCAGACAGTCGAATTTATTAAGCCGGAGATCCCTCAATATCTCCACGCGCTCTATAGCGTCCATCTCGGAATGAAGATACTTCACCTTCAACCCCATTTCACCCAGGTATCGCGCCAGGTCCTCGGAAAGACGCTTGGTAAGAGTCGTGACGAGCACTCTCTCTTTTTTGGCGGCGCGCCGCCTTATCTCTTTCATCAGATCGTCTATCTGGCCGGCGGTGGGCCTGACCTCTATAGGCGGATCGATTATACCTGTGGGCCTTATCAATTGCTCAACGATATTGCCCTTCGACTTATCCAGTTCATATTCATCGGGCGTTGCGGAGACAAAGACGATGGGGCTGACGAGCCGCTCGAACTCCTCGAACTTCAGCGGCCTGTTGTCGAGGGCGGAGGGCAGCCTGAACCCGTATTCGACCAGCGTCTCTTTCCTCGCCCTGTCGCCGTTATACATACCCCTTATCTGAGGTATCGTGACATGAGATTCGTCGATAAAAGTAACAAATCCCTTTGGAAAATAGTCGATGAGGGTCCATGGTCTAGAGCCCGGCTCTCTTTGGGCAAGAGGACGCGAATAATTTTCGATGCCGCTGCAATAACCGACCTCTTTCATCATTTCGATGTCATAGCGCGTCCTCGATTCGAGTCTCTGGGCCTCCACCAGTTTATTTTGCGCGCGCAATTCCGCCAGGCGGCCATTAAGTTCATCCGCTATCGACTTAACCGCGGACTCTATCCTTTCACCCGTCGTGACAAAATGCTTGGCCGGATATATCCCTATCTTCCGGACGCGTGCGATGGTTTTGGCTGTAAGCGGATCTATTTCGTAGATATGCTCGACTTTATTGCCGAACTGTTCTATGCGGTAAGCGGTCTTTGTGTAGGCAGGGAAAACCTCTACCGTATCCCCGCGGACCCTGAACGTCGATCGCTTGAAATCGTAATCGTTCCGCTCGTAGTGTATGGCTATCAGCTTCTTTAATATCTCGTCCCGCGAGGACTCCTCGCCCTCCTCCAGGAAGACGAGAAGCTCACCGTATTCGCCGGGCGAACCCAGGCCGTAGATACAGGATACGCTCGCGACGACTATGACGTCATCACGCGACATCAGCGAGCTCGTCGCCGAGAGCCTCAGGCGGTCGATATCCTCGTTTATCGACGAATCCTTCTCGATATATACGTCGGTATGCGGGATATATGCCTCGGGCTGGTAATAGTCATAATAGCTTACGAAATATTCGACCGCGTTCTCCGGGAAGAATTCTTTAAATTCGCTGTAGAGCTGGGCGGCAAGAGTCTTGTTATGCGAGATTATGAGCGCGGGCCTGCCGATATTCCTGATGACATTGGCCATCGTGAAAGTCTTGCCGGAACCGGTAACGCCGAGAAGCGTCTGGTATTGCGCGCCTTTACCGAGGCCCTCTGTCAGTCTTTTTATCGCTTCGGGCTGGTCGCCTTCGGGTGAGAAACTACTGACAAGCTTGAAATTCGCCATTATACTATATCCAGCGACATATCTATCGATTTTACGGAAGCTGTAAGAGCGCCTGCCGATATCATATCCGGCTTTGCCCGCGCGAACTCTTCTACCGTATCGAGCGTTATGCCGCCCGAAACCTCAAGAAAAGGCTTTACTTTGGCAAGGCGGCGGCGCTCGACGCACGACCGCACGTTCTGGGGCGTCATATTATCGAGCATTATTATGTCCGGTTTGCCGGCAAGGGCATCGCTGAATTCTTCGACGGTATTAACTTCGATTTCAATCCGGGCCCCTTTTGGGCTCCTCCTCCGCGCCTGCTCAACTATATCTTTCAAACAGGTGACATGGCGGCCCGGCAACCTGACAGCCTTTATGTGATTATCTTTTATCAAGACCTGGTCGTAAAGGCCCTGCCTGTGGTTCGTACCGCCGCCGACGGAGACTGCGTATTTTTCGAGATACCTTAAGAGCGGCAGAGTCTTGCGCGTATCCATTATCTTCACGCCATAGGGCCTGACTTTTTCCACGAACTGCCTGGTCGTGGTCGCGATAGCGCTTAAGAAAGAGAGAAAATTGATCATCGTCCTCTCCGCGCGCAGGATCGAGGCGGTATGACCCTCAAGATAAGCAAGCTCCTTACCGCCGCCCAGGAGATGGCCGTCGTCGCAATTCGGCTTAAAACGAACGCTGAAATCGACCTGCGACATTATCCATTCGGCGATCGTTAAGCCGCAAACGACACAGTCTTCTCTCGCGATTATCGTTGCTTTGGAACTGGCCGTCTTTTCGACAAACGCCGTAGTGGTAATATCACCCGTACCTATGTCTTCTTTGAGCGCTGCCTTGATTATCGGCAGCACCCTTGCCTTATCAAGCTGCACGATCCATGCCTCCCTTATTCGATCTCGCCTTCGCGGTCGCTTGAAACGAGGTTGGGAAGACCCGTATTCTGATCATAGGTCTGCATAGTGGGCATCGCCCTCCGGCTACCCACGCCGTCTTCCTCATCATCGGCGACGGGCTCATCTGCCCCCTCCGCCGCAACAGGCGCCTGCTCTTCTTTCGCCGTTTTCCCTGCTCCGTCGCAAGCCCCGCTTCCTGCCATGGCTTTATCGAGCCCCACGGCAAATATACCAAAAATAAATATCACCGCTACCGCAATACATAAATATTTCATCTGACGCCCCCTATCCCTTTCAGGTTACTCTTCAATTTTTTGAGCTGAAGTTCAAGCTCACCTTTACGCAGTTCCTGTTTTGCAACCACTTCCTTTGGCGCCTTACCGGTAAAATTTTTATCCTTCAGCCTGGCGCCTATTGCCTTTATTTCACCCGATATCCTCTCTTCCTCTTTCTCGAGCCTCGCCCTCTCCTTATCGAAATCGATCAGCCCCTCGAGCGGAATATATGCCTCGAACCTGCCTATTATACTAACGGCCGCGTTCCCAGGCTTCGTGCCAGCACCCGCTTCGAGGATGGAAACTTTCGCCATCCGCTTTACAAAATCCTCATTCTCCTTAAGGACTTTTTCCGCCGCTTTATCGTGGACATTTATTACCGCCCGCACGCCGGTCTGCGGGTCTATATTCCAGACCGAGCGCATGTTGCGTATGGCAACGACCAGCTCGATGAGCTCCCGCATCCGGGCTTCGGTCTCTTTTGATATCATCTCCTTATGGAAATGCGGCCACGGCTCTGTCATTATCGAAACAGGGGCGCTGGCTTTGCGCGGCAGTTTTTGCCATATCTCTTCTGTAACAAACGGCATGATCGGATGCAGCATGCGCAAGGACCGCTCCAGGATCTCCGGCAGGATAACCTGCGAGTTCTTCCCGTCGATCGTCGTCTTGGCGCTCTCGATGTACCAGTCGCAGAACTCATGCCATATAAATTCGTATATTGCGTTCGCCGCTTCGTTAAATTTATACTCATCCAGGCACTTCGTTACGAACTCGAGAGTCGAATAGAACCGCGATATTATCCACCTCTCGGGCAGAGAGAGTTTTGCGTCTTTAAAGAACGCGCACGCGCCGGCATCAGCGCCGCCGGGCTTCAGGTTCATCAGTATGAACCTGGACGCGTTCCAGAGTTTATTGGCGAAATTCCTGCCCAGCTCAAATTTGCCTTCGGAAAGGAAGACATCCTGTCCCTGCGCGGTTATCGAAATTATACTGAAACGCAGCGCGTCCGTACCGTACTTAGCTATCATATCGAGAGGATCGATGACGTTACCGAGCGACTTCGACATCTTGGTCCCGGTGATATCCCTGACCGTCCCGTGGATGTAAACGCTCTTAAACGGTATCTCACCCCTGAATTCGAGGCCCGCCATGATCATCCTGGCCACCCAGAAAAATATTATCTCCTGCGCCGTTACGAGCGAGGCGGTCGGATAGAAGTATTTAAGTTCATCTGTCTCTTCCGGCCAGCCAAACGTCGAGAAGGGCCAGAGCCAGGACGAGAACCATGTATCGAGCACGTCTGGATCCTGTTCTATTTCCGTCGAACCGCATGTCGGACACTTCTCGGGCCTCGCCTTCGCCACTATTATACCGTTTGGAGTTTGGGGTTTGGAATTTGTTTCGGATTTTGGATTTTGAATTTCGGATTTCCGGATTCCTGTTTCCATACAGCTCTTACAATAGTAAACAGGGATTCGGTGCCCCCACCATATCTGCCGCGAAATGCACCAGTCGCGTATATTAGTCATCCAGTCAAGATAGACCTTGGTCCAGCGTTCCGGATAAAATTTAACCTTGCCCTTCCTGACAACTTCGATGGCACTTTTGGCAAGCGGCTTCATCTTCACAAACCACTGCGGTGACAGCCGCGGCTCCACCATAGTGTGACAGCGATAACAGTGACCGACGGCATGCCGGTGCGCCTCCGACTTTATGAAGAGCCCCCGCGCTTTCAGGTCCTCCACGATCGCTTCGCGCGCCTCGAACCGGTCCATACCCTCATAATCCCCTCCGGCGGAACCTATGGTAGCGTCGTCGTTCATGACATTTATCTGTTCAAGGCCGTGTTTCAGACCAAGCTCAAAATCTACAGGGTCATGGGCAGGCGTAACTTTCAGGGCACCCGTCCCGAATTTAAGGTCAACTACCGGATCGAATACGACTTTAAGCTCCCTTTCGAGAAGCGGCAGTATTACGGTCTTCCCCTTCAGGCCTTTATAACGTTTATCTTTCGGATTGACCGCTATCGCCACGTCGCCCAGCATCGTCTCCGGCCTCGTCGTCGCGACGACCACAAAACTATCCCGCTCGCCTTTAATCGGGTATTTTATATGATAGAGCATCCCGTCGACATCTTTATGCTGTGATTCTTCGTCGGAAAGAGCGGTCTGGCATCTCGGGCACCAGTTGATGATATAGTTCCCGCGGTATATAAGGCCTTTTTCATAGAGCCTGACAAAGACCTCTAGCACCGCTTCGGAAAGACCTTCGTCCATGGTAAAACGCGTACGTTCCCAATCGCACGAACAACCGAGCTTTTTCAGCTGCCGTATTATCGTCGACCCGTACTCCTGGCGCCACTTCCATACCTCTTCGATGAATTTCTCGCGCCCAAGATCCTGGCGCCGCTTACCTTCTTTGGACAACTTGCGCTCCACGACATTTTGCGTCGCGATCCCGGCGTGGTCGGTCCCGGGCATCCACTCGGCCTCAAAACCCTGCATGCGCTTGAAACGTATCAGGATATCCTGCAGCGTATCATTGAGCGCGTGGCCCATATGGAGAATACCGGTAATATTCGGCGGCGGGATAACTATCGAATACGGCTTTTTGCCCGGCACCGGCCGCGCGTGAAATAAACCCCGGGCTTCCCATCCCGCGTAGATTCTATCTTCGACTTCCTGCGGATTATATGCTTTTGGTAATTCGCCCATCCATGCTCCTCACTGAATCGGATCGAGTATCAATTTCATCCTCTTCCTGTCGATCCTGGCATTAAACCGTTCCAGGAAAGTCATTCCTAAAAGGCCGTCCCGTAACATAAAGCCGCTATTCTCGTCTAGGAGGATGCCGGCCTGTACATTTTTCACTTCTATGCCGTTTATCGACACGCTCTCCAATATGACCATCCTGGCCTTCACCCTGCGATCGCCTGCAAGACGAAATTCCGCGATTTCATTGGTATTCGAAAGATCTACGCCGAGCGCCCGGCCCACCTTTCTGCTAAGGGTAACAACATTCGCCCCCGTATCAAGGATAAGCGTTGTGCTGACCTTACCGTTTATGACAACGCTCACCGCCATATCCTTCGAACCGGGTTCGCCTATGATAGGGACCTCGCCTCCTTTAGAAACGCCTGCCGCTGTCTTCTTGGCGCTCGGCTTGGTCCACTGGTCGTATTCGGCGAATCTCTTCTGCCTCTCATTCTCATAGGTCTCTTTTTTCTTGTCGAGTCCCGTACGTCTGGTGTCCCACTTTTGGGTAATTGCGTCCGTCTCCGCGCCCGTCGACCTCTCCACCTTCGTTATTTTATCTTTCGAAAACGAAACAGTCCCGAACCCTATATCTATCTCCACACTCTTTTCGTTTTCACTTTTTATGATGCCCTCTACCGTCTCGCCGCTATCCAGATATATAGTATCCGCCCGCAGGTCCGCCGGCATAAAGAATATTATGCCGGCAAAAACTACGATAATAGGCTTTATATTCATCAGTCTGTAGATTGGTTTATTTAAGGAAGTGCTTTATCTTCGCCAGCAGCCCTTCTATCTCGAAAGGTTTCACCATGTACGCATCGGCTCCGCACTCTTTCGCGAGCTTGATATTCTCATCCGCCGACTTCGCGGTAACGATAATGATCGGTATCTTGGCGTATCTCTCATCGTGTTTAAGCAGGTTGCACACCCAGTAACCGTCGACTTTAGGAAGCATTAGATCGAGTAATATAAGATCCGGCCGCTCCCTGCGCGCCCGCTCGTAGCCTTCTTTACCGTCCAAAGCGCCGAGTACATCGTAACCGTTAGCTTCGAGCCTTATCTTCAAAAAGTCGAGGAGATCGCGCTCATCCTCGACTACCAGGATCTTATACGCCACGGCTATTTTCCTCTACGGGCCTTATTCCGCGTATAGACTTCCTCGCCGAGCCATTGTTTTGCCAGAGTATCCTTATCAACACCCTTCTGATCCCAGTCGTATTCCATTATGATAATCGTCTTCAGGATCTTGCCGCAATCTTCTTTTTTCATATCCGGGTGTTTCTCGTAAAACGTATCGAGCTTCCTGCAATACGCTATTGCGTCCCCTCTCACGGTGACACCCTGCGACCGCAACCCCTTAATATACGTTTTAACTTCTTCGGCTTTCTGGGCATTACGCAGTTTCACCCAGTCGTTCCCGGTAAATGAAGCCGCCTGCGAAACCGCCGCCGCGGCATAAAGAAAAACGGCTGCCAGGATAGAAACGATAGCTGCGGAAATTATTCTTCTTTTCATATCTCCTCCTTTAAGAATCTTTCAAGAGTTTATACTCTACGGAATCCACCAAGGCCTGCCACGACGCCTCTATGAGATTTTCCGACACACCCATCGTCCACCATGAACCGTTCTTGTCCTGCGATTGGATCAGGACCCTGACACGGGCGGCCGTTCCTTCTTTTTCATCAAGCACCCTGACCCTGTAATCGGTGAGGTGCATCTCGTTTAAATTAGGATAAAATTTCTTAAGAGCCTTCCTGAGCGCGCTATCGAGCGCATTGACGGGACCGTCGCCCAGAGAGGCGGTATGCTCAAGCTCTTTGCCGACCCTTAGCTTAATCGTGGCCTCGGTAATAACCCGTCCGTCTTTTCGTTTCTCGATTATCACCCTGAAATCCTCAAGATCGAAGAAATCCTTGAACTTCTTCATGACCCGCTTCATCAGCAGCTCGAGCGAAGCCTCGGCCGCCTCGAAGTGATAGCCCTTATTCTCGAGATCCTGCAAGGCTTTCAGTATCTTCTTCGTCTTGCCGGCCTCGCCGGTAAGATCGATATCAAAATCCTCCGCCTTCTTCAGTATCATAGACTTGCCCGACAACTCTGAGATCAGTAGACGCCTGTGGTTGCCGACCAGACGAGGATCGACATGTTCATAGGTCCTGGGATTTTTGAGGATTGCATTGACATGGACGCCCGCCTTGTGCGCAAAGGCGCTGTTGCCGACGAACGGCGCGTTATCGCTCATCTTAAGATTGGAGATCTCCGCAATGAACCTTGCGGCCTCGGTCAATGTCCGCAGCTCAAGATCCGACACACAATCTACATCCAGCTTCGTCTTGAGGTTCCCGATTATGGAAACGAGATTCGCATTTCCACAGCGTTCGCCGTAGCCGTTTATGGTGCCGTGTACCTGGATGCATCCGGCCTGGATAGCGGCTATAGAGTTAGCGACCGCCATATCCGCGTCGTTATGGGCGTGTATACCGAGAGGGGTCTTTATTACGTTCTTTACCTCTTCCACAATCTCGAATACCTGGGACGTAATGGTCCCGCCGTTCGTATCGCAGAGTATGATCCTGTCGGCTCCGGATTTCCCGGCCGCCTTCAGCGTCTTGAGCGCATAATCTTCATTGGCCTTATAGCCGTCAAAGAAATGTTCCGCGTCGTAAAATACGACCTTGCCGCGCGATTTAAGAAAACTTACGGAATCCTCTATCATGCGGAGATTCTCTTCCAGGTCCACTTTGAAGACATCGCGGACGTGCATGTCCCAGCTCTTTCCGAAAATAGTGATATATTTTGTACCGGCGGCAAGCAGGCCTTTTATTACTTTATCGGTCCTCGCCTTTGAATGGGCGTGCCTGGTGCTGCCGAAAGCCACAACCTTCGATTTTTCGAATCGCATACTTTTGATCCGCTCAAAAAATTCCATATCCTTCGGGTTGGCGCCAGGCCATCCTCCTTCGATAAAATGGATGCCCAGCTCGTCCAGCTTCTCGGCTATCTTTAATTTATCATTGACCGAAAAAGATATGCCTTCCGATTGCGCGCCATCACGCAGTGTAGTATCATACAATTCGACCTTAGTCATAGACCCCTCATTGTAAATCCAAAATGACAAAATCCAAATGACAAATCAACCTTTAAATGACCAATATTCGAATGTTTGGATTTGAATGATTGGTTTGGATTTTGAAATTTGTCATTTGTCATTACACTCTACCTCTTCTTTTTCCCCAGTCCGAACTTCTCGACCTTAGTCATAGACCCCTCATTGTAAATCCAAAATGACAAAATCCAAATGACAAATCAATCTTTAAATGACCAATATTCGAATGTTTGGATTTGAATGATTGGTTTGGATTTTGAAATTTGTCATTACACTCTACCTCTTCTTTTTCCCCAGTCCGAACTTCTCGTGTATTGCCCTCACCGCTTTTTCGCCCTCGGTCTTTTTAACAACACACGAGATTTTGATCTCGCTCGTCGATATCATTTCGATATTTATACCTTTTTTCGCCAGCGCTTCGAACATCCCGGCCGCTACGCCGGAATGGCTCCTCATCCCTATGCCCACGATCGAGACTTTAGCCATATCGTTATCGTATGTCACGCTGCCTGCGCCGACGCGCCGCGAAATGTCCTTAGCCACTTTAATGGTCTTACTTAAATCATGGCCCGGGACCGTAAAGGAGACGTCCGTTGCCCCGGTGCGCGATACGTTCTGCACTATCATATCGACATTGATATCTTCTTTCGCTATATCCTTAAATATTTTCGCGGCTATGCCCGGCTTGTCGGGCACATCGCAGATAGTGACCTTAGCCTCTTCCTTATTTAACGCAACGCCCGAAACGACTATATCTTCCATAGCCCTTACCTCCCCGGAAATTATCGTACCTTTTTTATTTGAAAAACTCGACTTTACATGGATCGGGATACCGAATTTCATGGCGAATTCTATCGACCGCGGCTGGAGCACCTGCGCGCCCAGCGAGGCAAGCTCAAACATCTCTTCGTAACTTATCCGGTCTATTTTTCTCGCGTTTTTAACTATGCGCGGATCCGCGGTGAAGACTCCTTCAACGTCCGTGTGCATCTCACACGACTGCGCGCCTACCACCTTTGCCAGAGCCACCGCCGTCAGATTCGACCCGCCCCTGCCCAATGTAGTTATATCCTGGCTCATACTGATACCCTGGAACCCCGCGACTATAACGATCTTACCGCACTTCAATGCCTCGATGATACGCTTTGCGTTTATATCTATTATGCGCGCCTTTGTGTGCATACTGTCGGTTATGATACCCACCTGCGCCCCCGTAAAAGATATCGCGCCCTCGCCCAGCTTGTGTATAGCCATAGTAAGGAGCGCGCAGGAGACCTGTTCGCCGGTGGAGACGAGCATATCCATCTCGCGCTCGGACGGGTTCGCCGTAATTTCGTGCGCAAGCTCGATCAGTTTATCGGTAGAGTCGCCCAGGGCCGATACGACGGCAACCACATCGACGCCGCTTCTCCTGGACTTTACGATGCGCCGCGCAACATTCTGTATACGCCCGACATCCGCAACGCTTGTGCCGCCGAATTTCTGGACTATTATCGATTTCGCCATGGATATGCCTAGGATTTTTTTATAAACCTGTCGGTGAGCGCCGCTCCCGATTTAAACTTCGTCTTGCTCAAAGCAGCGTTCCGCTCGTTAAATAGATCGAAACCGTTATGTTCGATATTCTTCCCCGCCATCGCAAACGGCGCAGGATCCGAGACATGCGTCCTCACCGCCACCGGAGTGGCATGGTCCGCCAGGACCAGTATGCGAAAATCCTTGCCGTTCTTCAGGAAATCCCATACCGCCCCGACTACAAACTTATCGAAATTCTCTATCGCCGTTATCTTCGCGCGAAGGTCGCCGTTATGGCCGGCTTCATCCGGCGCCTCGACATGGACGAAGACGAAGTCCTTAGTCTTTAGCGCTTCTATCGCGTATTCACCTTTGCCCTGATAGTTGGTATCATAATAACCCGTGGCGCCCGGCACTGTAATAACCTCCAACCCCGCGATCTTGCCGATACCGTTAACCAGGTCAACCGCTGAGATTACCGCCCCATCCATACCGAACATACCCTTGAACGTCGGCATATTGGGATTGGTGCCCTGTCCCCACAACCAGATCATGTTGGCCGGGTTCTCTCCCAGGTCCAGACGCACCTTATTTATTTCGTGCTTCTCGAGTATCATCCTCGAATCATCCATAAGCCTCTTCAAAATATCCGCGCCCCTGCCCTTCGGAAGATATTTAGAAATATTCTGCGAAGCGATATCGTGCGGAGGCGTACAGGCGGTTTTGATAAGACCGTCCAGATCATCGGGCGATTTCGCCTTTATGACAAGGAGGTTCCTGTAGCTCTTGCCATGATAAAATTTGATATTCTCCGTCCCGAATTTTTCTCCAAGATACCCGATCAGGGCCTTCGACTCTTTTTCGCCTATGTGGCCGGCACTGTAATCGGCCATGACATCGTTATTGACGGTCACCAGATTACAGCGAAAGGCTATTTCGTTTTCGCCGAGTTCGACGCCGATATTCGCGGCCTCTAGCGGACCTCGGCCGGTATAATAGACCTTTGGGTCATATCCCATGATCGATAGATTGGCGATATCGCTGGCGGGTTTCATGCCGCGCGGGACCGTCTTGACCAGGCCTATCATCCCTTTCCGCGCAAGTTCGTTCATATTCGGTATCTTCGCGACTTCGAGCGGCGTCTTACCGCCCAATTCCGCGACCGGATAATCGCTCATCCCGTCACCTACAAGTATCGCGTATTTCATGCCGCCGCCTCTCTAATTCTGAGATCCTAAATTCGAATAATCCAAACCCATGTTTCGAATTTTGAGATTTATGATTTCTGATTTGTTTCGTATTTACAGCCCTATTTCTTTTAATACCAGGTCGACTTTAGGCTTTAGCACCTTTGGCTTAGCGACGCTCGCTATTGCCCTATCCGGATCTTTCAGGCCGTGGCCGGTCAAGACGCAAACGATACGTATTCGTTGCGCGTTGAAATAACCACGTTTGGCCAGTTTCAATACTCCCGCGACGCTTGCCGCGCTCGCAGGTTCGACGAATACACCCTCTTTTGAGGCAAGAATCTTATACGCATCCAGGATCTCGTCATCCGTCACCGAGTCGATCAACCCGCCGGATTCATCCCTTGCGGCTTCGGCCTGCTTCCAGCTGGCGGGGTTACCTATCTTTATGGCCGTCGCCACGGTCTTGGGTTCTTTTACCGGATGCCCCAGCACTATGGGAGCGGCGCCTGCCGCCTGGAAGCCGAGCATCACAGGCAGTCTATCGATCACGCCGGCTGCCTTATATTCTTTATACCCCTTCCAATACGCGGTGATATTGCCGGCATTCCCTACAGGGATGGCATGAAAATCGGGCGGCGCCTCTAAAAAATCACATATTTCGAATGCTCCGGTCTTCTGGCCTTCTATGCGATATGGATTTATAGAATTTACCAATGTTATCGGATATTTAGCGGTTATCTCCCTGACCAGTTCCAGCGCATCGTCGAAATTTCCTTTGATGGCGATGACCCGCGCGCCGTGTATGAGAGCCTGCGAAAGTTTCCCGAGCGCTATCGCGCCCTCGGGTATAAGGACTATGGATTTGATGCCGGCCCTAGCGGAATAAGCCGCGGCGGAAGCGGAAGTATTGCCGGTCGAAGCGCACATCACGGCCTGCGACCCCTCTTCCAGCGCCTTGGAAATTGCCATAGTCATGCCGCGATCCTTAAACGAGCCGGACGGGTTCAGGCCCTCATATTTCAGATAGACCTCAATATCCTTACCTGCAAGGCCGCTCAAGACGGGGGCGTATATTAACGGCGTATTGCCTTCATTCAGACTGACTATGGGTGTCTTGCCGGTGACTGGAAGATATTTCTTATATTTTTCTATGATCCCGTTCCACATCTTAACCCTCTACCCGTATCCTTACCGTCTTCTTTTTTATCACATTAAGCCTGTCTATCTCTTTAAGCGCTATCCTCATATCGCTCTCCAGCGCTTCATGAGTCATCACAATGACAGGAACCGTGCTCGATATTTTTCTCTGGGTCTGGTTTACGCTCGCTATACTTATCCTGTATTTAGCGAGTATCCCGGATATCTTCGCCAGGACGCCCGGCTTATCGAGCGCTGAGAACCTTAGATAGTATCTCATCTTAACATCTTTTATATCTTTTACCCGCGCAGCATCTTTCCGCAATACAAACGCTCCGGGCGTCTTGCAATTATCCGTCATATTTTTTGCTATCGACACTATATCGGCAACTACGGCGCTCGAGGTAGGCGAACCGCCCGCGCCCTGGCCGTAGAAAAGATTCTCGCCCACCAGATCGCCCTTGACGAATATCGCGTTGTAGACCCCGCTTACATCGGAGAGAAGATGCGTCTTCGGTATGAGGGTCGGGTGTACGCGCAGTTCGACGGCATCGCCCGAACGTTTCGCGATCGCGAGAAGTTTGATCGCATAACCGTATTCCTTTGCGAATTGTATGTCGCAGGGCTCGATATCCGTTATGCCTTCCGTATAAATTCCGGACGGTTTGACCGCTATACCGAAACCGAGAAGCGCGAGGATCGAGAGCTTGTGGCAGGAGTCACCGCCGCTTATATCCAGATAAGGATCGCGCTCGGCGTATCCCCTGGACTGGGCAATCGCTAATGCCTCATCGAATCCCAGCCGTTCCTCCGCCATCCGCGAAAGTATAAAATTGCTGGTGCCGTTTATGATACCGTATATGAGTTCTACCTTATCGGCGATAAAACTTTCTTTCAGCGCGCGTATTATCGGGATACCGCCGCCGACCGACGCCTCGAAGCCGATGGAAAGATCGAGCGCATCAGCCAATCTGAATATATCCGGCCCCGAATCCGAGAGCAGCGCTTTATTGGCCGTAACGACGTGTTTGCCTTGCCGCAGGGCCTCCAGCGCCACATCCTTTGCCGGCACGAGTCCGCCCATCAGCTCAACTACTATATCGATCCCGGGATCGTATAAGACCTTGCCGACCGACCGCGTAAATGTCTTTCGCGGTATCTTTACCGACCTCGTCTTCTTAAGGTCCTTTTCACAGATACTGGCAACCGTTATGTCAAGACCGCTCTTCTCCTTAAGGAGACGCCTTCGCGATATGAGCGCCCCGGCAACGGCCGCGCCTATTGTGCCGAAACCTATTATGCCGACTTTTATCTTTCGCATATTTTTCCCTGCATTTTTATTACCTGTTATAGCCGTGCCATATGCCCGGCACCATTACTTTCATCCAGGTGTTTTAAGACAAAAAATTGCTATGGTCGGGGCGGGCGGATTCGAACCGCCGACCCCTTGCACCCCAAGCAAGTGCGCTAGCCAATCTGCGCTACGCCCCGCCATTTTATATCGTATTATTATATCAAATATAGTTATATAAGAAAGGGATTTTTTGTAAAAAGAAACGGCCGCGTTTGCTTGTGGCAAAGCGGCCGTTATTGCAAAAATTTGGCTATTATTCGCCGGGCAATTCGGGTAATGCCGGAGTATTTACATCAAATTCCGCATTGCCGTCATCACCTGTTTGGTAATCCAGCTCCGTCAACGGAAGCCTCGGAGAGGACTGCTCATCGATGGTGTTGACGGCTGAGCGCGCAGATGCACTTTTGGTAGTAAGCGTTGCTGTAGCGGCAGCGGTGCTTGAACTACTATCATCTACTGCCGCGCCCGTTCCTGATAAAGCGACAACGGTCTCTCCAGCGGCAGGACTGAATTCGGAGACGGCTTTCTTCTCTATATTACCGGTGCCCTGCGTTTCGGGTGAATTCTTGTTTATGGCTTCGGGCTTCTTCGATGCAAACCTATCCGTATCGTCAAAACCTCTTGCCTTATCTACAGCCAACCCCCGCACAACCAAATTCGCGACTTCACCGTCTGCCTGGTTCGTTTCGACAACCAGCGGCTTTGCTGCGACACTGCCTGTATATGCAATATCCGCGGGAAGTTTGGCTCCGCCCTGCGCGAAGACAAAGAGGACGATACCTGTCAAAGAGAGCGCTATTCCTGCTGAAATTATGAACCATCTCTTGTTCATAAGGATCATCCCCTTCCTAAATCTTGAATTCGTCGATATGCTCGACTATCATGACATCGACATACTTGCAGCCCGGCGAATACCATGAAATATACGGCAGTGCCTGCATAACCCCTTCGACATAATGCTTCTGCGCGGGATTCTCGTTCGCCAGTTCCGCGAGCTTTGCTTCCATTACGTCGTCCGTCCCCTTAATAGGGATAGCTATAATGCTAACCGGAACCGTACCGGTGGTCAATACCGTCTCGTACTGCAAAACATACTTATACGGAAGAGGCGCATCACCACACGCGACGCAAACTCCCCGTATGATCCCGGTATACGAGACCCTTTTCGGCACAGGTATCGACGGATACGGACTATTCTGCAATGTCAGACCGGGAATATATAAACCGTTCTCTTCGCAGAGGAGGAAGAAACCTTCGCTTGGGTTGACCAGTCTGCCGGGGACCGGCATTGCGATTAACCCATTCTCATCTGCGGCCGGATATGGAAGCGAATACTGTTCCCACTCCTGTTTAACAGCATTCCAGAAAATTATCCTGGTGGCCTTGATGCCCTGCTCGGAAAATTCTTGCGAGAGCTGATACAGGCTATAACCTATACCTGCGGTTATGGACTGCGACTCAAGCACCGCCCCCGCCGATACGTTGGATCCGGTTTTTTGCGATTCCAGCTCCGGGAGCTTCGGCGTATTCGATAAGGGTTCATCCGATTTTGGAGCAAGCTGATTCAGCACCGCGACGCCGTTCCAGCCCTTATTAAGGTTTAGCGATATCTTGGCATCGGCCGTTTTGCCGATAATCTTGATCGTGGTCGTCGGATGGAATTCCGGCATCTCGTACGAAGCGCCTTCTCGAACAATATAATTCGGTCGCAGACCGCTATATTTCGCATACACAAAATAAGCTTCGCCCGGTACCATATTATAAGTATCGCAATCGGGTGAATAGCTTTGGAACCGGCCGTTTTTATACACAGCGACCGCGGTAACCCGCCATATGTCTGCAAAACCTTTACTGTCCTGGGTAATTGTCTCTGTCGAGATCGCGCTCAAACCGCTCTTTGCAACTCTCACAGAAAAACTTTTAATCGTCAGTTTTTCGGCGGGCAGGACCGGTATTGCAATCAAATTCCACCCCTCGTTCAAAGTTACGTTTCCTATGATAAGCGGCTTCATTGTAAGCCCTGTAGGATCTGCGGGATAATTTTCTGCGGGTAAAGTACTTGTTTCCTCTGCCAGGACCGTCCCGGCAAAGCAAATCATCACTGCAACTACTGCTAGACTAAGTAACTTTTTCATTTTAACCACTCCCTTCTCGTTTTCGAATTGGGACTTTCTAAAGCCATTTAAATTCGCGGCAAAAAAGATCTCTTGCCGGATTTTCGCCGCTAAGTTAAGCAGCTCCAGTTTTTCGATCAACTGAAAGACCTTCTTGAACCTGAAAAGTCTTTTTGAATTTACAACTTTCATACGATCCTCCTATCTTCCACTATTGAATACACTAAAGAACGGCAATTGTTTAGCACTATAACTAAGTTTTTTAATGCCTAACATGCACAAAAAAAATATCTCTACCCCCTAACTCCACTCATAGACGATAAGTTAGGATTACTTTGCGTATTCCCCTCCACCCAAATCGCCTCCAGGCTATTGGGATATTTATCGAGCACTAGCCTATATGCCTTATTGGCCCGCTTGGGGTCATTTAGCTTCTCCTGGTATATTATGCCTATGGCGCATTCTGCCATGCTGGCAAGCGGTGAATCGGGATACTTAAGCAATACCCGCTCGAACATCTTTATGGCGTCTTTATGGCATGACAGGTATTCATAGTAAGCCCCTATATACAGCATCAACTGAACATCATGTTTCGGATTCGGATATTCCCGTACGATGCGCTCCAGCATCTTTATACTTTCAAGGTGCTTTGCGCGGTTGCCTGTCTTGACCGCTTCTGCCGTCATTAACACTGCCTTTTCCAGGATCGGCGGTATCTCCCGCGGCTTTTTATCGGATATGTATATAGGACACGGCTTGAGCAGCTGGATCACCCTGTCCGGGGCATTCTTTACCATGAGGATGACACGGGCCTTCCTGCCTATCTGGTATAATTCTTCCATCTGGGCCCACTCTTCTTCCACGAGCCTTTGAGGCGGTTCAGGCACCGCTTCGGTATAAACCTCCGTCTTCTGGCCAGCGCCTACGGTAACGATCTGTTCTGCGAGCAACAATCTCTCCGGACTATACCGGCTCTTGACCTGCACCTTTCCCTGTAAAACATTTACCTGCGTCTTCTCCTTTGTGCCCCTTGATGCGTCAACCGAGAATTTTGTGCCCAGGGCCACGGTGGTCGCTGTCGGCGTATCGACCGCGAATTTTGAGCCTTTGAAACCCGGCTCAACGCTGATAAGAACCTTACCTTCCATCAGCTGAAAATCGGCTTTGCCGCTGCCAAAACGCGGCGTCAATCTAGCTATCTTTATCTTCGAACCTTCCTTAAGCCTTAATACGTATCGATTCGAAAGGACAATGTCGGCTTGAGCGCCTTTTTGCGCCGCTACAATATCACCGGCCCTGAACCTGTAATTACTGCCGGCCTCTTTCGGCGCCGCATTCCCCATAGCCAGAACCATGACACTGCCGGTCTTCGTCTCAAGCGTAGGACAGGAAGGCTGCGTTGAGTATATATAAGTACTTATTGATAAGACCACAATAAGACTCGCCGCCGCCCTGACCAAGACCAACGGCTCAGGCAATAGCGCATCTCTAAGGTTTATCGCGCCTTCAGAGATCCTTCGCAAGATCTTTTCCGGAAGGGTTTCTTCATACCTCCTGGCGATAGCTTCGCTAAACGCCTCTTTGAACTTCATTTCAAACGAGACGGAGGGCTCCGCCTTTTTCAGGAGCGACATGACCCTGTCGAAATTATCGCAACCTTGTCTCATGTTATCTCACCCAGTTTCTTCATGAACAGTCTCTTCGCTTCGTTCAACCTGATCGAGACACCTGAAACGCTTATACCCAGTATTACAGCCGCCTCCCGATAGGAGAGTTCCTGCACACTGCAAAGAGTTATTACTTCTTTATACTTGTCAGGCAGCAAATTCAGTATCTTTTGTGCAACCAGAGAGAGCTCCTCATCCTGCGCTATCATATCCGGCGAAGCGTTATCGTCGGCTATGACATCCTGCAACTTGATACTCTCATCTTTATCAAAGACTGACTTTTCCAATGAAACGTCACGAAAATATTTACGGTCCCTCAAAGAATTCTTCGAGAGATTCCTCGCAATAGTGTAGAGCCATGTCGCAAACTTCTTATTTGGGTCAAATATGTTTAGATTACTATAAGCCTTCATAAAAACCTCTATTGTAACTTCTTCCGCCGTCTGGCGGTTGCCTATGAACCGGTATATAAAATTCAAGAGCGGTTTCTTGTATCTGTTAAAGAGCTCTTCGAAGGCTCCTGTATCGCCTTCTTTTGCCTGCTTTGCCAACAATTCATCGGAAGACTTATCGTTCATCTTAAAGTCCCTATCATATATACACGGAGGATATACAGATTTTTACGCTTTTTTTGGATTATAACAGATATTTTTTCGATGGACAAGGAGTAAAGAGTTTACGAGGGATTATTTTGTCTGCGCTTCGGGAAGGTTGATCACGGCTTCTATCCTGTCGTTTGTGTCCAAGTAGACGGCCAACTCCGACTTCATTGCCCTATCCACTATACCATTGATCTTTTTGACTACTTTTTTCATCCTGCTTTCATATAGCTCCATGCCGGGGCCAAGAATGTCGTCGGCATACATCTTTTCAATTGCCAGAAATTTTTCGTATCGCATTGCCGCGCCGTGCCGGATCTTCGATTTGACACGGATATTCCGGACCGCTTCGTCGATACTTTTCCTCTCTTTAACGCTTATCGATCCGCCGGTATCGCTGTTGGTCCTGGCGACGTTTAGTTTTATGCCATCGGCCTTCATGGCCTCTGAATTGGCCCGGAGTTCATTCAGCATCTTCGCATAGTACGGGGTCGTCTTCTCCAAGTATACCTCGTAGGCGTCTCTCTTTTCCTCTGAAGCTTTATCAAAGCCGTTCTTTATCGCATTAAAATCGAAACCAGCCGGTTTTTGCGCCATATTCTTGAGCGAATTTCTTGGTATATATACGACTATCGGCGGCGTTGGTTTATTGGCTGAATCCCGCGCACCCTCACCGGGCTTATCAATGTTATCGAAATCTCCAGGTTTTATCGCCCCCTCTCCGCCGCCGCCTTTATAATCAGGTTTACCTTTATCGCCCATTCCGTCATCCGGCGGATTTACCTTACGATTTATCGTCGCGTCATCGCTTGGGGAAATATTTAAGTCTTCATTTTTGTCTTCCATGGCCCTCAACTCTAATGAGAAACCGCCATCGCCTGTCAATACGATAGCTGACAGCTCCCCGCCCTTATCGAATCTATAAGAATACTTGATCTCCGTGCCGTCGCTTGAAATGAAATTATCCAAGTAGCCATCCTTATTATATTTCACATGGATAGAAGGCGGGAGAAACTCCTCGACTATATTCTTTATCTTGACGACTTCCTTTGTATCATGCGTAAACCTTTGGATAGCAGCCGGCATCACTTTCCCTTGAGGGGCATCGACCGGCTTTGAAATGACAGGCTTTCCCTCTTCTGCGTTTGAGAGGATCGGAAAGAGACAAACCGCTACGATAATTGTAAGTATCGTCTTTGTCATCATATGCTTGGCCTTATTAGCTTTTGAAATAAGCTTATTAACTACCCAAAAAAAACATTCTTCTTTTATGGTAGCCATCGCCTTTTTACTCTAGTATACACTGAAAAACAGAAGATGGCCTGGGAAAAATGTAACTTTTTCATTTCTTATGCTGTTTCCGGCTTAGGGCTGCGGATCATCAGGTCGCGGACTGCTGTCTTTGGATTCTTATTCTCATAAAGAACCTTATATATCTCTTCCGTTATAGGCATTTCGACTTTATATTTCCCGGCCAGATCGTGGGCTGACCTTGCTGTAGCCACACCCTCTACTACCATGTCTGTTTCACCAAGGATATCTTTCAACTTCTTACCCTTACCTATCTCCTCGCCAAGCCACCTGTTCCTGGAATAAGGGCTCATGCATGTAGTCGCAAGATCGCCCAGACCGCTCAGGCCGTAGAAAGTCTCTTTCCGCGCCCCCATAGCGGCACCCAGCCGGACTATCTCGACCAGACCGCGGGTTAATAAAGCGGCTTTTGCGTTGGCGCCGAAGCCCATGGCATCGCTTGCGCCCGCCGCTATCGCAATCACATTCTTCAGCGATCCTCCGAGTTCGACGCCGGTCACGTCATTGCAGGTATAGACCCTGAAGCGCTCCGTCATGAAGAGAGTCTGCGCCTCTTTCGCAAATTTAGCGCTCTTCGAGGCCGCAACTACGGTCGTTGGAGCGCCGTTCGCCACCTCAAGCGCAATGGTAGGGCCGGAGAGCACGGCGAGCGTCTGTTTACCCAATACGTCGTAAGCGACTTCCGAGACACGCTTCAATGTCTTATTCTCTATACCCTTGGTAACGCTTACGAATCTCTTCCCGGCAAGTTTTTCCATCTTCAGGATCGTAAAGACGCCCCTGGCAAATTGGGAAGGAACGGCCAGGACAACGATCTCTTTGCCGGCAAGCGCCGCGGCCATAGAAGCTGTAAAAGTAATGTTTTTCGGCAGGACAACGCCGGGCAGGAACTTTACGTTCTCCCGGCGCTCTTTGAGGACCTCCACGTAGTCCGGGAACGCGCCCCAGACCGTTACGTTAAAACCTTTCTTGGAAAGCAGTACCGCGAGCGTCGTCCCCCACCCGCCGTCACCTATGATGCATATCTCTTTTACCTTGGCCATATATTGTGATTTTATTATATAGGATAAACCATGTCAACACATTGCTTTACCGGCGCAAAACTGTAACGATGGATCGGCGATGGGCCGAACTTTGCCAGGGCCTCTTTATGGAGGCGCGTTCCGTAACCTTTATGCCGGGCAAAACCATACTGCGGATATCGCTTGTCGTATTTCAGCATCAGCCTGTCGCGGGTAACCTTAGCCACTATCGAGGCGGCGGCTATGGAAAGGCTCTTCGTATCGCCTTTTATGATACACTTGATCGGGCAGGCGGTACGCAGTTTCATCTGTCCGTCGACGATTACGTAATCGGGAGGTATATCAAGAGCGGCAATTGCCGCCTGCATGGCCCTGAGGGTGGCCTGGTAGATATTGATCGCATCGATCGTCTTCTCGTCAACGATCCCTACGCCGACGACCGCTTTTTTAAGGATCTCCGCGTAGGCCCTGTCTCTTTTCTTCGGGGAGAGCTGTTTCGAATCGTTTATTTCGCAGGTAAAGTCAAAGCTCTTCAGGATAACGGCGCCCGCAACAACCGGGCCGGCGAGAGGGCCTCGGCCGGCCTCATCCACACCCGCTATCGAGTTGTGACCGAGGCTACTTAGCCTCTTCTCCTCCCTGAGGAGCTGCCTGGCCTTCGGCGTGCGTAATCTTCTCGTCAACTCTCGTCTCTTTTCCGACTTTCCGCTTCAGGTAATAAAGTTTCGCCCTTCTAACATCGCCTTTTTTCATGACCTTTATCTTGTCGATCGACGGTGAATGGAGAGGGAATACCATTTCGACACCTTCACCGTACGAGACCTTGCGGACCGTAAACGTCTCGGTGAGCCCTGCGCCCGCGCGCGCGATAACGGTCCCTTCGAATGTCTGTATACGCGACTTCCCTTCTTCGACTATCTTCATCTGGACGTCGACGGTATCTCCGATATTGAATTGAGGCATATCCTTCTTCATAAATTTTGACTCGATCAGCTTTATCAGTTTTTCCATCTCGTTATCCTTTCCGTTTTAATATATCCGGTCTGCGCCGCCTGGTGCGCTTCAACGCCGCGGCCCTGCGCCACTCTTCTATCTTTTTATGGTCCCCGCTTATGAGGACCTCCGGCACCGCGCTGCCCATAAATTCAGCCGGTCGCGTATACTGCGGATACTCCAGCATTCCATCTTCGAATGATTCGAACTTTATCGACTCGTCATCACCCAGGACCCCGGGGATCAGCCTTACAACAGAGTCCAAGAGGACCATCGCCGGCAGTTCACCGCACGTCAATACGTAATCGCCTATCGATATCTCTTCGTCGGCAAGCTCGCGTATACGTTCATCAACGCCTTCATAATGCCCGCAGATGAGGATTATCCTCTTCTTGCGCGCAACAACCTTTACCAATTTCTGATCCAGCCTCTTCCCCTGCGGCGTCAGCAGTATGACTTCGGTCTTCGGTCTTCGGTCTTCGGTCTTCGGTCTCAGCTCCTGCAGCGCCCGCCACACCGGCTCAACCTTAATCACCATCCCGGCGCCGCCGCCAAACGGCTTATCATCCGCGGTACGATGTTTATCCGACGTCCAGTCCCGCAGGTCATGCACCCGTATCTCGGCAAGCCCTTTGGCTTGCGCCCGCTTCAAGATAGACTCTCCAAGAACGTTTTCGAACATCCCGGGAAAGAGCGTAAGTATATCAATACGCATATAAGTTCAGGTTGCCGGGTTAGATTAGGTTAAGGTTAGACTTTCTTGATTCCCTGTTTCTTAAATAGCGTCTTTACGATCGCCGACGGCGCCGCACCCACTCCCAGCCAATATTCCGCGCGCTCCTTCTTAACCTTAACCGTGGCAGGATCCGTCTTGGGATCGTAGTAACCCAGTATCTCGATCGGCCTGCCGTCCCTTGCCGTCCTCTTATCGATGACGACTATCCTGTGGACAGGCTTTTTCAATGTACCTGCGTGTTTTAACCTTATTACTGCTGGCATGCATCCTCCTCTTTGAAAAAATCCAAAATCCCAATTCCAAAATCCAAATCAACCGGTAAATCCAAATTTTTAATATTGGCCATTTAAAGATTGATTTGTCATTGAGATTTTGTCATTTGTCATTTTTTTAACCTATTTCTCCTTCTCTCTCCACACTTTCGCTCCCAGACTGCGGAGCTTTTTCTCTATATTTTCATAACCCCTGTCGAGATGGTATATCCTGTGGATCTCCGTCCTGTCTTTCGCGACCAGCCCGGCCAGGACCAGCGCCGCGGAAGCCCTGAGGTCGGAGGCCATGACAGGCGCGCCGCTCAGGTTCGCTACACCTTTGACGATCGCGCTGGGGCCTTCCAGCAGGATGTCTGCGCCCATCCTGTTCAATTCGCTTATATGGATAAACCTCTCCGGATATATCTTCTCCGTTATGACGCTTATACCGTCTGTAACGGCCATGAGACTCATAAACTGCGCCTGCATATCCGTAGGGAAACCCGGATACGGAAGCGTCGTTATATCCATAGGCTTTAGCTTCCTGGTGTAACGGCTGCGTATACCGCCGGGCGTATTTTTTATCTCGAGCCCCGCCTCTTGCAGCTTATCTATCAGGGCCACAAGATTTTCGGTCGATACTCCTTCCAGCAGTATGTCGCCGCGGGTTATCGCCGCGGCCAGGATATAGGTCCCGGCCTCTATGCGGTCCGGGATGACGGAATGTTCCGCGCCGTGGAGCTTCCGCGCGCCCTCTATTACGAGCCTGTGCGTCGCAATGCCATCTATCCGCGCGCCCATCTTTATCAGAAAGTTCGTAAGGTCGACTACTTCCGGCTCGCACGCGGCATTCTCGATGACCGTCGTCCCTTTTGCCAATACAGCCGCCATCATCGTGTTGCCTGTGGCAAGGACGCTCGACCCGAAATGCCCGCCCAGATAGACGTTGCCGCCCTTTAACTTCTTGCCGTCGGCAATTATATACCCGCGTTCGACCTTGATATTGGCCCCTAGGGCCCTTAAGCCTTTTATATGAAGGTCTATAGGCCTCGGCCCGATTACACAGCCGCCGGGAAACGAAACCTCCGCCCTCCCCTGTTTTCCAAGCAGCGGCCCGAGGACGCAAACCGAAGCGCGCATCGTGCTAACCAAGTCATACGGCGCGGCATATTTTTTGTAACCTGCCGGTTCAACCGTTATCGTCGTGCCTTCCTGATGGACGCGCACGCCGAGGTTCTTCAGTATCTTCAACATCGTCGACATGTCGCGCAAGGCGGGCACGTTCCTTATGACCGACTTCTCGTCGGAAAGCAGCGTAGCCGCAAGTATCGGCAGGCACGCATTCTTTGCGCCGCTTATCTTTACCTTGCCCGCCAGTTTCCTGCCGCCTTCGATTACTAATTTATCCATCTGGCAATAACGACCCTGTCTATACTGTTAAAATCTTTCTTTATCCCCAGGACCCGGAAACCGCCGGAACTCATTATCTTCATAATTTCGCCGGCCTGGCCGAAACCTATCTCGAAAAGAACCGTGCCGCCCGGGTTCAGATACCGCGGCGCCGACCGGACAATCTCCCGGTAAAACGCGAGCCCCGTCTCACCGCCGTCGAGGGCTATCCGTGGTTCTTTCAAAACCTCTTTCTGAAGGGTCTCGAATTCGAACTTCGCTATATACGGCGGGTTCGATACTATAATATCAAACTTATCGTGAATATCGCCAAAAAGGTCGCTATGGACAAACTTTATCTTATCGGATACGCCATGGCGTTGGGCGTTTAAACGCGCGACATCCAGGGCATTAACCGATATGTCGGAAGCGACTATTTTACAGTCAATTGCGGCTTTTGTCAATCCATGAACAATCGAAACCGCGATGCACCCCGAACCTGTGCCAAGATCCAGGATATTTAGCCGCTTAACCGGTAAAGAGGCAGCCCGGTTCACCAATCCTACTGTCTCAGCCACCAGTAATTCCGTCTCCGGTCTCGGGATGAGCACATCCTTGTCGACCGTAAAGTCGAGGCCGCAAAATCCGGTATGTCCTATTATATACTGAATGGGCGTAAACGGTTCTATCGTCTTCATGCCGCAGCTGCCTTTATCCTGAGCTTCTTTTCCTCCGCCTTTAATGCGCCTACTATTTCGTCCAGTTCGCCCTCCAGGACATCTTCTATATTATAAACGGTAAACCCTATCCTGTGGTCCGTAACGCGCCTGTCGGGGAAATTGTATGTCCGGATCTTCTCCGACCTGTCGCCCGTACCGACCTGGGCGCGGCGTTCCTGGGATATCCGTCTTTCCTGCTCGGTGCGTTTAGCATCGTACAATCTCGCCCGCAACACCCGCATCGCCTTTGCCTTATTCTTCAGCTGGGAACGTTCGTCCTGGCAGGTAACGACCATCCCGGTGGCAAGATGCGTAAGCCGCACCGCGGAGTCGGTCCTGTTAACACCCTGGCCGCCCGCGCCGCCGGAACGGAAGACATCGATCCTTAAGTCTTCCGGCCTTATCTCGATATCGACTTCTTCGGCCTCGGGCAGTACCGCGACCGTCGCCGCCGAAGTATGTATCCTGCCGCTTGCTTCGGTCTCCGGCACGCGCTGGACCCTGTGGGTGCCGCTCTCGAATTTAAGAGAGCCGTAAACATTTTTGCCGGAGATCGAGAATATGACCTCTTTGTATCCGCCCTTCTCGGTTATGCTCGAATCGATCAGCTCGACCCGCCATCCGTTCTTGGCGGCATATTTTGAATACATCCGCAACAGGTCTGCCGCAAAAAGGCTGGCCTCGAGACCGCCCGTCCCTGCCCTCACCTCCATAATTATATCCCGGTCTGCGCCGGACTCTTTCGCCAGGAGCAGCTCCTCGATACGCGCCTCGGCGTCTTTCAGGTCTCTTTCGAGCTTGTACTTCTCCTCTTCGGCGAGTAAAAGGAACTCTTTATCGTGGGCATGCGCCTTCTCACCGAGCACCTTATCGAGATCCTTCAGGTCCTTCGATATCCTCAGGTAATCATTATACACGCTTACGATCGGCGCCAGGCCGGCAAGCTCCTTGGCATAGCTCTGGTACTCGGCGGCATTCGCGATAATCTTGGGATCCGCCAGGAACTCATGCAGTTTGTCACAACGCTTCCTCTTCTCTTCTATTACCTTCGCGAATATCATCTTATTCGGGCTTTTTCTCTTCTTCCGGCGCCTCCGGCACAGCTGCGTCCTTGGCCGCCTTCGGTTTAACCTTGCCGGCGTACCTCTTCGCAAACTTCTCTACGCGTCCGGCGGAGTCGATCAGTTTCTGTTTGCCGGTAAAGAACGGGTGGCACTTAGAGCAGATATCGACGTGGATATTCTGCTTTGTGGAACGCGTATGGATCACCTCTCCGCACACGCACGCTATAGTCGTCTCTTTATACTCCGGGTGTGTTTTGTCTTTCATTTTTTCCCTCGCTTTCTTCTTTCTATCCACTACACACTATACACTATTCACTGCTTCCATTTTACTCACTTCTGGTTCATCGACATCAGAAACTCGGCGTTCGTCTTCGACTTCGACAGCTTCTCTATCAAAAGCTGCATCGCCTCATCGGTATTAAGTTCGTTCAAGACCTTTCTCATCAACCAGATGCGCTTAAGCTCATCCGGGTGGACCAGCAGCTCTTCCTTGCGGGTATTCGAGCGCTTTATGTCGATAGCGGGATATATCCTCTTCTGGAAGAGGTTGCGGTCTAGCTGGAGTTCCATATTACCCGTACCCTTAAACTCTTCGAATATGACTTCGTCCATACGCGAACCGGTATCGACAAGCGCCGTCGCGATGATGGTGAGAGAGCCGCCTTCCTCTATATTGCGCGCGGCGCCGAAGAACCTCTTCGGCTTCTGCAGGGCGTTCGAATCGACACCGCCGGAGAGTATCTTCCCCGAATGCGGCACACACGAATTGTACGCGCGCGCAAGCCTTGTGATCGAATCGAGAAGTATGACAACGTCTTTCCTGGACTCGACGAGCCTCTTCGCCTTCTCCAGGACTATTTCGGCCACCTGGATGTGGCGCTCTGCCGGTTCGTCGAATGTAGAGCTTATGACCTCGCCCTTCACGGAACGCTGCATATCCGTAACTTCTTCCGGGCGCTCGTCTATAAGCAGGACTATCAGCACCGCTTCCGGATAGTTCGTCGTGACGGCATTGGCGAATTTCTGCAGGAGCACGGTCTTGCCGCTATACGGAGGAGCTACGATGAGCCCCCTCTGCCCCTTACCTACGGGCGTAAGGAGATCCATGACCCTCATGGAAACCTCGTCGGGTTTCGTCTCGAGGATAAACCTCTCATCGGGATATAACGGCGTCAGGTTATCGAAGAGGGTTTTGTCCTTCGTCTCGTCGGGATTACCGAAATTGACGGCCTCGACCTTCAATAACGCGAAGTATCTCTCGCCTTCTTTCGGCGGCCTTATCTGGCCGCTCACGGTATCGCCGGTCCGCAGGTTGAACCGCCTTATCTGGGACGGCGAAACATATATATCGTCCGGGCCGGGAAGATAGTTGTAGTCCGGGCTCCTCAGAAACCCGAACCCGTCGGGCAGTATCTCCAGGACGCCCTCGCCGAATATGAGTCCTTCCTTTTCGGTCTTGGCCTGCAGTATCTTGAATATCAGGTCCTGTTTCTTCAATCCGCTTATCCCGTTTACGTTCAATTCTTTCGCAAGCTTTGTCAGCTCCGAGATACTCATCCCTTTGAGCTCCGCTATCTCCATATAATTTCCCCCCATACCTTTCGTACTTGTCTTTTCGTGCTGGACTTTGTCTTGTTGTTGTCTATCACAAAATCCGCCATCTTTATCTTTTTCGAAAGCGGCATCTGGCTCTCTATCCTTCGCAATATCTCGCTGTTTTGCAGGCAAAACTTTTTTCGGCATCTTTCTATCTGTCTCCTCTTTGAGCATTTAACCACTACCAGTTTATCTACGCTTTTACCAAACCCCGCCTCCACGAGAAGCGGCGCATCCACAACTGCTATATCGCTTTTGCCAAGTGCGGCGATGGAACGCTTTATCTCCCTTATGACTTCGGGATGCACTATGGCGTTGAGCCTGCGCAAGGATACCGCCGGTCTTGCAAATACCCTGCCGCCCAGTTTTTTTCTGTCTATCTCTCCATCACCTTTTAAGACATCTCTGCCGAATGCCCCTATTATCCTCCTGTATGCCGGACGCCCCTTGCGGATGACTTTATGCGCTATGAGATCGGCATCGATAATCTTCGCGCCCAGCGATTTGAATATCGACGCTACAAAACTCTTACCTGTACCGAAATCGCCCGTCAGGCCGATTACTCTCACACGCCCGCTGCCCTGCATAACTTTTACCTCTGCAGAATCTTCTGATAGAGTTTTAGATATTCCCCTGCGGACGCCCGCCACGAAAAATCGAGCGCCATCACCGACTTTACAAGCTCCATCCAGACCGACCTGTTCTTATAAAGGGTAAGCGCCCTCTTCATCGCGGCGAAAAGATGGTCGGCCCTGTATTCGGAAAATGTAAATCCGTTACCCTGCCTGGTATTCAGGCTGAATTCCTTCACGCTGTCTTTCAACCCGCCCGTCTCCCTTGCTACCGGTATGGTCCCATACCTGAAACTTATCATCTGGCTCAAACCGCAGGGCTCGTATCTCGACGGCATCAGGAAAAAGTCTGCGGCGGCGTAAATTTTCTGCGCCAGCGTCGCGTCGAACTTCAGGTTCACGGACGTATTCTTATTATGGATATTGGCCATCCGTTCAAACAATATGTGATATTTATTATCCCCCGTCCCCAGCAGGACGAATTGCACCTTCATATTAAGAAACTCATCCACTATCTTAGCCAGAAGGTCGAGCCCCTTCTGGTCCGCAAGCCTCGATATCATGCCTATAAGCGGCATCTCGCGATCCACTTTGAGGCCAAGCTCTTTCTGCAATCTTTCCTTATTGGTATATTTATCGTCGATAGACCGGATGGAATATTGTTTGAATATCCGCGTATCGGTTTCGGGATTCCACGTCTTGTAATCGATGCCGTTCAGTATGCCGTAGAGAACTTTCTCCTTGTTCTTCAGGACGCCTTCCAGGCCGCAGCCGAATTCCTTCGTCAACATCTCTTTGGCGTAGGTAGGGCTCACCGTATTAACCGCGTCGGCGTAAACGATGCCTGCCTTCATGAGGTTAACCTTGCCGTAGAACTCGAAACATTCTATATTGAAGAGGATCCAGTCCAGCCCTGTCTTAGGATACTCATCACGGCCGAATATGCCCTGATAGGCAAGGTTATGGATAGTAAATAGCGTCCTGGTATTCGAAAAGAACGGATCATATTTATAAACAGTATTCAGATAGACGGGTATGAGCGCGGTCTGCCAGTCATTACAATGTATAATATCGGGTTTAAAACCTTCTTTCTTGCACCTCTCCAGCGCTTCCTTCGAAAAGAACGCGAACCTCTCCAGGTTGTCGTGATAATCGCCGAACTTGTCCCCGTAAAGCTCTTTCCTGTTAAAGTAATCATCATTCTCGATAAAATATGCCTTTACCCCGTCGAGGACGGCCGTATTGCCCTTTGCCTTAACACATCCGTATTTGGGCATGACCACCCTGACATCCGCGCCCAATTCGGCAAGCGCGATCGGCAGGCTTCCGGCAACGTCAGCGAGCCCGCCCGTCTTCGCGAACGGCGCAACCTCACTCGCTGCCACCAGCACTTTAAGTTTACCCATTAAACCCCCTCTTTTAAAAAATCCAAAATCCCAATTTCAAAATCCAAATCAATCGGTAAATCCAAATTTTTAATATTGGTTATTTAACGATTGATTTGTCATTGGGATTTTGTTATTTGTCATTATTGTTTATATGGTTCCATGTCAAGCCAGTTTTTACCTATCTCTACATGCGCCCCTACAGGCACCTTCAGCTTTATTATATCTTCCATCCCCGCCCTGACTATCTTGCACGCCTTATCCATCTCCGATTTAGGGACATCGAATACGAGCTCATCGTGGACCTGCATGGTCATCTTAGTCTTCATGCCGCCGGTCGAAAGTTTTTCGTCGATCGCTATCATCGCAACCTTTATCACGTCCGCGGCCGAACCCTGAATGGGAGCATTTATCGCCGTCCTCTCCGCAAACTGCCGTATCTGCATATTCTGGTTGTTTATCTCCGGGATATAGCGCCTGCGCCCCAGGATAGTAGACACAAACCCCTTCTCCCTGGCCTCGGCGACAAGGCTCTCCAGGTATCCTTTAACCTCGGGGTATCTATCGAAATACGCTTCGATAAACTCTTTCGCTTTATTTACCTCTATGCCAAGCGCCTGGGAAAGACCGTACGGGCTCATCCCGTAGACGATACCGAAATTCACCGTCTTGGCCATACCGCGCATCTCGGGTGTCACATCCTTCTCCGCTATATCGAATACGAGGCTCGCCGTATACGAGTGTATGTCACGGCCGTCCTTGAAAGCCTTGATAAGCTGTTTATCGCCCGAGAGGTGCGCCAGTATCCTGAGCTCGATCTGCGAATAGTCGGCCGAAAGTAGCAAATTCCCCTCCGAGGGGATAAAGGCCCTGCGTATCCGCCTGCCCTCTTCGGTCTTTACCGGTATATTCTGCAGGTTCGGCCCGCTCGACGATAATCGTCCCGTGGCGGTAACCGTCTGGTTGAAAGACGTATGGACGCGCCCCGTCTTCGGATTGACAAGCGCCGGCAGAGAGTCGGCGTAAGTAGATTTTAATTTCGCCAGTTCCCTGTATCTGAGTATCGCCTTGGGCAGTTCATGTTTTTCGGCAAGTTTTAGAAGGACTTCCTCGTTCGTCGAAATGCCGGTCTTCGTCCTTTTTATAACAGGCAGCTTCAGCTTTTCGAAGAGTATCTGTGAAAGCTGTTTGGGTGAATTTATATTGAACTCCTCGCCCGCTATCCCGTAGATCTCTTCGGTCAGCTTACCGAGCTTCGCCTCCATCTCTTTAGAAAGTTTCGCAAGGTATTCTTTATCGATCGCGACGCCGTTTATCTCCATTATGGACAGGACTTCGACCAGCGGTATCTCGACTTCGGTAAAGAGCTTTTCAAGGCCCTTCTCCGCCATCTCTTTAGCCAGTATATTCTTGAGCCTCAACGTCACGTCGCTATCCTCACAGCAATAATCCGAGACCCGCTTGACATCGACTTTATCCATCGTCGTGGCATTCTTACCTTTACCGATAAGCTCTTCGATGGGGGTCGTCATCCTGTGGCACAGGTATTCGAGAGAGATATCCTCCAGGTTGTGGTTCAACTTTGACGGATTGAGGACGTATGAGGCCACCATAGTATCGAAGCTTATACCCTCCAGCCTGATACCGTGATTGGCAAGCACTATATATTCATATTTTATATTCTGTCCTATCTTCTTTATCTTTTCATTCTCAAAGATCGGCTTGAGCAAACTAAGTACTTGCGCCGGAGTAAAACATGTATTCATCGGCACGTAATGGGCTTCGCCCACCCGCCACGAAAACGAGACGCCGACCGGCTCCGCCAGCATCGGGTCTTCGCTCGTCGTCTCAAAATCGAACGCAAATTCTTTTTGGCTCTTCAGCGCGGAGAGAAGCTCGTCGAACTCCTTATCGCTTTCTATTAACAGATAGCTGGATTTAAGAGTCCCCTTAGGCGTAACATCCTTAAGGAGCGATTTAAATTCGAACTCCTTGAAATATTCGAAAAGTTTTTTCTGGTCGGGCGATTTAAGCTCAAGCGCTTTAAAATCTATCTTTATCGGGACATTCTCGTCGAGGATAGCCAGCTCCCTGCTTAAGTAAGCCATATCCCTATTCTCTGCCAGGATCCGTTTTTTGGCGTCGCTTTTAACCTTGTCGATATTCTTATAGAGCTCATCGAGCGACCCAAATTGGGTTATTAACTCTACGGCCGTCTTTTCGCCTATACCTTTAACACCGGGTATATTATCGACTGCGTCTCCCATCAGGCTCATGATCTCTATCATTCTGCCCGGCTCAACGCCGTACTCTTCCTTAACCTTGTTCGAATCGTAGACGAGTCCCTCTTTGTGGGTGCTGTAAACCTTAATATGAGAATCGACTATCTGGAGCGCATCTTTATCGCCGGTAACGATGAACGTCTCGATGCCATTCTCCTCGGCCCGTCTGGCGATCGTCGCCAGGACGTCGTCGGCCTCATACCCCTGGACCTCGAATATCGGAATACTATAAGCGGAGACTATATTTTTTATATGCGGCAGCTGCCCGACCAGGTCGTCGGGCATGGGCTTACGCTGTATCTTGTAATCTTCGTACTTCTTGTGCCTGAACGTCGGACCCTTCATATCGAAAGCCACCGCAAGCATGTCAGGTTTCGTATCCTTAACGATCTTATTCAGCATCGTTACGAAACCATATATGGCATTCGTAGGCAGGCCCTTAGAATTAGTAAGCGCCCTTATGGCATAAAATGCCCTGTAGCAAAATGAATTACCATCGATAAGAAATAATTTCTTTCCGGACATTACACGGCAAGCCTTATAGGGTCAGAATATTGCAGGAACTCTTCGACATTTTATTTTTGGGATTAAGTTATCTTTCGAATTGCTTAAAAAGAAAGGAAAGATCAAATATTAATAGACTAAATTATACGGATTTATGCGCTTTTGTCAAGAAAAAAGTGGCTAATCGGCGCTTTTGATCGTCATCTCTACAACTACGGGTAATTCCCCGGCTTTAGTCTTGCGATACTGGACCGATACCCGGTCGAACTGGTTTATATCTTCGAGACCTATAGTATCGGCCCCCTTCACGATCTTCAGGTCCTCCGGCACCTTAAGAGTAACTTCATTGGTAGCGATTATAGGATCACTTTCAAGCCACCTCACTACAATAACCCCTCCAACCGTATCCAGAGACGCTATTTCGCCCTGAACGGCATAGATGGTCCCGTTATCGCCCTCATCCTCACCCGCACACGGCATCGCCGCAGCTAAGATGGCTATAAAAGCTACCGCTATTCGTAATGAAGCTCTCCAGCCTAAAGGCCGGGGTTTCCATTCGCCTGTTGGCGGAATCCTCCGAAGCAGAAAACCCTGTAATTCGACGTTCGTCCCTACCGCGACCTGCGCATTCATCCCTGAGCTTGAAAGCTCGGGGTTTTTTGCGAAGGAGGATAAATTAAGGCCTCTCGTAATCATTACATTTTATTATATCTTAAAGCTACTATCTTTACAAGCGCTAACCGCTGTCATTTCACCCCCCTCCTTCTTCATATTATCCGACAGGTAGTTGCCGGTAAGGTCGTCTATCGCCTGTGTCAGTTCCTGGATACGCAGCTCCCTCTCGAAACGCGCCCGGCTGTCTTTGGGCGGGGACGCGATAAGCTCGAACTGGAGGCGCTTGCGCTCGTAATACGCGCGCCGCAGATCATCGAGGATGTCGTTACGAAGCTGGGTATTGAGCCGCGAACGCACATCGATATTGGTCTGGTCGTCGCTCCAGATGAGATTACCAAGGTCCCAGGATACTGAAAAGTCGAGATTACTGGAATAGTCTTCCGGCCCCACCACCGCATAGTCCCGCGTAGCGCTGGTATAGATCTCGGTATTAGAGGAGCGATCGTTGCCCATTCCCACCGAAACTTTCGGCACCATTGCCTTGAGCCTCGACTCTCTATGCCAGTCCCTTATCTTATCCGGGCTCACATCCGAGAATTTGATCGCCGCCTGCTGTAATTGCCTGAAGGTCGGCTCGTTATCGAAGGTTATCCTGAAGGATTTAAGGTTCCTCTCCAGGTCGATATATTGATCGGCCGCGTATCGGCCGGGTTCCATCTTATACAACCCCTTCTCCGCCACCGACCACAGGGCCTTTTCATCGTCACTGCAAAATAGAAGGCTTGTGATACTGAACGCCTTGTCCGTCCCTTTATATAATTCGGACCAGCCGTTCTTTTTATCGTCGAACTCGAAGACCCCTCTGGTCGTGGCGCAATACAGGCTATCGGTCTTTCTTGAAACGAGTATATGGTTGATTATCCCGGCCGGTCCGCATCCCGGAAGCGCGCGCCAGGACTTTCCTTCGTCGTCCGAATAGAGCGCGGCCTTATCTACGCCTATATATACCCTTGTCTTTTTTATCGTCACGCAATTAACGCCGCGCGGCTGCCCTTCGGCTTCTTCAGGCTCCACCGCCTCTCCGGAAGAGTCATTGACGGCGCTTTCCGGCACGCTATCGACATATATCCTCTCCCACGCCGCCTCACCCGCCTTCCTTATATATAGCCCCTCGCCGCCTGCCGCATAGATAACATCTTTATTAAGCGCAGCGCACTTTATCCGTTTATTCCTGAGATTTGCGCTTATATCCTGCCACTTCAGGCCAAAATCCTCGCTTAAGAAGAGGCCCTTGACCGTGGAGATGACAACTTTTTTCGGGTTGTAACGGGATATATCTATCGAAAGGATATTATTCTTCTCCGGGATTATCGTCCTGAATACGTTGCGCCAGCCCTGGCCCCCGTCGTCTGACCGGAAGAGTCCGCGCCGCGTACCTAATAATATCGTACGCCCGTGGCCGGCTAGCGCAGTTATCTCGTTCTCACCCGGCGGAAGCAAAAAGACCTCTTCCCACCTGTCGGGTTGCGCGATATCTATCGATCTGTATAGGCCTGTTCTGGTGGCAAGATACGCGCCGTCTTCCTTTATTATCATAGCGCGGGCATCGACGTTCCTTATGTTGCCGTCCTTACCCACCCCTATCTCCTGAGAATAGCCTGATCCGGCCAGAAAAACTATGGCGAGCACAGTAACTGCGGTCTTATTGAACATGATATCCTCCGATTTGTAATTATTTAACTCTAACAAATCGTCCCAAACTGCTGTCATCTTACTCCCACAGCGAGGGACTACCTCATTAAGAGGCGCAGGATATCACTTATTTAATTTTTTGTCAAGAAGAATTTTATTATTACACAAATAAGACGATTAGATATCGTCGTTCTGAACGAGAGCGGATCCGTCCTTGTCATCCAGTTCTTCGAACTTCACATCATAACGCTTACGTTCCAACTTCGAGAATAGGCTATAAACGCAGGGAACGACGAGGAGCGTAAAGAAAGTCGAGACTATAACACCGCCTATGATCGTGATAGCCATCGGTATGCGGGTCTCCGCGCCCGGGCCTATGGCTAAAGCGGGCGGAACAGCTGCCGCGATCGTAGCAACAGACGTCATAAGTATCGGGCGGAGCCTTATAGGACATGCCTTTAATAGTGCCGGACGTACCTCAAGACCCGCCTCGCGCTGCTGGTTCGTAAAGTCGACGAGCAGTATAGAGTTCTTCTTCACTATGCCCATGAGAAGTATGATACCTATTATACTATATATATTCAGCGATTGGTTGAACATCCACAGAGTTATAAACGCGCCCGATATGCTAAACGGAAGAGCAATTAAAACCGACAGCGGGTGCAGGTAACTATTAAACTGCGAAGCGAGCACCATATACGCTATCAATATGCCAAGCCAGAATGCCAGCAAAAGGCTCGAGAATGACTCTTTGAAGGTTTGCGTGCTACCCGAAAAGACTGCCCTGTAACCTTCCGGGAGAACGCCCTTGGCTATCTTCTCCACTTCCTTAAGCGCATCTGTCTGAGATTTGCCGGGGGCGATGTTAGAAAATATAGTGATAGCCCGCTCCCTGTTGCGCCTGGTTATCGTTAGAGGGGTAAGCTTCTCAGTTATATCGACTACGTTTTTAAGCTGGACCAGTTCGCCTCTATTATTCCACACCCACAGGCGCTCGATGTCCTCGTTTTCGGTGCGCTGCGAAGGTATAAGCCTGACTCGCACATCGTAGCGGCGCCCGTCTTTAGTATATTTACCTATCCTTTCCCCGCCTATAAGGGCATTTATAGCACTGCCTATATTCGTTACACTAACACCCCTGTCATCGGCCTTCTGTCTGTTCGGGGTAACGCGTATCTCTGGAATTTTGGCCAGGAAGTCCGTATCGACGTCCATGACAAGATCCGACTTCTCCATCTTTGTGCGGATCTCTTCGGAATATTGCGCTAATTTTTCCCAATCCGGACCACGTATAGAAAGCTCTACGGGAAAACCTCTCTGGGCCGAGAAACCGGCCAATGAGAGATCCTGGATCGTCGCTTTGACATCAGGTATCTTATTCAATTCCGTCCTGAATAAGGTCATAAGCTCGCCTTGCGAAAGCGGATGCTTACCCGGAGGAACTACAGGCCTCTCCTTAGGCTCCATTAATGACACAAACATAACGCCGGAATTCACCTCGCCGCCGCTAAACCCGCCGATAAGAGAGAAGTACGCTTTCACTTCCGGCCGTGACATAATAAAGTCTTCGGCCTTTTTAAAACGCTCGTCGGTAAGCGTAATGGATGATCCCACAGGCGTCTGGAGACGGCACATGAACATGCTCATATCCTGTGAAGGCATGAACTCTTTGCGGATAGCTCCCAAAAAGAAGATCGACCCTATAAAGAATATAAGAGCAAGCATGACAACAAAAAACCTCTTAGCCAGCGCCTTATCCAGGAGCCACTTATAACCGGATGCCAGAGACTTAAAGCCTGCATCCACGCCCTTACCTATAAATGTATGACGGGCGCCGACCTCCAAAAATTGCGAACATCGCATAGGCGCGAGCGTAAGCGCCTCTAAAAGCGACAATGCAACGGCTACCGATATAGTCACGCCGTACTGGAAGAAGAATTTTCCTATAATGCCGTACATGAACGCTACGGGCAAGAATATGGCTATCAACGCAATCGTCGCCGCAAGAGCGGCAAATGTGATCTGTTTTGCGCCGCGGCGGGCAGCCGTAACTTTATCGACTCCCCTTTCGCGATACCGTACAATATTTTCGAGGACCATTATGGCATCGTCGACTACTATACCTATGGCAAGCGATAACCCAAGGACGGTAAACGTATTAAGTGTAAATCCTAAGAAATAAATGACTATGAACGTTCCGAGAACCGATGTCGGAATGGCAAGTAGAATATTGATTGTAGCGCTCCAGGAACCGAGAAAGAACCAGCACACTAAAGACGTAACGAGAGCCGAAAGGATGAGCGTGAAGATCAATTCCCGTATAGAGTCTTCACTGAACTTGGTCCGGTTATAACGGACGCCTATCTCGATATCTTTGGGTTTAAATTTGTTAATCTCCTCCAGGCGCTCTACTATCTTATGCGCTACATCAACCTCGTTTGCGCCGCGCTGTTTTAAGATGCCCAATGCCACGGTAGCCTGTTTGTTGGACCGCGCTATCCTTCGTATGTCGGAAAGCCCATCTTCTATGGACGCGACTTCTTTCAGATAAATCGGCGTAAATATCGGCTGTCCCGAGCGCTTTGGTATAAGCAGATTTTCGAACTCTTTAGTAGTTACCGCCTCGCCCATAACCCTGACGTTAAACTCTTTGGCGGGAGTTTCGATCCTGCCTGCGGGAACCTCCTCATGCTCCGCCTTTACAGCATCTACAACATCCTGGACGGTAAGTTGATAGGCCTCCAGTTTATCGGCATCGACCCACACCCGCAGGTTCCTCTCGACAAATCCACCCATAAATATATCGCCGACACCGTCTATCGTAGCAAACTGGTTCTTTAAATGATCCTTGACGTACGTCATTATGTCCTTAACCGGCATCGTCGAAGAAGATACGGCAAGCATAATTATAGGATGGTCCTCGGGGTTGACCTTAGTTATTATGGCAGGATCGAGATCTTTCGGGAGCGACCTCTGGGCCTGGTCTATCTTAGCCTGCACATCCTGGACGGCTACATCTATATTCCTGCTCAGATCGAACTCGACCGTAATCGTCGCGGCGCCTTGCCGCATAGATGACGACACCTCGCGCACGCCCTGGATGCTCATAAGCGAGTCTTCTACCACGTCTACAACGTCCGTCTCCATGACTTCGGGCGCCGCGCCTTCCCACGTCAGGTTTATGGTAACTATCGGGAAGTCGACGTCCGGGAGTTGGCCCACACCCAGCCGGGTATAGCTTATGATACCGAATATGATGAGAGCCGCCATCAGCATCCATGCGAATACAGGATTTTTAATCGACAGGTCAGAAAGCGTCATTCAAACTCTCCGTTCCGCTCTGGCCGATAGCGACACGCAGCTGCCAGTACTCGCGCTTGGCTTCGTACAAAGCATGGATATAACTCCTCTCGGCGTCCTCCAGCGTCTGGATGGACGTGAGGACTTCGAGGTTATTGACAAGGCTTCTCTCATAGTCTTTCTTTTGCAGATAGTAATTGAGTTTGGCCGTGGAATAAGCCTTCCTTAAAGTATCGTGGACCGTCATGGCGGTAACAAGGCTCACAAATGAATCCTTTATATCATATGGCGCCTGGCGCCTTGTCCTGTGATAGTCCTGCATCTTCTCATCTGCCTGCAAGTGAGCGGTCTTGGACCGGCCCAGGACCTCCGTGCCGTCGAATATCGGCACATCTATGGTAAGACTGATGTCCCAATCGGTGCCCTTATCGAAGGCGGTGCGCTGAGTGTAGTAATTTCCGTTGAAATTCACCTCCGGAAGGAAATCGCTCTCCACAACCCTGATATTCTCTTTAGCCAGCTGCCATGCGAATTTGGCGGCCTCCACGTCCGGCCGCGTGGTCGCCTTTGAGATATAATATTCCTCCGGCATCAGCTTAATGGGGAACGTGTATGTATCGACGATCTTGCCGACCGGCTGGCCGACCAGGAACCCCAGTAATTGCCGCGCCAGCACCTCATGGCTCCTGACAACCTCTATTGTAGCCTCTACACCGTAAAGCTGTGTCTTTGCATTCACGACTTCGCTCGGCCGCGACCTGCCCAGCTTCTCGCGGGCTATAAGCTCCTTGACGCGGTTCGTAAGAGCCTTCTTTGTCTTGGCCAGCGCCTTAAGATCCTCCCTCTTCTCCTTTAACAGATAAAAGGCATTGGCGACGTCGACAAGAAGAAGCTGCTCGGCCCTTATCTTCTCATCCGTGCGCTGGGTCTTTTCGTATTTCGCGCCCCTTATGCCCGCTATCGCCTTGAACCCATTGAAGAGCGTCTGGGTTACGTTAAAGTTCCTGGTCGAGCTCCTGGGCGGCTTAAGCGATCCCATGGACGTGCCTTTATCATCCGGCACTGTCTCCTGATAATCCAGCGAAACAAAAGAAATATGAGGAAGCAATATCGACAATGCCTCCAGGAAATGCGAGTCGGCCTCTTTTATGAGATCGGCATTGATCGCGATAATTTCGCTCTGAAGAAGGGCCATCCGGTAGCACTCGGCGAGCGTAAGCGCGCCCGGTACCTGAACTTCCGGATATAGCGGCGGCGGGACAAATTTTTCGCCATACGCCGGGCCGCTCATGTAAACAGGCATCCCTTTCTCATCTTCCGGCCCTGTTCCCTGCGGCGCGTATTCGATCACAGGCGCGGCGGCCGCTTTGATAAGAGCCGTTGCCGCTTCGACAGGCGCGCTCACCGGTGCCGATGCCGGTACAGGCGCAGGCGCTGGCGCCGCGTCAGACGGCCCGGAGGGCTCCGCTTTAACAGCTTTGCGGTTTTTTACCGATACAGGCGTACCCTCGCTCAGTACATCATCCGGCTTACAGCTCAATATAAACACGCATGTTATTATAAATAGCATTATCTTCTTCATAACAATCAATCTTTCTGGTCTTTCATCCTGTCCTGCACGAGCATCAATATCCTCAGATATTCCGCCCGTTCGGCATCCGAGACAGCTCCGAATATCTTCATTATAACTGCTTTCTTATGCTCAGCGGCTGACTTAACTATCCTGCTTCCCTTAGCGGTCGGCCTTACCTTAATAATGCGCCTGTCTTCGGCATCGCTTTCTCTGGTCACATAGCCGTCTCTCACGAGCCTATCTACTATACCTGTCATCGCCGCTGTAGTTACGTTCATGAGCCGCGCCAGGTCCGACATCCTCAATTCATCCTCCCTGGTAAGCACATCGAGAACAACCAGCTGAGGGATAGTTATTTTTACCTTGTAAAATTCTTCACTCTGCTGTTTAACAAATTTCCGCATGATGACCGGCATTACTTCCGTAACTTTGTCCGCGAATTCCGATAAAGACATATGGGTCATCCTTAACCTCCTTGATATTTAAGTATATTAAATATCAGCAAAGTAAAGTATATCATCAAAAAAAATATTGTCAAGGATTTTAATTCTCTATACGGCGGGTAAACGAAAAAGGATTATTCCCAGGCGTTTTTATACCAGTTCAGCGAAGCTTCGGCAAGCGAAATCTCGCCGCCCTCATCTTCTCTGTATCGCTTTTGATAGTCTTTTATAACGTCGAGCTCCGCAAGAAAATTTTTCGCGAACGTCCTGGGTTTGTCCCAGAATTCGACGCCGATCTCGTATGTATCCATGGTGTCGCCGGGCCTGGCATGTTTTATCTTGCCTATTATGAAGAAGAGCTCATCGCGCAGTTTCATCTTTACTATGATATTAGAGCCCATCTCCAGGTCCCGCCTGGCGGAGATAAGCGCGCCGCCTTCCGAAATATTGAGGGTTATAGAGGACTCTTTAGGCCGCTCATCCTCTGCCTTGTATTCCAGTGGGCAGTAGATGGGGTATCTTGGGTGCCTGCGCCGCTCCAGCTCTACTTTTTCTGACATAGCCTTTTCCTAGTCTCGCGTAAAAGTAAGTATACCATATTACCGCAAAAAGACAAGGCGGCCTATGCTCAGTTTTTCATTCCTAACACCCGTATTTTGCTTAACCATGCTGTAACCATGCGGATACTTGACAAAAAAACAAAAAGAAAGTATAATTATATTATCTGGAGGAGTAAAACGTTATGCACGTAGGGCAGATAATACATAAGCTGCGCACCGCGAAACAGATGACTTTGATCGAGCTTTCCGAAAAATCTGGCGTTGCCCTGGCCACCTTAAGCAGGATCGAAAACGGGAAGATGACCGGGACGTTGAAATCCCACATAAAGATATGCGCGGCGCTCGGCATAGTACTTCCCGACCTCTATAAAGAACTCCCTTCTTCCAAAAAACTTCTGGAATTAAAGCCTAAGGGAACCGACCGGAAGGTTTCTGTCCACGACAAAAGATCTTCATCGATAATACTAGCCTCGAACATCCAGGGCAAGGCCATGCTGCCGCTTTTGATAACTCTGGCAAAAGGCGCCCGGACCGGTACGGAAGAAGGCAATCACGGGATCGAGAAATTCGTATATCTTTTGGACGGGAAAATCGATGCAGAAATAGGCGAAGAATTGTATAGTCTTGGTCCAGGCGACACGATCTACTTCGACTCTTCCGCGCCTCATCATTTCAGGAACGTTGGGGCCGGGGAGGCCCGCATAATCTCCGTGACCAGCCTGGCAGTAAAATAATCCGCCCGAATCTTACCTGTATCCATACGTCGTCAGATGCAGCGGGTAAGATGTTTCAGTCCTGTACCCGGAATCCTTAAGCATCTTTTCAAGCATCACGCATGTCTTCTTGCCGGAGAGCACGTGATACGATGCTATGGCAAACCGGGGATGATATCTTTTCATGATGGCACGCGCGCCTTTAAGCGCCTCCACCTCGGCCCCCTCGACATCCATCTTTATGAAGTCGACCTTTGTGACACCATTTCTTCCAAGCTCGGCATCGAGCGTGGTGACGAGGACGTCGCACGAAAGCTTATTATGGTCCAGGCCGCCTGCGAATAGATTTCCACTCTGGGATCCCCCGGAAAACTTTAACTTATCCTCGCTGGACCAGACGCCCTTCTCTACAAGAAGGACATTTTTCAGGCCGTTCAAGGATATATTCTCTTTCAGTTTTCTGAAAAATACCGGGTCGGGCTCGAACGCTATGACCTGCCCCCTTAGGCCGACGGCCCGGGCGGCATATAATGTAAACTCACCTATATACGCCCCGCAATCGACGATCGTATCGCCCTCTTTTATCCTGTATCCGGCAAGATAGCCGGGGATGGACCTCTGGAGATCGTCGGCAATATTCTCGCGGCATTTAAATCTTACGCCTTTTGGGAAAACGAATTCATACAAACCCCGCCGGTAATACATGCGGAAACCGTTCCCCGCGACATGCTTGTTGTTATAATAAAATTTGTAGAAAGCGGACTTTAACATCTCCCTGATGGGGCCGGCGGGGATCAATCGCGAAAGAGTCTTATCAAGTTTTGGCATCGGAACGTCTCCCGGAGATCAAAAAAGCGTATATATAAAAGGCGCTAAGGCGGATGATTCGGTAAAGACTATCAAAAGGCCAAGAAGTAACAGTAAGATGACTACCGGGACCATCCACATCTTTTTGCGGACCTTTAGGAAATCCCATAACTCCCTGAATAATGATGTTTTGCTCATAGTTCTCCTTCTTAAAATTGCTTTTCCAACCTCTCTTTGGGCGATACTGCAGGCGCATGCTTCACCCAGTAACTTGTGATATCTTTATCTATCTTCCTGTTAAGAGGATCTTTGCCCAGGGCCTTCATGACAATAGCTATCGGCGTAATAAACAAAAAGTATATTAACGCAAGGATGATCCTTGTGTTTATCCAACCGATGGCATGCCCAACCTTCTTGAATATTATAAACACCGGTTTCATGCTCTTTGGGGCCGCCAGGGCCATCAGGGCGGTGACGACGCCGAGGCCGAGGAACCATGTATACCAGGTTGCCCGGCATTTGAAATAGTTGACTGCGCCCAGCGCCAGAAATATTCCGGCCGACGCCAACCCGAACTGCCTCAGATCTTTTAATTCCGCACGCGGTTTTGCCATATCGGATCAATCCAATTCGAATTTATTTACCTCTTCCAGCTTCAACAGCTCCCGCGGCTGTCTCGTCTTATCGATCAGGAAAGAGCCCATGACCAGATAGTCCATATTAGTTCTCATAAAACACCTGTAAGCATCGTCCGGCGAGCAGACGATCGGCTCGCCCCTTACATTGAAAGAAGTATTTATAACCATCGGGCATCCATGGTCCTTATAAAACCGGTCCAGTAATTCATAATAGAGCTCGTTATCCGCCCTCTTTACCGTCTGCACTCTTGCCGAGTAATCCACATGGGTAACGGCGGGTATCTCGGACCGTTTCGCTTTAAGCTTGTCGAATCCCGCAAAATCGGCGGAGGCGCTTGTCCTGTCCCTCTTGCTTTCCGCTACCGGCGACACGATGAGCATGTAAGGGCTCTCGCAATTGAGCCCGAAATATTCGCCCGCCTTCTCCAGAAGCACCGTAGGCGCAAATGGCCTGAACGACTCCCTGAACTTTATCTTCAGGTTTATGACAGACTGCATCTCCCGGGAACGCGGGTCGCCCAGGATACTCCTCGCGCCGAGAGCGCGCGGCCCGAACTCCATCCTGCCCTGGAACCAGCCGACCACTTTCTGGCCGGCGAGGAGTCCGGCGGCCACTTTCGGGATCTCGCCGCGGCCGATCTTTTCATACGGCAGGTTATTCGTATTCAGGTACGCTTCTATCTGGTCGTCGGAGAATGAGGGGCCCAGGAGGCTGGCTTTCTGAAAATCTTTATCGCGGCCGGCTGCCGCGCGCGGCTTACCCATATATTCATACCAGCCTATAAGAGCGGCCCCCAGGGCTCCGCCCGCGTCAGAGGCCGAAGGCTGTATCCATATCCTCTTAAAAGGTCCCTCGCGCAATATCTTCCCGTTAGCGACACAGTTCAAGGCGACGCCGCCTGCCAGACAGAGATTCTCCTCACCTGTCGCTTTATAGACGTGCCGGACCATCCTCATTATGACCGTCTCTGTAACAGCCTGGATGGAACGGGCTATATCCATGTGCCTCTTATCGATCTTAGTTTCACGCTTGCGCGGCCGGCCGCCGAAGAGAGCATCGAAGTTTGCGTTAGTCATCGTGAGTCCGGCGCAATAGTTGAAGTACTTCATATTCAGCCTGAACGAACCGTCATCCTTAAGGTCTATGATATTATCGAGTATCTTATCGACATATCTGGGTTCGCCGTAAGGCGCCAGGCCCATCAGCTTATACTCTCCGGAATTAACCTTGAAACCGCAATAGTAGGTAAAGGCGGAATATAGGAGCCCAAGGGAATGCGGGAACCGTATCTCCGAATCGAGCCGCAGTGAATTGCCGCTCCCCTTACCAAAGCTTACCGTGGCCCACTCGCCTACTCCGTCTACCGTGAGGATAGCGGCCCTGTCGAACGGCGAGGGATAGAATGCGCTTGCCGCATGGGAATGGTGATGCTCGGGAAATATTATGGTGCCGCTATAACCAAGCTCTTCGGAAATATGATCCTTTATAAAGAGCTTCTGTTTTATCCAGGCGGGCATCGCCGCTATGAAAGCGTTGAGTCCGGACGGGGCACAGGCGAAGCAGGTCTCCAGGAGTCTCTCGAATTTGATAAAAGGCTTCTCGTAAAAAGCGACCAGGGCCAGGTCCGGTTCTTTTATGCCGGCTTCGCGAAGGCAGTAGGCTATGGCATTCTTGGGAAAACCGGGGTCGTGCTTTATCCGTGTAAATCTCTCTTCCTGCGCGGCGGCCAGGATCTCACCGTCCCCGATAAGCGCGGCGGCCGCATCGTGATAGAAGGCAGATATGCCCAGGATGTATATATTTTTCATCTTATAGGTAAGACTTTACCAATTCCGCTATCTCCGAAGCGATAAGCTTGTTGCCTTCGGCATTACAGTGAAAGTCGAATGGCGCGAAATAGAGTACTTTCCCGTTCCCCACGGCCCTGAAAGCGCCCGTAAGGTCCCGGAACGGTATCGATAACTTCCCGCATTCTTCCTTTAACACATCCCTCATCTTCATCGTAACGGTAGGGTCGTAAACCTGCGAGTAGCTTGGGAAATAGGCAAGGACGAGTCTTGTATCATTAGCCGCGCAGAAGCTCTTCATCCCGTCAAGTGCGGCCAGATAATTAAGAATAGCGTTCTCCGTCTCGCAGGTAAACGGCTCGTTCAGCACCTTGCCGTCGCTGACAACCGTCGTCTTCTTAAATAGCGCGACATTCTCGTCGTATCTCCTCCCGAGCCTGTCCAGGACCGATTCCCTCTCCCCGCCTTTCTGCCCTCTCTTGAAGAGTTTATAATTTTTGTACTTTATCCTCAATTTTATGTCTCCGATGAGCTCGCCTATCGCTGTCTTTGTAAGGAACCATTCGGGTATCTGCGCAGGCACGCCGCGGAATTTCATATAGAGCAAATCGCTCCTCTTCTTGCCCATTATCTCGAATATATCGTTAGTGACAAAAACTAAAATTACGATATCGGGCTTTAGCGGCATAATGATCTTTAACATGGCTAACTCTTTATCGATGGATCCTCCGCCCCGCGCCACACTCAATATCTCGGCTTTACGCCCGTCCGAGACAAGTATATCTTCCAGATACGACGGGTAGGTCTCTTTGTTGGCCACAAAATAACCGTCGGTAACGGAATCGCCGAGCGTAACTATCCTTTTGACCCCCGGCGTCTTTTGCAGCTGCACTTCCTTGCCGCGCATACCGTAAGAATTTGTCACAACCGTATACGGCTTAAAACCGTATTCCATTATAATTGTCTCATTGCGCGGGTATAGGCCGTCCTTGGCGGAGAGGAGAAAATTGAATGAACCGTGGGGGAACCCGAAGAAGAGCCTTAGCGTGCCTTCGAGGGCAATGAGAGGCACTGCGATAATTATGATCATTGCCAATAGCCATATTAATGTTTTCCGCATATCGGCAATTATAACATAGCGGGCATCTTTTGTGGTATTCTATTCATTACTTAATTCGAGCGTCCCGAAACGGATCTTTTCCGGTTCGCTGAAAGCATCTATCGACCAGTTGAGTTTCCTGGACTTATTATTTTTGTTCTTGCCGTGGATCGACACCGAAAACGCGATCTCTCTATTCTTACCGGGACCAAAACCTTTGACTGCCTCGAAAGGTATCCTGGCCTCTATCGTATAACCGCCGTCTGCCGGCTTTAGCGCGTAGGTTATATTATCCGGCGCTTTTTGTATATTTCCCCACGCCCAGGCCTGCGGGGCATTTCCGGATGCCGGCGGCGTGAAACCGAACTGGTAGTCGCCGGGGTTTCTGTCGAAATAGAACCCGTCTTTATTGGTATCGAAATATAGCTCTACGCATGAATCTTTGTAAATATTACCGCCTGTATGAGAGACAACGATATTGTCGTCTTTGACGCGTCCGGCGATATAAAGATTACGACCGTCATGGCCCAGATAGAAGGCGCCGCTCAATTCATTATCATCCCTCACATATCCCACGGTCATCTCTACGTTCCGGTTATCCTTCGTCGTAAGTACGATCCGCGCGGCGGCGGGATCGGTTTCCCATTCGGCGATATCTCCGTCGATCTTTTTCGGAAGGGCGATCTTTTTAACGACGACTTTATCGCCGGGGTTGCCGGAGGTCGTACACAAACCCGAAGGCTCGCCCTGCCAGCCGGGCTTAAACCCCGCCAACGCGATGCCCTTCTCCACATGCTTATTCCGCATGAAGTATTGCCATATAAGGCCGGAGCGGTAATTCTCTATCATAAGCAGGGTCAAGCCCTGGTCTATCGATATATAATGAGGCGATGCCCATCTTTGCCCGATATTGAAGGCATCGGTCAAGCCGTATTTGCCGAGCGCATTCGGCACTTTGTCATACATATATTTGTAATCGGCTATGGCGAAGTCCGGCGCAAGCGGTATCGAGCCGGCCACCGCGTAGGGCGCTATCGTTCCGTCGTGAAAATTCCGGCCGGGTTTTGCCCCGAAGTTCCTGTATCCGCCCTGAAAGAACGAAGCACTCAGGCCCCAATAGCCTTCCTGGTACGACATATTCGATCCCGCCTTATCCCGGCAGAACCGCTTGTTGGCCCTGACGGCCTTGACCGCATTCTGCCAGTAATCGGCGTATTTGTCATGCTTTCCGCGGAGATCAAGCCACGCCAGAGGAAAGAGGTACTGGAAGAGACTGCCGTCGGCGACGTAGATCATCCTGGATCCACCATAAGCGGAGACGGGTCTTACGAACGAATCCCAGCAATCCGGAGGGATCGCGTATGCAGGCGATCCCATGGCAAGTATGTAACATAATATACCTTCCGAAAACGAATCGATACGGCCGGAAAATCCCTTCTCGGGTTTCCACGACATCTGCAGGGTCTTTTCTCCGTCTAGAAACCACTGCCAGTTGGTCTGCCTGTAAAGTTCATCGGCGATGCTTTCGACTTCCGTACCCTTGAAATATTCGCCGGCGGTGATCGCCCCCGCGAGGAATATGGCCGTATCTATGCAGCTGACTTCGCTGGACCACATCCTGCTGCAATTTCTGACATTGATATAGTGGTAGGTAAACCCTTCCGTCTCCTCGAGTTCCCTGAATGTCCTGAGAGTCTTGAGCGCGAGCGAATACGCCTCCTCCCGCGTAATCCAGCCGCGTTCCGAGCCTATCACCAGGGCGGAAAGCATAAAGCCGGATGCCGCGTTCGTAGCCGGCGCGCACTCTTCGGTCGTGTTCAGGGTAAGGCCCGTATTCGCGAAGGTTTCGTTCATGAAATAATCGAAGGCTTGCCGCTCGACCTTATCGAGGAACTCATCGAATTCCGCGGCATGCACCGGGCAGGAGAGCGCTAAAGATAATGCGATTAATGAAGTAATTATGAATTTTGCAGTATGCGGCATGCGCTAATATTAATTGCTGGCGGGAAAAATGTCAATAGCAATAATATTCACACGCAAGAATCTTTACTTCTTCACATCCCAATTGGCGCAGCGCGCGTAAAGGATAAGGTCGGCTTCTATGGTCGGAAGATCGTCTTCCGGGATCTCCCGCTCAAGCACGCCTTCACGATAGACCAGTTTCATGGCCTTGGCGTACTCCCTATTGCCGATGAGGGCTCTTAATTCCGTGATCAGGGATTTAGTAAAGAGATTGATTAAGTACCTGTGGATCCGGCGTCGTTGAAAGTGATAAAAAGTTATATTTTATACCAAAAACATTGCCGGGAAAGCCGCGTTCCCGGCAAGAGTTTATCCCGGGAAGAAATTGCTTCTATTAACTGGAGCTTGTTGCCTGTACTCATTTTTTTTCGCGATCATAGACCCACAATAGTCCATCTCTACATAACCTCACCAAGTAAAATCGTGGCAAATAATGGTGCCTTTTAGGGGTGGTCGAGCTATGACTCCTTTGAATTTCCTATTTAATGATCTTTATAATACCTATTTTATCACGATTATCTGGCAATCTGGCATTTGCTTCTTTGGTTTTTTATGCTCTTAATTGTTAAATTATGCAGCCCACAACACCTGAACCGCCGTCTTTAGTTGCTCATATTTATAAGCTTCTATAGGCATAGCCTTCAAAACCTGTTTTATCAGATTAAGAAGCTTAACGATCGGATCCATTCCATCGTTTACTATTTGATTAATATAGTCGCCTATTTCTTTTTTTGGCATATGGCCGGATAACAGATGGGCCAGTAATCTATAATAAGGTGAGCTTTCATCGTTTGCTTCTTCTCTGCTTATTGCCCGCGCGACAAGCAATTTACTAAGGGTATCCGATATATAATTTTCATACACTCCTTGACCGATAAATTTTTCAACATCTATCCGCTCAAAGTTCATAAATCTTACACTTTTTAAATGGTTAAAAGAGTCTCTTACGGCCATAACCTCATTATTATTAAGATCGACCGTCATAACAACTGATTTCTCGGGATTTTTAATCATCGGCGCAAGATCTGATAGATTGTTATATACCCTGAGTCTATCTCCAAAAACACGTCCTAAGCCATTTTTAAATATTCGCAATGTATCTTTCGGAAATAACGAGGTGGGCATAAACACTTCTATTTCCTGCTCCTTTATCCTGGCAGCAATAGCCTCTATTTCTGAATCATCTGGTTTCGGGAATGCGAATACGCCCAGCATCGCAAGAACAGACATCGTAGTATCGTTTATTCTTGTATCGACAGCCGGGTTTTTCGTATCGATTGATTCGCCGTTCCAAAGCCTGTCAAAAGTAGCGTCGCTTACTTCTCTAACTAACCCTTTTTCATCCAATAATCCTGACCGGTTGACTTTGTCACGGATATTTGCTTTCTGTGCTTTATCTACACTTTCTTTTTCGATCTTATTAATCGCCTCACCCGCTTCTTTTCTAACTGCTTCATCATTATCATTGTCCCTCATTGATCTCAAGACCGGCAAAGCCTCTATAGCTGCGCTGCCCATCTCTCCTAAAGCATGGGCTGCTCTTTTTCTGGTAAGCCATCTTGTATGCTGCGCCATTTCAAGAATGGGTGCAACTGCGGGCTTGCCTATTTTGACCAAGGCCTGTTCAACTAATTGGTGTACCCACCAATTATTTTCGTCAAAAACTTTCATTAAATACGGCACGCACTCTGCTGGGATAGTATTTCTCGTACCAAACAAATAAAGCGCTTTATATCGCGTGTCAAATTTATCACTTTGAATATTTCTTAGTAATTGCGCAAGATCATTCCTTAATACATTTTGTTCTTCTATCTCTTGCAACGCCTTTGCAGCTGCATATCTAAAAAATTCGTATGGACTTGACAGTAATTTTATTAGTTGCTTTTCATCGTTTATAGTCCATATAACTGGTGGAATGCGTATGCCAAAATGAGTTCTCCCATCAACATATCCTGACATGGACAATTTTTTGTTTTTTGCTAATAATTTTACAGGCGTTGATACTTGCATTAACGTCAACATTCTGGCATCTCCGACGAACCCTGCGACATACTCAGATGCACTGCTCGTACCACGAACCGTGCCTCTAATTAAAGGACTAGTAACAGGGCCTATGATTTTTAAGGTAGTTTCGGGGTTAAGATCAGATAATGCGTTCAAAATTTCGATGTAGCTTTTATTGTCAAAGACTCCCGCAATTTCCTCTTCAACTCCCCAAGCTTCAAGAAGTTCTTCTTTTTCTGTATCCGTAATCCATCCAAACACGCTTTTACTATTACAATACAACAAAAGAAGCACGGCCCTGTTTTTTCCATTAAATTTTTTAATAAGTCTAAGAAATTCCGATTTATCGTATTTTGAAATATGTGATTTAAACAAATCACAAGATCGCAAAGGCCCAACGTAGGGAAGCGTTTCTGCGCTAATAGCATCAATAAGCACATCGACACCAATATCCCCATATAGCTTAAGTAATTTGTCAAAATCACCTATCGAGATCAATTTATGTGCATTTAATACTTCAATATATTTATCACCATATTGGGCAATAAGATACTCCCTTGCAATTGCACTGCGCTCATGCCATGATAAAAGAATATTTGTGGCATAGCCCCTTATTTCTTTGTTACTGCTTTTTAACGATATATCGACCAAAGGTTTAACGGCACGCACATCACGTGCTAAGCCCAGTCCTATTGCTGCAACACTCTTAGTTCCCACATCGCCATTTGTCAGTAAACGAACTAAGACTTCTATAGCTTCATCGCTCCCAATCCTGCCCAAAGCCACAGTCCACGCAAGATTTAATGCCCCAGACCTTTCATCTAAACTTCTAATTATAGGCCGCACCGCGCTTGCATCACCTATTGCACCTAGAGCCTCTACTACTTTATTTTGGTAATAATAATATGTGTCTTTTTTATTTAACAATTTTACTAGAATAGAAACTGCTTTTTTGTTACCTATTTTACCAAGCGCTTCTGCTATAAAATTATCAAATGGTGGTGTATCAGGATTCCCTATTTTCTTTTCATAATTTTGCTCCAGATACTTAATCAATATGTCCACAGCCCTGTCATCCCTGATTTCGCCAAGTGCTATAATGGAACATTCGATCACATAAAAATCGTCCGGATAAATACTTTTTTCAACTGCGGTTATTAACACAGGAACTGCGGGATTGCCAATTTTAGCTAATTTTCTAACTATTGCCTCACGTTCTTCCTCATAAAAATCGCTTGAACTATTAAGTTGACGCGCCTCACCGAAAATTTGTCTAACTTTTTCTTCAATTGATACCGACCCGTATTCTTCTTCCTTACTTTCATTATCATTTCCTGTAACCACACCCGGCCCCATCGGCGGCATCTCTCTGACCAGCTTTTCTAATTGTGCCGGCGTCAACGAAGATACCTTGGGCTTTGTTTCATTATTGACAACGGCCGGTTCTTGTATAGACTCGCGAATCATTTCGGTGGATTTTCCTTCTGTATTCCGCTTCGCTTCCTTCTGTTGGCCAATCTCTGTTTTCTGAGTTACCTTATCTACCGGCTTGCTACACGAGGAGAGAATACTTGTTGCACCAGCCAGTACCAGCGCCATGATCCTTTTGAATATACTTTTCTTATCTATACCTCCGGCGGCATAGTCGTTCCTCAATTCCAAATTAAGGAAATCAACTGGGGAGAGATTTTGTAAGCCGGCGATAGATTCTATTCGACGCTTTTCTTTTAAAGAGCTAACGGCTTCATCCAATAAATTCCAAAGCCTTCCGTCTTTAATTGTTGTTTTAAGTCCGCACCTGGCGCCTATTTCATGGATCAGATCTTTTTCTATTATCGCTTCTACGTCGATATTCCAGGGCTTGTCTTCGGAAATGTTTTGATATAACGGCCTTGGCAGTAAGATATATGTGGCAAACTGGCTTGAGTGGGCGGTCACCATCACTCGCTGGCCATTTATGGTTATGGCGGGCAGGGCGCCTTCGTCATACGGTATAAGTATGATAGTACCTTCCAACCGGTCTACGCCTCCAAAGACGTTCTTAATGCTTTCTATGTTTTCCCGACCTACTCCAAGTTGTTCAAGGTATAAATAAATACGGCCGAGAACATTGTCATAGCCTGCGGGATTGGACATCTTCTTCTGTGCATTATTATAAAGAGGGTCTATTACGGCTGTAAGGGCATCTACTGCGTACTCTCCTCTTTCCATGCGCTCGGCTATCCATGGATCTATAGCTTCGCAATTCGATGTAGTTATCTCGTGTGCTGTATATAGTTCTACGATCTCCCTGTCTTTGCCGTCGATCGATCCATGGGCAAACTTTACAGTGCCTTTTTTTAAGGCTTTTCTCATCAAGGTTTCCGGCACAACGGATATAGAATGCCTCTCATCCGTTTTAACCTTAGAAAGCAGGCAGTAGTACCATCTGTCATCCTGGCCGTCTTTTCCGGGGATGCGGGCCTTAAATATATAAAAGTCCTTACCTGCCGCTATATTTTCATCTTGTAATTTTTCTTCGAGGGCCTGGTCGAAATTTATAATGCCGGCTACTTTTGAGGAAAATACGGTCTTTTCCGAAAATGACCGTTCGCCCAGCGTTCGGATATTGGCGAGAGTTAATACGTCGATCCCTTTCAACGCTTCAGTAATCCCTATCTGGATCTGCGCGGCTTCCTTAAACTCTTTGCCTGTCATTCGATCGAACCGGGTCAATGGCGCCAGCGTGGATGTATTAGTCTGCACCTCTGAAGCAAAAGTAATATGATTGAATATAAAACACATTATTACGACAACAGATATTGTTCTTTCACGGATTTTCATTTCTAATCCTCCCATGTTTTTATATTGCTAACTTACTTAATCTCCTTATTTATAAAACAAAAATGCCTGGCAAACCTGCCAAGCATTTTAATCTGTTCCTTCCAAAATTCTACTAAAGTATAGATAAGGTTATCACAAAAACCAAGGTTGTCAACAAAGAAAAACTATATTTTTGATGTCTTAACATTTTAAGAAAGGCTTTCGTACGCAAGCCTTTCATTTACCTATAATTACCTTTATAAAATCCTCTCAAATCAGAGGACTGAGAAACTGGGGTTCCGCTCGCATTAGCCAAGATGAAACCTCTCTGTTTATATAAGTATCTATTATAGTGGATTTATAGCGATAAACAAGAAATTAATTGCTGCCGGTTATAATGTTCCCTTTTTCGTAAGCCAGCAGGAACGCGCTCACTATGACAGGATCGAACTGCGCGCCCGAGCAACGCTTAATCTCCGCTATCGCGTCCTCTATCCTCTTTTTCTTCTTGTAGGGCCGGTCGGTAGTGATGGCGTCGAACGCATCCGCGACGGAGATGATCCGCGCGATCAGCGGTATATCGATACCTTTAAGCCCGTCCGGATAACCGGAACCGTCGAAGCACTCCTGATGGTGGCGCACCTCGCGCGCGACGTCGGCCAGTTCCTTGATCGGATGGAGGATCGTCGCGCCGATTATCGAATGCTTCTTTATCTCTTCGAACTCCTCCGGCGCCAGCTTACCGTGTTTGTTCAGGATGTGGTCGGGAACGCCGATCTTACCTATGTCATGGAGAAGCGCCGCTATTTGCAGCGTCTCCCTGAAATTCTTGTAGCCCGCCATCTCGGGGATACCCTCGAGCTCCCTGGCGATCGCCAGGCAATATGTCGTGACGCGCTCTGTGTGGCCGTGCGTATACGGGTCCCGCGCGTCGATCGCCGCGGCCATCGCTATCGCCGTATGGATAAATATGCGGTGCTCGCGGACATATAGCTCTTTTATCTCCTCGATCTTCTGCTGTAAGTTCTCGATGAGGAGCGCGTTCGCGATCGCCATCGCGGCATCGTTGGCCAGCGTGACGAAGAAGCCCATCTCCTCCCTTGTAAACGTCTCGCCCGAGATCTTCTCGCCCAGGACGAGCACACCCAGGAGGTCGCGTTTGAAATAACACGGCACGCAGAGCCTCGCCTTTATAAGGTCCATCTGCTTTTTTATGAGCAGGAGCTTGTCGTAAAGTTCGGGCTGGCGTTCCAGTATCTCGCGATTCCGCAGGCCCAGGATGACATCGTCATAACGCAGTATGCCCGTCTCTGATATAAGGTAACTCTGCTTTTCGCTGAATACGCTGATGAGCGGGTTGTCCGCCACCAATTTTATGAACCCTATCGGTATCTTTACGCCCTGCGAACCTTTGGAATCTATAAGGATATATGAGTGCCTGTGTTCCTTGAAGAGCAAAACTGCCGTGTGCGTAACCTTGAGCTGCTCGTCGATCGTCTTCACGATCATCTTGATGAGATGTTCCGGCTTCTTGAACCTTATCATGGTCCTGGACGCCTTCTCCAGGAAAGCCTGGTAGTCGTATTTTGGAGTCGGGTTCGCCATCTGCAACCTTTCGTTAGCCGGATCCCCTGCCTGGCCGGAAAGATTTCCGTTCCGGCTCACGGAGTTCTCCACAAATATATTATGGAGCTTATCCCAGCTTGGCGCTTTTCTAGGTTTATCCATTAAACGGCTTCTCCTTTATTTTAAATTATTTTCCACGGCGCGCTCCAGATGGTCGAGAACGAGTGGTTTTGTTATATATTCGCATGCGCCAAGCCTGCAGGCCTCGTCCATCCTCTCCTGGTCCTCGAGAGCCGTCACCATAACAACCTTTATCTTCTTATCAAGATCTTTGATATGTTTCAGCGCCGCTATACCGTCCATACCCTTCATCTTTATGTCGAGAAGGATCAGGTCGGGCCTGTCATTTTTAACTGCCGTTAACGCATCCTCACCGCTCGAAGCCGTAAGGACATCATATCCCCTCTCCCTGAAGAAGCTCTGCACAAAGTCGCATATGTCGCGTTCGTCGTCGACTACCAGTATCTTCTTCATCGCTCTCCTCCATGACTATATTATCATGAAACCACCAATAACCAGGAAACCTATTACGACGTAAAGGCCTTGTTTATAAGTCCCTCCAAATCCTTGAGCGATGATATCGGTTTGTCGAGACAGGCGTACGCGCCCATCTTGAGAAGCCTCGCTTTCGTCTTGCCGCCGTCATCATAAGCCGTGACAAATATCACCTTTGGCGGCGGCGACATCGACTGCAGTAATTTCCACACCTCGTCACCGTCGATCCCGGGCATCTTCAGGTCCATCAGCAGGACATCCGGCTTCTTCTCCTTCACAAGCTCGATACCTCTCGCGCCGCGCACCGCGACATGTAATTCGTATCCGCGCGGCTCGAAATACTCCTGCAGCATTTGTATAAATTCTGCTTCGTCGTCTATCGCAACAATCCGCGGCTTAGTCTGTGTCATAGTTCCTCGCTCATCTTAATTTCAGTCAGCAGCCTTAACTTTTCTCCGCTTGCGTCACCTCACTCTTACTCGCCACCGGGAATTCGAGCGTAAACGTCGTCCCCTCGCCCACCTTCGTCTCTTTAAGGTAGATACGGCCGCCGTTCCGCTCTACGACACGGCTGACGATAAAAAGCCCCAGGCCCGTCCCTTTACCGGGTTCTTTCGTCGTAAAGAACGGATTGAATAGCTCCTTGACCTTGTCGGGCGGTATGCCGCTGCCCGTATCCTTGATATCGATAATTACCTTATTCCTCTCTTCTTTCGCGGTAATTATAACCTTGCCCTTCTCGCCTATGGCCTGTCCGGCATTGCGGACAAGGTTGAAGAGAACCTCCTGCAGTTGTTTCCTGTCCACGAATATCTGAGGCAGTGTCGTAGAGATATGTTTCTCGAACTCGATCTTCTCCAGCTTCAATTCGTAACCCACAAGACCCAGGACATCGTCTACCTCTTTTTCTACATTCACCCACTCCAGGTCCCCTTTCGACGGCTTGGCAAACTGGGAAAGCTTCTTCGTAATAGCGGTCGCTCTGTCGGTCTCATGGATCACCTTCGCCATTATCTCCCTGGCTTTGGTAAGAAGCTCCTCGTTGGTCTTGGACTTGTAAAGGCCGTCTTTGAGGTTTAAGAGGAACGCCTCGCACTGGCCGCGCGCTATGCCTAACGGATTACATATCTCATGGTTTATCCCGGCTGAGAGCGTGCCGATGACCGCCATCTTATCCTTCTGCGCCGCGTCGGCCTGCGTCTTGCCCAGCTCGTCGAAGAGCTGGGCGTTCGAGATCGCTATCGCGAGCGTCCTCGCCAAAGGCAGTAGTATGTCGAGGTCGTCCTCCGAATAATCTTCATCCGACTTCTTCTTGCCCAGAGACAATATGCCTATAAGCTTCTCGTGCATCACCATAGGGATAACCAGTTCCGCGCTCAGCTTATCTATTATTTCCCGGATCGCCGCGGGAATAGATATCTTCCTGGCGATGAGTTCTTTTACCAGAAGATAGCCCTGCGTAGCTTCCATAAAAGTCACTATACCGTCTGGCCGGATAAGCTTAACGTCCGGGTCTTTTACGTTTCGCTGTGCCGCAACTTCGAACTGCTGTTCCTCTTCATTGAAGAGCAAGACTGCCGCCGAATTAAGTTTTATGATATCCGACAGCTTATCGACCGTCAGGTTCACCAGCTTATCCAGCTCGAGCACCGTCAGGACCTCGTTCGTAAATGTCCGCAGTAATGCCTTGTAATCGTATTTCTTCTGGAAGAGGTATTTATCCGTGACATTGATAAGGAAAGACTCGATCCGATGCATTGTAAGGATGATTATGATGCCGCTTATTACAAAACCTACGATCTTGCCGCCGGCGCCGGCACTCCTGAATATATATTCCTGGAGGATCAAGGTCGGTAGGATAAGCATCGCAAATACCGAGGCTAATAACCCTGCAAAGACAAGGGTCTTGCGCACGATAACTTCTATAGCCATAAGCTGGTAGCGCACTATGGCATATGTAAAGATTATGGTATAAAAAGCGACGCAGAAATGGAGGAACGGATAGAGCGGCACCCTAAAGCAGATCAAAAAATCAGCATGCGCGCCTACCCATCCGAAGACAGAGCCCAGCATGAAATATTTTAGCTGATTACGATCTGCGCTTGGCGAGGATAGGTAACTTCGAAGTAAAAGCCAAAAGGTATAACCGAGTAGAAATATGAAAAACGTTATGTACATGACCAGCCAGATCGGATTTTTATACTTGATCCAATCCGGGCAATAAAACTGCCCAAAAACAAAATACATATTGCCGATCAAATATTCGGAATTTTTATACCAATTAAAAAATGAAAATACGAAAGCCATGAAATATATGGAACGTATGAATATCTTTTTGTCCAATTTCAGATAGTTGATTACATAATGGCTAAAGAAAACTACCGAAAATATAGCCCCCTGATATGCCACCTGCCACCAAAATAACGCGTTAGAATATGATGAAGCCGGAATAATAGAGACCATAAATGTACCGATCCCGAAGAGGGTCACCGCAATGCAGAAAAAGCCCCATACATTACCAAGTTTTTTATCCTGGCTTTTCGCAAAAACAGTTATCCCCATCAAGATACTCGAGATAACGATACAGATACTTCCTACTCCAAAAACATTAAGCCACATGTCTAAACCCTCTATGTTTATGGTTTAAGTATGGCATATCCCCAGTCCTTACTCTTTTGCTTCATAATGATCTCGGCCGTCTTCCTTCCCGACAAAGCAACTCCGGTTACGCCGCCATGGCCGGAACCTATCGTGCACCAATGTCCGGCCAAATACAAACCCTCGATCGTAGTCCTGGGAGGGAGAATGGACATGTTTACCTGATTCCTGAGCGATGCCCAACCAAATAATGCGCCTGCCCGATTGGAAGTGTACCTTAATAAGGTGTCGGGAATTGCTGTCAATGCAAGCTCGATATATTTTTTGAATTGGAATTTGAATATTTCTTTTTCCGCTTTTTCGATTATCCGCGTTTCGAAATCTTTCCTCATCTTTTCCCATTCACATCCCGGTTTGAAAGGAGCCTGGATCGCTAAAGTGACCGAAGAGTTGCCGGAAGCTCCCGATGCAGGATCATGCAATGACGGGAATTCACAAATAATACCGTTCATGAAAGCGTTCTCCGGGCCATAATCCTTCTTTGGGATCCTCAGGTCTTTAACATTATGGCTCGAGAAATAGAGGATCCCGCATTGATCCGAGAGATGCCCGCTGATATTGCAGCTTAACCCGATATAAGCGATAAATGTCGAATTGGACGGCTCCAGCATATTAACTACCGATGCCTCCCTGGACTTAATATCCAATAATTTTGTAAAAACCTGGGTTGCGTCGACATTGGCAACGACCGTGTCGGAATCGAATACTGAGCCATCTTCACATTCCACGCCCTTTACTATTGAATCCTTCGTAATGATCCTTGTAACCTTGGTAGATAATTTCAACTCGCCTCCGTATTGCCGGAGCATGGATACCAGCGCGTCCGGGAAACTTTGGACGCCTCCGGCAAGATAATATCCCGGGTCCAATAAATAATTACGGAATATGATAATCGCGAAAACGGCGCTTACTTCGTCTGCCGCTAACCCATTGTTGCAGAATATCAAAGAATTCATAATAAACCTTAATCGCTCATCGGAAAAATGGCTGTTTATTACCTCCGCAAACGACATCTTCTTTACCTTGCTGTAGATATTTAAAAAATCGGGATCCATCATAAACCGGAATAATTTTCGTATATTTTCTTTTTCGCAGGGAAATTCTTTTTGTAATCCGATGATCGTATCATCAGGATTAGCCCGCAGATACGTTACGCCATCGGGATCGATTATCTTATCGGTCGGATCGAATTGTCTAAAACCCAATGTTTTTTTAATGCTAAGTTCGTCAAGGATCCTTCCCATGGTTCCTTTTTCAATACCCGCAAAATATCTCACTCCGACATCGAACCTGTATTTCCCTCTACTGAAAGAGGTGCAATACCCTCCCGGCGCATTATGCTGTTCTATGACTAAGACGCTCTGCTTTGCTTTGGCCAGGTAACAGGCGCAAATTAAGCCGCCTATCCCGGAACCGATTATTACCACATCATATTTATCGTTCATTCGACATATCCAACCGTTTCATCTATAGGCTTCCTCGCCGATCTAACGCCGGCTTCGGCAGGATATCCTAAGGTTAACATCGCAATCATTTGTCCGTCGAATCCCAACAATTTATTAACAGCCTTTTCACAAAATATCGGGAAGACCAGCCAGCACGATACCACTCCGAGGGCGTGCGCCATCAGGATCATATTTTGTATCGCGCCGGAAATCGCCTGGACTTCCGAGATCTTTGCGCACTTGCGGTACGTACCCCCCATCTTGTTCATCTTTTTTTGTATCAAACCTTTGTCATAGATCACTATTACCGTGGGAGCGTTCGCGATCGTTTCACCTGTTGAGCGCAATATAAAGTTGTACCCCGCATATAACTTTTTAGACCTGTTAAAGGCATCTCCGGCTATAGCCTTGATCGTCTCCTCTTTCCTGACTACAAAGAACTTCCATGGTTGAAATCCGTGAAGCGACGATGCCCAGCGCCCCGCATCAATAATTTTTTCTACCAGAGCCCTGGGGATCTGTTTTTTTTGATATAACCGTACCGTCCGCCTATCTTTTAACAATGAAAAAAGCTCACCGGTATCCATATGCGCCTCATGACTATTTCTGCCGCGCTCCCGCTATCTCGGCCCGCGCTATCTCTTTCCCATCCACCATAGCTACAGCCTTCACTATACCAAGATCTTTTGTCGTTTTTACAGGCGCGATCTCTACAAAAACCTGATCGCCCGGCGCGGCAGGTTTTAAAAAACGGGCCTTAACCGAGCATAGATAATAGATATCCGCGCTTTTCGCGTCCTTTATATCCGCTAAAGAATTTAAACTCAAAAAGATCATTCCGGCCTGGACCATAGTTTCTATCAGGAGCACCCCGGGCATTACGGGACGCTGCGGAAAATGACCGGTAAAATAACTCTCATTGGCTGTCACATTCTTCAGGACAACAACCTTTTTCCCTTTTTCGAATTCTACTATCCTGTCAATGAATAGAAAAGGATACCGTTGAGGCAATATATTTAACACTTTTCCTATTCCCGGATTTATCATGAATTTATTTTCCTTACCGCCAAACATGCGTTATTTCCGCCGAATGCCAGTGAATTATTAAGCGCTACCCGGACATCGTACTTGCGCGCCCTGTTCGGCACGCAGTCGATATCGCATTCGGGATCCGGTGTTTCGTAATTAATGGTCGGGGGAACCATGCTATTCTTTATAGCGAGACAGCAGGCGGCGGCCTCTATGGCGCTTGCCGCGCCCATCGTGTGACCCAGCATAGACTTGATCGAGCTTACGGGTATTTTTTTATACCTTTCTTTAAACACTTCCGCGATAGCCTGACACTCTGCTTTATCATTTGCCAGCGTGCCGGTGCCGTGAGCGGATACGTAATCAACATCATCGGGATCTATCCCGGAATTTTTGATAGCTTTTTTTATCACTTTCGATATACCGTCGGGCGACGGGGCTGTCATATGATGCGCGTCACAGCTCAAGGCATATCCTGATATTTCGGTATATATTTTTGCTTTTCGATTCAAAGCGTTATCCAGCGATTCCAGTAATAGCACTCCCGCCCCCTCTCCAACTATCATGCCTTTCCTGTTTTTATCGAAGGGCTGGCATTTTTCCGGCGCAACGGCAAAAAGTCTGTTAAATCCCGTAAAAGCAACCCGTGAAAAAGAATCGGACCCGCCGGCCAGCATCGCATCCATCTTCCCCATTCGGATCAGATCATAAGAATAGCCTATCGAATAATTACCGGCCGAACAGGCCGTAGGTATGACCGATACCACCCCTTTCAAGCCTAACTCAAATCCGATAGCGGCAGATATGGAGTTACCCGGATACTGAGATATAAGGGCCGGATCCACTTCCTTTTCCCCGGATTCTATCCACACTTTATCCATCTCCTCCAGCCTCTGCGAATCGGCCATAGTCGTTCCCATAATAGCGCCCATTCGGCCGGATATCGTTGAATCGATACTTAACCGGCTATCTTTAATCGCCAGCCTGGCTGCGGCAATCCCAAACTGCGATGTTTTTCCCGTGTTTTTTATCTTAGTTTCGTTTATAAAATCCAAAGGGTTGAAACCTTTAACTTCACCGCCTCTATGATTTTCGTATTTTGATGTATCGAAAGATTCGACCGCGCTTATGCCGGATTTACCGGCTATTAAATTAGACCAGAATTCATCCACGCCTATCCCTATAGAGGAAATTATGCCTATGCCGGTAACAACAACTCTCCCGTAACCCATATCCTACTTTCCCGTCATGATCTTTTGAGCAATTTCAACCATACTGCCGACACTCGTCACTTTTGTAAGATACTCCTCCGGGATCTTGATCCCAAACTTCTTCTCGGCCGCCGCCAGTATTTCCAGGGCCATCATCGAATCCATACCCAGGTCTTCCACAAATTTCGCGCCGGGCGTGATCCTGCCCTCATCCAACTCCAATACCTCTGCCGCTATCGAGCGAATCTCTTTTTCAAGAACATCTGCCGCTATCACTTTCATTCTCTCACCTCCTTTGCAATGAGTAAGAAACCTTCATTTTGTCAATATCGCCCTGCGAATAGACCCCGCCGCCCTGTTTAAAACCAAAGAAATCGAATCCGTTGCCTGCAATCATAGAACGCATAAGCAGCGCATTGTCGTGATTAATATTGCCGCCCAGCGAAAAATTACCAAGCCGCTTTTCCTGAGCCAATATTATCGGCTCTCCCATACAAGCCGGTATCACATTGCCGGGAAACAACCTCTTTATATCCTTCCCGGTATAGGTATCCAGATCTTTGTATCTTGACCAGACCCCTTCAAAGGCAAATACATCTTTACGCCTTTTTCTTATCTCCGTGGTTAAGTGATAAGGCACGACGATATCGCAGACTATTGTTCCCGGCTTTATCTTATCTATGTAGTCCGCCAAACCGACCCCCATCGTCGTTACAATAATGGCGTCAGACTTGCTGAATATGTCGTTAAAAGATACCTTCTCGCCGCCGTCATCGGCCAGGATCATCTTTACTTTATCCAGATAATGAGTTACAAATATTTTGGCTATCCGGTTCCTGTATCCGATAATACCTATTGTCAGGTCTTTAAGGTCCCTGCCAAGAAGCCCGATGCCTTTCGATATATAATCCAGGACCAGCGCCGCGATCAGGTTTTTCCCTGTCGTAATATGCGCATCGGTGAGCTCTTTAATGCCTGCGCCGTCTTCCCACAGGGAAGCAAATAAGGCGGCCAGGCCGATCTGGCCGGCTCCCACGCGGTTGGCGATATCGATGGCCCGCCCGATAAGATCAAATTGCCGCGCCTTACTGGCGGATGCGATCTCGGACGGCAATAGGGGCGCTATGACGCCGTAAATTTTTATCGCCCTGGCGCTATTTTCGAGCTGTGAAAATATATAGGGCGGCATTCTTTTATTTACTTCGATAAACATCTTATTAATTAACCTGGACGGGGATGTGAAGTTATTAAACCGGAACGCGTCTTTAGCCTCTATATAATGCCCTATCCAGACGAGCTTATTCATGCATGCCTCATATTGAATATATTAAAGCGGGGGGTTTTGCTGATATATTCTTTATAGACGGCGCCCAAACGTTTTTCCATCTCCCCCTCTTCCAGCCTTGCTTTAATGATCTGAAACGGTATTGCGAAGCACGCTGCAATTATTGCCGTATAATATAAATTTGCGGCTAGCGGGATACTTATCTGCTCCAATATGATCCCGAGATAAACGGGATGCCGTATATATCTATATGGACCTTTGCACACAAGGCGCCTTTGGCCGTTTAGCTTATCTGCGCCGATAATATGTATCGACCATTGATCGCCCAGAGAATTGATCGACCATAAGCGCAAAGCGATCGACGAGACGTAAACACATAAACCCATAGAAGCAATAATCAGATTTGGTATCCGCGGAACAGAGTAGAATTCGGCCAAACAAAGAATGACAAGAATAATATAGGATAACGCCGAAATAGGAAGAGTCCAGTCTCCCTCGATCTTATCGGAATCCTTATCCCTACTCGTGCACAAACCCTCCCACGCTCTTTCAAATACGGCAAGGAGAATAAATGCGCTGAATAAGAGTTTTCCTTTAATTGCGGGGCCGGCTAAAAACAGCGCGATAACCAGTAATGGCATCCCTATTATTATAGTGACTTTTAATATTTTCATTTTCATATCGCCAGCCCGCCGTCGACCTTTATGACCTGGCCGGTTATATACGCGGATTCTTCGCCGGCAAGGAATGAGACCGCCCGCGCAACCTCTTCCGGCGTCCCGAACCTGCCGGAAGGAATAAATTTCAGGAGGCTATCCCTGTTCTTCAGCGCGCTTGTCATATCGGTCTCTATGTAGCCCGGCGCGACGGCATTGACCCTGACATTATATAAAGCGACCTCTTTGGCCAGGGACTTGGTAAGACCGGTTATTCCCGCTTTGGCGCTCGCGTAATTCACCTGGCGCGGCGTCCCTACTATGCCGGCAACCGAAGAGATGTTTATGATATTGCCGCTCCGCTGTTTCATCATCGTAACGATGCACGCCTTCGCCATGTTGAAGTATCCCGTAAGATTGGTATCTATAACATCCTGCCACTCCGCGGGCTCCATCATCATCAGCGCCTTATCCTTTATTATCCCGGCATTATTGACAAGGATGTCGATCCTGCCGAATTTATTGAGCGTCTCTTTCACGGCCGCCCTGGCTTCCACAAAATCTTTCGAATCCGACTTGACCGCCGCGGCCTCACCGCCCGACTTTTTTATCCGGTCCAAGAGTTCGGCAGCAGCCGCCTCGCTCTTCAGGTATGTAAAGACGACTTTTGCGCCGCTTTTTACAAGCTCAAGGACGATGGCCTTTCCTATACCGCGGGCGCCTCCCGTAACTATCGCAACTCTATCTTTAAGCATATCGTCCTATCACCAGGCTCGAATTTATGCCGGTCGGCGTAAAAGAGTTTACGAGAACCTTGTCGATAGCGGCCGCCCGCGCGGTATTCGGCACACAATCGAGCCCGCACCGGTCATCCGCTTCCCTATAGTTGATGGTCGGCGGGAGAAAACCGCCCTCCATCGCGCCGATCGACGCGGCCACGTTCATGGCGCCGCCCGCGCTAAACGTATCGCCGGTCATCGACTTTATGGCGCTGACCGGGACTGCCTTCGCCTTATCGCCGAAAACGGCCTCTATGGCCCTGGTCTCCATCACGTCGCAATCGAGCGTCGAGTTGGCGGTCGCCGAGACGTAGTCTATATCCCCGGAGGCAAGCCGCGCGTCCTCGAGAGCCAAACTTATGGCCCTGGAAGCGCCCTTTGCTCTCGGGCTGTATATATTCCTGCTCTCCGGATCGAAACTAGTCCCATATCCCAGGACTTCGGCGTAAATCTTAGCGCCCCTGTCCATAGCGCGGCCCGCTTCTTCCAATATTAATATGCATGCGCCTTCGCCCAGGATTATGCCGTTACGCCTCTTGTCAAATGGGCAGTCTATTTCGGCTTTGCCGTCGCGCGAACCCGCCAGGTGCCCTATCTTATGAAAACCCAGGAAGGTCTGCTCGCAGAGTTCTTCGATGCCGCCCGCGAGGACGATATCGTAATCATACAATTTTATAAAATTGGCCGCGTAATCTATAGCGTCGAGGCCCGCCGAGAAGCCCGTGGATATCGTAGCGTTGAAACCCTTGATATTGAAGCGTATCGAGACCTGGCTCGCCGGCGCGTTTATGACGGTATTCGGGAATAATGCCGGGTTGACCGATCGCGGCCCGCTCCGCAGGCCCTCTTTGTCGAATTCGCTTATAGAACGGACACTGCCCAAAGTCGAACCGAGGGATACGCCCGTCCTGGCAGAGACCTCCTCGTCAAGCGGCACATTCAATCCGGCATCGTCCAACGCCAGTTTCGCGGCGGAGAGGACGAGCCGCGTCGCCCTGTCGAACGTCCTCAGGCCCTTAGCGCCCAGGAACTCTTCGGGATGAAAGCCGGCAATCTCTCCGGCAAGCTTCGCCCTGGTCGCGCTCGTATCGAATAGCGATACCGGCCCGATGCCTGACCTGCCTTCGCGAAGCGCCCGCCAGAACGCGTCCTTACCGATGCCGTTAGACGCCAAAACGCCTATGCCGGTTACCACAACCCTCTTATCGGCGTTATTTGCAGACAAAAGTCATCTCCCCTTCTACTGCTACCTCATCTCCGACAGTTGCTCGCCCATATCCCGCCTTTTGCCTGTCGAACATCAAAAAAAGGTAGCAAATAATAATACCCAATCTCGAAATCGAAATTGGGTATTATATTGAGTGCCCGTTACTCTCTTTTTCTTCCTGTTCAGATATCCAGCGGTCTATTGTGGACTTCTTAAATCGCCAGTTGGCCCCTACCTTGAAACAGGGAAGCCGCCCGCACTTAGCGTGCTTATAGATAGTGACGGGCTGCATCCTCAGGTATTTAGCGACTTCCTGAACCGTGAAGACAATGTCTTCTGGCATACCAACACCACCTCACCCCTCGACTTCACCCGGGATCGATGCCGAGTGATGCCAAGGTATTGGTATTAGTTATACTTTATTGATACAGACTAGTATAGGATAATACAAAGTATACATTATAAAGCGGCATTGTCAAGTGGCGTGTCCTTTTTTTGCTCTTATATGTACTGTAAAAACTACACAGAAGATTGTCATGGCCTATTATGCATTAACTTTCAACCCTTTCCCCTGCAATTAGTTATAAACAACCGTTATATTGGCACGATTATTGCTTAAATATAATTGATAATATAGATGTAGAAAGCCTATAACTAATGGGTAAAAATTAAAAATAAGGAGGATGATATATGCCTACCGGAAATAGAGAAAAGAAGGTCTTGGCCGCAATATTCAGGTATTTGGTAGTCATAGGCGCTATTATCCTGTTTGCCGGCAATTCTTTCGCGGACTCATCATATCAGCTTAACGGCGATCTTAGCGACTGGGGCGTTACTCCTTTCACGAATTGGACTCCAACCAGCTCGAGCGTCGACTATGTCGTCCAGGACAATACGAACAATACATGGTCGGATCCTTTTAATGAGGTATATGATATAGAAGCGGTATACTTCGACGATCGCGGTGACTCTATCTATTTTGCCGTCGTATCATCGAATTCTTACAGTTACGGATGGGCGCATGAGAGTATCTTCCTCGATTTTAGCGGCAAGACCTCCAACGACCTGCTTAAGACCGGCAAGTACACATACGCGCTCGACCTTTGCCCCCTTCCGATCAACGCTCTATCGACCAAGGGCGTATATCGCACGAATACTGTCTGGACGACGGCCGCGCATTATAACGGGTCGCCATACACTTTTCCAATTACCGTAGCCAATGGTAGCTACGTTAACGGCGTCTGGACTTATTATTATGACGATACGCTCCTTGGTACATACGAAGTATATAATAAGTGTGTGGGATCTATTGAACCCGGGGTGACGGGAGATACCTATATACTGGAAGGCAGGATTGACAAAAGTCTATTCCCGGAGCTTGAGGATGCCGAATACGGGACTGCTTACGAGACCTACGTCAGCAAGGTTACCTGCGTCAAGGATTGGGTATCTGTGAGAGGCTCCATCGACTCTGTTCCGGAACCCTCGACTTTCCTTCTTCTGGGGTTTGGTTTAGCGGGCGCGGCAGTACGCAGGATCCGAAGAAGATAACCTGTCCTTTTTATCATTTTGATTTTCGCCTCGCGAATCCCGGGGACACAATGCGTCTCAATGGGTGGCACCTTCTGGGTTGGCACCATTACCACATTCCAAACGGATCCGCGAAGTTTATCGGATTATTCCCGCAGTAGGCATATAGATTAACGTCTCCCCCGCTAAACCCGCTCGGATCCTCCGAGATAAACCTGCATACATCAGGGTCGTAGTACCTGGCGCGCATGTAGTAGAAGCCGTTTGGTTCATGCATTACGCCGTACTTACCGTTGAATTTGAACGGCTGGGGGACTAGCTCTTCAGAGTAGGTGATCGAGCCGAATAAAAATTAAATAAAATTAAATAGAACCCTTTATCTCCTGTACTGCAATGGGTGGCACCTTCTGGGTTGGCACCATTACCCATTCTGGGTTAGCACCATTACCCCATTTACCGGATCCGTTTCCGTACTTACCGTTGAATTTGAACGGCTGGGGGACTAACTCTTCAGAGTAGGTGATCGAGCCGAATAAAAATTAAATAGAACCCTTTATCTCCTGTACTGCAATGGGTGGCACCTTCTGGGTTGGCACCATTAATTACGGCTGGGGGACTGACTCTTCAGAGTAGGTGATCGAGCCGAATAAAAATTAAATAGAACCGTCCCCTCTATTCTTAAGAATAGGGCAAGATTTCTTTTTTGAGAAATTTTAAACGAGTTTTTAATAATTTAGCGTTTTCAGCAGTCGGAGGTGCATTGACGGGAATTAAACCATCCACTGGCTTACCTTTTTTAACCGCCTGAACCCATTCATCCATCTCTCTTATGTATGAATTTAATGCAGAGGCAGGGTCAGGAGACCTATCAACGACAAGGTAGGCAGGAGGCAAATCTCCGACCACAACCCAAACCCATTTATTTATGTCAGATTTAGAGGGCTGAATCTTAAACAGATATATTCCTATAATATCTCCGACACCTAAACCAAAATATTTTTCTTCAATTTTTTTACACCAAGAAAAAGATGTAATATAATTAACGGCTTCTTTGTGCATTTCTTTAAGTCTAGCGGTATCTTCTCTGCCATCCCCCTTCATCTTAGAAATAGGTAATAGTTCTGAAAAATTGATTTCTTTAGCCCTGTCATTCATACCTTCGCCTGCCTTTGTAGAATGCCCCTTTATTTCTCTATTTCTTTTTCGTAGGATAACGCCTATTCTTCTTCTCGCCTTTATATGCCCTTGTCTCGCTGCTCTTTTTAACCAACCAAGTGCAACCTGTTTATCTATCTTGACTCCTTCCCCATCTAAATATGCCATTCCAAGATTATATTGAGCCTTAGAATCACCATTTAATGCTGCTTTTCTTATCCACTTAATTCCTTCACGTAAGTTTTGTTTTGTTCCTAACCCATCTAAATACATCGTTCCCAAATTACACTGTGCATCAGCATGCTCTAATGTTGCGGATTTACGATAAAATTGAAATGCCTTTTTATAATTTATGCTCACTCCGTTTCCGAACTCATACGCTATGCCTAAATTGCACAACGCAACTTTATCTCTTTTGGCTGCTGCTTTTAAATACCACTCTATTGCACGCTTAAGATTCTTTTTAACTCCAAATCCCATATCATAGCAATATCCAATATCGTTTTGACATTCTGCGTTAGAGGCATTGGCACCAATCATCAAATATTTAAACGCTTTTTTATAATTTTTTTTGTAGCCATCGTCACCATATAAATATCTCTGTCCCATTTTAATTGCATTAATTTGTTTTTGCATTAGTCATTGCGCCATTTTTGGTTACTATTTTTATTATTGAAAAAACCACTTTCCTTCTTTTATAAGTCGCTCTTTTGCTTTACTATTTTTTTTACTGCTATGTCCTTGAGCTTTAGTATGTTTGTCGTGGTCTTTGGGATGTTTTTTTCTATGCTCTTTCTCCTCCTCCGCCCCGTTACCACTACCACTATTGTTTGCTGCCTGTATTACAGCAACCCCAACGCCAGCCGCAACTAAAACAGGTATTAATGGATCATCTAAAACGCCTATACCGGTTGCATCATCCGCAGTTAAACCAATAAGCGCAATGCCAATACCTTGCAGGGCGGTTTCTGTCCAACCTCCACCGCCCTCAGCGCACAACCCAAACGGATCCGCGAAGTTTATCGGATTATTCCCGCAGTAGGCATATAGATTAACGTCTCCCCCGCTAAACCCGCTCGGATCCTCCGATATGAATCTGCATACATCAGGGTCGTAGTACCTAGCGCGCATGTAGTAGAAGCCGTTCGGCTCATGCATTACGCCGTACTTACCGTTGAATTTGAACGGCTGGGGGACTAGCTCTTCAGAGTAGGTGATCGAGCCGAATAAAGATTAAATAGAACCGTCCCTTTTATCCTTTAATCTTATACTTCTCCAACTCGCTATTGAGGAGCCGGATTTCGCCATCGAGAGCCTCGATAGAGGCATTCATCCTGTCCTTGTCTTTAGCCGATGAGTTGACCATCTCTCTCAAAGCGTAGAGTTGTGCGAGTAGATGCTCGATGTGGGCCCTTTCGGAAGAGACTCTCTGGGACAAGCTGTCGGTGAGCCTGTTTATGGAATCGGCCAGCGAGACCATTTCGTCGCCTCGCCTTAAGGTTATGCGCGTAGACAGATCGCCCGAGGCCATGCTCCCGAGGAACTTTTCGATCCTGTATATAGGACCGGCTATCTTATGTGAAAGGTAGATGCCCAGGAAACCTATAAGCGGCGATATCACAAGCATGCTTATAAGTATCCTGAAATTTACCGTCCGGACGATCGATATCAACTGGCCCTGTGGATAGACATTTGCGAGCTTCTCGCCGAAAAGTATCATGGTAGTATAATATATCGCGTACGAACAAAAACCTGCCGTAATGAACATGAGCCCTAAGATTATACCGGCGTACTTAAGCTGGAACCTTCTTGCTACTATAAGCTGTTTTCTTTTAAAGCGCGGTTTTGCGGCGGTATTATCTGCCATATTTAACTCCTCCTCCACATTAGGACTTCTCTTCTCAATACAAATTCCACCGTATCGCCCTTCGATCTTCTTATAAGGCTTATCGCTTTATTTAACGGCATATAACGCGTCTGTTTCCCGTTTATAAAGGTAACCAGATCGCCTTTTTTCAAACCGGCCTCGGCGGCGGCGCCGTTCGCGCGGACCGACGAGACGGTGAGACCGTCGAATTCCATCGCGAGGGATGCGCCGATGAGCTCGCCGGCGCCCGGGGCCACAAGTTTCAAAGGCGGCAGGCGGATATAGACCGTCCTCTCTATGGTGCATTTAAGCTCCAGCGACGGCTTGTCGAGGAACGCGTCGAGGAGATCTTTCAGTTCCATATAGCCGGTAAGCCGCGCCCAGATCGCGACCAGCCTGTCGCCTGCCTTTATGCCGGCATCTTCGGCCGGTGAATTCCGCTGGACGTTTGCCACGCACGGGAAACCGCCCGCTATCTCAAAGGTTATCCCTATCGCCTTTTTCAGCCTCGCGGCCTTCTCCGGGACCTCCTCCACCTTCGGAGGTTCGATCGCCGCGGTCCTCTGGAGACGCTCGAGATCTTCGCGTTTCCTAACGTCATCCTCTTTCTGCGCCTGTTCTTTCCTGAAGAGGTAACCCTCCAGGAAGACGAGCCCGTCCTTCGCGGCCTTGGAATTCGGATTTACCTTAAAAGCCATGTCGTAATACGTAAGCGCCCTTATGTAGTCGCGACGCTCCTTTGCCTGCTCGGCGAGTTTGACGAGGTTATCCACTTCCTCGTCGTAGTATAATTCCTTTATATCGGACTTCATTATCGTCCTCTCGCCGCTTGCCGTAGACAGGATCATGCGGTCCTTATAGTCCTCCAGGACGATACCCTTTATCTCTTCCCCATTGCTTGTAATTACCGTGTCCGCGAAGACAAGCGACCAGGACGACAGGAAAGCGCCTGCTATTATAAGCATCAGCGCCGACCTGGCGGCGAACTTTGCCGCTTCGTAGACCTTGCGGAGCGGGACTTTCCGCTTACCCGCCGCCCGGACACATTCATCATGCTCCGGCGAGACGGTCAATAAGCCGCCCGGGCCCTTACTCACCTTAACGCTCACTTTACCGTAAGCAGTACGCACCGTTTTAAGGCTCCTGTCTAGTTTCATCCTGCCGGCTGAGAAAAAACGCAGGCCTATTGCCGGCGTTTCGGTAAATATTATATGAGCGATCCGCTGTAATTTTGCCGGGTCCGTAATGGCTGTCAATTTAAATGCCGGGCGCGATTTCTTCATCTGTATATTGGTTACGTACGCGTCGAGAGCGCCCGCGCCGAGTAATTTATCGATCGTATAACCGACGTGCTGGGGATTCATATCGTCGACATTCGTCTCGGCCACATAGACGTTATCTTCTTTGAACGGACTCTCCGCCACGCCGATCAGGACGCGCAGAAGGTTCGGCCGCTCGCCTATCTCTTTCGAGCCGGCGCCGTAACCTATCGCCGAAATCTCCATTTGCGGTACCGCCCCGGCGGCTTTCGAAAGGACCTTCAGGATGCCTGCGCCCGTCGGAGTGACAAGTTCCGCCCCTATCTCCAGGATCGAAACCGGGAAACCCTTTAAAAGTTCCAGGCTCGCCGGCGACGGCACCGGGATATTGCCGTGCCTGGTAGCGGCGATCGAACGGCCCATATTCACGCCGGAAGAATAGACCGCGTCTATGCCCAGTTCGTCGATAGCAATGGCCGCGCCGACTATGTCGACGATAGAATCGATGTCGCCAAGCTCATGAAAAATAACGTCTCCCGGCTTGAGCTTGCCGTGGACCTTCATCTCCGCGGCCGCTATGGCGCGGAATATCTCCTTAGCGGTCTCTTTTACCCTGTATTTAAGCGCGCTCCTGTCGATAAGAACGTTTATGCTTCGAAGCGAATGGTGGCCATGCCCCGTGCCGGCGCTTATGCAGTCGAATTTTGTCCCCGCGATAACACCGCGGGTCACCTTACGCGTCCTGAGCTTGTATCCTTTCAGCTTAAGCTTTGCGAGCTCTCGCGTAAGGACCTTGAGGCTAAGGCCTGCGTCGAGGAACGCGCCTATGGTCATGTCCCCCGATATGCCGCTGAAACAGTCGAGATACGCTATTTTCATAATATCATCTGTTGATGAGACTGGCGAAGTACGCCGCGCCGAAGCCGTTATCGATATTGACGACGGCGATCCCCGGCGAACAACTATTCATCATCGTCAAGAGCGGCGCGATACCGCCGAACGACGCGCCGTAACCGACGCTCGTCGGGACGGCGATTACGGGTTTCGAGACGAGCCCGCTTATGACGCTCGCGAGCGCGCCTTCCATTCCCGCTATGACTATGATGACACCCGCCGCCTCCAGCCGTTCGCGCTTGTCCAGGATCCTGTGCAGGCCCGCGACGCCGACGTCGCATAATAACCCTACGGGGTTACCCATGATCTCCAGCGTCGCTTTCGCCTCCGCGGCAACCGGCAGATCGGCAGTCCCCGCGGTTATTATAAGTACCGTACCCGCTTTGAGGAGAGGCTTGCTTCTTCTGTAGCTTATGATCTTTGCCCGTTCATCGAATTTGACGCGGGGATAACGCTTTTTCAGTTTCAGGTAAGCTTTTTTGTCGGCGTGGGTGACGAGCAGGATGCCGTCGTGGCTTATAATTTTTTGCGAGATCTTTACGACCTGTTCGACGGTCTTCCCCTTACCGAAAACGACTTCGGGGAAACCCCTCCTTAAAGCCCTGTGATTATCGATATTGGCGAAACCGATATCCTGGTACGGCAGGTCCTTCAATGTCCGGCGGATCTTTTCGGGCGAGACGCGGCTTGCTCTAAAATCCTCCAGCATCCTGGTAATTTTATCTGTCATTTCGACTCTAGGTCTTGAATATGAGGTACATTAAAAACGCTATCAGGATAAATGATATGATGTAAAAATCGTTGAAATAGAAGAAATCTTTCACCCTCTCCGCGACGGTATAGTCATACCGGCGCGTCGACGGTTCTTTCCGTTTTATGTCCCGCTCAAGGTCTGTGTATGGGTGGAGAGGCGGGCTCTCTTTGACTGGCGGGGCCGGGCGGACCTGCGCCGCCGCGGTCTCTATATCGGAGATGTCCGCCTTTATCGCGTCTATCTGTTCCCTCCGAAACCGCAGGAATGTGTCGCCTATCTTATAGGCGGGTATTTCGCCCACGTCGACAAGGCGCTTCACTTCTTCCTCGGTTATCTTGAGGTAATCCGCGACTTCTTTGATACTCAGTAATTTCTCAGGCATTTCTCAGTCTGACCCTTCTTTCGTCGTTCGTCGTTAGTATTTCGTATTTCGTCGATATACGAACGACGCGACCCTATCTCACCCTACTTTATCTTCCCCTCCGCGACCCATGCGTCGATCCTGCTGCGGTCGAACCGCCACGTATCCCCTTCCTTCATCCCCGGGATCCTGCCGGAATTTACCCAGTCGGAGATCACTCCGACTTCGACCTCGAGATATTTCGCAAGCTCTTCCGGCGTCATCATGACATTCTCCCTGCGGAACTCTTCGGGCTTGGAATGCGCAAGCATCCTGCATTGTCCCTCGAGAATAGCGCCTTCCGCGACACTCAAAAGCGGCGTGTTTATGTCGCCGACAACGCACGCGGGAGCTATGAGCTTCAGCTCCTTCTGGGCGGTTATATTGCCGTTCACCTTGCCGGCCACTACGATGGATTCTCCCGTGATATCCGCGCTTACCGAGGCGTTTTCGCCTATCATCAGGTTCCCCTTCGCGTTCAATACTCCTTCGAACCTTCCGTTAATCCGCAAATTCACAGGGTCTTTAAAGGAAAGCGACCCCTGCATCGAGGCATCTACATCCAGGACCTTCTCCACCTCTTGCTTCTTATCCTTTTTCCCCATCATAATCCACCTCCGATTTTTGCGAAGCAAAAATCGTCCCGGGCCGCTATTTCTTTAGTCCCGCAGCGGGGGACTATCTCATTCCGTCTCCCATTTTACGCGCTTCACGCCGTCCAGCCGGCCCAGGTCCTCTAATATCCTTTCGGCATATCGTGTCTCGTGCAGTTTCAGGCCGACCTTAAGCAGCATATTCGTCCCATCCTTGGACCGCTCGACTTCGAAATCCGTTATATTCGTCCTGTAGTCCCCGAATATCTCCCTTATAGCCCTTAGCTGTTCGACGCCGTCTTTTGTATCTATAATTATCGTCCTGTACCAGTCCTTCCGGATCATCACATGCTCTATCCTTGAGAATATCATAAGTGTGATCATTGTCAAGAGCGTAGTAAGAAAAGCCCCGTAATACAGGCCGGATCCGACGGCCAGCCCTATACCGGCAACGACCCACAAGCTCGCCGCGGTCGTAAGGCCGCGTACCGCCGATTTGCAATGCATTATCGTGCCCGCGCCCAGGAAGCCTATGCCGGTAATTACGCCCGCCGCTATCCTCGCGGGATCGACGGCAATCCTGGAAGCGTAGATGTCGAAGATATGCATCGACGTCAGCATCACGAGCGTGGAACCGATGCATAAAAGAATATGGGTCCGGAAGCCGGCGGCCCTGCCGTGAAATTCGCGTTCGAAACCGATGACACCGCTGAATATCGCCGCAAGGACAAGCCTTAACAATATCGTCCAGTCATTTATCATAAATCTCCCAGTTTTGTCAGCGCCTGCCTATTCCCGTACTCCAGGTTAGGTTCAGCCGAAAGATAAAGGTCCGAGCGAGCACCCTTTCTATAAAGCGTTTCGCCGAGAAAGCCGATCATAGCCGCGTTATCCATACAATATTTTAACTCGGGAAAATATATTTTCATAGAAGAAAATGCGGCAAGCTCCTCCATCTTCTCCCGGAGCCTCGAGTTGGCGGATACGCCGCCGCCTATCACCACGCGCCGCGCGCCGGTCGCCTCGCAGGCCCTGCGCGTCTTCTCGACAAGCGCGTCGAGAGCAGCTTCCTGGAACGCATAGCAGATATCTTTTGTAACCGGCCGGCTGAGCTTCGTATTTCGTAAATTATTGACGTAGTAGAGGACCGCCGTCTTTATGCCGCTAAAACTGAAGTCGAGCGACTCTTTGCCCAGGTAGCTTCTGGGAAATTTTATCCGCGCGCCGGCGGATGATCTCCTGGCAAGGCGGTCGATAACCGGCCCGCCCGGATATCCCAACCCGAGTATCTTGGCCACCTTATCGTAAGCTTCGCCGACAGCATCGTCCTGGGTCGAGCCAAGCATGCGCTCACGCCCTATAGCCTCACAATAGAATAGCGCCGTATGTCCGCCCGAAACGACCAGGCCCACAAAAGGAAAGGCCGGCATATGTTCTCTATCTTTACCGAGAAATGAACTGTAGAGATGCGCAAGGATGTGGTTTACCCCGATGATCGGCAGGCCCAGGCTATAACTCAGCGACTTTGCCGTGGAAATGCCCGTGAGGAGCGCGCCGACCAGCCCGGGGCCGCTGGTGACAGCCACAAGCTTTACGTCATCCAAAGTCCTGTCCGCGTCGTCAAGCGCCTTCTCCAGGACCTCGATTATATATTCGACGTGGAACCGTGAAGCTATTTCAGGAACAACGCCTCCGTACTTTTTGTGCAGATGTACGCTGGAAGAGACTATGTTGGCAAGGACTTTGCGAGCGTCCGTGAGCGACGCGCTCGTTTCGTCGCATGAAGTCTCTATGCCGAGGGTCAGCATATTATTGGCCCCCCCGGTTACGCTCGGGGCCAATCCCCAACGCGGCAGGGGGATTAGTCATCTCCGAAAGATACACGAACTCTATGCCGTCTTTTGCCATGCGCGGTATGCTCTTGGCCAGCGCAAGCACAGTATTCTTCCTGTCGTGGCATATGGCAATGGCATAACCGCGCTTCAATGCAAGTTTTTCGAAATCCGCAAGCTCCTTTTCGATCTGCTCCACACCGCTCGAGTTGTCCAGGAATACGTCCCTTCTGGCAAAACGCAATCCGACATCGGCGGCCGCTTCCCGGCAAATCGATTTCTCGGATGTAAGGCTGTCGAAAAAGTAGAGGTTCCGTTTCTTCAGGTAAGAGAATATGTCCGTCATAAGCGTCTTGTCTTCCGTCGCCTTCGAGCCCATATGGTTGGAGACGCCCGTCAACCCGGGCACGGATTCGATATCTTTCACAAGCTGGGCAATAACCTGTTTCCTGTCCTCGCCCGGCTTTATAGTGCCGGGCTCCTCCCTGACGTCGTTGCGGACCGACTCCATCGGCAGGTGGAGTATCGCTTCGTACCCATGTTCTTTGGCGCTCCGGGCAACATCGCGCGAGTGAGGCAGGTTCGGCAGTATGGAAAATGTCAGCGGCTCTTTGATGTCGTAGAGAGCTTTAAGGTTATTTGTGTTATAGCCGAAATCGTCGATCACGATCGCTGCCCTGGCGTGCCGGCGGGGCTCGGCAGGCGCCGGTAACGCCGCAGACTTCCGCCGCGCCGCCCGCGCGCCGGCAACCGCTTTTTTGCCGGCCGGCCGTTTCCCGGGCGCGGTAGTCCTCTGGCCCAGGTAAAAAGCCGCCAGGGCCAGCACCAGGATGGAAAGCGCTATTAAAATTTTCCTGCTATTCACTTATTTACCCCGGCTATATACTTTTATAGCTTTCATCAGGTTGAGCGCGGCCGCAAGCTGGTTGTCCCGCTTCAACTGCTCCTCGAAAGGAGTCTCTTCTTTTTCGCCCTTGCCGCCGGACACCTTTTCGAAGATATCCGCGGAAATCTCTTTTTCAGACTGATCGCACTCCGGCTCCGCTAACGGGATGACGATATCCGGCGCTATCCCCTCATCCTTTATGAGCTTTCCGGAAGGCGTGAGATAGACTGCGGTCGTAAGTCTCAATGCCGAAGAGTCCTTTAATGGGATGACGGTCTGCACACAGGCCTTACCGAAAGTCTTCGTCCCAAGCACAAGGCCGCGCTTATTGTCCTGCACGGCGCCGGAGACTATCTCGGAAGCGCTTGCCGACCCTTCATTTACCATGACTATCAGCGGATAGTCCGGATGCGTGAAACGGCCGCTCGATTTATACTCCGCATCCTGATCTTTAACCCGCGACTTCATCGAAACTATAATTTTATCTGCGGAGAGGAACCTCTCCGCCACATCAAGCGCCCCGTCGAGCAGGCCGCCCGGGTTATACCTCAGGTCGAGGATGAGCGAATCCATACCTTTAGACTCGAGCTTTTTAAGCGCCGCGTCGAGTTCGCGCGCGGTGCTCTCCTGGAATTGCACGAGCCTTATATATCCTATTTTATCTTCGATAATGCCCGCGTCCTTGATGCTCTTTATCTTTATAATTGCCCTCTTTATCGGGATCTCGAGGATCTTCTCGCCCTTTTCGCGCCATATCGTAAGATGGACGACCGTGCCCGGCTTACCGCGCATCTGGCCAACCGCGTTATTGAGCGTTATGTCCCTGGTAAGCTTGCCGTCTATCTTCACTATCTTATCCCCCGGCTTTATCCCCGCCGCTTCAGCCGGGGTCCCTACAAGGGGGGTTACCACCATAAGGATACCGTCTTTAAGCGATATCTCGGTACCGACGCCGCCGAATTCGCCTTTAGTCTCGAATTCGATCTCTTCAAATTCCTGCGGGTCCATAAATTGGCTGTAATCATCGAGTCCTGCGAGCATACCCCTCATCGCACCGTATATCAGCTTCCTGGAATCGACTTCATCGACATAGTCGGTCCTCACGATACTTATCGCGTCTCCTAATAATTCAAGCTGGCCGTAAAGCGCGTCGCCCGGAGATTTTACCTTATCCCTGCGCTCTTTGTCGTAACCGCCTATCGCAAGCGACGCAATCATTAAAAATAGCAACGCGAAAAGCGCTATCCTGTATGGCCGGGTCATAACAATTATTCTCCCAGGTTCTTCTTCAGTATCTCGTTTACAAGGGCAGGATTTGCTTTGCCTCTCGTCTCTCTCATTATCTGGCCCACCAGGAAGCCGAACGCGGCTTTCTTGCCGCCCTTATAATCGCTGACGCTTTTAGCCTCTTTAACCAGAACATTCCGCACAACCGCCTCGATCGCCGCGGTATCGCTTATCTGCGCGAGACCTTTCTCCTTCACGATATCTTCGGGTCCGGCTCCCGTCTCTATCGCCTCGGCCAGGATATCTTTGGCCATCTTGCCGCTTATCGCTCCGGAATCGATCATCTTAAGAAGCGCCGCGAGAGCCGCCGGCGCGAGAGCCAGTTCCCGTATATCGGCATTCTTCGCGTTTATGGCCGCCATAACATCGCCCATTATCCAGTTCGCCGCAACTTTAGCGTTCGGGTATATCTTTACGCACGCTTCGAAATAATCGGCAAGATCTATCTGGCCCGTCAAGACGCCCGCATCGTAGTCCGAGAGTCCGAATGCTTTCCTGAACCTCTCCGCCCTGGCCTCCGGGAGCTCCGGCAGAGACGCGCGTACCTCGTCGATCAGGTCCCGCTCGATCACAAACGGCACAAGATCCGGTTCCGGGAAATACCTGTAATCCTCGGCCTCTTCTTTTGTACGCATCGAACTCGTACTGCCCCTGTCCGCATCCCACAGCCGGGTCTCCTGGATTATCTTTTCGCCGTCCGTGATCGCTGACGCCTGCCGCCGCGCTTCATATTCAAGGCCGCTGCGGACGCCTTTGAATGAGTTCATGTTTTTAAGCTCGACTTTCGTCCCAAGGCGCCGCTCGCCTTTTGGCCTTAACGAAATATTCGCGTCGCATCTCAGCGAACCTTTCTCCATATCACAGTCGGAAACCCTGAGATAACCGAGGATCGATTTTAATTTGGTCAAGTAATCATAAGCTTCCTGGGGGGAGCCGATATCGGGGGCGGTGACTATTTCAAGAAGCGGCATGCCGCACCGGTTGTAATCGACCAGGCTGTGGTCCCCGCCTTCGGGATGCATGAGCTTGCCCGCATCTTCTTCCATATGGACGCGTTTGATCCTGATCCTCTTATTCCCGCCGCCCTCTACGGCGATATCGATAAACCCGTCATACGAAAGCGGCATATCGTACTGCGATATCTGGAAATTCTTCGGCAGGTCGGGATAGTAATAATTCTTCCTGTCAAACTTCACCAGTGATTGTATCCGGCAGTTAAGCGCAAGCGCCACCTTGATGGCAAAACGGAACGCCTCCTCATTCAGGGACGGCAGGCTCCCCGGGAAACCCAGGCAGACCGGGCAGACCTGCGAATTCGGTTTCTGGCCGAACCTGGTCGAACAGCCGCAGAAGGCCTTTGTCTTCGTCGCGAGCTGCAGGTGGACCTCGAGCCCTATAACCGTTTCGTATGCGCTCATAGGTTGGGTTTTCTTTTGTGAAAATCGGTAGCCTGCTCGAATGTATACGCCGCGCGGAATATAGTCTCTTCCGCAAAAGGCTTCGCGAGTATCTGCATCCCTATCGGGAGCCCGCTTCCGGAGAACCCGCACGGAATGGAGATAGCCGGCAGCCCCGCCAGATTAGCCGGTATCGTATAGACATCCGACAGGTACATGGCAAGCGGATCGCCCGCTCTGGCTCCGATCTTAAAGGCGGGTGTCGGCGAAGTCGGAGTTATTATGCAATCGAATTCGGAAAACGCCCTGTCGAAATCCGCCCGTATCTTTGTCCTGACTTTCTGGGCCTTGATATAGTATGCGTCATAATATCCCGTCGAAAGACAGTAAGTGCCGAGAAGTATCCTTCGCTTTGCCTCGTTGCCGAATCCCTGCGACCGCGTCTTTATATACATGTCGATCATATCTTCGGTGAGCGCCCTCAAGCCGTACTGGACGCCGTCGAACCTGGCCAGGTTAGAGCTCGCCTCCGCGGGAGCTACTATGTAATAGGCGCTGACAGCATATTCCGTATGCGGCAGGGTGATCTCTTTTACCGCCGCGCCCAGCGATTTGAATTTTTCGATCGCCGCCCTTACGCTATTATCGACCTCTTTGTCGATACCCTCTATAAAATACTCTTTAGGCACCCCGATGCGCATACCTTTGACGTCCCTGGCGAGCGATTTCGAATAGTCGGGAACAGGCAGGTCGACGGATGTCGAATCCATCTCGTCGTATCCGGCTATGACGCTCAAAAGCAGCGCCGCGTCCTCGACATCCTTGGTGATCGGGCCTATCTGGTCTAAAGACGAGGCAAACGCTATCAGGCCGTATCGCGAGACCCTGCCGTAAGTCGGCTTCATCCCCACCACCCCGCAGAGCGCGGCCGGCTGACGTATCGAGCCGCCCGTGTCCGAACCCAGCGCCATTATCGTTTCGTCCGCCGCCACTGCCGCCGCCGAGCCGCCGCTGGAGCCGCCCGGGATACACGTGGTGTCCCACGGATTTCTAGTCGGGCCATAGCACGACGTCTCGCAGGACGAGCCGAACGCGAATTCGTCCATATTCGCCTTGCCGATAAGGATGGCGCCCTCGGCCTTCAGCCGTTTTGCCACCGTCGCGTCATACGGCGGTTTAAACCCGGCCAATATCCTGGAAGCGCACGTCGTCGCTTCCCCTTTCACGCAAATATTGTCCTTTAAGAGAACCGGTATGCCCGCAAGCTTTCCTCTTTTAGAAGCAGGATTGTCCGCGGCGGCCTTCGCTTTCTCTTTATTGGAAAGGACGAAGGCCCTTATCCCGGGGTCCAGCTTCTCCACTCTGGCGAATAACTGGTCGAGGACCGCCGAAGGCAAAACTTCACCCTTCGCCATCAACTCTTTAAGCCTGTGAGCCGTAAACGAATATAATTTTTCCATCTACCTGCCTTCTATCCCGCCACTGCGCTCAGGATTCTATAATCTGTGGAACTTTGAAGAAATCGCCCTCTCTCGCGGGAGCGTTTCCGAGAGCCTCGTCCGGGGTGATGGAGCTTTTCAGGACGTCCTTCCTGAAGACGTTCTTAAGCGTCGCCAGGACGTGTGTCGTGGGGACTACATCAGCCGTATCTAATTCGTTTAATTTGCATATATACGATATGATAGCGCCTAATTGCCCGCTGTAAAGCTCAAGCTCTTTATGGTCCAGCTCGATCCTCGCAAGATGAGCAACTTTTTCCACCGTCTTCTTATCGATCGTTTTCATGCGTTCACCTTTTTATTATAAATTATCATACTATACCGGCTTTGTCAATTTTGCGAATCGCGACGGCATTACTTATCCGCGCAAAGTCGAATATATTCAACCTCTCCGGCCGCGACGCCGGATCGATGCCGGCAGTCTGGAGAAGCGCTTCGACTTCCGCTTTGGGCAGATCGAGCACCGCCGCGCGCGATAATGAGTTCAGGATCGTCTTTCGCCTCTGGTTAAACGCGCCGCGCACCACCTTGAAGAAGAGGCTCTCGTCCTTAACCTGCACCTGCGCCCTGTCGAAAAGCCCGAGCTTCACTATGGCCGAATCGACCTCGGGCGCCGGATAGAAGCAGGTACGCTTCACCGTATAGACATACTCCGGGTGCGCATAATACTGCACAAAACAGCTCAGCGAGCCGTAATCATCCGAACCGGGTCCGGCGAGGAGACGTAAAGCAACCTCCTTCTGGACCATTATCACCGCGGACTCTATCACCCGCCTGTTCTGTAAAATATACTCTATGACCGGGCTGGTAATATAATACGGGAGGTTGCCGACAACCTTCATCCGCCTCCCGCGCCCTGCCGCGTCCGGCGTAAATTTCAATATGTCACCATTGATGATCTCGAGATTCGGGAAGCTATGGCCTGCAAGCTCCTTAAGTACCTTGCAGGCCAGTTTATCTTTTTCGACGGCAATAACCCTGGCGCCTGTTTCGGCAAGATCGATCGTCAATGCTCCAAGCCCCGGACCTATTTCAAGGACGAGATCGTCCTTCGAAACTGCGGCGGCGGAGAGTATTTTGCCGCGTATGTTACCATCGATAAGATAATTCTCCCCCAGCTTCTTCAACGGAGCGAAACCGTACCGGGCGAAGATCTCTTTAAGTTGAGTCTTGGTCAGCATATTTTAAAAAGTGACTGTTCCTTAGCCGCGGCTCACCAGCCTGCACGCCAGTCTGACGGCCTCGATCATCGAGCCCGGATCGGCGATGCCTTTACCGGCAATATCAAAGGCCGTGCCATGATCGGGAGAGGTCCTGATAAACGGCAGTCCGAGGGTAAGGTTGACGCCGCTGTCGAAGTAGAGCATCTTGAACGGGGCGAGCCCCTGGTCGTGGTACATCGTCACCACCGCATCGTAGCGGCCGTTCAGCGCATCGTAAAATACCGCGTCCGCCGGCAAAGGCCCGTAAATATGGCCGAATGCCGATGCCTTCTTTACCGCAGGACCGATTTTGCGCCGTTCCTCGTCTCCAAACGCGCCCATTTCGCCGGCGTGAGGATTGAGCCCGCAAACGGCTATCCGCGGAGCCTTTATGCGGAAATATTCCTTGAGTGATTTTCGGGTAAGCGCTATGGTCCGATAAATCAAGCCGGGCGTCAGGATGGCGGAGACGCTTTTTAGCGGCACATGGCGCGTAACGGGAATGACCTTCAATTTTTCCCCGACGAACATCATGGCGAAATCCTTGACGGCAAATTTAGCGGCCATATATTCCGTGTGGCCCTGGAAGCCCGGGAAACCCGCCTGCCTTATCGACGCCTTATTAACAGGCGCGGTCACTAGCGCATCGGCCTGGCCGTCCCTTATAAGTTCCAGCGCTTTATCGACATACTCCAGCGCGGCCCGTCCTGCGCCCAGCCGCGAGGCGGTCGATGAGGTCTCCCCTATAACTAAAAAATCGGCAAGCCCCCTTACCTTCGGGCTTGCCAGCGTTTTTAACACAACTTCCGGCCCTATGCCGGAAGGGTCACCCATCGTTATCGCGATGCGCGCCCTATTTGAACGCAATGTACGCATTCTTTTTGAGATTCTCAATCCATCCCTTTATCTTCGTATCCGCTTTAGATTTATAGACGGCCATCTCCACCTCTTGCCGGACCTCCGATAAGGGAAGGGACTTGGCGGCTTCTTTCTCCTCTACTTTGAATATATGATAGCCGAGGCTCGTCTGGATGATATCGGTCGTCTCTCCGGGTGAGAGGACAAATATCGCTTTTTCGATCTCCGGCATAAGGTCCCCGCGCTTTACGTATCCCATAGCGCCTCCTTCGGCCGCGCCGGGGCCGTCGGAATAAAGTTTCGCGAGCCCGTCGAAATCGCATCCCTCGCGCAAGCGTTTCAAAACATCTTTGGCAAGCTTGAGCGCACGCGCCGGATCCGGGTATCTCCTGAGACTTATCAGTATATTCTTCAGCTTCACTCTCTCCGGCTGCTGGAATTGCTCCGTATTTTTATTATAATAAGCCTCTATCTCGACCGGCGTAACCATAATAACGCCGCCGACTTTCCTGTCGATGACCCTGCGCAGCATAAGCTGCTGGCGATACCGGTCCTTGAGATCCTTTAACGTCAGCTGCTGCTCCACAAGCGCGCGATCGAAATTTGTCCTGGAACCCGCGCTCTTAACGACATCCTGCACCTTCATATCGACGTCTTTCTCGTCCACCTGGATGTTCTGCTTCTTGGCCTCACTGTACAAAAGCTTATCCTCGATCATCTGCTGGGCTATCCTCTGCCTGGCCTCTTCAAGGTGTTCGACAAGTTTCTGGCCGCTATATAACGTCTTATACTTCTCATATACAGGCGCAAGCTGTCTTGCTATCTCGCGGTCCGTTATTATCTCATCGTTAACGACTATCGCGACCTTATCGATAACCTCGGCCCGGGAGAATCCGGCCATACATGCCAGCATAATAATAGATAGAATCGCTTTTTTCATTTCGGGGTAGCCGCCTTTTCCTGCCGCTCAAAGAACTTTTCGTTCACCTCAACGCCATACTTGGCCTTCAATTTCATAACGAGCGCGTCAAAGAGTTCAGCATGCTTAACCTTCTTCAGTTCCGCTTCTATGGCGCGCCGCGCATCCGGGTAAGGCTTTACGCCGGGATCTTTCTTATCCGTCAGCCTTATAATGTGGTATCCAAACTGCGTCCGGACTATACCGCTGGTCTGCCCGACTTCCAGTTTAAGGCATGCGTTCTCGAAATCCGGAACGAGCTGGGCCGACCTGAAGAACCCCACGTCGCCTCCGCGGCTCGCGGTCGCATCGATAGAATGCGTCCGGGCAAGCTCATCGAATTTCGCGCCCTTGGCAAGCTCGTCTAAAAGCGACCATGCCTCTTTTTCATCCGAAACCAGTATGTGGGAAGCCCTCCACATTGCAGGCGTCTTGAACTCATCCTTGTGCTCATCGTAGAACTTTTTCATCTCGTCTTCCGTAACGGCTATCTTATCCTCGACATCGTTCTTCACAAGCTTAGCCATGACTATCTTCTTCCGCGCCTCATTTACCAGTTCTTTTACTTCTTTATCCCTGTCGATGCCTCTCCTGACGCCTTCTTCATAACAAAGCGTTTCGACAATAATGTCCTCGACATATCGTTTGGGGTTTTTCGAGACTATATTCTGGTAATAAGCGGGCATTTTCGTTATCCGCGCTTTCAGGTCCTTTTCGGTAATGACGGTACTGCTCACCCGCGCAAGCACTTCATTGCCCGCCGCCTCTTTTTTGGCGCATCCACAGGCAATGACGCCCGATATGACCGTAACGGCTATAATTGCCGGCATTATTCTCTTCATATTCAATCGTTCCTTTGAGCGGTAACCAGATACTGCTCCGCGATAGAATCGATAATACAATTTTTAAAGATTTTGTTTATTCCCCGCCTGAACTTTGAGGCGCGTATCGCATGGTCGATGGCTATTATTTTAAAACCCGCGTCTTTAAACATCTGCTTTATGCTTTTTATCGTAAAGAACCGGAGATGGCTCCTGTCGAGTATCCCGGCATCTTCGTAATTCCACTCGCCCCTGCGAAGCATACGGCGCGTCTTGTAATGCGCGATATTCGGTATGCTCGCCACGATCCAGCCTCCCGGTCTTAAGAATTCCTTATGCCCCGCCAAAACCGCCCACGGGTCCGCCAGGTGTTCGAGGATGTCGCCGTATATTATACAATCGAAATATCCTTTATCGAAAGGCAGTTCGATCGTCCCCGCATCTCCTACGATAACATTATCAAGGTTCTTTTCCGCTTGCCTGGCGGCGTCCGCATCGAGTTCGATGCCGACGACTTCGATGGGCCGCTCTCTACGGCTCTTCAGAAAAGCGCCGAAACTCCCGATACCGCAACCCACGTCAAGAACGCGCGAGACCCCTTCCGGGACGAGCCCGGCCAGGTCCTTGCGTACGTGTGCATAGTACCCGAAATCTTTTAACATGCCTAATTATACTATATTTTCTCATATATGCAAAGCTTAGAAATTTTTCGAATCAATCTAATGCGACGTGGCATTGTAGTTCACAGGGGCGCTCGGGTAAAATTTTCCACATTCCACCCCGGGGTGGAAATAGCAATTTTACGGTTTCTTCATATTGTCTATCGCGGTCTTAAGCAGACGGCAGTAGAGATCGAAACCCACCGCGTTTATAAAACCGTGCTGCTCGACACCTAAAAGATTGCCCGCGCCGCGGATCTGCAGGTCCTCCATAGCAAGCTTGAATCCCGAGCCGAGTTCCTGGAACTTCTTTATAGCCACGAGCCTCTTTTGCGACTCCGAATTCAATACGAAATTCTTCGGTATGAGCAGATACGCGTGCGCCGAACGCGTGAACCGGCCCACCCGGCCGCGAAGCTGGTAGAGCTCCGAGAGACCGAACATATCCGCCCGGTTTATTATTATAGTGTTGGCGTTCGGTATATCTATGCCGGACTCTATTATTGTCGTCGAGACAAGGCAGTCTATCTCGCCTTTGATAAATTTCATCATCGTCTCTTCAAGCTCCTTCTCCGGCATCCTGCCGTGGCCCACCGCTATAGAGATCTCCGGCACCAGCGCGGCAAGCGCCTGGGCTATCCTGCCTATACCCTTGATCCTGTTGTGGACGAAGAATATCTGGCCGCCGCGGTGCTTTTCTTTTATGATAGCGTCGCGGATAAGAGCCTCGTCGTAATACGTAACCTTAGTCTCGACCGGCAGCCTTTCGGACGGCGGCGTATTTATAACGGAGATATCCCTGCCGCCCATGAGCGCCAGGTAAAGCGTTCTCGGGATCGGGGTCGCGGTAAGAGTAAGGACATCTACGGTAAAACGCATCCGTTTCAGGTGCTCCTTATGCCGTACGCCGAAGCGCTGTTCCTCGTCGATTATGACGAGACCCAGGTCCCTGAATTTTATATCGCCGGATATCAGGCGGTGGGTGCCAATTATGATATCGACCGAGCCGGCGGCTATCCCCTTTATGATCGAGGACTGCTCCTCATCCGTGCGGAAGCGCGAAAGCATCTCGACCCGCGCCGGGAAACGCTTCATCCTGGTCGTGAAGGTATTGAAATGCTGTTCCGCGAGTATAGTCGTCGGGACGAGAATAGCAACCTGTTTATTGCCCATAACCGCCTTGAAGGCGGCCCTCAGGGCGACTTCCGTCTTGCCGTAACCGACGTCGCCGCAGAGGAGCCTGTCCATCGGATGGGAACTCTCCATGTCGCCCTTGACCTCGGCGGACGCTTTAACCTGGTCGGCTGTCTCTTTATACGGAAAGTCCTCCTCGAGCTCTCTCTGCCATTCCGTATCGCCGGAGAATTTATGGCCTGCGGCGGCGGAACGTTTTGCCTGTATCTCCAAAAGCTCGACGGCAACCTTATAGACGCCCTTCCTGGCGCGCTCCTTGGCGCTCCGCCAGAGTTTCGAGCCGAGCCTGGAAAGCCTGGGCAGTTTCTTTTCGAATCCGAGGTACTTATGGAGTTTGTCGAGGTCGTCAAACGGCAGGTAGAGCCTCTCGCCGCCGGCATATTCGACCGCCAGGTGATCGACATATTTCTTGTCGATCTTCACCTTCTCGATGCCGAGGTAAGTACCTATGCCATGGTCGACGTGGACAACATAATCGCCTGGTTCTATATCGACAAAGTTATCTATGGGCGATTCCACGGCCAGACCGAGCTCTTTGCGGCGTATCCTGCGTTTGACGAGTCCGCTTATCGGCAGTATTATCGCAACCGTATGGTCCTGGATGCTTTCGTACGTGATCGGGTCGACGCTTCTTATCCTTTCGACACGATTATGGAGAAGCTCTATTCTGAGGGGGTATTCGAACGTAACCGGATAGATTGTGACCGTATCTCCGACGCGGGCAAAATCGCCCTCTTCGGAGACGCGCTTACAGGCGTGGTAACCGTAATTGACCAGGTCGAGCGAGAGCTTTTCGACATCGATCTCTTCGCCCGGGTAGATCTTGATCGATTCGAACATAAATTATGCGATACTACATTTTTCGCGGAAGCGAAACACCCAGCAATTTCAAACCGTTAGCCAGCACTATCCTGACGCAATCGACCAGCACCAGCCGGGACTTGGTCAGGCTCACATCGCCGCTGACAACTCTGTGCTTATTGTAGAAGGAGTGGAACGATGCCGCGAGGTCCTGAAGATACTGCAATATTATATACGGCTCCTGCACTTTGGCGCTCAGGTTCACGATAAGCGGGAACTGACGCAATGTTCTTAGAAGCTCGTGCTCCTCCGTTTCTTTCAGGAGCCTTGAGTCAAATTTGGCCGTAATTATGTGAGCGCGCCTGCCGTATTCCAGGATCGACCATATCCGCGCGTGGGCATACTGGATATAGTATACGGGATTTTCGGAAGATTCTTTCTTGACGAGGTCAAGGTCGAAATCGAGATGGCTCGAGATACGGCGCATGAAGAGCGCGAACCTGGAGACGTCCTTGCCGATTTCGTCCATCACTTCGCGAAGGGTGACGAATTCGCCCGCCCTGGTCGACATCGACACCACCTGTCCTCCGCGATAAAGCGTGGCCAACTGCACTATCAGCACCGTTATCGACTCTTCGGCAAACCCCAGCGCCTGGATGGCCGCCTTCAGCCGCGGGATGTAACCGTGGTGGTCCGGGCCCCATATATCCGTAATCTTCTTGAAGCCTCTCCTGTACTTCTCCAGGTGATAAGCTATATCCGGCGCCAGATATGTCATACTGCCGTCGGACTTTATCACAACCCTGTCTTTATCGTCACCGAACGCGGTCGACTTGAACCAGACCGCATTCTCCTGCTCATAGATATAGCCCCGCTCTCTTAAAACGGCTATGGCCTTCTCGACCTTTCCGGATTTCCTTAGGCCTCTCTGGCTGTACCAGACATCGAACTTAACGCCGAAATCCTTGAGGTCCTTCTTTATATCGTTCAGTATCCAGCGCAGGCCGAACTCCCTGAAAGGTTTTATATCATCCGTATCCAGATATTTTTTTCCGTATTTCTTCTTAAAGTCTTTGGCTATATCGACTACGTAGGCGCCTTTGTATCCGTCCGGCGGGAAGGCCGGCGCGGCGCCCAGGAGCTCCCTGTAGCGGGCCATTATGGAATTACCCAGGATATTCATCTGGGTGCCTTCGTCGTTCAGGTAATATTCCCTGGTGACCTTATAACCGGAGAATTCAAGTATGTTGGCAAGCGCATCGCCGATAGCGGCCTGGCGGCCGTGCGCTATCGTAAGGGGCCCTGTCGGGTTCGCGCTTACAAATTCCACCTGCGTCTTTACGCCGCGGCCGATGCTCGAACGCCCAAAATTATGTTTTTCGCGTTTTATGTGGAGGAGCACCTTGCACAGGAAATCTTTGGAAAGGAAAAAATTTATGAAACCGGGCGGTTTGACCTCAACGCGCTCTATCGCGCCTGCCGGCCCGCCGCACGCGCTATCGAGCTTTATTTTGACCGCGCCGGCCAATTCCATGGGCGAAACGCGCGCAAACCTTGCCCCGCGCATAGCTATATTCGTGGACAGGTCGCCGTGGCTTCTCTCTTTCGGGATCTCTATCTCTGCTTTGAGTTCGGAGGGTAAGGGGGTTGCGAGGCCGCGTTCTGCGAAAAGTTCGGCTACAGACCGCTCAATGATAGAAGCAAGGTTCTTTTCGATTCCGCCATATTGCATTTTACTTTGCTGTTCTTTTACGTCTCTTTTTATTCTTCGCCCTGGTTTTAGCCGGCTTCTTTTTACGGCGGAGCGGCGAACTACGCTTTCGCGGCTCCTCAAAAGACTCCTGCGGCGCCCTGACCCAGAGTTTTTCTAAATTATAGAAGGCTCTCGTATCCTTAAGGAATAGGTGGCAAACCACATCACCGAAATCCAATAATACCCACGAGGCTTCCCGTTCGCCTTCAACATGTCGAACCGGCAGCCCCTTCTCTTTCAGGCTTTTGATTATATTATCGGATAGCGCTCTGACGTGGGTAGTAGAAGTACCGCTTGCTATAACAAAATAGTCGCAGACGCTCGACATCTTCTTCATTTTAATGATGATAATGTCGAGCGCCTTTTTGTCCGAGGCGGCGCCGGCTATGGCCAGCGCCAGATTCTTAGCTTTTATAAAACTCTTCCCCTATTTTATTTCATTATCTTATACATACCAGTGCCGCAGGTGGTGCATTTCCCCTTCATTGCCTGGCGTTTATTCTTCATAGTTACTTTCTGTGTATCCTTCATCTCTTTCTTCGCTTTGCACTTTACGCAATATCCTATTTCTGCCATTACTATCTCACCTCCCTTTAAATTGCTAAAATTATACACTATATTCGCCCTAAGGTCAAGGGTGATTTATGCTATAATTTCTTCTTAAAACGGCTGAAAGCATCCCCTACTATATCAAATCGACAATCTTCCCGTTCCCGGTTGCTATCCAGGCTTTCAAAGTCCCGGGTGTCGAGCCTTTGGATTTCACAGGTATAGCTTCAACGGTAATCTTGACCGCCTTTCTATCATATTATTTTCTCAGGTATGGCACCGCGTTCAAAAAGGAGATCTTCTTCATGGGGTGGACGGTAATCGGTTCGGTCCATATCTTATTTATTGCGACGCTGATGGGATTGAGATTCCTTGCCTTACCTCTGATCGGGATCTCGGCTTTTGCCGTTTTGTTCTTAGTAAGAATAACGGACAGGCTGTCAACACCTCGAAAGATAATAAGCTGCGGGATATTTTCTATCTTAGTCGCTGCTTTCGCCGCCTCATCATTTGCGGCAACATTCTTTTGGAAAGACGACAGGTCGCTTTTGGCTTCGATGGCGGGAAGATACCCGGATGACCCTGATATACATTACAACCTCGGATATTCGTTTACTACGGCTAATGACCTAAGTTCGGCAATAGCGGAATACGAAAATGCGCTTTCTTTCGATCCGCGTCATAAGCGCGCGCGGTTCAATTTGGCTCATGCATATTTTATGTCGGGGCAGACCGGTAAGGCTCTCTCGGGATTTAAGGCGCTTGCCGCGCAGGACAGGTCAATGACGCATGTACATCAAGCCCTGGCTGTCATATATGATAAAAACGGGAAGACGCGCGAAGCGATAGATGAGGTAAAATATGAACTAAGCCTCGCGTTATCCGATCGCGTAAAGATGCTGGAATTTTTGGCGTATCTTTACGAAAAGAACGGCCAGGCCGGAAAAGCCGCGCGGATTACCCGGCTGTTTACTCGCTCACACCATTAACTTGCCGGTATTTGTTGACACGATTGCAAACAAGCTATCTTAAACTGCCCGTTCACTTATACAGGTTGTGCTTTGTTATATAGCCCCTCACCTTCTCCGGGACCAGGTATCTTATAGAACGCCCCTCCTTGAGGCGCCTGCGTATATCTTCCGATGAAACTTCTATGGGCGTTATCACCACCGTCTCCACATCTTCCGGCACATCTTTGACGGGGTAGCCCGGCCTGTTAGCCACTATGAACTTGGACATTTTGAATATTTCATTGACGTTCTTCCATGAAAACAGATCCTTCAACAGGTCCGACCCTGTAATAAAAAAGAGCTGGGCGGTCTCGCCGTAGAGGCTCCTGAAGGCCCTTAATGTATCTACGGAATACGACCTCTTCCGCGAATCGAGCTCAAACGTAGAGACTTCGAACGAGGTATTATCCGCAATGGCAAGCTCCGCCATCTTCAGCCGGTCCTTAGGCTTTACGGAGGAGTCTACATTCTTATGCGGCGGGATGTATGTGGGGACAAATACGACTTTATCGAGCTTCAATTTCGCAAGGGCTTCCTCCGCAAGTATCAGATGCCCTATATGTATCGGGTTAAAGGTACCGCCTAATATTCCTATTCTCATACCAACTCCTTAGAAATTTCAAATGACAAAATCCAAATGACAAATCAATCATCAATGATAAATATTTAAATATTTGGAATTTGAACTTGGGATTTAAATGATTGATTTGGTTTGAAATTTGTCATTATTTTCTCACTTGTCCGTCCCCATACACAACATACTTATACGATGTCAGCTCCTCGAGCCCCATCGGCCCGCGCGCGTGTATCTTATCGGTAGAGATGCCTATCTCCGCGCCCTTGCCGAATTCTTCTCCGTCCGTAAAGCGTGTCGAAGCATTAAGGTAGACGCACGCGGAATCGACTTCTTTCAGGAATTTCGCCGCGCGGGTCTTATTCCGCGTCACAATGGCATCGGAATGGCAGGAGCCGTACTTCATTATGTGGTCTATCGCCTCATCGACGCCGTTTACAATCTTTACCGACAGAACGAGATCGAGATATTCCGCATACCAATCATCTTCCGACGCCGGTCTCACGCCGCGCGCGATAGCCCTTACCTCTTTTGAGCCGCGTATCTCGACTCCGGCATCCCGGAAGCGCCTGACCATCGAGGGCAGGAAAGCCCGCGCGATTTTGCGGTCGACCAGGAGCGTCTCCATCGCATTGCATACGCCGGGGCGCTGCACCTTCGCGTTGAACGCGATATCCGCCGCCATCTCAAGATCCGCATCCGCATCGATGTAGGTGTGGCAAACACCCTTATAATGTTTTATGACAGGGATGCGCGATTTTTTGGCAACTTCCCTTATAAGCGATTCCCCGCCCCTGGGAATAACTAAATCTATCACGCCCTCCTGGACCAATAGTTCATCGATCAACCGCCGATCCGTATCGTCGACTATCGAGATAGCGCCTGCGGGTATTTTGCACTTAACAGCCGTCTTATTCAGGATATTAAATATGGCTACATTCGAGCGGACGGCCTCGCTTCCGCCGCGCAGGATAACGGCATTCGACGATTTCAGACATAGCCCGATACAGTCGCTCGTAACGTTCGGCCGCGACTCATAAATTATGAGTATTACGCCTATAGGCACCCTTATCTTCTTTATGAGAAGCCCGTTCGGCCTCTTTGTGGTCCCGGCAACCTTCCCAACGGGATCTTCCAGGCCGGCTACCTGCGCAAGGGCATCGGCCATAGACGCTATCCTCTTCCCGGTCAATGTAAGCCGATCGATCAGCGCCGGCGAAAGCCCTTTCCGGCGGGCCGCTTCAAGATCCCGCTTATTTTCGCGCATTATGTATGGGGCGCTCTTTCTCAAAGCGGCGGCCATGGCAACAAGCGCCTTGTTCTTAGTCTTAGTATCTATAAGCGCAAGCCGCCTGGATGCGCCTTTGGCCTTCCTTGCAAGCGCCTCTATACCTTTAGCATTCATAGTATCACCAGGTTATTTTTGTGTATTACTTCATCTGGACCCTTGATGCCCAGGACGGCCTTAAACGCGCCTGTCTTAAGACCCTTTATCTTTGCTAGCTCATGAGTTGAATAATTTGTTACGCCTTTTGCTATCTCCCTGTCCTTCTTATCGGATATGCTAATGACATCTCCTGCCCGGAAATTTCCGATAACGCCCACTATGCCGGAGGCTAAAAGACTTTTGTTCTTTTCAATGAGAGCAATCACTGCGCCATCGTCAACCGATACCGTTCCTTTCGGTCTTGACGAGTATGCTATCCAGCGTTTCCGCGCAAGAGCTTTATCCCCTTTCCCCGCGAATCTAGTCCCAACGGTTTTCCCATCCACTATCTTGGTAATAATATGATCTTCTTTGCCGTTAGCGATAACACAATCGATGCCCGCTGTGGTGACATTCTTAGCAGCCTCTAGCTTTGTTGCCATGCCCCCTGTTCCAAGATCGCAATGGCTCCGTCCGCCCATCTTTAAAACCTGGGCGGTAACCTCCGGCACCTCACGGACAAGTTTTCCGCCACTATCAAGTAAACCATCGACGTCTGTTAAAAGTATAAGGAGATCTGCCTCGCAGAGATCGGCAACAAGGCTTGAGAGCCTGTCATTATCTCCGCATTTTATCTCTTCCGTAGCGACTGTATCATTTTCGTTTATGACTGGTATGATCTTATGCTTCAATAGCGCATTGATAGTATGTTTGATATTCAGATATCGTTTTCTATCGTTAAAATCCTCCTGAGTCAAAAGTATCTGGCCAACATTATATTGTCTTTTCTTTAAGAATTCGCCGTATAAATACATCATATGATATTGCCCGACGGCCGCGGCCGCCTGGAGGGACGCAATATCTGAAGGCCTCTTCTTCATATTAAGAACCTGCATGCCCGCGCCTATTGCGCCTGAGGTCACAAGAATTACATCTATGCCTCGAGCCATTACGGCTTCTACCTGATATGCTATACCGTCTACGCGATCAGCATCGAGCCCGCGATCCCGCGATGTTATGACCTTTGTACCGACCTTGACCACGATCCGTCTATTTTTTTTCATTTTTCTTCACGCTTTTATATACGATGCAAAGCAGTTCTTTTACGCCCGCGCCCGTAAGGGCCGATATTATAACCGGTTTTTTGCCCCTGAGTTTTTTCTTAAACGCCTTGATATTCTCTTCCGCCTGCGGGCAATCGGCCTTATTGAGAACTATAACCTGATCTTTCCCTGCCAGTTCCTTCGAATACTCCTTCAGTTCTTTATTGAGTTTTATGTAATCCGAATACGGGTCACGGCAATCGGCCGCGGCGGCATCGATCAGGTGTAAAAGAACCTTTGTCCGCTCGACATGCCGCAAAAATTTATGCCCCAGGCCGCGCCCTTTGTGAGCGCCCTCTATCAGGCCCGGGATATCCGCGACGAGGATCGAATCCTCATAAAGTTTTATCATGCCCAGCACAGGCGCCTTGGTCGTAAACGGATAGCTGGCTATCTTTGGACGGGCCGCCGATATCTTAGAGATAAGCGTCGACTTTCCTGCATTGGGATAACCTATTATACCGACATCCGCTATCAGCTTCAGCTCCAGCGTTACGGTCGTCTCCTCGCCGGGAGCGCCTTTAAGCGCCTCACGGGCCCGGGAATTACCCCGGCCGCCGCCGCCGCCTCTTGCTATTACGGCGCTATCGCCCGGGCGGGCAAGATCCCGCATGAGAAGGCCGGTTCCTGCGTCTCTTATTATGGTGCCGGGAGGAACTTTGATGTGCAGATCTTTGCCTCTGGCCCCCTTCTTGTGATTGGAACTGCCGTTTAATCCAGATTCGGCTTTGAAATGCTGCCTGTACTGGAAATCTAAGAGGGTGTGGATATTACCATCGGCTTCAAATACTATATTACCGCCGCCGCCGCCCGGTCCGCCGTCGGGCGTACCGATCCTGTTGACGCGGTCGCGGTATAAACTGCTGCAGCCGTCGCCGCCGTCGCCGGCCTTTACGAATATTCTTGCTTCGTCTATGAACCCTGTCCGGTCCATTACTTCTTGGTCTGGATTACGCTGACAACCTTATTGGGCGCGAAATGCACTTTGCCGTCTACCAGGGCGAAGAGCGTGCCATCCCTGCCCGTACCTACGTTGCGGCCCGGCTTGAAACGCAAGCCCCTCTGCCGCAGCAATATGTTCCCCGCCTTGACGACCTGATCACTATAACGTTTTACACCCAGATTTTTAGGTTGTCCGTCTCTGCCATTGACTACGTGCGCCATTTTATCACCTTTAGCTATTTTAGTTGATCCGGCCTTCTTAGCTTATCTTCGCTATCTCGATCTCTTTTACTTTGAGTTTCGTATACGACTGCCGATGGCCTATCTTCTTCTTTTCGCTCTTGCGCTTCTTGTACTTAAACGCTATGACCTTATTCCCCCGCACTTCTCCCAACGACTCGCATACCACATGCGTCCCCTTAAGGTAAGGATTTCCCACATGTATGGAATTACCCTCTTTAGCCAGGAGGACATGGGAGAGTTTCACCTCACCGCCGGCCTTGGCATTTATCTTCTCGACGAGGATCACGTCGTTTTTCGCAACCTTATATTGTTTACCGCCAGTTTCCAGTACTGCATACATGATAATACCTCCTTGAAATTGAGAAAAATTACTATATCATATAGTCATTTTCCCGTCAAGCGGCATCTTATTTAAAATAGATATACTTCTTCTCCCGCTTCTGCTGGACCTCCCTAAACTCATCGTACGTCTTTTCGTACTCCAGGACCATCTTGACGAACGGATCATCCACTTTCTCGAAGCGGCTCATATATTCTTTAAACTCATTCTCCAGGGCCGGCAGATCTTTGCCAAGGCATTTCAGCAGCATATTAAAATCATCCTCCGCGCCCGCGGCAATCTTCTTCTGCACCATCCGGTCCGCCATGCGCTTCTGGTAATCGATGAATTGCGCCGGATACTTATCGACAAGGAATTTGGCAAGCCCCCAGCTTTCCGCGTAACCATCCAGCACGGCCTGGTATTCCAGGCCCGTAAAACTCCCTTTTTTGAAATTCGTCAGAAACTCAAGCGGGTTTATTCTGTTCTTCTCGTTCATCTCCTGGTACCCGGCAAGGAACCTTTCATTTACGGCCCCTATCGGGGACGTCTCGCAGTAGCATGCCAGACCCTCCGCCAGCCAGGAATTCGCCGCGCTCATCTCAAAATCTTTATAATAATCCTTCTTCATCTTATATAGATCTTTGAAAACGCCTTCTACTTTTTCCTGGTCGGAGCTGCCCAGCGCGTCCAATATCTCCCTCTCTTTGGCAGCCATCGCATCTTTATCTACCTTAGGGCGCGACACAACTATGCCCTGTAGTCCCCAATTATGGAATATCTCATGCGCAAATTCATGCCGCATCACTTCGAATGTCTCTTCAAGCGCTATCCTTTTGTGCACGTTGTACCATTTCCAAAAAACATCCTTCTGTTCCTTCGCATAGCCGTCGACGACGATCCTCCACCCGCCGTCGTCGAGCCTTGTCTTGTCCGCCTTAGCGATTTCATCAATGCCCGCGCAAAGCCTTTCGATGTACTCGCGATATATCTTTTCGATCCTGGCACCCCACCCATTATATATAAAAAGCGTCCTGTCGTCGGGATTGAAATAGCCTAAAGCATCCATAGGGCCCAGCGAGGCAACGGTATATTTTATGTAACCTTCGGGATCATCGAAAAGGATCACGAAGTTCTGCCCTTCCTGTTTGCGGTTCCTGAAAAGATCGAAAAACTTAAAATATATTTCCGCGTACTGGTTATTCAATTCCTTTACATAGTATTTGATCCACGCGGGGTCTGCATCCGTCAATAGCGTAAAATTATCCTCTTTATAAACCGACATCTTCGGGAAGAGCCCCTTCAGGCGCGCCTCCGTATCGGCGCTCTCTTTGTTACATATCGGCGCGAAGATAAGATGGCTCACATCCTTCCTGTTAACAGCCATCTCCATACCGCCCCCGCCCTCATCGAACGACATCGTTAATTTGTCGTTATCAACACCCGCTATTTCACCGTCGAGCACCACGCCGCTTGTCTTTTTCACAACGACGCTGTGTTTATAATGCCACATCACCTCGTCCGCCTTTTTAGACTCTACATGGTCGATCTGGCTCTTCAATATGACATATTTTCCGGTCTTGCCTTCTACTTCGTATTCGTCGCCGCGCCTGGCCAGCAGTTTTCCGCTTACAACACCGCCATGCTTGAGGTGTATGACTATACCCTCAATTGTTTTTTCGTCCGTTGAAGCAGCCTTTGTACCGCTATCCGCGGCGCTCTTGCACTTACTCTTGAATTCTTCTATACTACGGACGGCATTGACGTGACCGGCGTCAAACTTTTCAGTCAAGCCGGTAATTTGAGTATTCAGGGCAAGGTTTGTTCGCAGCGCTTTCTTAAATGTCGGAATACTGAGGATTATCGCGGCGGCAAGAATGGCCAGAAACAGTATCTTCCACATACGTATCTCTTATTCTTTTTTTTACGCCCTACTTCTCCTCTATCTTCATATCCTCGATATGCAGGTTGGGATCTTCTATTACCCGCACCGTCTTCCGGAACCTGCGCTCAAGAGGTTTTATCATATTGCGCTCCGGGCTCGACACATAGTAAGCCACCTCGGGATGGAGAGATACAAATATGTCCCGCGCCCTGCTGCCCATAAGGGAATGTTCGAGCTTACGCATGAGCTCCAGGGATATCGTGGGAACAGACTTGACTATGCCGCGGCCGTTGCAATACGGGCATTTCTGGTAACTCTTTCCCTCGATAGACTTTCTCATTCTCTGCCGGGTCATCTCCACAAGGCCTATGCTCGAGATATTGAGTATCTTCGTCTTGGCCTTGTCGCTCTCAAGATGCCGCTCCAGGGTCTTGACGACATTGCGCCGGTGGTCCGCAAATTCCATGTCGATAAAATCTATGATGATTATTCCTCCCAGGTCGCGCAATTTCAACTGTCTCGGTATCTCCTCCGCGGATTCGATATTCGTCTTGAACGCCGTGTCCTCGAGATTCCGTTTCCCCACGAATTTTCCCGAGTTCACATCGATCGCAACGAGCGATTCGGTCTGGTCGAATATCAGGTATCCGCCCGATTTAAGCTGGACGACCCTGTCATAGATCTTGGCGATCTGCTTCTCTATCTCTAACTTTTCGAATAGCGGCGTCCTCTCACCGTGGAACTTAAGTCTTGGCCGGAGATGCGGGGCAAGTATGCGTAAAAACCTCGATATGCGTTTAAAATCGGCTTTTGAATCTATCTCCAGCTTGGAGACATCCGAGGTGAATATATCTCTGGCCACCCTCAAAACAAGATCGTACTCCTGGTGTATAAGCTGCGGGGGTTTAGCCCGTCTCGCCCGCGCCTTTATATTCTGCCAGAGGTTTAGGAGATATCTCGACTCCCTGAAAAAATCCTTCTGGCTGGCGCCCTGGGCGGCAGTGCGGACGATGAATCCGATATCTTTGGGCAGTTTCAGCTCCTCCATGATCTTGCGGATCCTGTCCCTCTCCTCCCTGGATTCTATCCTCTTGGAGAGCCCTATATGGTTATCGAAAGGCATAAGGACGAGAAACCTGCCCGGTATACTTATATGCGTCGTAAGCCTGGCGCCCTTGGTACCTATTGGTTCTTTCACTACCTGGACGACGACCTCATCGCCTTTTTTGAGAAGTTCCGCGATAGAAGGGTACGGCTTCTTCGACTCCATCCTCTCTATCTCCTCGTCGGCGCCTTCTTCCAACAGCTTTTCGTAACTGGCCGCGCCCGTCACTACATCGGCAACATAAAGAAAACCGTTCTTCTCGAGCCCCATACTCACGAACGCGGCGCCCATCCCCGGCAGGACGGACTCCACCCTGCCTTTATAAATATTACCCACGAGGTTCACGTAGTCAGGCCTCTCGACATAAAACTCCTCGATGCGTTTATTCTCCAGTATCGCCACGCGTTTCTCGTGCTGGGCGATATTTATAAATATATCTCTCTGCATTATGATACGTCTCCTTCGGCGCCGGTCACTTTAACTCCTTCCGGCAATTGTTCGTTTATAGCATCCATAATCTTTTCTCGCGCCACCGGCTCGTCCATCCACACTACCGCTTCCTCGCTTTCGCTCTCGACGCCTAACTTCAATGCCCGGGTTATGCTCACCTTAAGGCGGGGAGTAAAACCTTTGGTGATTGTAACAGGAAGGCCGGCCCTGCGCAAAGCTCTTTGGAACAACCTCACTAAATCCAGATGCGAAATGAACCGCATATCCGCGGTCTTTTTAAAAGTTAACTTTATTTTTATCTCTTTTTTTCCTTCTTTTTGGGAATCTTGCCCGCAGTCTTCATAAGAGTAAAGGCCGGGTTATAGATATTTTCGCTCTTTGGCGTACCTTTAACTTCCTGGTCTCCCAGCATCATATTAACCGTTATGAAAAATATGAGCTCTGTCTTCTGTTTTATGGTCTCCTTTTTCGAAACGAGCATTCCCAGATACGGGACATCTCCCAGAACGTCCCCTATGATCGGGAGCTTCTTCTTCGTATCGACATCGCTCTCCTGTATCAGGCCGCCGATAAAAATAGTCTGGTTATCTTTTATCATGACCTGCGTCTTTGCCGTTCTCGAGGAAAAGACCGGCGCCACGACTCCGCTGGCAGCATCCAGAGTGTCATAGCGCAAAAGGCTCGATATCTGCGGCTCAAGATCGACGACTATCTCGTTAACATCGTTTATATGAGGGGTTACCTTCAATATTATGCCCAGGTCTTTCGGATCGTAACCGGTTATTTCCATCTTGCCGGTCGAGGAGTTCCTTTCGTATTTCGGAAGGTTAAGAGTCTGGCCGACATTGATGAGCGCTTCATGGTTATTAAGCGTGGCGATCCTCGGGTTAGAAACCGTATCTGTATTCGACCTCGATTTAAGCATCTCCAGTACGGCGGTAAACTCGCTGAAGTCGAGAGTGCCGAACTTAAAGTCATCCGTTGTAGCATAGGGAAAAGCAAATGTGCCGCTTGCGGTGCTTGGAAACTCCGCGGCTAATGTAGTGGTGGCAACACCGGACCCGCCGATAGCCGACTGCGGGCTACTGGTCAAAACCTGCGGGAAATAATTCAACCCTTCTTGATCCTTACCAAACCCGGCTTTAAACTGTTCGAACGGGAACGTTATAGGCCGCTTTGCGCCCGACGCGCTTACCTTGACATTCCAGTCGATACCGAGTTTTTCGCTGTCATCAAGCACCGTCTCGATCACCCTTGCCTCGATAAGGACCTGCTGGGTCTTCTTATCGAGCCTTGAGATTATCTGGCTTATCTTGTAAAGATTTGTCGGTATATCAGTGACGATGACCGTATTCGTCCTCTCATCATACGTTACCTTGCCTTTTTCGCTTACTATATTCTTTATGGAATCGACTACGTCTTTGCATTTACTGTAATTCAAATTGTAAGCCTGGGAGGCAAGCTCTTCCTGCTTCAGCTGGCTCACGGTCACAACCCTTATGATATCCCCCTCCCGCTCATACGCGAACCCGTAATTTCTCAGGATTATATCGAGAGCGACTTTCCATGGCTTATTCGTCAATTTCAGATCTACGACCCCTTTTACATCTGGTGCGGGGACTATATCCACTCCGGAAACTTCCGAGATATAAGCAAGGACCGTCTTGATATCCGCTCCTTTAAAATTCACCGTCACGTTGCCGGGTTCGACCGGCGAGGCAGAAAGGTCTTCCTTCTTCTCCTCGGCGGGCGCCTCTTCGGCGGATGGGCTTGAAACAGCAGGCTCAATCGGCTTCGCCGCCTCGGCAGGCGGAGTGACCGCAACCGCCTCATCCGGCCGCGCCGGCGCAGGTTCAGGCGGAGTGACCGCGGCAGTCCCGGCAGGTTTAGTTTCGACGGGTGCCGGCGGAGCTTCGGCAGGCGCCTCTTTAGCGGGAGACTCCGGCGTTTCGGAAAGCGGCTTGTCGTCCTGCGCAAATGACAGGCCCGTCAGAAAAAGTAACGCTAATACGATAAATATCCCGCCGGCTTTCTTATTCACTCTTTCTGGCCTCCTTCTTCGGGCAAATTGACCTTATATTCTTTTCCGCTTATAGTAAGCATTACGGATTTTTTCAAAACCTTCTTAACCTCAAGCTCTCCTGATTTGAAACCTTCCTTTACCAGCTCACCATTCATTACCGCCATGCTGTGTCCTGACATCTGAGCCACAACGCCTTCCAGTTTCACATCATCTATAGAGACTACCTCGGAAAGCGGAATAGCGGCTCCGACCGTCTTCTCCTGGCCTATCAGCGGCACCATCGGATCACGCTTTCCGTGCGGGTCATACCTGAACCCTTCGGCCTCCACCGAGACCGGATAAATGAAAATGCTTAAAACTAAAATTGCCGGAAAGAATTTCCTGGACATATTATTTAAGTCCTATCAGCTTATATGTCGCGACCAGCACCTCTACATCGTGCCTTTTGGGAGCAGACTTATTCTCTTTTAATTCCAGGTCGACGACTTTCATAAAACGGCTGGCGTTCTCCAGTTCGGACAAAAATTTTCCCAATTCATGATAGCCGGATCTTGCGTTTACGAGTATGGGTATCTCCTGGTATATCCCTTCGCGGGCTTCCTCTCCGGACTGCAGCGGCGTTATCCCTACTATCTTGACGCCGGATCTCTTGGCCATGCTCGACAGGTCCTCCAGAAGCTTAGGGATCTCCTGCTCGACAGGCAGCATCGACTCATAACTTTCGATCTTAGTACGATACTGCGCCATCTGTTTCTTTAGGCTGTCTACACTCGAAATATCGCGCTCCGCCGTCGTAACATCGACACGCAGTTTTCTCGCCCGCTCGTACTCCTTCGCGACATTCCGTATCTGCGGCACGAGCAGCAGCTTAAGGTATAGGACCAGTATCAGGACACCGCCCAAAGCGGCCACCAGCATTATCTGTTTAGTATCTTTGAATTTTATCCCCAGATTCATTTTACGGCGCCGCCGCCCGTTTTAAAAAAGCATGTGATTTTAAAACTCATCACTTCCTGGTCGAATATCTTTTCCGATTTTATCGACTCGAGCTTTATGTCGATGAAATCCCGGAAAAACGATGGGTTATCCTTCATGCCCTGGATGAACTTTCCGATCAGCGCAGTCCCCTGCTCTCCCATGCTCGATGCATATCCGGATATATTCAGGTACCGCAAGTTCAGCGTCCGGGTCTCTGTCTTGGTTATCTCTTTCTTCCCGTTCATAAGCGAGGCCGCTTTTACCTGCACCGAGACCTCGCTCGGCTTTTCATCATAAGATATATTAGTAAGCCACACACCCTGCGCTACGCAATCACTCAGTTCATTCAGCTTCTGCGCCCAGCTGAAACGGTTTGCCATAAGGTCGTCTATAGCCTTTGCCTTCCTGTTCGCTACGCTCACCTCCGTTATCAATGCCTCGTATTCTCTCCTGGCCGGGGCAAGAGCAATGTATTTCTGCGACATGGCCTTGGCGGTCGCCGTACTTCTGGCCCCGACAAAAAATAATACTATGTGCATGCAGATCAGGGCGGCGAGAGCCGCTATGGCAAGATTCCTGAAGAGCCCCTCCTGCCCTTTGAAAGTCAGGGTAAACTTCGACAGCGAAGATTCTTTTTCCCTGCGTTCTTCCGGCAGTAGATTTATCGTTATCATAACAGGACGCCTTTTATCTCGACAGTAAGCCGGCCGCTATACAAAACTGGTTTTTCCGTTTGTCAAAAAAGTCTGCCTTTGCGGCAACGGCGGACATATCCGCAAAGTCGAGAGGATTCCAAAACAGCGGTTTCGATTCCAGCGTCTCGACAAATATGCTTTCCAATCCCATAATATTCGCCGTACCGCCGGATATATAGACCTCATCGATCCCTTTGCCGGCCTGATTCTCGTAATAGCCGAACGAAAGCTTGATCTCATCGAGCAAATCATTGAAGACCGCCCTGACGCATTCCAGCACATCCGGCTCTTTCTCTTTCGGCGGCTGTATCTTAAACTCCTCCGCCTCCCGCTGTCCTATTCCCAGCTTCTTGGCTATCGCGGCGGTAAAATCATTTCCGCCCATAATGATATCCCGGGCAAAATATATCAACTCACCCTTCAAAATACTAACATTAGTATGAGCGCCCCCTATATTCAGGATAGCGCAGGATTTACCCGGGTCCGGCGAGGGAACATTCCGCCGGAATGCATTGGCAAGCGCGAAACTGTCGACGTCTATCAATTTTACAGAAAATCCGGCGCCCTCTATAAGCCCTATCCTGGTCTCGACATATTCCCGTTTCGCGGCTACCAACAGCACATTTAACTTGTTCTCTTTATCGTCTTTTCGCAGGGTTTGAAAGTCGATAATGCAATCGCTGATATTGTAAGGTATGAACTTTTCGGCCTCATATCGTATAGCTCCTTTAAGGGCCGCTTCGTCCATCTTGGGCAGGGAAATGAACCTGACTATGACTGACGGGCCCGATATCGAGACAACGGCATCTTTGGCGTTTATCTGGGATTCCTGGACAAGCGACTTTAACGCATCGGCGATCCCGTCGGCGGGAAGGCCGGCGATCTCTTTATAACCGACAGCGCTCACAACAGGTTTGTCGGCCGGGCCGGCGGCCTGGAGAATTTTGATACAAGAGGTTCCGATATCAATAGCCGCCCTGTTTACGCTGCCGGCCGTCATATCTTATGCCCCTCTTCCTCGTAAGTACATTGTGCCTGGGGATTCGTGCCGACAGGATTCAACAGATAATCCCCGCCGGACGGACATTTGGGTTTACCGCCGCGAAGGTAGCTGGAATAGATATCGCTTTCCTGGGTCGTCGTGATATTAGCGCCTGAAGCGATATTGTTATCTATCGCCCACTGCTCGACTGCCGCGGTTATCTTCCTGAGATTATTTATACAGACGGTCTGCTTAGAGACGGCGCTTATCCGGAAGAAATTCGGGATGGCAATCGCCAGCGCAATCGCGATAATAGCGACGACGATCATTATTTCGATAAGGGTAAAGCCTTTATATCTAAATATATACATAATATTTATATAAAGTTATCATAAGAGCGGGGCTTTGTCAAGGGAAGAGAGACAAAACAAAAAGGGCCGGACCCTATTTGGGGCCGGACCCTATTTGTATTTTTCATTGAAACATGATTACCATTACGAACTCGCGCGTTATGGAAGCGTGTGATTGGTAATATTACACGAAGGTCTTCCATTGACCGCCGAAAGCGTATACGCTCCGCCAGCTTTGCAAGCCGGTGTCGTCCTTATGTAATTAGGGACAAGGTTAGCCCATGTGGGCGTATCGGTATCTGCCTTGCCTTCATCCACTGCCCATACCTGTTCGGCGCCTTCTATCTGCCTCAGGTTGGCTATACACGCTTCCTGCTGGGCCTTCTGCCTGGCCCTGACGAAGTTCGGAATGGCTATCGCCGCTAATAGACCGATGATTGCGACAACTATCATTATTTCAACGAGCGTAAAGCCTTTCTCCCTCATCTTTATCAACATATCGAATCACCTTCCTTTCTCCCAGGATTGGGCGCGTTTTAAAGACCATAAAATATCCATACAAGCCAATAGCTATATTTCTAATTTCCTAACTAAGGCCTATATGGATAGCCTTAATAAAAGTATACCTGATAAATCTTATATCGTCAAGATGCCAAAATTTTTCTTTTAATCCGGGCCGCGGACCGGTATAGCGCAATTATATACAACATCCTTACTGGTTCCAGTATAGGTGTACTTTTTCTCCCTGTGCTGAGTCCTGCCGGAACCAAAGTTTACGCAAAACGCGTGGTTTGTCTCAAGTTTGCTTTTTTTTGTTGTTAGCTTCTTAGCTGTGGTACTGCTCCAATATCTGTAGTTTGGCTCATAACCGCTGGAAGTATCATAAGAAAAGAGCTGCCATGGTATAGAACTCGCTGTAAAAAAGCGATCTATCACCGTCGTCTCTCCATACGCATATCCGGCCCAGTTATTACCATAAAGCTGGTGCCCGTAATTGACCAGCGTCAAGAGCTCTTTTATGTTCGGCAGTCTCCAATCTTCAAAGCCACCCGCTTTGCAACTTTCACAAAAAGTTATAGCGTTTGGCCAGGTATATCCTTTGGCTTGATTGCCTACGGCCCACATGAGCCCTGTAGCGTTATCATAGAGGATACCATTAGCGCTATTGTAAAAAAATTCTTCGCCGGAGGGCGGATAACCTTTATTATACGTGCCGTCATCACCGTTATAGTAGACATAGCCGGCCTGTCCCGTTTTAGGGACACCCTTGATAGTAACCGTCTTAGACACTATTGTCCTTAACGTTACGCTGTCCGTATCCGCGAAAGATAGCGAACCTGCTAATAACAGAAATACTGCCAAGAACAGAGTCTTCATGTTTACCTCTTCTGTCTTACGTATTATCGCGGACCGGTATATAAAATTGTAAATCTTTCGGTTTCGTACTATCTTTCATACTATTATGGACAACCAACCCTGTTCCGAAATTAACGCAAAACGCGCGGTTATCGGACCACGACAGGCTAGTATTGATAAAAGCCGTCGTACTGCTCCAATATTGGGTCTCCTCGTCGGTATTTAAAGGCCACGGACTGAAATCATAAGCGACTACACCGTCCTCTGCCGTCGTCTCGCCATACGCGAAACCTTGCTGGCCCCCGGCTTCTATCCTGACTTGATGCCCGTAATTGACCAGCGTCAAGAGCTCCTTTATATTAGGCAACCTCCAGCCCCGGAAGCCGCCGGCAGTACATTCGCCACACTTCTTTATAGCATCCGTCCACGTAACATTAATACCTTGATTTTTAGTCGCCCACATAAGGCCCGTAACGTTATCGGTAAGGATGCCGGTGGCAGCATCGTAAGAATATTCGGTCCCGGAGGCCGGGCCGCCTGTATTATAAGTACCGTCATCGCCCGCAACATAGCATGTCGTCTGGCCCGTCCTGGGGATAGCTATATAAAGACCCATGAGATCGTATACCGTTACGCCGCCTGAGGTAGAAGCTACTTTATATTTCCTGGTACTCGAATCTTCCGTTACGGCAATAGATATCTTCCGGTTTCCGGTAAGGCCAAGGTTCCTCCACATCGTATTATTCTGCGATGAACTGATCTCGATCGTCTTCGGGCCCTCGTTATCACCGGTTTGGAGCGTGGAAAAACCAAAATTGCCTCGCGGATCCGCAAGGAGCATAGACGCGTAACTAAGGCCGGCGTATGCTATATAGTAGTCCTCCACCCTATTGACCTCGCCTATACCGCACGATTTATATGAATTATAGACAGAGAAATAGAGCGCGGCGCCGGCGATTATCGTAACCATCACGAATATTATCACCATCAAAAGGACCGCGCCTCTATTGCCCGCCATGCCTTTTTCTATCATGCGCCTCCCAGAAAACGGACTTTCGTCTCTAACGGACAGCTCCTCGTCTTTTTCTTTGCAGTAAGCGCCAGCGTCAATATACTATCGGAATCCCACGATGACGAAAAAGCCGATATGTTATCGGCGATCTTACGATATGAGCCGCCTGAGCCGCACCGGTATTCAAGCAAAGCGCCGTTAAGACGGTAAGCGACCGCGGTATTGGCCGTTATCTCCGGCAGGTTATCGCCCGCGGCCTTATGGTCGATGGTAACCTCGACTTTATTGGCGCCTGTGGTTACGGTCTTGGACGGATCCGCGTACCTGAGGACCCTCACCATATGGCGCATCGCTATAGCGGATTCGCTTGTGACGAAAACTTGATCCGATATCAGTTGCCGGAAAGTCAACTCCGCGACAAACTGGCAGGCTATCGCCACGACTATGAAGCCGCTTATGACTACTACAACGATAAATTCGACCAGCGTTACGCCTTTGCGATCCATCCGTTATTTATCCCAGCTCACCGTTACGAGTATTACTTTATATACGTTGCCGGTGCCGCTATCTGTATGCTCATTGATGCGGTATTCCCTCTTGACATTGGTATGGCGCGACGAGAGTATATTACCGGCGGGAAGCGAAACACTGCCGCTGCCCGTACCAAGGCTGTCATAGTCCCTTCCATAAAACATCTCCATCGTTTCACGGGCAAGGTTGGCGGCAACGATCCTGTCTGTGGCCCTGCTTACGAACTTATCGCAATAGACCAGAAACTGGAAGGACGCTATGGCGGCAACCGCTATAATCATTACCGCTATTACAAGCTCTATCAAGGTCACACCGGCTCTTCTATTTCTCATATCTCATCTGGACCGTTATCGGTAACCATACCACTACCATTATCGCTATTATACATGAGCTGTTAGTGCAATCCGCCCTCTCCACCGCGAACGGGGCGGACAAACATCGCATCGTCAACATTGGTCTTTACCTTTTGCTCCACGGTACCAACATCAAAATGCACAACGTACGCAGAGCCGGTGCTGGGGAGATACGTAGTACTGGACCAATAATTGTAATGGCTCCCGGTACCAGTCTGCCAACCAAAAATCGAATCCGTAGCGGGGTAACTGCCATATTTTACAATAGATAACAATTCTTTGATATTTGGCATACGCCAGTCCTTATATAGCTTCCCGGGAGGGTAGCCATAAACATTCATATAACCCGTGATATAATCTATGTCGTCCGCCCATTTTTGCTTAGCAGTAAATAGATAGTACGAACCAACTATTACCGACGCAGGGTTTTTAATCCACATCAGGCCTGTCCCATTATCGGTGACCGTATTATCACCGTTATCGGTATATTGTGCGGCGGGAGCAGACGGGGCGCCTTTTCGATAGTACCCGTCGTCATAGGTTTTATAAGAAGCGGTCTGGCCGGTCCTTGGAATATTATAACTCGATGTTTTGGGCACGATGGCTTTAAGCACTACCTCATCCGCAAATGATAGAACGCTATCCGCAAAAATGAGCGCCGCGATCAGGATGCCCGCGATGTTATTTTTCACAAAAACCCTCCTTCATTTTTAGTTAGAATACGTAGATGTCACCGTATATTTACCCGTGCTCGTGCTATAAACCATTTTAACAACAATCGTTTCATTGCTTGCAAGACCGAGATCGGCGCCCACGCTATGGGTCGAGCTTATCGTCTTAGTTACCGAGGCCCCATTAAGCGGCGGATCGGAAGCAAACCCCGCGTATGTCACGGGATTTTTAAGCAGCATCGTAGCGTAAACCTGCCCCGCGTAGGCGAGATAAGTCCCCCTTACCTGCCTGGTCTCCCGCACACCATGCGTCTTGGAAAAATTGTATATGGAGCTGTAAAGAACGAGGCTGGAAATCAAGGCTGTCAGCATAAATATCATAGCAATAATAAGTAAAGAGCCTTTTTTATCCCTTACCATATCTTCTATTTCCCCAGAAAGTGGACTTTCGATTCAAGCGAAGAACTCCTTATATTCTTCTTCGCGGTAATCTTCAAAAGCAGTTCATTTACACCATCATACGCGGGAGCGAAGGAGCTTATGTACTTCGCTATAACGCGCGGCGTACCCGATATGTCTAATTGATAAATAAACTCGCCGCTGGCTTTATTATGGGTAAAGATAACCTTTTTATCGGAGGTTATACCGTCGAGATAGCCGTCGCCCGAAATAGTCGCCTCAAGGCTGGTAACGCTTGAATTATTGGTTACCGTTACGGGCATCGAAGACTTCGCATACCTGAGAATCTTAGTCATATTATGCATAGCCATATTCGCTTCGGTCGTAACCACGGACTGGTCTTCTATCATATTACGGAAATAGGTTACCGAGACAAACTGGGTAGCTACGGCAAAGACAACGATACCGCTTACCAATAAGACTATCATAAGCTCTATGAGCGTCACGCCTCTTTTCATCATGGGTCCCAGCCCACCTTAACCGTTATTACTTTGTATTTGGTGCTGGTAGCAGATTCCGTCTTTTCGGAACCAATTTCGTATGACCCGGTCCCGTTATGCAGCCTGCTCGCCAGAGCGGCAATGCTCACGCTATGACTGCCCACAGCAAGGTCATCGTAGTCTTCCTGATAATAATCTTCCATTATTTCGCGGGCAAAATTCGCGGCGGCTACCTTATTATCGGCCATTATGACGAATTTATCGCAGTGGACAAGGAATTGGAAAGACGCGATGGTGGCAATCGCTATGATCACCATGGCTACGATAATCTCTACCAGGCTCATACCCGCTCTTTTATCCTTCATGGCCCTAACCGCTCACTATCGACGTTATCTTGAATATCGGCAAGAACATACAAATGACTATCGAGCCTATAACGATACCTAAGAAAGCTATTATAAACGGCTCCATCATGCTCGTAAGCGAACCGACCGCGGCATCCACCTGCTCGTCGTAAAAATCGGCTATCTTAGAGAGCATCTTCTCGAGTTCGCCGGTCTGTTCGCCCACCGAGACCATCCGCGTGACCATCGGAGGGAATATCTTGGACCTGGCCAGCGGCTCAGCGACGCTTTCGCCTTCGCGGACGTTCGCGCGGACGTTGTCTATCGTCTTCTCGACGAGCTTATTGCCGGACGTCTTCCCCACTATATCGAGGGCGGCAAGTATCGGGACGCCGGATTTTATCAGCGTCGAGAGCGTCCTTGTGAATTTGCTCACGGCTACTTTTATAAAGAGTATGCCGAATACCGGCAGACGCAGTAATAACGTATCGAACTTGAGCCTGCCCTTTTCGGTCCGGACAAGCCTGAAGAGGAGAAAGCCCAGGCCTATCGCCAGGCCGGCGCCGAATATAAAGTATTTTTGCAGGGCATCGCTTATAGTTATAAGTATAAGGGTAGGCCTCGGCAGCTGCGCGCCGAAACCTTCGAATATTCCTTTAAAGACAGGTATGACCTTAAGCAGTAATAGAAGTGTTATGGCAAGCGCCATACCGCTGACGACCGCCGGATATACGAGCGCCGTCTTCACCTTCCGCTGGAGCGCGCTCGTCTTCTCGAGGTATGTCGCCACGCGGTCGAGTATCTCGTCGAGCATTCCGCTCGTTTCGCCGGCCTTCACCATGTTGACGAATAACTGCGAAAAGACCGTCTTGTGCCTGGCAAGCGACTCGGAAAAACTCGAGCCGGTCTCTACTTCGTTTCGGATCTCCCTTACAACGGCGCTAAACGTCTTATTCTCTATCTGCTCGCCGAGGATATCGAGCGCGCTCACAAGAGGGATGCCCGCGTCGACCATCGTGGCAAGCTGCCGCGAAAATATTACAAGGTCGTCGATCTTTACCTTCTTCTTCATGCCCATCATCCCGAAGGGTAATTTAAACGGGGAGCCGGACTTTACCGTTTCATCAAGCGATACGATGATAAGCTCCTGTTTTCTCAGCAGGCTTATCGCCGCCGCGCGGTCCGCAGCATCCAGCGTGCCGGATACGCTCTTGCCTTCCTTGCTCTTTGCCGTATACTTAAAGCTCAAATCAATCCTCCGAGGTTACACGTAAAACTTCTTCGAAAGATGTGACGCCGTTCAGGAAGTTCTCTACCGCATTATCCCGCAGTGTCATCATCTTGAGTTCATTCACGGCATACTCTTTTATAAGATCGCTTGGGACCTTCCTCATCACCATATCGCGGACCTTGTCGTCGATAAGGAGAGCTTCGAGTATACCGAGCCTGCCGTAATAACCGGTGCCGTTGCACTTCGCGCAGCCCTCTCCCTTGTAAAAATTTTTTACCCCGCGTTTGGCGATATCTTCCGGCTTCAGGCCGAATCTCTTTAAGACGGCGGGCGGTATCTCTACCGGAACTTTGCATGCCGGGCAGATCTTGCGCATGAGCCGCTGCGCCGAGACCAGGACAATGCTCGACGCCACAAGAAACGGCTCGACGCCCATATCGATGAGCCTCGTTATGGCGCCGGCGGAATCGTTCGTATGCAGGGTGCTCAGTATGATCTGCCCGGTCAAAGACGCCTTTATCGCAATATCCGCCGTTTCGAAATCCCTGATCTCTCCGACCATCACTATGTCGGGACTCTGTCTCAGCACTGACTTCAGACCGTTCGAGAAAGTCAATCCTATCTCCGGTTTTGCCTGGATCTGAGTAATACCTTCCACTTCATATTCCACGGGATCCTCGAGCGTAATTATATTTCGTTCCGGCGTATTGAGCTGCGTCACTATCGAATAGAGCGTGGTCGATTTGCCGCTGCCTGTCGGCCCCGTTACCAGGATCATCCCATAAGGCCTCTCTAATGCGGTCCTGAAGGTGCTCATCGGGCCTGGTAAGAACCCCAGTTTATCTATACCGGTGCTTAAACTGGCCTTATCGAGGGCGCGGAGGACGATCTTCCCGCCAAAAGTAATCGGCAGTACGGATACGCGGAAATCTATCTCCCTTCCCTCGAAGTTTATTTTAAAACGCCCGTCCTGCGGGACCCTCATTTCCGTTATGTCGAGCTTCGACATTATCTTAAGCCTCGCGATGACCGCGCCCTGGTTCCTCTTCGGCAGCGTAAAGGCATCGCGGAGAGTGCCGTCTATGCGGTAACGTATATGCAGATTTTTTTCACATGGCTCGATATGGATATCGCTTGCGCGGCGCTTCATCGCTTCGTTCAGGATAAGACTGACGATCTTGACTATGGGCGCTGACTTCGACTCCTCGGCCATCTCGCCTATATCGACATCTTCCTCGGCGTCTTCCAGATCTCCGTCCTGTATCTCCACCCCTTCCCGGGGCATCTCTTCCAGTATCTTCGATATCTCTTGCGCGTGGCCGCCGTAATAATTATTTATCGCTTCTTTTATGTCATTCTCCGTAGCTATAACCGGGTCTATCTGAAATTTTGTCAGCATCTTGAGGTCGTCTATCGCAAAGAGGTTCAGCGGATCGGACATGGCAACGGTAAGCACCTTTCCAAGCTTTGATACCGGCATGATTAAATACTGCCGCGCCGTCTTTTCCGGGATCAATTCTATAAGAGCCTTGTCTATTTTATACTTGGACAGGTCGATCGGCGGGATATTCAATTGCTGGCTCATCGCCACCATCAGCTCTTTTTCCGATATGAACCCCCTGTCTATCAGTATCTTACCCAAGCTTCCGCCGAAGCGGCGCTGAATGTCGAGAGCGGACTTAAGGTCATTCTCTTTGACAAGCTTGCCTTTTATAAGCGTATCGACCAATCTGTCTCTGAACGATCCGACCATATTTTATACCGTATCCAGATCCTGGTCTCCTGCGGTAACACGCAGGACCTCTTCTAGCGTAGTGACTCCTTCGACGGCATTCTTAATGCCGCTATCCCGAAGCGTCGTCATGCCTTCGCGCCTGGCCTCTTCCCTGATCTTATTTTCCTGCGCATTTTCGAGAATAAGCGCCCTGATCTTAGGGCTCATCGGGAGGACTTCGATAAGAGCTACCCTGCCCTTATACCCTATATTGAAACAGGAATCGCACCCTTTGGCCCTGTAGAAAATATTCTTCCCTTTTTCCAGTTTTATATTTAACCGGGCCTGCGCGTCGCCCGTCAGTTCATATGGCTCTCTGCAACTTTGACAAAGGCGCCGGACGAGCCGCTGGGCGCCCACAAGGATCAGCGACGAAGTGATAAGGAACGGCTCTACGCCCATATTGACGAGGCGTATCACGGAACCTGTGGCGGTCGTAGTATGAAGCGTGCTTAAGACCAGGTGGCCGGTAAGCGCGGCCTTTATGGCAATATCGACGGTTTCGAAATCCCTTATCTCGCCTATCATTATTATGTTCGGGTCCTGCCGCAGTATCGACCTGAGGGCCGATGCAAAAGTGAGCCCTATCTCCGGGCGCGCGGTAACCTGGTTGACACCCTCTATGAGATATTCGACCGGATCTTCGACGGTAACGATATTCTTTTCCGGGGAATTCACATGCTGCATGACCGAATAGAGCGTAGTCGTCTTACCGCAGCCCGTCGGACCGCACATAAGTATCATTCCGTGCGGACGCGCGGCGGCCCGGCTTATATCTTCAAGCGCGCCCTTATCAAAACCCAGCTTATTCATATCGAGATTTGCCTGGGTTTTATCCAGTATCCTGAGCGCGATCTTCTCGCCCCTGCTGGACGGGATGACCGATATCCTGAAATCGACTTCCCTTCCGTGCAATTTTGCTTTGAACCTCCCGTCCTGAGGAAGGCGCCTCTCCGCAATATCGAGATTCGACATAACTTTGAGCCGCGAGATCACGGCATTATGCAGCGAAATAGGCGAACGCCGGCCTTCCCGCAATACACCGTCAACCCTGTACCGCACACGCATCTGGTCCTCAAGAGGCTCTATAAGGATATCGCTCGAGCGAAGATTGACGGCCTCCGCCAGGAGCAGGTTAGTTATCTTTACGACGGGCGCATCCTGCGTAATCCTTAAAAGCTCGGAAGAGCTCTGGACGGAAAGCTCCGCTTCCTCCAGGAGTTTTATCTCGCTGGCCTCTTCCATATCGCCGACTATCTTTTCGATAGCCACGTAGGCATTTTCATCGTAGTATTGCCGCTGCGCATCGCTTATATCTTTTTCGGTCGCGATAACGGGATTTATTTTAAAACCGGTCAGCGTCTTTATATCATCCAGCAAAAATATATTCAGCGGATCCGCCACGGCAAGCATCAGCCTGTCTCCCATCTTTGATATAGGCAGTATCTTGTAGTTTTTGGCAATCTTTTTTGGGATGAGCTTGATAACTTCGGGATCTATCTTATAGCGGGAGAGATTTATGGGCGGGATATCGAAACCTTGGCTCATGGCTATCATGAGATCGTTCCGCGTAACGAAACCCAGCTCCACCAGGATGTCGCTCAAGGAACCGCCTTTCTCCTTTTGCAGAGAAAGCGCCTTCTTAAGATCTCCCTCTTTCAGGAGCCCTCTGGCAACGAGCACCTTGGTAAGTTTATCTTTCAGTTCCAGTATCATAGCTTAGGATAATGTTTCAGTACGGCATTATTTATATCGGTCATCGTACTGACAAAAACCTGAACTTTGCACTTGGTAAGCACCTCGATGTCTTCTATGGCCTGATAGTTAAGAGGATTCGACATGGCTATCGTGAGGAGGTCTCCTATCTTATCGATCGCCACAAGATTATACTGCAGGGCAACATTTTCCGGGATGAGCTTGATGGCTTCTTTATTTATATCGTAACACTCCAGCGGAAGATAAGGAAAACCGTACTGGACGGTCAGGGCCTGCGCGATCTCTTCTTCTTTCACAAAACCGAGGCTTACGAGGATCTGCCCGATCAGGCCGCCTTTCTCTTTCTGCAGCTTAATAGCCCTTTCGAGCTGCGAATGGTTTATTACCCCTCTTTCGAGGAGAAGATCGCCCAGTTGTTTCGAAACTATGCGCTTCATTGATGGCATAAACACACCTTACCGCTTAAAGATTCGCTTCAGATCGTCCGGATCCGTAGTCCTTTCGAACATCTCTTCGTAGGTTATCGATTTCTTCTGATACAGTTCATAAAGCGACAGGTTCATCGTCTTCATGCCTTCTTTTTGAGAGGTCTGCATAACGGAGTATATCTGATGCCCCTTCGACTCTCTGATAAGGCTTTTGACTGCGGGCGTAACGACCATCACTTCCGTAGCAAGCACCCGCCCTTTGCCGCTCGCTTTCGGGATCAACTGCTGTGACAGCACGCCCAAAAGAACGAAAGATAATTGCGTGCGTATCTGCTGCTGCTGATGGGCCGGGAAGACATCTATTATCCTGTTTATCGTCTGGACGCAATCCGATGTATGCAATGTCGCGAAGACAAGATGCCCGGTCTCGGCCACAATGAGCGCGGATTCTATCGTCTCCAGGTCGCGCATTTCGCCTATCAGTATGACATCGGGGTCCTGTCGTAAGACGTGCTTGAGCGCCGCCCCAAACGAATAGGTATCGCTATAGACTTCGCGCTGGTTTATTACCGCTTTATCGTTGGTATATATAAACTCTATAGGATCCTCGATGGTCATTATATGGCAGGCGCGATTGGCATTTATCCAATTTACCATAGAAGCAAGGCTTGTCGATTTTCCGCTGCCCGTCGCGCCGGTCACCAGGATCAGGCCTTTGGGCTTATTGCAAAAATCCAAAACCGTATCAGCCGGCAGGCCGCACTGTTCGAACGACCATATCTCGTGGGGGATAAGCCTTATGGAAGCGGCTATACTCCCTCTCTGTTTAAAGACATTCACCCTGAACCGGCCCAGGCCCTTGATACCGAACGACATATCGAGCTCGAGCTCACGCTCGAATTTCTCTTTCTGCTCGTTGCTAAGCATACTGTATATGATCTTCTTGCATTCATCATCCGTAAGTATGTTATCATCGATGGTGGTCAGAACCTCATCCACCCTCAAATGTACCGGCGCCCCAACGCCTATATGAAGGTCGGATGCGTTCTTCTCTACCATCGCTTTTATATATTTATCGATATCGTAATTCATCGATTTCCCTTTCTTTTGACGCCGCTACATTATTACTTTATTTTTACCGGCGCTGCGCGCCTCGTTAAGAAGGTCCGTGGCCCTCTTAAAAAGCTCCTCGCTTGTCGCGCCGTCAAGCGGATTCTCGCTGACTCCGGCGCTCACAGTCAGATTACCGTTACCCGACTTCAGGAAGCTGGCCGCCTCCACCTTCCGCCTGATCTCCTCGGCAATGGCAAACGATTCCTTCTTGTTCTTCTCCGGCAGCAGTACGGCAAACTCGTCGCCGGCTATCCTCGCGGCCTTGCCGACCGGGATCATGTTATCTTTTATGACCTTAGCCACCCTCTTCAGCACCTCTTCCGCGATCAGTTCCCCGTGCGTAGTACGGAATGTATCAAAACCGTCTATACCGAAAGCAACGAAGGAACAGGGTCTCTGGTAAAATATAGCGCGCCTTATCTCCTCGGCGAGCCTGTTCAATATGAACTTTTTATTATAGAGATCCGTAAGCTCATCCTTGATCGCCAGTTCCTCCGCCTTTCGATTCAATAGATCGCTTTCGATGGCAATGGTAATCTGTTTCGCAAAGACTTTAAGTAATTCCACATCGTCGCTTTTATATTTGTAATCGTCCGCATTATTCCCGATAATGAGGACGCCGAAAGCTTTCCTGCCGGAATACAGGGGTATAGCCAAAATGTTTTTCACATTATAGACGGCCCTAAAGGCATCCGCGTCTTTGGACATCCTGGTAGCGCTGTCCATGATAAATATAGAACGGCTCTCTACCACTTTATCCAGGAGCCCCTGCCCTTTTCTCTTGACGCTGATCTCTCTTAATTGTCCCATCTCCTCCCCGTATTCTACCCTGGGCAGAAAATCGGATTCCTCATCTTTCGCCAGGTAAACGATGCCGAAACCGGAATCGCATATAGCCGCGGCCTTCTCTATCGTCATCTCGAGAAGCGGCTCAAGCTGGACAGAGCCGGTGGAGATAACATCGCCGATCTGCAGAAGACTCGACAGCGCCAGCACCTTTTTGTGCACATCTGTATTTATCTCCTTCATCTTCTGGCTGTATGTCTTAAGCTCGTCGAGGTTGGTCTTTATCTTTTGAGTCATTGTATTGATAGAGACGGCAAGGTTCCCCACTTCGTCATCGGTAGCGACGGTTAAATTCTTATCGTATTGGCCATTTGCGATCATCTTGGCTTCGATGGCCATATCGATAACCGGGTCTACGAGACTCCTCGCCAGGAAAAGCCCCAGGAGAGCGATTGCTATAGAAACAGTGACGATAGCGCTTACGCTGACAAGCGACTCGATTTGCGGAAAGACATAGAGCGAGATTATATACATGCAGGCTAATAACGGGATAATAGACATGAGGCTGAACGCAAGGAGCAGTTTATACCTTAACCCCTTACTCATTAACGATACTCTCTTAAAGATACTCATCAGTTCCTCCGATTTGCTATGATTTTACCCTGGCAAATCGTCCCGAGCCGCGGCGATTTGAGCGCCGCGGCGAAGGACTACATAAATAATATGTAATTATACTATATAGATTAACATTTGTCAATCCCGGGCCGGGCGGAGACGGATAAAACTCCACGGCAGGAGCTCTGTATCCGTCCTTTTTCGGTTTGCATAAAATCCGGCATCAAGACCCGCGGCCAAAAATGCGCCGGACCATAGCGGTGCATCGAACCGCTCTTTCCAGCCATCGAACCTGGCCCCTCCTTCCCAGGCCTTAAGGATAACGCCGCCAAGGCGTCTATCTCCTCGTGCGAACACAGCCTCGAGATTACTCATGACAAAGGAATGAAAGTCAAGCTCGATGAATTTTGACTTTACGGCTCCTTTCAAAACTGCCTTTTTCTTTTCTAACATTTCCAGGTCATCCATCGGTGCCCGCTCGAGCGGCGTATGCGGCTTAGGTATAAAAGGATTTATACTGACGGTCACATTAGCGCATTTCCCGTCGATCTCCCTCCTGGCGCCGGATACTTTATATATGAGCTCTGCCATCTCGAGCAAATCCTCCTCCGCTTCCTGCGGCAGACCGATCATAAAATAGAGCTTAACATGCCTCCATCCCGCCCTGAACGATTCGGATAGAACAGTAAAGAGCCTGTCTATGTTTATATTCTTATTTACGGCTTTTCTCATACGCGCGCTTCCCGCTTCCGGCGCAAACGTAAGACCCGCTTTCTTGACTTTTGAAACCAGGACCGGTATATCCGAAAGAGCGTCTTCTATCCTCAAAGACGGAACAGAGATAGAGACAGACCGCCGGTTAAATGTACAGTTTAAATCCTCCATGATCGCTTTTAGGTCCGGATGATCGACGCTGGAAAGCGAAAGGAGCGATATCTCGTCGTAGCCCGTATGCGCGTAAGCCTCCCCGGCAATTTCCACTATGCGCTTCCTGGACCTTTCCCTGCACGGGGCATAGATCGCCTGTGCCTGGCAAAACGAGCAGGCATGTTTGCAGCCGCGCATTATCTCTATCGCAATCCTGTCGTGAACGATCTGGATATTAGGGACGATCTGTCTGACGGGATAAAATGCATTTTCAAGATCTGCGACTATCCTCTTCCCTACTTTAGGCCCCACGCCTGCCGCGGCCGGAACAAATTCTTTTATAGTACCGTCCTCATTGTAACCGATCTTATATAACGAAGGGACATAAAGGCCCTCTATCTTCGCAAGCGTATGCAGTAATTCTTTCTTTGTGGCCTTACGGCCTTTCAATCTTGCATCCTTAAAGAGATCCACTATCTCGCCCACAACCTCCTCACCGTCTCCTATCACAAACGCATCTATAAAATCTGCCATAGGTTCCGGGTTAAAACAGGCCGGACCGCCCGCAATTATAAGAGGATCGGCGTCGACTCTGGCGGAGGCCGTCTTAGCGATCCCGCCAAGGTCGAGAATATTCAATACGTTAGTATAGCTAAGCTCGTAAGATAAATTAAATCCGATAATATCGAACTCTCTTAGCGGCTTTCGCGACTCAAGACTAAAGAGCGCGAGCGCATTCGCCCTGAGGACGGCCTCGAAGTCAGGCCACGGAGAAAAGACCCTTTCGGCAATACAGTCGCCGCGTTCGTTCAGTATGCCGTAGAGTATCTTCATGCCAAGATTACTCATGCCGACTTCGTATACGTCGGGAAAAGCAAGCAGGAACTTTACCTTATCCGGCGTCCATTCCTTCTTCACCGCGTTCCATTCCCCGCCGATATACCGTCCCGGCTTTTGTACAGTCAGCAATAATTCTTCGAATTTCGTTTTATCCACCATCCCTCGCATTCCACCCCGGGGTGGAAACTATGCTTTTTCTCCCCGCTCAAAATGTTGACCGCCGCATGCCGACGTTGATCAAAAGCCCGATCGCAAAGACGGTCGCGATCAGGCTCGAGCCGCCGTAGCTGACGAGCGGGAGCGGAATACCGACAACAGGCATCAATCCTATCGTCATAGCGATATTTACCACCACCTGGAGCCCGATCATGACGCCTATACCGGCGGCGATCGTCTTACCGTAAAGATCGCTGGTAAGATCCGCTATATTGAACGCGCGCTTGACGATGAAGAAAAACATCAGAAGCAGCACGGCCGCTCCAAGGAACCCCCACTCTTCTCCTATAACCGAAAATATGAAATCGGTATGCCTCTCCGGAAGGAAGTTCAGCTGGTTCTGGGTACCGTTAAGCCATCCCTTACCTATAATACCGCCCGAACCTATCGCAATCTTTGACTGTATTATAGTATAACCGCTTCCAAGCGGATCGATGTTCGGATTTATGAAGACCAGCAGCCTCTGTTTCTGGTAATCGCGCAAGAAGTGCCAGAAAAAAGGCAGCCCGGCGAGCCCTATAAGTATCATGACGCCAATATACCTGAGTTTCGCGCCTGATACCACCATAACAGTAAAAAATATCGGCACGAGAAGAAGCGCCGTTCCAAGGTCCGGCTGTAACAGTACAAGCACAAACGGTATGCCTAAAAGAATCGACGGAACGACAAAGTTTTTAGGTTCCGACATGGCGTTCTTTTTACCGGAGACGTAGTTAGAGAGTGCGAGTATAAGGCTGATTTTAATAAATTCGGACGGTTGGAACGCAAACCCGGCTATCGAGAACCACCTCTGCGCCCCCAGCCTGACGTGACCAAGGACAAGGACCAGAGCCAGTAGAAGAATGTTCACCACATAAATTGCATAGGAAATATCTATGAAGCGCTGGTAGGATATCGTCATGGCAAGAATAAATACCAGCAGGCTTATACCCATCCAGCATAATTGCCTGAAAAAGAAACTCTCGCCGGGGGGCATATTTCTCGATTTTGTGGCACTGTAGATAGTCGCCAGACCTATAGCGAATATAATAAACATGATGACGACTAGTAATATATGGAAATCTTTACGTCTCTTCATTATGGCCGTTTTTTATTGCTACAGATAACCTTTCCGTTTTGCCTCTTCGAATATGCCGCGCGCGATCTCGGCAGGCTCCAACCCTCCCTTGCCGCCATGCTCCAGGAATACCGCAACACACATCTTAGGCTTATCATAAGGAGCAAACCCCGCGAACCAGGCATGCGTACGTCCCTGTGGATTCTGGGCCGTCCCGGTCTTTCCGGCTACGACAACATCTTCAAGTTTCGCACGCTTACCTGTGCCGTTTGCATCATTCACAACATCATACAACCCCCGGCGTATTATATTTATAGTAGCGGGATTCAGCCCTATATATTTCGGGCGCTCCGGCTGGATCATAAAATCGCCTACCCGGCGTACAATGTAGGGCCTGACGAGCAAGCCGCCGTTAGCGATAACTCCCATCATACGCGCAACCTGTATGGGCGTAGTTAACAGATACCCCTGGCCGATCGAGTAATTTACGGTATCACCTTCGAACCAGCCGGTATGTTTATAAGCCCGCTTCCATGCCCGTCCGGGCACTACGCCTTTAGCTTCGTCCGGAAGATCTATGCCTGTCTGCTGGCCGAAGCCGAATGCTTTGGAGTAAGTCTCTATAGCATCCGCGCCTGCCGCCCTGCCCGTATTATAAAAGAATACGTTGCATGAATTCATCAGGCCTTCCGTCACATTCTGCGAACCATGCCCTTCGGACTTCCAGCAGTCAAACTCCGCCTTCCCCAGGTGATAACTGCCATTACAGACAAAGCGCGCAGCAGGGCTTATCCGCTTCGTCTCAAGCCCCGCCGAGGCTGTCACTACTTTAAAGACCGAACCCGGCGGATAAGAGGCGGATATCGCCCTGTTCGACAATGGCCTTCCAACCCTGTCCTTAATAACCCCTATCCTCTGTTCGGAGGCTTTCGGCCTGACAAAAACGTTCGGATCGAACGCCGGATGGCTCGCGAGGGCGAGCACTTCACCGGTAACCGGGTTCATAACGCACACGGCGCCTTTCCTGTCACCAAGCAATTTATCGCAAGCCGCCTGAAGCGTTATGTCGATAGCGAGATAAATATCTTTACCGCTCGACGGTTCTTTTACTCCCAGCACCTTCGTCTGCCTGCCCCGGCTGTCGACTTCTATCTGCGTGCCTCCGTCAATACCCTTTAAATAAAATTCATACTGCCTCTCCAGCCCGGACCTTCCCACGAGATCTCTCATCCTGTATCCATAATCTCTCAGTTCGTCAAGTTCACTCTCGCCGATCTCGCTCAAATATCCGAAGAGATGGCTGCCGGTATTGTTAAAAAGGTAATCACGCCTGGAACGGGTCTCGATCGTAAGGCCGTCTATATCGAAACTCGCTTCTTCGAGCATTATGGCCTTGTTCTTATCGATATCTTCCAGTATCGTAACCGGCGCATACGGTTTGCTCCTGGCTTTATCCATAACTCTTACGATATCTCTGGCAGGGATATTAAGAATGTTACTCAAGACCCGTATGAATTTCTGTTTGTCCCTCAACTCCTGATAGACGACGGCTACGTCGAAAGATAGGCGGTTGGAAACGACAACCGCGCCGTTCCTGTCCAGCATGTTCCCCCGGGGGCCGTCTATCGGTATTATCCGTATGGAATTATTCTTCGAAAGGTGCGAATAATATCCGAAGCGGATCACCTGATTATAGAATAGCCCCAGGCCGAGCATGACAAAGAGCGCACTTATGATAGTAATAAGCAATCGCTCTCTCACAGGTAATCTTCCGTCTCTTTTAAATTATATATATCCAGCAGCTTCACATAGATGGGTATGGAGACCAGTCCCGTATATATTGCGGTGGGAATCACCGAGCCGAGAAAGAAATCCCGGAAATCAAGCGCCAGCGAGGTCGAAATTACCGAGACGATGAGATAGTGGAGCAGCATAGAAAATATCGTAAAACCGAATACAAATATGAAATCCGCCCTTTTCGATTCTTTGAAAAATTGCGTATTTATAATGCCTGCCGCAAATCCCGACAGGCTGAGGATGCAGGCGTTTATCCATAAAAAGTCGAGAGCAAAGATATCTTTTAAAAGTCCTGCGGCAAAACCCGTTTCGAGCCCGGCGGCCGGACCCAGAAACAAACCGAAAAAAACGACGACCATGAGCAAGAGATCCGGCCGCGCGCCCATTATCTCCATATAATTAAAAACGCTCCCCTGTAGAAAGAGCGCCGCTACAATGATCAGATATATCTGGAACCGGCTTATTTTATACACATTACCTCTTCCAGTTTGGAAAGATCGTCCGCCGTCTTAATGATCGCGCTCTTGTATAGCCGGCCCGGCGCGCGCTCGACCTTCAGAACTTCTCCGACGAGAATATCTTTGGGGAATATTGTCCCGAAACCGGCTGTTATGACCTTGTCTCCCGGCATAACGTCCGAATCGAGAGCTATGTAGATCATCCTGCACCGTCCGTCGGGCCTGCCGACCAGTATCCCGCCCTGGCGGTTGCGCTGGATCATAACGCCGACTTTAGAATTAGGATCCGTTACAAGCAGTACCTTGCTCGAATACCTGCCGACCTCGAGCACCCGTCCGACCAGGCCTCTGGTGGAAAGAACGGCCTTATTCTGCCTGACACCGCTGTTTATGCCCTTATCCAGAATGATAGAGTTTGACCAGTTTGAAGGATCCCTGCCGATAACCTGCGCGGGGATCGTAATAAATGGCACTGTCTTCCTGAAATTGAGAAGCTCTTTGAGGCGGTCGTTATCGCTCGAGACTATCCTGAGCTCTTCGATCTTCCTGCTTAAAAGACTGATACGCTCACGCAGGAGCCTGTTCTCTTCGCGCAGGGATCCAAACGGCAGCACACGCCTGGCGGAGGTGAAAAATGAATTGACTGTTTTTAGGGAAGGTGACAGAAAATCGATTATTCTTATGCGTAAAGGGCTGGTAATCGTTTTAGAACTGAGAATTAGCGCGGTTAAACAGACTATTACAATGAGGGCCTTGAATATTTTACTCTTTTGAGTACGCACACCACTATCTCTCAAGACGAGGAGATACGGTAACCTTCCTAAGATACTTTATTTCGCTCAACACTTTTCCGGTGCCAAGCGCCACGGCCGTCATCGGATCTTCCGAAAGATGCGCGGGCAAACCCGTCTCTTCGGAGATAAGCTTATCTATGCCCCGCAGGAGCGATCCGCCGCCCGCGAGGACGATACCCTTCTCTATAAGGTCGGAGGAAAGTTCCGGAGGGGTCCGCTCGAGCGTAATCCTTACCGCTTCGAGTATCTGGGCAATCGGCTCCGACATCGCCTCTCTTATCTCTTCGCTCGTAACGGTGACCATCTTCGGCAGTCCTGCCACAAGATCCCGGCCCTTCACTTCCATCTTCAGCTCTTCTTCGAGAGGATAGACCGATCCTATCTTTATCTTGATCTCTTCCGCCGTCCGCTCGCCTATCATCAGGTTATAATTTTTCTTCAGGTAATTTATTATAGCTTCGTCAAGTTCATCTCCGCCTACCCTCACCGACTTGGAGAATACTACCCCGGCCAAAGAAATAACCGCCATCTCCGTCGTACCGCCGCCTATATCGATTATCATATTCCCCGATGGTTCCTGTATCGGCAGCCCCACACCTATCGCGGCCGCCATAGGCTCTTCTATCATGAACACTTCGCGCGCGCCGGCGTGGAGGGCAGAATCTTTTACCGCGCGCTTTTCGACTTCGGTTATGCCCGACGGTATCGCTATCACGATCCTGGGGCGGACGAGTGGTTTTGCGGAATTGACCTTTTTGATAAAATAACGGAGCATCGCCTCGGAGATCTCGAAATCCGTTATGACGCCATGCCGCATAGGTCTTATTGCCACAATGTTGCCCGGCGTACGGCCAAGCATACGCTTCGCCTCTTCACCAACCGCCAGCACGTTGGAAGTGCCGGCCTGTACGGCAACTACGGAAGGCTCGCACAGGACTATCCCCTGATTCTTCAGGTAGACGAGCGTAGTCGCCGTGCCGAGGTCTATTCCCATATCATTCGAGAATAGCCCCAAAATCTCGTTATATATTTTCGCTCCCGTATTCCACAAGCCCTTTGGATTCATAAACTCTCCTTATCATGCGATATTAACAAAAAACATTCCCAATGTCAAATAGAATTCGCCTTCTCTATAGCATCTATTATCTTCTTTATGCTATGCCCCACCTGCGCATCGGAAAGATACTTCTTCAGCTCCGGCACGGCCGTCCTGCCGCACATACTTATCAGGGTATCTAAAACATAACTGCGGAACTGTTCGTTGATATCGGAGAGCAGCAAGACAAGCACTTTCACGCTCTCGAGCCCGCCGAGTCTCTGCAGGGCCATAACAAGCTCTTCTTTGACGGAATGATCGGAATGTTTAGCCAGGGGTGCCAGATACGGCACAATAGCCGTTTCCCCCATGTAGCCGGATATAGAAATAATACTCTTGAGCCTGTACGGATCCTGCTCCTCCAACCGGAAACGCAGGCCCGCTATTGCTATCTTACCCAAACCCTGTATAGCCGCCGCGGCTTTTCTCTTTCTCACATATGATTCAAATGGATCCTTTACCGTTTCTTCGCTTTCGAATATCTTTATAAACGGCTCGCATACCAGGGCAGCGTTTAGATCGTCGCTATTCCTGCCCAGCACCTTTTGTATTTGTGGAATAATTCTCTTTAGGAGATTGTATTTTTCCTCAAGCAAGATAATATCGATTATCTCCGCCACATGCTTTAGCACAAGCTGAACCTTGTCTTTATCGGCCCAGGCGGCCTCATCCAACAGGGCTTCCGTCAACCTGAAGACGGTATTCTCTTTGTCTCTTTCCAGAAGATCTCTTGTAACAGATCTGAAGTCGAGCGGGACATCTTTTCCGACTTCGATACCGATCGTATTTTTAACGAAATCGCCTACATTGGAAATCCTGGCCAATCCGCTGCGGAGCGCATCCCCCAGCAACTTTGCAATCTCCGCTTTTGGCAGGCCCTTAGCTTCCAGTACCTCTTCCAGCTCCGACCTCATCTCAGCAACCGGCCACCCTATACGCTGGAGAGAGTCTAAAACAACCGCCGCTTTTTTATCCGGTCCGGAAGCGCCGCCTGCCGCCCTCTCAGCCATTCCATAAAGCTCTTCTACAATCTCCTTCAGTTCATCCTTAGACCCAGGTCTGGGCAAAGTAGTTTGGGTTGTACCGCTTAGGAATTCCTGTAAAGTAGCGTATTTAAAAAATCCGGCAGTCTTATGGGCCTTCTCATACCGCACCTCGTCTATTTTGATGGACAAGACGTTATTCTCCGCAAATAGCTTCGAGAATCCGCCCGCCTTAACCAGATCGCCCTCCTTCTGGGTAATAGCCTCCAGAAAAAATCCCAGGTCCTGTTCGCTCAGCCCCTGCTTAATAGTAATACTGCTTATCCTGTGATTCGAGAGCATCTTCACGTAAGCCAGGCCAATCGTATTTCTCAACCTCTTATCCGAAAGCTCTTCACCGTTTACCAATAACTGGTTATCCGCCTGGCTGAGCGTAAAACTCCTTTCGTGCCGGAGGATCCTGGACAATTGGCGGAATGCCTCTTTTTTATGCTCGAGCCTGGCTTCGTTATTAGCAGGATAAAGAAGCGACGTTTCGATAGCGCCGCGCAGCGCGACCAGGATATCCGACACCATCGATTTACTCTCGTCATTAAGCGGCCTCTCGAGCATCTCCTCGACCGATGCCATCTCCGTATCGACCGGCAGGCTCTCGATATAGGCGCTCATCTCTTCGGGAGAGAAGACGCGGCTTGTCAGCGCGGACATCTTTTCTACATAGCCCTGGGCCCTGGCCTCTTCACCTGCCAGCCTATAACGCATAACCAGTTCGGCAGGCGAGACACGCCCTCCTGCTTTATCGTAATCTTCCAGAGTAACGGCTATCTTTTTTTGTATCTCTTTTGCCTTTAACGCCGTGGCCAACCCGCAAAAAATGGCTCTTATTTCACTATTCGTAAATCCAAAACCGGCCGCGCCGGAAAAGTCTTCCGGCCTTATCATATCGAGTCTCCTGGCGTTATTGACGGCATCGAGTATATACCCATCCTTCTTCTGCGATATCTTCTTGAGCATATCCAGGTTGAACCGATCTCCCAGAAATGCCGCATCCGTCATAATGCTCCTCTCGTCTTTATCAAACATCTCAAGCCGGTCCTTTTCGATATCCTCGACAGATGCGGGTATATCCGTCTCTCTCCTGGCCATAAGGATCCATTCCCCATTCCTGAAGAAGGCCTTTTTCTTATCTATAAGCAGTTTGAGCGCCTCGATAACGAAAAGAGGGTTTCCGGCGGTCTTCCTGTAGAATATGTCGAGGAGAGCCGGGTTTATCTGTATATTTTCGAAGGTATCGGAAATGATATTCTTAACATCGTCTTTTGCCAGGGGACCAAGACGAAATTCACGCAGCCGGATATTGGTCCGGGGCCGCGCGCCGTCCAACGCGGTAGCGCATAAAAAGAACCTGGTCTTTTTATCCTTCAGAAGATACTCTATCAGGCCAAGGCTTGCCAGGTCGATCCAATGCATATTATCGAGGCCCAGGACCAGCGCGCCGTCACCGGCCATCCCTTTAAAAATAGCCGAGAGTCCTCTAAATAAATTACGCCGCCGTTCCATATCGCTTACCTCGGGCGGCTCGCCTTTCTTCGCGGAAAAGAACGTGCCGAACTCATAAGCAAAATTCGTAAGTTCTGCGATCGATTCAGTTCTTACATTCTTCAAAATCTCCGTTTGCCGCTCTTTGGTCGCATTTTTCAAATAATCGATAATGCTGTCCGTGACTGCGCCGTAAGGCTTGATCGAATCAAGCTCCTTAAGATTCAATCTGACTATCACTGTCCGACGGTCAGCCGTATTTAATATAAATTCATCCAGAAATCTCGACTTACCGCTGCCTCTCCCGCCAAAAACAACCGCGGCGCGGTCCGTATCCTTACCAGAGGCATCGAAGACGGCTTTTAATGATGCGAGTTCGTCCTTTCTGCCCACAAAGACCGGCAGGGCGAGGGCTTTCATGGCTTTATTCAGCACTATCGTCTCTTCGTCCACCTGACGGGAAGTGCTGATCCTGTTCTTGCCCATCCGTTTTGAAGAGTAGAGCGCCTCATCGGCCTTATCAAACAGGTCTGCCGGTTTGCCGGCATCGTCCGGGTATATGGCTATCCCCATGCTGGCCGTAACAACATGGCTCTTCGCCTCGTCCCTTCCTTTGAGCGGCCTGGCCGCTATGTCATTCAATATCTTTTCCGCCAGGACTGCAGTCTCTTTCTCGTTCTTTTCCGGCAGGATTATGGAAAACTCATCTCCGCCGTAACGAATAATAAACCCGTTATCAGCCACGGTCTCTTTAAGAACCCCGCAGAAAGAGACCAGGAGGGCATCGCCCTCGAGATGGCCATATGCGTCGTTTATCTTTTTAAAACTGTCTATATCCATCATACAGACGGCGAGTCGTTTAAACTTACCGAACCCCTCCGCCAGGAATTTAGTCAGGAACCGCCTGTTGTAGACGCCGGTCAATTCGTCGATATAGGCAATATCTGTTTTTTTGGGCGCCGGTTGTTCACTCATGACAGCACCTTGAAAGTCCTGAATATTTCATCGGCAGCGGCCAGATAACCATCGAAGTCGCCTTCTGCGGCCGAATAATTCATAACGTATATGCGAGACGGCTCGATTATGTAAACCTGGAGCACTTTCGTGGATATCACCTTATCATGTTTGTCCTTGAGGGCCGCTTTCCGGGTATACAGGAGCTTGTAAGAGTCCTTACCGCCCAGCTTGGCCCTTTCGACCAGCGCTATGCTGAAGTTGGCATCTTTTAAAAAATTCTGCAGCACAAGATTAAAAAATGCGTTTAAATCGATGGGCGGATTTGTGTTGGGGGTAGAGCTAAACATGATATTGGGCCTGAAATATTGTTTATCGCCGGGGCGGGACAGCACTACGGAAACCGTATTCTCCGACTTTTGCAGTTCGTGATCGGCGGGGCATTCCATCGAAAATTTCAGATCGTCAAACCTGTGGAGTTTTGCGCCTCCGGCGCGGCAATCGCCGGTAAATACCACAATGCATAAACAGATGGCGAAGATATATTTTACCGTCTTTAGGATAATCACTTTAGTTTCTCCAGCATCCCGAAAAATCCCGGCAGCGATTTACTGACGCACCCGGCATCGTCTATCACGCTTTGCCCTTTCGCGCCGAGCGCTGCGATAGCCATCGCCATACAGGTCCTGTGATCTCCATAAGTCTTTATGCCGGCTCCTTGAAGAGAATTCACGCCTTCGATCATTATCGCGCCTTCCGAAACGCTGATTTTGGCGCCCATAGCCTCGAGATTCTCTTTCATCGACCGTATCCTATCGGTCTCCTTTACCTTCAGTTCACCGGCGCCCTTTATAACGGTCCTGCCGCTCGCCAGGCTCGCCAGCACAAATATTACCGGAAGCTCATCTATAATAGCCGGTATCTCCGGGGCTTCTATCGTTACGCCGCGGATAGCTCCCGACTCGACTTCTATGTCGCCTACCGGCTCAAAGAGGTCCTTCTTATTAACAACTCTTATCCTCGCCCCCATCCTGGTAAGCACATCCAGCACCCCGGCTCTTGTGGGATTAATACACACGCCTTCGATACATACCCGCGAACCCGCAAGCAAAACAGCCCCCGCGGCAAAGAAGCTGGCGCTGGAGATATCGCCGGGCACCGCCACGCTCTTCGCCTCGAGCTCCTGCCCGCCCTCAACGGAGGACTTGAACCCTTCCGACTTTATGCGCGCGCCGAAATACTTAAGCATCCTCTCCGTATGGTCGCGCGATCCTGCGGTTTCCTCTACCACGGTAACACCGTCAGCATAAAGCCCCGCAAATAGTATCGCTGATTTTATCTGCGCGCTCGCGATCGGCATCCTGTAATGGACGGCTTTCACATTGCCGCCTTTCACTTCAAGCGGCGGATAGCCGTCTTTTGATCTTATTCCCACGCCCATCATCGATAACGGCTCCGTAATCCGTTTCATGGGCCTGGCCGAAAGAGACGCATCCCCTTCAAGCACAGAAGTAAAATTCTGTCCCGCAAGTATTCCGGCCAGAAGCCTCATCGTCGTTCCGGAATTCCCGACATTTAAAGCGTGTTCGGGCTTTGCGAGACCGCGCAACCCATTGCCGTCTATAGCCGTATAAGCACCGTCTTTTTTTATCTTTATGCCCATTTCGCCAAAGGCGCGTATAGTGTAGTTACAGTCATCGCAATCGAGCAAATCTTTGGCTATGGTCCTGCCCCTGGAGATAGCGCCTATCATTATCGCACGGTGCGAAATAGATTTATCGCCCGGCATGACAAGTTTTCCGGTGAGTTTACGAACGGGTGTTATCGTCAATTTTTTCATTATAATTTATTCTATCAGGAGTCCCTAAGTTTTTCTATTAATTCCTTTATTTCAACGGGGAGTTCCGTTTCGAACCGTATATCTTTTTTCGTAACAGGATGCATAAAACTGAGCCTCTTCGCATGGAGGGCCGGCCTTTTAAGTCCCTGCATATTTGAGCCGTATTTGATATCACCCAGGATCGGGTAACCTATATACGAAAGATGCACCCTTATCTGATGGGTCCTGCCCGTGCCAAGAGTTATCTCCAGCAGGGTAGCGTCCCTGAACCGCTCCAGGACTTTATATCTTGTAAGCGCCTGCCTTGAGCGTTCGAAGATGACCGCCATCTTCTTCCTGTCGCGCAAGGACCTTCCGATGGGCATATCTACGATACCGTTGTCGAGTTGGACCACACCTTTAACGACCGCCCAATAGACTCTCGACGCCGTATGCTCTTTAAACTGCCGGGCCAGGCAGTGATGAGCCAGATCCGTCTTCGCAACCACCAAAAGACCCGAGACATCCTTATCGATCCTGTGAACTATGCCCGGCTTCAGGACGCCGCCGATACCGGACAAGTTTTTACAGTGCCACAGCAGGGCATTTACGAGCGTCCCGGACGAAGCGCCGGGCGCAGGATGGACGACCATACCGGATGGCTTATTAACGACGAGCAGGTCGTCGTCTTCGTAAAGTATCTTCAGCCGGATCCGCTCCGGTTTTATTTCCGTCTTCACCGGCTCGGGCACAGATACGCCGATCGATTCGCCGGGCAACACCTTGTGGTTGCGCTTAGCGCGGGAGCCGCAGACCAGTATGCAGCCGTCCTCTATGAGTTTTTGGATAAACGCACGGGAGAATGACCTGGGCATATTTTCGACGAGGAATTTGTCGAGACGTTTTCCCTTGTCTTCCGTTACGACTTCGAAATGGTAAGACTCTTTTTCCATAGGCGCGCCTTATGTAAAAATAATATTAATGCCGCGATAAAGACGAGCACGCTTATAAGCTGTGACATCGTAAGGCCTAAGAAGACTCGCGGATTATCTCCGCGTAAAAACTCCATGGCGAATCTTTTAAGCGAATATAACATACAATAGGAAAAGAATATCTCTCCGCCAAAGCGGCGATGCGCCTGCCGGACCAGTAGTATAAGGAATATCAGGAAAAGGAGCCCGGCGGATATCAGCTGGACCGGAAGGCGGGGATCCGCGCCGGACGGAAAAGTAACGGCCAGCGGCGCGCAGGCATTCATTTTTATGCCATAGCAGCAGCCGTTCAGAAAACACCCTATCCTGCCGAAGCTTTGAGCCAACGCTGCGTAAGGCGCAATAAGATCGACGACCGCCCATATGTCCAACGAATTCATACGGATATATATTATTACCGCCGCCAAAGAGAGTATAAAACCACCGTACCAGACTAGCCCGCCTTTTGACAGCATCACTATCTCGACAGGATTTGCAAGGTAGAAGGGCAGGTTCAGCAGGACGTACAGGCCCCGCGCGCCCAATATGCCGGAAATAAGTATTATTATAGCCAGGTCAACGGCCTTATCCTTGTCGATCCCGAACCGTTCCGCGCGGCGGTAGATAAGCGCTGCAGCCAACGCAAAACCGATAGCTACCATTACGCCGTATGAATATACGGTAACAACGCCGAATTTTAAAAAAATAGGGTACATAGTAAAATTAGTTTTGCGTTTTGCGCTTAGAACCCTGGACCAGGGTATGCCAGCCCAATATGATCATTCCTATCGTAAGCGCCGAATCTGCGATATTGAAGACCGGCCATATACGAAAATCCAAAAAATCTATGACATTGCCGAATTTAATCCTGTCGAAGAGATTGCCAAGGGCTCCGCCCAGGAGCAGGCCAAGAGCTATTGCCAGACCGGGCCGGAGATACTTGTGTGCCGCAATATAAATAAGGATAACCGTTATCGCCGCAATAGAAAGAAAAACCAGGAGTAAGTTAGCCCTCTGGAAGAGGCCGAATGCCGTACCTGTATTAAAGATAAGTGTGATATGGAAAATTTTGGGCAGGACCTCTATCGACTGGCCGCAGGTCATATTGTTCATAACTACTATCTTTACCAGCCGGTCGAGCGCAAAGACAACTAGTGCCGCCAAAACTGTCATTTTCCCTCATTGGCCTTCTGACACTCTATGCATAATTCGGAATAGGGCAAGGCCTTAAGTCGTTTCGCGGATATAAGCTTATTACACTGCTGGCAATAGCCGTACGTACCATACTCCACCCTCTTTATCGCCTCATCGATAAGATAGAGTATTTCCTGTTCGTCCGTCGCACGGCCAAGCGAAAACTCTCTCTCATAGTCATCGCTTGCCATATCCGCCATGTGATACGAATATCCGGAAAGATCCCCGGAAGCGTCCCGCTGGGACCTGTTCAATGTCGTCTCGGCGATATGAGAAAGCCCGCCCCCGGCCCTTTCCCTCTCTTTAAGCAGCAGCTCCATATATTTCTTCAGGACAGATTTGGGTAATTTTTTGACATTCGGCTTCTTCTCTGCGCGGGCTTTCTTTTTTGGGGCGCATACGACTTTCTTTATCTTTTTACTCTTTTTAGCCTTCGCCATTTTTAGCTGCTCCGATTTGTTATTGTTTAACTGCATACAAACCCGCCCTCTGCTTTCTATTGGCGGGAAATGGATTGCCTGTTTTTAAATCGCCTTTACGCATCTTTCACAAAGCGCCGGATGGTCCTTGTACGAACCGACTTTTTCACTATAGTTCCAGCACCTTTGGCACTTCATGCCCTTAGCTTTCTCGATATAAACCGCTATCGGTATATCTTTTGCGATATCGTCTTTATTCATGCCCGTTTCTTTTATCTCTACCTGGGAGACTATAAAAAGATACCGCAATACCTCCGCGTTCTCTTTCAATAATTTCTTATAATCCTTATCTTCTACGGCCAGTATTATCCTGGCCTCAAGACTCGAACCTATCTCGCCCGCCTGCCGCCGCTCTTCAAGTTTCTTCAGGACGGTTTCACGCACCGCAACGAGCCGCGCCCATTTCTCATTAAGACTATCCTCGACCAGCCCCTGGTCCTCCTGCGGCCATGATTCCAGGTGTATCGAACCAGTCTTCTCTTTCCTGCGAAGATATCCCCAGACCTCATCGGTCGTCATGGCAAGTATAGGGGCCATTATCTTCAGGAGTCCCGTCAACAGCTCATACATCGCGGTTTGGCCTGAACGCCTCTCGCGCGAATCGGCCTTGAAAGTATACATCCTGTCTTTAAGAATATCAAGGTATACCGATGAAATTTCATAAACGCAGAAACCGTATACATCCCTGTAGACTTTATGGAACTGAAACGCATCATAATTGGCTGCCGTCTCTTTCACTAGACCTGAGAAGCGGGAGAGTATCCACCTGTCGATCTCAAGCATATCACCGTATGGAACCGCATCTTTGAACGGGTCGAAATCGAAGAGATTACTTAAAAGATATTTGTATGTATTTCTTATCTTCCTGTAGGCATCCGCCAGACGCGTCAATATTTCATCAGAGAGCCTGACGTCTTCGCTATAGTCGCTGGCGGCAGCCCAGAGCCTCAATATATCCGCACCGTATTTCTTCATGACCTCCTGCGGCGTTATCACGTTCCCGAGCGACTTCGACATCTTCTTTCCTTCACCGTCAACGACGAAACCGTGGGTCAATACGCTGCGGTACGGCACCACGTCATCTATTGCCATGCCGGTTATCAGCGCGGACTGGAACCATCCCCTGTGCTGGTCGGAACCTTCCAGGTATAATTCGCATGGATAATCCAGCTCTTTATCTTTCTTCAACACCGCCTGGTGGCTCACGCCCGAGTCGAACCATACATCGATAATATCCGTCTCTTTGACAAAGTCCTTGCAGCCGCATTTTTTGCATTTTGCTCCCGCGGGAAGAAGGGCCGCCTCCTCTTTGGCAAACCATACATCCGCGCCTTCTTTTTCGATGAGCGCAGCGACGTGATTTATCACCTTGGCGTCCAGGAGAACCGCCCTGCAATTCTTACAGTAGAACGCGATTATGGGAACGCCCCAGTACCTCTGCCGCGACAGGCACCAGTCGGGCCTGTTTTCGACCATCGCGCTTATCCTCGATCCGCCTGCCGGAGGAATCCATTTCACTTTCGACTTGATCGCTTCAAGCATCGACTTGCGCAAGTGTTTATGGTCTATCTTCATGAAATACTGATCCGTCGCCCTGAAAATTATGGGCCTTTTACAACGCCAGCAGTGCGGATACGAGTGCGTAATATCCGCCCGGCCCACCAGCGCACCGAGAGCCTTGAGACGCTCGATGATGGCCGGGTTTGCCTTATTGACCTCCATGCCGCTGAATTCACCGGCGGTATTATCGAACCGCCCGCGGGAATCGACCGGCATTACCGTGGGAAGGCCGTACTTTTTGCCGGTGACATAATCCTCCTGGCCATGTCCGGGCGCGGTATGGACACAGCCCGTTCCTTCTTCAAGCGTCACGTATCCGGCAAGCACCACTTTCGACTTCCTGTCGATAAACGGGTGCTGCGCCGCCAGTCTTTCCAGGTCGCTCCCCTTAACTGTCTTCGATATTTTATAATCCGCTATCCCTGCTTTCTCCATAGTGCGGCCGACAAGCTCTTTGGCCATGATAAACTTTTCACCCTTGAACACAGGCCCTTTTATATCGACGATCGCATATTCGAAATCAGGGTGGAGCGCTATCGCCACGTTCGCCAGGAGCGTCCATGGAGTAGTGGTCCATATTATGAAGTGAACGGGTGAATCGTTATAGACCGATTCGAACTTAACATATACGGACGGGGAAACTTTATCCTCGTACTCTACCTCCGCCTCCGCGAGAGCGGTCTCGCACGTCGAACACCAGTTGACGGGTTTCAGGTCCTTGTAGATGTATCCTTTCTCGACCAGCCTGGCGAAAGATCTTACGATCTCCGCTTCATAGCTCTTCATCAGGGTCAAATACGGGCTATCCCAGGCGCCAAGTATACCGAGGCGCCTGAATTCGTTCTTCTGTATCTCCACATACTTCATGGCATAATCATAGGCCTGTTTCCTGAACTTAACCTGGTCGACATCATGCTTGGTTATCTTGAGTTCCTTGAAGAGCTGATGTTCAACCGGCAGGCCGTGACAATCCCAACCGGGCACATACGGCGAGTCGAACCCCTTCATTGTCTTATACCGGATGACTATATCCTTGAGGATCTTGTTGAGCGCATGCCCCATATGAATACTGCCGTTCGCATAAGGCGGGCCGTCATGGAGGATATATTTGGGACTACCCTTCGACTTCTTCCGTATCTTAGTATATAGTTTCGATTTCTGCCAATTCTCCAGCATACCCGGTTCGCGATTAGGCAGGTCTGCCTTCATCGGAAAATCGGTCCGCGGGAGATTTAAGGTATTTTTATATTCCATGGTATTATTTTATGTACTTTCCTATAATGAGTTTTAATTTTTTCTTTGTAGCGGGCGGGATAAATTCCGGCCTCGTCACTATCGAATCTTTAAGCGCCGCCGCGCATACGCACGCTCTCTTACGGCCGAGTTCCGGCAGGACCGCCTTCAATATATCTTTCGAAAGTTTCACATTCCTGGCGAGGTTATTGATTATCATCTCCAGCGTAACGCTCTCGCATGCCTCATCTATGCGCCAACAGTCATAATCGGTAATACAGGCAAGCGTTGCGTAACATATTTCGGCCTCCCTTGCCAGTTTCGCCTCGGCGAGGTTTGTCATCCCTATAATATCTGCGTCCCACGATCTATAGAGCTTCGACTCCGCCTTCGTCGAAAACTGCGGCCCTTCCATATTTATGTATGTGCCGCCCGCGTGGATGACGGCGCCGCATTTACGGCCGGCCGCGGCAAGCGCTTTCGACATATGCGGACATACCGGTTCCGCAAACGGAATATGTGCCACTATACCGCCGCCGAAGAATGTCATCGGCCTTGCCATATTAGTCCTGTCTATGAATTGGTCCGGTATAACTATATCGAGGGGCTTGAGATCCTCCTTCAGACTGCCGCAGGCAGATACCGATATTATCTCGTCTACGCCCAGGCGCTTCATCCCATATATATTGGCCCTGTAATTTATTTCGCCCGGCAATATCCTGTGCCCTCTGCCGTGCCGGGCAAGGAAGACGACCTCTTTACCCTCGATCTTTCCGGTTACGAATTCATCCGAAGCGGCGCCGAAAGGCGTAGCGACCTTTACTTTTTTGACATCTTTTATCCCGTCGATATTATAAAATCCGCTGCCGCCTATAATGCCGATCTTATTTGCAGTCATAATCCCCCCCCCTTATCCTATCCTCATCGCAAATCCGAATAAGGTCCTTACCAGAAATAGTTTTAAAAACCATATAAGTATCAGGGCAAATATCGGTGATATGTCCAATCCTATGCCGTACATCGGGAAGAGCCTGCGGAACGGCGCCAATAACGGCTCCGTCGTCTTATACAGAAACTGCACTATCATATTGTACGGATCCGGGCTGACCCAGCTTATGAGCGCCCTTATGATTATAAGCCAATTGGCCGCCGTCAGCGCAAAATCCAGGATCGTCGCTACCGCATACAAGAGATTACTCATCGCGAACATATCTTACCCCCTTGCTCTTCGGCTTCGCTCCGGACGAAGCCCTGAGCCGGTCGAAGAGCCGAAGGACCTCGACAATTCTTTTGAACGTTTAGACGCGGCCTTGACAGCGGCATTGATAGTGGCTTTCAGATTCTTATGCTCGAAAACGTTGAGCGCCGCTTCTGTCGTTCCGCCTTTCGATGCAACTTTCTTTATCAGCACAGCAGGGTCTGTCTTAATGGTTTCCAGCAATTTCGAGCTTCCCAGCGCCGTCTTAAGCGCAAGCCTGCGCGCGACATCGCTCTTAAGCCCGAGCGATTCCGCCGCTTCCGTCAGAGCCTCGATAATATAGAAGAAATACGCGGGGCCGCTGCCGCTTATGGCCGTTACCGCATCCATATACTTTTCGTCGACCTCGACGACATCCCCTACAAGCGAAAATATCTCCCGCGCCGTATCCATATCTTTTTCGCCGGCCGAGCTGCCGGAGGCCAGGGCCGTGATCGCCTCGCCCACAATAGCTGCCATATTCGGCATCGCCCTTACGACCGGGGTATCCTTCCCGGCAATGGACTCGATATAGCCGGTCGTAATACCCGCCCCTATCGATATGAGGAGCTTTTTATCTGAAAGACCGCAGCAGACTTCATGCCTGAAGACGTCTTCGAAATCCTTGGGCTTAACGGCAAGGATAATTACATCGGCAAACTTAACAACGGCATTATTATCCATTTCCACGATTATCTTATATTTCGATTGGATATAATCGCGCCTAGCGGCATCGGCCTCGCTTACCATAAGACAGGTGCTCTTATCGACGACGTTAGTAAGCCGCAAAAGGAGCGCCTCCCCCATGTTCCCGCAGCCTATAATCCCGATCCTCTTGCCTCGTATCATGCTATTCTCATTTCAATAATGACAAATGACAAAATCCCAATGACAAATCAATCATAAATGACCAATATCCAATCGTTGGGATTTAAATGATTGATTTGGATTTTGAAATTTGTCATTATATTTTTGCAAATATAAATCTTCCTATTCGTATCATATTCGAGCCTTCTTCGATAGCAACCTCAAAATCGTTTGTCATGCCCATCGATAAGATTAGTTGTTCGTCTATTGTATCGCTTAGCTCTCGTAAAGCCCTGAAATACGGGCGGACCTCCTCGGGATTTGCCGTCTCGGGTGCAATCGTCATCAGGCCCTTTATCTTAATATTAGGATATAAAGCTACTTCTTTTATAAAACCCTCAGCCTCTTTTGCCGCTATGCCAAACTTGGTCGTTTCGCCGGAGACATTTACCTGGACAAGCACATCCTGAATCTTATCCAGCTTAGCGGCCTCCCTGTTAATAGCCTGGGCGATCCGCACGCTGTCCACCGAATGTATGAGCGAAAATGTCCTGACAGCGTCCTTTGCTTTATTCGTCTGGAGATGGCCGATCAGATGCCACTCGGCCCTTTCTCCTATAAGGGCGTATTTACTAAGAGCATCCTGGACCCTGTTCTCGCCGAGGATGCGCATGCCGGACTTTATAACCTCTTCTATCTGTCCGGCCGCGGCCGTCTTCGTAACAACGACGATCTTTACTTCCTCCGGCGTCCTTCCGGATTTTTCGCAACACCTTGCCACTCTTTGTGTTAAGCACTCTATATTTTTGGCGATCATCTGGGGGTCTTTACCAAATTTAAGACGATAAAATAACACAAACGGATTGGAAAGTCAACGAATTTAAGGTCTTGGAGACGGCTTAGTTTTGTCTTCGATTCGCGGGAATAACGGGTTGGACTTATTTATTGTAACACCCTCCTCCAGCTTGTCCCACTCCACTATTTCGGAGAGCTTCGCCGGTTCGGTGCCGCCGAGCCCGAGCTGGCTCCGGATATTCGCCGCCGTATCGGGCATAAAAGGATATATTGCGATAGCCGTTATCCGCAGCGTATCGAGAAGGGCGCGCATCATGGCGGCAAGTTCATCAACCTTCTTCTCTTTCGCAAGGTTCCACGGTTTTGCGTCCTCTATATATTTATTCGCTGTGTTTATCACTTCCCAGATCTTTGTAAGCGCGCCCACAAAGTCAAAATCCGGAATAGACTTCGCAAGCTCCCCGCCCAGCGCCAGCGCCCGCGTCTTTAACCCGGCGCCCGATCCGCTGAGGGCTCTTTCCGCGCTTTTAGGCGGAATTTTCCCCGAAAAATATTTCTCCACCATAGAAAGCGTCCTCGACAGCAGGTTGCCGAGGTCGTTTGCCAGATCACTATTATATCTGGAGATGAAAGCATCTTCGCTGAATGAACCATCCATGCCGAACTGGATCTCGCGCATAAGGAAATACCTGTATGCATCGATGCCGTAACGTGAAATAAACGCGAACGGATCGACGACATTGCCTTTCGACTTGGACATCTTCTCGCCTTTAAAGACCCACCAGCCGTGGGCGAAGATCGTCTTCGGCGGCTCTATGCCGGCGGCTTTAAGCATGATCGGCCAGTAGACGGCGTGATGGCGCAGGATATCCTTAGCCATGACGTGGCAATCGGCCGGCCACCATTTATTGAAACGCTCCATATCGTGCGGATAGCCTGCGGCCGATATATAATTCGTAAGGGCATCGAACCAGACATAGGTTACATACGCCTTGTCGAAAGGCATCTCTATGCCCCAGTTCATCCTCGTTTTAGGGCGCGATATGCACAGGTCGAGGAGCGGTTCTTTCAGGAAACCCAGCACTTCGTTCCGCCGGAACGCAGGTCTTACGAAATCCGGATTCTTGTTTATATGATCGATCAACCAGTCCTGGTATTCGGACATTTTGAAGAAATAATTTGCTTCGTCCAGCTTCTCGGCGGGCCTTTTACAGTCAGGGCAGATGCCGCCGGGCGCCTGGGACTCGGACCAGAATGTCTCGCATGGTATGCAGAACCATCCTTTATAGACCTTCTTATATATCCTGCCGTCCGCGTATATCTTGCTGAGTATCCCCTGGACGGTCCTGACATGATAATCGTCGGTCGTCCGTATAAAATAGTCGTACTTAATATTGAGCCGCGACCATAGATCCTTAAAGACCGGGACTATCTCATCTACAAACCGTTTCTCTTCGCCCGCCTTGAAACCGCGTTCCAGCGTGGCCTTCTCGATCTTCTCGCCGTGTTCATCGGTGCCGGTCAGAAAGAATACGTCGCGGCCCGATTGCCTCGCGAACCTGGCCGCTACATCGCAGGCCACGGTCGTATAGGAATGGCCAATGTGGGGTTTGGAATTTACATAATAGAGCGGCGTTGTTATATAGAATTTACCCATAGTATTGTCGTTTAAATCCCGATTTTCCGAATCAGAATTATCCAAACTTGTATGTTTCAAATTTTGAAATTTCGAATTTCATGCTTGTTTCGTATTTCGATATTCGAATTTCGTATTTATTTATATTTTACCTCAACCAAAGTCCCGTCTTCCATCTCGACGGTAACCGAACGCTTGAGCGCATTCACGCCCACTATCTTACCCGTGCCCTTCTCCGTCTTGAGCATCTCGCCCTCGCGCGGCAGGCCTTTCATCAGCTCTTTATATGTCTTGTGCTCGTAACCCAGGCAGCACATAAGCCGGCCGCAAAGGCCGGAAATCTTGGTAGGGTTGAGCGGAAGGTTCTGTTCCTTCGCCATCTTTATGGTCACCGGTTCGAAATCTTTGAGATATGTCGCGCAGCATAGCGCCCTGCCGCACGGCCCGAGACCGCCCAGGATCTTCGCCTCATCGCGCACGCCTATCTGCTTCAATTCTATCCTCGTCTTAAAAAGGTTGGCAAGATCTTTGACAAGATCCCTGAAATCGACCCTTCCTTCCGCGGTAAAATAGAATATGATCTTCGACCGGTCGAACGAGAACTCGGCGTCGATAAGTTTCATGGGCAGACGCCTCTCCTGTATTTTTCTGGAACAGGCGTTCATGACCTCGTGTATCTTCTTTTTGTTCTTCTCGATCTGGTGCATATCCCACGGGTTCGCCTTTCGTATAATCTTCCTCAAAGGCTCGTCGATATCGGAATCGAGCAGCGCCCCGGTTTCCGATAGCACCTGTCCGTAATCGAGCCCTCTATCGGCTTCCACGACGACATACTCGCCAACCTTGAAACGCATGCCGCCGGGCGAAAAATATGTAATCTTACCTGCCTCCCTCAGTCTTATCTGGACCACTTCGTACATAATATCTCCTCTTTCTAACCGGGTTAGATAATCTTAAGATATCCGCATCCCCAGAACGCTCATCGCCAGTTTGGGATTCGCGTTACGGTCAAGAAGCGAGCCCGTCAGGATAACCTGTTCTATTGCATTGTTAAGCTCGCCGAAACTGGTGCGGCGCGCGGCCTCGCGGATAGGCTGGAGATTATCGATATTAACCAGCTCCGGAGAACCGTCCGCAAACGCCTTCGTAACCAATATATCGCGATACCATGTCAGGACCATATCCAGGATGAGTCTCAATTCGGGTTTAGAAAAACCATCGAGATCCTGATCCGCAAACGCGCCATTGGACAGAGACCCTATTACCCGCCGCCGTATATTGAAAAAATCCGCCGTATTGTACTCAAGAGCCTTGCCTACCGAACCCGACGACACCCTCGATAATATCCCGGCCCTGTCCTTATCTACCTTATGAAGATCCGTCAATATAGACCCGACCACTTCCGGCGGAAGAGGAAAGAACCTGACGCTCTGCGCGCGGGATTGTATAGTGGGGAATAATGACGCCGGGCTTTCCGTTATCAGGATCAGCACCGATTCCGACGGCGGCTCTTCCAGCGTCTTAAGGAGCGCGTTCTGCGCCTCCTGCGTCATAGCATCCGCGCTATCGAGTATATATACCTTCCGCCTCCCCTCATACGGCTTTAAGCCGACCTCCCGCTCGAGGAGGCGTATCCGCTCTATGCCAAAACTCGCGTCCGCTTTTGCCGGGGAAAAAATGATGACATCCGGGTGGTTCGACGCATCTATTTTCCTGCACTGACCGCAGATATCGCAGGACGCGCCGGCTTTCGGGTCGAGACAATTGACCGCTTTTGCAAAGTCAAGCGCCGCGAGCCGCCTGCCTACACCCGACGGGCCCGCAAAGAGATATGCGTGCGATATCCTGCCGCTTTCGATAGAGCGGCGCAGGAAGAGCGTCGCGCTATCCTGACCTCTTATATCCCTGAATGACACGCCCCACCTCCGAGCGGACCAGTTTTTGGGTATCCGCTATCGTCTTTTTAACTTTTATGATTTTAATCCGCCGGGGATGCCGTTTCGCAAGTTTAAGATAACCTCTTCTTACCCGGTCATGATAAGCAAACGCCTTCCGCTCCATCCTGTCGACACCTTTAGCCTTAGCGCGTTTCAGGCCCGTCATAGTATCGATATCGAGTAAGACCGTAATATCCGGCTCAAGTCCACCGGTAGCTATTTTATTGACAGATTCTATCGCGGCTATGTCGATACCTCCCGCATAACCCTGATAACTGACGGTCGCATCGCCGAACCTGTCGCATATCACGATATTACCCTTCGCTAACGCCGGCCGTATTACCTCTTCGACTATCTCGGCGCGCGCGGCCTCAAAGAGAAACAGCTCCGCCATGTCCGATATCTCGACGCCGTCGGAATGGAGCAGTATGCGTCTGACCTCTTCTCCGCACCGGGTACCGCCGGGCTCACGCGTAAGAACGCATTTATATAAACGGGACCTTAAAAATTTATACAGGGCCCGGGCGTGTGTGCTCTTGCCGCACCCTTCCGGCCCTTCAAATGTAATGAATATACCCCTATTCAAATTTTTCTTCGCCATACGGTACCGTCTTTCGTATCCTCGAGTATAATGCCTTTATCGGAAAGTTCTTTTCGTATCAGGTCCGACCGTTTAAAATCTTTTGCGCCGCGCGCCGATGCCCTTGCCTCGAGCAGTTTAGCGACCGCTTCGTCGGATAATTCGGCCGCACCTGCCGCATCCGAAAGTTTTAAGCCCAAAACTCCGCCGAGGCCCAGCACAAGGTCTTTTATCGCGCGTAATTCATTGATCTCGCCGGGCGCGAAATCGTCTCTTGTCTGCATAATCTTGTTGGCGTATGTAACGACATCGAATAAGACGGCCAGGGCCAATGGCGTATTGAAATCGTCATCCATCGCCTCCGCGAATCTATTTTTAAATACCTCTGTCTCACCCGGTGACCGGTGACCGGCGACCGGTGACCGGCGACCTTTCATAACTCTATCGATTTTTCCCAACAGGATCAGAAATCTCTCCTTCTGCGCCTTCATCTCGCATATCTTCTCTTCGGTATAATCAACCGGATGCCTATAGTGCGTATTTAAAAAGAGCAGCTTCAGGTAATCCGGGTCTTTGTACTTCGCAAGAAAATCTTTTATCGATATAAAATTACCCAGAGACTTGGCCATCTTCTCGCTGTCGATCGTAAGAAGGCCGTTATGTATCCAGTATCTGGCAAATTTTTTGCCTGCTCCCTCGGATTGCGCTATCTCGTTCTCATGGTGCGGAAATATGAGATCTATCCCGCCGCCGTGTATATCGAATTCATCCCCCAGGATATCGGAGCTCATGACCGAGCACTCTATGTGCCAGCCGGGCCTGCCCGGCCCCCACGGGCTTGGCCATGAGGGCTCACCTTCTTTAGCCGTCTTCCATAGCGCAAAATCGAGCGGATCCCGTTTCTTTTCTCCGGGCGCTATCCTGGCCCCGGTCTCCATCTTTTCAATATTCTGGTTCGATAATTTACCATAATTCTTTGCCCGCTTTATATCGAAATAGACATCTCCTCCGGCGGCATAAGCCGAGCCTCTTTCGATGAGAAGCTCTATGAATTTTATCATCTTCCGGATATATTCGGTCGCTTTCGGCTCTTTATCGGGTTTGCGTATTCCCAGAAGGTCCATATCGGCATGGTAAGAATCGAGATATTTCTTCGATATCCCTTCCACCGCATCCACCAGGCCGGCAGCCGGCAGCCGGCAGCCGGCAACTTTCTTAGCCTTCTCGATAATTTTATCGTCCACGTCGGTAACGTTCCTGACAAATTCTACCTCGTAATTCCTGTATTCCAGGTACCGCCTTATGCAATCGAATATATACGCGCTCCTGGCGTGGCCTATGTGCGGCTCATCATAAACCGTGGGCCCGCATACATAGATGCCGACCTTGCCGCTCACAAGCGGTATCAATTCTTCTTTCCTTCGCGTAAGGGAATTATATATATACATCGTTACCTTAAACAATAGAGCGATTAAGCGATTGAGCTTCTTACCTAATCGCTTAATCGCCGCTCGCCTAATCGCCTTCTTACTTTTCCAGTTTCTTTATTCTCTCTTTTAACTCATCAATCTCCTGCAGTATCGGATCTAGGACGTGGATATGATCTAAGGAGAGGTCTATCTTCTTTCCTTCCTGCCTGGTGATCCTTCCCGGAACGCCTACTACCGTAGAATTGGGCGGAACGTCTTTTATAACCACGGCGTTCGAGCCGATATACGAATTGTCCCCGACGGTTATATTGCCGAGGACCTTAGCCCCGGCTCCGATCACGACGTTGTTACCTATCGTAGGATGCCGTTTACCACGCTCTTTGCCTGTGCCGCCGAGGGTGACTCCCTGATAAAGGAGCACGTTATCCCCGATTATGGCCGTCTCGCCTACAACAACGCCCATGCCGTGATCCACAAAAAACCCTTCACCTATCCGGGCGCCCGGGTGGATCTCTATGCCGGTAAAAAAACGCCCCAGCTGAGATACCCAGCGGGGGAAGAACGGTACGCCCATCTTCAATAATACGTGCGCGGTCCTGTAAAAGACCATCGCATGCAGACCCGAATATGTGAACAGCACCTCGAGGTAACTGGTCGCCGCCGGATCCCTGTCAAATACGGAGAGTATCTCTTTCCGGAATATCACGGCAACAAAAAACCAGAATAAGAGATACGCCGATACCAGGGCCAGCAGCAGAAAAAGAGATGCCATTATCAAGCGTCACCCCGTTCTTTTAATAAGACAACCGCATAAGCAGCTATCGCATCGCCCCTGCCTATAGAACCCACGCCCTCATTCGTTGTCGCTTTAATATTTATATGATCCCGCCCTATCCCCAGCATCGCTTCCAGCTCGTTCAGCATCTTATCCTTGAACGGATAGATCTTCGGCTCTTCGGCAAGTATTACGGCATCGACGTTCATAAGAATGGTCTTCCGCTCTTTGACCACTTCCATAACCTTTTTCACAAGTTCCCTGCTATGGATATCTTTATATCGCGGGTCGGTATTCGGGAAATGCTCCCCTATATCCCCCAGCGACATCGCGCCGAGGATCGCATCCGAAATGGCATGTAAAACCACGTCCCCGTCCGAATGCGCAAGCAGCCCTTTGATGTAAGGAATCTCGACCCCTCCCAAAAAGAGCGGCCTGTCTTCTACAAGGCGATGTATATCATATCCAAAACCTACCCTCATAAGAGTGCCCTCGCGATTTTAAGATCTTCCTTTGTGGTGATCTTCAAATTTTTGTAAGAACCCGCAACTATCTTAACCCGTATCCGCTCCTCGACCAGCCTCGCATCGTCCGTGGCAGCTTCGCTCCGCCGGGCCGAGTAGGCCCTCTCGATAATGGAACGTTTGAAGACCTGCGGCGTCTGGGCCCGGAAAACTCTATTACGGTCGAGAGTCTTCCTGATAAATCCCCTGCCGTCTACAAACTTTACCGTATCGCTTTCCGGTACGGCCGCTATAGACGCGCCGAACTTCTGCGCCGCTTTTACCGAGCGGCTGATAATCTTGCCGTCGATAAAAGGCCTTGCCGCGTCATGGACCAGGACCAGTTCGGCGGAAGGCCCGACTCGTCTAACGCAATTACGGATCGATTCGAAACGCGTCTTGCCGCCAACAATAACATCTATAAGCTTACGCACCCGGCATCGCCGCGCGATTGTTCTGATCCGGTTTATATAAGCGGCTTCGCATGCCACTATGATGCCGTCTATGTCGGGCGAGCTATCGAGGGCCCTCAGGGCGTAGCTTACAAGCGGCTTGCCGCCCAGAAGGACAAACGGTTTCTTATCTTTTGCCCCGAGACGTTTCCCTGATCCGGCAGCAGGTATTATAGCAATTGTTTTCATCGATACCAAAAATCATCAATAAGTAAAGCTCCGCCGCCTTACAGCGGCGGCTTCTTTTTTTATGGGTAAACTACACCTTTGGTTATTTACTCCCTCTGCCTTCCTCTAGGGGCGCCGCCGGTTCTCTGTTGATCTTCCAGCTTAGCGAAGATCATCCTTCCCGCCGACGTCTGCAGGACGCTTGTAACTATGACCCTGGTCGTCTGCCCGATCAGATGCCTGGAATTATCCACGACCACCATCGTCCCGTCATCGAGATACGCTATCCCCTGATTATATTCCTTACCCTCTTTAGATATCCTTACTTCCATCGGCTCTCCCGGCAGGACTACGGGCCGAAGCGCATTCGCAAGTTCATTTATATTTAGGACGGTAATACCCTGCAGTTCCGCTACCTTGTTGAGGTTAAAATCGTTTGTAAATATCTTGGCGCCCAGAAGCTTAGCGAGCTTTACAAGCTTGGCATCAACCTCTTTTACCTCCGGGAAATCCTCTTCCTGTATCCTTACGTCGAGGTCCGTGGACTTCTGTATCTTGTTCAGTATATCCAGGCCGCGGCGGCCGCGGTTACGCTTAAGCGAATCCTGCGAATCGGCTATCTGCTGCAGCTCTTTTAATACGAAACGCGGTATAACTATCCTTCCTTCGATAAAATGGGTATGGAAAATATCGGCGATCCTTCCATCTATGATAACGCTTGTATCGAGAAGCACTATATCATCCTTCTTGTCCTGCCTTACGAACTTGACGTACGGTATTATAAGATTGAACTCATCTTTCCCTCTCATCGCGATCACCATTCCAAGATAGCAGAATATAAGTATAAGGATTATCTGGAGCGACGAGAATAATTGCAGGCTCATAGGTATAAGCCTCATGACACTTGTCAGCACCCATGCCATGAAGAACCCGAATATCAGCCCGAAGACGGCCGCAGAAAGGTTCCTTACAGAAAAGCGTTTCATCACCATCTCGAGCAATATTATCAGGGCGGATGCGCCAAGGCCTATCAGCAAGCCGCTAATTCCCCACATGGGCTGAAAATCGCCCAGGAGAGAACCTATGTAATATCCCGCGACGCTTGACAAAAATACGAAAAATAATCTTATCGCTATAAGAGTCATGTAATTATATCTCCTTCTCTATTTCGCCATTCAACAGTCAGGTTATAACCTAAACACTAAAAGAGCGAATCAGCCCTTAGTCCCCGCTGGGTTTTACCAAAAGTTTCCAGGGATGTTTTTTGATCTCCGCCGTAAACGCTTCAAGGTTGTCATAGACAGCCGGATCCATAAGCAGTTTACCCACCGTTCCCTCGCCCCGCTTGATCTTCTCCACTATCGTAGCAACCGAATCGGTAAGTTTGGCAAGGTTATCCGTGAATTTCTCCATCGGAACAGGATCTTTCCCGATTATCGCATCGTTATTTTTCAGAGTAGGCGTACCGAGCGTCCCGGGATAGATCTCAAGATATTTTTCTCCTAAAAGTCCCAGGGTATTTATCGTAACGACGGCATCGTTCTCGATCTTGACATTATCGTTTATCCAGGCCGTAACCTCGGCCTTCGTAACACCGGCTTTCTCGTCGCGGATTATCCTTATGCCCTGGACCTGCCCGACGCCCACGCCCGCCAGCCTTACGGGAGCCGTGCCGCCTATACCGTTGGCGAAGCTGAAGAGCACCTTTATCCTGTATCCCGATTTGGAAAAATTCAACTCACCGACCGAAAAGACTATAAAGAAGAGTATCGCAACACCTATCATTATAAATAAGCCGACCTTCAACTCAAACGTCTTTGTGCTATCCATCATCACCCTCGCTTTTTACATGTTAAATTAAATGCTCGAAATCTATACCTTCCGTTATCGGGCCCTTGCCGGCGCCGGTAATAAACTGGTGGACAACCGGATCCCTTGTATTCTTTATATCGTCCGGCGTGCCCTGCGCTATTATCTTTCCGTTGTACATCATAGCAATCCTGTCGGCGATCTTATAGGCGCTCGTCATATCGTGGGTAACGGCAACGGCTGTAATCTTCAATTTGTTATGCAGTTCCACTATGAGATCGTTAATAGCATCTCCCATTATTGGATCGACGCCCGTAGTGGGTTCATCGTAGAGCATTATATGGGGCCTCATGCATATAGCACGCGCCAATCCTACGCGCTTCCTCATGCCTCCGGAAAGCTCTGCGGGCTTCTTGTCTTCTATGCCTTTCAGGCCGACCAGCGCAAGCGATTCTTTAACAGCCCTCTCGATCTCCTGTTTGCCCGCGTTGGTATGCTCTATAAGGTTAAATCCTACATTTTCGTAGATACTCATCGAATCGAACAGCGCAGCACCCTGGAATAGCATGCCGAACTTAAGACGCAGGGCGCTTAAATCCTTCTCATCCATCAAGCCTACTTCTTTGCCGTCTATGATGACCTGGCCGGAATCGGGTTTTAGAAGACCTATTATGTGCTTCAACATGACACTTTTACCGCAGCCGGACCTGCCAATAATAACGGTCGTCTCGCCGCTCTTTATATTAAGGTTCAGGTTGTCCAGAACCTTATGGCCGTTGAACGATTTGCAGAGGTTTATGATCTCGATCATTTTTTAGTTCCCAGCTCTTAAATGCCTTTTAACCGGCAGCGAACAACGAAATACGAACGACGAAATTATCTGGCAACGAAATAGAATAATGCCGTAAAGAAACAGTCCGACGCTATTATCAGGATAAAGCTGACTACCACGCTAGCCGTCGTCGACCGTCCTACGCCCTCCGCTCCGCCCTCCGCGGTCATACCCTCGTAGCAGGCGACAATACATATTATAACGCCGAAAAAGAAACTCTTTATGAGGCCCGTGAATATATCTTTATACTTAAGCGGCTGCCAGGTATTCTTCATATACATCGCGTGGGATATGCCCAGTTTATAAACGCCTATCAGGTATCCGCCAAGGATACCGACTATGTCCGAGTAGACGGTGAGAAGCGGGAGCATTATGATGAGCGCAAAAAATCTCGGCACGACAAGGTATTTTATGGGATTCGTCGCCAGCGTCTCCATAGCATCCAGCTGCTCGGTAACCTTCATAGTACCAAGCTCAGCCGTTATGGAAGCGCCGATCCGGCCGGCCACTATCAGAGCTGTCAGGACAGGGCCAAGTTCACGCGTCATCGAGAAAGCGACCAGGGACGCTATATACATCTCGGCCGAAAATCTCTGCATCTGATAAGCGCTCTGCAGCGCAAGCACCATGCCGGTAAACATGCTTATAAGGAATACTATCGGGAGCGAATCGACCCCGATCTTCGCCATCTGTTCAAAAACCTGGCGGCGCCGGAACGGCGGCATAGGTATCCAGAACAGCGTCTGCCCGGTAAGGATCGAAAGGCCGCCCGCGTATTTTATGAAGTCCGTAAATTGTTTACCGATCATCTCCAGGAAATGTTTCATAATATTTCTCTCAGATCAAAATTTATTTTTATGCTCGATCCCTACGAAGTCCTTGTCCTGACCGACCATCACCGTCAGGCTGTCGTTCGGGTGCAGCTTATATTCGAGCTGTATCTCGTCTCCGTATTTTATGCTTTCGTCGATGATATCCTCGGTGACAAACTTTTTGAAATCCAGGCTTATGTCGTCGTTTATCGCCTTCTTCATCGTGGTCTCCCGTATATTAAGCACTTTGCTGGTATCCCACCCATCCCAGTTTATCGCCTTATCGTCGCCCACCAACCGTATACTTTCGAACATGCTCGCCTTGCCGATCTTGCGCAGGTCTATTTCCCCTGCGAGAACAAAATATCCGCTATCCCTTATTATACGCGAATCCTCTATGGTTATCATGGGACCCTCGCCCTTGAGATGCGCATTCAGGCTTTCGAAGGTGAGGGTAGCGATCGTTCCTTTCCGCGCCTCCATATGGATATCCGAATGCACCTTGGCCATGGGCCCCTTAAAAGTGCACCTGGTATTCAATGTCCCGGATACCGCAGAAGCATCTTTAGCCCCCAACGCAAGCGCCAGCCAGCTCAAGCTTAAATTATTAACTGAGAGGAAACCGTTTACGCCGAACGGTTCCCTTAACTGTAACATGCCCGCGCCTTTAATTATATCGGAAAGGCTCAAATCGGAGATATAAAGATTGGAATCCTCTATCCTGTACGAGACTTTAAGATTAAGGAAGGGCTTATCATTAAGGAGACTATTCCGCGTTTCGATCACACCCTCCACAAGCGGCTTCTTCACTTCCACGCCGCTTGTGCCGATTTCGCCCTTAAACACTCCTTCGCATACAAAATCGTTACCGCCAAGATCGAGATGGTAGACTTTGAAACACGCCGTCAGAGAACCGTCCCTGGAAACAGCTCCCTCTATCCTGATAAGGCCGCGGTCCGGCTTGATCTCGATATTATATATGCCGTCTTTTGCCCTGCCGCTAAAATCGTATCTACGGCCGCTCGGCAGATTTAGATATCCCTTAACAACCTGTTCCCCCGAAGCGTTCGTAATTTTTACAAACCCCGACACCTTTTTGTCTGCGGTAGTAAAATTCAGGTCCAGGTTGGAGAGACCTGCAATAAGCCACGAGACAGTCTTCTTATCCTTATCTCTGGCAAGCAAAATGCCCCGTACGATATCCCATACCCTGTAGCTTGTCTTTATGCTGTTTATCTCCAAAGACGGCAGGATAGCAACGCCCTTTTTATTTTTAATCTTTATATCGTTGAGAACGATAGGATGGAGCAAGCCGCCGTCTACGTTACCCATGGAAATCTTTACCCCGCCGCCCATAGCCTCTTCTATCCTGGCTTCGGCAAAACCTTTCACCTCCGGCACGAACGCCTCTATCCTGCTCTCTACGAACAGCGTCGCACAGACGATAAGGAGGGCCGTTAAAATAACCAGGAAATGTCTTCTTGACCTTGTATTCCTCATTACCTCACACTATCTTGAATTCCAGATGATCGACTTTCGCCGTCACCTTTACAGTGCCGCCTTTCTTGAAGGTCCCTCTTATTATATCTTCGGCAAGAGGATCCTCCAGGAAACGTTGTATCGTGCGCTTCAGCGGCCGCGCACCGAAACTCTTATCGAACCCTTTTTCAATAAGAAAATCTTTCGCTTCGTTTGTCATATCTATTTTTATCTTCTGTTCCTTGAGTCTCGATTCGACGTCCCGGACCTCCAGATCGACTATGCTCTCCAGGTCCTCTTTGGTAAGCGACCTGAATACGATTATATCATCGACCCTGTTGATAAATTCCGGCTTAAAGGTCCTTTTTACCTCATCGAGCAGCCTTTCTCTCATCGCCTGGTAGGTGACCTCTTCGGTCTGGGACTTGAACCCTATCGAGCCCTGTTTTTTAAGCATCTCCGCGCCTATGTTCGAGGTCATTATGATGATCGTGTTCTTGAAATCCACCTTCCTGCCGAAAGAATCGGTAAGGCGCCCCTCTTCGAGCATCTGAAGCAGTATATTGAAGACATCGGGATGCGCCTTCTCTATCTCGTCCAAAAGAACGACCGAATATGGGCGGCGCCTGACTTTTTCGGTAAGCTGTCCGCCCTCTTCATAGCCGACATACCCGGGAGGCGCACCGACAAGGCGCGAAACATTGAATTTTTCCATATATTCGGACATGTCTATCTGTATTATCGCATCCTCATCGCCGAACATGAATTCGGCGAGCGCGCGTCCGACCAGTGTCTTACCCACACCGGTAGGGCCGAGAAAGACAAAGGAGCCTATAGGCCTCCTGGGGTCCTTGATCCCGGCGCGCGACCTGCGGACGGCGTGCGCGATAGCGCTTATCGCCTCATTCTGTCCGATAACACGCTTATGAAGCGCATCTTCCATCTTGAGAAATTTATCCTGTTCCTTCTCCTCAAGTTTTAATATTGGTATTCCCGTCCATTTGGAAACAATGACAGCTATATCGTCATCCGTCACCTTCGGCTCGACTTTGCCCTTAGCGTCTTTCCATTCCTTCTTTATCCTGTTAAACTCTTCCTTAAGTTTTCGTTCTTCATCCCTGAACTTGGCCGCTTTCTCGAAGTCCTGGTTCTTTACAGCCGCTTCTTTTTCCTGCTTCACGACGGCCATTTTGTCCTCGATATGCTTGACATCCGGCGGCGCCGTCATAACGGAAAGGCGCGCGCGGGAACCGGCCTCGTCGATAAGGTCTATCGCCTTGTCCGGCAGGTATCTGCCGCTTATGTACCTGTCGGATAACTTCGCGGCCGCATCGAGGGCCTCGTCCGTAAATTTTACCCGGTGGTGAGCTTCATATCTGTCGCGAAGGCCCTTCAGTATTTCGACCGTCTCGTCGACGCTGGGAGGATCGACCATAATCGTTTGGAAACGCCTCTCCAGGGCCGCGTCTTTCTCGATATGCTTCCTGTATTCATCGAGAGTCGTCGCGCCTATGCATTGTATCTCACCGCGGGAGAGGGCGGGTTTTAGTATATTCGACGCATCGATAGCGCCTTCCGCGCCGCCTGCGCCGACGAGCGTGTGGAGCTCGTCGATGAAGACGATGACATCCTCGGACCTCTTTATCTCGTCCATAACGGCTTTGATGCGTTCCTCGAACTGCCCCCTGTATTTCGTCCCCGCGACCATCAGCGCAAGGTCAAGGATTATCAGCCGTTTGTCTTTTAGTATCTCCGGGACGTCGCCGGCAATTATCTTCTGGGCGAGCCCTTCAACTATCGCCGTCTTGCCGACACCGGCTTCACCCAAAAGAACCGGGTTATTTTTCGTCCGCCGCGACAATATTTGTATGACCCGCTCGATCTCGTTCTTTCTACCGATAACCGGGTCGAGCTTTCCGTCTTTAGCCAGTTTCGTGAGGTCCCTGCCGAACGCGTCAAGAGCGGGCGTCTTGGCATGCGAAACCTTCTGCCCCATCTCGTATCCCGGAATCTCGGAGCCGAGAAGGTTCATCACCTCTTCCCTAACTTTTTCAAGCTCCAGGCCGAGGTTTACCAGTACTTGCGATGCAACGCCTTCGCCTTCGCGGATAAGACCCAGGAGCAGATGCTCCGTCCCGATATAATTATGCCCGAGAGCACGCGCCTCTTCCATGGCAAGTTCAATAACCTTCTTTGCCTTAGGCGTAAAAGGCAGGTCGCCTGAGACCACCGTAGTGGGGCCGGGCTGGACAAGCTTCTCCACCTCGAGCCGTATCTTGTCGGGGCTGAGACCGAAACTTGCCAGTACAGCCGCCGCGACACCTTCGCCTTCGCGGACCAGGCCCAGCAGGATATGCTCCGTCCCGATATAGTCGTGATTAAACCTCTTGGCCTCTTCCTTGGCCAGTAGTATTACCTTTCTTGCTCTCTCGGTAAATCTGTTGAACATCGGCATCTATAACCCTCCAACTATTCATTTCGTTGTTCGTTGGACGTTGCACGTTGAAAGTTGGGCGTTCCTTAAACGCACAACACTCAACAATAAACGCACAACAAAACTCAGCCTGACTTTACTTGAGTCTCTTCTTGACTATTTCCGCTCTCTTTACGTCCCTCTCGTTCGCGTTAAGCGCCTTGCCTTCGAGTTTCTGCAGATGGGCGGGCTGCGTTAACAAGAAAAGCTCGTTAACGGTCCTCCTGTCCATATTCTTGATTATCCCGAGGTCGACCCCCAACCGGATTGCGGAGAGAAGGGCCACCGTCTCTGTGCTATTTATTATGTGCGCGCTCCTCAATGTCCCATACGCGCGGGATATCCTGTCAAACAGGCCCTCCTTATTCTTAGTCATGAGCATCTTTCTCGTAACATCTTCGCGGGAGATAAGCTGATTGGTAATCCTTTCGATATTGTCGATTATATCCTCTTCCGCTACCCCCATAGATATCTGGTTCGATATCTGGAAGACATTGCCCATAGCCTCGGTACCTTCACCGTATAGACCCCTGACATTCATTCCAAGTTTCGCGATCGCCTGTAAAATCTTCCCTATCTGACCGGTAAATACCAGCGCCGGCAGGTGGAGCATGGTCGAACCCCTCAACCCTGTTCCCGCGTTCGTGGGACACGCGGTAAGATAGCCCCATTTTGCCGAAAAGGCAAAGGGCAGGTTCTTACTCAAATCCGTGTCGATCTCATCTATTATCCTCCAGCATTCTCTCAGGTTGAGACCCGATTGCATCACCTGCACCCTGAGATGATCCTCTTCGTTTACCATAATACTGACTATTTCATGCGGATCGACAATAAGCGCCTTATACTCCGCATTCTTGGCATGTTCGGGGCTCATGAGATGACGCTCAACAAGAAAACCCCTGTCGACTTCGTTCAAGTCCTTAAGTTTTATGAAGATGGCGTCCTTCAGGAAATTACACTGTTTTACCGCAGACTCTACCATCGCCAGCACCTCTTCGAGCTGGCTCGTCTTGGCCCAGTTCGAAAACGGCATCTTGTCGATATTTCTCGCCAGCCGCGTCCGCGACGACATGACTATGTTGGCACTCGGCCCCGTCCCTTTGAGCCATTCCGTATCCTGCTCCAGGAAATCGTTTATCTTCACCCTTACCCGTCCTTCTTTTCCAGATCTTTTATCTGGTCTCTCAGCCTTGCCGCTTCTTCGAATTCCTCGAACTGTATAGCCTTCTCCATCTTAAGACGCAGATCCTGGAGGTTCCTCGTATCCTTTACTGTCTTGCCGACTGTCAACGGAACTTTGCCGACATGCCTGTCCGCTCTATGTATACGTTTTAAAAGCGGCGTAAGCTGTTTTTTGAATGATTCGTAACATTCCCCGCATCCGAAGCGGCCGACCTTTTTAAAATCGCCGTATGTAAATCCGCATACGGAGCACTTTATCCTGTCACCTGCTGCCGGCTCGAGTCCGGCGCCAAGGTCCGCAAGACCGGCCAAAAGGTCGCTCAATCCAAAGTGCTCCTCCATCTCCGCGCCTTTATCCCTGGCGCATTCTTCACAGAGATGCAGCTTCGTGACTTTATCGTTCACTATCTCGGTGAGATGGACCGTAGCCTCTTTCTTACCGCAAATATCACACGTCATATCTTACACCATCCGTCCGCGTAAGCTTTCTGAACTCTTTGGTTATCCGTATAGTCATATCACCGGGCTTCGCGTTGCCGATCTTTCTCTTGTCTATCACTACAACCGGTATGACTTCAGCCGCAGTCCCGGTAAGAAAAACCTCGTCAGCGGCGTAAACATCTTCCATCTTGAGCAATTTTTCGCAGAAAGGAATACCGGTCCGTTCTGCCAACTGTATAACTGCGTCCCGCGTTATACCTTCCAGCGCGCCGATATTAACTGGCGGGGTAATGAGCTTACCGCCTTTGACTATGAAGATATTGTCACCTGTGCATTCCGCGACGTATCCTTCATAGGTAAGCATAATAGCTTCACCCGTCCCCGCCTTTATGGCATCTATCTTCGCGAGGATATTATTAAGATAGTTGAGTGATTTTATCCTTGGATCGAGCGCTTGCGGATGATTGCGCCTCGTAGAGGCGGTAATTATCTCCAGTCCCTTTTTATATAATTCCTTGGGGTAGAGCGCAATCTTGTCCGTTATGATAAAGATGGTCGGTTTCGAGCATTTCCTGGGATCAAGTCCAAGGTCGCCCGGGCCTCTTGTTATTACGAGCCTTATGTAGGTATTCGCAAGCTTATTCGCCTTAAGGGTCATAATAACCGCATCGATCATCTCAAGTTTAGTCATCGGGATCTTCAGCTCTATGGCATCGGCGGATTTGTAGAGCCGGTCTATGTGCTCCTTCATCCGGAAGACCAGCCCATCGTAGGTGCGTATCCCCTCGAAGACACCGTCCCCATATAACAAACCATGATCGAAGACCGATATCGAAGCTTTCTCCTTGTCAATCAAGCGTCCATTAAGATATATCTTCATAATTCTAATAAGTATATATAATAAATAATATTATGTCAAACTAAATAGGGGGGCAATTTTTTCATATCAGTCAAACGTGCTGTGGTGAGCGGTTCGCTTAGGACGCGCAATTTTTAAAAGTATAATCTATCCCGGAAAGATGAGCACTGTTTCCACCCCGGGGTGGAATAAAAAGAGGGACGCTCAGGTCTGAGATCCCTCCCTGTTCTTAAGCGTCCCTTGTTTGACCAACCAATACTTTACGTGTGACTCATCTTGGACTTGAGATATCTTGCCTCAAAGAGCATCATGCTCCTGTTTATCTCGTTGTACATCCTCTTCGCCTTCCTGTAACTCAAATATCTCGACACCTTCTTTCCGAAGGTACCATGCAGCCTACGCGTCGCTATATACGGCATACCTATCCCCCTTTTTTTAATTTGCCAAACTTGCCTTCTCGAACCGCACTTTGAACGAGTGCATAAAACCTATAGTATATACACTACGATTTATTACGGCATAAAACGTGCCGACTATCTTGCAGATTATCTTGTCCTCCAGGTGAGAGTCGTTATGTTCCTTCATTATATGGAACTGCCGTCTATTCAGATTCGACGCATCGCCCTGATCGGCTATCCACTTCTGCAGTTCCGCATCCGACTGCAAATGCTTTATCTCCTTGATATAATAAAAACATCTCCTCTCAGTCTTCGCAATCATCCCGTCCTTTTCGAAGACTTCTTTTAGGAAGATGTCTTTCTTCCTTGAACTTAATGATGTAAGGTTCTTGAATACGACTTCCCGCATAAGCTCACCTATTCAAAAAACTTTTTAAAACTTTTTAGTTATCGTTCAAAAAAAAATACTTCTCCACCTTAAAAGTATACTATAAGCATGGAGAAGCGTCAATAGCAGAAACCTTACTTTTTGAAATACTAACTTTTACTTTTAAACAGCACCGTCTTATTCTCCTGCCCTTTCAGGAGACGCTTAATATTCTCTTTATGTTTAAAGATACTGATGGAACATATTACTACGCTGATCAGCACAAGGTATAATGGCTGGATAAGAGCTATCGCTAAAACAGGAAAAGCCATAAGCGCTACTATGGAAGCTAAAGATACGTAATTTGTCGTGAAGAAGATAATGAGCCATATAACTATGCATGGTAACAGGACCAGCGGCGCAAGACCTATCGCCACTCCGAGCGTCGTCGCAACACCCTTCCCGCCCTTGAACTTCAGCCAGACGGGCCAGATATGGCCGCATACCGCTACGAGGCCCAGGAATGACCTGTAAAAATCATAATCAAGGCTCTCGATATACGGATAGGTCAGGTCCGCCAACACGGTAACGGCAAGTATGCCTTTTGCAATGTCGACGATGAGCGTAATAAGCGCCGGTAACTTACCTACGGCCCTCAGCACATTGGTCGCGCCGGCATTTCCGGAACCGACATCCCTGATATCGATGCCTTTTAACATTCTTGCCATTATGAAACTCGTCGGAAACGAACCTATTATGTACGCAAGGAAGGTCGATATGACAAATGCTGGAACAAAGATCATGGTCTATGCCTCCTTCTTCGGCAAATGATTATTTTCACCAAACAACCTGCTCCCCTTAAATATATAATCGACGCCGGAAAGTACCGTAAACAAGACCGCGATGTTCCATATCGCGAACGAATATTCGAACCGCAGCAGGATGGCCACTATGGTTATCATCTGGAAGAAAGTGGTCAATTTACCTAGGACGCTTGGCGCAATCTTCAGATCGCCGGTTACGACATATATTATTATCGAACCAAGGACTATTATAGCGTCTCTCGATATCACGATTATAGGGACATACGGGGGAAGCCTCAAATCAGGAGGAATATTGCCGGCAAGCGACAGGCAGATATAAGCGCTTATAAGAAGCAGCTTATCCGCCACGGGATCAAGTATCGTGCCAAGCCTGGTCTTCTGTTTAAGCGTCCGGGCGATAAAACCATCCGCTCCGTCGGAGATAACGGCGAGAATGAAGATGGCCAGGGCGATCTCAAGTTTAGAATATACAACCGCGGCAATAAAGAAAGGTATGGATACTATCCTGGTAATCGTAATCTTATTGGCAAGATTTAAACCTTCCTTCTTAACCATATTAATCACCTACCCCCCCATAACTCACTGCACAACTTTCATCCTGTAGATCGGCCAATATATAAAGATAACCTTACCGAGCAAATTTTTCTTCGGCACAAATCCCCAAAACCTGGAATCGCGGGAGCTGGCGCTGTTGTCACCGAGTACAAAATAAGAATCTTTAGGCACCTCTATGACCTGGCCCTCTTTGGCGTAATCGCCGGAGTTATAGTAATATACCGAACGTATGGAAGACGGCTCCTCCACAACGTTGCCGTTGACGAGTATTCTCCCGTCTTGTATCTGGACCTTTTCGCCGCCAACAGCGATGAGTCTCTTCACAAAATCTTTCTTGGGCGCCTCCGGCGAGATGAAGACAATTATATCGCCGCGTTTCGGCTGTCTTACAGCCGGCAGGTTCGTATCGAAGAGCGGAATCTTCGCGCCGTAAAGGAACTTGTTTACGAATATCCGGTCGCCTATCTGGAAGGTCGGTATCATCGATCCCGAAGGTATCTTGAACGCCTGTACCACAAAGGTCCTTATAATAAGGGCCAGTATGACGGCAATAACTATAGACTCAACCCATTCTTTTATCACCAGCTTTGTCGCTTCCTTCATTATGACTCCTTATTATTTGAGCGATTAGTCAATATAATCGTCAATCGCTAACTCAGTTTGACTACGCCTTCAGCGCGGCGAAAAAAGCTTCCTGCGGTATCTCGACCTTGCCAAATTGCTTCATGCGTTTTTTGCCCGCTTTCTGCTTCTCCCAAAGTTTGCGCTTGCGCGTTATGTCGCCGCCGTAGCACTTCGCGGTAACGTTCTTCCCGACGGATTTTATAGTCTCGCGGGCAATGACCTGTCCGCCTATCGCGGCCTGCAATATTATCTGGAACAGGTGCCGCGGAATGGTCTCTTTTAATTTTTCTATAATGGCCTTGCCCTTGGCGTATGCCCTTTCTTTAAAAACAAGCGAAGAGAAGGCGTCGTATATCTCGCCGTTAATAAGGATATCGAGCTTTACTATAGTCGTCGGACGGTAGTCGAGCAGTTCGTAATCGAGCGAACCGTAGCCTTTTGTTACCGACTTTATCTTATCATAAAAATCGACTATTATCTCGGAGAGCGGGATGTCGTAGACTATCTGCGCCCGGTCCTCATCGAGATATTCGGTCGACACATAGGAACCGCGACGCGATTCGGATAGTTCGAGTATATTGCCTATAGATACTTTCGGCGTAATTATATAAGCCCGCACGTACGGCTCTTCCACGTCTTCGATCTCGGCAGGGCTCGGCAGTTTCATAGGGTTGTCTATCTCGACGATATCTCCCGTTTTCTTCATAATCCTGTATATAACGCTGGGCGTCGTTACGACAAGGTTCAGGTCGAACTCACGTTCGAGCCGTTCCTCGACTATCTCCATATGTAAAAGGCCCAGGAACCCGCACCTGAATCCCATGCCGAGCGAGGCAGACTTCTCCGGTTCGAATATAAACGACGCGTCGGACAATTTCAGTTTGTCGACCGCCTCTTTAAGCGCCGGGAAATCGGCGCTGCTGGCCGGATATATGCCGCTGAAGACCATCGGCTGGACCTTCTTGTAGCCCGGCAGGGCTGTCGCGGCCGGATTTTCCGCATCAGTAACGGTATCTCCGACGGAGACACCCTTTGCGTCCCGGATGTTACACGTTATATAACCTACCTCGCCGCAGGTCAACTCATTTATGGGCTGCGGACGCGGGTTGAATATGCCTACTTCAAGGATTTCGTGGACGTTTTTGGTCGACATCATCATTATCCGCATCCCTTTTCGTATGGCACCGCTCATGAGCCTCACCATCACGATCACGCCTTTATATGTATCGAACCGCGAATCGAAGATCAGCGCCTGTAAGGGATTCGTGATCTCTCCGGCGGGGGCAGGTATGCGTTTAACGACACTCTCCAGTATCTCCTGGGTGCCTATACCCTGCTTGGCGCTCGCCAGTAAAATATTATCCCGCTCCAGGTCCAGGATATCCGAGATCTCGTGCTTGACCTTATCTATCTGGGCATTCGGGAGGTCTATTTTATTTATGACGGGGATGATCACCAGGTTGTGCTCCATCGCAAGATACAGGTTCGCAACCGTCTGCGCCTCAACGCCCTGCGCGGCATCGACGACGAGCAGCGCGCCCTCGCAGGCGCCTATAGATTTCGAAACCTCATAGGTAAAGTCGACGTGTCCCGGCGTATCGATAAGATTAAGTTCGTAATCGATACCGTCCTGCGCTTTATAATTTATCCTGACCGCGCTCGCTTTTATAGTAATGCCCCGTTCCCGCTCCAGGTCCATATCATCCAACAGCTGGTCGTGGAATTCCCGATCGCTTATGGCGCCGGTAAATTGTAGTATCCTGTCGGCAAGAGTGGACTTGCCGTGATCTATATGAGCGATTATCGAGAAGTTACGAATTAATAATTTATCCATACTTTTTAAATTCGAAATTCTAAATCCGAAATCCGAAACAAATTCGAATTTCGAAATTTGAATTTGGGATTTGTTTCGAATTTTGATATTCGGATTACGAATTTAAACACTATACGCAAGCTCCTTCCCATATTCCAGGATCTGAAGAGCCCTCTTCTCGCTTGAACCCTCCGCGTATACGCGCAGGATCGGTTCCGTCCCGGAGAGCCTTAACATCAACCATGAATAATCTTCGCAGATAAATTTGTATCCGTCTTTAGTGTTCACGGCCACAACCTTCTTATCAAGGACATGTTTTGGAGGATTATTTTTCAGCATATCCATGAGTTTTGATTTCTTCTCGTCGGGATACTTGAGGTCGAGCCTCTTGTATTCGTACGTACCGTATTCCTTGTCTATCGCTTTCAGTATGTCGAGGATCCGCTTCTTCCGCATAACCATCATCTCTGCGATAAGAAGGCCCGACAGTATACCGTCCCTCTCCGGTATGGAATTCTTGAACGCAACTCCTCCGGTCTCCTCTCCGCCTATCAGGATCTCCTCTTTAAGCATAAGCTCGCAGATATACTTGAAACCCACCGGCGTCTCGTACATCTTCAGCCCGTACTTCTTGCATATCTTATCAATAAGGAATGTCCCGCAGAGCGTCTGGACAACGCCGCCTTTCATCTTTCTGTCTTCCAGAAGGTGCAGTAAAAGAAGCGTCATCACCTTGTGGCCGGTAAGGAGTTTGCCGTTCGGCAGGGCGATGCCAAGCCTGTCTGCATCGCCATCCGTTGCTATCCCTATGTCGTACTTTCCGGAACGCGTCCGCTCAGCCAGTTCTTTTAAGTTCGGCAATATCGGTTCGGGATTTATGCCGCCGAACCCGGGGTTATATTCGTCATGGATAAAATCGACCTTGCACCCTCCGCCCTTTAAAAGCTCGCCGATATACCCGTTCCCCGTACCGTACATGGAATCGACCAGTATCTTAAGGCGCGCTTTCTTCAGGAGGTTTACTTTAACGTAACTTTTGATGAACGCCAGGTGTTCGGGAACGATATCCTCGATTACAACCGTACCCGCCGGCTTCAATTCATCGAGCGGGGAATATTTTATCCCGCTCTTGCCGAGGAACCCTTCGAAAGATTTTGTAATCTCCGGCCCTGCGGATCCGCCGTAATAAGCCTTATACTTTATACCGTTATATCTGGCCGGGTTGTGGCTGGCGGTTATCATGATCCCGCCCATAAGCCCCCTCTTCTTGATAGCAAAACTTACCGACGGTGTCGGGGTCGCTTTTTCTGCAAGCGTCACCTTGATGCCGTTTGCGCCCAGCACGCATGCCATCAGTTCCGCATATTTAGGCGACAGGAACCTGGTGTCATAACCTATGACGATCCTCTTATCGCGGGCCCTGGATGCCGGACCATTATCGGCCTTTATATGGTCGGCCATCGCCTGCGCCACCTGTTTCACATTATCGAAAGTAAAGTCTTCGCTTATAACCGCCCGCCATCCATCGGTTCCGAATTTAATGCTCATGTATTCCTCCTGGTATAGTTCACTTAAACCGGCTTTAGTGAAGCTCCACCGCCTTATTAGCGGTGGCTTCTTTCTTTTATGGGTAAATAGTAGATAGGGGGAAAAGCCTGTCAGACTTACTATTCACTCTCCACTATCCACTATTCACTATCCACTTCTTCAGCCTCTCAGTTTTCGAATCGCTTCAGCGTAATCTTTCGTCCCAAATACAGCCGTTCCGGCCACGATCACGTTTGCGCCCTTAGACCTAACCTCGGCGGCGGTAAGTTCGTTTATCCCCCCGTCGACCTGGATATCCTTTTTGAATTTTTTACGCAAGTCCTCTATCTTCTGAAGGCAATCCGGCATAAACGCCTGCCCTGCGAAGCCCGGCTCTACCGTCATGATAAGTACCATGTCTACCATCGAAAGCATCGGCTCGATCGCGCTTAAATCCGTTCCGGGCCTTATCGATATGCCCACCTTCTTCTTATAATAGCGTATGAGCTTTATTACCTCCCTCGGGTCGTCCCCGGCTTCCACGTGAAAAGTTATAATATCCGCGCCGGCCTTGGCAAAACTCTCGATATACCTTTCGGGATTCGCGATCATGAGGTGCGCGTCGAGCGTCAGTTTAGTAACGGGCCTGATCGACTTTACGACAACCGGTCCGACGGTAAGATTCGGGACAAAATGGCCGTCCATAACATCTATGTGTATCCAGTCGGCCCGCGCGCGCTCTACCGCTTTTATCTCATCGCCAAGCCTGGAAAAGTCGGCTGACAGTATACTTGGAGCAATCAGGATTTTATTCATATCATTCCCTCTGCGATGCCATCGCGTAGACCCGGCTTATATCCTCGATCGTCACGACGCCGAGGACCTCTTCGCCCTTCATGACGGGGAGGGCCTGCATCCCATTCTCGTGCATAACGCTCTGGACCTTAACCAGCGAATCCGTCTCCCGCGCCTTTGGAAAAGTTTTCCGCATTACTTCGCCGACCGGTTTATCCATCCCAAACCGGTGTATACCCTGCATTATGTCCTGGCGCGTCGCAAAACCGACGGGCATCCGCCCGTCTACAACCGGGAAATCCTCCTGGTGCGAATGAAATATAAGTTCCAGAACCTTAGCCAGGGTCGTGGAACTAGTCACTGTAATAAAATCGGGAGGCAGTATATCGCGAACTCTGAATTTTTTCAAGGTTTCTTTTACGTCGACCTGCGCCCCCTCGCCCGATGCGGCGGTATAGATGAAGAGGGCTATGATAATAAGTATGATGTTAAACCTGACGATACCGAAGTACGCGAATATGACCGCAAAGGCATGCCCGAAATTCACCGCTATCCTGGTCGCCTTCTGGTAGCCGAGCCTGGCCGCAAGCAGCGCCCTCAATACCCTGCCGCCATCCATCGGAAACGCCGGCAGGAGATTAAAACCGGCGAGTATGAGATTTATCCAGTATAGATACGCTATTGTAAGCGGCCATGTAGCCGTCGACAGCGGATGGAAGAGCGCGTCCGGACCCAGCAGGTACTTCATCGGGAAGAAGAACGCCAATATTATCACGATGTTCGAAAACGGGCCCGCTATCGATATCAAAAACTCCTGGACCGGTTTCTCCGGCATACGCGTCATAGCGGATATGCCGCCTATCGGCAGGAGCGTAATCTCGTGAACTGCTATGCCGAAGTACTTAGCCGTAAGGCTGTGGCACAATTCATGTATCGTCACGAAGAAGAATATGCCGATGACCAGGAAGACCCACTTGATACCGCCGGGTATCACCAATAAAAGGAGCAGGAAGAACGTAATATGTATATTTATCGATATCCCGAAGACTTTAAATAGCCTTATTGAACCTTTCATCAGATACTGAGCACCTTCCTTATATCTTTATCGCCTTTGACGGGCCCTATTACCGCGAGGTTCAGCTTGGCGTCCGTCAGCATATCTTCGGCCGCACGTATTATATCTTCAGGCCCTACGGCATCGATCCGCGCAAGGATCGACTTGATGCTGAAATCTTTTTCACCGGATATGATCTTCTCGCCCATCCACAACATGTGACTCATCGTATCCTCCAGGGCAAAGAGGAGCTGACCCTTGTAATACTCCTTCGCGCGACGCAGTTCCTCCGCGCCGACCGGCTCCCGTTTCACCCGCGCAAGTTCCCTTAAAATTATTTCGAGCGCCCTGACAAGCTTCTTATTGTCGACGCCTGCGCTCACGACGAACGCGCCGCAATCGTCGTAGCGCCTGATGCTCGACGATATCTCATAACAGAGCGCCATCTCGTCGCGCACTATATGAAAGAGCCTCGATGACATATTGGCACCCATGATTATGTTAAGCAGGCTCAGGACATGCTTATCGGGATGGAATCTCTCGACGGCGTGAAATCCCATGGCCACATGCGTCTGCTCCGTATCCTTCGTGGTAAGATTAAACTCGGGAGATTTTTGCTTTAGCGTAACTTTTCCGAACTGCGGCACACCTCCCGCCGGTACGCCTTTGAAATATTTCTGCGCAACGGCGGCCAGTTCCGCCTCTTCGATCCTGCCGGCCGCGGAGACGAGCATATTGCCGGGATTGTAGTATGCGTTCTTATACGCCGTAAGGTCGTTCCGGGTGATCGCCCTTACCGAATCGACGGTGCCGGCGAGCGGCATGCCGAGCGGCTGGTCCGGCCACATCATCTCCGCCAGTATCTCATGGACATAATGCGCCGGCATATCCTTATACATATTAATCTCTTCTACGATGACATCCTTCTCTTTAGCTATTTCCTCTTCGTCAAGTTTCGGATGGAGGACCATATCGCTCAATATATCGAGCCCAAGGCCCATATCATCGGAAAGGACCTTGACGAGATAACAGGTGTGCTCTTCGGACGTAAAGCCGTTGAAACTGCCGCCGCGGCCCTCTATCTCCTGTTTTATCGTCATCATATCGCGCCGTTCGGTTCCCTTGAAAAGAAGATGTTCCAACAGATGGCTTATGCCGTTATTACGCGCATTCTCGAACCTGCCGCCGGCCCGTATCCATATACCTATAGCAACCGACTCCATATGCTCCATCGGTTCAGCGGCCATCCTTAATCCGTTATCCAACGCTTCCAATTTATACATCATTACCCTTTCTTGCGCGAATCGAGATAGCTCTGCAATATAATCTGCGCGGCAACTTTATCGATTGCTCTTTTTCTCTTGGCGCGGCTCATGTCCGCTTCAAGAAGCGCCCGCTCGGCCTGGACCGTGGTAAGGCGCTCGTCCCATTTCTTCACCGGCAGATCGACCGCTTTCGCCAGCTTGTCGCTAAATTCGATGACTTCATTAGTCTTGGCGCTATAACTTCCGTTCATACTTATAGGAAGGCCGACAACTATCTCGGCCACACCATTTGCGGCGGCCAGATCCTTTATCCTCCCGATATCCGCCTCGAGGGAGCTCCTCTGGATTGTGTCGGCGCCCTGCGCAGTAAGCAAAAGCTCGTCGCTCATCGCCACCCCTATGCGTTTAGTCCCCACGTCGAGCGACATTATCCTCATTCGGATATCCTTACGCTGTGTATCGCCGCCGCCAACCTGCCGGCGGCGGACGATACTTTTGAAATCACGTTTCTCTTCTCCGCGATGATCTTAACCAGCGCGCTGCCGACTATGACGGCGTCGGCGACTCCTGCAATCGCGCGCGCCTGCTTTGCATCCGAGATGCCGAACCCCACAGCCACGGGCTTGTCTGTCAGGGACTTGACACGGCGTACGCTCTTCAGGACCTCGGGCGGAAGACTAGATCTTGCGCCGGTAACGCCTGTCAGCGAAACGTAATAGATAAAACCTTCCGACTTCCCGGCGATCGCCCTGATCCTCTGCGCGGGCGATGTAGGAGCAACAAGGAATATGGTTGCCACGCCCGACTTTTTGCCGAGCGCTATCACTTCTCCGGCTTCTTCGAGCGGCAAGTCCGGGATTATTACGCCGTCGACGCCTGTCTCGCGGCACCGCCGGAAGAATCCGGCAAGGCCAAAACGGAATACGGGATTATAGTAGGTCATGAATATGATCGGGATCTCCGTCCGCCGCCGCAAGCGTTCCACCGCCGCGAATATCTTTTTTAGAGTGGCTCCGCGGCCAAGCGCTCTTTGCGCGGCCGCCTGGATCGTGGGCCCGTCGGCAACCGGATCGGAGAAAGGTATCCCTAATTCTATAATGTCGACGCCCGCCTTTTCCAGGGCCGGGACGATCCTGCCCGTCGCGCCAAGGTCCGGATCGCCCGCTGTTATATAGGCGATGAAGGCTTTCCTGCCCTTACTTCTCAATAGCTTAAATTTTTTATTAATTCTATTCATCTCATTCTCTTTTCGGCTCTTTCGCCTCGTTTAAGATTACCGGATAATTTATCACAAGCTCGCCATCGAGCAGAACCTCGACCCAGTACTTGCCGGCATTCGGGAAAGCGATATTGTTAAATCGCGATATGAGCGTGTGATGCCTGTCTATATCGGCAAGTTCGAAGTCCTGCTCGTCGGTCTGGAATACGATCGAGTTATCCCTGGAACTGACGATACGTATCCTCTGCGTAAACTCTCCCGACCCCTTACACCACCTGTTTGCCACGAATACCACGGGATGCGTCGCGGGGAATTTCTTCGCGCTTATCGCTTCGAACAGCCCTATGAGTATAAACTTACCATTATCCTCGCGCCTTACATCGTCGCAAAGTACTGAGAATTGCAGATTCGGTTTGATTTTCATAACGTTCCTCTCGCAAAAATTTTGTATCGGTCACAGCATAGACAGCTATCCCGGCATGGGGCTTCGCCGGATTTTGCCGTCAAGGTTTTCTGGATTTTCCACCCCGGGGTGGAAATAATTTCGCGGCAAGAAGCCCGGCCTTTAACGTTTTTCGCCCATCGATGGAGGCGTTTCCCGATGGGTCCCCGCGAAGCACAACCCCGAGAGGAAACGCCTTTCGGGATCGAAGTTTTTTTAAAGAACGCCCCTAACGATATCGATATCCTTATCGCCCCTGCCCGAAAGACAGACGATGATAACTTTGCTCTTCGGCAATCGCCGCGCGAGTTTAGCCGCGTAATAGAGCGCATGCGACGATTCGAGCGCCGGGATAATGCCCTCGGTTTCAGTCAGCATCTTGAATCCCGCGAGCGCCTCGCGATCGGTGACCGCAACGTACTTTACCCGCCCGGCCTCCTTCAGATACGCGTGCTCCGGCCCTACGCCGGGATAGTCAAGCCCCGCCGATATCGAGTGCGCTATTTTTATCTGCCCGTCGCCGTCCTGCAGGATGTAGCTCTTCGAGCCGTGCAGCACCCCGACAGAGCCCCTGCATAACGTCGCCGCGTGCTTACCGGTATTGAGGCCCAGGCCTGCCGCCTCAACGCCTACCATCTTGACCCTGGTATTAATAAAGGAATGGAATATGCCCATAGCGTTAGAACCGCCGCCGACGCACGCTACGACATAATCGGCAAGCCTCTTCTCCCGCGCCAATATCTGGCGCCTGGCCTCTTTGCCGATCACCGACTGGAAATCCCTGACCATCATCGGATACGGATGCGGCCCGGCGACCGAGCCGATGACGTAGAAAGTCGTCCGGACATTGGTGACCCAGTCGCGGATTGCCTCGTTCATCGCGTCTTTTAACGTTTTCGAACCGCTATGGACCGGCGTAACTTTAGCGCCGAGCAGCTTCATCTTGAATACGTTTATCGACTGGCGCTTTATATCTTCATCCCCCATGAATATCTCGCACTTTAAGCCGAAGAGCGCGGCAACCGTTGCCGTCGCAACGCCGTGCTGGCCCGCTCCCGTCTCGGCTATCAGGCGCTTGCGCCCCATCCTCACGGCCAGCAGTGCCTGGCCGAGCGTATTATTTATCTTGTGCGCGCCGGTATGCAGAAGATCCTCGCGTTTCAGATATATCCGTGCCCCGCCCAGCTCTTTCGAAAGCCTTCGCGCAAAGTATAGCGGCGTAGGCCTGCCGGCGTATTCTTTAAGATAACTGTCGAGCTCTCGTTTAAAACTAAGATCCGCGCGCGAGCGGCGATACTGCTTTTCAAGCTCGTAAACCGCCGGCATAAGCGTCTCCGGCATGAATCGCCCGCCAAAACCGTCAAAATATCCCCTTCTATCCGGTCCCATCATCCGACCTTTCTCACTTTTTCTACAAATCTTTTCAACAACTCCGCATCCTTTTTCCCCGGAGCGCCCTCGACGCCGCTCGACACATCAACCGCAAACGGCAGGACCTCTTTAATCGCGCGCTCGACGTTGCCGCAGTTAAGCCCTCCCGAGAGTATCGCCGGTTTCAATATCTCGAAATCTTTCAGCATACTCCAGTCGAAACTCGTTCCCGTGCCCCCGACGCAATCACTCCTGAAGGCATCGAAGAGGTAATAATCGGTATCGTAACCGTTAACTTTTTTAAGGTCGATCCTCGTCTTCAGCCTGAAGGCCTTTATAACTTTGTATTTATCCTTAAACGCATTACAATATTCGGGCGTCTCGTTACCATGAAACTGTAAGGTGTCCAGGAAGGCATCTTCCGCCATCTTTACGACATCCGCCGGCCGCTCGTCGACAAATACTCCGACCCGCGCGATGCCGGAGGGGAGCTCGTTTATAATGTCCGCCGCCTCTAGGGGCTCGATATAACGTTTCGACTTCTCATAGAAGACAAAACCCAGCATATCGACGCCGAGCCCCGCCGCTGCAAGAGCATCGGCCTTATTCGTTATCCCGCAAATCTTGATCTTAGTCATCTTCCCTGTCCGCGATTCACTATTTAATATCTCATTATCTCGCGCATTTTGCCCGCAATATCGCCGGCTTCCATAAACGCCTCGCCTATCAGGACTGCGTTTGCCCCGAGCGACTTTAAGAACATCACATCCTCGTAAGTCTTTATACCGCTCTCCGCAACTTTTATCTTATTCTGAGGTACCATCCTTATTAATTTCTGCGTTACGTTAAGATCGACCCTGAAGGTGTGGAGGTCCCTGTTGTTGATCCCGATTATAGCGCCTCCTGCAGCAAGCGCCTTCTCGACATCTTCTTCGGTATGGGTCTCCATAAGAACGTCGAGGCCGAGGGAGGCGGCCAGATTATACAGGCCCGTCATCTCGCCCGACGACAGGAGTTCCGCTATCAGAAGTATCGCATCGGCCCCTGCCGCAACGGATTCATAAACCTGGTATTCATCTATGATAAAATCTTTCCGCAGGATAGGGAGCGAGACATTCTCCTTTATCTTCTTTATATATTCGAGCTTGCCCTCGAAGAAACGCTCGTCGGTCAGGACCGATATGGCGCTTGCGCCACCCGCCTGGTAGGTCACGGCTATCTTCATCGGATTGAAGTCCCCCCTGAGAATACCTTTCGAGGGCGACGCCTTCTTTATTTCGGCGATCAGGTTTATATGATGCGGCCTAGCGATATTTTTTTTAAAGGAACTCCTCACGCATATACCCCTCGTCTCTTTTATCAGCTCCTCGAGGGGTTTATTGCGCTTCGCCTCTTCGATCTCACGCCGCTTTTCTTCGATTATACGCGTTAGTATCATTTGTGGTGGTTAGTTATGCTGCCTAATGGTTAGTAATCTCTGTCAGCCTTAAGAGTTTGTCGAGCGCCTTGCCGGAGTCTATGGATTCGGATGCCATCCGCACTCCCGCCTTAAAATCCCTTGCTTTAAATCCGCTCACAAGCGCGGCGCTCGCATTCATGAGGACAACGTCCCTGGCCGGACCTCTTTCACCTCTCAGGACGGCGAGGAGGGTATCCGCGTTCTCCCTGGCGTCACCGCCGCCTATATCCTCGAGCCTTGCCCTTCTTAATCCGAATTTTTCCGGAGTAACGTAATAGGTGCGGACCCTGCCGTCCTTAAGCTCGCTGACACGCGTCTTGCCTGTGATCGTTATCTCATCCAGCGTATCCATGCCGTAAACCACAAATGCGCGTACTGCCCCCAGTTTCTTCAGCACATGAGCTATAATTTCCGTGAGCGGCGCGGCGTAAACGCCGAGGACCTGGCTCGTTGCGTTCGCGGGATTGGAAAGCGGCCCGAGGATATTGAATATCGTCCTTATGCCGATCTCTTTCCTCGGCTCGATGGCATATTTCATGGCGTTGTGAAATAGCGGCGCGTACAAAAAACCCACGCCTATCTCGAGTATGCACCTCTGGACCAGGTCCGGCGGCACATCCACCTTAACGCCGAGCGCCTCCAGGACATCTGCCGAGCCGCACGCGCTCGAGGCCGCCCTGTTGCCGTGTTTTGCGACCTTGAGGCCGCAGCCGGCGACGACAAATGCGACGGTCGTCGAAATATTGAAGGTATTCGTCCCGCTGCCGCCCGTGCCGCATGTATCGACTATAGTTTCCTGGTCGATATTGATGTCGTCCCTGTCGATGTCGACTAACCCCTTCCTTCCCGCCGCGATGTGGACAGATTTTTCACGCATAACCCTGGCGGCGCCCGTTATCTCGTCGACGGTCTCGCCCTTCATGCGCAGCGCCGTCACGAACGCGCCTATCTGCGCGGGCGTAGCCTTGCCGGACATTATCTCGTCGAAACATGCGCGCATCTCGCCTTCCGACAGGTCGATGCGCTTTACCACTTTCTCAATCGCTTCTTTTATCATCTATATCTCCAGAAAGTTCTTCAGCAATTTCTTCCCCTCGACCGTAAGGATCGACTCCGGATGGAACTGGACGCCGTAGATAGGATAGACTTTGTGCTGAAGGCCCATCACTTCCTTATCTTTCGTTTCGGCCGTAATCTTCAAAATCTTCGGAAAAGTCTTCCGCTCGATAAGGAGCGAATGGTACCTAGTCGCATCGAAAGGGTTCTTAATGCCCCTAAAGATGCCTTTGCCGTCATGGTATATTTTCGACGTCTTCCCATGCATCAGCCGCTTCGCCCCGACGATGCGGCCGCCAAAGACCTCGCCTATCGCCTGGTGACCCAGGCATACGCCGAGTGTCGGGATCTTTGGGCCGAACTCTCTTATAACCGCCTCGGATATACCCGCATTGCGCGGGGAGCCGGGACCAGGCGATATCACTATCTTCTCCAGCCCCTTCATCCGCTTTATAGCGTCTATCCCGACCTTATCATTCCTGTAGACCTTAAGGTCCGCGCCGAGTTCGCCCAGGTACTGTACGAGATTATAGGTAAATGAGTCGTAGTTATCTATTATGAGTATCATTCCATTCCCTGCTCCGCCATCTCGATGGCTTTGATAAGGGCCCTGGCCTTGTTAACGGTCTCCTCGTATTCGCGCGCGGGGACCGAGTCTGCCACAATGCCGCCTCCCGCCTGGATATACGCGGTCTTATCCTTGACGAGTATGGTCCTTATCGTTATACAGCAATCGAGGTTGCCGGAAAAACTGAAGTACCCGACGCTGCCGGCATAGGTCTTGCGCCGCCTGTTCTCGAGTGAGTCTATTATCTCCATCGCCCTGACCTTTGGCGCGCCGCTGACCGTGCCGGCGGGAAACGTCGCCCTTATGACATCGAAGGCATCTTTGCCCTTGCTTAAGCGTCCCGAAACATCGCTTACTATATGCATCACATGAGAATATTTTTCGATCGTCATAAGCTCCGAGACTTTGACCGTCTTGAAATCGCAGACGCGGCCGATGTCGTTCCGCCCCAGATCGACGAGCATTATGTGCTCGGCGCGCTCCTTCGGATCCGCCAGCAGGTCGCGCGCGAGCCGTTCATCGTCTTCCGCGGTCTGGCCGCGGGGCCTCGTCCCCGCGATCGGACGGAGCTCCACATTGCCGTCCTCGCATCTAACCATGATCTCCGGGGACGATCCCACGAGCGAAAAGTCAGCCAGCTTCAGGTAGTACATATACGGCGACGGGTTGATCGACCGGAGGGCCCTGTATATCTGGAACGGATGCGCCGTAACGGAGACCGCGAACCTCTGCGACGGCACGACCTGCACGATATCGCCTTTCCTGATATATTCCTTGGCTTTTCTCACGGCATTTTCGAATTCCCGCCTGGAAAAATTGGATTTGATCTTTAACGCGCCAACCGCCCGCGGCCGCGCGGGTCTCTTCTTGGCGGGAGCCGCCTTCAGCGCCTTTACTATTCTTTTGATTTTGCGGATCGCTTCGTCGTAAGCCCTGGCAGGATCCTTGGTTACATGCGCGTTCGATACGACTTTTATCTTATGGTCGACGTGGTCGAATACGAGTATCGTATCCGTCATCATGAATACCGAATCGGGAACCTTCAGGTCGTCGACGTTCTCGTCCGGGATCTTCTCCATGAAACGGACCATGTCGTAGCCTAAAAATCCCACGAATCCGCCGTAGAACCGCGGCAGGCCCGCAACGTTCACGACCTTATATACGCTTAAAAGCTTCTTAAGCTCGGCTATGGGATCCATCACTACCATATTCTTAGTTAATCCGCCCGCACGCAGCGTGACCCTGTTGCCGCGGCTCGAGAATACTAAAGAAGGTTTGCTCCCTAAAAACGAATATCGCGCGATCCTCTCCCCGCCTTCGACCGACTCCAGCAGGAACGAGTACTCACCGCGGTCTATCTTTGTAAAAGCGGAGAGCGGCGTCTCGAAATCCGCCATGATCTCAGTATAGACTGGTATAAGATTTCCTTTGCGCGCAAGAGCTATGAATTCTTTCTTCGACGGATAGTACATCTTATTTATGGAGCCACAGCTCCATTCCTTTTGCGACATCCCGCCCCAATTTTACGTCTGGGCGGGATAGACCTTTTTAGGGTCGAATATGCGTTCCCCGATAACCTCAAAACTCCCGTCCTTCTTCAGCCGCCTGAAATAACAGGTGAAGTACCCCTCGTGGCAGGCTGCGCGCTCCTGGTCGACGCCGAAGAGGAGCGAATTCCCCTCGCAGTCGACACAGAGCGACTTCACCGTCTGAACGCATCCGCTCGTCTCGCCTTTGAGCATGAGCCGCCCTTTGGAACGGCGGAAGACGTAAATTTTACCTTCTGCGAGCGTCTTAAGAAACGCGTCCTTGTTCATGTAGCAAAGCGTAAGCACCGCCTTAGATCTTTCGTCCTGTATAATGGCCGGTATCAACCCTTTATCGTCGAATTTTATTGATCCCAAAAGTTTGTTCATAGCGCTCCTTACAAAGTTATCCACAACGTACTTCACCCTTAAGCGTGAAGTACTGTCTTCTACAGCCTGACACTCACTCTCCGCTTGCTTAAATACTCTTTAGCTTCACGCACCGTATGTTCCCTGAAATGGAATATCGACGCGGCGAGGACCGCGTCGGCCTTACCTTTCGTCAGCGCCTCGCAGAGATGCTCGAGCGACCCGGCGCCGCCGGAAGCGATCACCGGGATACCCACCTGCGCGCTTATCCGCCTGGTCAGCGGGATATCGTAACCCGCTTTCGTCCCGTCATAGTCCATGCTCGTCAAAAGTATCTCACCCGCGCCCAGACGCTCAACCGTTTTCGCCCACCCGACCGCATCGAGCCCTGTCGGCGTCCGGCCGCCGTTAATGTAGACTTCCCATTTGCGCGTTGCGCGTCTTGCGTCTATCGCAACGACTATGCACTGGCTGCCAAACCTGGTTGCCGCTTTTTTTACAAACTGCGGATCCTTAACCGCCGCGGTATTTATGGAGACCTTGTCACAGCCCGCGCTAAGAAGGTCCCTGATATCATTTATCGTCCGGATACCGCCGCCGACGGTGAACGGGAGAAAGACGCTTTCGGCAACCTCTCTGGCAAGTCCAAGCGTCGTCTTTCTTTTTTCGCAGCTTGCCGTTATATCCAGGAAGACGAGCTCGTCGGCGCCGGCTTTATCGTAGAACCTGGCGTTCTCGACGGCGCCGCCGGCATCGCGAAGATTTACGAAATTAACGCCTTTGACGACTCTGCCGTCTTTTATGTCGAGGCACGGGATTATTCTTTTTGTAAGCATATCTTCATAGCCTCTTCCAGATCGATCTTACCCTCGTATAAAGCTTTACCTATAATCATACCTTTCAAACCGTCCCGCTCCAGCGCCTTCAGCCGCTTTACATCGTCGATAGTTGTAATACCGCCTGCCGCCACTACATCTACATGCGCTGTAGCCAGCAGCTCTTTTAAGCTGCGCAGATTCGGCCCTTCGAGCATGCCATCCTTCGAAATATCCGTATAATTTACCGTGGCAATACCGAAGTCGGCGACTTCCTTAACAAGGTCCACGGCTTTGACGTCGGTCTTGTTGACCCAGCCCTTGGTGTGGACAAAGCCTTCTTTTGCATCGATTGCCACAACAACGGTCCGCCTGAAGTCACTCTTTGAGATAGCCGCCAGGAATTTGGTATCGAGCGCTTTTGTGCCTATGCACACCCGCTGCACGCCCGCATCGAGCACCCGCTCTATCGTTTCGATATCACGTATACCGCCGCCGAGCTCGACTTCGCTCTCCACAGCCTGTACGATCCGGCTTACCACTTTCAGGTTCTTCAGCTCGCCCTGCAACGCGCCGTCGAGGTCGACTATATGTATCATGCCGGCGCCGAGCGACGACCATATCTCGGCGATCTCGACCGGAGCTTCGGAATATACCGTCTCTTTATCAGCCATGCCCTGGGTAAGCCTGACGACCTTGCCGCCCCTGATATCTATAGCGGGAATGACCAGCATTATAACCTCACGAAATTTTTAAGTATCCTTAATCCCAGGTCCTGGCTCTTTTCGGGATGGAACTGGAATCCGTAGACATTATCTTTACAAATTCCGGATACGAAATTGATGCCGTAACCTGTCGTCGTAAGTATCATGCTCTTGTCCTCCGGCACAACGTAATACGAATGGACAAAATACATGTATGCATCTTTAGGAATACCTTTCAATATCCCGCCGGACCGGCAGCCCGGCGACATCTCTGCCCCGCCGTTTGTCTCATGGGCAGGGGTAACTTTGATATTATTCCAGCCCATATGGGGCACTTTGAGAGTGTTGCGCATGAAGCAAAATCGTTTGGATTCACCTTCGAATACGCAGAGCCCCTTGACGCCCGGCGACTCCTGGCTCTTCTCGAATAAGAGCTGCAGCCCCAAACATAACCCGAGAAACGGCTTGCTCGCGCCTATCGCGTCCTTTATCGGCCCGACGAGCCCGCGCCGCTTAAGCTCCTTCATCGATTCGCCGAATGCGCCGACGCCGGGGAATACGATCTTAGCGCATCTTTTGATCTCCCGCGGCGACGAGGTAATAACCGTCCGCGCCCCGGAGATCTCCAGCGCCTTCTGGACACTGCGCAAGTTTCCCATACCGTAGTCGATGACTGCAATCATATCGCCCTCAAACTCACCGCTTAGCTCATAGCTCTTAGGCGGCAGGTTATAGAAAATTATTTCCTATGACCTATGAGCTACGAGCTACGACCTAAACTCTATCTCAGTCAATAGTCCCCTTCGTCGACGGTACTCCTTTGCGGCGCGCATCTATCTGCGTCGCTTCGTCGAGCGCGATCCCGAGCGCCTTGAATATAGCCTCGAGCACATGGTGGGTATCCCGGCCCGAATAGACCTCCGCATGGAGATTTATATTGGCGTTCTTGGCGAACGTATCGAGAAAATCCTTGCCGTCATCTATCGCGTAACCTTCGGCGGCAGATGTGCCCGAATATGGCGGCACCTTCCAGACAAAGGCGTATCTCCCGCCGATATCGATCATGACTTTTGCCGCGGCAAGGTCCATCGGCACCTCCCTGGACCCGTAGCGCTTAATCCCCTTGCAGTCACCGAGAGCCGCCTTAAAAGCCTTGCCAAGGCATATCGCCACATCCTCATTCGTGTGGTGCATATCGACCTTCAGATCGCCTTTCGCCTTCAGCGTCAGGTCAAATAACCCGTGAAAAGCAAATAACGTCAGCATGTGGTTGAGAAAGCCTATCCCGGTATCTATAGCAGTCTTGCCGGCGCCGTCGATAACGAGCTTGCCGGAGATATCGGTTTCTGTTGTCTTACGCTTGATATTAGCGCCGCGCATCTTCTTAGCCATATCGTATTCTCCCGATGTAATTTCGAAATTCTAAATCCGAAATCCTAAACAAATTCTAATCAAAATTCGTATTTGTTTAGAATTTAGATATTCGTATTTCGAATTTATTCAAACCTTACCTTCACTGAGTCTAAGTGCTTGGTAAGCCTCTCTATCCCCGCCACCTTCTCCAAAGGTTCGCGCACCTTCTCGAGCGCTTTCCTTGTATACGAAATTATATGCGAACTCTTGTAGAAATCGGATACGCCGAGGCCCGAGAAGAAGCGCGCGCTTCCACCCGTCGGTAATACGTGGCTGGGGCCCGCGACATAATCGCCGACAGCGACCGGCGTGTACGGCCCTAAGAATATCGCGCCGGCATTGGATATCCTCTTGGCGACCTTCTTGGGATTATTGATCAATATCTGCAGGTGCTCCGCCGCCAGGCTGTTAGCAACATCGGCCGCCTCGTCCATATTTTTGACCAAGATCACATAACCGCGGATATTCTCCTTCTTGAGTATACGCGCCAGCCGCTTTGAATTTGTTATAAGTATCGAGAGCCCCATAAAATGCTCGGCCTGGGCCTCGAGATCCGCCTTAATGAAATTTATATTCGACTGCTGGTTCGCGATTATCACAACCTCCGTCGGACCCGCAAGCATATCGATATCGCAGTAACCGAAGACCTGCCTCTTCGCCTCGGTAACGTAGGCATTGCCCGGCCCGACTATCTTATCGACCTTAGGCACGCTTCGGGTACCGAAGGCAAGCGCCCCTATCGCCTGGGCGCCGCCCACCTTATAGATCTCGTCAACTTTGAGAAGATCGGCGACTACAAGGATATGCGGATCTACGGACTTGTACTCGTTCGGCGGCGTCATAAGCACTATCTTCTTCACCCCCGCCATCTTCGCCGGTATCACGGTCATGTAGACGCTGGAGACTAATGGCACCGTCCCGCTCGGCACATAGACACCGACACGCTCGAGCGGTGTTATCTGCTCACCCAAAAGCACGCCGTCAGCATCTTTTATCTTCCAGGATTTCTTAAGTTGTTTTTTGTAAAATTTCTGGACGTTCTCCAGGACAACCTTAAGCGTCGAGACAAATTCCGGCTTTATGTCCTGATAAGCGCCGGAGGTTTCGCATGCCGACACTCTAAGGTCTTTGGCGGAGAGTTTTACATTGTCGAACTTCTTCGTATAATTTATGAGCGCCTCGTCACCGCTGACTTTTACGTTCTCGAGGATCTTGCGCACGCTCTCCGTAACGCGTTTATTGCGGCCGGAATTACGTTCGCAAAGTTTGTTAAAACTCTTGCTTCCAACCTTGACTAATTTCATGTCATATCTCCCTGAAGTTATCCACAACGCAGGGGATGTTTAAACGTCCCCTACGTTTGCTTATTCGCGATACTGTCTCTTATCTGCTCCAGCGCTTTCTCAAGGCCGGCAGCATCCTTACCGCCGCCCTGCGCAAAGAGCGGCTTACCGCCGCCCGAGCCGCCTATCAACACAGCAAGCTCTTTAGCAAGCGCACCGGCGCTTAAACCTTTTTTGGACAAGCCCTCGCTAACCGAGACTATGAAAGATACCTTATCGTCACCTGTTGTAGCAAGAATAATAACCGCCGAACCTTCTTTAGTTTTTATCCTGTCCGCCAAAACCCGGAGGCTCTCGATATTCATACCCTCGAGTCTCTTTACTATAATCTTCGCGCCGCCGGCGGCTTTTGCCCCGGCCAGTATCCCATCGATACCGGCAGAGGCTTCTTCAAGACGCGCCGTCATCATCTTCCGTTCTTCCGCTTTCTCTTTTTCGGCTTTTATTTTTGAATTTTGGATTTCACGCTGTCTTTCCATCCACTTATCCGCGCCGGCGCCGGTAAACGCTTCTATCCTGCGCACCCCGGAGGCGATCGAGCTTTCGCTTGTAATCTTAAATATCCCTATATCCCGCGTATTGTCGACGTGCGTGCCGCCGCAAAGCTCCTTCGAGATATCTTTTACGGTTACGACGCGCACCTTTTCCTCATATTTCTCGCCGAATAATGCCATCGCACCTTCGCCCCTGGCAGATTCGAGATTCTCTATCTTCTTCGAAACGGCGTGGCCGGCTTTTATCCACTCATTGACAAGCTCCTCGACGCGCGCGACCTCACGCTCTTCCATCTTCTTCATGTGGGTAAAATCGAACCTTAAGTGCCCGCTGTCTACTAATGAACCCGTCTGATGGACGTGCTCGCCTAAAACTTTTCTTAACGCAGCCTGTAAAAGATGCGTCGCTGTATGATTGGCCGCTACTTTTTTACGGACACCTTCATCTATCGAAACTTTTGCCGTTTCGCCCTTCACGATCTTGCCGCGAAGAACCTTGCCGATATGGACTATCGTATAGGCAATCTTCTTCGCATCCTCGACCTCCATGGCACCCGACGGCGTCTCGATACGACCCCAGTCGCCGGCCTGCCCGCCCGACTCGCCGTAGAACGGCGTCCTGTCGAGTATCACTTCGCCGCCTTCGAGCACCGCGACGACCTTGGCCTCGGCGTGCGCCTTCTCATATCCTAAAAATTCCGTTTTAAGTCCCAGCGCCTCGACTCTTTTAGCAAACGTCTCGGAGAATATCTCGCCTTTTATCTTCGTCCTGGAGCGGGACTGCTCGCGCTGTTTCTCCAGCAATCCTTCGAAGGCATCTTTATCTATTATCAATTTAAGTTTTTCGGCAATATCTTCCAGCAGGTCGTATGGCATCCCGTACGTATCGTAAAAATTGAACGCAAGCGCTGCCACATCCGCCTTATCGATCTTGCCCCTGCCCGAAACCTGGGCAAACGCCTCCTCGACCCTGGGAAGCTGCGTGGCCACCACGTTCAAAAAGAGCTCTTCCTCCCGCTTTACTATCTGCGCTATCTCCTCGTGCCGCGGCTTCATCTCCGGGTACTGCCCTTTCATGACATCGGCTACGACACCGACGAGTTTATAGAACGCGGGTTTTTCGATCCCGATGTCGCGGCCATGCAGCATCGCCCGGCGGATCAGCTTCCTTACGACATATCCGCGTTCCTCATTCGACGGCATTACACCGTCGGCTATACAGAACGTCACCGCGCGGATATGGTCGGCAATGGCATTTACCTTAGACTGGTGACTGGCAACTGGTAACTGGTGACCCGCTATCTTTTCTATCTCACTCGCCAGCGCCGCGAATATATCTATCTCGAAATTAGTCTTAACACCCTGCATCACCGAAGCGAGGCGCTCGAGCCCCATGCCGGTATCGATATTCTTAGCCGGGAGCGGCTTCAATGTACCGTCGGACTGCCTATCGAACTGCGTAAATACCATGTTCCACACTTCAACGAACCTGCCGCAATCGCAGGCTGGGGTACACCCCGCCTTACCACAGCCGACATCCTTGCCGTAATCGTAAAATATCTCTGAACATGGCCCGCACGGCCCGTTGGGGCCCTTTGTCGGAGCTTCGGACGGCCAGAAATTATCCTTCTCCCCGAACTTCATAATCCTGTTTTCGGCGATCTTTATCGTATCCCTCCAGATGCCATACGCCTCTTTATCATCTTTGTAGACAGAGGCCCATAATCTATCCGGATCGATCCGCAGGACCCGCGTAAAATATTCCCACGCCCAGCCGATCGCCTCTTTCTTGAAGTAATCGCCGAAAGAGAAGTTACCGAGCATCTCGAAGAAAGTATGATGGCCGCTCGTCCTGCCGACATTATCGAGATCGCCCGTCCGCAGGCATTTCTGGCTCGACGCCGCCCTGCGATAAGTAACGTTGCGGCCGAGAAACTTCTCCTTGAACTGGTTCATACCGGCGCCGGTAAAGAGAAGCGTCGGGTCGTCCCTAGGCACGAGCGAATCGCTCGGCACTATAGCGTGGCCCTTCGATTTGAAAAACTCCAGGAATGATTGTCGTATTTCATCCGTTCGCATAAAGTTATCCACATCGTAGGGGACGTTTAAACGTCCCCTACGACATCTTCCACAATCTTTTGCACCGTCTCGAATTTGAATCCGCGCCTGAGCAGAAAATCATACACCCGCTTCAATGCCTTCTTACGATCCAGTTTCTTGAACCGGCCGAATTGCTCGCGGGCCATATTAAGCGCCAGGCCGTACTCATCATACTCACCGGCCTTCTTTGCCAATGCGGCCTCGATTATCGCCTCGTTTACGCCCTTAGCCTTCAGCTCATGACGGAGAATGACATCGCCGACCGGGTTCAGGTGCATACGGTTGTCGACCCAGAGCTTGGCAAATCTCGCGTCGTCGATCTCACCGAGACGTCTCAGATCCTCTACGACAAGATCGACTACCTCACCGTTATACCCTTTTAGCTTGAGGCGGCTGCGTATCTCGAATTCGCTCCTCGGCCTCTGCCGCAGGAGCGCATAGGCATTATTTAGAGCCCTCTTTTTGATTTTACTATTTTCCAAAGTTTAATTTCGACATTCGGATTTCGAATTTTAGCTTATTACTTAAGCGCCTTTTCCAGCACTTCCTTCTCGATCTTGGCCATAACCTTCGGGTTATCCTTTAAGAATACCCGCGCATTCTCTTTGCCCTGGCCGATCTTCTCTTCACCGTAAGTCACCCACGCGCCGCTCTTCTGCGTCACGCCGTACGTCTCGGCCATGTCGAGCACGCTCCCCGCCCTGGAGATACCCTCGTCGAACATTATGTCGAATTCCGCTTTCCGGAACGGCGGAGCGACCTTATTTTTGACTATCGATGCCCTTACACGGTTACCGACGGCCACATCATCCTTCTTGAGCGATGCGATGCGCCGCAAATCTATCCTCACCGAGGCATAAAATTTAAGCGCTCTGCCGCCCGGCGTCGTCTCGGGGTTACCGAACATGACGCCGATCTTATCGCGTATCTGGTTGATGAATATGACGCACGTCTTCGACTTGGATATCGCGCCGGAAAGTTTGCGCAGGGCGTGGCTCATCAGCCTCGCCTGCAATCCCATGTGCGACTGCCCCATCTCGCCCTCTATCTCCGCTTTCGGAGTGAGCGCGGCGACAGAGTCGATTACGATAATATCGACAGCGTTCGATTTTACCAGCGTCTCCGCGATCTCGAGGGCCTGTTCGCCCGTATCCGGCTGAGACATCAGGAGGTTATCGAGATTTACGCCGATTATCTTGGCATAGCCGGGATCGAACGCGTGTTCGGCGTCGATGAATGCCGCCTGTCCGCCCGCCCTCTGGGCATTCGATATTATACTTAAGGTAAGTGTCGTCTTTCCGCTCGATTCCGGGCCGAATATCTCGATGACCCTTCCGCGCGGTACACCGCCTACGCCAAGCGCTATATCGACCGCGGCGGAACCCGTGGGAATAGCCGGCACATCTAACTTAAAGTCCTGGCCGAGCTTCATGATCGAGCCCTTACCAAACTGTTTCTCTATCTGTTCAAGCGCCAGGTCAAGCGCCTTGGTCTTCTGCTCGAGAATCTTTGCCTTCGCCTCTGCGGTTGTATCCCTTTCAACCTTAACATCTTCCCGCTCTTTTGCCTTCGTCTTTACCATCGCTTTCTCCCTTTTTTAGGTTTACTATCAATATTATAACTATTAGGTGTTTTTTGAGCTTATATTATACATTTATCACCTCCTTTATGTAAAGCAATTTTCCCATCCCTCACCTATAAAGACGCAAAAGCGAGCCTATTTGTTGCAAATTATTTTATTTTTTTCCTTTTCCGCAGCCGATTCGCAGTGTATAATTTGGTACTATGACCGCGGAAATAATAGCCATAGGCACTGAGTTGCTCCTGGGCCACGTAGTTAATACCAATGCCACCTTCCTGTCCCAGAAGCTCGCCGAGCTGGGTATCGACGTCTACCACTCTTCTATCATAGGAGATAACCGCAAAAGGCTTCTCGAAGCCATCAGGCTCGCCGCGGGACGCTCCGATATAGTGATAATGACCGGCGGGCTCGGCCCTACCGTCGACGATATTACGAGCCAGACGATATCGATGCTCCTCCGCAAGCGGATGGTCCTTAACCACAGGATACTGAAAGACCTCGAAAATTACTTCAGGACAAGGAAGCTGAAGGTTCTGACCTCCAGCGTGCGCCAGGCATATATCCCGAAAGGCGTCCGGCACGTACGTAATAAAGTCGGTATAGCGCCGGGGCTGATCACGAAGTATAACGGGAGGATAATTATATGTCTTCCCGGTCCTCCGAGAGAACTCCAGCCCATGTTCGAGAACAGCATCGCCCCATATCTGAAGAAACGGGCAAAGGGCACCTGGGTCATAAGGTCGTATACGGTCAAACTGGCCGGCGACGCCGAATCTCAGGTGAATAAATCGGTTAAGCGCCTCCTCAAGATGAAGCCTCCCACCACGGTAGGGATTTACGCGAAGCTCGGGCAGGTGGAACTAAGGATAATGGCGAAAGCCAGGAATGAAAAAGATGCCGCGGCCGCGATTTTAAGGATAAAGACGAAGATCCGCGAAAGGCTGAAAGACTTTATATTCGGCTATAACGACGATACGCTCGAAAGCGTCCTGGGTAAGATCTTAACCAGAAAGAAACTAACGTTGGCCGTTGCCGAATCCTGTACGGGCGGGCTACTCGCAAACCGCATTACAAACATCCCCGGAAGCTCGAAATACTTCGTCATGGGGCTCGTCGCTTATTCTAATGCAATAAAAGAGAATATTCTCGGTGTCCCGGGCGATTCTTTGCAAAATTACGGGGCGGTTTCGCAGGAAGTGGCGCTCGAGATGGCCGACAGGATAAGGCTCTTGGCCGGAAGCGACATCGGAGTATCCATAACCGGTATTGCCGGCCCCGGCGGCGGGACGATAGCAAAACCGGTCGGGCTGGTCTATGCCGCGATCGCTATCGGCAGGAAGAAGGTCATTAAAGAATTCCGTTTTAAAGGCACGCGGGAAGAGATCAAATTCCAGACAACCCAAGAAGTGTTAAATTTAGTCAGACGAAACATATAGGGTGCAGGGTTTAGTAGATGCGTACTTTTATAGCCATCGAACTCTCCGAAGAGATTAAAGATTCCCTCGCGCAGGTCCAATCTCACTTAAAATACGCCGGCGCCGACGTCAAATGGGTCGAGAAGAACAATATCCATCTCACTTTAAAATTCCTGGGCGAGATCGACGAAAAGCTGTGCGCGGATGTAAAGGTGGCGCTCGATACAATCGCAAAAGATACACAACCGTTCGAAATTTCATTAAAGGATATCGGCATGTTCCCGAGGGTGATCTGGGTGGGTTTAGACAAAGGCGCAAAAGAATCGACCGAGCTTGCGAAGAAGATAGACCTAAGCCTGTCAAAACTGGGATTTCAGGAAGAGACCAGGGCATTTACCGCCCACCTGACTATCGGCCGCGTCCGTTCGCCGAAGAATAAACAAGCGTTGAAAGAGAAAGCGAAATCTTGCCGGGAAAGAGACGTTGCCGGCCAGGAGATCTTTCCCGGCAAGGTCAAGGGGCAAGAAATAATAAAGTCTGTCATATTATTCCGCAGTAAACTGACACCCGCCGGTCCGGTCTACACAAAACTCTACGAAACAAAATTCACCTGCTAAACACAAAAACAGCGCCCGGGTCGGGATAAAGGTCGCCTAACTCGGGGGAAAGGCTTCCCTTATCCCGGTTGCCCGGGCACCAAATTTGAATATTTTCTTGCCGGGTGAAATTTTCACCCGGCAAGAAAATGGTTACGCCGCTATAAGCAGTGTCTCCATCCTCTCCCGATGCGCGGTAAATTTTTTGTCGTCTATCCTGCCCAAACTTCTGAAACTCAATATCGCCTTGACCGCAAAAGCAATATTGTTCCACTCGGCAGAGTCGAGAAGTTTCAAAACGCTGTCGTCTATATCCACGCCGGCGAGCACCTTATAATAATAGCCGATCGCCTGAGCGTTGCCCGACATGATCGCCCTCGCCAGGCCGACCACGCCCTGCAGATAGAGATAGTTCGCGCCTGTCAGTTTATCACCCAATATCAGGACGCTCGCTTTCGCCGGGACCATTTTGCCATTACCTTCCCACAGCGCTTTATCGCTCTCATAGTCTTCCCTGGCCAGTATTACGGCCAATTTTTCCTTGGACGAGCTTCTCTTGGCCCTTGTCCGTATCTCCTCAAGATTCAGTATAGCCATAGCGCCGCTCTTTATTGCCTCGGCGAAGACGAGCTTTATCCTCTCCAGTTCCTCCCTGTCCTCTTCGCTATCCAGGAACAGGTTCTCTGAAAGCACCACACCGGCGCCGCTCTTGACATTGACGTCTTTGAATCTCTCGTTTATCAATTCGACAATGCCGGCCGCGTTGCCTTCTATTGCCATAGGCGCTGCGGGCGCGGGCGTTATTGCGGTTACCGCTGCAGCCGCAGGCTGCCAGCCGGCATCTCTCGAAGTCATATAATGCTCCGCGGCGATAGTATTTGTCATAGTCACCGGTTGCGGCACCGGCGCTTGAACGCCGGACGCTATCTTCCCTGACTCATCCGACACAGTAAAGCTGGCGGCTGGGGACTGTCCTGAACCCGATCCAGCACCACTTGCACTTTGTACCTCGGGTGCTGGGGAGTGGTTCAGGACGGTTCTTTCCGGACCGCCCCCATTCTTAAAATGACCGCGCTTAATCAGTGATTCGATGTTATTGATGAACGTTCGGGCGTCATGAGACCTGAGGTTCCACTGGATCATAACATCCCCAGGCTCGGACTTAGAGCGCCAAAGCCCGCGCCTGTTGGCGAAACGTAAATACTCAAGAGTCTCATAGAATGCTTGAGCATCTTTATTATTTCTCCTTGAAGATAGACGAAGCGCGCCTTTAGCTATATTAGACTCTAAACTGATCGCGGCAACCGCTTGCATAAGCCTCAACCCGACGCCTTTATATCTTCTTTCCGGTTTAGCGCTAAACCGATTACGCGGTTCCACATTAATATCTCTGATATACAACATGCTCTGCCCTTTGAATGTACCTATAGTATAAGTAAGATGCCCTTCTTTTTCTCCATCCACCTCTACAACAATGTGGCCAGGTTCAGTCTCTCTTATCACAGCTTCAACTTGCCGGCCTGTCACTGCGTCTATTATAAATGCTGCCAGCCTTGGGGACGGTTCTGTTTTCTCCTGTCCCTCGCCTAAATCTTCCACCCCGGGGTGGAAACTATAGGTAATTTTATTTTGTTGGCTGATGGTCTGGCTAAAGTCATGATCTATCGTTTCCCAAAGAGCGTCTGTAACGTTTTGTATCTCGCCTATTTCCTCTTTGATGAATTCACGAAACTTATCACGATCCTTTCCGTGATCCAAATATCCCAATACAACTCTTTTTTGCCTTGGATATAATCGTGTTTCACAAAGCTCTTCTTCGGAATATTTTCTAAGCCACGCTTCGAATATCGGCGGTATTGATATCGGCCCTTGTTCATCTTGAAGCGCAGAATATAAAGATTGCAATGTCTCAAGCCTGCTTTCCGTTTCTCTCATAAGCAATCTCACCCATTTTCTGTAATATCTTTCGCCTTCTTTTTCTCCGAACCTCTCCGCTAAACCTTGTGCGAAGCCATCCAAAATTGGCTTTGCCTGAAATCCAGATGGTTTGGCCTTAAAGAAAAGACGCCCGCGGAGAAGATACTCCATAAAATCCTCCGGCCTGGCATTGCGCTCAATATGTCTTGCGGTAATGAGTTTAGCGTCAAATTGTCCGTCAACACGCGGCCTTACCATAAAATCACCGGCGCCAATGTCTATCTGACTTACAAAGCTTACCGCTTCTGTCTCGAGATTTATGTCCGCCAGAATAACCATATTCTTTACAAGTCCTTTCAATACGTTTTCTGAATTCTGACGATCGGCGTCAAGCTGATATTGCGCGGCAGGCTCTCTTCGCCTGAAAGCATTAAGCTCGAAACCATAATAAGGGGACACTACAGCATAAGGCGAATATTGGCGTGGATTGAGTTCCATATATTCGCTTAAACATTCGGCAGCAATAATATTAAGCGCAGAAGTCCCATCGTCTCTGCCTGTACGGCTTTCGGAAATACAAATTGGACGCACTACGATACCCGGATGGAGTCGATACAGATGCTGTAAATTATTATAATCTGTGGCGATAAGCTCGTTTCTGTCGCCATACCTTGCTGGAAGTTGTAAAATAACAACTCCTCTCCTGCCGTCATTCAATTCAATAGCGGCTCGATATACCTGGTAGAACCATCCGGCCTGACATCCCGATGCAGTTATTGAACGGATGGAGTTGAGATTTATATCTTCTTTAAAAATATCATACAGAATAAAAGTGGCATTTTTTCCATTTTCGCGTGTAAAGAAATCACGAACCGCGTTCAATGAATCTTTTTCCGTAACAATTAGAGGCTTGTCGTCCGGATATTCCGGCGGATTATAACCCAAAAGACAGATATTATTCCAAAGTATTCCCGTAGACGTCCCATTTTGAGGCACCCTGCTCGAATCTTCCACCCCGGGGTGGAAACTAACCGGATCCTCTCTTAACGCAAGGCCGCGTTCGCTAAGCCTGGCTTGCAACTCTTTAAGCATTCCTTTGTCGCAATCCCAGGCAGAGACAATATCTTTGGGTGTCCGGTTCACTAAATCTCCGACCGTTATAATACCCCAATGTATAAAGGCCCTCCTTAATCTTGGATTGAATTTACCGAGCGCCCATACGGGATACGCGCGTGTCACTTCAGGACCTGCGGTCCAGTCATAAGATCGCGGCGCGGCGGCCTGAATAACCTGCTCAAATCTCCGCGCCCATCGGAGCTCCTCTTCAAACTTCGCTTTAATATCGATAAGTTTTTCTATCGTATGAAGCGGGTAATAATCATACTCATCCCGCTTAAACGGGGAGAGATTCACCTCATCAGATTTGCGCATCCCTATCGTATCTTCCAAGCCTCCGATCTTGTCGTTAAGATACGCCAGCCTGTCCCTGACATCGTTCTCCCAACCCATAAGGTCCTCCGCAGTCACCTCAACCGTAGAGGCCCCGGAAACCTTGTTATCCGCTCCATCCACTGGCCGGGTCAGTGAACGACGGGTAATTTTGGCGGCCGGGTTTACCGCCGCGGCAGGCCTAGCCGGTTTATCCGGGAAGATCGCGTTTACGGCTTCGAGGGCTTCTTCGCGGGTAACTTTATTCACATCGAAATAGGAAAATCTTCCCGGCCTGGGTTCTGCGGAAATGAGCGCCTCTTCCAGATCATCTTTCGTAAGCCCTATCCTTTCCAGGTCCAAAGATATCCCCATGGCCTTAACTAATTTAAAGAGATCTTTAACATCAACATTTTTCGGGTATCTCCCGCCTTTTCGCCGGTAAATTTTGCTATAGAGATACATCATTATAAGAGTCGATACGCCCACCTGCTCGCCATGAAGTATCTTCCTGGGCCTGGTCACCCTTTCAAGAGTATCCGACAGTATATGCTCACTGCCGGCTTTGGGCCTGCCCGAACCGAACTTAGTCATCAGCCTGGAAACTTTGGCATTAAGCCTCGCGGCCGTCTCAATACCATCGGGAGTATTCGCGTTGATGCGGGGGGCTGTATCGGCTAGCTCGTTAAGATGCTCCAATGCCTCTTTAAACACCTTATCCCTTTCCGGATCCTTCGGCTCAGCGCCGTGTTCATAGGCAAACCTCCAGTCAAGAAGCGCCGTCCAGCAGCTGATAAGATCCCCCGCTCCGGACAGGTTTCCGCGGCAGTTCATGGAGATGAAACTGCTGTCGACGCAAACGGTGCGCGCGGCGCCCGCAGGCCATCCATATACACCGAACTCCCCGCCGTCCTTATTCTCATCGCGCACGGCCACATTCGCGGAAAACGGCGCGTTCGTCGAAAGAGCGCTGGGGATCAACGTAACATCACAGGAAAATTTATGCCCCATGATCTTCGACCAGTCCGATACGGATCCCATGCCTATCCCCAATATCACATCCGGGCGGTCTTCGATCTTAAGAGCGTCTTTCACGTAACGCCCCAACCGCCCGTCCATGTATTTATAGTGCACGGATTTCACAAGAATGCTTTTCTTGCGCAATTCCTTATAGTAAGGGAATCCCCAAACCCTCATCTGTTCGACAACATGAGGCGAAGTCACGACAATAAATCTTTTACCGCTCCGCATAAGTTCATCCATATATTTTCTTATGCTCCCCAGGTCTATCCTTACATCCGCGGGGTCCAATAACTTCGCCCTTGAAACAGCTTTTTCGGGATATAGCGGCCTCATGAGATATGTATGGCCGCTCTTTTTCCTATACCATCCGGGCCGGGACCCCGGCACTCCATCATGCATAGCGCTTATAACCAATTGCAATACCGCCGACAGTTCGCCGTCTTTGTGGCCCGGGCGGGTATCGAGCCCAATGGCAGTGGAAGAGCCTTGCGGATAATTTTCTTTGAATATCTCTTCTTGCGTGATCCTTGTCCGCTCATGACCCAAATATGGGCAGAAAAATTCATGGAATAGATACTCCTGGAGGAGAGACTCATCGCATCCGATATAATCGAGGGCCTGGGTTGCGAGACCTATAGTATTGGATAGTTTCCCCTGCATTGAGAGGCGTTTCTGGAGGGCGGTTAAATGTTCATCACCTGCGGCATCGGGAGCCCTGGGCAGGGTATTAAATCCCAGCAGCCATCCTTTGATAAGTTTGCTATCGGCCTGGTCTTTCAATACTATCGCGTCGAATTCGGCTAAGCGGTTATTCTTCAGCACATCATCTATCCTGGCGCGCATAATTGCCTTCTCACGTAAAGATAACCGGGAACGGCCCACTCTTCTTTTCAGCGATTCCGATATCCATTGCTTATCTATTGAGCCCCTCATCGGCTTGATCGGCTGCGCCAATAACGCATCGACCAGCGCCTTAGGATCCCCGCGCGCGATCTGGCCTTTCTCTTTATCCTCGCCCGATCCCTCCGCCGGCGCGGCGGGAGCAGGCCGGCCTTGCGTGCCTCCGGAAGACCTTCCTGGAAATAGCGGGAGTCTTCCTTTATACTCACCGGCTAAAGTTTGTTTTAAAACAGTAACTATTCCTGACAGGTTGGGTTTAGGCTTACCGGGCGTAAGCTCTATATAAGTCCCCTCTTCTTTCGCAAGCTTGAGCATATGCCTTGTAAACTCCGGTACTTTTTCCTGGCGGGATGCCAGGAATGTGTCGGAATCCAGAATTACTATCAGAGATTCCTGCGCCCTGGAAGTCATCACGTTCCACATCTTCCACGACATAAATCCGGTCCTGCCGCTCGAGTTGCTGCAAACCGGAGAAATTACTATCACCGGCTTCTCGCGCCCCTGGAACGGCCATACCGTACCTACATTGCCCATGACCCTCGAGATCCGCTCATACGCTTCACGGCCCGGCCAATTCCGCAGCATATCTTTCCTCAATTCATTTCTGAGATATGTAATTTGAGCGTTATAAGGCGTTATCAGTCCTAAGTGCGCTACATCCATATCCGCCGCCTTACCCAGGCGCTCTATCACTCCAAGCGCAAGGTCGGCCTCGTATCCATTGATCCAGGACGTGCCTATCTGTTCATCGCTGTGAGGCACATTCTTAGTATCTATTACAACCAAGGATGCGCGATTTCGTTCCGGAGAGACCTCTCTCATCGCCTTCAGTTTTCCATCATAGAAGAAATTGGTCAACTTAACCTGCAGTGGGGTCAGGCGGTAACAGTCCTCAAGCATCGTCAGGGTAAAATGGTCCTGGTTGAGCAAAAACTCAAACAGGCTCGTTTGCATCGCATCGATCTCATCTTTTCCCAGCGAGGCCGCTTTCAATCTCTCTACAAGCTCCGGTTGCATTGGAGATAATCCCAATTGATGGTGATCGCCTATTATAAAAGCCTTCTCTTTGGCCTTGCCTAAAACCAGCAATAGCTCCGCGAAGGATGCCACGCTCGCCTCTTCGATAATGCACCTGTCGAACTTAAAGTACCGGAAATCCTCCAGATAATGGCCCAACAGCTCCTTATTTATGAACCTGTCCATAGCAATACCCATGCACGTGCCGCCAACTATGGCCCTGCCGGATACGATCTCATTCACTAATGCCATGCGCCATGCATCATAATCATCCTTATATTTGCGCCTGGCTGAAATATACTCCTGGTTCGTCTTGAAATCTTCTTCGCGGGGTTCTCTTGGCCTGTCCGCGTATATCCAGTTCTCGCGCAGTTTCGGATCGATGACTCCGGGATGATTACCTACCCTGTAAACTTTTATCCCCATCTCTTTCGCTTTAAGGAGAAGGTTATCCACGGCCTTATTTGTCTGCGCCGCTATGAGCTGGGTCTTCCCCATGCACCAATTCTGGTATATTACCTCGGCGGCCGCTGCCTGAGTCTTGCCGGTGCCCGGCGGCCCCCAGCCGAGTTCTATGGAGCGGCCGTTCAGCGCCTGCGATACCATCTGGAGCTGATTTTCATTATTGCCGACTTTATCGTTGAAAAGAATTGCATTACGGGTAATATCTTTGCCATCTGTAGTTCGATTAGGCTGAAGGCCCAGCGCTATGTCCACGAGAGGTTTACGGCTCTCATGCCCGCTATCAGGTTCCATGGCATACTGCAAAAATTCTAATTGCACCTTTGCCGGGACATCGTTATATCTCTTCTTTATTCTTCCGGTCTTTCCAAGGTCTTGTTTCAGGTCCAGGCCCTGCGGCACAGTGCACACGACCCTGCCTTCGTCCACTTCTGCTACAACGGCATTCCAAATTTCGCCATCATCTCCAAATTGTATCTTTATCTCATCGTCTTCCCGCAGACTCAATCCGCGAGCTTCTTCAGCTCCCGCACTCTTTAAGTTTTCAAATATCAGGCGCGGCACCCGGTCTGCAAATTCATACGCGGGCCGTGAATTGAACGCGAGTTCACTGCGGTCCACGATCTCTTTTTCGTAAGCGCTCGATTTCTCGACATATGTTTCGGCCGCTCTCAGGAGTTTGTCCATCTTTTCTTTTAATCCTGCCCGATCCGTCCTCTCCGGATTATCGTATCCAGATTTTTTTGCCGCTGGAAGGTCGATCACTTCCGGAGGGAACGCAAAGCGAAACCGGTCGCCGACGTAGAACTTAAAATCGTACTCTATGCTATGAGCGATATATTGCGCTGCCACAGGAACCGTCCAGTGCCCCTTAATGCGCTCCCCGTCCCAACCTTTAAAGCACCGGTACAATCCTCCGCTTTTAGTCGACCACTTAAAGATCTCAGTCCCGGGATACATCCTTGACGCGGTTTCAAAAGTACTATTCCACGCGCCATAAGTCTCCTCATCCGGCTCTACAAATATCACAACATGGGCATAGTTTGCCGCGGCATCGAGAGACCCGATGCTTACATTCTCAAATCCCATACCATTGAAAGCTTTCTTAAGTCCTTCCGCTTTTTCGCCTATACGATCCTTATCCTCTAAGTTTTCCCCGGGGACGATGAGAATGCCGGTATCTAACATTTGTTCCACTGGAACAAATTCTCTCGCTTGAGTTGTTTTGCGAGCCGATTGCCTTCTAGCTATTTCAACTTGTTCCTTAGTTACAAATTGTACATATATAGTTCTATTCTCTCTATTTGAAATTTTACTGGTTATTTCTACCGGTTTCGCTAAAAAGCTCAATCCATCCAATAACGCCACAATCTCTTTATTCTGCGCGGGATCTAAAATAGCCCTTAAGGCAACTCGGGTTCCGTTAAGGTGTGCGATCATGCCTGCCGCATCATAACACGGCAGTCCGCCTTCTCCACCTAAAGTATATTCACCACCGGTTTTTGCCGTTAGTGTTATAGTTCCCTCTCCTTGAAAATCATTGTAATATTTTATACTTAGAAGATCGTAATCGGTCGACCCAGCCTTTGGCTTATAGACCTTCACAACCACACTCTTTGTTCCAACACTTACAATGCGGCTATAATTAAAACCGTCCGGAAGTTCGGTAATATTGCACGGATGCCTCCTGGTAGATTTTAAAAATTCGGGATCATAGGCGGGTAATAGGTCATTTTGGCTGCCTACAGATAAATCCTCCCTGGTCAATTTAAAACTCTCTTCGTTTTCGATACCGGGGTAGGCACCTTTAACGTACTCCTTGATCGGCCCCTCGATGTCGAATGCTTCATTGATCACGGCCTTGTCATATATATTTTTTAAAAGCGGCAGGAAGCCGAGTTTCTTTTTACCGGTTCCATCTTTAAGAACATATATGCTTTCTAAATGTTTTCTCTCATCACCACTGAAAGTGCAATAGACCGCAAACGCTGCCATCATGCCACGCGCTTCTTTGTCAAAAGCATCGCGCTTACTGCCTACAGAGTTCGCATATAGCGTATATCCTTCTTTGGCAAGCATTAAATCGAAGATCAGCGCATCCCCTTGAAGCAAACGCTCCTCCAGGACAAGCGCCGCACTGCCTAAGGCACAGGCGGGAATATCTGTACCGGCAGGCTCGCTGGAAAAGACCATGCCTGCTTCTACCAACTTCTGCAGATAACCTACCGCATTGCCTAATAAATTTTTGTTATTCGCAAGTTTTACGGCGGGTGATCCTACAAGTTTTCTCGCTACTTTCCCGGCCTGTAAGTTTCGCGCGCGCATACTCAGCCTGGTAATAGCCTGAGTAACCTGGCTCTTCACGCGCGGCAGGTCGCCTTGTTCTATGCTATATGCAAGAGCCTTCTGCCTGGCTATCAACGAAACGAAATTGGCCCGGGGCGTCAAAACCTCCCCATTCACCAAAGCTTCCATTGAATAGCCGGCGCTTTCACGCAGACCGTCCGTCACCGGCAGCGGCTCCGGTTCCCCGAGGGTGCCCGGCGTCGAATATCCGCGAAACTCCAGAGGAGCTGCCGGATGCCTTAAATTATAAATATCGATCAAACGCTTAACCATTTTTACGCTAAGGTTCTCTGCTCTATGCGGAAGTTCTAAAGCAAATTCGTATACGGTGGGAAGGTTGCCGTTTGGAGTAAAATCATCGTCGAACTGCAGTTTCCTGATCGCCTCTTCATGGGCCAGGCACATCTCCTCTTCCGTAATGCCGCCGGCCATGCGGCTAGCCTCTTCCCATGTCGATTCATACTCTTTCCTGATTTTCGACATTGCCCTATCGCGCAATTGGTCGACCCGGCTATGGGCTATGCCTAAAAGACCGGCCGTGCTTCTTGAAGAGAGCGTTTGCCGGCCTTCCAACCCGTACATCAGCCGGATGACTTCACGGTCGCGCGGCGCTAGCCTATCGGCCCTCTGCGGATTATTCATAAAATCTTCCACCATGCGGATCGTTTTAAGCGAGAAAAGGTGCTCTCTCTGAGACGGGCTAAGCGGCGCGACACAGCCCTGTCCTCCGTCTTTCGGCAAGCCCAGCTTTTTCAAGATATTCGATACGCTATTTTGAATCGAATCCGGCAATAGGCGGCCTTTGTACAAGACACTGATCTCCTCCGGGGATAACGAAACTCCGTTCAGCCCAAAAAATAGCTGGATTATCTCGCTTTCCCGTTCGTCTACATAGAGAAGGAGTTTCCTGATTTCATCTTTTTGGGCCCGGGACGCCTGAGGCATAGGTCCCGCGTCTCTATACGCAAGTTCCTTGTCATGGCTAATGCTTTGTAATCTCAAGGGAGATTTTTTTTCAACCAGCTTGGCCATCTTCCACGTAATAGGGCGTTTTACGTAGGTGCTTAGCCGGCTCTTAGACGGGTCGAACCGCGTCGCGGCATCTTCTTCATTCAAAACATCGTTAACCGCTTTTATCCCCGCATGCATAAAATCAATAACCGGAATGCCGCGATTTCTCCGGTGAAGATATTCGGCGTGGCTCTTGATCCATAATAGTTGAGACAAGAGAAGGATATGCTTGGACTTTTCACTCCCATCCTCAACAAGCCTCCGTTCATCTTCCGCGCTTAAATACTCATTTCTTTTCGGACTGATGGGATACCCTGCATCTGCCATGAATCTTACCGCGTCTCTAATAAGCAATTCTTCTGGAGACACTAAGGACGACTCGCTTCTCAGGACGCTTCCGTCTTCTGTAATATCGCGCAACTCTATCATCTTATCTATTGCATCCATTACCTGATCCGACGGTATACTACCTTTAAACATGCGTACCAACTTTTCACGCGCCCTAGGACGGCCGTCGGAAAGGATATCTGCTATGCGCCGGGTAATATTTGCCGATCCTGACGGATCGCTTACCGCCTCACCCGCCGCGGCGGACGGCTTATCGCCGCCCAGCATGGCGTACCCTAAATTCGCGCCTTCTTTGCGCAATTCGTAGACTCTTCTGTTTATCTCATAATGGAATATGGTGACCTGGGGAATCGCGATCATCATTATGGCTATGACTATAAGGATAGAATTTGATACGGTCAGCGTAGTAACAATGACGGCCAATGGGAACATAATGGCGTCGAAAAGGCTTATCAACGCGGGAGCGATAAGAATATCTCTCGGGGTCTGAGGCGGAGCCCTGGCACTGTCCAGATGAAGGAGCGTAAATACTATGCCGACTCCTATGTCCATTACCGTAAACATAGCGATATTCAATAACGGATGTGCGGGGTTGTAACAGCAAAGCAATGCGTATATGCCCGCGAAGATTATACCTTTAACCGTCTCTTCGAGCCACGGCGCTATGTTAAGGGCGGTCCTGTCGCGCAGATCTTCTTCGTCCAGACCCAGCTTCTTTACCTTGTTATACCACCACCTGCCTACGGCGAGAACCGCGTCAAGCATGCCGGGCTCTATGCTGTCTTTGCCGGCTTTTTTCTTATATGAGCCTCTTGGCCTCCCCGGTTTCGCCTTCGACTTCTTTGGGCCCGCGCTGACATCGTCCTCTATTCCGAAGATAATGTTGTACTTAAGGTCGGTAAAGACAGGCGGCTTGCCTATCATATCGGTTGTATATCTGGCCATCTCCTCACCGATATTTGTCGAATGCCAGAAAGTCCATAGCAATTTTACCAAACCGGCTTGCGAATAAGCGCCTTGGCGATCAACGCGTTCTTCCCACCTGCTCACCACCCTTTCTAACCTCTGCAAGGTAACGGCAAACCTATGCTCGTCTATCGCTCTTAACCGATGCACGATATTTGAGGCTCGTTCATAATCATTGAACCTGAGATCTTTTTTCGCACTTACTTTAGCGCTTTTAGAGTAGGGCGGTGCATTGACAAAATTATCCAGTACCATTATAAGATTCTTGAGTTTCTCAAACGACAGGCGGTTGCTATTTTCGGCAGTTAGAAATTTCTCTTTCAGGCGGCCATTTATCTCTTCGTCCGTCACGCAATAAAGGCCCTCTTCTAAAGGCAGCCCATATATGCGATGTAGTTTTTTCGCTATGTCTATCTTTTGCGAAGCATCGATAACTATATCTTTTATCTCAAGCGGAATATCGCATTCAATCCTCGCGTACATATCCTCTATAATGCCTAGCTCATGGTAATACCGCAATCCGTATAACTGCCTGACTATTCCTATAAGGACACCCGGATGCTCGACGGCAAGCTTCGACAATAACTTGATTTTGACAAGTTCCAAACGTTCACCTTCAGACAATTCACGGCGTATTCTCACCTCTTCTTCCAGCGCATTGCCAACCATTACAATTTTAGCGGCGGATGAAAGTTCATTCAGGTGATCCCACATTGCCGCGTAGCCCTTTTGCCGGTCATTTCCGTATTCTTTCAGCAAAGTTATCAATTCCGGACAGAGCACAGCCCATCCCTGCCTGAGCCAGTTGTATTCACTAATATCGACCGCCGGAAAATTCAATCTTTGCCGGATCAGGCTGAACGAAGAATGGCCTTCCATTAAAGCGTCAAGATCGTAATCCAAATCTTCCCTTGCGGGGAAAGGCGTATTTGAATGGTCCTTTGAATCCACCCATCTGGAAAGTTCCGCATAATTTGACGGTGGGCGTTTTTTTATCAATTTAAAAAGCCCGGCGCAAATATCCATAAAGACCAGGCCGTCGCGGGTCAGGCGCTTTAGATTGTGGCTAACATCTTCCGTCACCCTCCGGTTCAGGGATACAGGATCATCGATAGGTTCTTTCTTTTTTGCCGTCAAGGGCGCGGCAGCGTAATGCCGGAGCCTCCTTTCTCTAAAGAACTCTACCTCTCTATTCAAAACGGCACGCGTTGCATAAGCCACATTTTCACCGTTGAACCCGCAGATATTGTTATTCTCCTCGATAATCGCGATTCCGGAATTTTGATCTTCACTTATTACTTTAATACGCGCCTCTTCCCCATCTTTTGTATAAAGGACATCCGCCTCATTCTCATGATAAAATACGATATATTCTCCGTCCCGTTTTACCTTGACAGCACCCGCTACCGGTATCATAGCCCTCTTTTTGCTTAAACAAAAGAGTTCACCACCAGCGTGGCCATTTTCAAAAACAGGTATTTCCGGCGGTTCCGGCCTATTGATACCGCGATTCCAATCCACAACATAAAGGCCAAAGATCGGCAGAAACAACATCCAGCTTGTCGGCAACCATCCGTGCCGTTTTTTTAACGGCGCCCAACCCAAGACCATCCCCGCTCCTCCGCCGCCGTTTCGAGGCGCATACCCTCCAAACGCCGCCGCTATCTGGCCGCTTGTAAAACCGAGAAATGGCGCAGTCTCCTGGGTGAATTTTTGGAGCCTTCCATAATATTGGCGCAGAAATTCCACGATCTCAGGATGTCTCCGGGCGACCGCAATAAATTGCCGTGTGGGCTCAAGCATTACGGCCGTGCTTCTCTTTTTTGGATCAAAGTAATGCTTTAAATATTCGGCCTCCTCCGAGCCTTCAGGGAAAGAAGGTTTCCCTATAAAATCCGGATAACGATCAATTGTACCCAGCCACGCGAATAATTCCTGGGATAATTCCCCGCCAGGATAATTACTTAAAGCGCTTTCCAGCCCCCTGAAGGCTTCCCTCGCATCGTCATACTTACCCGATAGAGCCTTCAGCGCTTTGGCATCATTTCTTTCCGTACCATTAAAGACTGAATCGTCTTCTTTTCTATATAAAGTGCCTTCCTTTAGCGCTCTTAAGGACATGGCAGCGTGCAGCCTCTCATGAAACTTTACGGCGGGAAAATCGCCGAACACAAACATCTTAAACATGTTTGCAAGCGGTATGCGCGTGGCATCTTCATATATATGCTGAACATCCTCCGAGGTATGCTCAGGATAGATTTTATTTGCCCATGCGGCGGTTGTCTTGAGCGGCATATCATCTGTCTCGCCCAGAAAGTACGCTTCACCTTTGTGTCCTAATTCCTGCAACAATCGCTTCCAAACTTTTATATTGGTTACTTCAACGAGAACCGGAGGCGCAACCTGCAGCATCAATTGAACTTGCTGGTATATCTCGCCATCCTCTTTTTGGGGAGCTTTTCCCGAAAGATCTTCTTCGCCCCACATATCAGTCGGAGTCAAGCCGTCATTAGGATCGGCTGCCCGGTTAGCCTGATCATCGATTTCCCACGGAGCAGCGGAAGAAGGAAACGCCTTCTCTTTAGCCTCTTCGGCCATGCGCCGGACTTCAGCATCAGGGTATTGCGCCGCAAGATCAAGGAACTTTGCGTAGACGCTATCGGCCGGGTGTGCCGCAACCACAATCCTTACGGCAAGCCTGGCCGCTTTAGGATCTGCCTTGGGACCTACAAAGTCAAAGAGGCTTCTCAGCCTGTTAGATGCAGCTATAAATACAAGTGTCTGAAAAGCGGTCCTAAAGAAATCATCCTCCTGAGGATGCTGGGCAAGCGGAACTATTATGGAGTGGGTATTATCTACGCCTAAGAGGGCTAGATACTTTACAGCAATTAATTTATAATATGGGATATATTCTAACGGCGTGCCAATATTAATCCGTGAAACTTTAAGAAGGGCTTCTGTTAAGGGCTTGATCTCCTCTTCCGGGCCGGCGCGTATCTGGGCCCACAAAACGTAAACAAGCGATAGCATAACCGGCGGATAATGCTCAAAATAGTCAGACATCTTTTCCAGGAATTCCCTGTCCCTTAAAATTGGTGCGTATTCCCCCATGATCTTTTCTATCTTTCCGCGCACTTCATCTTCCTTGTCGCCCTTTTTGATATTGTAAGCGAGTGCCACAAACTTTGCAAATTTGTGCCCGTAATCATGCCAGCATTGGATACCCAGCATTACCTTCTCGCGGGCACTCTCTATCCTTGCCTCTTTAATGCCCGGGACTCTGACTATATACTCAATCCCCGCAAAATTTCTCTCTTTTTCGAAAAGGCTTCTCACTTTAGGCGAGGGCATTAAGGCCTGAGCCAGGGCCTCTCTTTGTGTTTTATTAAAACCTAATATCTGCAATAATGTGTCGTTACCGGCCGGGTCATTGACGGCTTCTATAATCACTCCGTCGATATCGTCCTGGCTCGCTCCCGGCTTCAGCCCAAGACCGGCAATGAGCGAACTGACCGATACATTGTCATTCGAAAACGCGGCGTCCCCGGCAAACGGCGTACCGACCCCGCGGTTATTCTTTTCCTCCGCGACAGCCAGCGGTTCCTCCCTGTAGTAATAGCCAAGGTCTTCCATCTCCAGAAGATCTTCGATATCCTGCGATCTCCATGACCAGTTCTCAAAATTCTGCGTGCCCGGCGAATTTATCCTGGCTTCTTTCGGCGCTTTCAGCAATGCCTGCAATGTAAACGAGTAGAACGGCATCCGCCTCAAGGCCCTCGACACCTTCTTCTCCACATCTTCCGGAGTATCGGAATCGGCGATGGTCTCGCCATGAGAGGCTAAGAAATGCCTCACCCCTCTCATATCTATCTCATTATTAACGCTTTTCATTTCTTCCCAACGGAAAGCAAAGCGGCACGGCTGATCGTGGCCGGCGTCAAACGTCCATAGATGCTTTTTATCCTGCCTCTTATCTTCCAACCAGCCTATCATATGGAAAAGATAGAAGTTGGGCAGCCTTTCACAAACATCGTCCATCATTTTTATGATAGACTTATCTCTGCCGCCTATATCTTCTCCTATAAGCAGCGTATTTGTCCGGGCGGCTACCTTTGCTAACCGGCGGAGATTTTTTCTGCCGAATTTTATAGCTACCTTATTATCTTCCGGAACCCACTCACCTTCGGTGGGTTTTACTTCGTCACTTTTGTCCACATTCCACTCCTGAAGAAGCCCTAAAACGTGATCTATACGGATACCATCATAGAGTTGCGCCATATGCCGTATACGTTTTTCAAGGAATCCCAGCACCTCCTTACTTTTATACTTCCAGTTATACGGCCAGAATTGCCATTTCTGTCCTAAATCTGAAATGCCTGGTTCTGGGGGCGCGCCGGCGCGTTTCGATCCGATAAACAAGTCCTGATACGCCCAAACATCGGCGCTATTTGGTTCGGGATAAAGCGGCATATCACCTATTATACGTTTACCCTTTTCGCGGGCATGCACTCTTACTTCTTTCCATCGCTTATCGTAAAGCCACTGCATATACTTGTAGAACGATATCTCTTCTTTGCATGTTTCTCTGGCCTCATCCAGCGCTTTCTCGTCCCGATTTTTGTATTTATCGTCCCAATCCCACCACGCCTTATCAAATTTGGCAAAAAGAGCATGGAATAGCGAGTAATCTTCAATCCAATCCCTGTTTTGCCGCACGTACGAATCGAACTCGGTGTTCTCGTCGACGCTCATTCCCGGATAGCGGTCTTTGAATACCTGCCACCAGCAATGTTTCTTAAACGCATAGATGAACGGGTAGTCGATCTTCCGCGACCGCAGGGCTTCCAATAATTTTTGCCTCTTCGCTTCGTCGCCCGCGACAAACGAATCGATATATTCGCCAAGCTTTGCTTTGTCCAGATATTCGTCAAGAGGAAGGTACATGATGGCGCTTTGCGCAAATGTACTTATACTGCCATAAGGCGTTGAAAGGCCGGGGATCCCACCCGGATTTATCTGGGTTGTAGGAAGCAGGAAAATCATATCTGCACCCTGTTTGTCGGCAAAATCTATAAACATATCCAGCCACTTAAGATCGCCTATGCCCTGGTCATCCTTCCTTTTACCGGAGAATAGCGAGCATAGGATCCCGCCGTGTTTTTTTTCGTTCCACCAATATGTTGCTTGTAGCATTCCAAGCTTTTTGGCGGCCGCCTTCAGGAACAGGAAGTTATCGCTGAATATAGTGTGGACGAATGAGTAGGCGGCTGTAATGGCCAGGAAGAGCGGACTTACTCCTGCAAGGTATAATATAGGTAAGGCGATGAATGTTAATGCGGCGCTGGCGTACGGGCCGATGTTTACGATCTCCTGGCCTTCGAAAGACGGCGTGACCTGTAATGATAATCCTTTGAATCTTGGTAAGTAGGGGCGTTCTCCTGTCTTGATCCATGTGGCGAAATAGTCCGCGAATTCATGGACAAGAATAGATGCGGCAAACGGCAGGAAGACGGCAAATAGATATCCTGACATTCCATACAAACCTATCAGATTATTTGTGCCCAGCATCTCCCCCGTCAACCAGGTGACGAACGATACGGTTAATATAAACAGGTTATACGTCATAAGGAAAGCGGATAGCTCGGGCTGCGGAGGGTGTGAACGGGCATCCTGCACCAATTTAAATATCCTGGCAGCGAGTTGCGGGTCGGCTTGAGCACGGGCCAGTTCGGCGGCTATCTCACAATAGAAGACAATATCCTCGGGCGCATGTCCAATATTTATCCTTTGAGTCATCTCTTCGAGGAGGCGCTTGTTAAGCCCCCGTATATATCGCGCATCATGAAGCAGCAACTCCAGGGTACGGGAAACCTCTGGACCATGCTCCGATGGCGTCTTCTTTACGCTCTCCAGCATGTCATTGATATCGCTTTTATACTTATCGAAAAATACCGATGAAAAATTAGAATCCGGACCAAATAGCATCCATTGGGCCGCCGCAAAGGTTGGAACGTCTTCGCTGCGGTTCCATTCGAGAATTACATCCGTAAAGTCATGGTCTTTCCACTGTTTGCGATGGCTTTCGATGAATTCGCGCGCCCATCCTTCGCGGCGCAACTCCTTCAGGAAGTTCGCCTCGAGACGGAGAAGGCTCTTAAGCCGATCTCCCGAGCATGACTCTGCCGCACCGCGCACCGTCTCGATAGCCTTGCCGGTAAGATGCTCTCTTAAGCCCGATATCTTATCGGCACGGGCAAGGAATGCCGCCAGCGCATCAAAAGCCGGCGAGCCCGGCTTTTTAAATGCCCGCCCTATCTCATCGAGCTCTTCCACATAAGGTCTTGAAAATTCGGCCGAATACGGAGAATCGGGATTATAGAGCATCCATTTGGCGGCAAAACTGGTGGACTCGTCATTGCTGGAGTTCCAATCAAGCGCTACGTTGCGGAAAGCCGCAAGAAACACCCTGTTCTGCTCCCGCCCTGAAGGACCTTGCCATTTATCTTTGTAGTTTTCCGTAAATATCTTCGCCCAGCCCGATCCATGCATTTGTTGCAACAAAGAAGCTTCCATGCCAAGCAGGCCGGCCAATGAGTCTTCATTGGTTAGATTGGGAACCCCTTTATGCATGCCCCCTATAGCATCATTACCGATCTGTGCCGCTAAACCGGGTATCTCCGCAACCTCAGAGAGAAGATCTTTCATGTCACCGAGCGTCGATCTTTCTCCGCGCTCAAGACGGCTGTTTATATCGGCTATCGTCAGGCGGTAATAGCCTAGGAAAGGCGCGGAAAAATCAGACTGTAAATTATATAGTATCCATTGCGCCGCGTCATGCATGGGGCCCTCGGACCGGTTCCACGCAAGTACCACGTCGCGGAAAGCAAGCAGTAACCCGTCCGAACGCCAATCGATCTTGTGCGTACCGTCGAATTTGCCGGCCCACGAGTTTTTATGTTTCTCGATAAATTTGCCGGCCCACGACAGCTCGTCTTCCTGCCGGAGAAGGCCCGCCTCTACGTAAAAGATATTGCGCATCCGCATAACGTCCCCGCTATTGAACGCTTCACCAAGTGCATTATTAACATATCCGAATGCTGTATCCCTCAACCCTGGGAACGTAGCTGTATCTTCGAGCAGCCCCCGTAAAATACGCCTGGCCTGGGGAGAATCCGGATCACTTTGATCCGCCATTGCGTAAAAATCGGCTTCTATGGCATACTTAAACTGTTCCCACAGTCCCTTCTCGTGATCCTTCACCATCCAGTCGGCAGCGGACTTAACATTATCCGGGCCATAGCGGAACATAAACCTTAAAGCGGATTTAATATCCCTGAAGACAGCCCTGAAATCCCTATCGGACCGGCCCTGGAACTCATTACGGCACATAACACAGAACCGCTCCGCCCACGCACCGTCACTCACGTCGCCGTAAAATTCCTCCAGCGCCTTTCTATAAAATTCGTTAAAATTGACTATTCCCCGCGGGGTGGAGAGACGGCCGTCCTCTATAAAATAGATACGGCTCTCGAACGGCAGGAAATGGGCGGTGCCGACATTTATGCCGGGTTCTGTTATATATCTTTTTAGATCGACTTGCTTAGGAAGGGGGGAGTAATTTATCATTACGATGGCCGTCTTGCCGTGATAGGTACGCTTGTACCATGCAATGCCATCTTCTCTTCTCGGGACCACAAAACCGATCCCTTTGCGGAATATATCGGCAGATCTACTTGCTACTATATTATTTACATTTCCCAATAGCGAAACATCATACGGCAGCCCTTCATAAGTCTCACCGTCAAGGCCCTGATTGGCCCGGCGCGCTAATCTCATAAATTTCGCAAACGGCAATTCTCTTAATATGTCATACTTCGTCTTTCCGGCGGCATCAGTATATCCGCGCCACATCAATCCCAGGGCATCCGGAAAGTTTATCATCAGATACCCCGGTAGGAATGCGATGAACGCAAGAGCGGCAAGATATTTTCTCCTGTCTCCGCCAAATATGTTCAGGGCTGTATCCTCATCATGATTGGATAGATAATGTACGAAAACGCCAGAGGCCAGATATTTCTGGAAATCGAATAGCCACGCCTGGAGAGGCTCTGATGAATCTGCCATTGAAAATGAATCGCGGACCTTCTTCCATAACTCTTCATGGTCGTAGAAACCGTCTATACCTGTGCGATGATGGACATCGATCATTTGGCCGAATACATTGTAATATTCGGTAATACATGTAAGCTTCGGGAATCTCTTTTTGAAGAGGCCCAAAAGTTCAGACGGGAAATGATAGGCAAGGTCGATTCGGAATCCATTGCCGCCGGCCTCCAGCCATGCCCGGAACGTATCCAGATAATACTGGCGCACTTCCGGATGATTGAGGTCCAGGCTGGCAATATCCGGCATCGGCCCAAAATCGCTGGTATGATGACAAACAAGCACTCTTATCCTGTCTTTATCCAGAGGATCCCGCCCAAAGACAAAACCCCGCTCTGTCAATTTCCGGACAATAGGGTCTTCCACCAAAGGTTTTTTCGGATCTGCCAAAGGCACCGAAAGCAGGAAACCCCATCCCCAGATCCCCGGCATAGACAGTATGTCTTCTTCCTTTAAGTTTTCCGGAATACCGCCTTGCCGCCACTCCTGAAGAACCCCGGTAAAAGGTCTACACCAGTCGGGATGTTCAAGGATGACGGGACTGTCGATACTAAGATGCCCTGTTAAATCGAATACGGTTATGGGCCTGCGTCTACCGAGCGCATCGAGAACCGTCTTCATCTTTCCGATAACCACGGGATCTTTCAGGTCCGTAACACAGAATGCCGATGCCGTATCGCCGCTCGTCACGCTCTTTACCGGACCATGCGTAGCCACACGATAGTTCCTGCCGCCATGCTCGATATCGCGGGCATATATACCCGACAGATTCGGTCCGTCATTCAGAAGCTTGCCTATTTCGCCTTTCGGATGCGCGCCGACAAACCATATAATGCCGCCGGGCGCCGCGTAAATATCGTCGAGTAACTGCTTCAGATTGTCTCCAAGCTTGTCCATACCGCCTAAAAATTCGACCGACACCTGCAGTATCTCGGGCCGCTCCTTTTCCGGGGGAGCAAGCATCAGGATCATCTGTCCGCCGGCGGGTATATCTACGGGCAGGCCGTCCGATATAAGCCCGGATTTCGTAACAACGCCGTACGAGTCCTTCTTCCAGGCGTCGAATAGGATGTATAGCCCGGGGGAATTGTGCGCAGGATCGGGCTCGGGTAAGAATTCGAAGCTCTCCGGCAGGATCTTGCCTTTATGCCCATCGCCGAAAAAGAGCAGATATGCTTCACCGCCTACGGTAAGCGCAAACGCATCCATCGCCTCCCGGGATTCCGCTTTAAGCTTGACCAATTGCTGCCGTGCCAATGTATTGCCATTAGCCTGGCTCCAGGACGTATTCGCCGCTATCCAACCATTTTTCGAAGCAGCGTCTTTTAAGGTCAGGTTCGTCTCTTCGCCGGCGATCTCATAAGCAGGCTCATCGTTATTATGGTTGCCGTATCTCTTGAGGTATATCTTCGCTGCAAGTTCCGGGCCGATCATATCCGTAAGTTTCTTGACGCTTACTAAAGACGTCTGCTTATAATGCTGCTGCATCAATGTCTCTTCCGTGCCCGACGGCATAAGCAGGCGCCCTTCGCCGGATATCGACGGCAAAGTGACGGGCATCGAGGAGAATACCTCTTTCATTATCTCGGTACGCAACTGCATATCCGTAACCGACATCGCCGCGGCAAGAAGCTGGGCCACGATCCAGTGCTCTTTTCTGGACGGAACCTCTTCCAGGAATTTGGTGATGGCCCAGAGTCCTTTCGTTTCATGCGCAAGAACAAACGGTAAGACGGCGCGGTCTTCCAGCGGCCTGAAGAGCTCTTCGAGCTTCATCCGGTCCCAGTCCTGCTTTAACGCAACCGGACCCAAAAATTCGTCATGCGATATTATCCATGCCGCTCCCCGGCGCTCAATATCCTCGCCGGAAAAAAGAAGCCTCTCAAGAGCATCTTCAAAGACGACCCCGAATTCACGTTCACCCAGACGGTCACGGTAATGCTGATAGAAATTACCGGCCCATGTTTTCTCTTCCGCCCGCGCCCTTTTATGCACCTCTTCCACAAGCGCTTTTACGGCCTCTTCCTTTTTCCTGGAAGCTTCCGTTTTGCGGAAAGAGAAGTTGCTGTACCCGTATGCCGGTAACTCCACTATAAGTGTCCTGGGTCCCGAATAGACTTTCGTGCCTTCCGAATAGAGCACTTTACCGAGTTCCCCTTCGATTGGAGGTTCTGTACTGTTTGCGCCGAATACGCGGTCGAGACAGATCATTATCTCGGTAGAAACGTCCGAATCGTTGCATATCGTAAGAAGATCTTCTTTCCTGGAGCGGCGGATCATCGCCACAAGGCCGCTATTCTCCAGGGAATCTATATATGCCGGCTTCACGATTGCGTGAATACCTTCATCGTTTTCCAGCGCAACGGCAATATCTTCCTGGAATTTCCGCACACATTCCGCATTAACCCAATGCCTCCGGGCCTTGGTAAACCCGGGGCGGCCGAAGAAATGACACTGGCCGGCTAAAGGTACATCGAGACGGGTAAAATCATACTGTGGTATATGGACTGCCGAGTCTCGCCAGTTCTTGTGCGCCGGGTGGCCGCGATCGGAAGGCCATAGCTCGTCTGGTCGTCGCTCCGGCAGGATCTCGGTAAGAGGTATAAGCACAGGGCCTCCATGCATGGCGCACATTCCTGCCGCCGCCCGCACGCGCTCTATGGAGCCGAGCGCCTCGAGTCCGGTCGCCTCGTCGTGGTTCGTAAACATCGTCGTCCGGCCTCTCTGCTCTTCATCATTCACTCCGAATAGATATGCCCTCACATTTTGTGCAGCGCCTCTTGAAAGCACCTCATCGGAATAATCTTTGTAATAGGCAGTGGCATTGATCCCCTGCCGTTCGCCCATCCGGGCAAAGAACTTAATATTGCCGTCCTTGCCGGGCGAATCGTGCACCTCACCCAGGAATCGAGTGCCGGGATGTTCTCTGCGTAAGTCCGCCATAAGCTCATCCATGATCTCACCCGGCATCTTTTTGCCGGCTTCCTCTCTTGACATACCAAGCGGCGCGAGATGATCGTCGAAATATTTATTCCAGTATGCGCGATGGACTATATCACCGCGTATCCCGCCTTCAAGCGTCATATCAGCCATCATATTTACGATGCCGCCCATGTAACGGCGATTGACCTCTTCCGAATAATTGATCAAAGCTGTGGTAAGCGAACCATTCTCGAGATGCCGTACAATCCTGTAAGAAGTAAACCTGGGAGGAAGCGTTCCCTTATTTATCCATATCTGCAGTTCGTCTTCATCCATCGCTCTTATTCCGCCTGTCCCGGAGAGCATGCCTTTGGCCACACGGGAATATTCGCGATATCCCCGCACCTCGGCGCCAATCAGAAATGTTTCTTCAAGCCGCTTGTCGCTCCAATCCGCGCGGCCCAACCTGCGCATATGCGCATAAAACTCTGCGTCGCTATCCCACGACCAGACAAGGTTCTTAGTGTTATCATTGAATATACACGGAGCGTCGGCTGCTATCTGGTTTGTTACAAAATCGAGCATTATATTAAGCCCTTTAGGTTTAATACAGCTCTTTACAAAATTCCTCATCGCCTCATTGGTATTGGCGGCTCCATTACCGGATCCGATAAGCCTTTTATCGACCATGTAGTTATAGACATCATACCTGCTTCCATTCTCTCTCTTGGCATGGGGACTATCCCTGCCCGCCGCCACATCAAGCCTATGCCACTCTTTCGCCATGGCCCGGGATAGCATACTCTCCTCCCAAACACCCTTCAACCAGACGGTATCCGCGCCTAATTCAAACGCAAACCAGTCCCATATATCCTTTATCAACCTGTGGTCACAATGCAAATATCCGGGGTTAAGGTGAAGGACACCGGGGGCTTTATCGCTACTCCGGATAATCTTCGCCGGGATATCTCCCAGGCCTCCGTCCATAATAATATCGGGGATATTATCGATCGTCGTCCCGAAAGCATTAGCCAGGCCATGGGCATCGACCTCGATAATAAGTTTGCCGGACCTGGCAGAGGTCCTGACCGCTTCACGCAGACACTTGACCAGCTCATCCTCTTTATCATCCGCGAGAAGACCTTCATCTATATAGAGGATATCGTCCAGATAGATAGCTTCGAAGTCCATTTGCGCAGCACGAACCCTGCCTTCCTCTATTAATTCATCTAGGAAATCCGATGCATCCTCATCGATAGGGCCGTTTGCCTCTCTGTCATTAATACCGGCTTTAACTTTTCTGACAATATCCGAAAAATCTTTCCGGGTCTCAGGCGTCAATACGGCTGTCTGAGATATACCCATTAGCGCATCTATTGGTGATATGCCTATCTTATCGGATTTGAAACGGCAATAACGTATCCCGCTCCTCTTTGTCTTAGGATTGTCCCCGTTAGTAAACCGGCCCGGCTGAACCGGCGCGGGTGAAAGCTCGTCAAGCCCCCAGATGGCGCACGCTATGCTCCACGCTTGCTCTCCGCAGCCTTTTGGATAGTGTTTCGTCCTGCCATCCGGCGCGGGTGAAGCTTCCGCGTCCAGGAGTTCCGGCAAGCTTCCTCCAGACGAAGCGTTTCCTCCGGTCCACGGGTCGCTCATCAATTCTAGATACTCCTTGACCATAGTATCTACCGAGGTATCCTTCGCCTCGGACCCGCACTTTACGGCCGCCGCCCAGTAGAACGGGTAGAGCCACGGCCACGCCGTCCCGTTATGGTAGGCCTTATTCCTGTCATCCGCCGACTTATTGCTATCGTAATATTTGTAATATACGGCATGCGGCCAGCCTATAACCCTGCCCTCGGCCTCATCTTTCGCCCTTGCGCCATCGTCCCTGGTATCCTGCACATAGATCCTTTCCGGAGCCGCCAGCGTCTTGAGCCCGCCCGGCACAAGCAGCCGCCTCTTCGTCGATTCAAGTATCCGCTTTGCGTCCGCACCTTCGGCCAGCCCGAAGTATACCGTAAATATCTGGTTACATCTCACTGCCGGATCGCGCCTGTTTCTGTCCTTAGACTCTGCTGCCGTTTCAAAACCGTCCGCGCCCAGAATATCGAACACAGTACTTTCCGCGCTATTCCAGAAATATTCATGGAAATTCGATTTCACCTTATCCGCCAGACTCTTATATTCCGCCGCGACGGATTTGTCGAGGGAGCACATCTTGTTCAGGGCGTTATACCATAACGCCTGGATCTCGACAGGATATCCCTGCCGTTCGGTACTATCCGTATCCATCCAGGTGGTCTTCTTGCGGACCCACACAAAACCTGTAGCCGGATCACTACAGACCACACTATCACTGCCACCCGGCGTCGAATATCGATTATAAATATTACGCAGGACGTCGATAACCTTCTTACCTTTATTGTCGACTACGCAATCGAGCATCGCCCTGTCGCCGGACTTTTCGATATATTTATGGACGGCCTCAACGAGCCACAATGCGGCGTCCGATGTAGGCGGAGGCGCGGCATATAGCGCATCGTCCTGCGGATTATTATCATGGCGGATAACGTTAGGGACGAGCCCGCCTTCCTCCATCCCCGTCCACTTTAATATGAGATCCTTCGCTTCGGCAGACCAGCCGGCGGCGATAATACCTAAGAGAGATATAGCCGTATCTCTCCCCCGCTCTTTTTTGCTGAAATGAGGAAGTCCTGCTTCCAGAGCCGTCATAGCCCGGCTATCTTTGAAGAAGAGTTTGCGCAACGCGGCGGCCAGCCTGGCATCAAGAGCCTTCTTTCTCTCCGCGTCGGTAGCGCTTGGTAGCTTGTCGGATTCGGACCCGTCTCCCGCAGCGAGCATCGCGAATTTATGTTTTACGGCAAGAATATTGTAAGTCCTGTGGATCAGCCAGTTAACAAGAAGCGCTATTGGAACTGCTATGGGATACGCGTAAGGTACGGCACTGCTATACGATATATCGAGGAGTAAGGAAGTTATGGCAGTCACGATGACAAAAGATAGCGTCATGCCTGCCCATATAGCTATAATGCCCAACCCGCGGATCAATTCTTCTTTCCATGACGTATTCGGATGCTGTCTAAAAAACCATATAGGATTGAATAGATGGAATATCTCCCTTCGTGCGGCATACTTGCCGATCGAGAGCTCCTGGTCCACACTGGTTAGCCTGTTCCATTCCCTTTCGCCCATCTTACGCGTGTAATAAGCTATGGCCTTTTCGCGGGTCTTTGGAGTAGTAAGAATGGGCCCATCGGAAGACGGTTCTTCGGAAGCGATGCGATTTCCGAAAATTTGCTCCAGCATGCGCACATTGTTCAATGTCTGAAACTTTTCACCCCGCCTCAAAACCTGTGCTTTTACGTCCCGCTGGTTCTCTGGAAATAGGGCCGCGCGTAAATATCTGGATGTCGCCTGGTCGACATGCGATAAAAGAAGTACGCATAAGATATATTCATGTAAAAGCGCTTTATCATTCTCGATACTATCTAGTATGTCGGAGGATAGAAGGAGCGTATTCGGAAATTCTTCCCGGATATCCCTATTGAGCGCGGCCGGCAATTCATCCAAATCGGCTTTTGTATGATAAGGCAGGCTTGTATTAAGTCCAAACATCCATAAGTCGGGGCATGCCGGAGATTTTTCGCTATGAAGCGTTATTGAATTCAGTTCTGTTATATTGAGGACCCGGAGGCTCTTGAGCGCGGTTTGCAAAAGTTCCCTTTCTTTCGGCAAAAATCCGGACCTGTGGGCATCCAATCTCCCGGAGACAGAATTTATAATTTCCCTTATCCCTCCGCCGGAAAGATAATCCCTGCCGCTTGAAGCCGGCACTCTCCTCCTCACCGCGTCTATTATAATGCCGGCGTTTCTTGTTACTTCTTCGCCCGATATGTAATGTCCGCCGCTAATGATAGATATGACGGGTTTTTCCGCGCTATAGTACAAATCAGGGTACTCTATTTCATACGGCTCCAGATCGCCGAATCTATCATCTATCTTCTTTCCAAAATAATTATGTAGGATAGACTTGGCAGACTCCATAAACGAGCCGGTTTTCTCGATATCCATAGCCTCAGCCTGCGCGGATAGGGTCTCCAGCACATCATCCTGGAATGAATTGCGCTTTTCGTTCGAAGGCGAAAGCATGGTCTTAAAGATCTCCACCTCCCTTCTTTCGATATAACGCGGCAGTCCTCTTCCCGTAGTTACGGTCCTCAAGCCCGACAAGAACTCATCACGGCGCCCAAAACGAAGCGCTGTAAATAAATTCTCTATGGAATACGGGCAGGTAAGAACACCCCTGTCATGAAGTATCGCCCCTTCTGTGGCGGAAAACATATGGTCACAGGACTCCTGCGCTTTCGAGTACATACCCGCGCCATCATAGCGGTACATCAACCGGCTATAGATGTCTCTTGCGCGAGCAAACTGCTCCCTCTCCCCGCCCTTTATGCCCGCCTTTAAAGAGGACTCTGCTTCCTTTTCCCTGTCAAACCGTTCGCGGGCCAGGTCCGTGTAGATAGACATGGTATCTTCTTCCATGAAGGCAGCCAGGTTCCTGCGTAAACGATCGGTACTTACAAAATGATCTTTCGTATTATTCAGGAAAGAGACGGTAGCAATGGTCCGGGCTTCCCGATCCATTTCACTGCCGGCTTCCATCTTTATCACCCTGCCGGATATGTCGATAAGCTCCTGCCCGAAATTCAGGTAGGTAGCAAGTTCTCTCATATCATCGTCATTTTCGCTGTCAAGTCTGAGCCTGGCGAGGTAAGGCGCGGGCAGGTTCAGCGCGCATCGCCGTCCTTCCGCATGGATAAGACGCACTACGTTATTTTCCGGATCCGAGAAAAACAAGCTTGTCTTGACATCGATCTCGAGGACGGTTGTTCTATTTATGAAATTATTTATACGCCGGCGCATGCGCCAATCGTCACGCCGGTTTGCCTCCGCCTGCCATATCGCTAAAGCTTTTTGGATCTTCAGCGCATTTTTGGTATTCCGCCTGTCGGCGCGGGATGTAGTTTCATACATATGTATGGAAGAGGTAAAATACGGATTCTCATACTGCCCGTACAGAAACCCCTTACGGTAATAACTGGCCGCGCTCTCCCCGCGGCTATAATACGACCTGCCGCGTTTTCCGAATGCCAGCTGCGCTTCCGGCCTTGTAATAATGAAGGTGCGGTATAGATGCCCAAAGTACGGGCGCGGGCGGCGCGTAAGATAATAAAAGAGCATCCCGTAGAACCCGACCGAGGCTTTTTCAGTGCCGGGTTTCTGTGTAATTTTTTCGAAAGATTTTAAAAATGCTCCGCTCATCATGCGCCTTAACTCATACGAGTCTTTTTCGGCAAGCACTTTTCTGCATTCCGCTATAAAATATTCCGAACCTGAAAAATCCTGTCTGAGTTTCGTGAATAAAAGCTCGAATAGCGGCCGTAGGAATCTGCTGTCATACTCTCCGTAGTCATACGTCTGGCTCTCCTGAAGTTTATCGACAAAATTGGAGAGCGTCTCCGCATCGACTATGTTGGTGAAATCGTACTGGTCTGGGCCTCGTGAAAGCGCGACGCTATAGTTGATGACCAGCATATCGCAGGCCCTATGGATCAGCCAGTCGGCAAGAAGCGCTATCGGAACCGCTATGGGGTAAGCGTAAGGTACGGCATTAATATAGGCTATATCGAGGAACGAGGAAGTTAAGATAGTCATTATGACAAAAGAGAGCGCCATGCCCGCCCATATGGCTATTATGCCTAAGCTATGCGCAAGTTCTTCCTTCCAACTCCTGTTGATATGCTGCCTTAAGAACCATACCGGATCGAATACATGAAATATCTCTCTTAAAGCAGAGTATTTAGCAATCAGGGACTCCTGCGCCTTTGCGCCGAGATTGTCCCATGTGTATCCTCCCATCTTATCCGTATAATGAGTTATCGCCTTTTCGCGGGTCAGGGGAGTAGCCAATGTGGCTGGGGGTCCTTCTGGCTGCGCCTGTGCTGTCGGCGTCGCTGTCTTGTCTCCCGCTCTTATGATCTGCTTATGCAGGCGAGGATTGAGCTCTTTTGAATCTATTACGCTCTGCGGATCGCAAGTAAATGAATTTTCCCGGTCAAAATCAGGATCATAATAACGAAACGTGTATCCTGTCGGAATATTTATGCTTATCGCACCCAACTGGCCGCCGTTAGCATAATCCGGCTTGCATGTGATCTTATTTTCATCAAACCAGGCGAGTATATCCTTATCTTCAAGTATATGTTGTATCGCTATTAGAGATATATTTGAATGAAATTTAGGATGCCTTTCTATAAGATACTCGACGAAGAGCGCGCCGCCTCTATCTTTTGAATCTTTCAGCTTAAAGAATGTGCTGGGAGCAAGCGTGTTATTCTGCGCGGATTGATCTACGAATGGATCCGGATGGGCCCAGACGATATCCTGGGCAAGGAAAGTGACGACCAGGATCGACGCAATTATCCTGACCGCAAAAGGTAACCTGTGATGGCTCAATTTTGGCAAGACTTCTTCGGCTTTCATCATTCCTATCTATTTTGTTCTCTTAACACACAAAAAGAAAAAGACCAGATTGCCAAGCGTCAATTCTAGGCTATCTGGTCTATAAAAACCTTACATCTTGCCGGGTGAATTCACCCGGCAAAAGCATGGTTTCTCTTCTTAAGACCCTCGACTCCCCCGAGTTAAACTCAAACGGGGATCCTAGAAAATATGTACTGTAATAGTATCATATTAGCTAGGGTGAGTCAAGGAAACATAACTAACTTTTTTATATTTTAATTATTCTTCGCGCTTAAAGAACTTAGTTCGTATCCCGCTGAAATCCTCGATAAATATCCTGCACATATAATTGATGACTTCGCTCACCTCTCTATTATTCTCCGTGCAGAGGGCCTTTATCTTCTCTTCTATCGCCTTACTCGTCCTGCATCCCAAGAATCCATCACACCGTTTTAGTTTCTTCATATATCGCTCGAACCTCCTACTTGTATATCAAATATTATACACGCAATTTATCAAATTTGCAAGAGGAAAGATAATTTTGTTAAACCTTGACCAGGAGCCTGAATAGTACCTGTAAGAAAAGATTTGTATATATCGCCGCTACGATATCGTCGAACATCACACCGAGAGATCCCGTCAACCGCTCCATCCTTCTGGCAGGCGGCGGCTTCAGGATATCGAGGAGACGGAAGATAAAGAACCCGAGGATCACGGAATATGGGCTCATGGGCACGAAGAAAAGGCTAAGAAGCATTCCGCATGCTTCGTCTATCACTATCATCTTTGCATCTTTTCTTTTGTAGATCTTCTCCGCTTCGCCGGAAAACATTATGCCCAGCACGAATAGGAAGAGTATGGAAAAACCATAGAGCAGTTCGTTATTCCTCACGAGGAAATAGATAACCAATCCGCCCAGAGAGCCCATCGTCCCCGGCATGAAGCGGGAATGTCCCAGGTAAAAGAAGCTTGTGATAAATTTAATCCGTCTCTTCATTGGAATAGACCTCCCTATTTTTTACAAGATAAGCTATCCCGCTGGACAAGGTCAAAACAACCGCTATCAACATTATAACGAATATGCCGTCTTTGTAAATGGTTTCGACCTTTGTGTTCCAGAAATTAAAGAGAGCGTGCCCGCCCTCCTTGAATATGAAAAAGAATAGTATTATTATTATTGTCGAGAGCTGCCAAACGGTCTTATGTTTGCCTCCCCCGTCCGCCTGCAGGACCCTGCCCTTTGTGAGGGCCAGTATGCGCAGGCCCGTAACCGCCACTTCTCTGAAGATTATCAGGACAACCATCCATGCCGGTACGATTCCGCGCTCGACAAAGGCCAGGAGTGCGGCCAGGACCAGTATCTTGTCCGCTATCGGATCCATGAGCCGTCCAAAATCCGTTACCTGGTTTATTTTTTTGGCAATATATCCGTCAAGAGCATCGGTCAGCGCCGCAAGCACGAACGCGCACAGCGCGAAGACCTTCGCCGTCACGCCGTTTGTATACAAAAACGCCATAAAGACAAAGGTCAGCGCTATTCTCGAAAGCGTAAGTTTATTCGGAAGGTTCATCCGCGCACCTTCTCTCCGACGAGATCATACTCCAGCGTATCCTTAATCCCGGCTTTATAAATCCCGCCTATTTTTATATCATCACCTGACAGATAGACCGTACCGTCTATCTCCGGCGCGTCAAATTCCGAGCGGCCGATAAATTCGTTGTTCGCTGCGGGAATTTTTTCGTCGATCAATACATCGATGGTTTTGCCTAACCACTTCTTGTTTATACCGCGCGATACGGCCTGCTGTGTCTTCATTATGATATCGAACCGCTCCTGTTTCACCTCTTCCGGCACCTGGCCATCCAATCTGGAGGCCTTCGTCCTATCTTCCTTTGAGTATATAAAAGCGCCTAGACGCTCGAATTTTACATCACGCATAAAAGCGACGAGCTCGCGAAAATCTTTATCCGTCTCTCCCGGGAACCCTGCGATCACCGATGTCCTCAGGGCAAGTCCCGGGATATTTTTCCTAAGCTTTCCTATCAGGGCCGTAATCTCTCTATGCGTAACACGGCGGTTCATCCGCTTAAGGATATTATCGGAGATATGTTGTATCGGCAGGTCGAGATACTTGCATATCCGCGGTTCGTCCCGGATAACCGAGATAAGCTCATCATTGTAATGGGCCGGGTGAGTATACAATATCCTGATCCATTCGACGCTATTCTTAAGCGCGCATATCCGGCGCAAAAGTTCGCCGAAAACGGCCTTGCCGTATCTATCGATGCCGAATAGCGTCGTATCCTGGCCTATCAGGATGATCTCTTTAAGCTTGCCGTCACCCGACAGCCGCCTGACCTCTTCGACCACCGACTTTATTGAACGGCTCCTGAACGCCCCCCGGAGGCGCGATATTATGCAATAGCTGCAGAAATTACTGCAGCCTTCGGCGATCTTTACATAAGCGTAATGCGGGGGTGTAAAGGTAAGCCTCGGAGATCTTTCGTCATAAAGGTAATCCGGGACGGCAGAGACTACGATCCGCCTGCGGCGCATGCCTCTTTTCAGGAGGCCGGGTAATCCAGGGAAATCGCTCGTTCCGATAATAAGATCCGCTTCGCGAAGCTCGTCCGCCAGTTTTGCCTTATATAGCTGCGGAAGGCATCCGCATATTACGAGCTGCTTTAATCTGCCCTCTTTTTTAAGCCGGGCAGCCTCCAGGATCCTTTCGATAGACTCTTCCCTGGCCGACTGTATGAACGCGCACGTATTTATGACGCATATATCCGCATCGCGCAAATCGCCGCATATCCGGAAACCGCCCTTCTTGATGGCTCCTGCCATGATTTCCGAATCGAGCTGATTTCGCGGGCAACCGAGAGAGATTATGCTGACTTTAGACATAAGATTGGACCGGCAAGGCCGTTACAGGATAGCGCATCTTACCTGACCTTTACGCCGTTTGATGTAACTTCTATATTTCTCATGACACCCCTGCCCGGGGAGCCGAGAGATTTGCCGTTTACCGCTATTTCGATTGCCTCCGCCCGGCCGACAAACATATTTATGGTGTTATTGGCCGCGAAGGCCTCTTCCATGCCTTTAGGCAGGACGCGTTTGAATATAATGACACCGTCTTTCTTAAGCTGGACCATAACGGGGTTCCTGACCTTCAATGTCATGGTGAACGGGACGTTCTTCGTAAACGGTTTTTTTTGAGAAGCGGCCCTGGGAGCGGCAGGGTTCTCCCGGGGAGCAGCCTTGGCGTACTTGGAGATGGGCGCTTTTTTCACGGCTTTCGAATTTTTTAAAAACGCGGCGGTCTTGACGCTCACGAATATTACCAGGGATATCGCAAGGAAAAATATTATTACCGACCGTCCTATCCGTACGATCCTGCCAAGATTCGGATACGGCCCGCCGGGTATCTTGCCCATATTAAAATTTATATTCTTACCCTTCAGCTCGGGGTGGATGGTCAGGTACTCTCCGACGAGCGCTTCGTGGTCGAACCCGAGATAACCGGCATATTCTTTTAGGAAGCTCTTTACGTAATTGGGTGTCAGGATATCATCGCACCGGCCGTCTTCCAGCGCCGTCAGGACGGTCGAATGTATATGCGTCTGCTTCTGCACCTGCTCGAGGGTCAGGCCCCGCTTCTCCCTGGCCTGGCGCAGCCGCTCCCCTATATCGGCGATCGTGATCTTCTTATCGTTTCCCTGGACGTTAGCCATTCTTCGTCTGGTATTCCTCTACGGATACAAGTATATCCCTTGGCTTGGAGCCCTGATAAGGCCCTACGAGCCCCTCATCTTCCATCATATCTATGAGACGCGCGGCCCTGGTGTAACCGAGCCCGAGGCGCCGCTGAAGGACGGAAACGGAAGCCTGGCGGGATTCGAGTATAAGCTTCACCGCCTCTTCGTAGACCTCGTCCTTTTCGAACTTCTTGAAACTGGTCTTCTTCTGGACATCCAGGATACCGCTGACATATTCCGGCCCGCGCTGCGCCTTTATGAAACCCGTTATCCTCTCGATCTCTTTATCGCTTATAAGGCTGCACTGCGCTCTCACCGGCTTCGATGCGCCCGGCTCCACGAAGAGCATGTCCCCTCGTCCGAGAAGTTTGTCCGCGCCGTTTATATCGAGCACCGTTCGGGAATCGACCTTGGAAGCGACCTTGAAAGATATCCTCGCCGGGAAATTGGCCTTGATGACGCCGGTAATTACGTCAACGGACGGGCGCTGGGTGGCTATTATAATATGAATACCGACGGCGCGCGAAAGCTGGGCTAGCCTCGTTATGGCGCCCTCAACATCCGCCTGCGCCACCATCATAAGATCGGCCAGCTCATCTATGATTATAACTATATAAGGAAGCTTGCTATTGGGCTCTTTCCCGAATTTTTCATTGTAAAGATCGATATTCCTCACTCCGGACTTCGCGAAGAGTTCATACCGCGAATCCATCTCGCTGACGACCCAATCGAGCGTGCTCGCCACCTTCTTCGCATCCGTCACGACCGGTGACAATAGATGCGGCAGATCGTTAAATACCGCAAGCTCGACCCTTTTTGGATCTATCATAATAAATTTGACCTCTTCCGGAGTCAAATTATAGAGGAGAGTCGTGATTATAGTATTTACGCAGACCGTCTTGCCTGAGCCCGTGGCGCCCGCTATCAAAAGATGCGGCATCGTCGCGAGATCCGCGATCACGGACGCACCGGCGATATCTTTGCCGAGAGCGAGTTTTAATTTCGATTTCGACTCCCTGTGCTCCTTCGAATCGAGGACGTCTTTCAAATATACCAATGAGCTCGAGGAATTCGGGACTTCGAAACCGATCGTGCCCTTACCCGGCACCGGAGCGACGATTCTCACGGACTGGGCCTTCATCGCCAGCGCTATGTTGTCGCTTAAAGACGTTATCCTGTGTATCTTTACCCCCGGCGCCGGCTCCATTTCATATCGCGTTATAACCGGGCCCTTATTTATCTCGACGACCTTCGCTTCGATATCGAAATCCATAAGCGTCTCTTCGAGGATGCGCGCGTTCCCTTCGAGATCGTCCTTGATGCGCCTTGTCTCTATTGGCGGCGGCGTATCGAGCAGGTCAATCCCAGGGAGATTAAATACGCCCGAGCGGCTCGGATCCGTCTTCAATACCTCCTGGACCGGCGTTTGCCCCGAACCTGAGGCGCGGATGCTCGCCGAACGGCTGGGGGTCTCCTTCCTATTTTCCTCAGCCGATACTATCTTTATCGGTTCACGCTCTCTGGGTTTTTCGGGGGCACGCACAGCTGTCTTATCCTCCACCACAGGAAGTTTCATAACCGGCTTTTTGACCGTTAGGTTAACAGCGGCCTTGCCCCTTGACCTTGCGGCAGACGCTGTGCCGGGTAAAAGATCTATCCCGGCAAGGTTCCGCCCTTTGCCTCTTATCCTTGAGAATAGATTGACAAGGAAAGGCAGCAGCAGGAATTCGGTCGCCAGTAATACGGAGAGGAGGAATAGGACGACTATTACAAGGATGGCGCCGCCCCTGCCCAGGTACTTTACAAGAAAATCGGAAAATATCAGGCCGGCGATCCCGCCCAGCGAAAACCTGAATGAATTATCGCCCCGCCCGATCAGTGAAAATATCGAGCTGGAAGCAAGTATAAGAAAGAGTGTCCCGAAGAGCTTGAAAAGAATCTTCTGCGGAGTTATCCCATAGAGCCTGGCGACAGCCCAGCTGACAACAAGAAGCGGTATGACGTACGAGCTCAGCCCCATAAGAAAGAAGAGGGCCGCGCCTATGTATACACCGAAGAGTCCGGCGAAATTCCTGACCGGGACGTTTGGATTAGATGTAAACGCGGACAAATCCTGAAAGCTGAATGTGATCAGGCTGGTAAAGATAAGGATGGCTACAGCGAAGAGTAATATTGCCTGGATCTCGTTCCACCTGGTCTTATCCATAATTAATAGTCGCTCGCAATGCGGTAAATTCGAAATACGAATCTCGTATTTATAGTTTCACCGGCCTGTATGGCCGAAACCTCCGGCGGACCTTACAGTTTCATCCAGGGAATCTCTTATTTCGATCTCGGCCTTTGTAACCTCTTTTATCACCATCTGCGCGACCCTGTCGCCGCGCCGTATCGTAAAAGGGGCCTTGCCGTGATTGATCATTATGAGGCTGAGAAGCCCCCTATAATCGGAATCTATGGTACCGGGCGTATTGACCAGGCTCACGCCGTGTTTCAGCGCCAACCCGCTCCTCGGCCTTATCTCGGCTTCATATCCATGCGGTATGCTTAAATAAATGCCAGACGATATGAGCTTGATCTCGCCTGGCAGTATTACGATTTCTCCTTCTACATCGGCGCATAGATCCATGCCGCTCGCACCGGGTGTAGCATACCGCGGAAGAGGGAGATCCTCGCAACCATCTTTTCTTTTAAGGCCTACCTTGACTGTTTTCAACGTTTAGCCGAAATGCTCAATGTCTAAATTCAAATGACAAATCAATTTCCAAATTTTAATTATAACAGCTATTCTCTCTTACGGCGCGGCGGGCGGTCCCGCTTTTCACGTTCCGCCTTCTCCGCCATTTCCGGGGTCCAATCCGGGTCCGCCTGTCTCTTCGAGAGATTGACCCTGCCCTGATCGTCTATCTCTATGACCTTAACCGTTATCTCGTCGCCGATCTTGACTACTTCTTCTACGGTCTTTACGAATTTATTTGCGAGCTCCGAGACATGGACCAGGCCTTCCTTGCCCGGAAGTATCTCGCAGAACGCGCCGAAATTCATTATCCTTTTGACCTTACCCTTATATATCCTGCCGATTTCCGGCTCTTCGACCATCCCTCTTATCACCGCGACCGCTTTCTCTATGGCCATGCCGTCCGTAGAAGCAACCTGGACAATACCGTCATCATCGATATCGACGGTAACGCTGAACTCCTGGATTATCTTCTTTATATTCTTTCCGCCGGGGCCTATAACTTCGCCGATCTTCGACTGTGGTATCTTGAAGCTCGTGATATGCGGCGCAAATTCCGATATAGCCTCTTTCGGCCTGGAGATGGTGTTCACCATCTTATCCATTATGAACGCGCGGGCCGCCTTGCCGGCATCGAGCGCCTTTTTGATAAGCTCGTGGCTGACACCCTGTATCTTCAGATCCATCTGAAGAGCGGTGATACCGTTCTTTGTGCCGGCGACCTTGAAATCCATGTCCCCGTAATGATCCTCGACGCCGCCTATATCTATCAGCAGTATCTCCTCTTTCCCCTCTTTTACAAGTCCGATCGCTATACCGCTGACCGGCTCTTTTATGGGGACGCCCGCATCCATCAGCGAAAGCGAACTGGCGCATACCGTCGCCATGCTGGACGAACCGTTCGACTCCAATATATCGGAAACCACCCTGACGGTGTATGGGAATTTGTCCTTCGACGGCATGACCGCCTTAAGCGCCCGTTCCGCAAGCGCACCGTGCCCTATTTCGCGTCTTCCGGGCCCTCTCATCGGCCTTGCCTCGCCCACCGAGAACGGCGGGAAATTATAGTGGAGCATAAAGCTCTTTTGCGTCTCGCCCTCGAGCGCATCTATTGTCTGCTCGTCCTGGCTGGTGCCCAGTGTCGTAACCGAAAGCGATTGTGTCTGCCCCCGGGTAAACAGCCCGGAGCCGTGCGTCCTCGGCAGGATCCCGGTCTCGCAGGAAATCTTCCGTATCTCGTCAAATGCCCTGCCGTCGACTCTCTTCCTGTTCTTTACGATAAATTTCCTGATCTCTTCCTCTTCGACTTCGTTCAAGGCGCTCTTGACGTCGGATAAGGAATATTCGGACTCTTCCGTCACGAGTTTTTCGACCAGACCTTTCGAGAGTATGCTCATCGCCTCTTCGCGCTGTTCCTTAGTGCTCATCCTGTTTATCTCATCGAGCCGCGCAACCGACAGGTCCCTCACTTTTTTGATCAGCTCTTCGTCTATAGTGTAAAATTCCACCTGCCTCTTTGACTTACCGACAGCCTTTATCATCTCTTCCTGGATGTCGATTACCTTCTGGAGCTCTTTATGACCCGCTTTAATAGCTTCCGCTATGACATCTTCGCTAAGCTCGTTCGAACCGGACTCGACCATGACTACGGACGAACGCGTCCCGACAACGACGAGATCGAGGTCGCTCGATTCGAGCTGTTGAAATGTCGGATTTATGACGAACTTGCCGTCGATCCTGCCTACCCGTATCGTGCCTATCGGGCCGGCGAACGGGATGTCGGAGATGGAGAGCGCCGTCGACGCGCCTATCATTGCGAGCACATCGGAATCGTTCTCACCATCGCTCGAAATTACCATGGCGACTATCTGGGTCTCGTATATAAATCCTTTCGGGAATAGCGGCCTTATAGGCCTGTCCATCAAACGGGCCGATAATATCTCTTTTTCGGAGGGCCTGCCTTCTCTCTTAAAGAACCCGCCGGGAATTTTTCCGGCCGCGTACGTCTTCTCCTGGTACTCGCACGTCAGCGGAAAAAAGTCGATACCTTCCCTCGGTTCGCCCGAACAGACTGCCGTTACAAGTACGATCGTCCCGCCCAGTTGTACCGTCACCGCGCCATCCGCCTGTTTTGCCATCCTGCCGGTTTCTATAATTAAAACATTTTCGCCTAATTTTGTTTCGAATTTTTTAGTCATTTTATCCTTTGTCTGTTATCCGCCCCGCGGGAACTGCCGGGGGGACTCTATTTCCTGAGGTCAAGCCGCTTTATAAGAGTGTGATATTCTTTTTCGTCGCTTTTCTTAAGGTACTCCAGAAGCCTTCTCCGGACACTTACCATCCTGAGCAGGCCGCGTCTTGAGTGGTGATCGCGCTTGTGGGACTTGAAATGCTCCGAAAGCGAATTTATCCGCTCCGTAAGAAGCGCTATCTGCACACTCGGCGAGCCGGTGTCTTTCTCGTGCTCTTTAAATTTCTCTATCAACTCTTTCTTCTTCTCTTTTACTAATGTCATCTTATATTACCTCGCTTTTTGATCATATTAACACACTTCCCATACTTTGTAAAGCATTTTGTACCGCGCGCATATCTTTCCTTATCTGGGCCGTCAATGCTGCCGCGGATTTGAATCTCACCTCATCCCTTATCTTTTTGATAAAATATACTTCTATATCCTTACCATATAGATTGCCTTTAAAATCGAATAAGTGAACCTCGATGGTGGGTTCCTTGTCACGCGAGCTGTAGAATGTCGGCCTGAAGCCTATATTGAGGGCGCCCCGTATTTTTTTCCCGCCAATACGCGCTATTACAGCATAGACTCCGCGGGGCGGGATCACCTCATGATGCGGATTGATATTGGCAGTCGGGTAACCCAGCCCTTTTGCGAGGCCGGAACCCTTAACTATCGTGCCAAGTACCGAAACGGGCCTTCCGAGAAGTTTTGCCGCTCCGGAGAGTTTGCCATCCGTTATGAATCTACGGATCAGGCTTGAGCTTACAACGCGGCCGCCGCGCTTTACCGGTTTTATGACAGTAACCTTATAGTTGTATGGCTTTGAAAACTTCCGCAAAATTCCAGCGCCGGCATCAGCGTCACGGCCGAAATGAAAATCTCCGCCCATGCGGATCTCTCTAACCCTCAATTTATCCACCAGCACATTCTTCACAAAACTTTCCGGGGACGTCCTCGCAAATGCTCTAGTAAATTTTATTACGACCAGGACCGCCGCGCCGAGCGCCGCGATGAGCCGCGCGCGGTGCCGTAAAGATATGAGACTGGGAGCATTATCGGACAGCCTTAAAACCCGGGCCGGATGGGGATCAAAAGTTATGACAACGTTCGCCAGGCGCGCCTTATCCGCGGCGGCCGCGGCTTCTTTTATTATCTTTTTATGCCCCGTATGAACTCCGTCGAAGACCCCTATCGTTATGACAGAGCCTTTTGGCTGCCGCTTCAAATATCGCAAACCATGTATAATCTTCAATTGACTATCTTCTCCAGGCCGGCCGCATTCATCTTTCTCAGTTCTTCCAGCGGTAACGACTTATCTATCGTGAATTGCCCCGATCTCGTCCTGACAAGACGGCTCATATAAGCCCCGCAGTCAAGGTCTTTGCCGATGTCGTCGCAAAGTTGGCGCACATAAGTCCCCTTCGAGCACGTAAGCCTGAAAGAAACTTCCGGGAGATCCACTCTGAGCACTTCCATGCTCTTTATTATTATTTTCCGGGGTGGAACCTCCACCTTTAAGCCTTTCCTGGCGAGTTCATAAAGTTTGCGTCCCTCTACTTTGACGGCCGAGTAATGCGGAGGGGTCTGTTCCGTAGGGCCCAGATATTTTTCGAATGCGGTCCTTATTTCGTCCGCGGTAAAATCCACAACCTTGCCGGAGGGTGTTACTTTGCCCCACGCGTCACATGTATCGGATGACGCGCCAAGGACGAGCGAGCCCTCATAATCTTTCTCCTCGGACATGAACTGGTTAGATAATTTCGTATAGCTGCCCAGAAGGATGACCAGGACCCCTGTTGCCATCGGGTCGAGCGTGCCGGCATGGCCGACTTTCTTAATGCGGAAACGCCGCCGGATAAGATCGACGACGTCGTGGCTCGTCATCCCCTGCGGCTTATTTACTATTAATACTCCATCCATAGTTCGGATTTTTTCGTTATTCGGTCTAATGCGATGTGTCTCTGTGGTTCGCCACATCACATTTCCACCCCGGGGTGGAAACAGCGCGGCTATCCGGCGGAAATAAGCGAAATTTACTTCCCGCGCAAGGCCTCTTCGATCCTATCAAGGACTTTTTTCTCAACGTCGGGCAGGCTCCCCTCGACGATGCATCCGGAGGCCTTTACGTGGCCGCCGCCGTTGAAGAACGACGCTATTTTATTAACGTCCACATCGCCTTTGGACCGGAAACTCACGTTCACTTTGTCGCCTGCATCCTCTTTGAATATCACCGCAACTCTCGCTTTATCGATCGATCGCGCGTAGTTGACGAAACCTTCCGATTTGACGAGATCGGCGCCGGTCTCCTTGAGCATTTTCTTAGTTATCTCCAGATATGCCACGTCGCCCGTCTTATTCACCCTGATCGTGGATAGGACACGGCTCAATAATTTTATGTCCGCAACGGAGCGCCTTTCATAGACGCTTTCGGAGACGCGCGCAGGATCGATGCCGTAGCCGAGCAGTTCTCCCGCTATCTCGTGAGTAACGCTCGAGGTGTTGTCATAATTGAACGAGCCCGTATCGGTAAGTATGGCGATATACAGGACGAGCGCGGTCTCTTTGGTCAATTTTATCCCCATCTCTTTATATATCTTATAGACCATCTCCCCGGCCGAACTGGCGTTGGGGTCGACCCAGTTGACACCGCCGAATTTTTCATTGGAGATGTGGTGGTCGACATTTATGATAAATTTATCCTTCGTAATAAGGTCACGCACCTTGCCTATCCTCTTCATGGTCGGGCAGTCAAGGATAACCGCCGCGTCAAAATCCCGCGTAAGGGCCAGGTCGCTCGATACCTCGTCGGCCTTCGGTAAAAATTTATAATGATCCGGCACGGGATCGTTGTCGACTATGATCGATTTCTTGCCAAGGCTATCGAGAAGCGCCTTCATGCCAAGCTGGCTTCCTAAAGAATCGCCTTCGAGATTAACGTGGGCGGTAATCAGGAATTTGTCGTACCTATTTATCGCCTCTATTACCTGTTTCATCTTTTCGCTCCTTTTTTATCTTATCGAGGATGTCATATATATGCTTGGTGTGCTCCAGCGACTCGTCTATGACAAATGCCACTTCGGGCATAAACCTTAACTTTATCCTGTCCGAGAGCAGGCCCTTTATATAGCCTTTGGCGTTATTCAACCCTTTAAGCGCCAATTTCTTATCTTTCTCCTCACCCAGAACGCTGAAGTATACCCTGGAATACCTCAGGTCTTTCGTCAACTCGACTTTAGTAATAGTTATGAAACCGAGCCGCGGATCCTTCATCTCGCCCTGGACGATCCTGGATATCTCCTGCCGTAACGCTTCCTGAACCCTCTCGGACCTCTGTGATGACATATTATCCTCTCTAGCAACGTGTAACAAATAGCGTATAGTATCGCCACTCCGCTATTCACTATGCGCTTACATTACCTTCTTTACCAGCCGCGCGGCATAGGCAAGCTCTCGTGCGCGTGTACCGACTTTGCCGTCCAGTTTGGCCAGCAAAACTTTATCGAGAATGGTTTTATACTGCGGGCACGGCTTTAAACCCATCTTCTTGATGTCCTCGCCCTTTATCGCCACTCTTGCGCCGTTAAACTTGCGGAAGAAGTCTTCGATCCGGCCCCTCACCTTCCCGGATTCGGTTTTTGCCATTATAAATAGTATCGCCTCGAATGAAAGAGGTTCCAGAAGTTTGAATATACGGCTGGGCGGCAGAGCCCGTTTAGCGCCGAGAACCCTCACGACCTTATCGGCGCTCTCTTTGGCCGACAACAACCTTATCTTTTCTGACCGCCTGAATACGAATTTACCGCAGATCGAGGAGACATCATTATAACTCAAACGGTCGAATAACGCCATAAGATAGATGAGCCACCTTTCGGCGGCGCGTTTTTTGAATGTCGAGCCTTCGAACCAATCACAAATCATGCTCACCGCACCGTACAGCCGCGCGGCGGACTTATCGAATTTTATCTTCGAGTGGAGGAACCTGAGCTCGTCTAGCTCGGCCATGCGCCTGATGGCCTTATACGGGTCCTCCTCTTTCAGGATCAGGACCACCTCGTCGCGTATCCTCTGCGGCTCGACTTTCTTGAACATCTCTTTTTTGATAGCAAATTTTATGAGGTCCTCCGTGTGGCCGTCTATCGCAAAACCGAATCTCTGCTCGAACCGCACCGCCCTGAATATGCGCGTCGGATCATCGATGAAGCTTTCGTCGTGCATCACCTTTATAACCCCCCTGGCAAGGTCGCGCTCTCCTCCGAAGAAATCTATCAGCTGTCCAAAACTCTCCTTATTCAGGCTGACCGCCATGGCGTTTATGGTAAAGTCCCTCCTTATAAGATCGTCTTTCAATGAACTGAATTCAACCGTAGGCAGCGCCGCCGGTCTTTCATAAACTTCCCTCCTTGCGGCAGCCAGATCTATCTTCAACCGCTCTCCGGTAATTATCGAACAGGTCCCGAACCTTCTATGTTCGACAAGCGTTGCGCCCAGCTCTTTCGCCAATTCCCTGCCAAGTTCGATGGCCTTCCCTTCCACGACTATATCCAGGTCGAGATTCTTCGCGCCCAGGATGAGATCGCGGACCAGTCCTCCGACAATAAAAGAGGTATGGCCTTTTGCCTTGGCGGCATTGCCGATATGCCGCAAAAGGCGCATAATATTCTTCGGCAGCAGGAGTTCCATCTTCTTCGAAAGATTCAAGGTCACTCTCTTTACGGCATGATGCGGCCGCAGGAAGAGCCCCCGGTGAATACTCTTTAAGATATCGGTCCGGCGTATGATGCCCAACACCTTTTTCTCTTTTACAACCGGAAGGACGCCTATATTTTCTTCGAGGATCATCTTCTGTATCAGGTGCAGGGGCGTCTTCGGCTTGACGACAGTAATCCGCCGCGACATATATCCTTTTAGCCTCGAGTGCCCAAAACCGCGTTTTATAGCCTTGTTTATACCGTCGGAAGTTATTATCCCCACTATCCTGCCGCCTTTGACGACCGGCATGCCGTCGATCCGGCGCCTGTCGAAGAGCCGCCTTGCTGCGTCTATCGTTTTGTTTACGCTCAAGCCCCGGACGTCTTTCGACATCATGTCTTCCGCATACACCGCAACTTTGATGCCGGACTTCAGGAGATCAACAAGCTTGCGCCTTATCGACGCGCTATCCTTGCCGCGGATCTTCGCGCTGGCGGCGCCCGGATGGCCGCCGCCGCCGAAATGGCCCAATACCTTATTGACATCTACGCCGGGTATCCTGCTCCTTCCTATGACATCTATCCTGCCCTTCGGCGATCTTATCAACACGAAGAGAACATTGATGTTTTCGATATCCATAAGCTTGTGGAGGAGCTCCCCGAAATCGCTCACGTAACTTTCGCTGTCTATTTCGATAATAGATACGGAAACGCCTTTTATGGAGACTCTTTCGGTCGAATTAATGAGCCTGGTAAGGAGCGGGAGAGCCTCCTGGCTCACCTCCCTGTTAAGGTAGCTCGATACCGCCGGCAGGTTCGCGCCCTGCGACAGGAGAAAGCTCACCATGTCCACATCGAGCCGCGTCGTCGCCCGGTAGGTAAGCGAGCCCGTCTCCTCGTAAATCCCGAGGAGCATTATGGTGGCCTCGAGATACGATAATTTTATCTTCTTCTTTCTGATTATATCGGCAAGGATCGTGACTGTGGCGCCGACTTCCTCATAGACATCTTTGTCGGCCACTATATCGCCCTTCATCCTAGGGTGATGGTCGTATATGTGAACCTCCGCATCTTTATCGACGAGCTCCGCGGCGATGCCGATGCGCGAGGCATGGCGCGTATCGACGAGGATGAGCCTGTCGACATCGTCGAGCCGGCACTCCCGTTCGCTTTCGACGGCAACGAGCTCCTTGGCGAGCGCGAGGAACTCGCGCACGGCCTCCTCCTGTGAGCCGGGCAAGAGCAGACGCGAGTCTGGGTAGAGCTTCTTCGCCGCCACGAGCGATCCCAGGGCGTCAAAATCGGCGTTAATGTGTGTTGTGATTAAGTCCATAGGCTCTCTTCAGAAAATTTTTCGCTAAACCATAAGAATGTGCTGTGTCGAGTAGTTCGCGGAAACCATCGGCGTTGTACCTCGCGGGACGCGAATTTTTTGACCATGCAAAAAATTCGCTCCGTAAAAGTTCTCGTACGCTGCCTCGAACTTTTAAGGCCCTGCTCGGCACAAACGCCTCGGTTTCCAACTACGATCGCCACATCACATTCTTACTACTAGACTCGAAAAATTTTCCCCCTCAAACTAGTACTAATGCCCGCTAAAATCCAAGGTGGTATTTAAAAATTATTTATTACTGTTTCAACGATATCTTTAAATATTTTGATATCTGAAATATTCCGCGGATGGAAAAATATTATATCACTTTTTTCCACATAAGAATGTGTATATGTTGGTTCATAAACACCTATTTTATCCATATCGTTCAAAATAATGTTTCTCTTGTCTAAATCTTTGGTCTTGAAAAAGTCATTCCATAACTTTCGATGTTTTTCTGTTTCAGCATCATTCATTATGGAAGGGATAATATAAGGCGGAATACGATGAGCTATCGGATCTCGAAAATTTGTCAAATTCTTGTGCCAATCTTTATAGTCATCGCATTTTTTTATAATTGTTTCGTTCGAATATCGTTGAAATTCTTTATTAAACAAATTTATATTTCTTTTAAACCTCTTTTCATCTTCTTTTTCACACACGCCCTTCTCATAAAACAAAATCCAAGCCAAATTATTAATTCCACCACTTATATTCATAAGAAAAGCATGTAAAAATATATCTAAATCATACTTCTCCTCCATTTTCAAATGCTCAGTTCTTTGCGGAGGAGAAATATTAAGGAACTGCTCTAAGCATCTTGTTAATAAAAACATTCTTCTCGTTAGTCCATGCCTGCAATGATCGATAGCTTTAGCGTGTTTTAATGACTGACAGAACGTTGCTGTTTCTGAAATTAACTTTCTTACATCAGAGGCGGCTAGAATGTATTCTTCCGTTAATTCTCGTTTTTGGTTATCAGTCATCATTGTATTTTTACTCCGCCTTGATGTAAACAATCGGTGAAATTTTTCGTTCCTCAGATGGCGGGAACTTTTTGTGGCCGCGTTAAAGCGGCGTTTACTGTTTCTTCAGTTAAATTTTCCGATATGCGAGAATGTGATGTGGCGATGTGGTGAGCTAAGGCGTTAAAATTTCGAGGCAGCGTACGAGAAATTTTACCGAGCGAAATTTTCACATGGCTGAAAATTTCGCGTCCTAAGCGAGCCACATTGACACAACACATTCCTATGTTGCATCGAAAAATTTTCCCCTCGGCCATAGGCCTCGGGATATTGCAAACTGACGGCAGAATCGTCTTACGCCCGCGGATGGAATTGTTTGTGTATTAATTTTAACCGCGTCTTATCGACGTGCGTATAGATCTGCGTCGTCGCGATATCGGAATGGCCCAGCATCTCCTGCACGACCCTCAAATCCGCGCCCTTCTCCAGAAGGTGCGTCGCAAAACTGTGCCTGAGGGTATGCGGCGTAATCTCTTTCTTTATCCGCGCGAGTTTCGTGTACCGTTTTATCATCTTCCAGAAAGACTGGCGCGATATCTTCCTGCCGAGCCGCGAAATGAAGAGGTGCGGGTCCTCTTTACCTTTAAGCATCGCAGGCCTGACCTTCTCCAGATATCGCGCTATAGCCTCTTTAGCCTTCCTGCCTATGGGTACGATCCGCTCTTTGTCGCCCTTGCCCCTGCACTTTACAAAACCCACATCGAGATTAACGCCTTCTTTAGGGATATCGACTATCTCCGAAACCCTCATTCCCGAGGCATACATAAGTTCGAGCACAGCCCTGTCCCGTATCCCCACATTGTCTTTTAAGTCCGGCATGCCGAGCAGTTTATCGACTTCATCGATATTAAGGACATCCGGCAGGCCCCTTATAAGTCTCGGGGACTCTATCACGCCCGAGACATCCTCTTTCGCAAGGTGCTCCTGCACAAGGAACCTGTAGAACATCTTTATGGCTACCAGAGCGCGCGATATCGAATTACTGCCTATCCCTTTATCTTTAAGATAAAGAAGGTAGCTCATCACGTCCTGCCGCCTTATCCTGCCGATATCTTTTATCCCTACGGCACTCATACGGCCGGCAAAACGGCGAAGGTCTGCCCCATAGGCCGCTATCGTATTCTTGCTAAGGCCCTTTTCGACCGTAAGATAATTCAGAAACTCTTCGATCAAATGCTCCATATACCTATCCTGCCGGGTAAGATTCTTTTTATCAGTTCAGAAATGGGTTCGACCTCTTCTCCTCGCCTATCGTCGACGGATCGCCGTGGCCGGGATAGATAACGGTATCGTCGGGAAGCGTAAAGAGCCTATTTTTTATCGAATCGAATAGCGCCCGCTCGTCGCCATAATCGAAATCAGTCCTGCCCACGCTCATATTGAATAACGTATCGCCGGTAAAGACGATCCCGCCGGCGCTTAAAGAGATCGACCCCGGCGTGTGGCCCGGAGTATGCATAACGATCAACCGGATCTTCCCGAGATCGATCCGGTCGCCGTCCTCAAGCAGCCTTGAAGCCTCGGGAGATCTTATGCAGAAGAAGAAAACGCGCGACATGTTCTTGCCGGGATCCGTCAAAAAATCTTTGTCAAGCCTGTGGATATAGATAGGGACGTTGAAATTCCCGTTAGAACCGATGTGATCGCCATGTCCGTGTGTATTGATTATGAACTTCAGGCTGAAACCGCTCTTGGCTATATATGCTTTTATCCGCCCGTGGTCCGCGCCCGGGTCTATCAGGCAGGCGTCTTTTGTGGATTTATCGGCCAACAGGTAGCTATTTACGGCAAGCGGCCCCACGATAAAGGTCTTTAATAAAATATCGGGATCATTTCTGGGATTCAATGCCGGCCCCTTCCGCCATAGTCAATTTTGGAGGCTCCTCTTCTTCCATTGTCTTCCTGAGAGAATCCTTAACTTTATCGTACGCGAACTCCCTCCTGATAACACGCTCCTCCCGCTCGAATGTCATTCTCAGACTATCTCTGTTAGCAAAGGTAAGCTGGCTCCTCAATATGACATTACGCGCCTCCTCCATCCTCCCTATATGGCGCTCCAGCTCCTCCGCTTTCGACGGTATGAGGATATTCCGCATATCTTTAAGCTGTCCGATAGCCTCCTCAACGCATCTCTTATCTTTCTTGCTGTTTTGCCCGAAGACCTGTATAAGCTCCGCCTGCCATGACTGCCAGTATGAGTAATGTTTCTTATAAAGTTCCGCAGGAGGTCTGACCGGATATTTTTTGATCTGGTAGATGCGCGGCGCCTTGACCACCTTTTTTTTGCGCGTGAATTTTCGCTGGACCGCATCGCATCCGGTAAGGCTTAAGACTAGAACAACCGCAAGCAACACATGAAACCGTCTTTCCATAGGATTCCCCTCTTATCAAATCCGAGATCTGAACGTCGAAATTCCAAGCAAATTCAAAATTCGAATTTGGATCCCGCTTTAACAAATTACTTAAGCAGTTTTTTAAACTCTTCCTCGCCGATAACCCTGACACCCAACGCCCTGGCTTTGTCCAGTTTCGAACCGGGCTCCCCGCCCGCTACGACAAAGTCCGTATTTTTGCTCACACTCGATGAAGGATTCCCTCCCGCAAGCCTTACCGCCTCCTCCGCCCCGGATCTCGAAAAAGACCTTAACGTCCCGGTTACTACAACGGTCTTGCCGGTAAACGGCCCGGCAAAGCGCTTTCTGGCCGGGGACTGGATCATTTTGAGTCCGGCGTCCTTCAATTTCTTCAAAATTTTAAGGTTCTCTTTACTCTGGAAAAAATTGTAAACGGACTCTGCCATGACCGGCCCCATCTCCGGGACATTTGCCAGTTCTTCCGGTGAAGCGTTCTGTAATTTTTCAATCGAACCAAAATGGTCTGCAAGGACCCATGCGGTACGCTCGCCAACGTGGCGTACACCGAGACCGTAGATGAGACGGTTCAGATCGCGCGCCTTACTCTTTCCTATCGCGTCTATGAGATTTGCCGCGCTCTTCTCCGCCATCCTTTCGAGTTTTACCGTATCGTCAAATTTAAGATAATATATATCGCCATAATCTTTGATCAGCGCTTTATCCACAAGCTGATCGACTATCGCCTCTCCCATACCTTCGATATCCATCGCGTCTCTCGACGCAAAATGGAGCACCTTCTCCTTTATCTGCGCGGAGCATCCGGCATTCTCGCAGCGGAGCACAACTTCTTCCTGCGCCCGGACGAGTTTCGCGCCGCAGGCGGGGCATTGCGCCGGGATCACAAATGCCCGCTCGGCACCTGTCCTCTTATCTTTTGCCACGCTGATAACCTTAGGAATAATCTCGCCGGACTTTTCGACATAGACCTTGTCGCCTATCTTCACATCGAGCCGCTCGATCTCGTCAAAATTATGGAGGCTCGCCCTGGAGACCGTCGTCCCCGCCAGATGCACCGGCTCCAACACCGCCACAGGCGTAATTGCGCCCGTCCTGCCAACGCCGACTATTATATCCTTCACAACGGTCAGCGCCCGCTCGGCGGGAAATTTGTACGCGATCGCCCATCGCGGGCTCTTTGCCGTCGCGCCCAGGCGTTTTTGCTGGCCCAGGTCGTTAACTTTCAGCACCATCCCGTCGATCTCGAATTCCAGTTTATCCCTCTTATCCTCAAAAGAACTGCAATAAGCGATAACCTTCTCGATCGTCGCGCATACCTTATGGTGCGGATTTATCCTGAAGCCGGCCTCTTTAAGATATTCCAGCATCCCGGCATGCGTCCTGAAGTCGATCCCTTCATAATAACCTACGCCCCAGACGAAGATATCGAGACCGCGCAGGGCCGTTATCTTCGGATCGAGCAATTTCAACGAACCGGCCGCGGCGTTCCTGGGATTCGCGAACGGTTCCTCGCCGGAGCGCTCTCGTTCTACATTAAGCCTTTCGAGAGCCTTTCGCGTCATGTAAACTTCGCCGCGGATCTCGATCGTCCCCGGAGGCTTCCCGGCCCCGTCCTTAAAGACCAGCGGGATGGAACGGATCGTCCGTAAATTATTCGATACATCGTCGCCCTCCACGCCGTCTCCGCGCGTCGAACCCTGGACCCATTTCCCGTTCCTATAAAGTAGCGATGCGCTCACTCCGTCGAATTTCAGTTCAACCACATATTCGATTTTTTCGCCCGCCAGATTTTTCCTGACGCGGCCGTCGAATTCCCGTATCTCATCGGATGAATACGTGTTATCGAGGCTCATCATCGGCACGAGATGCTTCACCGCAGGGAATTCTTTCACGGGTTGGCCGCCGACACGCTGGGTAGGCGAATCGGGCGTCACGAGCCCGGGCGTTGCCGCTTCCAGGTCCTTCAGGCGGCGATAGAGCCTGTCATATTCCTGATCCGTAATTTCAGGTTTGTCTTCGACATAGTAGAGATGGTCATGCCTCCTTATCTCTTTTCTTAAGGCTTCGATCTCTCTGCGCGTCTTGTTTGCAGTCATAAGAAAACCTTAGCGTCCCTTGGCAAGTCTCGCGGCGAGCCATTCCGGCAAGCCTGCGGACAAAATTTTCTGCTGAGCCTTTTCGATATTATAGGCGACCCGTTTGATCTCCACAACACCTTCATCCGCATTATATACCGCATAGGATGAGCGCGGGTCACCGTCGCGCGGCTGGCCGACACTGCCGATATTAACAACGTACTTTTTTCCGTCTTCTATACGCACCGACGCACCTTCGACCCGGCCGGAAACCTGCCCATCGTGATAGAAGATACCGGCGATGTGCGAATGCCCGACAACACACAACGCTGTCCTGGAAATATGAAAAGTATTGCCGGCATCTTTTGCCTCGAAGATGTAATGAAATTCCTGGGGCCCGTCCAGAGAGCCGTGCACCAGGGTAATATTATCATCGGACCAAGTCAGCTCAAAACTCTTCAAATAATCGGTTTCCGGCTGGCCGATCACGCCTCTGGTCCAGGCTATAGCGCAGCGCGCCTCCTCATTGAAATACTCCAGGTCCAATAGCCCCAGCGTACCCCAATCGTGATTTCCGGCTATCACCGCTTTAGGTTTAAGCGCTTTTATTATCTCTACGCACTCTTTGGGATTTGCGCCGTAGCCGACTATATCGCCGATACACATGTACGCATCGAGACGCTCTTTGGCAGCTGAGGCCAAAACAGCATCAAGCGCCTCGAGATTAGCGTGTATATCCGATATCAGGCCGTATCGCATAGTCAGAACCTTACATCAAAACCGCTGAATTCGCCGGTAAACCCATTCCATTCCATATCGACGTCGCGGATATAGCCCTTAAACATCTCGTCCATCTTGCGGATAAATGTTTGCAGGTCCGCGTCAGGGCCTTCGCAAACTATCTCTACCCGGCCGTCGGATATATTTCGCACCCACCCGGTCAATTTCAAAGAGTCCGCTGTCCTCTCGGCCATATATCTGAAACCCACACCCTGGACCGATCCGGAATAGTATAGATGGAGATGTTTATTGGTAAGAGTTTTCTTGGGCATAAGAACACATTCCTGCGAAGCCGTACCTCGGTTTAACCCGAGAACGGCGAAGCAGAATGGTCGGGGCGAGCGGATTTGAACCGCTGACCTCTTGGTCCCGAACCAAGCGCGCTAGCCAGCTGCGCTACGCCCCGAAGAATTTGAACATTGTTGCAACCTAAAAAATTTCTACTACATCGGGATTTTCCCGCCCGGAGGATAGCTCAAGGCTGGGGAACCCACGACCTTTTGGTCCCGAATGTATCATTATATATTTAGCCTCACTATATTATCATATTACGAAATTATGAGCAAACACAAAATCCTTCGGCAAACGCAGGATTCTATCCTGATTTTTATCGAAAATAAAAAGCCCCGGGATTTTTGTTCCCGGGGCCTCAATAATCCGCCAATATCCGGCTTCTACCAATTTTGCTCTTCGAAGAAAAATTCAGGATCCCGCATTATGGGCACATAATCCTTAGGTATAGGAAAAGGAAACGTCAATACCTCGTACGCGCCCGCAGCCAGCCTGACAACGGTCATCCCTGTACCTTTCAGAATGCCCCACGTGAGACTTGCCATAGGACCATCTGTCTCGTTTACCCTGGAAACATGCAAGGGCACTTCGCAAATACAGGTGCCCATATTACACAACCCGCGGCCCAGCTTCTTTATCGGGTCATCGCAATACCCCTGAGTCGTAAACGCAACCGCAAATAAAAATATTACCAATCCGATCAGAGCGACTCTCTTTGTCATCCTCATCCTCCTGTTGGATAAAATATATCACGAAAGCACACCCCCGTCAAATCTTTCACCCGTGAAATTTTTACGTAGTCCTGCAGGACAGCTACCGGCAATCGCCCTTTCGTACGAAAAATTTACTAAAACCCCATTTGTTTGAGGAATTGTTCGGTGACGCCGCCGCGGCGCTTATCCAGTTCCCGGAACCGGCTCAAGTATTTACCGACGATGTCGAATTCTATGTTTACCTTATCCCGGGCGCGCCTTTTCGACAGGTTCGTCATCTTCATGGTATGTGGTATTATATAGACCTTGAAACCGCCATCCCCGGCCTCTCCAACCGTCAGGCTTATGCCATCGAGCGCAACGGATCCCTTTTCGACCACCAGATGGCTGAATTCCGGCGGAAATCCCACTTCTATGATAAATTCTCCCCCTGCTCTTTCTATCCGTTTTATTACGCCCGCGCAATCTACGTGACCCAGGACGAAATGTCCGCCAAGCGGACCGCCCGCCTTTACCGAATCTTCCAGGTTCACGCTCTCACCCTTAGCTATTGCCGCGAGGGCTGTCCTGCGGACGGTCTCTTCCATTACATCGAATCTTAAAAGTTCCCGCTCTTTTTCGACGAGTGTCAGGCAGGACCCGTTAACCGATATACTATCTCCCGTCACGGCGTCCCGCGAAATTATTTCCGAAGAAACTTCCAGCCTGCGCACGCCGCCCGACCTTGTAAAACTACGCACAACTCCCAACTCTTTTACAAGTCCCGTGAACATTCTGCTACGCCCTTCTGAAGCAGGCCATTATCCCGCCTCTGCTTCTATCAAGATATCTCTCTTGAATTTCCGTATCCGTGTAAACCGTTTCAAGATAAGCGCCTCGCTCATCTTTTTTATCCCCGCCCCCTCTACCGGCGTTACCGCGTGCCTGCCGCCTATTATCTTCGGGGCGATGAAAAAAAGAAACTCATCGACGAGCCTCTTTTCGACAAGGCTCGAAACAAGCTCGCCGCCGCCCTCTACCAGGACATGCATGATACCCATCTCCCCCAGCCTACTCAACAGGTCCTTAAGATCGACCTTGCCGGCATCGGCCCTGACCGTCAGGACGTCCTTTCTTCCGGCGGAGCGTTTCGTCGTCGCTATGTAAACGGGTGAAATATCCGTCATGGAAAAGATCCTGGCTTTCGGCGGGGTTTTAAGATGGGTATCGACTATCACCCTGGCAGGCTGTCTTCTTTTCGAAACTTTACTAAGGAGCATGGGATCATCTTTTATGACCGTATTCACACCCACCATGACAGCATCGACTTTTGCGCGAAAACTATGGACGAATCTTCGCGAATCGCTATCTGTGATCCACCTGGAATCGCCCGTCCGCGTCGCTATCTTCCCGTCGATGGACTCCGCCATCTTGACGGTTACATAAGGCATGCGGGTCGTTACAAATTTTATGAAGGGTTTATTTAACTGCCTCGCCTTGTCATCCAGGATCCCGACAACGGTCTTTATCCCTGCGCTCTTTAGCCGCCTGATCCCCCGCCCGTTATTGACCGGGTTAGGATCCTTCATACCGATGACCGCTCTTCTTATACCGGCATCGATAATAGCGGTCGTGCAGGGCGGTGTCCTGCCAAAATGGTCGCATGGTTCCAGCGTTACATATAGAGCGGCGCCCTTTGCCTTCGCCCCGGCATCTTTTAAAGCGTTAATCTCGGCATGAGGCAGGCCGCAGGCCCTGTGATACCCTTTTCCGACGACCCGGCCATTCCTTACAATTACCGCTCCTACGGTGGGATTGGGGCTTGTAAACCCGCGGCCCTTTCTTGCGAGACTAAGCGCCATTCGCATATATCTTTCATCCACGCCCATGACGTATCTCTTCCGCTTTTGCTTTAAGTTTTTCCACAAGATCATACGGCACCCTTACCATGCCTATGAGCACCCTTCCCTTCCCCAGGCCGTGGCAATCGGAACCGCCCGTAGCAGCCAACCCATGTTCCAGGGCAAGCTCTTCATAATGTTTAACGGTATTCGACTTATGATCCGTATGATAGACTTCTATGCCCCGCAGGCCGTATCCTATCAGCTCCGGGATATATTCATCTTTGTTCATAATGCCAGGGTGGGCCAGCACCGGCACGCCCCCGGCCTTCAGCAGCATCTCTATAGCTTCGCGGGGAGAAAATTTTACATGAGGCACATAGCATGGTTTTTGAAAACCTATATACCTGGCGAAGACGTCCCTTAATGTCCTGACTTTCCCGGTTTTGATAATTGCCTTGGCAAGATGGAGCCTGCCCACCGTGCCGTTACCGGCAATCTTAAAGACATCCTCAGCCTTTACGTTTATGCCCGCACTGTTCAGTTTTTCGACCATCTTATTGATGCGGTCTACCCGGGCCTCGCGCATATCCTGCAATTTCTTAAGGAACCATCCTGCGCCCGTATCCACAAAATATCCCAGGATGTGGACTTCGGCATCGTCTTTCTCTACAGTAAGCTCGATACCCGGTATCACTTCGACGCCGAGCGGCGCGGCCGCCGCGGCGCAAGGTTCGATACCGTACACGCTATCGTGATCGCATATCGCTACCGCCGACAGCCCTCTTTCCGCGGCAACCACGGCGACCTCCTCGGGAGAGAAGGTGGAATCGGAAAAATTGGTATGTATGTGCAGATCTGCGTATTTCATGGTTTTGTTTTTGCCGCGATATCTTTGTTTATCTTATCGAGAATACCGTTAACGAACTTTCCGGACTCGCTGTCGCCGTACCGTTTCGCTATGTCTATCGCCTCGTTTATCGTTACCTTAGGAGGTATCTCCGCGATAAATAAAAGTTCATAGGCGGCAAACCTGAGTATGTTTCGGTCGATCACGGCCATCCTCTCGAGATGCCAGTTGGTAGCAACGCCAGAGATGATCTTGTCGATCTCTTTTAATTTGTTCGCGGTACCCAAAACAAGCGAATTCGCAAATGCCCTGACTTCGGCATCCTTATCTTCTTCACCCTTCCAATATCTATCGATACACTCCTTCGGCTCGTCGCCGGTAATATCGACTGCATACAATATCTTCAGGGCAATCTCTCTTGCTTTCGTCCGTTTCCTCATATAGTTCCCTTAGATTGACTTTAGTGGATAGTGCATAGGAAAAACAAAAATCGGTTTTCCTTTACCTATACCCTATCTACTATACCCTACCCTAAAAATTACAATTTTCCGTACAAATTCGCCATTTCGATCGCGGAGATCGCGGCGTCACGGCCTTTATTACCGTCTTTGGTCCCTGCGCGCTCTATAGCCTGTTCAAGATTATCCGCCGTAATGATCCCGAATATGCACGGCACTCCGGTATCAAGAGAGACCTTCGCCACACCCTTGGCGGCCTCGCTCGCGACAAACTCAAAATGCGGGGTCGCGCCTCTTATGACCGTTCCGAGGCAGATTACACCGTCGTACTTCTTCGACTTTGCAAGCTTCAATGCCGTTAGCGGTATCTCGAATGCTCCCGGGACCCATACGACATCCTGATGCGACTCCTGCGCGCCATGCCTGGCCAGCGTGTCGAGGCTTCCCTCGAGGAGTTTTGTCGATATGAACTCATTAAAACGCGATATCACTATCGCGAATTTCCTGCCCTTAGCGGATAGATCCGCTTTTATTACATTTGCCATTGCATTATCCTCCCTTAAATTACGCGTTAGTGTATAGTGGATAGTGTATAGGGAAAATAAGAAGGCTTCGTTTTCTCTTTCTACTATCTACTATTCACTTTCTACGGTTATATTGCGATTTCGTGCCCCATCTTCTCCTTCTTCGTCCGAAGATATCTCCTGTTCGCCCTATTCGGCCGAATAGCCAGCGGCACACGCTCTGTCACCTGTAACCCATAACCTTCCAGCCCGATGATCTTTTTGGGGTTGTTCGTCAGGAGCCGTATCCGCTTCAATCCTAAATCAGCCAGGATCTGCGCGCCTATGCCATAATCCCTCAGGTCGGGCTCAAAACCGAGAGCCTTATTCGCCTCGACGGTATCAAGCCCCTTATCCTGGAGCTCATACGCCCTGAGCTTATTCGCAAGCCCGATGCCCCTGCCCTCCTGCCTCATATATAGTACAACGCCGCTCTTGGCTCTTCCGATAAGCTTCATCGCCGCGCGGAGCTGCTCGCCGCAATCGCACCTCTTCGATCCGAAGACGTCTCCGGTTAGGCATTCGGAATGGACCCTGACAAGACTATCGTTCCTGTCCGGCGAGCCCCTAACAAGCGCTATATGATGATACTTATCGGTAACGGACTCGTAGACGAATACGCGGAAATTACCGTAAGACGTAGGTATCTTCGTACGCGCCACCACCTTCACAAGCCGTTCCGACCTTCTTCTATATTCTATCAGGCTCGCTATGGTGCATATCTTAAGCTGATGCCTTGCGGAAAATTCCACAAGATCCCGCAGACGCGCCATCGAGCCGTCATCTTTCATTATTTCACATATAACGCCAACCGGACGGAGACCCGACAGCTTCAACAGGTCGACACAGGCTTCCGTATGGCCCGCCCTCACCAGAACGCCGCCCGCGTTCGCGCGCAACGGAAATATATGGCCGGGCTTAATAAGGTCGGCGGGTTTAGATTTCGTGCCGGCAAGAATATTTATCGTCCGCGCCCTGTCATTGGCCGAAATGCCTGTCGTGATACCCTTGCGGGCATCACACGATATCGCCCACCCCGTCCTGTAAGGATCGGGGCGCGTAACAGCCATGGGATGGAGATCGAGCTCATCGAGCCGCGAGGCTTCCATGGGAACACATATAAGGCCGCGGCCGTATTTAGCCATGAAATTTATGTCGGAGGGCCTGGTAAGCGATCCTGCCATGATGAGGTCGCCTTCATTTTCACGATCCACATCATCCATGACTACGACCATCAGCCCGCGTTTTATATCTTCCAGAATTTCGGGTATTGCATTGAGCTTCATAACTTCACCTATAAACAATAAACCCCAAGGGGTTCCCTCGGGGTCACAATTTACGAACGGCTAACGACGCTCTTCTCTCATCCCGACTGCACGGTCGGCGCTTGAATTTCACAAGCTCAGCCCAGCACTTTCTTCTAAAATGTTATCTATTCATAGAAGGTGCGGGGGTCGCGGGCTTTTACCGCCGGTCGAGGAATAACGCCTCGCCCCGAAGATAGCCCTATTATACATATCCTGACGGTGCTGTCAATAGTTGTTTTGACATAAATACAATATTGTGGTATGCTACTGTATTAACAAGGGGGGTTGTATGAAGAGGATATTTGCAATTATTATGGCAATCGCTTTTGCTTTAAATCTAAGCGTTCTTTCGTTCGCGGCAGATAAAAAAGCCACGGAGAAGACGACAGCCGCAACTGTCCAGAAGGCCACGGCTAAGGCCGCTACGCCGCCAAGAGCAAACTTTGGAATGATTGCAGGCACTATCACTTCCATCGATAATGCGGATCCCGCTAATGTTAAACTGACGGTAAAGAATGACGCAGACGGCTCTGTGCGCACCGTAGCCGTAACGCAGTGGACCAACATCACAAAGGTAACCGACATATCGGAATTGAAGACGGGCGAATCGGTAAGAATGATGACCCGGAAGGTCGAGGATAAAGACGTAGCTATGGGAATTATGTTCGGCAAGATAAAGACCATGCCGGCCCCTGCGTCTAAAACTCCTACAACAACCGCTCAGGCCGCATCCAAAACTAAAAAATAACTAAAACGATAATGACGGGTAGGGCACACTTAAGTGTGCCCTGCTTTTTGTCAGACTTCAACTCAATATAGCCTATGGACACCAAAAAAGAAAAAGAAGAGGCCCTCGAGGGAGAGATCGAGCGCCTCAATTGGGAATTTTCACTGCTCTACGAAATTTCTAACGCCATCAGGACGACGCTCAAGCTCGACCAGATACTTTACATAATCCTGACTGCGCTTACCTCTCATGAAGGGCTCGGCTTTAACCGCGCCATGCTCTTCCTGGTCAACGAAAAAGAGAACGTCCTCGAAGGCGTAATGGGGATAGGACCGCACACGGCCGAAGAGGCCGGTAAGATATGGCACTATATATCGCAGAGCAAGATGACCCTGGACGATTTTATCGCCTCCTACGATACTTTCAAAAGAGACCCTGAATCCAAGCTGAATTCCATCGTTAAGGGCATCAAGATCCCGTTGCGGGAAGATATGGGGATACTGGTCCTTACTATCCTCGAGGGCATGCCTTTCGAGATAACGACCCAGGAAGCAAAGAGGCTGGTCGATACAAATACCCAGAAGACGCTTAATACGGATTTCTTCGTCACCGTTCCCCTTAAGGCTAAAGACAAGGTGTTGGGCGCCATCCTTGTTGACAACATATTCAACAAAAACCCGATAACGAAATCGGATGTCAAGATGCTCACTATGTTCGCTAACCATGCCGGCCTCGCGATCGAGAATTCGCGCCTCTACGAAGAGACTGTTTACCTTTCCAACATCGACTGGTCCACAAAATTATGGAATTACGGCAAGTTCCAGCAGCGCCTCTCTTACGAGCTGGAGCGCTCGAAGATAACCGACACCCCGGTGAGTCTCGTCATGGTCGACGTGGATAACTTCAAACACTACAATGATACCCTCGGCCACATAAGGGGAGATAGCGCTCTCAGGGAGATCGCCGGCGTCCTGCAGTCCAAATCGCGTAAAGTGGATACTGTAGCAAGATACGGCGGGGAGGAATTCGTAGTGGTAATGCCGAATACCGTAAAGGAGCACGCACGGTTATTCGCGGAACGGCTGCGTAATGAAGTCGAGAAACTCTTCTTCGAAGCGAACAGCGTCCCTCCTCTTACTATAAGCTGCGGGGTCGCAAGCTATCCAGAAGACGCCATCAGTAAGGATGACCTGATCGCAAAAGCTGATATGGTGTTATATGAGGCTAAGGGCGCCGGGAAGAACAGGACCTGCGTTTATTCCAAGGCAATGGGCGAGAAAAGAAATCTTTAAGTTTTCTGCTTACGTCTCGGCTACGGCCACTCCGGATATCTCTCTTTTTTCAGCCTTCTTTATATCGTCGGAAAATTTAACCGAGACTATCTTCGATATACCGCGTTCCTGCATCGTTATTCCATACATAACATCCGCAAGTTCGATCGTCCTCTTATTATGCGTAATTATTATAAACTGCGATATCTTCAGGAAGTCTTTTAAGACGCTCGAGAATCTCGTCACGTTCGACTCGTCGAGGGGCGCGTCTATTTCATCGAGGACGCAGAACGGGCTCGGTTTTACCTTGAATATCGCAAAAAGGAGCGCCGTAGCGGTCATCGCTTTCTCGCCGCCCGACAAAAGCATGAGATTCTGCAGTTTTTTACCTGGCGGCCTGACTATTATCTCTATGCCTGTTTCGAGCACATCCTGCTCATCTATCAGGACAAGTTCCGCCTGGCCGCCGCCGAAGAGCATACGGAAAAAATTCTTGAATTCGACCTGTATCTTCTGGAACGTCTCTATGAAAAGCTCCTTGGTGGTCTTATTTATCTTCTGTATGGCTTTATGGAGAGAATCCTTGGCATTTACAAGGTCCTCCTGCTGGTGCACCAGAAACGAGTAACGCTCTTCCAGTTCCTTGTGTTCGTCTATCGCAATCAGATTCACCGGGCCAAGTTTTTCGAGCCGCTCTTTAAGTTCCGCGACTTGCGCCTTTAACGACTCCCAGTCTATCCCTTCCTCCAGTTCCAGGTGTATCGTATCCAGGTCTATCTTGTACGACTGCGTTATCCGCTCCCTAAGGTTCGTCTTTTTAAAACTTAACTCCGTAAGCTTGACATCAAGGTCTCTGATCTGGTTCCGCAGGAGTTCAAGCGCCCGCTCTTTCTCTTTGAGCCCCGTCTCGGATATGGCGAGACTGCCTGTGATCTCCGCTTTTTTATTCTCTATAGCCGCGAATTCCCCGTTGAATACGACCAGTTCTTTCGAAATCACGTCGTTTTCGGCGGTCAACTTTATAATCTCGTCTTCGAGCAACTTTACCTTTTCGGCCGATTCTTTAAGAAGGTTTTCTTTTGAATATAACGTCTCCTCGGATTCGAAGGCAATGCCCTCCTGGATCTTCAGACCGCCTTTAACGCTCTCTTCTTCTTTTTCGAGGGCCTGCGCCTCGGTCTTCAAAGTAGCTATCTCAAGCGTGACGGCCTCCCGGTCATGCCTCTTACCGGCAATCAGGTTATGCGACTCATCTACGAACGCCTGGGAAGAGACTTTCTCTCTCTCAAGATCGTTAAGCTCGGCGTTCAAAGATTCGCCTTTCGCGGTCAATTCCCCTATAGTCTGCTCGGCCTCGTCGAACTCGGACTCCAGTATCGCAAGCTCATCTTCCAGCTTCTTTTTGTTCTCCTCCTGAGCGTCTCTCTTTACCTTGATATTCGAGAGGACCATCTCTTCCGAGTGGAGCCGCTCTTCGATAGAAGCTATCTCGCCTTCAAGCGCCCTGGCCGCGCTCTCTTTATCGTCGCGGCTTATCTTGAGGGAGGATATATTCTCTTCAACCGCCGTAAATTCTGTTTTAAGATCATCGAGGCGGGACCTCCGGCCTATCAGGAGCATGTCACCGCTTTCGGAAATACTGCCGCCCGAAACCCTGCCGTTATCGAACAGCGCTCCCGCCCGCGTTACCACAGTTGCCGCGGCGGCACCGTCAAAATTTTTCATACAGGTTTCTATGGATTCCGCCAGGAAAACATTGCCGAAAAAGTGGTCGATAACCGGCCCGTATTTCGCATCCGCTTTCACGAAATCCTTAAGCGGGGTCAGCGTATTCCCCCGGCCATTGCCGTTTACCCTCCGCCCCTTTACGCGCTCCAGCGTCTCCAGCGATACGAAACTTGCCCTGCCGAGATTATTCTCTTTGAGGTAGCCGAGCATCTGCGTAATATCATCGTCTCTTTCCGCGATAATAATCTGGGCATCGTCCCCCAGGAACGTATTCACAGCCTCCTCATAACCGCGCGCGACGTTTATCACATCCGCAAGCACCTGCACCTTGCCGCCCGACTTCGCGAGAAGGCCCTTCACGCCGCGGTTAAAACCTTCGTAAGTCTTGATATTCTCTTCCAGCATCTCGATCTTCGACCTTAGCGCGGCCCTTCTATTCTCTTCTTTTGCTATTGCCGCTTCGAGCGACTTCATCTCCGAGACGGCAGAGTCTTCGTTCTTCTTCTTCTCCTCGAGAACCGTACGTATCGATGAGACGCTGGCATCTATCTTGTTAAATTCGTTAAGGACCTCGTTTAAAGCGGATTCTACCGTACCGAGTTCCTGCACGACGGTCTCTTTTTCCACATGGAGCCGCCTTTCGCGCACCCTCCTATTTTGCATATCCGCGCTTATCTTTATAAGATCGTTCTTTATGCGCGTCTCCCTGGCGAGAAAGTCGACAAGCTGTACTTTGCAGAGCGTAACCTTCTTTTCCGTCTCCTCTATCTCCCGCGATGTATTATTTAACCGGATCTCTTTCTCCCGGGTCAGTCTCTGCTTATCGCTCCTTAGCGTCGTTACGACCCTCAGATCTTCCCTGGCCTTCTCTACAAGCGCCCTGGCGCTCTTTATCTTCTCGGCAGCGGACTCTATCTCTTTTCTTAAACCTTCCTGCAAGGTAATGGCTTCCCCTATCCTTTCCTTGTCGATAGAGATCTTCTGGCCGTTCATATCAAGCGAGCCGGACATCGCTTTATACCTGTCTTTTAATTCGAACATCTTGAGGTTAACTTCGTCGAGCGATGATCGGTAACCGGAAATAGTCGCGGTGATGCCGGTTATTTCGATGTCCAGCTCCTTCTCTCGGGCCTTCGAATCGTTATTCTCGACCGCGTGCGTCATCTCCGCGGTCTTAAGATCCTTATATTCCGCAAACGAGAGCTTTATCTCCATATCTTTGAGGCGGTCGAAATCTACTTTATATCTTTCGGCCTTGCGCGCCTGTCTCTCTATAGATGATATCTGGCGTTTCACTTCAAGGATAATGTCGTTTATGCGCAGGAGGTTCTGCTCGGTCTGTTCAAGTTTTCTCAGCGCTTCTTTTTTCTTGGATTTGTATTTTGTTATACCGCTCGCTTCTTCGAATACGAAGCGCCTGTCTTCGGGGCGCGAAGAGAGTATGAGGTCCATCTTTCCCTGTTCGATGATCGAGTAGCTCTCGGTGCCGATACCGGTGCCCATGAGGAGCTCCGATATATCCTTGAGCCGGACAGGCGTCTTATTCAGGAGATACTCCGTATCGCCCGAACGGAATACGCGGCGGGATATCGTAACTTCATCGTAGTCTATCGGGAGAAGCCGCTTTTCGTTCGTGAATGTGAGGGATACTTCGGCGAAATTGATGGGCTCTTTGGTGTCGGTGCCGTTGAAGATGACATCCTGCATGTTGGAGGCGCGCAGGGATTTTGCGGATTGTTCGCCGAGGACCCAGCGTATACTGTCGGCTATATTACTATTGTGCACTATTATATCCTGGGCAATAAAATTATGAGTATCTGATATCGATAGGTCATAGACCCACTTTTCGGAATAAACTTTTTCAATACTTACGATCTCATCCCAATATATGTCGGAATTGGCAAGCGTAGACAGATAATCAAAAATAGACCTGGCCAAGCCCGAAATCTGTCCGTGTTCGGCGACTATGCTCAAGGCTTCTCTTAAGCCTTGCCGCGATGGCATACACTTATCTTCGTAGTAACTAACCAGCTTAGGCGATATCTTTTTAAATCGTTTGACCTTTATACCGGAAAGCTTGACTAGTGCCCTGAATATTCTATTAACTTCGGGTATCAGGTCCAGGTTGGGGTTGGTTTTATAATCCAGAGCTTTTATCTTCTCCAGCTTCCCGGACTTTTTACCTACGAAACGTAAAAGACCCGATAGTTTCTTTACGTTTTCCTGTCCATAAATATAAACCGAGTAATACTTTCGTTTGATTTTTGAATCCGTATTGGCCGCGCACTTATTCTTTTCGCGAATTACAGCAATTACTCCAAGCCTCAGAAGAAGGCTGGCTACGCCTTCGGCCAAAGATTTTGAAGCTGTGGCGTATTCGAAATAAGGAAGTTTATCGCTCAGCCTACCAACAGACACATACCCGTCGCCCTCAAACAGGCTCGAGAGAAACGCGGTTATTATCTCCTGGTCCGCGGCAAATATCTGTGAAGGAACTTTTTTGTCCTTTGACAAACCATCTATCTTTAGTTCGAATGCCTTCTCCAGGAATTGGCATAATGCATGAGAGAAGATCAGGACGGCTTTCGCGCACTTTTTATAGTTAAACGCTTTCGCCTCAACGCCAAATCCGGCCTTGGCGCATGCTATAAAATCTTCGACCATCTTTTCATCTTCGTTGACGAACCATATCTGGTTACCCTTAGCGCTCCCACCTTCGGATATTAGATAACCTATGACTCGAGCAATCTCCGGAGTCATCTCTCTCGGCACACTAAAACTGCCCGTTCCTTTAGACTTAACAATCGTCACAAAATCAGGCACTTCGGTAATACCGCATTCACCAAGCATACCTGTGAGTGCCGGCAGTGCAATTGCCTGTCCGTCCATGGCCGACCTAAGCGTCAACTGTTTTATATTTAATGAGCCGCTCATTTCTGAAAGTGTTTTATATCCGGCTTTTACCGAATAGATAAATTCCAACAACTCTTCCGAATAAGGTATGTAAACAGAATCTTCATTCTTGAATTTTTGGAATATTTTAAGGAGATCGAGTTTTCTGCCGGTCTTCTGAAGGTTGAGAACGCGGGGAGACGAAATCTTTGTCCCCACCTTCAGCTGATCCGCGGTAAGAGTAATAAGGCCGGCGTCTTTTATGCTGAAAAAAGGATGATAATGGGTCGTAGTTACTTCCCTACCGGTCCTGGTCTTTATTTTTAATAGATATTCCGGCGCTTGCCGCTTAACAAACGCATATATCGGCCTCGGCTCAATCTGTAAAGTTTGTGGATTAAGCGACAGGATAAAGGTATTCGGGTTATCGGGATAGAATATGCAACCGTCGTCTATATTTTCTACAGCCCCGGGGGAATTAAACGCGGAATCTACCAACTCTTTGATGGTAATTTGAGAACCGTCGGAGAGACAAACTTTGCTTGCAGCGCTTAAGCACTTTCCGCAGCCGTTGGGACCAACGATGGCGGTAACGCCGGGTTCGAAATTTATCTTCGTCTTCTCGGCAAATGATTTGAAGCCGATAAGCTCTAAGCTCTTAAAATGCATCTATGATTTCGGTTATGAAGATATAAATAGTATAAAGGCGTATCAAGACGTATGAAAGTATATCATAAACTTGTGTAAATGGCAAGGAAAGGTAAATATTTTAATAAAATTTTCCTCTACTACAGCAGAAATGCGCTGTGTCGAGTGCCTCGTAGGGACGCGCAATTTTCAGCCATGTGAAAATTGCGCTCCGTAAAAGTTCTCGTACGCTGCCTCGAACTTTTAAGGCCCTACTCGGCACGTCGCCACATCGCATTTCTGCCAAAGCAGGAAAATTTTTAGTTTCCTACTGGAGGGATACCCTCGAGGGGATCCCTCTCGGAAAGAAAAATTTTCCAATGAAGCTCTCCGGCCTAAAGGCCGGAGTTTCCATTCGCCTGTTGGCGGAATCCTCCGAAGCAGAAAACCCTGTAATTCGACGTTCGTCACCGCCGCGGCCTCACGCATTCATCTTTGAGCTTGAAAGCTCGGGGTTTTCTGCGAAGGAGGATAAAAAAATCCGGGTTGGCGGCTCTTATCGGGAACCGACGCTAGTAAGTTCCCAAGGGCGTTCCACCAACCCGGCAAAGTCCAGTCAAACTACAGGCGTGTCGCTCGTATTTCGTTACCCTATAAGAGCACCAAGCAACGAACGACGAATATTACACTGACGTTCTGAGTTTAATGTACTGCGCCTGCGACTTTTTCCAATCCTTATCTATATCGATCGGCCGTATAACATCGAGAGTTATAGTGCCGTTCAGGATGCCGTTTACGATATCTTCATCCTTTACACCGGCAAGCGACTCGCGGCTGACTACCGCCCTGATGAAGCCGAGCAATCTATCTGCCTCGGCAGCGCTGAACCTGTCCTTCTCGCGCTCGTAATTAAGGAGCATCTTGCCCAAGTCTATATGCACCGCTTCGTAGATGAGCCCGTCGCCCGGTACATTCTCTCTTACTACAGTAAAGAGCTTGCTTATAGCCTTGGGCGGCCTCTTCTCTTTTACGGCATTCTCCTCATCTTCCCTATCTTTCTTCTCCAGTATGCCGGCGATAATTTCGGAACTTGTACGCTCCGCGCCTTTGGCATCGGCAAACTTTCTCGCAGGCGCCAGGATAATCGTCCTCGGATCCTTGTCGCGCGATTCCCTCTCTTTCCTGGCCATATAGTTTATAGCCTCATCTATAGCCGCCGCGATCGAATCACTGAACGCTTCCGCGCTGTAATCTTTGCTGTACTTATACCCGGTTACATGCGTATCGTCGAGCGCTCCATACTTCCTGGCTATAGCATTATCGATATCGGCGGCGTGACCCAGGGTCACGGTAGTATCGCGCGCGGGCCGCGCCAGGATTACGCAGTCTGCCTTGCCCGGCCGCGTATCTGCGGCGGCGGCGTTCGCGGACATCGCCGGTTCAAGGGCCGGCTCCGCTTTGGCCCTTACTATATTCACAGTCACGGGCGAAACAGGTCCGAAGACCGAGACGGTCGCGGTGAATATACCCATATCCCCGGTCCCGAGGACACACAATGTCGTGCCGCCCAGATCGTTCACATACAAGTCGTGGATGCCTTCTCTATCGAGCTCATTTACCGTGGTAGCGCATCGATACTGCGTTGCCAGCACTCTATTTAAAAGATCCTTGATCGTCTTCGTAAATCCTCTTTCGTTTACAAAATTATTCACATCGTCCGGCGTCCTCAATCTCATCAGATCCGCTCCGGTAATGCCGTATTCCGCAAGCTGCGCCTCAGACTGTAACATCTCATCACCTATAATCTGTTGAGCGGCAAACATTGCTTTCCAGTTATTAATAAGAACGAGCGCGGTATTTGCGATATTATCGATCTCTTTTTCGATTTTATCTCTTTGCGGTGTCCCCACAGGATGCATGCCTTTATCGACATATTCGGTTTTATTAAGATAGTCTATAATATGCGGCCGCAATTCTTCGTCCGGTAAATTCAGGATATCCGAAGGATTATTAAATCCAAACTCGGCCAATTCCTTGCTTAGACCCTCGTCGGTCACTTCCATCATTCCGCTGAATGTTATTATCGCAGCCGCGGTCTCCTGCGCTATCTCCCGCACCGGTTCCGGCAAGGCCTCGGGCAAGTCCTGTTTATTCGCCCAGGCAAGGACTTTGTCATATTGGGCGTTCCACGAATTTATCTCGGTAATAGGCGCCACGGGGAGAGGCGTATTCGCGGCCGCCATGGTTTCAGTTGCCAATATGGGAGTAACTGGCGGCTTTGTCTCTATTTTTGCGGGCAACGACGGTCTCTCTGCTGGTAGAATCAGCTTTGGACTAGCTGTCGATTTAAGCGCTACGCCGGGCACTGCCGGTTCCGCCGCGGCGGATGACGCCAAAACGACCCCCGGAGGCATTCCAATACCTGGTATCGCAACACCTGTAAGATCAGTCATCATCCGCTCCCACTCATTAGGCTGCCAACGGGTCGCGGCGTCTTTGGCGGCAGCAATCAGCTCTCGGGTTTTCGTATCGCTAAGATATCTATCCTCACCATTTTTACCGTGTATATCCGATGCCTTGTATATCCTGAATCGAACCGAAGGAATCTCTACATTATAGCGGAGAATGGTTGTTAAAAATGTCAGCGCGTCTTTTTCATTCTCAAAAGATAATTCGGTTAATTCATTTCCTATGTCATACCTTTCAGCCTGAAGAATCCCATTCTTGATCCCTATTCTTTCGATTTCATCTTTCCTGAATCCAAGTATCACACCTAATGGCTTGCAACCATTAGCAAGCGTCAGGGGAGCAATAAGCTCTACAAAATCACTGAATTTTTGTGCATGTCTACCCCAGGTTGTCTTATCAGGCATATATTTTAAAAGCTCTCTCTCCGATTCAGGGTCATCGAGCGCAAACACGCTACAGGCCCATATCACAAGCTCTCTTCTCCCTTTTTGATATAAAGGATACGCGTCCTTAATCACTCTTGCGATAGTTTTCTGGGTAACATGCTGTCCATATCCGGCGGAACCGACTGGTTCGCCGGCAAAAGCTACGGTGCCCTGGCCCGCCGATTGTGACGGCCGCACTCCGCCTTTAATGGCCTTATCGCGTAATATCTCAAGCGCATAACTGGTACCATGGTAATATACCGGCTTCGCCGCGGCGGATGGCTCCGGGACGGGCTTGCGCATAACGCTGACAATAGCCATCCCCGCCTCCCCGGGAAGATTCTCGTAATACCTTCCGGTACCCTCCAGGCCCACGGAGCGCATCTCCTCTTCCGTCAGGAGCTCATCTTCCTCTCCTAATTTGTATACGCAGATGATCAAACCGCCGGGTTTTAAGGCCGCTGTTATCGGCTCAAACCGCGCCCTTATACGCTCAGAGCGGGTATCGCCTTCGGGGGCATAAGCAGGCAGGTTGGCATACAGGCCGAATTTCGAGTATACAAAATCCCGCGACTCCTTCGCGCACCCTTTTACATATTCGTTATAGTCTTTAACAACGCTGTGCGAAATGCCCGTAAGCTCTCCTTCCGGTATCCCTGCGGATGCCTTATCGACGGCTTCCACATCCGCGCCCGTTTGACGCAAATGCCTCAAAAACTGCACCTTAAGATACGGGCCGAGCTCAAGCCCTGTTTTGCCGGATAGGCTTTCAACGCTCCCATACCTCAAGAGAAGCTCTCTCAAGATCGGACGGAAATCCGCCAGGAAAGGTTCCTCGGCTATAATACGGTCGGTCTCGCGCTCGAGCGCCGTTTCGCCTGCCGAGCGCGGCTCAAACCGGGGATAGCTTTCGGGTACCGGCGCAGGTGCGTCCGCTAATCTCATAAGCCCTTCTTCGAGTTCCGCTAATTTTCCGGGATCGGCCCAGATCAACGCCTCCCTTATACGCGCTTCTTCGACTGCATCATAATTTCTATTCCTGAAATATTCGATCAATGTTTCTACGCCGGCATTTTTTATCTCTTTTGCGCTCATATAACCGACTCTCCCTCCGGGAAGCGCACCCTCCACGGTGGGCGGCATTGAGGCAAGCGGGGATGACACTTTAACAATACCGGCAATGAGTGGAAACGCAAAGACGATAAATCCGCCGCCGCCAAGGATCATCGCCCAAAACGGTATTGAACCCATAAGAGCAACGGCGGTCCCGGCCGCGGCCATAGACATCAGGCTTATAAGTTGTGGACTGCTCATAGCGCCTTCCTCGTCTTTAGTAAGAGATGGGCCGGCGGCAAGCTTTTGTTTAAACGCCGCGAATTTCGACGGGTCGACTACTTTCATCTCTCCTGCGTCGATCGCCGCTACCTTACCTATCCGGGTAATCATATATTCGCCGGGCAGATCTATCCCTGTGCCGGCTATGCGTTTCGCAAGATCTTTAAAAACTACGACAAAGTTTTTGCCCAGCCTTTCCTGGAGCTTTGTACCTATCACCGATTCGCCGATGACAACTTCCATCGCGTATCCTACCGCCTTCCCGCTCGCATCCTTAACAATACCGTAGAGACGCGGCCCTATGCCAAGGCGTTCGTATATCTGCGCCGCAATATATTCCCTTTCCACGGCATCCGTCTTCTTGAGGATTTTGACTACGCAGGGAACCTGTCGTCCCGCTATATCGATCATGTTCAGGCGCAAATCCGCGCGACCTCTGGTAGAAAGTACCGGCAAGGCCTTCATATCATCAAGTGACGATATAAGACCGGCCGGCGGCATCTCATCCAGCGTCTCGACGATAGGTTTTATCTCCATCTCGTGCATCTCGTCCATCACCCAATCCGCGTCAGGCTTAACCCCGGACCAATCCCACCGGTTATTCTTAGCGTCATACACAACACCGGCGCGGTCAAGGCTCCCGGTAAGCGTAGGCACGGCGGACATCGGTACAGCTATAAAGGGCTTAAGGATATCCGCGGCGTTTACGCGCGGCAGACCGCCGGCATCTTCATCAAGCACCTTCAGGTCCGCATCTATCACTATAGTCTCATTAGCGTTGAAGAGCGCGATCCGGCCGCCGTTCGCCTGGACAGCCGTTTCCAGCGCAATCCGGATATCTAAAATATGCCTGGCCGCCTGCCCTTCCACTTTGATGCCCAGTCTGTTCAAGATGCTCGCCACGGCAAGTGCAGAGCCCAGCATAGTGCTAATCCGCGCATCCAGGATATTCTGTTTACCTGCCAGGAGGCCGTAATACGGGCACTCGTAACCTTCGCCCGGCTTGAAATTCGGGATTATAGAGACATAGGCGATCTTATTCTTTTTAAAAAGTTCGCACAGGTTTTCGGTGTGGAAACCGCCGGTAATGACTATTGATACCTGGCGCGCGTCGTTCGTCTTTCGTCGTTCGTCTTTCGTAAATTTGATATTCCTCATAAACGCGATGTCGCGTTTAAAAGAATATTCGTAGAACTTCAAAATATCCGCGCGATACCCATCGAGCCTAGCAATACCGTCGTCGGTCTTTGCGTTGATGTTGCAGAGCGGCGCTTCGCGGCTGATAAAGGAGATGTAATTCTTCATGGCAAAGTCGCCCGTGTTATTTTTGTAGTATTGGTAATCGGCCCTCGTCAGCGAGATATTGAATATATTCTTGAGGATCGCCAGGTTCCTCGACAGCCTGTCGAGCTCCCGCTCCTTGTCATTGCGGAAGAGAGAATCGCGGATACTGTCCTCGAGACTGCCGGTTTCGGCGATTATTTTAGACTTGTCGATAGCGGCGTATGAAGATATATAGACGATATACTTTTCCAGCTCCGGGAAATTTTCTACCGTTATATCCGCGTCTTTTGCCTTATTTACAAGGTAGCGGTAGAATTCGACTTGCGATATCTTATCCGCCCTGAAATCTACGGTCCTGGCGACCAGTTCTTTGAGGCTGTTTTTGGAAAGCCGCTTCCCGATCTTATTTATAAAAAGATCCTGCTCGGTATTGGCTTTTGCGAAGTCTATATCACCCTCCTGTTTCAGGACCTGGTTCAGCAGGAAGATGTTGGGATACGCCTTTATATCTATCAGCTTATCTTTTGCATTGGCAACCAGGTAACTAATATAGTCCTTAAATTCTATACTGCCGGACTTGTACTGGTTATACTTCAGGTCGAGCTCGAGAAGCGCTTTGGAATATATCTTCATCTTAAGATTCGTCAGGAGATAGCTCAAATTTTTAAGGAGCTTGTCGGCGTTGTCCTTATAACTTAGCGAATCGCGGTAGACTTTGAGATTGTCGATATACAATCCCTCGTCTTCGACACCCCATAACTGCGCCTTATCCGGGTTATTCAGGGCAAAGTACTCGGCGCCGCTTACGACACCCTCTTTGACAAAAAAGTCGGCAACACGCTCCCGCACTTCCTTATCCTTTATCCTTGTGAACGCATCGAGGTCGTATTCGGCCGTGCCGCCCTCGAGATTTATCGTACTTATACCGTATTCTTTCGTAAGATATTCGAGTATCGCGGTGATCGTGTGCTGGGCATAGTAATTGCAGTGAGCGTCCTGGATATGAACTACGACCGAAGGTCGTAATTCATCCTGAGCAAGGCCATAGTTTGCCGATGGGCCGCGTCGAAGGGTGGATGGCGCAGGGCTCCAGGAGTCTTTGATAGTCCCAAGCGACTGCGGGAGGTTGAAGGTCTTTACGTTCAACTCTTTAAAAGTGCCCGGACTGACAGGACTGACAGCTCTTGGATCAGTGCCGACGCTAGTAAGCACTGAGGGCGTTCTATCAGCCCAGGCAATATCATAGTATAGCGTATTAAAGACAAAGGCCATCAAAGCGATGACAGAAGTCATTGCTTTAAATGGCCTTCGCATGATAATCCGGATATAACCATTAGCTCTAGCGTCTGACATAACTAATAGTATCCTCAGGTTCTTAAATCTTTTTAATAACAGTCGAAAAAATATACTCGCCGGAATGGTTGCGTTCTGGCAAGTATATTTATTCCTAGCGTCTACAATATAAGTTTACACTATAGCATCGATATCGACAAGGCTAGAAATCAAGCTTTTTTATAGCTTAACTTTTTCCAGTATCTTCCTAAATTCTTTGGTGAGTGCGGGGACTACATCGAAAAGGTCGCCGACTATACCATACGTGGCGACTTTGAAGATAGGGGCATCGGGATCTTTATTGATGGCTACTATGACTTTTGACGACTGCATACCGATCAGATGCTGTATCTGACCGCTTATGCCGCAGGCTATGTAGAGCTTAGGGCAGACTGTCTTCCCTGTCTGCCCGACCTGGTGCGAATACGGTATCCAGCCGGCATCGACAGTTGCGCGCGAAGCGCCCACAGCGCCTCCAAGCACTTTGGCAAGCTCCTTTATAAGGCTGAAATTCTCAGGCCCGCCCACTCCCCTGCCGCCTGAAACGATAATGTCGGCTTCGGCAAGGTTAACAGTCTCTTCTATCTCTTCTACTATATCCAGAAGCGTCGTCCGGGACTTCAAAACTTCGGCCGGGTATTTCTTGCGTATGGCTTCTGCCTTGTGGCCCTTGTGGATATCCGCTTCTTTCATTACCTTGTGCCGGACAGTCGACATCTGCGGCCTGTGGTTCGGTGTAATGATCGTAGCCATGATGTTGCCGCCGAATGCGGGCCGCGTCTGGAGGAGTAATCTATCTTTTTCGTCTATATCGAGCCCGGTGCAGTCGGCGGTCAATCCTGCGTCTATCTTTACCGCGACACGCGAGACAAGGCTCCTGCCTATGGTCGTAGCGCCGCAAAGCAAGACTTCGGGCTTATATTCTTTCACTAATTCGACGAGAACCTTCGTATAGGAATCGTCCTGGTAGGATTTAAGTTCCGGCGCGTCGACTATGTATACTTTATCCGCGCCGCGGTGGGCGAGCTCTTCGACCTTAGATTCGATATCGTGGCCCAGTATTACCGCGCAGAGTTTCACACCCAGTTTTTTGGCGAGCTTCTTGCCTTCTCCGAGAAGTTCGAACGAAATCGTCTGGATAACGCCCTTCTTCTGCTCGCAGAATACCCAGACATCCTTGTAAGCGGAAAGATCCCGCTTCGCGGCGGCTTCTTTATTGAGTTTGATCGCCTTGAATTTGCAAACCGGTACGCACGCGCCGCATAAGTTGCACTTCGCCATGTCTATAACGGCTTTTTTGTTCGCAATGTGGATCGCGCCGAACGGGCACGCTTTCACGCATAGCGTACAACCGGTGCATTTATCGAGCAGTATCTGTATAGAGCTTGCCATATTTTAACCGTCCAGCAACAGTTTAGCTGCTAGTTGTCAGTTACCAGCTGCTAGATTACTATATCCTTCAAAAGTTCCACCAATTCCCTGGCTATGTCAGGGGTATCGCCCTTCAATATCTCTCCGCCCTTTCTGGCGGGCGGGGTAAATATCTTGACCACGCGCGTAGGAGAGCCGTCGAGCCCTAACGATTTGGGATCGGCCTTGATGTCCTCTGCCGTCCACTTGATAACCTTGGCGGATTTTGCCTTCATCATCCCTTTTAGCGACGGGATTCGCGGAGTATTGATCTCTTTTACGACCGTAAATAGGCACGGCAGCGGCGCCTCGACGACGTCATAGCCTTCCTCGGTCATGCGTTCCACTTTTGCCTTGTTGCCGGATATCTCTTCTATCTTCTTTACATAAGTAACCTGCGGTATGTCGAGATGGGTCGATATGCCCGGTCCGACCTGTGCCGTATCACCGTCGGAAGCCTGCTTGCCGCATATTATAACGTCGAACAGGCCTATTTTTCTGATCGCGGCCGATAGCGTGTAGCTCGTCGCCCACGTATCGGAGCCGGCAAACTTCCTGTCGCTGACAAGTATCGCCTCGTCACAGCCCAGGGAGATCGCCTCTTTGAGGGCCGTCTCGGCTTGCGGCGGACCCATCGATATCACCGTAACCTTACCGCCAAACCGCTCTTTCAGGCGTACGCCCTCCTCGATAGCGTAGCTATCGAACGGATTTATGACGCTCTCGACGCCATCGCGGATAAGTGTATTCGTAACGGGATCGATCTTGACGTCGGTGGTATTCGGGACCTGTTTTATGCAGACGATAATATTCATCTTAGACTCGGTTTAGTGAATAGTGGATAGTGAATAGGAAAAAATCGGTCGGACTTACTAGCCACTATTCACTATCCACTTTTTATGCTCTCTTTGATCAGGCTGAGCGCAATTACATTGCGCTGGATCTGGTTCGTTCCTTCGTATATCTGGGTGATCTTCGCGTCGCGCATATACTTTTCTATCGGGTAATCTCTCATATATCCGTATCCGCCGAATATCTGGATCGCGTCGACCGTAACCTTCATCGCAACGTCGGATGCGAACATCTTCGCCATAGCCGATTCCTTGGCAACGCTCTTGGCGCCGGAGTCTACCATCCTGGCAGTCGCATAAACGAGCGCGCGCGCCGCTTCGGTCTGCGTAGCCATATCGGCGAGCATATGCTGGATAGCCTGGAAACTCGATATCGGCTGCCCAAACTGGACCCGCGACCTTGCGTATTCGATAGCATGGTCGATCGCGCCCTGCGCTATCCCAAGCGCCTGCGCGGCGACTCCGGGGCGTGAATTGTCGAATGTCTTCATTGCGACGATAAAACCCATACCTTCTTTAGAAATGATATTTTCTTTAGGGACCCTGCAATCGGTAAATATGACTTCGCGGGTAGCCGAAGCCCGGATACCGAGCTTCTTCTCTTTCTTACCGAAATCGACACCCTTCATACCCTTCTCCACTATAAATGCGCTTGCCCCGCGCGCGCCTTTTGTCTTATCGGTCATCGCTATAACCGTATAGATCTCCGCCTCACCGGCGTTCGTTATCCACTGTTTGGTGCCGTTCAGGATATAGTGATCTCCGTCTTTTTTAGCCGTCGTCTTGATGGAGCCGGCATCCGAGCCTGCCTCGGCTTCGGTTATGCAGAAAGAAGCGAGCTTCTTGCCTTTGGCTATATCCGGCAGGTACTTCTTCTTCTGTTCCTCGCTTCCGTAAAGCAATATAGGGAATGTGCCTAGCGCGGTCGCGGCGAACCCCAGCGCAATACCGCCGCATGCCTTCGAAAGTTCTTCGGCGACAAGGCACATATCCATGACGCCGCCGCCCAGGCCGCCGTACTGTTCCGGTATATATATGCCGAAGAGATCGCTGTCCGAAAGGACCTTGACTATCTCCCAGGCGAACTCCTCCGTCTCGTCGTATTTTGCGGCTATCGGCTTTATCTTCTCCCGCGCGATCTTGCGCGCAAGGTCACGTATCATTATCTGTTGTTCGGTAAGCAGGTAGTCCATGATAATCTCCTTTGACTGACTTTAGTGTATAGTGAATGGTATATAGGAAAATAAAAACTGCGGCCTTGCTTACCTATCCACCCTACGCTATTCACCATCCACTAATCATGTAAATTTCCTGACAATAAGCGCCGCATTATGGCCGCCAAAGCCCAGCGCATTCGACATCGCTATTTTAATCTTTGCGGCACGCGGTTTATTCGGGACGTAATCGAGGTCGCATTCGGGGTCGGGGGTCTCATAATTTATAGTGGGAGGTACGATGCCTTCCTTTATAGCTAAAACCGAAGCTATCAGCTCCACGCCGCCCGCGGCGCCCAGGAGATGTCCCATGACGGATTTTGTCGAGCTTATAGCGAGCTTCCTGGCATGGTCACCAAACACCTTCTTTATCGCCAGCGTCTCTATCTTGTCATTATAGAAGGTAGACGTACCATGCGCATTTATATAATCCACATCTTTTGGTTTCAGGCCCGCATCCTTTATGGCCGCCTTCATGCACCTTACACCGCCATCACCTTCCGGATCCGGGGCGGTCATATGATACGCGTCGCCGCTCATGCCGTAGCCGACAAGCTCGCAGTATATCCTGGCCCCGCGCTTTATGGCCCGCTCCGCTTCCTCTAATACGACAATACCCGCCCCTTCGCCCATGACAAACCCATCCCTATTCTTATCGAACGGGCGCGAGGCCTTTTCCGGCCGGTCATTATAGGCCGTGGATAGCGCCTTCAGCGCGCAAAAACCGCCGAAACCCATATGTGTAGTTGCCGCTTCCGAACCTCCGCAAACCATGACCTCGGCATCGCCGCGCTGGATTATCCGCAAAGCATCTCCGATCGCGTGGTTGGAAGTGGCGCATGCGGTAGCAACCGCCGAATTCGGCCCTTTCAGGCCCAGCGTAATAGAGACCTGCCCCGCGGCCATATTAACTATAAGCATTGGAATAAGAAACGGGGAGATTCTGTCCGGCCCCTTTTCGGGACCGAGAGCAATAAACTGCCTGTGCTCGGCTTCGACCGTATGGAGACCGCCTATACCGGAACCGATGAGGACTCCGACCTTATTCCTGTCCTCTTTATCGAGCAGGATACCGGAATCTGTCATCGCTATCTTGGCGGCACATACGGCAAATTGGACAAATCGATCCATCCGCTTAATCTCTTTTGGGGAAAGATATGGGGATGGATCGAAATTCCTTACTTCTGCCGCGATCTTTGATGTGAAATAAGTGGGATCAAAACAGGTCAGGCGCTTTACGCCGCTTTTGCCTTCAAGAAGAGATTTCCAGAACTCGTCAATCGTGTTACCTATCGGAGAGATCGCGCCGAGACCCGTTACTACAACTCGTCGTCTGTTTTGCATTATTATACGGGTTTATTTCCCGGCTTTCTCTTCAATATACCTCAAAGCGTCCCCGACAGTGACGAGCTTCTCCGCCTCTTCGTCCGGTATCTCTATGCCGAACTCTTCTTCCAGGGCCATGACAAGCTCAACCGTATCGAGCGAATCCGCTCCTAAATCATCGACAAACTTCGCGTTATCGGTAACTTCTTCTTTCTTAACGCCAAGCTGGTCCGCTATTATCTGTCTGATCTTATCCTGAGATACTTCCATGCTACCTCCTTAAATTTAGTGTTTAGTGGATAGCACCTAGTGGATAGTTATATCTTCAACTATACACTATTCACTATACACTATTCACTGTTTTTACATTACCATTCCACCGTCAACTTGTATTACCTGTCCCGTAATATAGGACGAATTATCACTTGCTAAGAATAGGGCGAGATTGGCTACATCCTTAACCGTTCCGAATTTAGCCAGCGGAACGAACTTCATCATCTCGCTCTTGACGTTATCGGAAAGCTTGGCGGTCATGTCTGTCTGGATGAAACCCGGCGCAATAGCGTTGGCTCTGACATTCCTTGATGCGAGCTCCTTGGCGATGGTTTTGGTTAACGCTATCAGACCACCCTTTGAAGCAGCGTAATTTGCCTGGCCGGCATTGCCCATTATACCTATTATAGAGGCCATGTTCACTATTCTGCCGTCACGCTGCTTCATCATTACCTTTGATACGGCCTTGGTGCAGTTAAATGCGCCTTTCAGATTAACAGCCAGGACCGCATCCCAGTCGGATTCGGACATTCTTACAAGAAGTCCATCCCTGGTGATGCCCGCATTGTTAACAAGTATATCTATTTTATTGAATTTGTCAAGGGTTTTTTGGACGAAGGATTCGACCTGGTCGGACTTTGTTACATCCACGACACCGGTTACGACAAGCCTTCCCAGGGCTTCTATCTCCTTTTGGGCCGCGGCGAGAGTTTCGGCGCTCACATCGCACAAAGCTATATTAGCGCCTTCCCTGGCAAAGGTAAGGGCTATCTCCCTGCCTATTCCCCTGGCACCGCCCGTAACAAAAGCTACTTTCTCTTTTAATAGCATACGGATCCTTTCATCTATTTTGTGCCATTTTAGCTATAATCCATCTCTTGTCAAGTAATTTTTTGGTCAGCCTGGGAAATTCTGCCTATCGTATAGCCCATCGTCATCTCTTCTATCTTTACGATCACGACCTTTCCCATAACATCATCGCTACCATCAAAGATTACCTTTATATAATTATCGGAGTATCCCGTCAAAAAGCCAGATTGCCTGTCGCGCTTCGACTCGACGAGCACTTCGAGGGGCCTGTCCACAAAATTAGCGCGGTAGATATAGGATGACATCAGGGCCGCCGTCTTAAGGTCGTAATACCTTTTCTTCAATACCCCTTCCGGCATCTCTCCGGACATATTGCACGCCTCCGTACCGTCTCTTTTGCTGTATGTAAATATATGCATCCGGGCCGGCACAATCGATTTTACAAAATCGCGCGTTCTTGTAAAATTGGCCCTGCCCTCCCCGGGAAATCCAACCATGACATCCGTAGATAACGCTATATCGGGCATGACGCGTCTCAGCCGGCCGACCATCTGGTAATATTCCACCGCCGTGTACGGCCTGTTCATGCGCTTCAACGTTTCGTCGTCTCCTGATTGGAGCGGTATGTGCAGGTGCTTACATATTTTTTTATTTGCGGCTATGAATTCTATCAATTCGTCAGTAATATATCGCGGCTCTATCGAACTTAAGCGGATACGAAAATCGCCGCCTATCTTAACCAGCGCTTTGAGAACTTCGACAACACCTGCGCTCCCGGGGCCCGTGCCTGCCGCTATCTCCTTGCCCCACGCTCCGAGGCAGATGCCGACGAGCACAAGCTCTTTAAAACCCGACGACACGAGACGGCCGGCCTCTTCGACTATGCTCGTCAGAGGCTTTGACTTAAGCGCTCCCCTGACAAGCGGGACCTTGCAGTATGAGCACCTGTTTTCACAGCCGTCCTGTATCTTGACGAAGGCTTTCGTGCGGCCTTTGAAGCCGGTGATTATAAACTCAGACTGACTGTTTCGTTGTTCATTGTTCGTTGTGCGTTGTTCGTTGAGAATCTCCGCGATCCGCCCCTTTTCCTCATTTTTCACGATATGGGCCACTCCCGGCAAAAATGAAATCTCGTCGGCATTCCGCTCCACATAACAACCGGCAACAACGATCTTCGCTTTTGGATTTATCCTGTGGAACATCCCGACCAGGTAGCGCGATTCCTTGTCCGCATGATGCGTAACGGTGCATGTATTTATTATGTAGATATCCGCTATCTCTTTTGCCAGGCACTCTTTGAAACCGGACCTGAGCAATATCTCCCTCATGGCCTGCGACTCGTATTGGTTCACCTTGCAGCCAAGGGTATATATATAGAATCTCTTTAAGGAATCAGTTTGACAGCTCATAGTTTAATATCGAGAGAAGGGCAAGGCCCGCCGTGTCGCTCTTTAAAACCCTGGGGCCGAGATCCACCGCTTTAAAGGCAAGGCTCCTGGCGTATTCCGCTTCGCCGGCCGTAAAGTCTCCCTCCGGCCCTATGGCTATCGCGATCTGCCCGGCGCCCGAGCCTCTTATGACCTCTTTTAACGGAACGGCTTCTTCGCTTAAAACCGCTATCAGCTTCAGGTTAACGCCGGCGAGTTTCTCCAAAGCATCCTTGAATTTTGCCAGAGCAAAAACCTGCGGGATATCCAGCCTGCCGCATTGTTTAGCCGCCGCTGTCGCTATCTTGGTCCATCTCTGGACATGCGCGCGCATCTTCTCCTCATTCCATACCGGCACGGTCCTTTCGGCGATCACCGGAACTATCGCATGGACGCCAAGCTCCGTCGCTTTTTCGACTATATAATCCATCTTAGCTTTTCTGGGCAACGCCTGGATAAGTATTATCCGCGGCTGTCCCTTCCCGGACAGCGTGCGGGTTGCGGTTATCTCTACCGTAAGAGAATTGCGGGATACGTTTTTAATTATACCGGAGTATTCTTTTCCGGTGCCGTCAAAGGTAACAACGCTATCGGATACCTTCAAGCGCATCACGTCAAGGATATGATGCGCCTCTTTACCGTTTATGACTATACGCTCCCCTTTTACAGCTTCGGGGCAGATAAAGAATCTTGACACCCCGCACCTTCTTTCTTGCCCCCCCCCTACCTCACGATGCTAAACCCGGGGCAGATTATCTCTTCCTGGCCGGAGCAGCCGGCCGCGGCGGAGTTGATTGAATAGAAAAATCTATGACCGTATCCTCGCCCGCCGTAACTTTCACGCCCTTCCGCGCCTGAGAAGGCGACGACAAAATCTCTATATCATACTCTCCCGGCGTTATCTCGACCGGCCGGCCCGTAATCGCAGAAGCCGCTATCACATTGTTAGCCGCATTTTTTATCCGGACATTCAGGCGCGCTTCTTTGCCGTTCTCGTCGACAGCCTTAACCGTTACGGACCCGGATACCACGCCCATATCCACAACCGTCTCTTTACCGCTCTCTATTTTAACGTCGCTCTTCGATTGTTTGGGCATAGTCTCTATATCGATATCGTATATACCGGGCATTATCTCGGCAGGCCTGTTTGTCGTAATAACCGCGACCGCAATATCGGATTTCGCGCGGATAATTTTTACCGGTAAAGGCGTTTCCTTCTTTTTGGAATTGAGCGCCTTAACTGTAAGCGCGCCCGTAATCGCGCCGAGATCTTCAACCGTCTCCACGCCTTCTTTCACCTCTATATTTTTATATATCAGCGCGGGCACAGTATCTATCTCGATGTCGTATTTACCCGGCGGTAATTCCTGCATGCGTCCCGATCCAAACGTGGCCGCAAACGAACTGGACCGTTTTCCTTCCACGCTAAAAGCCTTTAATCTCAGATATTGGGTCTTACCGCTCGAATTTTTTATGCTTACGCTGATCCCTCCCATTCCTTTACGGAACGATTTTTTCGCCTGTCCCGCACCCTTTTCTTTTTCAGGGTTCCCGGAGGCAATCGTCTTTCCCGCCCGTTTCCCGGCTTCCGAAGAAGGCTTATGAATGATAAATGCTATTGTCAGCGCGGCAGCAACTACGGCTATAACTATTATTAAAATTTTCTTCTTCACCTGCCTCCCCCTTTCTCTCCAAATACCTCTGCCGAAAAAATATAAATTTCCGTGTCCGGATCTTTCCAGGCATCCTGCGGCAATCCGGCCTTGTGCGCGCACAGGTAGGACAAAAACTCGTCCCTGTTCCATCCTGTCTCGGCCGCAACCTGCGGCAGGAAAACACCGCTTCTCGTTCCGCGCCTTATTAAAACACCGTTTCCGGGAATTTTAACGTCCGCGTAACCGGAAACTTTTTGGAGCGGCGTAAGTACGGATATTTCTATGTCGACCTTATCTATCTCTTCCTTTGAAAGAACGGGAAAACGCGGATCGCCTGTTGCTGCCTCTATCGCCATACCCGCTACAGTCTGATATAGCGGGCCATGGCCGGATATGCTGCCGATGCATCCCCTGAGTTCGCCCTTTTCATGCAATGTCACGAACGCCCCTAGATCCTGGTTCAATAGAGGGTCCGTCTCGGAAAATACCTTTCGCTTACCGCCATTAACATAAGCCGTCAGCGATTCTCTGGCAATCTGAAGTAGCTTTTTTTTCTGGGATTCGTTAAACATGGCCGCTCCCTCTTTCTTTTGCGCTTGCCCTTTATAGATCGCCGCGCTCAAATACCCGACAACTTTGCTCCTGTCCCCGGATGTGTCCCCTGAATTTGCGTACTTCAGGATTTCGATCCTGTCGAATCCCGCCTTTTGTGCCGCGGCGAGCGTCGCGACAACCGGCATAGAACCGCAGAGCTCGCACCTTCCCGCCAGGGCCCCATCGTACAGGTCCCGCGGCCGCATCTTTTGCAATATAGATATAAGCTCGTTATCAATACGCAGTGCCCGGTCATAAGGATGGTAATGCGAAAGATCCGTGGAAGCGACTATAAGGCAATCGCGCCTATCTTTAAGCAGAGACGCCAGGGCCCCGGCCAATATCTCGGCATCGGAATATTCCTGGGTCCCAAAAGCAACGGGAACGATCCTGGCGCCTTTCAGGGCAAGCTGGATGAACGGAATTTGCATCTCGACCGAATTTTCACCTTCGAAGAGACCGGGGTTAAAAGATATCCTCTTGTTCTTCGATATCAGCTCGTTTGCAAACGCTTCGTCGATCGCGATATCGCCCAGAGGCGTTCTCCACGCTCCACCGGCATACACGGATATACCGTCAAACCGTTTCTTATGGCTAAAACCTATAACGATTACCGTCTTAACGCCTTTATCCCGGACGGCCTTATAACCATAGGCGGCAACCGGCCCGGAAAACTGATATCCAGCGTGCGGTGAAATGATCGCGAAGACCTCTCCGTCTATCTTTTGCGGATCGGCTGAATCAAGATAACCCTGAAGCAAAGCGGTCAGCTCTGTTTTGTCCCGCGGATACCACGTGCCGGCAAGATCCGCCGTCTTCACGTCGGCGGCAGAGGCGGAGGAGGTGAGAAGCAGGGTAAAGGCTGCAAGTATGATTTGTGTTTTCATAAGCTTTTTATTTTTTCCCAGTACCATTCACCAACGCTAATACTGCCGCTCGGGCGCTAGGCAAAACCCGAGTGTTTGCTGTGCCCCAAACCTGAACGCAGTGAATGGTTTAGGGCCCTATACCATTCAAAATGCCTTCGGCATTTTTCAGGTACAGGGCATGTATCACTACACGCTGCGACTGCATATGGTACATGGCTGCGCCATGTACCCGAGCAATATCTATAGCCAGTTGTTGCGAGTGGTACATGGTGGAGCAGATGGGATTCGAACCCACGACCCCCACGTTGCGAACGTGGTGCTCTCCCAGCTGAGCTACTGCCCCTAAGAACATCATAAACGACAAATTTCAAAATCCAAACCAATCATTTAAAACCAAATATTTTAATGTTGGTCATTTAAAGATTTATTTGTCATTTGGGTTTTGTCATTCGACATTACAAGCTATCCATCTCAGATAATCCGCGCTGCCGGCAATTAATGGAATAGCGATTATCTCCGGCACATCATAACTATGGAGACGTCTCACCGCTTTTTCTATACGCATAAAATTACGGCGCACCGACTTCGCCGTAAGAAGCACTTCACCGGATCTATCTATATTTCCTTTCCACCAAAACCTGGAATCGACACCCGGCATAATATTAACGCACGCGGCAAGCCGCTTCTTTAAAAGCGACGAGGCGATCTTCCTGGCTTCTATTTTGGATTGGCAAGTAACTAGGATTATACAAAAATCGCGGGGTATGTACGATTTTGGTCTTCTGCTGGTCGGCATGGGATAATGTCAGGTTAATTCGCTTATCATCCCGCTGACAGCGTTCTGTATGAGCTCCCAGTCTTCCTGGTTATGAACGGCGAATTTCTGTTTTCTTTTCCAGCCGCCGGTATCTTTCTTCTGCCATAGGTAGAAGCAGACTTGTTTTCTGCCGTAGCTTTCGAGCAGGACAACGGCAGACCACCACCCAAAACGCTTATTTATAGTCTTCTGGACCAATACCTTTAAAGGAGCAACTATCGGTACCTGTTCTTCGTCTCTCAGGCTCTTCTTCTCTTCCATGCCTACCCCCCCTATCTCCTCAGATATATATGATAATCCTGGCCGGACTTTTCAACGATGACGTGCCCCTCTCTGGCGAGCCAACCTATGCTCATAAGAACTCTCTCTTTTTCGGTATCGATATCTTTAACGATCTGCGAAAGAGGGCTCTTCCCGTGTACATCAAGATAATGCCATATATCACCAGCAGTAATACCTATTTCGGTAATCATTTTACCACCTCCGATTTGTTATTATCTAACTCTGACAAATCGTCCCGAGGTGCAACAATCTAAGTCCCGCACCGAGGGGCTACCTCATTGTATCTAAGTCTGACAAATCGTCCCGAGCTGCCACTGTCTAACTCCGGCAGCGAGGGGCTACCTTAATTTGTATCTAACTTTAGACAAATCGCACCGTGATTTGCCCTTATCTCACTCTTGCAAATCATCCCGAGGTGCAACACTCTCACTCCAGCGCCAAGGGATTACCTTATTTCAGACTTCTTGTTGTAGCTACCGCATAAAGGACAAACAGATATTTCGTCATGCTTCGAATCGATATAAGAATGGAAACAGACCGAGCATTTCCAGGTATAGTCTATCTCTCTAGCTATCGGGCCTTTCGGCCTTTTATATGCAAATAACGTCCATATTACCAAAAGAAGTATAGCAGAAAATAATGTATAGAAGAATATTAATGTTCCTATATCTAATTTTATCATAATTATATCAATAGTCAAGGCCTCGGGAACTATTCTTCGCGAGACGGTTCGAGCTTTTCACTGCCAAGGGCGTCGGCTATCAAAGCAATAATCCGTTCATCCCGCGAATGGCCGGCATAGACGTCATTTTCATATTTATCGGCCGGTGCGCCCGGGACCGCGGGACCTTTAATCGATAAGCGGCTTACCGCCGCGGAATATCTCTTTTCCAGGAATGAACGCTCTTTCGGCCTGGCCTGAAGCTCCATGGTCCCGCTTCCGAGCAGAGGCCCAAGAAACGATACCCGCGAAAATTTCACCTGAGAAGCGCCCGGCTGCCCGGAGACTATGGTTATCGTAGCCATCCAGAAAAGATGCCACGCCAAAGATATGAGAATGGCGATCGCAAAGATCCTGTGAGCATCATTCCTGAAAAATTTCTGCAACATCTTTGCCGCTGCCATGATTCAACCTATTTGTTGGTCGCAATGCTGGCCTGCGATACGCCTTCGGCCCTGCACATATCCCAAATTTCAACAACCTTCCCCAGCGAAGCGTGGTTGTCCGCCTTGATTAGCAGCGGCATATTATTCTTTGCCATGAGGCGCAGGCTCGAGGCCAGCTCGTCCCGCGACATCTCCCGTTCATTCAAGTATATCGCGTCGTATTTTGTAACTATTATGACGGCGCTCTCCTGCTGTACAACCTCGCTCGTAACCGCCTTCGGCAGGTTCACCGTTATACCGGGCTGGAATATAAAGCTCGACGTAAACGCGAAGAATACGAATAGGAGAAAGAAGACATTTACAAGCGGCGTCAATTCTATCAGCCCCTTCTCTATCCTCAACCGCCTTTTAAACCTCATAAGTATCTCTCCTGGACGAGAGCAGGTTCACCAGGTCCGTCGCGCTCCTTTCCATATCGAAGACAAGCGCGTCTATCTGGCTCGTCAGATAATTATAAGCAACGTAAGTGGGAATAGCTACGGCGAGGCCGGCTACCGTCGAAAGAAGCGCTTCCCATATACCGCCCGCGAGGTCCCCCGGGTTTACGGGCGTAAGGGCGAGCGCCTTTGCCTGAATAACCTGGAACGACTTTATCATGCCCGCAACGGTGCCAAGGAGACCGAGGAGAGGCGTTATGTGCGCTATCGTCGCCAGGATCGGCAGGTGTTTTTCGAGCCTCGGTATCTCGAGCTGCGCCGCTTCGTCAACGGCTTCCTTTATCTCCGGCTTGGACCGGTCATGTTTCAGTATACCGGCTTTTACTATATGCGCGATGGGCCCGGGCGTCTTATTGCACATCTCGATCGACTCTATGATCTTATTCCTTTTGAGGACCGCGGTTACTTCATCCATAAATTTATCCGCGTCTATCCTGGCCCGGCGTAAATTATATATCCTGTCTATAACGACGCCGAACGCCAGTATGGACGACAGTATTATCAGGTACATCATCGGTCCGCCTTTTTGGATTATATCCCACATATTATCCTCCTCTTAAAATGCGCGTTACTATTAAATTTCAAATGACAAATCAATCTTTAAATGACCAACATTAAAATATTTGGTTTTAAATGATTGATTTGGATTTTGAAATTTGACATTCGTCATTACTGCTTCCGCCTCTGCCGCTTCAACCATTCGAGGCGGTCATGCGCGAAAGCGGACTCTTCGACATCCATCCGCGCAAGTTTTTCATACAGCCGCCGCGCCTCTTCCGGACGGCCGTTTCGCTCGAATATCTGCGCGGCCTTAAATTGTGCCCTGACGCACCAGAAAGCCCCGTTGGAATAAAGCTGCGGAACCTTGAGGTACTCTTCTGCCGCCTTAAGCAGGTCTCCTTTCGCCTCTAAAATTTCCGATATCTCGTACTGAACCTGCGCATTCGCCTCGTTATTCCCGGCGCCGAGCGCCTTTTTAAGGCACTCTACCGCGCCGTCGAAATCTTTCCTGTCCTGCCTGAATTTTGCCATCCGTCTATAACCGCTCCTAGCAAAGTCGGATCCCGGGAATTTATCTGCCAGCTCGGCGAACTTGCCCGCAGCCTCTTCGGATTTTCCCTCGTCCTGCAGTGTCAGGGCCGCCTGGTAAAGGGCCCTGCCGGCAAGGTCGCTCGACGGAAAATCTATCGGAATCGAATAATAGGATTCCCTGGCCTTGTCATATTTTCCCTTTGAGCTGTAATATTCACCCAGCCAGAACCTCGCATCCGCGGCCAGGGGCGAGGACGCATAATTTTTGGAAAATCGCGAAAATTCTTCGACGGCTTCGGCCTCCCTGCCCGTATTATAGTAACACCAGCCGGCCTGATAATCCGCCATGGCCTTCAATGCGCCGTTGTTTATAGCCTTATAAATAGGGATGGCCGCCGCATAATCACCGGTGTAATACAATGAATCTGCAAGGTACAATTTAGCAAGCTCCTCCGTTTCGCCTCCGGCAGGCGATTCCAGGAAATTTTTCAAGTAGTCGGCAGCGCTCCTGAAGTCACCCTTCCTGAAGCTTGCCGCGCCCAGTAAAAACGTAACGTCTGCGCGCAGCGCCGTATCCGGAAAGTTGGTAACCGCGCTCTGATATGCCAGGACCGCCTGGTCGAAATTATCCGTCGCGAAAAATACATTGCCAACCTGAACCTGGGCACGGCCGGCAACGGAGCTGTCGGGATACTTGCTCAAAATAGCGTCATAACTTTCCATCGCGCTCTTAAATTTTTTGGCGGTGTAATATATCTCTCCTATCCCGGCAATCGCGTTTGCGGCAAGGGCCGGATCACCCGAATTATCCTGGACCCACCGGAATTCCCGTATCGCGTCATCGCGCCTGCCGGTCAGCGAATATATGCGGCCAAGCTCATAATGAAGTTCGTCGGCATATTTGGCTCCAGGAAATTTTTCTATACCGTCCCTGCATAGCCTTTCGGCATCGTCATATTTCCGCGCGGCCGATAGAATAGCCGCCTTTCTATAATAAGCCTCTGCCGCCGCTTCGTTCTTCGACCTCATCGCTATAACTTCATCATACGCCCTGACGGCTTCAGCCGTAGAACCCGTCCGCTCGCAGGCCCGGCCAAGTCCGGTTAAAGACGCGCCTGAGAGAAGACCGTTACTACGCTTTGCCAGGCATCTCCTGTACTCTTTGATGCTTGCCGCGTAATCGCCCGCGCCGAAAAATGACTCGGCCATGCGGTACGCGGCAAAAGATGACCATGCGGCTTCCGGAGAAATTGCCAGGGCACGCTGGAAATAAGTAACCGCGTCTTTATATTTGGCCTGGAAAAAATTCACCTCGCCCATCAGGTAGTACGCCGCCGCCGTCTTCTCGGAGACCGGAAATTCCTCTATAAACTTTTTAAGCTCAGTTTCGGCGCCGGTATAATCCGCCACGAGATATTTGCATTCTCCTATCCGGAACTGCGCCTCGGGCGCCGCTTCCTCGAGTGGATACTTCGCTACGGCCTCTTTAAAACAGGTTACGGCGTCGTCGAGGAGTCCCAGCTTGTAATAACACCAGCCTTTCGAGTAGAGGGCATGGCTCATGTAAAAAGACGACGTGAATTCATCCATGATGCGCTGGTAGAGTTCGAGCGCCCTCTTATAATCACCGTTCTTCAGGCAGATTTCGCCGAGCCAGTAGAGAGCCGCGTCCTGCGAATCGCTGCCGGCAGGCGCGTTGATAACAACTTCGAATTCGTAGGACGCCCGCGAAAAGTTGTTCTGGCGCAGATACGACTTCCCGAGAAGTAAATGCGCTTCATATATGCGCGGCGTGTTGGGATAATTATGCAATATCGATTCGAGCCTCTCTCCGGCCAGGTCGTAGAGGCCGTCCTTGAAAGCCTTCCTGGCGACCAGGAAATCGCCTTCCTCCATAGTCTGAGCCGCAAAGACGGAGATGGGCATCAGCATTATCAGCACCGCCGCTCTAAATATCATTTTACAACACTTCCTTGAGATATTGTCCTGTATACGATCTCGTCTCTTTAACGATCTCTTCCGGCGTACCGGCGCAGGTAACCGTTCCGCCGTCCTGGCCGCCCTCCGGGCCGAGATCTATTATGTAATCGGCCGATTTTATCACGTCGAGATTGTGTTCTATCACGAGCACCGTGTTCCCGTTTTCGACCAGAGCCTGCAATACGGACAAGAGTTTGTTCGTATCCGCAAAGTGCAGCCCCGTCGTCGGTTCGTCGAGCATATAGAGCGTCCTGCCGGTAGCCGTCTTGGAGAGCTCCGCGGCAAGTTTTATCCTCTGCGCCTCACCGCCGGAAAGCGTGGTAGCCGACTGCCCCAATTTTATATAGCCGAGACCCACGTCATTAAGGGTCTTGAGCTTATTCCTGATCGACGGTATCTGCGCGAAAAGAACGAGGGCCTCCTCGACGGAAGTTTCGAGGATATCCGCTATCGATTTGCCTTTATATTTTACCTCGAGTGTCTGCGCGTTAAATCGCCTGCCTTTGCAAACCTCGCACTGGACGTAAATATCGGGCAGGAAATGCATCTCTATCTTCTTTATACCGTCACCCATACAGGATTCGCATCTGCCGCCCTTGACGTTAAAGCTGAAACGGCCGGGTTTATACCCGCGCACCTTCGACTCCGGCAGTTTAGAGAAGAGATCCCTGATAAAAGAAAATGCGCCCGTATAGGTCGCGGGATTCGACCGCGGCGTCCTGCCGATCGGCGACTGGTCTATGACGATAACTTTGTCTATAAATTGCGTACCTTCGATTTTTTTATGCTCGCCGGGCCGCTCCTTGGACCGGTAAAATTTTTTGGCAAGGGCCCTGTATAAGATATCGTCGACAAGCGTGCTCTTGCCGGAGCCCGATACGCCCGTAACGCAGACGAATAGTCCCAGCGGTATCTCGACGTCGATGCCTTTGAGGTTATGTTCGCGCGCACCGATTATCTTAAGACGTTTACTGCCGTCGTAAGGCCTTCTGGTGCCGGGTACCGCTATTTTGAATTCACCCCTTAAATATTTACCCGTCAAGGAATCCTTAGACGCAAGAATATCCTTTAACGGCCCGCTGGCCATAACATATCCGCCGTGCTCGCCCGCGCCGGGGCCTAGATCTATTATATAATCGGCCTTCCTGATCGTCGCCTCATCGTGCTCGACGACGATCAGTGTATTGCCGAGATCGCGGAGCGTAATGAGCGTATCGAGAAGCTTGTCATTATCCTTCTGGTGCAGGCCTATGCTAGGTTCGTCAAGTATATAGATGACCCCGACGAGCCCTGATCCGATTTGCGTGGCCAGCCTGATCCGCTGGGCCTCACCCCCGGACAGGGTATAGCTGCGCCGCTCGAGGGTAAGGTAATCAAGCCCGACATTTATCATGAATTGCAGCCTCGAGGCTATCTCTTTCAGGACCTGGTGGGCTATCTTCGCCTGCGCGGGCGTAAGATGCAGATCCGACATAAAAACTTTAAGATCCTTTATCGACATCGCCGAAATTTCGGCGATATTCTTCCTGCAAACCTTGACGGCAAGGCTCTCCGGTTTCAACCGGGCGCCTTTGCAGACCGGGCACGGCAGGACCGACATATATTTGTTTATCTCTGTCTTTATAAACTCGCTCTCCGTCTCGCGGAAACGCCGCTCGAGATTGGGTACTACACCCTCATATACACCCCAGCCATGCCCCTCCTTCCCCTCGCCGTAAAGAACGAGCCGTTTGATATCCTTCGGCAGGTCCTTAAACGGCGTCTCGACATCGAAGCCATGTGCGTGCGCAAGCGAACGCAATAACCTCCTGTAATACAGGTAAAGCCCTTTACCGCCGCGCCTCCATGCGTCGACGCAGTTGATCAGCGGTTTGGATTTATCGGATATGACGAGTTCCGGGTCTATCTCCATCTTATTGCCCAGGCCGTCGCAGCCCGGACATGCGCCGTAAGGGGAATTGAATGAGAATATCCTCGGGGTCAACTCTTCGAAACTTATACCGCAATCGCCGCAGGCGTATTGTTCGTTGAAGAGGATATCTTTATTCGTCGTTAGTCGTTCGTCGCTCGTATTTCGTAGTTCGGGGCTGACTATGACCAGGCCGCTCGCGGCCTCGAGGGCAGTCTCTACCGAATCGGTGAGCCGCCGCCTCACATCGCCTTTCATAACGAGCCTGTCGACTACGACTTCTATATCGTGCTTCTTATTCTTATCGAGCTTTACCGGGTGCTCGAGCTCGGATATCTTTCCGTCCACCCGCACCCTTACAAAGCCGTCTTTTTTCACTTTATCGAATAATTCGCGGTATTCACCCTTCCTGCCGCGCACGAGCGGAGCAAGTACAAGTATCCGTGTCTCGGCCGGCAGGCCCATAATCTGCTCTACTATCTCCTGCGCGGTCTGTCTTTCGATAGGTTTGCCGCATTTCGGGCAATGGGGCACACCGATGCTCGCATATAAAAGCCTCAGGTAATCATGTATCTCGGTCTGTGTTCCGACGGTAGAGCGGGGGTTGGATCCGGCGGTCCTCTGCTCGATACTTATCGCGGGCGAAAGGCCGTCGATATATTCTACATCCGGCTTCTGCAGTTGTTCAAGGAATTGCCGCGCGTAACTGGAGAGCGACTCGACATACCGGCGCTGACCCTCCGCATATATCGTGTCAAATGCAAGCGACGATTTACCGGAGCCGGAAAGGCCCGTTACGACAACGAGCCGCCCCCTCGGTATTTCGAGATCTATATTCTTTAAGTTGTGTTCCTTTGCGCCTTTTATAAAGATCGTATCTTTTTCCATAAAATTTAAATAGGGACAGATACCTATTTTCCATACAAAGGTAGTGAAAATGAGGTACCTGTCCCTTTTATTACGACTATTTCCTTTTTTTCCTCTTGCCGCCTACGAGCATCTTAGCTCTCGAGACGTCGCCTTTCTTATCGACGAAATAGAGGTATCCTTTTGCCTTCTTTACCGCGGGTTTCGCCACTACCTTACCGCCGCCCCCCTTGGATTTGCCTCTCGCCATCTTCGTCTCAACCACGTTGCCTTTCTTATCCACGTAATAGAGATAACCCTTCTTACGCTTTATCCCTACCTTTGCGACTTTTTCTGCCATTATAATTCACCCCCCTTCCTCATTTATTTTTCAGATCTATATACTCCTCTTTCACTCTTGAAACACTCCTGAAAATATTGGTCTTAACGAACGAACAATCCTTTTCAAGAGATCTTATCATATTCTTCATGAGCCGCCGCTTGGATGTATCGGAGTTCGGGCAATTGCACTTCTGCACCGGGAAACCCGATTCTCTCGCAAACTTCCTCACGAGGTCTTCTTCGACATAACAGAGCGGCCGTATTATGATTATCTTGCCGCCAAAGAGTTCCTGCCGCGGGTTCATGGCGGCAAACTCCCCGTGATAGAATATATTGAGAAGGAGCGTCTCTATGATATCGTCCTTATGGTGCCCGAACGCTATCTTATTACACTTCAATTTATCGGCCGCGAGAAAGATCGCCTTTCGCCTGTTCCACGAGCACCAGAAGCATGAAGTCTCTTTCCGCCGGTTTGCTAATTTTATTTTTTTGAAGCAATATTTTATTTTGTTCTCTTTAAAAAATTTCCTCAGCCTGGCCGTATTGACGGATCCCATGCCTTTAATATCCGTCTCGATATGGATAGCGGCCAGTTCATATTTTATCGGGGCCCATTTTTGGCGTTCGGCAAGCAGTTTTAAAAGCGCCATGCTGTCTTTGCCGCCCGAGACCGCCACAAGTATCCTGTCTTTGTCCTCGATAAGGTTGTAATCGGCAATCGCCTTGCCGATCTTCTTCGATATATAGAAACCTGTCCCGCTTAAAAGTCTCATTCTAAATCACTAAATCCGAATATCGAAATTCGAAACAAATACGAAATCGTAATTTGGAAAATTATAATTTGTTTCGTATTTCGGATTTAGAATTTCGAATTTATTATCCATTGTTATGTTCCTATTCTCACGCTCGACGTGATGGCCTTGAGTGTGGCTATTGCCGAAAATACCGCCAGCTCGCTCGTCTTTGGGTTCGCTTTCGACGGCACATTTTCGGTCCGTGTAAATATACGGCCGCACTCGCCCTCTATCTCGACTTCATGGGCATTCTTCGTATAGTCGGGCGAAGTAACGATCCTGACACGCGTCCTCCGCGCCCCTAGTCCCGCCAGTCCAAGCGCGGCGGAGACATTGACATTCTGCGGGAATCCCCTGATCGCCTCCTCGGCTGTCCCTTCGAATATTACGGTCTCACCGCGTATATTGCCGATATCGATCCGGTTCTCTTTCAGATACGGCGCGCCCTCAAGGCCGCGCGGCGGCTTCCTGGTTGTAAGCGTAACCGAATCGACCCGTCCGCTCGAAGCGGACTTTAACCCGTCGATACCGCACAGGGCGCCGCTCGGTATATAAACCTTTATGCCTTTATCCCCGGCTTTTTCAAGAAGCTTCTCGCACCCGATAAGTCCCCCTACGCTCATTATCATACAATCCCTGCGCCGTTTAATGCACCGGTCCAGGACCACTCCCGAAATCCTGGCACTTGCGGCTTCGACGACCAGGTCGCAATTTTCGATAAGTTTATCGAGACCAAGCACAGCCGCTTTTTTATTTAAACCGGCATTCAGCGTCCGCGCCCTTGCTTCATCCTGGTCACATATAGCAACCAGCGCAACCCCTGCCTTAAGGCATGATTGGCAGGCGCGTGCCAGTTCACCACCTATCGTCCCGCAACCGATAATTCCGACTTTCAAACGTTTACGGCTCATATCGACTTTCAGTGTATATTAAAAACCAAAACGCCGGCTTTCCCATACCTACACCCCATACCCTAACCTTCATCTCACTTAAATACCCCAACCTCCACTTAACTCAATACCCCGCGATCGCAGCACCCTTCTTTTCACCGGTAACCGCAAGCATCCTGTCGAGAGCCCTCTTCGCCTTCTCACGGACTTCGTCAGAAACCTTTATCTCGTAGACCATCTTCTCGAGACTGTGGGCAACCCAGCCCAGGGTTATCAGCTTCATATTAGCGCAGACGAGATGCGGAGTCGGTAAAAAGAACATTTTCCCGGGGTTATCTTTTTGTAATTTATACAGCATGCCGGATTCCGTAGCGATTATAAACTCTTTTGTGTCCGACTTTTTTACGTACGTAAACATCCCGCCCGTCGAACATATATGGTCCGATAATGCCAGCACGCCGGGGTTGCATTCCGGATGCGCTATCACCTCAGCCTGCGGGTGCGCGCGCTTCGCCTTTACGATATCCTCTTCCTGGACCCTTATATGCGTCGGGCAAAAACCATCCCACAGGATTATACGCTTCTCCGGGATCTGCGACTGGACATAACGGCCGAGGTTCCTGTCGGGAACGAAGATTATCTCCTCCTCCTCAAGCGCCCGCACTACTTCCACGGCGTTACTCGAGGTACAGGCTATGTCACTCTCCGCCTTGACCTCTGCGGAAGAATTGACATAACATACAACGGCCGCCTTCGGATGCTCGGCCTTACTGGCGCGCAATTTCTCCGGGGTTATCATATCGGCCAGTGGACAGCCGGCTTCCATAACCGGCAGCAGCACCTTCTTATCCGGGTTAAGGATAGACGCCGATTCCGCCATGAACTGGACGCCGCAAAATACGATAACATCGGCGTCAGTCCTTACCGCGGCCTGGGAAAGCGCCAGCGAGTCTCCGCTGATATCAGCTATCTCCTGTATCTCATCGCGCTGGTAATTGTGCGCGATTATCACGGCATTCCGGCGTTTCTTAAGTTTCTCTATCTTCTTCTTTAATGTCTCGTTATATTTTAAATCACCGCTGTCTATGCTGGTCATTTTGCACCTTTCACAATTACATTGTCTATGAGCCTGGTCCGCCCGATGAATACGGCAAGCGCTATCAGGGCCTCTCCGGCTATAGTCTTCACCTCTTTTAATCCGGCCGTATCGACGATCGACACATAATCTATCTTTGCCGACGGGATATTTTTTATCATGGTTTCCATCGTCCGCACGATCTTTCGCGAATCCCGCTCGCCCGATCTTACCATATCCTCGGCCTTTTTAAGGGACTCCCTCAGCACGAGCGCGTCTTTTTTCTCCTCCGGGGAAAGGTAGCTATTCCGCGAGCTCATGGCCAGGCCGTCCGGCTCGCGCACCGTAGGCATGATCTTTACTTCGATACCCATATTCAGGTCCGCGGCCATCTTCTTTATTACTATCGCCTGCTGGGCATCTTTCTGGCCGAAGTACGCGATATCCGGCCGGACTATCTCGAAAAGTTTTGCGACCACCGTGGTAACACCTCTGAAATGGCCGGCCCTCGACGCGCCGCACAACCCGTCGGTGAGATTTTCGACGTTGACGTAAGTAGAATATCCCGCGGGGTACATATCTTTGGCGGCGGGCGTGAAAATTATATCGGCGCCCGCCGATGCGGCAAGCTCCTCGTCGCGCTTTAAGTCTCTGGGGTATTTTTCGAAATCCTCTTTCGGGCCGAATTGGATGGGGTTGACAAATATACTCAACACCGCCGCATCCGTATGTTTCCCGGCGGCGCGTACAAGCGATAGATGGCCTTCATGCAGATATCCCATTGTAGGGACAAGGCCTATAGACTTGCCTTCTTTTTTGAAGATCTTTACGAGGGTCGTCATCCTCGCTATGTTATCAACAACCTTCAATTTAAGCCTTTCTCAATTCTCGCAAACCTTTTAAAACAAACTCCCTTTCCGCAATACGCGGATGGGGGATCTGCAGGCCCGCCGCCGCTACAACATCTTCTCCGTAATACAAAATATCGAGATCGATCTCGCGCGGCGCGTCTTTCACGGTCCTTCGCCTGCCAAGCGCCTCCTCGATCCTGTTCAGTTCTTTTAGCAGCCCCCGAGGACTAAGAGAGGTCTCTATCTCCAGGACGCCGTTTAAAAACTTACCCTGCGGTATAACGCTAACCGGATCCGTTTCGTATATCGAAGAACTTCTCTTGAAACTTATATCCTTGCTTCTCTTCAGCTCTTCTACGGCCTTATCGATATATCCCTGCCTATCACCAAGATTCGACCCTATACCGATATAGCAGATAACCATCCGCAAAAATCCCAATTTCAAATTTCAAAATCCAAATCAATCGTTAAATACCGATATCAAATGTTTATGTTAGTCATTTAAAGATTGATTTGTCATTCGGATTTTGTCATTTGTAATCATTGCATTCTCTCCTTGATCCGGTCCACCGCTTCCTTGATCCGTCTCTTATCGACGGTGAGAGCAAAACGGACATACCCTTCGCCGCTATCTCCAAACCCGTTACCCGGCGTCGCAACGATATCGCACCGCTCCAACAGCTCTTTCGCGAAAGAGGCTGAAGTGTACCTGGCCGGGACGCGCGCCCAGACATAGAATGTGGCCTTCGGTCTGGCGATGTGCCACCCCAGCGAATTGAGACCGTCGACCAGGACGTTCCGGCGCTCTTCGTATATCTTGAGCACGGACCTGATGTGCCTGTCGTAATTCTTTAACGCCGCGACGCCCGCCCACTGGATCGCGAAGAAACACCCGGAATCTATATTCGACTTTACCTTCGCAAGGCCCGCCACGATCTCCTTGTTACCGATGGCAAACCCCAGCCGCCACCCGGTCATATTGAATGTCTTCGAAAGAGAATGAAACTCTATCGCCACATCCTTTGCGCCGTCGACTTCGAATATGCTCGGAGGCTTAAACCCGCCGAACGCTATTTCGGAGTACGAGGCATCGTGGCAGACTATGATATTGTGTTTGGCGGCAAAATCGACCGCCTCCTTCAGAAATCTCTTATCGCATACCGCCGCGGTCGGATTGTTGGGATAATTTATGAATAGCATCTTTATCTTATGCATCGATGCGTGATTTATCGCCTTCAGGTCCGGCAGGAAATGATTTTTTTCCAAAAGAGGCATTTTGAGAACCTCGCCGCCGGCGAACAATGCGCCCGACCTGTACGGCGGATAACCCGGATCCGGCACGAGTACGATATCGCCGGGGTTGACGAAAGCAAGCGGTATATGAGCGATCCCTTCTTTCGAACCTACCAGCGGGTATATTTCGCTTTCGGGATCGAACGATACACCGAAACGCGCCGAAAGCCATCTGGCACACTCTTGCCTGAATTCCGGCAGTCCCTGGTCGAGCGGATACCGGTGGTTCCGCGGATCGCGCGCGGCTCTATTGAGCGCGTCGATTATAAATCGCGGGGTCGGGATGTCGGGATCGCCTATTCCCAGGTCGATTATATCGCGCCCCTCGTCGCGCGCGCGCTTTTTCGCCTTATCGATCTCGACGAACAGGTACGGCGGCAGGTTTTTCAGCCTCTCCGATCGCTCAATTTTCATCATCATTCCCCCGATAAAATTTTTCGCTCATCACTGTAAGAATGCGATGTGACGACGTGGTGAGTGAGGGCGTAAAAATTGCGAGGCAGCGTCCGAGCAATTTTTTTCGAGCGTAATTTTTGCATGGCCAAAAATTACGTGTCCCTCACGAACCACCCGGCACAGCGCATTCTGCCGTTACCGAGAAAAATTTTACAACCCCAGCACATCTTTCATCGAATACAAGCCGGGCTTTTTCCCAACGATCCACTTTGCCGCGGCAAGCGCGCCTGTGACGAATATATCGCGCGTCTTGGCGCTATGCGTGATCTCTATCAAATCTACGCTCGACTCGAAGGTAATGGTATGTTCCCCGACAACCGTGCCCTCGCGGACCGAGTCGATCGGGACCTCTTTGTCGCCCTTCAATTCTTTGACTATACGCGCGATTTCCTTGGCTGTACCGCTCGGGGCATCCTTCTTATCGGCATGATGCGCCTCCAGCACCTGGACACTGTATTCGGTGCCAAGCGCTTTAGCCGCATCCGAGACCAGCTTAAACAGAAGGTTTACGCCTATAGACATATTGGGTGAAAAGACTATGGGTATCGTCGCCGATGCCGCCTCGATTTTCGCGCGTTCGCCGTCAGACAGCCCGGTCGTACCGATCACCATTGCCTTTTTATGTTTTTCGCACAGTTCCAGGTGCTGTATCGTCGCCTGCGGCGCGGTAAATTCCATCAGACAATCGGAAAGTTCTATAAACTGCTCGGGATTCTCCTCGACAACATCGAACGACCCGCTGACGCGCAGTTCCGCATCGTCTTTGGCAAGATCTATAATTCTGGATCCCATCCTTCCATTTGAGCCTGAAACACATATCTTTATCATAATAATTTATACTCCTTCATCGCTTTAACCAGCTTATCCCTGTTTTCAGGCAGCATCCCGCAGAGAGGAAGCCTCATTTCGGGCGAGCACATTTCCAGGAGTCCCATCGCCGTCTTGACAGGTATGGGATTCGTCTCGACGAACATCGCCTTGACGAGCCCGAGCATCTTATAATAAAGAGCCGCCGCTTTCTTCAGATCGCCCCGCTCGAACGCGCCGCACATACCCGCAACATCGCGCGGAATGATGTTCGCGACGACCGAGATGATGCCGACGCCGCCTATCGCCATAACAGGCAGGGTCAGCGCGTCGTCTCCGGAAATGAGCAGAAAATTATCCGGGCACGCCTTCCTGATACGCGCCATCTGCTCGAGCGATCCGCTCGCTTCTTTTACGCCTATTATGTTCTTGATCTCCGCCAGTTTCGCAAACGTTTCGGGTTCGACATTGACGCCGGTGCGGGCGGCTATGTTGTATAAGATTATCGGGATATCCACCGCTTCGGCTATGGCCTTGAAATGCAGATAGAGCCCCTTCTGGGTCGGACGGTTATAGTACGGATTTACCTGGAGCGACGCCGCCGCGCCGGATTTCTTGGCGTGCCGCGTAAGCGCTATAGCCTCTTCCGTAGAGTTCGATCCGGTGCCAGCTATAACAGGCACGCGCCCTTTCGCGAATTCTATCGTAAGTTCGATCACCCTATCGTGCTCGTCATACGAAAGCGTTGCCGACTCACCCGTAGTCCCGCACGGGACGAGAGCGGTCGTGCCGCTTCTTATATGAAATTCCACCAGGCTCTTAAGCGCCCGCTCGTCGATCTTGCCATTTTTAAACGGCGTTACAAGCGCCACCATCGACCCTTTAAACATAAAGCTCCCTTCCGTATATTCGTTAGTGTATAGGTACAAGCCAGTCAGACTTTCTATCCACTATCCACTATTTACTATTTATTAAGTAATCTCCCTCATAAACCAACTCAGCCCTGCCTTCCAGGTATACGTTCTTGAAATTTCCGTTCTTCATTTCGAAATAGACATTCACCCGCTCCCCGCCGAGCGTTTCGACAACAATAGGGGATTTCATCCGCTCGGTCTCCGCGGAGATTATAGCGCTAGCCACCGCTCCGGTGCCGCAGGCCAGTGTCTCGTCTTCCACGCCCCTCTCGTAGGTCCTGATCCTTATAGTGTGGGCATTTACTACCTTGACAAAATCGGCATTCGTCCCTTCCGGAGAAAACTCGCCGTGATGGCGTATGTGGGAACCGATATTCCTGACGTCGATAGCCTCTAAATCGTCGGTAAAATGTATGACGTGCGGGACCCCCGTGTCGGCGAAGCTGACTTTATAAGGGCACTTATTTATCATGAGGCAAAAGTTCCACCTTATATCCTTGGGATCGGTCAACCTTACCTTGATGACATCACGCCGCGCTTCCGCATTGAGGAGACCCGCCAGTGTCTCTATAGTCATCTTACTCTTAGCGATCTTTCTCGTCGCCGCAAATAACGCCGCGCACCTGGAGCCGTTGCCGCACATCCCGGCTTCGCTCCCGTCAGAGTTGAAGATACGCATCCTGAAATCGGCCCGCCGCGAGCGTTCGATGAAAAGAACGCCGTCCGCGCCTATCCCTCTTTTGCGGTCGCAGGCTTTTCGCGTAAATGCGGCTAAATTCTTTTCCGTTAAGCGGCCCGTCCTATTATCGATAATGATAAAATCGTTCCCGGTCGCCACCGCTTTCGTAAACTTTATCTTTCCCATATACTATCCACTATCTCAGCACCCTTGGAACGATCTCGCCCCGCACAAGGTCCTTATACTCTTCCGCTTTCCTTGTAGTATAAAAATTACGCCCGACCACCATAACCTCGGCCCCCCGGGGACGCGAATTGTAATTGCTCGACATTACGAAACCATAAGCGCCCGCCCCCATCACGGCCAGCAGGCTGCCTTTCGGCATATGCGGCAGGTACCTGTCCTTGCCCAGGAAATCGCCCGTCTCGCAGATCGGTCCGACGATATCCACCCGCTCGGCGGTATCAGACGAGTTGCTGTCGACCTTGACGGGCACGATCTTATGGTAGGCCTCATACAGGCTGGGCCTTATGAGATCGCTCATCCCGCCGTCGACTATCACAAAAGTTTTTCGCGGCGTCCTCTTTGTGTAGAGGACCCTCGTTACGAGTATGCCGCTATTGCCGGAGACGAACCTGCCCGGCTCGAGTATTATTTTAAGCCCGGACTTTTTCAGGATCGGAAGTATCGACTTCGCGAAACTCTTCGCGGTCTGCGGATTTTCGATCGAATAGACTATGCCCAATCCGCCGCCGATGTTGAAGTACTCGATATCTATCTTGCACTCCTTAAGGAAATCGAGCACCTTCTTGATCGCCGCCGTAAACGGTTCGGCATCGAGTATCTGCGATCCTATGTGTATATGCACCCCCCTCATCTTAAGATGAGGATATCTCCAGCGGGAATTGAATATCTTATGGACAGTTTCAAAATCCAGGCCGAACTTGCTTTCGCCTTTGCCGGTCGCGATATAGTGGTGCGTCTTCGGGATAACGTCCGGATTTATCCTTATCGCGACATTTACCTGCTTCTTCAACCGGCCGGCTGCCCGCTCTATCTCATCGAGTTCCTCTTCCGATTCTATATTAAAGAAAAGTATCCCGAATTTTATAGCTTCTTCTATCTCCTCGCATCTCTTGCCGACACCGGCGTATACTATCTTCCCGGGACGCGCACCGGCAAGTTTTGCCCTGTAAAGCTCCCCGCCCGAAACTATATCGAGCCCCGCGCCCTGTTTAATGAGCGCGCGCAATACGGCAATGCTCGAATTCGACTTTACCGAAAAACATATAAGCGGATTGATGGTGCGGAACGCGGCCTTCAGCTTATTATAATGGTCCATCAGCGTCTTATAGCTGTATAGATAGAAAGGCGTCGGGACCGACTTCGCGATATCGCCCACCTTTATCCGCTCGCAGTAAAGCTCGTTATCCTTGAATGTGAATTCGTGCACAAAACTCTCCTATCCTCTTTTAACGGATCTCTTCGACCCGATGGAAACTTTCGGGTTTAATAGTTTTATTACATCCGTCTTTTTAAATTTATCGGAAAACCTGCCCAGCTCCCTTTCCGTCATGCTCTTTATCTCGATGGAATTATCGAGAGAGTACTTGATGAGTTTTCCGACGATCGTATGGGCGCTCTTGAACGGCACGCCCTTCGATACCAGGTAATAGACAAGGTCTGTCGCGTACAGGGCCTCATCCTCTAAATATTCCTCGACCCGGACTTTGTTGAATTTAACCGTCTTTATTATGCCTCCGGCCAATTTAAGCTCATCGGTTATTATCTCTATAGAATTGAATAACGGCTCCTTGTCGAGCTGCATGTCCCTATTATAGGTAAGCGGCAGGCCCTTCATCGTCGTAAGAACGCTCATGAGATTGCCGTATAGCCGGCCGGTATACCCCCTGATCAGTTCCAGGACATCGGGGTTCTTCTTCTGCGGCATAAGCGAACTGCCCGTGCAAAAAGAGTCGTCGATATCTATGAAACCGAACTCCTTTGAAGACCAGATGATGAAATCCTCAGCCAGCCTCGACAGGTGCATCCCTATGATAGCAAGGACGCCCAGCAGTTCGATGACAAAATCCCTGTCGCTCACCGAATCCAGGGAATTGACGGTCGGTTTAAGCTTAAACATGTTACGCATACCCTTTGCCCCGCCCAGATATTTCGATATCTGGACATGATAATCTTTATAATTTATAGGCGTACCGGCAAGCGCACCGGCGCCCATAGTCAGGTCGATATTGGCGGAGGCTACCCACAACCGGTCATAGTCACGCTTCAGCATTTCGCTGTACGCGGACAGGTAATCCGACAGGCAGACGGGCTGTGCATGCTGCATATGCGTGAAACCGGGCATGACCATACCGCGATTCCGCGCGGCAGTTTCGCATAAAGCAATATCGACCTCGGCGGCCAGTTCCAGGATCCGCGAGATCTCCACTTTGCAGTATACCTTCGTCGCGAAGCTGACCTGCTCATTCCGTGAACGGGCGGTGTGAAGCTTCAGAACCAGGTCTCCGACCCGGGCCTGCAGTTTATTCTGTATATCGGTATGTATATCCTCGCAGGCACAGTCGGGTGAAAAAGTACCGTTCTTCACGCTCGCGTATATGGCCTTCAGGCCTTTTTCGAGCCGCGCGCGCTCGGGGATAGTAAGATATCCCGCCTTCTTCAATATATCGATATGGACGAGCGATCCTACTATATCGTATTCCGCAAGCTTATAGTCATACTGTATGGACCTGGTAAATTTTTCGGCGAGCGGATCCGCCTTTTTAGTAAATCTCCCACCCCATAGTTTTTTAGCCATGATCACCTCATCTGAAATTACGAATTCCCAATTACAAAAACCAAATCAATCGTTAAATCCCAATAATTGGATATTGGTTATTTAATGATTGATTTGTTATTGGGATTTTGTCATTTGACATTCTTGCATGATCCCCTATACGGCAGACCCCAGATCTCTATGAACCCCTTCGCCAGAGACTGGTCGAACTTATCGCCTTCTTCATAGGTCGCCAGCTCTTTCTTATAGAGGGAATTCGGCGATTTCCTGCCGGCGATCGAACAGTTCCCCTTGTGCAGCTTCAGCCGCACGGTACCGTTAACACAGCCCTGCGTCGCGTCGACAAATTTATCCAGGGCCTCTTTAAGCGGCGTATACCAGAGCCCGTAATAGGTAAGCTCGGCGTATTTCTGCGCCACTATCTCTTTAAAGTGGAGCGTCTCCCGGTCAAGGACCAGCGACTCAAGCGCCCTGTGCGCCGTAAGAAGCGCCCAGCCGGCCGGCGCCTCATATATTTCACGCGACTTTATGCCGACGAGCCTGTTCTCTATCATATCGCTCCGGCCGACGCCGGCATCGCCGGCTATCCTGCCGAGCCTGGTTATCAGGCGTACTCCGTCCATAGCCTTGCCGTTGAGCTTAAAGGGCACGCCTTTTTTGAATTCTATCTCCACGTAGACAGGCCGCGGCCTTGCCTTATCTATTCCTTTCGTAAGTTGATATATATCTTCGTCAGGCTCGTAATAAGGATCTTCCAGCCGCCCACTTTCAATCGATATTCCCCAAAGATTAACATCAATCGAGTATGGCTTCTTCTTTGTTGTGTCGATGGGGATAAGATTATCCTTCGCATATTCTATCTCTTCTGATCTTGTTTTAAGTTCCCATTCCCTGACCGGGGCCAGTATTTTTAAGCTTGGGTCTAGAGAATTTACAGTGACTTCGAATCTCACCTGGTCATTGCCCTTTCCGGTACAGCCGTGCGCCACGTACCAAGCCCCTTCCTCCCGGGCTGTGCGCACAAGGCCCTTCGCTATCACCGGACGCGACAACGCCGTGGCAAGCAGGTAATTATTTTCATAAACGGCGTCCGCCTTAAGCGCCTTGAAGACGAAATCCTTAACGAATTCGTCTTTCAGGTCGTCGACTACGACTTTTACCGCACCCGTAGCCAGCGCGCGGCGCTTGTAGACCGCAAAGTCCGAACCCTGCCCGACGTCGGCCATGTAAGCTATGACTTCATAGCCTTTATTGGAGAGCCACTTTATTATTACCGATGTATCGAGCCCGCCGGAATAGGCAAGCACCACTTTTTTACTCATAGACAGCTCCTCACAAATTACGTTAAGGTTTAGGTTACCCGCTTAAAACGACTTAAGGTTCAGGCGCAGCCTCAACCTTAAGCCCTTCTTAGTCGACACCGTTTAACTCGACAACCTCTCTTATCGTAACAGCCGTAACAATATCGCCTTCTCGGTATGCATCCGGTTCTCCGCCTGATCATAGACTATGGAATTCCGAGAATCGATAACCGAATCCGTTATCTCCTGTCCTCTATGCGCCGGCAGGCAATGCATCACCAAACAATCCTTCTTGGCAAGTTTCATGAGGGCATCGTTAACCTGGAAGGCCTTGAATGCCTTCAGCCGCTTTGCGGAATCCTTCTCCTGCCCCATACTCACCCACACATCCGTATATATCACGTCGGCGCCCTTTGCGGCAGAGCGCGGATCGTCCAGAAACGAGATACGCGCGCCCGAAATACGCGCGAATTTATTCGCAATGCCTATAAGCTCCTTCTGTGGCTCATAACCGCCGGGCGCCGCTATCCGCATATCGAGCCCGACCTTAGCGGCGGCAAACATGAGGGAATTCAGCACATTATTCCCGTCGCCGATATACGAAAGCGTTATCCCTTTGAAGGTGCCAAACCGCTCTTTTATCGTAAATATATCCGTCAATGCCTGGCAGGGATGGGCCCTGTCGCTCAAACCGTTTATCACCGGGATACCGGCATACAACGCAAGCTCTATCACATCGCTGTGCTTATATGTCCGGGCGACAATACCGTCGAGATAGCGCGACAGGACACATGCCACATCCTTGACGGACTCCCGCCCTCCCATATCTATCTCGTCCGGGCCCAGATACAGGGCGTGCCCCCCGAGCTGGACCATGCCTATCTCGAAAGAGACCCTCGTCCGGTTCGACGGTTTCTGGAATATAAGCCCTATCGATTTGCCGTTAAGGGCGGCGGCATATTTGGATCTATCGGATTTAACTTTTCCCGTAAGATCCAGGATGTCGGATATATCCCGCTCGTCGAGATACTCTATAGAGATAAAATCTTCTTTCATAATATCAGCCTTCGGTTATATCCTCGAAAAGACTTTGTCAAGTATCGAAATGGCCTTGTCTATTTCCGATTTCGTAACGGTCATCGGCGGCATTATCCTGAGGATCGTATCCTGGGTACAATTGATGAGGAGCCCGTCTTCGAGGCACTGCTTGTAGATATCGTCCCCTTTGATGCTAAGCTCGACGCCAATGATAAGCGCGACGGTCCTTATCTCTTTTATAAAATGATATTTCCGCTTCAACTCTTCAAGCCGTTTTTTAAGGTACGCTCCCATCCTATTCGTATTAGCGATCAATTTTTCTTTCTTTATCGCCTCGAAGACGCTCAAGCCCGAGGCACAGACTATAGGAGACCCCCCAAAGGTGGAAGCGTGCGTCCCCGGCGTAAGGACATCCCCGAATTTACCCCTTGCCACGCACGCGCCTATCGGCAAGCCTCCGCCGAGAGCCTTAGCAAGGGTCATAACGTCCGGTGTAATATCGTAATTCTGGTACGCGAATATCTTCCCGGCCCTGCCCATCCCTGTCTGCACCTCGTCGAATATAAGGACTATATCCTTCTCATCGCAGAGCAAGCGCAGCGCCCGCATGTATTCAGGATCCGCGATATTGATACCGCCCTCGCACTGTATCGGTTCGAGCATTATGGCGGCGGTCTTATCGCTCACGGCTGCTTTTACGGCCGCGATATCGTTAAACGGGACATGTTTAAATCCTGCAGGAAGAGGTTCGAATCCTATCTTGACCTTATCCTGGCCCGTCGCCGTTATCATGGCGAGCGTCCTTCCGTGGAACGACTTGGTCATGGTGATTATCTCAAACTTGCCTTTATCATGGCCGTACTTCCTGGCGAGTTTTACCGCCGCCTCATTGGCCTCCGCGCCGGAGTTGGCAAAGAAGACCTTCCCCGGATATGAATTCTTTATTATCGCCTCCGCGAGAAGGGCCTGCGGCTCGCTGTAATAATTATTCGAGACATGCATCAGTTTCTTCGCCTGGTTATTTATCGCCTTCACTACCGCAGGATGGCAATGCCCTATCCCCGAAACGGCCCAGCCCGGGAAGAAGTCGAGGTAAACCTTGCCGTCGATATCCCAGACCTTCGCGAGGCTTGCTTTTTCAATGCAGAGCGGAACACGCTTGTAAGTATTCATTACATATCTGTCATACGCCATAACTACTTTTTCTGTTTTTTTCATACTATCCACTCTCCGCTATTCACTATCCACTATTTCACAATCTCTGTCCCGATACCTTTATCCGTGAATATTTCCAATAATAACGCGTGCGGTATGCCGGCGTTGAGTATATGCGCCTTTTTAACGCCGCCCTTCGTCGCGTTGATACAGGCCCTCGCCTTTGGTATCATCCCGGAATTTATGACCCGCCGCTTTATAAGGCGTTCGACCTCGGAGTCCTTTATCGTATTATACAGGGTCCGAGGATCATCCTTATCTTTCATAATACCGTTCACGTTCGTCAATAAAACAAACTTCTCCGCTTTGAGCGCTTTTGCAAGCGAGCTGGCTACATCGTCGGCATTTACGTTATATGTATGGCCGTCTCTGCCTATACCGAGCGGATATATCACAGTGATGATGTTATCCTCGATGAGCTGTTTCACCACCGTAGTGTCGACGGACGTAACCTCGCCCACGAAGCCTAGATCGTATTCGCGCTTCATCCGCTTGACCTTGATCATACCGTTCTCTTTCCCGCTCATCCCGAACGCCCGCGCCCCCAGAGTTCTTAACGTGCGGACAATCTTACTGTTTATAGCATGGAGCGCCCTGTCTATTATATGGATCGACTGGCCGTCGGTAACTCGCAGGCCCTGTATAAATTTCGGCTCGATACCGGCTTTCTTCATCATCCGCGAGATATATGGTCCGCCGCCGTGGACAATTACCGGACGCATACCGGCATAGCTCATAAATATTATATCCTCGAGGATGCCCTGCTCTATGCCCTTCTCCTCGACCGCGGAACCGCCGTATTTTATAACGATCGTCTTCTTATAAAACTTGCGTATATACGGCAGTGCTTCGATGAGGACTTCACTCTTCTTTATTGCTTCGCGCATAATTCCTCTTTTATTAGTGGATAAAAAAACTGCGGTTCGATTTTACTATTCACTCTCCACTATTCACTATACTAAGTACTATACTCCGAATTTATCGCAACGTATTCCTTCGAGAAGTCACACGTCCATGCCGTTGCCTTGCCTCTTCCGCTCTTTAAGTCGACCGCTATCTTCACGCTCTTTGTCTTAAAGAACTTGCGGGCACGCTCTTTATCGTAATTTCTATCGATCGCGCCGCTCGAAAGGGCCCTCATCGTGCCGAGATATATATCCATCCGCGCCGGATCGAAATCCACCCCGGCCGCACCGCAGGCGGCCGCGGCCCTGCCCCAGTTAGGATCCTCGCCGAATATCGCGCATTTTAAAAGGCTCGAGACCGATATCTTCCTTGCCGCCGTCGAGGCATCCCGGTCCGTCCGCGCGCCCCTGACCTCGATCTCCACAAATTTTGTCGCGCCTTCGCCGTCGGCGGCAAGCATCTTTGCCAGTTCACAGCTCAGGTACTTCATGCCCGCGGCGAATTTTTTGTAGTTCGCATCCCGCTTCGTTATCCTGGCGTTCCCAGCCATGCCGTTGGCGAGGACAAAACACGTATCGTTGGTGCTCATATCGCCGTCGACGGAGACCATATTGAAAGAACCCTCTATCGCCTCGCCCAGAGCCTCCTCAAGCATCCTCTTGGATATGGCCGCATCCGTCGTGATAAAGGCCAGGAGGGTCGCGTGTCCCTTGCCACGGCTGCCGGAGGCAGTCTTCATCGCGGGATATATCATCCCGACGCCCTTGCAGGCGCCGCCGATCGTAACCGTAGACGAGCCGAGTTTAAGTTTTATCGCGAACTCTTTTCTCACCGTATCGGTCGTCATTATCGTCTCGGCAAATCCCCTGCCGCCGTCTTTCGACAGGCCGCAGACAAGGCCCGGCACCTTATCCGCTATCTTCTTTATCGGTAAAGCGCACCCTATTATACCGGTCGAGGCCACGAGCACTTCCCGCCTATCGCACCATAAGCCCTTAGCGGCATATTCGGCCATCGCAAGCGCGCTCTTATATCCGGTCTTACCGTTCGCGCAATTTGCATTGCCGCTATTTACGATCACGGCCTGGTGCGTCTTATTCTTTATATGAAGCTTGCTCACCTTCACCGGCGAGGCTTCGAAGACATTCGTCGTAAAGGCCGCGGCCGCGACGGCCGGGACCTCTGAATAGAGAAGCGCAAGGTCCCTATTGCCCGACTTCTTTATGCCGGCCTTGACGCCGTTAGCGACGAATCCTATAGCTGTCGCTACACCACCTTTAACTGCTATCATACCACACTCCTTGCCGGGTGAAATTCTTGCCGGGTGAAAATTTCACCCGGCAAGAATTTAGTTATCACCTAAATTAATCCCTCGGTTTCATCAAATCCTGCTATAATATTCATATTCTGTACCGCCTGGCCCGCCGCGCCCTTCTTCAAATTATCGATGCACGAGACGATGATCAGGGTGTCGCCCGTCACTTTCAACCCGATATCGCAGTAATTCGTCCCGACTATATCTCTGATTTGAGGCAGCCGCCCTTCGTCCGATATCCGCACAAAAGGCTTGTCCTGGTAAAACTTTTTGTATACCCCCAATACCGATTTCGTATCAAGCGCCTTGTTCAGCTTAAGGTAGATCGTCGAGAGTATTCCCCTGTTCATCGGAATAAGGTGCGGCGTAAATATTACGTCTATCTCTTTACCCGCCACCTCGGAAAGTATCTTCCCTATCTCAGGTTTATGCTGATGCTCGTTTGCCTTATAGGCCTTAAGGTTCTCGTTCACTTCGCAGAATGAGAGCGCCAGATCAGGCTTGCGCCCTGCGCCCGTCGCGCCGGACTTCGAATCGGCTATCATGTAATCGGTCTTAATCGCCTTCTCTTTTAATATGGGCGCGATACCTAAGATTACGCTCGTAGGATAACATCCCGGATTCGCGATCAATTTTGCTTTCTTTATCGCATCATAATATAATTCGGGCAGACCATACACGGCCTTAGGCAAATTCTCTTTATCTTTATGTTCGATGCCGTACCATACCTTATATACTTCCGGTGAGAGCCTGTAATCTGCGCTTAAGTCGATGATGGTCTTCCCCGCCTTCATGAATACCGGCACCAGCTCCATCGAAACTTTGTGCGGCAATCCCAAGAATACGAGATCGACATTCCCGGCCATCGCTTCCGGATTGGGTTTTTTGCATATGAGATCCAGTTTACCCTTAAAGGCCGGAAATATGGAAGAGAACTGTTCTTCCTTATCGATAACCGCTGAAAGTTCGGTTATCTTCACGCCTTTATGGTTCACGAGGATCTTTATTACCTCTTCACCGGCGTAGCCGGTCGCGCCGACAACTCCTGCTTTTATCATTTGTCCTCCGTCGGAATATCTTTTCATATTAAAATAAAAAACCTATCGTGTCAACTAAAATCGTCGTCGGAGTTGACCAGATAGGTTTTTTAAACCTCGTCGAGAAACTATTTTTATCGTTTAGTGAACTGGAATCTTCTCCTGGCTCGCTTCCTGCCGTATTTTTTGCGCTCTCTCTTCCTGGAATCTCTCGTCAGGAATCCGGCCTTCTTGATGTCGGCTTTGAGATTGGCATCCATCTTGACAAGCGCCCTGGCAATACCCTGTTTTACAGCCCCCGCCTGGCCGCTTAAACCTCCGCCATTTACATTGACAAAGATATCGACCTTCGTCTCCGCTTTGGCGGTTTCGAGCGGCTGCATAATAATGAGCCTGTTCGATTCCCTCGGGAAATACGCGTTAAAAGGCCTTCCGTTGATAGTGACCTTACCTTCACCGGCCATGAGCCTGACACGGGCCGTAGAATTTTTACGTCTCCCGGTTGCTATATACTGGACTTTATCTGACATCTTTGCTCCCACTTAGATTACGCTCTTGGGTATAGGGTATACCCTAAACTCTACTCTTACTCTGCCCTTACTCTACCCTCAACACTTTCGGCTGCTGCGCCTGGTGCGGGTGCGTCTGGCCCGGATAGACCCTTAACTTCTTCAGTAACTTCGCTCCGAGTTTACTCTTCGGCAGCATCCCGTGGACCGCGTGTCTTATGACACGCTCCGAACCCTTCTTCATCACGGAGGCCATACTCTCCTCTTTCAACCCGCCCGGGTATGCCGAGTATCTCTTATAAGTCTTCTGGCCGAGCTTATTGCCGGTGACCTTTACAAGACTCGCATTTATAACTATAACCTCGTCGCCCGTATCCTGGTGGGGCGAATATATTACCTTATTCTTGCCCATAAGGATAGTGGCTACTTTAGCGGCAAGCCTGCCGAGCACCAAGCCATTGGCGTCGACGACGTGCCAGCTCTTCTGGATATCTTTCTCTTTCGCTATATATGTTTTCATAGATAAAAAAATACCTCTTTTCGCAGAGGCGATTGATATTATCATATCACCCCTGTCTTGTCAATATAATATTTTTTACGCCGCTGTCCAGAACTCCTTCATGATCAACTTCAAATGCTCGATCGACCTGGCCACTTCCTCGGAAAGCCTCACGATTATGTTAAGACAGTTTTCGATCCTTATCTTTATCTTCTCCGGGTCGGGATTATCCTTTTCGTCTTCGGCCTCGGCCAATGTCTCCAGGAATTTATCCATACCGCCATCTATGCGGCCTTCGAAGACGCTCCTCATGATAAGCTCGACCATAGGCGTCTTGCCCTTTTCATATAACCGCGCCAGTATGGCTTCGAATATCATCTTCGCCTGGTAGTACGTCCTCTCCTTAGAGTTCGGAAGATATGCGCTGTACTCCCTGGGAAGCGTCAGATTCAATAGCCGCGTAGACTTAAATAGCGTAACATCTTTCCTGGACAGGGCTTCCACAAGTCTCTTCGATTCCGCGTTTGTGGTGAGTACTATCCTTAATGTGCCCTTTTTGGCCGGGTCCCTAAGCATCGCCTCGAGATTATTCCCGGTGTAGAATCTATCGCTTATGATATCCCCTCTCCGCTTTTCGATAGTATCAAGGGCCTTCTTCATGCCGGCGGAACGGCCGTCCTCCTGGGGCCGGAAGATCTCTATCCTGTTTTGATGGGCCAGGTTTACTATCTGCCAGATGCTGAGCGTCGTCGTCTTCGAAAGCGGGATCATAGCGCCCGGGCCCGCATTCGGACCTTGCCGAGCGGTGAAATCCGATATCGCCTTAATGATGGCTCTATTCTTCGTATCTTTTATAGCCGCGGCGCGGGCGCTCCAGAATTCGTCCGTATCCAGCCCTTGTTCAGCTATTGCTTGTGCACATAATATTTCAACGGCAGCTTTTGGCGTAAGATCGTAACTCCACCTTATAATATTAGATCGCACTAAATAACCTTGCCTAACAAGTTCAGAAAGTGCAGTAACAGTCGTTTCGCGATCAACATCATTACACTCCATATATTCTCTTATTGTTACGGCAGAACCGTACACTTTTTTGCTTAAAACCATTTGCAGTACGTTTTCCCACACCGGCATCCAGTCAACCGCAGTGGCTCCACTGGACATCTCCACCGTGAGCTCTTCTAAAGTGGGCTGCGCAACCGATGCGTTTTCGGCTTCCTGCGCGGCGGGTTGTGTTACTTCTTGCGCATTGACCGCTGCAGCTTTCGCAAGCGCTAAAAGCCGTTCATGAGCAACCGCAAGTTCATCTGCAACATACTTCCCTCTGGAAGCCATCGCTTCCAATTCTACGATATGTTGATTTAATTCGGATATTTCGATTAAATTATTTGCCCTGCCGCCCGCGCGCACCGCAGGCTGGGCCGGTTTCGCTTCGGCCACATTGACTTCGTTTGCAACCGGCATATTCATTCCAGTCGCGGACTGCTCCCCCGCGCTCTTTTCAGGCATCCTCAGGCTCTCCAGCAGAAGTATTATTTGAGCATATCTCTCTTTGCCGACGATCGGCTCGATTTCAATATCCAGCCGGCCTGCCTGCCAAATAATAGCGCTTAATTTTTCGGAAGGGTTTACGGGAATAGACGCCGCATAATCGTATACCGCGGCTTCTATCTTATTTTGCGCCAAGGCATTGCGAAGAGCCAACGAGCCTCTTAACTGCATAAGGGGCGCATGCATAAAAATGACCGTTTTGGGCACAATATTCGCCTCTATTAATTTATTCACGGAAAATACTCCGTTATCGGTCATCCCCTGGGATTCTTTTTCAACCAGGATCGATGACTCCGGCACTCCGGCGGCAATAATAGCATCTCTCATTATTAATGCCTCCGCCCTGACGATGTTACCATCCTTATCACGTCCAAAGTCACCGTTATCCGCACACGGGGTGCAATGTTTTCCGTATTTCCCGGAAACCAATATACGCGATATCTTACGCTCACGATACATTTTAGCCGCTTCCGCCGCGACCATTTCGGCATCCGGACTGCCAAAGACCACAAGCAGGTCGGCGCTCTCCGGCAAAGCATCTCTCTTTGCCATCAACTCGACCAATTCTGTCGCAGTATCTGATATTGCCGCGGCCTGGGGTTTTTCATTTACCGCGGGTTGCGCAACAGGGAATCTCACACCCATTTGTTCTGCAGTTAGCCTATTACGTGCTCCATCTAATGCAGATTGAAACCTTATTCTTTGTTCGGGGAGTGTCTTAATGGCATTTAAGGCCGTGTTGACAAGTTCCACCAGCTCTTCCGCTGTTTTTTGAGCGGCCGTGTCATCTTTTCCTCTCGATTTAAAACATCTGACAATCATTGCCATAGCCTGATTAATTTCGTTCGGCATCTTGGCTCCTACCCTTGCCGCTACACTGTACAACAAATCAGTATCGGCATAGGACACTCTTCTGAGAGTAACTTCAGCGATATTTTCAATTATTGCTTCTCGCTGGGCGGCTCCCAATGCAAGCCAATAATAATGGAGGTTCTCGAGATCTTCTGCTTCTGGTTGCGTTACTTCTTGCGCATCCGCTGACACACCTGTCGCAGCTTGCGCAGTTTTCGCTACATCCGTCTCCAGTACCGGCGTCGTCACTACTGTACCGGGCATTGATTCGACAAAAGACACAAACTTATATTCAGGGTCAAATTCAGGTATATAATTTTTTGCAAATTCCTTCCCAGCATGACTAACAAGAACATACAAACACCCATCTTTGGACACAAATCCCTTTATCAAGCCATTTTCTATAACCTCTGCCCTGGATCCGTATTCCTCTCGTATCATGTTTTCATTTATTGTAAAAATATGTGATTCCCCCATGCCATCACATATAGCACGATTGACTATCAACGAAATCTCTCCGGACGGTTCTTTTCGGAAAGTATAGCTCATTCCTTTCCCAAAATTGGCGTTATAAGAAATGAAAGATGTTTTAAGTGAACGCTGATCCGAGTGTTCCGGTACTCCTATGTAAAAATGGAACCCACCAACCTGTTTCTTAAAAGAAGCCGCATGTTTTCCTAGGAATTGCGCCATACTAGTAAAATCTTTTATCCCCCATTGCATTGATGGTAATTTCGCTAGCGCCACTTTATACTGCTTGCGTACAGCGGCGTATTTAGGCTCAGTGAGTATTTTCTCCACCATATCGGGCTGGTTAGCGCTGGCATCAACAAGCCAGTTAATATCTTCCGAATTACCCACATCCGCGTGCATCCTTATATCGCCTTCCGTTATATGGCCATTCCAAGAACGGTCATTTCCATCGCGCGGCCGGGCAGGTGTTTCCGCTGCCTGTCCCTTGCCGGATTCCGTGCGCCGGTCGATCTCTCCCTTGTTATCTATTTCGCGGCGAATATCTTTTATTGACTGTTCTGCGCGTTCTGCGGCGGCGTACGAGCCATCGCCATCTAATTCCTGGAAACGGCATGCGAGCACAATCATTGCCTGTTTTTTATCTTGTTCTGTATTCGCAGTCACCGCTGCAATAGCCGCCCTTAAGATGGTTCTATCGGCTATTTGCTCATCTGTAAGTGCAAGATTGTCTACTATCTCCTTCCTTTCGGCGCGACTTAACGTATCCACCCAATCGAATCGAGGCACGGATACAGAGGCCGGTTCTTTACCTTGAATTCTTTGCAATAAGCGCTCGCGTTCATCCCCGGCAATTTCCGGTGTATTATCTCTCATATATATCAACGCTGTGACACGGGCTACAGGGTCTCTCTTTTGGTGGGCTATTCTACGGATAGACTGCCAGAGTTCTTCACAGTTATAATCTCCTCCATTCCTCAGACATATCAACGCCGCAACGCGGGCTGTGAGGTCTTTATCCTGGTTAGCTATCTCACGGATAGGGCTAGCTCTTCGCCTATCACTATCACGATAAAAATATAAAAGTTCACCATCCGGTGCTAGCCGCGAGAATTCATGTTGTACCCATCTGTCTGGACTTTTTAAAAACATAAGCGCTGTGACGCGGGCTGTGAGGTCTTTTTTCTGGCGTGCTATTTTACCGATAGAGTTCCAGAGCTTTTCCTGGCGTTTATCAGCGTCAATGTCGGGATCATACTCATCCCTCATATATATCAACGCCATGACGCGGGCTGTGAGATCTTTTTTCTGAGTCGCTATTGCACAGATGGACTGCCACAGCTTTTCGGACTCGATCTCGGTCCTTGACGGCAGAACATCTCTTAAGTATGCCAACGCTGTGACGCGGGCGGCCAGGTTATCATTCTGACCGGCTATTTCGACAATGGACCGCTTCAGTTTTTCGTCTTCTCTTTTAGTCTCCCGGGGCAGATTGTCCCGTAAGTATATTAATGCTGTGACGCGGGCGGTCAGATCTTTTATCTTCGCTGCGGATAGTATGGCAGCGAGTCTTTTCCGTTGGTCAGCTTTGCTCAACCGGACTGATTTTGCTTCCGCCCGAAGTTTGTCGTTCATCTTCTTGATTTCGGAAAGTATTTGGGGATTTGCTTCTTTTATCAAATCCTGTACAAGTAGACGGCTATCCCCAGAGTAACCGGGCTTAACCTGCGCGGCTAATGTTTTCAGCCTGCCTGCAAAATCACATGCTTCCGCGTAACCCTTCTCCGTAAGCCAGGTAGGCTTTTCTATGTCCAGATACCCAATATCTTCTAAAAACTTTCTGTCCCGCCGCAATGTCCTGTCACTGATCTTCCCCATCTGCGAAAAGTGGGCGCTGGTTAATGTCCGAGGCTTCCATCCCGTGGGAATGGGTGGATATAACCCTATATAAAGCAGGTAATGCGCCGGACTGCCGGGAGATTTGTAATCAAAGCGGGCGTTGTCGCGCGGCCGGGCCGGTTTCGCTTCCCCTTCGCCGAATAGTATTCCATATACCCTTTCAGCTTCAGATCGTTTATTATCACATTCAATAGCCCAGCCTGAATATTGCGGATACATCACATCTGTCTTTTTATAGCCCCCTGCTCTTGCCATATTTTCTAAAAACTGCGCTCTTAAAGATTGGATATCGTTGAGCATCCACAATCGAAGATCGCGTCTTGTTCTAAAAGAATCCGGAAAATTACTTGGTAATCTTGCAGCAAAAGCACTGCTAATATTGCGGATATCGGCCAATGATGGAACGGATATGGCTTCGGTTTTCTCCGACCCGCCCACGCTTATACGCGCAGGTTCGGCAGAGTTTTGGGGCGCAAGCTGTCGTTCTTTTCCTGTTTGGGACATAAACCTTATGTTGTCATCGTGACTATATGGCAGGCTGCTCATCGGCTTAATGGGCTCTGCATTTTTAGTCCTATTTTGCGCAAAAAACTCCTCCGGCTCAAGTTTTTCCTGCATCGTAGGCGGCTCACGGCGCTTCACGCCGGCTTTCCGCGGTTCCAGCATCGACGTTACTTTGTTAAACTCCGCCGCCGCGGCCTTCGCATCTTCTATACAAGTACGCAGTTTTTCCGAGACGCGGGCATTACCACTTAAATCTCTGAGAATGTCATCGATTTCACATCTATCTTCCAACCTTGCCGCCGCTAATTTTTGCGCAAGGTCACGGCCATTTAATCTAAGCAGGCTTTTAAGTTCGCTCTCTAAAACTTTTTTATCGTCCTCCACAATAATCAGCTCTTCGCTCGTAGTTCCATCACATCGTATGCCGGACGGGACTATCTGCCAGGCTTCCTCGATCTTTTTCCTCATCCGGACGGTAAGCTCTGCCAGGCGTCTTCCTTTTTCCGTCAATCGCCACCTATATTCCCTCGAGCCCGGAAGACGGCTTGCGGGTTCGATGATACCCATTATTTCCAACGAACGGGGGTTTAGGTAAAGGTCTCTCCTTGCGGTAGATTCCGGCTTCTTTTCGGCGCGGACGTCAAGGTCAAACTCCGGATACTCTTCTATCGCCCAGTCAAATTGATCCAAATAATCTTTTATCGTAATTTCTTCCAGGCCGGAGAGCGCAATTACAGTGAGCGCCCAATCCGGGGACTTACCGCGCTTTATCCGCCGGTCGGTTTCTTCGGGCATCCGAGCAGGCGTTTCCACTGCCTCTCCTGCCTCTTGGCTCCTCAACTCATACTCAATTTTTTTAAGGTAGCCTGCCAGCGCCATGAAGTCTTTTTGTTTATGATGAGAAAGATAATTATTTATGGAATCGGCAAGAAATCCTGTACTTATGGCATAATATATTGCCGCCACATACCAAGGGCCCGTGATGCTCCATATGACACCTACGGCAAAAAATATAGCGGCCGTAGTCGCTTCTATAACAACCCCGGCCAAAGGAGTAAGCTGTTCGTTCTTCTCGGCAAGAGCCTTCTTGATATCCGAGATATTAACGGTCGCATTATCCTCAGGACGCTCTTGAATAAAATCGTTCCACAAGTCTACATATCCCTCTATAACTGATTCCGTCAGGCTGGGGTCATCATTTATACTGCGTATAACCGCCCTAGTAAGGTCGTCTATGGTAAGTTTACTTTCAGCGCCGGCGCCGTCCGACCCTACACCGGCAACAGGTGGTTCACCGGGCAGGGCATAGCTCAGGTCGCCCAGCTTATGCCGTTTATTTTTTGGGATCAGGCTCGATAGAGGATACGCTTTCTCCGCGGCGTCATAAGCCAGGTCGACAAACCGCTTATACGTCATTCGCCCTCTTATATTAATGCCGTGTTCGGGAATAGCGACATTTACGTCCATCTCCCGGCTGTCTATTGGATCTCTCCACGACCGGTAGGCCGATTCCGCGCCTTGACCGTTATAATCCAGGCTTTCAGCGCATTCTCTATGGATACGGCACTCCAGGACCGCATGCTGTATTATCTCATCTTTACTTCCTATAAGCCCGCGCATAACGTATATGGCGCCGTTATGGTAGACGCCGAAATGCTCGACCTGCTGGGCAAGCTGGTTCTTGAACGCTTCGACCATATGCCTGTTAATATGGGCATAGCTTCTGTAGTGGTTTACAAGCTGTATGACCAATGCGGCTTCCGCATCCGGCCGGTTCATATGCTGCTCTCGCATTTCCCGGTTGACAAGCTTGTCGAAAATATCCCGGAACGTAAAATCATTAGCGTCTCCCAGCAAGTAAAGTTTGTCAAAAAACGGGGTCTTTATATCTTCTGATACGCAAGCATTTCCATTCCCGCCTTGCAAATATTTATTAATAAGCGCATTCAGCATCGGATGTATGGCAAGGTCGGACGGCTTTACTCCGTCGATCGATCCCGCCGTCGGCGGCTCGCCAGGGCTGTGTTTGTCATCACGCTGTGGTTGAGCAGGCGTTTCCACTGCCTCTCCTGCCTCTTGGCTCCTCAACTCATACTCAATTTTTTTAAGGTAGCCTGCCAGCGCAGCTAAGTCTTGCTGTCTAGTGCCGACAAGCCCAAAGATACCCTCTATCGAATAATATACTGTAATTAAATCAAATAATGCCGTTGCCCAAGGAACGGCGATACCGCAAAGGACGCCTGCAGCGCCAAATACACAGCCTGCAGCTATTCCTGCACCGCACCATCCGATGAGCCGGCTTCTCTTATTAATAAGGCCCTTCTCTATATTTGAAATACTAATGGCCGCATTTTCTCCATACTTTTCAATGACTTTGCCCCACAACTCCCCATATCTAAATCTATCCCAAATTGTCAGGCTAAAGTCATGTTTCAGCGCTTTTGTAATTTCTCCGGTAAGGGCATCTATGGTCAGATTCGCCAGGGTTGCTTTCGGCGTAACGGATGGGGTTCCTATCGCGAAGAAAGTCACTGCCTGGCCCGGCACGCCCAACTTGGCCTTCCTGAGGTATCCTGCCAGAGCCGCAAAACCCTCTTTTTCATCCTTCCCTTTTATGAAATTGTTATATATAAAATCGCCAAAAAATACTGCCCCTGCGACATAATGCATTGCCGCTATATACCAAAAGCCTGTATAGCCCCATACAATACCTATCCCAACAGATAAAGGAGTTATTAATGCTCTTATACTTTCGCGCCAGCCAATAGTCTCTTCGCCCTTACTGGCAAGAATGTTCTCGATATCCGAGATATTAACAGTCGTGTTCTCCGCGGCGTGCTCCGCAATAAAGTTTCCCCATAATTCTATATATCCTTCTGCATCCGATACTGTTATGCCGGAATCACTATTTATCTCTCTTATGACCGCTCTATTAAGGTCACCTATAGTGAGTTTGCCTTCAATAACAGATCCGTCCGACCCTGCACCGGCAACAGGTGGTTCGCCGGACATTAATCGTCCCTGCAGAGATGCCAAAAATTCCGCATCACCTTCTCTTATGACAGAATCGGCGGAATATGCCGCCCGCGCTTCTCTTATTCTCGCTAAAAGCTGGCCGCCTTCCGCTGCAAGCAGCCTGCGGTAGTTCTGCATCGCATCTATACCATACCCGGCCATACCTTCCGTGTTAATCCTGCTAACCATAAAACTCTCTACCGCTTCCATCGAATCGCCTTTATTCCTGTTAGAATAATTGAGTATAAGCGCCAGCCGGATAGCCGCCGTAATAGCCCGCTTTACCGGCGTAGTTTCGGTAGATAGCTTGGAAAAATCATGGTGCGCAGGTATGAGGTTTACTTCGAACTGCCCTATAGAATAACCCTCATCTTCCAGTAATTCCAAGGTCCTATTTTCATGATCGGCCAATCCGCGGGCGGCTTCTTCGGTCTTTGGATTCCACTCTATCTCGCCGCCTATAACATTTCTTGCGAAATCCATCATATCGGTAAAACCGGCTTCTTTCGCGGCATCTATAAGCGCATCCGCGGTAGTCTCCAGCCCATGCTTTTTAAAAGCTGCCTTTACCCGCCCGTAAAGTTCCGGTTCTGTATCCTCGATATAACGCCCGAGGTCCTGCACTAAGCACAGTTTATTCACCAGCGGGGCAATCTTCGAAAAGCCTGCTTCCACACACAGCATCGACGCGACACTAGCTATCCATTCGCGTTCGGATATAGTAGCCGGCTTAAGGCCATACTTCCTTAGAAGCGCCGTGATATCGTCGACGCTGGCCGCGGCAAGATCTTTCTTAGCCGGCCCGGCCTCACCCCTGGCCCAACGGTCATGCGCGCGCGGCTTTCGATCATCGTCGCGGCCGGTAGCGGGTAGGACAGAATAAATCCTCTGTCGTCGCCGTTCGTAGGCATCGATGAATTTTTGATCGACTACGGTCTCCCACACTATTCTACCTTTTTCAAAACACGTCTTATTTATATTCAGGGCCAGCTTGATGGCAAATTCCCTATTTGCCTTGTTTTCGCCGCCGCGAAGATTGGGAAATTCCTGGTCGAGCTCAAGCTCCTTAGCCTTCTTACCGTTAAATATCCAGTTGTACCTCGCCTTCGCGGTTCTATTATTGTATCTCGTCTTGTTGGTATAGGAATAAGAGCCCAGATACCAGAGCCATATAGCGTCGTTTATGATATTATATCGCCCGCCGATCTCGTTTGCCGAAAACTCATTGCTGAATATTTCGGGAATGCTCCCGAAAGAAAAGCTTGATATGTGCCCTCCGCCTTTATGATACGCTCCTACCTTAACCCTATCCGCCATCTCGTGCTTGGCCAGGCGGTAAAATAGCGCCCACGCAGCGCTCACGGTCCTGGTCTTACCGTCCGGGAAGGTGTGATCGAACCATATATCGCGGGCCAGCAGATCGTCCCACATCTGGACAAATTCCGTATGTACGATGAGCTTAAGCATGCCGTTATCAAGTATTTCCGTCCTGGCTATCGGCAGTTCACCCTTCCGCTCCGGTTCAAAATACCCTTCTTCGATAGATAGGAATTCACCCGATATTGCGGCTTCATTCTTCCTGAAACATCTGAGGGCAGAGATGAGGTCCCGAGACTTTAGCAACTCCCTATTCACTTTGTTATTTGACCAGCCGGCGGGAAATTCCATGTCTTCCCGGTAAGTCACCCTGCGGAAATTTGAGACGTTCTTTATCTTCGGGGCGGTTCCGCGAAATTTCGGGATACCAACACGGGACATGTCCATCGCACCGATTGAGCCGGGACCGAGCCACTTCGCGGCAAATAACTTCTTGCCGAGGGCGTACATGTCATCTCTGGTGCCGGAGCCTCCACCATCGGGGCCCGACACGACTATAGGACTCAGGCCATAGGCGAGATCGTTAAATAGAAATGCGCATAAAACGACTATACTCAAAGATTTTATTAATATCTTATTCTTCATTTATAGCTCCTCCTGTTTTGTAGTATTTCGACTTATTAAACTCTTTTATAAAAATAAAAAACGCCCGGCAATTTTGCCAAGCGTTCGCTGTTACATTCTGTATTAAAGTGTCCGCCGAAGCTTTCCGTTATTTTAAGTCAGTTAGCGAAGGCGGATAAAACAACTTGTGTGTAGTTTACCACACAGGAAAGATTTGTCAAGTGAAAATGTCTAACTTTTTTAAATCTTAATTTTACACCCCGGGGTGGAAAACCTCACAGGATGTCTCTATGCGCCATCTCTTGTTTTAAGAGATCAAAATCTTCAAACCGGATCGAATCGATACCCATCGCGGTTGCTTCCTTTATAAGATCCTCCCTGTCGTCGATATAAAGGATATCCTGCCTGTTGCCGCCGGCCCTTCTTATGACATCCTCGTATATCAAAGGCTCGGGCTTTATAGCGCCGACCATATAGGAAAGGATTAGTTCGTCGAAGGCCTTGATGATGTCGAACCGTTTTTCGATATATTCGAAATGGATGCGGTTTATATTGGAGAGGAGGAATAACCGGTAATTCAAGCTTTTAAGCTCCCGCACAAGGCCGCAGACTTTCTCATCTGCCCAGAATATCTCGCTCCAGATTTTCGCGAAGTCCATATATGGAAGCACTATGCCCAGCACCCGCGTCGCTTCTTTGTGAAACTGCCTGGATGACAACCGCCCCCTATCGAATGCCCTCGTTACTTCCGAATCAAAAAAAGTATCATATATCTTCCTGGAATCGATATTGAAGAGGTTGGCTATCTTACGCGCCGAGATATTGTGGTCGAACCTGATAACGGTATTGCCCAGGTCGAATGCGATCGTCGTATATCTCTTCTTCATATTAATACCGCACCTTGACCATGCAAAGCCCTTTCGCCGGCATCGTCGGGCCGGAAGAACTCCTGTCACGTTTTGCTATGATATCTTTCACAAGCATCGGCGTAAATCTTCCGCGGCCGACCTCGACAAGAGTGCCCACAATATTCCTTGCCATATTGTATAAAAACCCGTTGGCTTCTATGTAAACGCATATAATATTCCCGTCCTTCCGGATATCGATAGACTTTATCGTCCGGACAGAGTTCTTCTCTCTTCCGTCAGTGGTCTGAAACGACCTGAAATCGTGCCGGCCTTCAAGGTATCCGGCGGCCTTCCGCATCGAATTCACGTTCAGCTTAAAGAAACACTTTGCGGTAAAATACCTCCTGAGGGGGTCCATATAGTCATTATTCAGTATCGTATACCTGTAAAGCTTTGACTTCGCGCTCTTCTGAGCGTTAAACTTCGGGTCAGCTTCCTCTATATATGTTATAGCGATATCCCTGGGCAGCCTGCTATTGAGGGCCATCTGTATATTTTTAAGCGGTATCTTTGTCCTGGTCTTAAAATTGGCAACCTGGGCTTCGGCGTGGACCCCAGCATCTGTCCTGCCGGAGCCTATCACAGTAACGCGCTCACCGGTTATCTTTTTAATGGTATCCTGAATAACATCCTGTATGGCAAGGCCGTTTGTCTGCGACTGCCAGCCGGCATACCGCGTACCGTCGTATCGTATCGTGAGTTTTATATTGCGCATGATTAGTATGGAAATTTTTCGTCTGCCACTCTAGTCCCGCCGTCGAAATCCCCGCAGGGATTCGTGCCCGCGAGGCACAATCCCGAAAGGGGATTTCTCCACAGACGAAAAATTTTACAGTAGCTCAGCAATCTGGATGGCGTTTAACGCGGCGCCTTTGCGGATATTGTCGGCAACGACCCACATCGATATCCCGTTCTTCACGGACTCGTCCTGCCTGATCCTGCCGACGAGCGTCGCGTCACGGCCTTCCGCGTCGATAGGCATCGGATACCGCCTGGTCTGCGGATCGTCGACGAGCTTCACGCCAGGCGCCTTCAGAAGGAGCTCGCGCACCTCATTGGCGCTTATATATTTGGCAGTCTCGATATTGACGCTCTCCGAATGGGCGTAGAATACGGGCACCCGCACACACGTAGCATTCACGTTGATCGAATCGTCGCCCATGATCTTACGTGTCTCGTTGACCATCTTAATCTCTTCTTTCGTATATCCATTATCCATAAATACGTCTATCTGCGGGATGAGATTGAACGCTATCTGGTACGGCAGTTCAACCGCCTTAAAGGGCCTCCGCGCGAGGAATGCCGCCGCCTGTTCCTGGAGTTCGACTATCTTCTTCTGCCCGGCGCCGGAGACGGACTGGAAGGTCGTCACCACTATCCTCTTTATCTTAGCGCGCTTATGCACCGGATAGAGCGCCACGACCATCTGTATCGTCGAGCAGTTGGGGTTGGCGATAATACCTTTGTGCTTTTTGATATCCTGCGGGTTTACCTCGGGGACGACAAGCGGCACCCCTTTATCCATCCGGAAAGCGCTCGAGTTATCGACGCATACAGCCCCGGCTTTTACCGCACTCGGCAAAAATTCGAGGCTCCGCGACGCGCCGGCGCTTGCCAGGACGATATCGACCCCCTTAAAGGAGTCGTGGGTCAGGACCTCCACGGGATGGTCCTTGCCCATAAACTTTAATTTCTTGCCCGCCGAACGCTCGGAAGCAAGAAGCCGTATATTTTTAATGGGGAACTTACGCTCCTCGAGAATCCGTAAGAAACAATTCCCGACGGCGCCTGTCGCGCCCATTATGGCTACGTTGTATTTCTTCATGTTTCAGCCCATCATTCTGCAGTAGGGGACGTTTAAACGTCCCCTACATTGTGGATAACTCGTCTCTACAGATTTTCAACCACCAGATCCCCTACCTCTTCGGTCGAGTACCCCATCTTGCCCGCCGCGAGACTCTTCATCCTGGTGCTTGCTATCTTTATAACGGCTCTTTCGATAGCCCGCGCCGCTTTTTCTTCGCCTATATTATCGAGCAGCATCCCGCCCGCGCAGACCGCGGCGAGCGGATTTATGACATGTTTACCCGTATATTTCGGCGCGGAACCGCCGATCGGCTCGAACATCGATACGCCTGCCGGGTTGATATTACCGCCCGCGGCGATGCCCATGCCGCCCTGTATCATGGCGCCAAGGTCGGTTATGATATCGCCGAACAAATTATCGGTAACGATTACGTCGAACCATTCCGGGTTCTTTACGAACCACATCGTGGTCGCGTCGACATGGGCGTAGTCGGTCTGGATATCCGGGTAGTCCTTCTTCACGATGTCGAATGTCCTCTGCCAAAGGTCCCACGCAAAGGTGAGGACATTTGTCTTGCCGCAGAGCGTCAGTTTCTTTTTTTTATTACGTTTTCTCGCGAACTCGAACGCGTAACGGATGCACCGCTCGACGCCTTTCCTCGTATTATATGAAATCTGTATCGCAACCTCATCCGGCTTGCCCTTATCCCGGAATTCGCCCATGCCCTTGTACAGGCCCTCGGAATTTTCGCGCACGACGACAAAATCTATATCCTCCGGCGTCGTATCCTTTAACGGGCAGAACGCGGAATTGTATAATTTTACAGGTCTCAAATTTATGTACTGGTCGAGACCGAACCGTGTCTTCAGGAGTATCCCCTGCTCCAGGATACCGGGTTTTACGTCCGGATGCCCTATCGCTCCCAAAAAGATGGCATCGTATTCTTTTAGCGCGGCCAGCTCTTTATCGGTAATGGTCTCGCCCGTCTTAAGATATCTCGCGCCGCCATAATCGAACATATCCGTTTTGTAACTAAAGCCGAATTTTTTAGCGGCGGCCTTCATGACCTTCAACCCCTCGGCAACTACTTCCGGGCCGGTACCGTCACCCGGGATCACCGCGATCTTATAATTTTTCACAGCCATTTTACTTCTTCCCTCTCTTCTTTAATGATTCAATCAGCCCGCCCGACGAGAATATCCGCTGCATGAATGGCGGGTATTTTTCTATCTTATAACTCTCTTTCCTCGTCAGATTCTTTATTACGCCTTTTGTAGTATCGACGGCAACCACATCTTTGATCCTGATGCGTCCGGCCGCCTCTTTAGACTCCACTATGGGAAGCCCTATATTTATGCTGTTCCTGAAGAATATGCGCGCAAAACTCTCGGCTATAACACACGATATGCCGGCGGCCTTGATCGCTATAGGCGCATGCTCTCTCGATGAGCCGCAGCCGAAGTTCCTGCCGGCTACCAGCATGTCGCCAGAGGAGACCTTCTTCATGAAATCTTTATCGATATGTTCCATACAATGGCTGGCAAGCTCCGCCCTATCCGTCGTATTAAGATACTTGGCGGCAATGATATCGTCGGTATTTATATCGGTCCCGAATTTGTGCGCACGGCCTTTGTATATCACGCGTAAGACCTCTTTCTCGTTGTGCGTACGTTGTGTCGCTTCGCGGCTTTAAATATCACGCGAACAACGTATAGCTGACAACTAGCAACGTAACTCAATCTAACTGACTAAACTACCTCTTCCGGATGCGTAATGCGGCCCGTTATAGCGCTCGCGGCGGCAACGGCCGGGTTCGAAAGATAGACACTGCTATTCGGGTGGCCCATACGGCCGACGAAATTCCTGTTCGTCGTCGCCAGCGCCACCTCGCCTTCGGCGAGTATGCCCATATGCCCGCCCAGGCACGGCCCGCAGGTCGGCGTAGAAAATACCCCGCCGGCCTCGACGAATATCTTCGCGAGCCCCTCGTTCACGCATTCTAAATATATCTTCTGTGTAGCCGGTATTACCACGAGCCGCACGCCGGCCTTTACCTTCTTACCTTTAAGCACCCGCGCGGCAAGCCTCATATCGGAGATCCTGCCGTTCGTGCACGAGCCTATCACCACCTGATCCAGCTTCACACCTTTAAGCTTACTGACCGGTCGCGTATTACTCGGCAGGTTCGGGCACGAGACTACGGGCTCGGCTATCTTGCGCACATCATACTCTTTTACGGCCGAATAGACTGCGTCCTTATCGCTTGCGTAAAATTTACCCTGGCCCGGGCGGGGTTTATTTTTCCCTCGGCTTCGCTCGGGATAGAACCCTGAGCCTGTCGAAGGGTTCTTTATCTCTTTCAGGTACTGCGCCGTGATCTTATCCGGCGCGATTATGCCGTTCTTACCGCCGGCCTCGATCGCCATATTGCACATGGTGAGCCTGTCATCCATGGGAAGATTCGCGATCGTCTCACCGCAGAATTCCATAGCCCGGTAACGCGCGCCGTCGACGCCTATGTCACCTATAGTATAAAGTATAAGGTCCTTGCCGCCAATCCACTTCCCGCGGCGGCCGTAGAATACGAACTTCATCGACTCCGGGACTTTGAGCCAGCACTCGCCCGTAACCATCGCCGCGGCCAGATCCGTCGAACCTACGCCGCTCGAGAAAGCGCCCAGCGCACCGTATGTGCAGGTATGCGAATCCGCGCCTATGACGAGATCGCCGGGAAACACGAGCCCTATCTCCGGCAATAACGCGTGTTCTATACCCATCCTGCCTATCTCGAAGTAATGCTTCACGTTGTATTTTTTGGCAAAGTTGGCGAGTATCTTACACTGGTTAGCGCTCTTCATATCTTTTGCGGGCGTAAAATGGTCCGGTACCAGCACAACTTTCTTCCTGTCGAATACTTTTTTGGCGCCGAGCCTCTCGAACTCTTCGATAGCGAAAGGCGCCGTGATGTCGTTGCCCAGGCAGAGGTCTACCCTGGCATCGATGAATTTGCCAGGATGGATATCTTTCTCACCCGTATGCTTCAATAAAATCTTTTCGGTTATCGTATATCCCATTTTATAACTCTTTCATTACAGCTATTTCCTTGCACCCGGGGAAATAGACACATTTAATGCACTCGCTCCATATCTTATGAGGAAGCTCGGCCTTGTTCACGATCGTAAATCCAAACCGCTCGAAGAAGCCCGGAACATAGGTGAGCGCAAATACCTTCTTCAGCTTTAACGCCTTCGCTTCTTTAATGCACTCCTCCAGCAGTTTCTTCCCCATCCCCCTGCCGGCCCTGGACGGCGCAACCGCAAGCGACTTTATCTCGGACAGGTCCTCCCAATCTATGTGGAGGGCGCAGCAGCCATAGACCTTTTGGCCTTCCGCGTAGACGAAGAAATCGCGTATATTCTCATACAACTCATTTAGCGATCTTGGGAGCATCTTATCGCGCTTGGCGTAATAATTTATCAGCCGCTGTATCGCCTTGACGTCCGTGACTTTAGCTTTGCGTATCATCTAGATGCCTCGACTTATAGCAGAGCAGGTTTAAACCTGCTCTGCTAAACTTTTGCAGTATTCCTTCCTTGCGAACTTGCACAGCCTATAAACGACACAAACCCCGCACTTTGGGGTTTGCGCCTTACAGGTCCTGCGACCGTGTTCTATTATACATAAATGAAAACGGCATATCAAGTGCTTTGGTATAATTTTTGTCAGGATCTTATGAGCATCCTCTATACCGACTTTCTTATCTATCAGGCCCAACCGCCGCGCTACCCTGAAAATGTGCGTATCTACCGGCATCACAGGCCTGCCGAAACTGAATAGAAGTACACATGCCGCCGTCTTCGGTCCAACCCCTTTCAAGGATGTCAGGTAACCCAGGGCGCTTTCGGCATCTAACCTGGGTAGATTTACCAGGCTAAGCTTCCCTTCGCGCTTTTTTATCTCGGCCAGCGCGTTCTTGATCCGCCGCGCTTTTATATTCGCGAGCCCCGCATGTTTTATGACCCCGGCTATCCTGCCTGCATCGGAGGCCAGCACTTTATCCCAGGGCCTGAAGGCCGCTTTCAGCACAGCAAATGCCTTGAGCGAATTCTTATCCGTAGTATTCTGCGAAAGGATCGTGCGTATAAGGACATCGATGGGGTTGTCTCTCTTAAACGGCTCCGGCCGGCCGTAGGCACATTCGAGAACGGATAATATCTTCTTGATCTTATCTTGAGTAATCATAGGACAGAATAGACGATAGGAGAAGTTTTGTATAAGGATGCGCGGGCGTCGAATATAAGGATCTTGTCGTATTCTCTTCGACGATCCTGCCCGCCTTCATAACAGCAACCCTGCCGCACATATATTTTATAACCCTGAGGTCATGGCTTATGAAGAGATACGTAATGCCGGATTCTTTCTGTATACCTTTCAAAAGATTCAATATCTGGAGCTGGACCGTGACATCGAGGCTCGAGACGGGCTCGTCACAGACGATGAGTTCGGGCTTTGTAATAACAGCCCTCGCTATCGCTATCCTCTGCCGTTCCCCTCCGGAGAACTGGTGCGGATATTTAGTCGCGGCCGTCCGCGGCAGTTTGACGAGTTCGAGCGCTTCCCCTACCCGGTCTTTGGTCTCCGGTCTCCTAACGACCAGCCCTTCCGCTATTATGTCACCAACTCTCATCTTCGGATCGAGGGAATTGTACGGATCCTGGAATATTACGTTAAGCCTGCCGGTCGCGAGTTCCACGTTCCCTGAATCCGGCTTCAGGATGCCGAGGATAATCTTACCCAGCGTCGTCTTTCCGCTCCCCGATTCTCCGACAAGACCGAACATCTCGCCCCGCTCTATCTGCAGGGAGACGTTATCAACCGCCGTCACCTCACCCGCCCTTTCCTTCAGGTAACCCTTGAATACCGGGAAAGACTTCGTCAGGCTGTCGCATTTTACCATTATCATATAAACGCCTTTACCGATTCCAACAGCGATATTGTGTATGGCTCTTTCGGGCTGGTTAAAACTTGTTTGGTCGGGCCGCGCTCGACCATATTTCCTTTATACATGACGCCCACTTCATCGCACATCCTGGCAATTATTCCGAAATCGTGGCTTATGAAAAGCATGGACAATTTCTCTTTCTCTCTTATCTCGGTAAGAAGATCCAGGATCTGCGCCTGTATCGTAACATCGAGGGCCGTCGTCGGCTCGTCGAGAATCACAAGCTCCGGAGAGTTGACGAGCGCCATCGCTATACTTATGCGCTGTTTCGTCCCGCCCGAGAGCTGGTGCGGATAATCGTGGAACACTCTTTTGGGATCGGCTATGTGGACCTTGCGCAAAAATTCAAGCGCAAGCTCTACGGCCGAGGGGGTCCCGATATCCTGATGGGCGAGGATCGCCTCAGCTATCTGGTATCCGACGGTGAAGACCGGGTTTAAGGAACTGGCGGGATCCTGAAAAACGATCGATATCTTCGACCCCCTAAGCTTGCGAAGGTACTCATCTTCTGCGGCCAGGAGATCTTTTTCGTTGAATAAGATCCTGCCTCCGGCAAAGTAAGCGCCTTCGGGAATTAACTTAATGATGGAGAGTGCCGTAAGTGTCTTGCCCGACCCGGATTCTCCGACCAGCCCGAAGACTTTATTCCGCTCTATTTCGAAGCTTACGCCGTCAACAGCCCTTAAGGGACGTTTCTGCGGCCCAAAATATACCATTAGATCTTCGATCTGCAATATTTTCATGGTGTCTGATAGTAGCTGACGTTTAAACGTCAGCTACTTTGTGGATAACTCCTTCAATTTTGGCTCTAAAGCATCTCTTAAGCCCTCGCCCAGGAGGTTATATGACAAGACCGTAAACAGTATGAATAACCCGGGGAATATAGTGAGCCACCACGCCACGCCAAGTGTCGATTTTCCGTCCATAAGTATATTGCCCCAGCTGGGCGTCGGAGGCTGGACACCTATCCCAAGAAAACTTAATGCGGATTCGGTCAGGATCGCTCCGCCTATTCCGAGCGTAGCGCTGACAAACACCGGGCCGATGGCATTGGGAATGAGGTGCCGCGCTATTATCCATGTGTCGCTTGCGCCCATAACTTTCGAGGCCCAGACGAAGTCGCGCTCTTTAAGCGTCATCACCTCAGCCCTCACCAGCCGGGCAACGCCCATCCAGCTCGTCAATCCTATGACGGCCATGATGTTAAATATCGACGGTTCGAGTACCGCTATAACGGCAAGGATCAGGAAGAACGCCGGGAAGCAGAGCATGATATCGACGAACCGCATCATTATCGAGTCGGCCTTTCCGCCGTAATATCCGGCGATCGAACCGAAGACCGTGCCTATAAGTACCGCGATTCCGACGGCGATAAACCCGATAGCGAGCGAGATCCTGGAGCCGTATACGATGCGGGCAAATATGTCGCGGCCGAGAGTATCCGTCCCGAATATGTGCGCGCCGGACGGCGCGGCGAGGATCGAGTTTGTATCGATGGCGGACGGGTCGTGCCGGGCGACAAGCGGCGCGAAGAACGCGAAGAGTATTATCATCGCTATAAAGAGTAACGATGCAAACGCCGCCTTATTCTTTAAAAATGTCTTCATTCGCCGCTCCCCGTAACGCGTATTCTCGGGTCGGCATAAGAGTATGCAATGTCGGCGAGAAAATTGCCCAATAGCGTCAATATCGCCCCTATCGAGAGGATGCCCATTATCGTCGAATAATCCCGCGCCATTACGGATTCGTAGAAGAGCCTGCCCATCCCCGGTATGGCAAATATCGATTCGAATATGACGCTGCCGCCGATGAGACCCGGGACCGAAAGGCCCAGGATCGTTATAACCGGCAGCATCGCATTCTTCAGGGCGTGCCGGTATATCACGATGCGCTCACTCAGGCCTTTTGCGCGGGCGCTCCTTATATAATCCTGGTGGATAACACCAATCATGGCCGACCTCGTATATCTGGAAATGCCTGCGAGGCTTCCGAACGCGGCGATCGCGACGGGCAGGACGAGGTGCCTTGCCACATCCAGTATCTTGCCGGCAAGCGAATAGTATTCGAAGTCGAGCGATTTTATCCCGGATATGGGCAGCCAGCCCAGCGTTATCGCAAAAAAGCTCATTAAAAGAAGGGCCAGCCAGAACTCGGGTACGGAAAAACCGATGAAGGTAACGATCGTCGTCGTCCTGTCGAGGAGCGAGCCGCGTTTCACGGCCGAGAGGATGCCCAGCGGTATACCGATACTCAGCATCAATATCATCGACGATATATTTATAAGGAGCGTTACCGGTATGCGTTCCGCTATCTTCTCCGCTACGGGTCTGCCGTCAACGAAGGAGGAGCCGAAGTCAAAGAACACAAACGCCTTGAGCCAGTTCAAATACTGTACGTGAATCGGTTTGTCGAATCCGTACAATTTTTCGAGCCGCATCCTCGCTTCATACGATACCTTCGGATTGAGGCTCGTATCGACATCCGTCGGCTTCCCCGGGGCAAGATGGATTACGAAGAACGATATCAGTGTAATCCCGAAGAATACTGGCACAAGTCCGATCAGTCTTTTTGCGATGTACCTGAGCATATAATTTTACTCTATAAATCTATGGGTCATGTCCTCGGTCGCTTTGGTATTCCACCCCGGGGTGGAAACAGATTTTACTTCTCCCTGTACCGCTGCTCATCCCGCGGCGCGTACCACTCGATAAAGTTATACCCGATGCCGATCGCCGAGGTCTTGACATTGCGGAAACGCGAACTCACGATCGGCAGGATATCCGATGTATACAGGAACAGGTACGGCTGGTCGGCGTAGATAAGTGAGTGTATCCGGCGGTATATCCCGGCGCGCTGCGCCTCGTCGAAGATGCGCCTTCCCTCCACCAGAAGCCTGTCGACTTCCTCATTCTTATACCCCGCAAAGTTGAATTCGCCCTCCCGCGTCTTAGACGAATGCCATATATCGTAGCAATCCGGATCGCGGGGCAGGAACCACCCCATTATGACGGCCTCGAACCTGCGCTTATCGAGAAACTCGCTTATCATGGTACTCCACTCCACGATCCGTATCTTCACTTTTATCCCAACGTCCTCAAGGTACTTCTGGATCATCTCGGCCGAGCGCAGACGCTCGCCGTTCCCCTGATTAACAAGAACCGTAAACTCGAATTTCACTCCATCCTTCTCCAGCCACCCGTCGCCATTGGTATCCCGCCACCCCGCTTCACCCAGGAGCGCTTTAGCGCGTCCGGGATCGTAGGCGGCAGGCATAACATCTCTATTGTAAGCCCACGACTCTTTCATAAAAGGCCCTGTTGTCGCTTCCGCAAGACCGAAGAATATCGTCCTGACTATATCTTCTCTGTTTACCGCGTAATTTATCGCCTCCCTTACCTTCAGGTCGCGGAACTTCGGATCCGACAGGTTATATGCCATAAAGTTGTAACCGAAACTCGGATACCTGAACTTATTGTAATACGTGCGGAAGAATTTATTATCGGTCTGCCGCGTATACTCAAGCGGCGAAAGCGTCGAGAGGTCGACGCCCCGGGTCTCAAGTTCAAGAAAAATGGTGGCATCGTCGGGTATTATGCGATATATATACCGGTCTATACATGGCCTGCCTTCGAAATAGTCGCGGTTCGAAACGAGTTCGATCTTCTCGCCCGTCCTCCATGACTTAAATTTATACGGCCCGGTCCCGACAGGGTTGCGCGAAAACTTGGTCGAATTCAGGTCCTCGTCTTTTAAAAGATGCTCCGGCATTATCCACATGCCCCAGCTGGAGAGGGCCGGCGCGAAAGGCTCCTTGTAAGTGACTTTTACGGTATAGTCGTCGACCGTTTCGAGCAACCTTATCCTCTCGAAATCACCGCTGTAAGGGGTCTTAACCTTCGGGTCGATAAGTTTATTATATGTGAAGAGGACGTCCCTAGCCGTAAAGGGTTTCCCGTCATGCCACTTCACGTTCCTCTTTAAATGGAATGTTATAATGAGGCCGCCGCCGGTTATCTCCCAGCTCTCGGCAAGCTCTCCTGTTATGCGGACATTCTTATCGTATTTGACCATCCCGTTAAAGAGCCTGTCGCAGACAGTGCATGAGGCGGAATCCGACGCAAGTATGGGGACGAGCGTACGCGCATCGCTTATAGAACTTACGACAATGGCGTCGCCATAACAAGGTTTATCCGGTTCACCGCAAAACGTTTTTGTGCAGAACAAAAAAAATACCGCGGATATAACCAGCGGTATCTTACGAACAATGAACGCCTGTCCGCCGAAGCCTCGGCGAAGGCGGAATGAACGCCTGTCTGCCGAAGCCTCGGCGAAGGCGGAATGAACAACGGGATCTCGCATCTTCACTCAAAAATCTATAGGCTCTTCGGGTAAAGGCTGGGGAACGTTTGCCTGGCCCTGGGTAATCGGAGCCATGGTACCCCGTGATACCAGAGACCTGCCCCTGTGGCTCGTTAAAACCGCAAGTATAAGGCAGGTTAATATATAGACTACCGCCGACACTGCTGTCGCCCGTTTCAAGAATAGCGAGGTCTTCGTCCCAAATAGAGTCTGGGTCGAACTGCCGCCGAATGTTTCACTCAATCCCCCGCCCCGCCCCGCCTGAAGCAGGATTACGGCTATCAATACCATAGATACTATCACATGTATCGCAATGATCAATCCGTATAACATATTATCTCCTCGCAAATAACTCGTTCGCAATCAGGCGATTACCGGCGGCTTAATCGCACATGCGGTTTCCCGCTATAAACAGCCGCGCACTATCTGGGCAAATGAATCCGCCTTTAAGCTCGCTCCGCCCACAAGCGCGCCGTCGACATCTGCCTGCGAAATAAGTTCTTTTATATTATCCGGCTTTACGCTCCCGCCGTATTGTATCCTGACGGAAGCCGCCGTCTCTTCACCGAACATGCCTTTTAACAACCCGCGGATATACTTATGGATCTCCTGGGCTTCATCCTTAGTTGCATTCACCCCTGTACCTATCGCCCAGACCGGCTCGTACGCTATAACAATGTTCTTCATGTCGTCTTTCGTAAAGCCGGCAAGTGAATTGGCCACATGGCCCTTCACTACATCGAAGGCTTTGCCCGCTTTCCTCTCCTCGAGCTTTTCCCCGACGCAGACTATCGGTTTTAGCCCTTCCCTTAGAAGCGCTTTGGCTTTTTTATTAACGGTCTCGTTGGTCTCCCCGAAAAATTGCCTCCTCTCGGAGTGGCCCACGATACAATAAGCACAGCCGACGTTCTTCAGCATGGGGGCGGATACTTCGCCCGTGAAAGCGCCCGCGCTCTCCCAGTATACATCCTGCCCGCCCAGTGAGATATTCGATTCCATCACGATCTCGTTAACATCGCTTAATGACGTAAACGGCGGACAGAGCACTATTTCGACCCGCTCGACATCGCAGACCAGCCGTTTTACGGAATTGGCTAGATCGATCGACTCCGCTATATTCTTATTCATCTTCCAGTTGCCGGCAATGATCACTCTACGCATATTTTATCTCTTTCTACTTACACTTTCCGCCGGAACAGCAGCATGAAGAGTCCTTATCATTCAACGCGTCGATCCCCGGCAACCCGCGCCCCTCGAGATATTCGAGCGAAGCGCCTCCGCCCGTGGAGATATGCGTCATCTTGCCGTCAACCTTGAATTTGGACATAGCCGCGGCCGTATCTCCGCCGCCTATTATAGATATCGCTCCTTTAAGGCCCGCTATGAACTTTGCAATATCCTCGGTGCCCCCGGCAAACTTATCCATCTCGAATACTCCGAGAGGGCCGTTCCAGACTATCGTCTTCGCGCCCTTCAGCTTATCCTCGAAAAGTTTTACTGTCTTAGGTCCTATGTCGAGCCCCATCCAGCCGGCCGGGATATCCTCACCGACAAGTTTCGCATTGGCGGCCGCGTCGAATTTATCGGCGATAATGTTATCGACCGGAAGGAGTATCGGGATATTCTTCTTAGCCGCTTTATCGAGCGCCTGCTTTGCCGTCTCGAGGCCGTCTTTATCCAGTTTGGATGAGCCTATAGTCTTACCCTGCGCCTTAAGGAAAGTGTAAGCCATACCGCCGCCTATTAACAGGGCGTCCACTTTATTCAAAAGATTGTCGATGACTTTTATCTTATCCTTTACCTTTGCACCGCCCAATATCGCAATAAACGGCCGCTTTGGATTATCGACGGTGTTACCAAGATATTCTATCTCTTTCTCCAGGAGGAATCCCGCAACAGACGGCAGGTAATGGGTCACTCCCTCTGTTGAGGCATGCGCCCTGTGCGCTGTGCCGAACGCGTCGTTCACGAATATGCCGCCTAGCGAAGCTAACTCTTTCGCAAATACCGGATCGTTCTTCTCTTCTTCAGGGTGGAACCTCAGGTTTTCCAGCAAAATTATATCGCCCGCCGTCATAGAGGAAACGGCCTTCTTGACATCCTCTCCGATGCAATCTTTGAGAGCGGTAACGTGTTTGCCCAGAAGCTTCTCAAGCCTCTTTGCCGCCGGCACAAGCCTGAGTTTCTCATCAACCTTGCCATCCGGCCTGCCGAGGTGGCTCATCAGAATTACCTTAGCGCCTTTATCAAGCGCATACTTTATTGTGGGCAACGCTGCCCTGATCCTGATATCATCGGTTATATTAAGGTTTTCATCCAGGGGGACGTTAAAGTCGACCCTGATAAGGACCTTTTCATCCTTCAAATCAACGTCTTTAATAGTCTTTTTTGCCATAGCCGCTTCTCTCCTATATTAAAGGTATATGATTATAATAACCTGGTCTTCGTTTGTCAATCCCTTTTGCGGGCCTAGAAATTTTTCATTTTCTGCCGGAAGGATCCCCTTTCGGGAATGAAAAATTTACTTAAACACAAATCCCGTCTGAAGGGCCCAAAAGAGGAGGTCCATATCCTCGAGCGGTATGCCTGTCTTTTGGGAAAAGGCCTTCATCTTATCTTCTATTTCAAGATAGACGCGCCTTGATCCTAGCGAAGGCGGTATCCTCTTTATAACGCCGTATCTCTTCAGGTTCTTCAGGATATGCCTGTCCAGTATTGCCATATTCCTGCCCAATCCTATATTGCGCAGGAAATGGCTCGCCTCTTTATATCCGAAGCCCTTGATGCTTTCAACCAGCCATTCCCTTACCTTAAATAGATCATCTGCCTTAAGCCTGCATTTTATATCTATGGAAGCGCCGCGTTTGAACAGTTTTCTTGCTCCGACCAGGTAACCGGCTTTTTTGTTATGAAAACGCACCCGCCCCTTTATGACCGGCCTGATCTCGCCGGCATTACCTTTCAGTATGAGGTCTTTTCGCACAAGCTCTTTTACAGCCTCATCGCAGCGAAGAGCATTGGCATTGGCCGTAAATATGCAATAGCATAGTTCGGCGAATATCTTCTCATCGGCAGCTTTATGAAGGAGACTGAATTCACCCAAACGTTTTCTTATGGCGGGCCGTAGTTTCTTATATTCCGAGACCAGTTCCTCTGTGGACGGGTTGGCGGAGTTCATCTCTTATGGCTTAAGTATTTGAAGGCGGAGAGAGCGGCCTTTGAACCTTCTCCTGCAGCTATTATTATCTGCTTCTCCGGAACGTCGGTAACGTCTCCGGCTGCAAATATTCCGGGAACATTGGTCTGGTTCCTGCAGTTCACTTTTATCTCACCCTGCTCGTTCGTTTCCACGACTTTGGCAAAGCCGGAATTGGGCGATAGCCCTATCTCGACGAATATCCCTTCCACAGGTATCTCCCGCTCTTTACCCTCCTGTTTTATCTTAATAGCAGTAACCATCTTGTCGCCCGATATAGCGGTAACCTGCGCATTGTTAAGAACTTTCACCTTGCCGTTTGCCGTGACTTTTTCACGCATGACAGCGTCGCCGCCCATTTGCGAAGCTATGTTTATTATATAGACTTGCCTGGCTATCTTGATAAGCTGGAGCGCCGCATCGAGGGCAGAGTTGCCGCCGCCTATTATCGCAACGTCTTTACCTGAGAATAACGGGGCGTCGCATGTAGCGCAGTAGGTGAGCCCCTTGTTTTTAAATTCTTTTTCGCCCGGCACGCCGAGCTGCCTCGAAATCTTTCCGGAGGCAATTATAACTGCCCTGGCTTCGTACTCGCCCTTATCCGTCTTAACGATAATGTCGCCGCCTTTTTTCTTTATATCGGCTACCTGCTCGCCTTCTCTTACGCTCACATCAAACTTTTTCATGTGCTCTTCGAATTTATTGACAAGGTCCGGCCCTGTTACAAACTGGTAACCCGTGTAGTTCTCTATGTCGCCCGACCACGCGGTCTGGCCTCCGATGTCGTTGGTGATAACGACGAAGTCCATCCTCTTGCGGGCGGCATATACAGCGGCGGTGATTCCGGCCGGGCCGGCTCCTATAATAATCAAGTCATACAACATTCGTTATCAGTTGTCCGTTGTGCGTTGTTCGGATTATATCCCTAACGCCGTTTTTATCCGCTCTTTGTCGAACCCGACGACGATATCGCCGTCTATATCGAGAACCGGCACCCCCATCTGGCCCGTTTTCGCGATCATCTCCTGAGCCTTCTCATGGTTTTCGGATACGTCGATATCCTTGAACTGGATATTATTGTCCTTCAGGAACTGCTTTGCCCTTATACAGAAAGGGCACGTCGGCGTGCTGTATACCGTTACGGTTTTGGCCATATACACCTCCGATTAAAAGCTATTGCAGGGCAGGTTTAAACCTGCCCTATCCGTTACTTGCAACTACCGTATTATATTTATTAACTCCATAAGATCGCTTATTACAAAATCCGGCTTCAACGGCTGGACATCTTCAGCCTTTCCAAGTCCGTGCCTGACCCAACAGGTCTTTATCCCGGAATTCTTTCCTGTCATTATATCTATAGCCATATCGCCGACTATAAGCGATTTCGATCTATCGATATGTAATTTTGAAACTATTGGGTCCAGAACGCAGGCGGAAGGCTTAAGGCAGTTCTCGTCGTCTCCGCCCACTATATCTTCAAAGTAGCCCCTGATGCCAAGCGCGTTGAGGACAGGTTCGGCGAAGTTTGTGTAGCGGTTTGTGAGTATGATCTTTCGCTTCTTCTTGAAATGTTCCAGGATCTCCCTGGCATGCGGGAAGAGACTCGCTTTGTCCGCCGGATGGGCCACGTAATAACCGGCGTATAGCTCGACACCTTTTGCGACGAGGCTGTCATCGTCCGAACCCAGGCTCTTTGAGATAAGGTATGTGACGCCGGTGCCGACATACGAAATTATCTCTTCAAAGGGCTTCTCGGGAAAACCCATCTCCCGGAGAGCGTAGTTCATCGCCGTGACGATGTCGCCTCTGGCGTCGATGAGCGTACCATCAATGTCGAAAAAGATAGAATCTATATATACCATCGATACCTATTTTATACCTATCCTCTTCGAGTCCTGCCACAAGCCGTGTATGTTGCAATACGACGAAGCCATAATCGTACCCGGCTTATCCGTCTTCATCGATAGCACAGCCTCGGAATGGGTGAAGACGGTGCTCGTATCCGCGCCCAGCGTAGACTCGCCGTGAGACGTAAATTCCGCCCGGCCTATCTGATAAGGGATTTTTTCTCCCTCGGGCAGGAAAAATACCGCAATCCATCTTATGTGATGAGCGGTTGCGTTGGGGTGCGGGATATCTTTGCCGACACAGACGGATATCTTAAAAAACTCGCCCTTCTTAGCGCTATCCGGCGCATCGATCACAGGCACATGTTTTTCCTTCTTCCAGTCGGCGCTCTGGAAGAGACTTTTCAACTCCATAGCAGCATTCGCTTCCGCCATAGCCCCTCCTTTTTTCAAAACTATTTACTCCGCTATCTGCCTTATTATACCACGGTTACTTTAGCTTATCCCCAAAATCTTTCCCGAACTGATAAATCTTATCTAAATCATCCCCGTCCGGAACAAATTTAACACCGATACCGGGTTGAACGACTTCTATGCCTCCTTCTTTAAGCACCTTCTCGATAGACGCAACCGCGCCGCCCGACCATCCGTATGAACCGAACGCCGCGGCGCGCCTGTTTTTTGGCTTCAGCCCTTTCAGGAATTCCATGAACCCTGCAATCGTCGTAAGCATATCGTTATCATGCGTAGATGAGCCTATTATAAAACCTTTAGCATCCAGCATTTCCTTGATGACCTCCGTGCTATCGGACTGCGCGATATCGAAGAGTTTCACGTCGATATTGGAATCCGTCAAAGCTTCGGCTATCCGCCTGGCCATCTTTTCGGTCGAGTTCCACATAGTCTCATAAACGATAACCACCCTGGTTTTAGTCTCGTTCCGCGCCCATCTGACATACGAATTTACTATCTTCATCGGATCCTTGCGCCAGACGATGCCGTGGCTCGGCGCGATCATCTTTATGGATATATTCATCCGCTGCACTTCTTCTATCTTCTTCAGGATGAGCGAGCTTAAAGGCCAGAGTATATTACCGTAATATTTGGCGGCCTCGTCCATAAGGGCGCACTGGTCCACTTCGTCGTCGAAACGCTCGTTCGTAGCAAGATGCTGGCCGAACGCGTCGTTAGGCATAAGGAGTTCCTCTTCGGGACAGTATGTGAACATGCTGTCCGGCCAGTGTATCATCGGCGCCTCGACAAACGAGAGAGTCCTTTTTCCCAGTTTCAATCTATCCCCCGTCCGCACTATATTAAAATCCCAATTCTCATAGTAGTTCCTGTAAAGGCCTTCCTTGCATTTCTGGGTACCGTAGACCTTCGCCTTCGGGCAAAGCTTCATAAGCGCCGGCATCGCGCCGGAGTGGTCCGTCTCTACGTGGTTCGCGATGACGTAATCTATCCGCTCCGGGGGGATGACCTCTCTTATTCTTTCTATAAATTCTTTCGCGAAAGAACCAAGTACGGTGTCAATTATGGCGATCTTCTCGTCAACAATAAGATAAGAGTTATAAGTCGACCCTCTTTGCGTAGAATAAGTGTGCCCATGGAAGTTCCTGATGTTCCAATCGACTACTCCGACGGAATATATCCCTTTTTTAATCTCAAGCGGCTTCATCTTTTCTCTCCTTTTATAAATGTCGGCGCTCGGCGCGGCGTCGTTCCTTTCTTGACTAAATGGTAATATTCATACGTCATGGGTTTCCCCGGTTTTACCATCTCCGAAGCCGTCATCTGGCCCAGGAAGACGGTATGCGTCCCGCAATCGAATTTGCCCGCCACTTTTGCTTCGACATAACATATGGAATAATCCAGTACCACAGGGCATCCGGAAGGAAGTTTTTTAAAATTTACGTCTTTGAACTTGTCTTCCGTCTTACCTGTTTTAAACCCGAATTTACCGATGAACGTAAGCGGCGCTTCCTCGCTTAGGACCGATACCGCAAACTGGCGGCTAGTCTCGATGAATTCGTGCGTCAGGTTGTTCTTATTTATGCTTATAGCGATAGTCACCGGCTCGTTCGTTATCTGGAAGACGGTGTTCGCGATCTGGCCGTTTAAGCGTTCGAGTTTATTCGACGAAACTATGTACATTCCGTAACTTAAATTGTGCAGGACATTAGGATCCATCATTTACTCACTTAAGGCCCAACTTTAACGTCAAAATCCAAATGACAAATTAATTTCCAAATCCCAATCTTTAAAATTACTCCGCCCCTTGCATCAATGCTTTCAGCTTCTCCCGTCTTTCAATTTCACTCAATCCTGTCTTAACAAATCCTTCTTCGAAGGTCGGCGCGGCTTTCTTATAAAATACACCGAGGGCGATCGGAGCGTCTTTATCATAGTCCCATTCCCTTATCTTCTTCGCCGCCCGGTCATAGTCGAAAGGGTCGTGGTCCTTCAGTTCATAAACACGCTTATCGTAATATTCATACATATTGTAATAGGTAACACAAACCTGCAGAACGTCGACCAATGAAAAACCTTTATGTAAAATAGCTTCTTTAAATATCTTTTTCAATAGTTCAAGCCCGTGAGATGTCCCGCGCGCCAAAAAAGTCGCGCCGCTTGAAAGCATAAGATCGAGTGGATTTATCGGCCGCTCTTTTGTGCCCGACGGGGTGGAGCGGCCTTTGTATCCAAGCGGAGATGTCGGCGTATATTGCCCCGTGGTAAGGCCGTAGACGCGGTTATTGTGGATTATTGCCGTTATATCGACATTCCTTTTCGCGGCAAATACGAGATGCTCTATCCCCTCGCCATACGCATCTCCGTCGCCGGCATGGCCGATGACCTTAAGCCCAGGTCTTGCAACTTTGATCGCGGTGGCGGGAGGGAATACCCGGCCGTGTAACGAGTAGAAACTGTTCACGTTGATATAATCGACTATCTTCGCGTGGCAGCCTATACCGGAAACGAGAACGACATTTTCGAGCCCGAGACCTTCGCCGGCAAGAGAGTTCAACACCGATTTCATAGCGGTAAGGATGGCGAAGTTCCCGCAGCCCGGGCACCACGTGTTAACTGCGGTCGTATTTAGCTCCTTCATTTCATCGCCTTCCGTAATTCCGAAACCAGTTCTTCTACAGAAAACGGCCTTCCGTCATATTTCAATATGGTTTTATGGACACTCAGTCCGTGCAGATTCATGAGCCTGACGAGTTGCCCCGTCGCGTTCGATTCCACGGCTATTAATTTCTCGGCACCGGCAATCGCTTCCGCAACCTGAGAAACCGGGAACGGCGAAAGACAGAGCGGCTGAACCACCTTTAAATCCAATTCTTCCGCCGCTTCGACTGCCGCGCCTTTATTGGAACCCCAGCAAATGACGGCCGTCCGTGCGCTTTTATTCCCGTACGTCTTGACGGTTTCATAACGGGCGCATTCCGCGCGCAAATATTTCTCTTTACTCAGGCGCTTGGCCTGCATCTTCTCTGTTTCGGCCGGGTCTTCTGTGGTCAATCCCAATTCATCGTGTTCATAGCTATTTATCTTAATGACGTTGTCTTTGGCGGGAGCAAAGGCCAGCGGCGAAACCCCATTTTCAGCATAGCTGTATCGTTTGTACGGCGATTTCCTGTCCCACAGGATAGGGCGGTCTTCCTTAATATCAGGGATAAGCCCGCTATCGAAACTGTAAACGCCTTCTCCGAGGTTTTTGTCGGTGAGTATTATTGCCGGCACCTGGCACTTCCACGCGATATTGAGAGCAACCTGTGCCATATAATACGCCTCTTCCGCATCGCCCGGCGCTATTACAAGTCTGGGGAATTCCCCCTGGCCGGCATTGAGCGCAAAATGGAGCTCCGTCTGAGCGCTATATGTAGGAAGTCCCGTAGACGGTCCGGGCCTCTGGCCAAGGACGATGACAGCCGGCAGTTCCGCCATAGCCGAAAAACTTAATCCCTCCGTCATGAGACAAAACCCGCCGCCCGATGTGCCGACGGCGGCTTTCTCGCCGCAGTAAGCTGCGCCAAGCGCCATCAACATAACCGATATCTCGCTCTCGGGATGGATCACTTTCAGTGAAAATTCATCCGCGAGCGCGGCCAAATAATGAAGTATGGGCGAACTCGGCGTCATAGGATAAGAGATATAGGTCTCGAGACCGCCCTTTACAAGGCCCAGGGCCGTGGCTTCGTTCCCGGTAAAAATAGGAAGCCGCTTCCGGCCCGCGGCTTTAATCTTATAAATTTCCGAAACAGCATCATATCCCCGGCGCGCAACCTTGAGGTTAAGATCCAGCCCCTCCGGAAAATCCTTCCTGAATTCTCCTTCGAGGATCTCCGGCGAAATCCCTGCCGCCTTACAGAAGGCGCCGATCACACAAGAATTGCGCATTATCTCGGGGGCATTCTCTTCCTTCAGGATCTTCGTGATCGGCAGGCCGGCGGTCTTGCTAGCCGGCGGCGCGTTTTCTATATTTACCGAATCCGAGTCATAGATCACCACCGCGTCCCGCGTCAGCTTATCTTTATGCAGACTGAACGCATCCTGGTTCAATGCGATCAGGGTGTCGATCCTATCCTTATGGGCCGCGATCTTGCGCGCCGCCGCCCTTACAAGCGAAAAAGTATGGCCGCCGCGTATGATCGACGGGTAATCGCGATAGATATACAAGCAATATCCCATCTGATTCAAAATATTCGCAATGGCGAAGCCGGCCCTGTCTATGCCGAAACCGGCTTTACCTCCTATAAGGACAGAAAAATCCGCCACACCGCACCTTCTTCCCGCCCCTGCACCCTATCTAGAAGGTGCGGGGTTCGCGCTTTACCTGGTTACGGTTATTGCCGTCACGGGGCATTCATCTGCAGCCTTTTGACAACTCTCCTCCGACCCATTAGGAGCGACGCTTGCATAAACAACCGCTTTATCGTCTTGCATCTTGTAAACCTCGGGGCACGTAGTCACACAAAGCCCGCAACCAATGCATGTATCTGCGTCAATTTTTGCCTTCATTTTTTACCTCCGATTTGTTGTAGTTTTACTTCTACAAACCGTCCCGGGCAAGGCTACTATCTAATTATAGGCCGCGCCGAGGGACCGCTTCACACTTTTTCGAACTCACTCTTCGGAGCGCCGCACTCCGGGCATACCCAGTCATCGGGTATCTTGTCAAAACTCGTCCCTGCCGGCACACCGTTATCCGGATCCCCTTTTGCCGGATCGTAAATATATCCACAAACTAAACACTTATACTTATCCATATTTTTCTCCTCTTTTAGCGGACATTATAGCATTTCCGGCCGTTTTTTAAAACGGGCATATTCCGGCAACGCATCCGCCCGAATATTCGGATCCGGCAACTACCGACCCGGCCGCAAGTTTATGCCTTGCGCCATAATTAAAAGAAAGGACCTGCCCCTCTTTACTGCCGTAACGGTATACAGTTATGCCTTTCAAGCGCAATTTGTAAGCCGTAAGGTATATGTTCTTTACGTCTTCAACGGTAGCGCCCTGCGGCAGGTTTATCGTCTTTGAAACCGAATTGTCCGTATGTTTTTGAAACGCGTCCTGAATATGCAGATGCGTTTCCGGCGCCACGTCGAACGCGGTTATGAATATCTTCTTAAAAGCCGCGGGCACCTCTTTTGTTTTGCGCAAGCCGCCCTTAGCCATCTCTTTAAATATCGGGTTGGTCTCGAACAGTTTCGCGCCGGACAGGATATTGCGGATAAAACTGATGGCAAATATAGGCTCTATTCCGCTGGAACATTCCGCTATTATACTGACGGTTCCCGTCGGGGCTATGGTATTGACCGTAGCGTTCCTGAGCCGCAGGCCCCTCTTCGCATAGATCGATCTTTTGTAATTAGGGAATACGCCTCTTTCTCTGGCAAGATCTACCGATGCCGCGACCGATGCCGCGCGTACAAACCTCATAAGGCCGCCGGCAAACGAGACGGCCTTGGCGGAATTATACGGTATCCCCAGCTTTATCAGCATATCGGCAAATCCCATAACGCCAAGCCCTATCTTTCTATTATCAAACGTTATATTCCTTATCTGCGTAAGAGGAAACTTATTCACCTCTATTACGTCATCTAAAAACCTGATCCCCAGCCTCACGCAAGAGCGTATTTTTTTCCAATCGACGTTTCCACCCCTCACCATCTTTGAAAGATTTATTGAGGCCAGGTTGCAGCTCTCATACGGAAGAAGCGGCAGTTCGCCGCAAGGATTAGTCGCTTCTATGGCACCAATGCCGGGCGTAGGATTCTTCGCGTTTATGGCGTCTAAAAAGATTAGGCCGGGATCTCCCGTGCGCCAGGCGGCGAGCGCTATGAGATTAAATACCACTCTCGCGCTTATCTTCCGCGCCTTTCTCTTCGTCCGCGGATTTATCAGGTCGAAGTCGTCTCCTGTCCTGACGGCCCTCATGAATTTGCCGGTTATGCCTACGGAGAGATTGAAATTCGAAAATGCGCCCTTATCGAGCTTCGCTTCTATAAACTCGATTATATCCGGATGGTCGCATCGCAAAATCCCCATGTTGGCGCCGCGCCTTCGGCCGCCCTGCAGAATCACCCCGGTAGCCGTATCGAATATGCGCATGAACGAGACCGGGCCGGAAGCGCCGCCTTTCGTCGTCGACACCAGATCGTCCTTTGGTCTTAAATGCGAGAAGTCGAAACCCGTGCCGCCGCCCGTCTGGTGGATCTTCGCCATATTGCCGAGCGATGTGAAGATATCGCCTATTGAATCCCCGACAGGCAGGACGAAACAAGCCGACAACTGCCCCAGGGATGTCCCCGCGTTCATGAGCGTCGGCGAGTTCGGCATGAACTCCAGGTCCTTCATCATCCCGTAAAAACTCTCCTCCACCCCGGCTGCGTCGTTGCCCCTCTTAAAATTCTTTTCGCCTTTCGCGATATTGCCGGCGACCCGGCGGAAGAGCTCATCCGGCGTTTCGACGATATTTTGATTGTCATCTTTAAGGAGATATCTCTTCTTCAACACCTCCATACTGTTAAGGGATAGTTTCAGATCGTCCATATCGTACCTTCTATAGCAGCTCCGCCGCTTTCTTCGCGGACGCTTTCGCTTCTTCCAGCGCCTTTTACTGCAGCGCATTACCCATGTCCACGGGCTGGGCATTCACAAAAATAATCCCTTTTATACCGCACAACCCAAATATCGCGCGCAGGTACGGCTCCTGATAATCGTACGCCGCCGATGGACTGCCCGGAGTGTAGTCGCCGCCGCGGCTCGTGACCACAACCATCTTTTTGTCCGCAGCCAGACCCACTGTACCTTTATCCGTATACCGGAAGAGATACTTCGGCTGGACTATTATATCTATATATTGTTTTAAAAAATAAGGGATACTGAAGTTCCACATGGGCGTGCTTATAAGTATTAAATCCGCGGAAAGAAATTGATTTATATAGCGCTCTACATCTTTCCAGGCATTCTGGAGTTTTTCGTCTAGCGATCTGCCGCCCAGCAATACATACTTCCCGGAGATAACTTCCAGTGTAAGCGGCGGCAGCGTCTCTTTGAAGAGCTCGAGTCCCTCTATATGGCAGGATGGGTATTTCTTGATAAAACTATCTAAAAAGGCATGACTTACTTTAAGGGTCCTTGAATCCGCTCCTCTAGGAGCGGCTATTATATGCAATAGTTTATTCATGACACCCTCCTTTAGCGCATATATTATATCATTACCCCGCATTACTACAACCATCTATTTTCCCAAGAAAACAAAAGCCGCCATCCTTTTCGGAGAGCGGCTTTTGCCGGTTCCTTCTGTGACAAAAAAATTTACAGACCCTTCTTAACCATGTACTCGATAAGGTCAACTACCCTGCAGGAATAGCCCCACTCGTTGTCGTACCATGCAATGATCTTTGCCATATTATTATCGAGCACTTTTGTCATCTTCGAATCGACGGTAGCTGATGCAGGATAGTGATTGAAATCGACCGAGACAACATCGTCTTCGGTGTAATCCATGATACCCTTCAGCTTGCCTTCTGAGGCGGCTTTTAATGCCTTATTGATCTCTTCGGCTGTCGCGGCTTTTTTGAGCGTGCATGTAAGATCAACTACCGAAACGTTCGCTACGGGAACACGCATCGAGAAACCGTCTAACTTGCCTTTTAACTCGGGCAATACCAATCCTATCGCTTTTGCCGCTCCGGTCGAAGTCGGGATCATCGAAAGCGCTGCGGCTCTCGCCCTGCGCGGATCTGGGTGAGGAAGGTCCTGGACGCGCTGGTCGTTCGTATACGCGTGGATCGTCGTCATAAGGCCTTTTTCTATTCCAAATACCTCGTTTATTACTTTGGCAACCGGTCCAAGGCAGTTTGTGGTGCATGAAGCATTTGAAACGACCGAATGCTTCTTCGCGTCATACTTGTCTTCGTTAACACCGAGCACAATTGTCAGGTCTTCGCCCTCGGCAGGTGCGGAAATAATAACCTTCTTCGCGCCGCCTTTTGTGATGTGGTTGACCGCTCCTTTGACTTCCTTGCCCTTCTTATTTACACCGTCGTTCTTTATGGTGAAGAGGCCCGTCGATTCCACTACAACCTCAACCCCTAAGCTCTTCCACGGCAATTCCGTGGGATCTTTCTTCGCGAGGACCTTTATCTCTTTACCATTGACGATGATGGAATCGGTTCCAGCTTTTACATTACCTCCCGGAAATCTACCGTGAACGGAATCATATTTCAAAAGATGAGCCAGCGTCTTGGCGTCGGTTATATCATTGACGGCAACCAGCTCTATCGTCTTTGAATTCCTCTCGAGTAGCGCCCTTCCCACCATCCTCCCTATCCTTCCAAACCCATTGATGCCTACTTTCACTGCCATTTCTACTGCCCTCCTTTTTTAAATGAGCCCACGACTTATGGAGCGATAGCGACATAAGTCGCTCGCCTCACTTCATGCAGGGGCGAATTTAATGCCGAAAGATACATATTGAAAACCTCACCCTAAGGTCCAAGCCATCTTTCGGCCTTTGTTTTATTTCTCCGGAACTTTTACACCAAACAAATTCCGCGCCGCGATGTCGGGTAAAACCGGATTGACGTAAAAACCGCTTCCCCATTCGAAGCCGGCCACCTTCGAAAGCTTCGGCATTATCTCTACGTGCCAGTGGTAATCCTCGCGCTCATGGCCATTGATCGGCGACGTATGTATTATAAAATTATATGACGGATCTTTCAAGAGTCCTTTTAATTTTGCCAGGGAATCCCGGAGTGCCCGCGCAAACGACGAAACATGGTCCCTGTCGATATTGGCAAAATCGGACGCGTGCTTTTTCGGCAATATCCATATCTCGTAGGCAAAACGCGAAACATAAGGACAGAAGGCCACGAACTTTTCATCATTATATATTATCCTGTCCGTCTCTTCCAGTTCTTCCCGCACTATATCGCAGAATACGCATCTCTCCTTATAATCGTAGTACTTTGCGGCGCCTTCCATCTCTTCGTGGACCCTCTTGGGAACGATGGGCAGCGCTATGAGCTGGCTGTGCGGATGCTCCAAAGATGCGCCGGCCGAGCGTCCGTAGTTCTTGAATATAAGGATATACTTGAAGCGGCTATCCCGCCTCAGGTCGAGCGACCTGGCCCTGTAAGCCCAGATGACCTCTTCGGTCTCCGCATGGCTCAAGTCCGCCATATCCCTGAAGTGATCCGGCGTATCTACTATGACTTCATGCGCCCCGACGCCGTTCATCATATCGAACATACCGACACCCTGCCTCTCGAGCTCTCCCTCTATGCGAAGGGCGGGGAATTTGTTCGGCACAACCCGCACGGTCCAATTCGGGGTATTGGGACTGCCGCTTTTCCGGTGCGCGACTATCTCCGGCGGCGTCATCGTCTCGCCGCCGTAGCAGAACGGGCAGGAGTCCTTAGTCTTCAGGTGCGGTTCCGAAATAAAGTCGGAGACGTCCGCCGACTTATCCAGCGGAACGATGATCCACCTTGCGGTTATCGGATCGCGCCTAAGCTCGTTCATAATTAAATCTTTGCCTCTCTCACGGAATTACACGCATCCTCCGGTAAGAGCGGGTTTATGTAGAACCCGCTGCCCCATTCGAACCCGGCGACGCGGGTAAGTATCGGGAGTATCTCGAAGTGCCAGTGATAATCGCATTCTATCGTCTCCCAATACCCGCGTTTTCCTAAATCTCTCCTGAAAGGAGCCGTATGCAGTACAAAATTGAACGGGAAATCGCCCAGGACCTTGCGCATCTTCGCAAATATCGTCGCCATGATCTCGGCAAAGTCCGGTATCCTGGTCCTATCGATCTTATAGAAATCGCAGGAATGCTCTTTAGGCATTATCCAGGTCTCGAAAGGAAAACGCGACGCGAAAGCGGCCAGCGCCACAAAATGTTTGGATTCCGCTATCACGCGCTTGCCGGACTGCATCTCCTGCTTAAGCATATCGCAAAATATGCACCTGTCTTTGTAATCATAATACGCCTTTGCGCCCGCAAGCTCTTCCTTGACCCTTTTCAGGTTGACGGGTGTCCCGATGATCTGCGTCCTTGCGTGCTGTATGCGGCCGCTGCCCGCGGCTTTGCCGCAATTTTTAAAGATCAGCACATATTTTATGTCCCTGTCTTTCTCGAGGTCGTGTATCCTGTCGAGGATAACATTGACGGCTTTGACCATCTGCTCTTTCGGAAGTTCGGACTCCTTGAGATGCCGGGGCGATTCTATGACTATCTCATGCGCGCCGCGGGCATTCATGAGATCATACATACCGTGGCCATGGCGGTCCAAAGAACCTTCGATCTGCAAAAGCGGCGATATGCTGGGGATCACGCGGATTTCCCATCCCGGACTATTCGGCCGGCTGCCGTGATGCCTGACAGCGGTGATCTCGGGAGCGGTAAGACCCTCATTGCCTTCACAGAACGGGCACTTCCCGCCCGCCGGGAACTCTTCTTTTTCGGCGGCCGCCGAAACAAACTGGTCCGGCCTCCGCGCCCTCTCCGTAGATATTATGACCCATCTTCCGATTACAGGATCGCGTCTTAGCTCAGGCATATTTTTCTCATATATTATTGACTTTAACTCCTAAATCCGAATATTGAAATTCGAAACAAATCCAAAATCAGAATATTCAAAATTCAAAAATAAATAAGTTTGGAGCATTAGGATTTGGAAAATTAGAACTTGTTTCGTATTTCGGATTTAGAATTTCGAATTTAGCTCCGTCCTTTTAAGAATACCAAAAAATCGCTCGGGTTTACGACGCCGAGAATATTTCCGTTTTCATCCTTAACTATTATCAGTTCGCCTTTCCTCGCCTCAACCTTTTCGAGCGCGGATTTCAACGACGTCTGCGGGCTCACCGTTATAAATCTCCTTTGCATGACTTTGGCAACGGAGGAGTCGAGTTCTTTCACTATGGCTTCGGGTATCTTGAATAAAACTTCTTTATTGATACTCTTCAGCTTCTCCCTGATAAAATCGTATAGCTGCGATATGGCTATCCTTTTATAACTTATAGCGATCGGCGCAAACGGCTTTCCCTCTATAAAGTTGAGGTGCGTCTCTAAGGTAGATTGCCCGGTCTCCTGGTCTATGGCAAGCAGATACCTTAAGGAGCTGTCCGGTATTTCATCCACCCGCTCGCCCGGTATGGCGGCCAGATATGCCAATTCATAGGCGTCTTTCTCATCGAGATCGAGGAACGGATACTTCTCTTTAATATAGAGGGCGAGCTCCTTATCCTGGTCGCGGTAGATGCTCACGTACTTTTCGAGCGTATCGATGGCGTCCGATAGGAAGACTCCGAGCGCAACGTCTACGCTGTAGATCAGGCCGCTTGCGACGATGGCGCCGTCGTCGGATTGGCCGGGGCCTACGTGATGGCGGATATACAACCACTTTATATATTTCGAAGCGCTGTGTTTCGGTTTTACATCGTCGACTATAAGCCCGCAGGACTTGAAATAATTTATCCTGTCCTCATTCTCCTGGTGCGCCAACTGCTCTCCGTCGAGGGCCATCTCCTCCATTATCTTGGTGTTTACCATGTAGCATTTGCCGTAACCTATATTTATGCTGTAGAGCCCCTGCGTCTTCTTCCTTATATCGGGATCGTCCCTCAGCCCGCCGAGATACAGCCCTTTTAAGATATCGTGGTAGTTTACCGTCCTCTCTTTGAACTGCGGGATCCCAAGAAGCGGACGGCCGTTCCGCGTCACAAGCCTCTCGCGCGGATCATCGGCAAAGACGCTGTCGACATACTCCACTATCTCATCGATCAGCTCCTGGCGCTTGGCCTTTACCACCTTGGCGGAACGGCCCAGCGCACCGACGATATCCTCCATGGTCGTATTGACATAGGTGTGCTTATTGAAGATACCCGCGCCGTTATGGGCCCTGCCTTCGATCGACTGCATGAAGACAAGATCCTCCACTCTCGGAATGGTATAGAGCCTCTCCTGAGTCTTCAGGTTATGGAAATCCTGTTGGATAAGTTCTTTCGGTGCTACTTTTTTCGCCATGATGAAAATTATAACATGTAAGGCATATTATTAAAAGCGATATCCTCGCTCGATCTTGTGCCCGCGCACAAAAGAATCGGCATCGAGCACTTTTTTCCCCTCAAGCTGGAGGTATTGTACGATAAGGTCGCCCGCGCCCGTGCGGACTACGATCCCCTTACCTTTGATTATATTTACAACCTCGCCCCTGGCGCACTCCGCGCCGGTGGAACCGGCAATTTCGGTCTTCAGGACCTTAAGTATCCTGCCGCCATAACGGCTATATGCGCCCGGCCACGGCAGAAGGCCGCGTACCCTGGCGTGGATCTCGCAGGCCTTCATATTCCAGTCTATAAGGCCGTCCGTTTTTTTCAGTTTCGGCGCATATGTCGCTTTAGCGCTATCCTGTTTCGCGAAAACGGCGCCGCCATTTTCGATTAAGGCGATCGCCGCGCCAAGTGAGCGCGCGCCCAGATCCGCGAGCCTTTCGGTCAGGGTAATGTTAGTATCTTCCGGATATATGGCCGTCTCATGTCTTAAAATTATGTCGCCCTCGTCCATCTTTTCGTTCATCTTTATGACGGTAACACCGCTCACCCTTTCGCCGTTTATTATCGCCCAATTCGTCGGCGCCGCACCGCGATAGGCGGGCAGGAGTGAACCGTGGAGATTGATCGAATACAATTTAGGGATAGTGAGGATATTCTCTTTCAGTATCTGGCCGAACGATATGACCACGAACAAGTCGGCATTAAGCGATTTCAGATACGCCGCGGCCGCCGCGTCGGAGGCGTCCTGCGGCTGGTAGACCGGAATATCATGGGCGATCGCCATGGCTTTCACGGGCGGCGCGGAGACCTTGAGGTTCCTGCCGCGCTTCCTGTCCGGCTGTGTCACGACGGCGAGGACCTTGCAAGGCGAGTCCATGAGCGCATTCAGCGCCGGTATCGCAAACTCCGATGTTCCGAAAAATACGACTTTCATGTACCACTCCTTAAATGGCCACCTTAACCCCTGGCGGGTCCTGCCACGGCTTCGCCTTTTGTTCTATAGGGCTTTATCCGCGTGCATGCGCGGCTTTTAATATCGGCATCCTTGATTTAATCAGCTCTACCTATATAACCTAAACGGTCATCATGCTACGGCAAAGACGAAAGCACCAACCCCACCCCGTAATCGCCCTATTCGACAAAAGGCTAGAAGCCGCGTCACCCGCCCTACTATGCTCCCATTCCACCCCGGGGTGGAATAGATATAGCTACCGTTTAAACATCAGTTGCTCGCTACTCATTATAGTTTAAATGCATTAATAATGATATGTCGTTGCCCAGCCCCCCCTCTAATCTCTTCCCTTAGATGGCAACTGGTTGGGTATTTAAATGGTTCACTTGCACCTGCACCTAAAATGAATAATGTTGGCGTTTCGATCATAAAGTTTTATTGTTTTACTTTTCTTTTCCTCTTCCCCTAGTAAAATTTTTGCCATTCTCGCTGGAGGGGTCCCCCGAGGGGTTGGTGTTGAGCAGGGCGTTAAAACTTGTGCGACAGCGTTCGCACAAGTTTTACCGAGCGAAAATTTTGGCATGGTCCAAAATTGAGCGTCCCTGCGATACGCCAACCCCGAGAGGGGATTCCTCTCGGGCAAAATTTTACTTTACCTTATTTTACATGCTCACCGGGTCGACGTCAACGGCTATGAGGACACCGTGCGGCCGCCTGAAAGAGCCGAGCACCTTCTTTAGGAGCACGCAGGACTGGCGCCTCTCTTTATGTTTTAACACTATATTGTAGCGGTAATAACCGCGCATCCTGGCTATAGGCGCCGGCGACGGGCCCGCCATGAGCATCGACGGATCCTCAGTTCTAATCGCCTGCGCCAATTCCCCGGCGGTTTTCGCGGTCAACTCATCGTTCCGCGCACGGACGGTAACCTTCGTCAAGTTGATGAACGGCGGGAAGAAGAGCTCTTTACGCGAGGCTATCTCCTCCTCGTAAAACTTTTCGTAGTCGTGTTTCGCCGCAGAGAGGACCGCGTAATGGTGCGGCGTGTATGTCTGTATTATGACCTCGCCCCCGGCGTCGCCCCTGCCGGCCCGGCCGCCCACCTGTGTCAGCAGGTTAAACGTCCGTTCGCTCGCCCGGAAGTCCGGTATATTTAGACTGACGTCCGCCGAGACGACCCCTACAAGCGTCACCTCCGGGAAGTCAAGGCCCTTCGCTATCATCTGTGTCCCGACAAGCAGATTAACCGCTCCGGTCTTGAATTCGCCAAGGATCCTGTCATGCGAGCCGCGTTTTACCGTCGTATCAGAATCCATCCGCGCTACCCGCGCGCCGGGAAAGCTATGGCTCATTTCGGATTCCACCTTCTCTGTACCCAGCCCCAGGTACTTTATATAGTCGGACCTGCACTTCGGGCATATATCGGGAGGATTGGCCTCATAATTACAGTAATGGCAGATAAGCTTTTTCGTATCGAAATGGTATACAAGCACGGTGTCGCACCGTTTGCATTTCAGGACGAACCCGCATCTCTTGCAATTTATAAATGTCGAAAACCCGCGCCTGTTCAGGAATATTATCGCCTGTTTCCCGCGCTTCAATGTATCCGCAACCGCATCTAACAGGACCTTGGAAAATACCTCTATCCTCCGCCGCGTCGCCAGCTCCATCCGCATATCGACGATCTTCACTTTCGGCAGGAGCCGCTCATCGACCCTCTTCGTGAGCCTGATCATCTTGTACTCGCCCAGTTTGGACTTGTAGTATGACTCCAGGGACGGAGTAGCGCTGCCCAGTATCAGCGGACAGCTGTTGAGCCTTGCTCTCTCCTCGGCAACATCGCGCGCATGGTAACGCGGAACGTCGTCCTGTTTATACGAGGTCTCGTGTTCCTCGTCTATAATGATAAGGCCGAGGCGCTGGACCGGCGCGAAGATAGCCGAGCGGGCACCTACAATTATATTCGCTCTCCCATCCTTTATCTTCCGCCATTCGAGAAACCGCCGCGCAGCCGTAAGGCGCGAATGTATGACCGCGACGTGCTCGCCAAACCTCGACGAGAAGCGTTCGACGGTCTGCGGCGTAAGGGCTATCTCCGGCACAAGGACTATCGCCTGTTTGCCCTGCCTCAAAACATGATCGATCGCCTGCAGATATACCTCGGTCTTACCGCTCGCGGTTATGCCATGGAGGAGGAATACTTTGTGTTCATGCTTATCTACGGATTCTATGACAGTCTTGAGCGCCCGCGACTGCTCCTCCATCAGGTCATGCGGCTTGGACGGCTGGAACTCTCCGGGGGTCTTAGCGGCCTCTTTAAGCCGTGCGCCGATCGCCTCTTGCCCCTTCTTTATCCCTGCCGGTATGACAGCCGCTATAGCCTCGCCCCAGGAACAGAAATAGTTCTCCTTGACCCATTTGGTAAGTTTAAGCATCTCCTCGCTTAAGACGGGCGCCCTGTCTATTACGGAGATTACCGGCTTCACGTCTTTCACATCCGCCTCGCGACTGATACCGACGACATAGCCCACTATGGCTCTCGACTGAAACGGAACGAAAACTCTTTTGCCGACAGCTATTTCCGCCGAAAGTTTTTGTGGTATGGAATAGTGAAATGTCCTGTCTATTGGGAGGGCTACCGCTACTTCCGCGAAATGATCCATCACTTCAACTCTTTCATCACTTTCTTCATGTCCTGCCAGACCAGCCGCTTGTCTTCGGGATTTCTTAAAAGGTAAGCAGGATGAAAGGTCGGCATAACTTTTATGCCGTTATATTCATAGAAATTTCCCCTCAGGGCCGAAATAGGCGTCTCCTTGGCAAGGAGCGTCTGGCTGGCAAACTTCCCCAGCGTACATATCACGCGGGGTTTTATTATCTCCACCTGCCGTTTTACATTATCCCGGCAGGCGAGTATCTCGGCGGGAAGCGGCGGACGGTTGTTGGGCGGGCGGCACTTCAGTATATTGGCGATGTATACATCCTGGCGCTTCAGGCCCATCGCCTCGATTATCTTGGTTAATAGCTGTCCTGCGCGGCCCACAAACGGCAGCCCCTGTTTATCTTCTTCCTGGCCAGGCGCCTCTCCTACAAACATGAGCTTCGCTTTTGGGTTGCCTGCGCCGAAGACGACATTGGTCCGCGTCCGGCACAGATCGCACTCCTGACAGCCGAGCACCTCTTTTTTTAGAGCCGCGAGAGCATCCGGTGAGGCGGTTCCTTTCGCGGCATTACCTTCCGGTGAGGCGAAAAAAAACTCTTCGATCCCCGTTGAGCGTTCCAGCTCCAGGTAAGATTTAATGGATGATATTATAGGTTCCAACCCTTCTATCCGCATATATCGACCGACAATTTCGCAATATCGTAACAGGCCGCCGGCTTCCTTATAGCACGAATGGCCTCTTTCATTGCCGCCATCCGCTCCGGGTGGAGCACCAGATACTCTACGACCTCTTTCAGGTCAGAGGCCTTCGCGATCTTGACCGCTGCGCCGTGTCTTATGAGATAGTCGCTATTCCTCGTCTCCTGGCCCATGATCGGAGCTATTATTACCATCGGCAGTTCCCTGGCCAGGCTCTCGGAGACCGTGATACCTCCGGACTTCGAAATAAGAAGGTCCGCTATATTCATATATTCATAGACATTGTTGACGAAACCAAATACCTTTATATCGGATTTAAGCGACGGCTTCAGGGCCTCCAGTTTCCTGGCCAGTTCTTCATTGTGTCCGCAGATCGTCACGACCTGTATAGGTTGCGGAATATTACCTATCGTCTTAATTATATCCTCTATCGGGCCGACGCCGAACCCGCCGCCTATAACCAGGACTGTAAAGATCTTATCTTTGAGCCCCGTCGTCTGCAATATCTTCGCCCTGTCAAGCTGCCGCGCGAATACCGGCTCGACGGGAATGCCTAGTATCTTTATCCTGGACTTATCTATGCCCCATCGCACAAGATCGTCATACGCGTCCCGGCCCGCAACTACATACATATCGCTATGGCCGGCAACCCACCATGAGTGGAGCCTGTAATCGGTAACGACCGTGACGAGTTTTGAGTTTAACCGGCCGGCTTTCTTCAGCTCCGATATCACCTCGGTCGCGAAGAAATGCGTAGATATGACCACGTCCGGGTTCTCGGCGATAAGATACTTCGTCAGCTTTCCCGAATTCAGCCAGTTATTGAACCGGCGCAGTTTCGATATTATAAGGTTCGCGTAAAAATTATCCGTAAGATAGTAGGAAAATCCCCAGAATGTCGGAAGCTTATTTACCATAAGAAGATATGCCTTGAGATATGACCATTTAAAGAAGGCGTTGGTGTAATCGAGCGCATCCGCAAGCGTCACTTCACAGCCGCTGATATTCAATTCGTCGAACGCCGTCTTTACCGCTATGGCCGCTTTCTTATGGCCTATCCCCGCCGTCGCATAAAGGATCAATATCTTCTTCACTCAACTGCTCCTTTCCGTGCCCCGTACCCGAACGAAGTGAGTGGTACGGGGTCATTTAAATATCCTTATGTTGTCTTTGACCCATTCCGTTAACAGTTTCACCCCGTAAGAGGGTGTGATTTTCGGCAGCCAATCGAGCTGGCCGGATACTTTCGATATGTCCGAAATGTAGACCCGCTGGTCCGACGGCCTCCAGTCTCCGAATTTATATACCATCTTGATACCGGTCAGGCCTTCTATAGTTTCTATAAGCTCCAAAAGCGACGTCGTATTCTCCGCGCCTCCGCCTATGTTATAAACATTATGTTTAACGGTACTCCGAAAAAATTTATCGTATGCCGCGACGAGATCCTCGACATATAGCATGTCCCTCACCTGCTTACCGTCGCCATAGATCGTCACCGGGCGGTTCAACAGATTCGATATTACAAAATGGGCTATCCATCCCTGGTCCTCGAATCCGAATTGCCTAGTCCCATATATACAGCTCATCCTGAAGACCGCCGTCTTCATCCCGTATATGCGCGCATACTCCTGGGCATAGATATCGCCCGTGTATTTGCTCGCCCCGTAAGGCGTGTGGCCGGTCAGATCTACCGGCATCTCCTCTTTCACGCTCTCGCCTCCGGCAAATATATACCGCTTCTCCTTCTCGGCCAGTTTTATCTTATCTACGTTTTCGCCGAACACCTTATTGGTCGAGCAATATATAAAACACGCCTCTTTAGATCTCTGTCTCAGAGCCTCGAGAACATTTAGGGTCCCGAAGGCATTTATGCTGAAATCCTCGAGCGGCTCTTTGATAGAGAGCCCGACGCCCGGCTGACCCGCCGTGTGGATGCAGAGATCGACGCCCTTACCTATGGCCGCAAGTACGTCGCGCTTGTCCCTGACATCGCCCCGTATACGCTTGATATTCCTGTATTGTTTGAGATAATTCCAGTTATACTCCACGCTCCTCTTGTCGTACTCGAATAACTGCGAGCGCATAAGGTTATCGAGGACGACGACTTCCGCCTGTCTCGAGGCATAATATTCCGCGGTGTGGCTGCCGACCATACCCGCCCCGCCCGTTACAAGAATTCTCATTTTGTTTCTCCCCTCAGAACAAATTCAACAGCTTCCGTCAAACCTTCAAATGTGTGATCCGGCCGCGTCTCCCACGTCTCCACGTCCGCCGGCGACGACTTCCCGCTGAGAACAAGCAGCGTCTTCAGACCCGCCCTCGAACCAGCCTCGACATCCATCCGCCCGTCGCCGATAAAGTAGCACCCTTTAGCCTTTATCCCAAAATCCTTTTCCGCCTGGATAAACATGCCTATCTTGGGCTTACGGCAATCGCAATTATCCTTATCATGGTGGATACAGTAATATACCTTCTTCACCCGCGCCCCGGCGCTCGCAAGCTCCTCAAGCATCTTACCGGTTACGGCATTCAGAGCATCCTGCGAAAAGAATTTTTTGCTGACTCCGCCCTGGTTCGAGATTATGATTATATCATACCCGTTATCGGTAAGCAGTTTTAACGCCTCTTTCGCGCCGGGTAGAAAACGGAACTCCGCCCACTTTGTAACGTAACTATGCTCCGTCCAGCCGCCCGGATCCTTGTTTATAACTCCATCCCTGTCTACAAAGATCGGCCTCATAGATCAATATCGTCCTTTAACATAAGAGCCAGCCAGTAAACAGCAATGGGGAGAAACTGCACCAAAAACCTGCTCCACGTCTTGGCGAGGAAAAACCTTATATCTATAGGAGAGACCATATATGCCAGGACGTAACCGGATATAATAAGGAAGAGCGTTATCGTAACATATCGCCGGTGCCCGCTGAACGCGGCTTTAATGCGGATTATGAAGATACAGGCCGCCGCCGCCCAAAATATGTTCCATTTCTTCGGACCGAACAGCTCTTTCTGGAATTCGTAGAAGATAGGTCCGAGCTTATAGATATTGTTAACCAGGGACGCCGGGCTCATATCCATCAGGCCCATATCGTTATTGACCAGGCCGAAAATCTTTTTGATCAAGAGCCACGGGACCGATATCGCCGCTATTATAATGACATATAGGAGCGCGGAGATGATATCCTTTACGGAACTCTTCTTAAGATTAAAGGCAAAATATATGATCATGGTAACGATATACGCCGCACAATACATCAACCCCTCGTTTTTCGTCCAGCCTGCCAGGGCCGCCATAACGGCTGACAATACCATAAAGTGAATCCTGGTCCTGTCCCTGAAGTACTCGAATAAGAATATGGCGCTCGTGAAGCAGTAAAATGCCAGCGGAAGATCGATATACGCATTGCAGGCGTAAGCGTTGAACTGCGGGATGGTCGCCAGCATAAAAGTAAATATGAGCGCGTAGTTACTATTGGCAAACCGCCTGACCGCAAAATAGAGCATCGCAAGCGTCCCGATGAAATACAAAGGGAATACGATCTTTACCAGCGCATCGTTGAGGCTAGCCAGCGTCAGGTAAATGAACGTCTCGATAAGAGGTATGTTGAGCGGGTAGTCGGGATGCGGGAAATGTTTTGCAAGCGCCGTGAAGTAGTCCGACGGGATGATCCCTGCAAGATAGAATATTTTTGATTTTATCGCATAGATCGCAACGGCATCATAAGACTCTATCGGTTTTATCAGGGCCCTGAAGAACGCGTAAAAAATTTCGAGGGCGATCCCGGCCTGCAATACAATTTTAAGGACGAGGATTTTACTGTCATCTTTAGCGGACAGGTCCGGCTTAATACTATGCCCGGGGGCTTTCTTCGATAACAGAATGACATTGGCGATCAGGATAACGAGCCACGGCGCGGCAATATTAAAGAATGTAAAACGCATCTTTAATAATGACAGCGCCAGCATCTCGAGACTTATAAAACCTATGCCCAGGCCGTAGGCCATGGCTAACTTCTCCGCCATCGAAAGGCCCGTATCCGCGCGGCGGAAGATAAGGCAGAGCATATTCGCGCCTGCGAATATGATAAAGAGTATTGCCGTCGATAAATTCAATAGCGCCAAGTTATATCATCCTTCTATCTTTTTAAGCATATACCGGGAATCGTCGAGCTTTTTGATAAGGCGATATCCTTCATGCCCGACGCCGGGCGTACCATAAACAAGTATATATTGCGGATCCGTAGATTCGATCCTGGGATAGAGATAGTACACGGCCCTCACCCTTTCTATCGCCCCCGGTTCCGGCCCTACCAGACTATAACTGGAATCCCGCGGCAGATTCTCCCTGCAAAAGGTCAGGAACTCATACAGGTTGTCCTTCGTGACATACGCGCGTCTTCCTTCCAGGGGCCGCGAAATAAGCACCTTATAATCCTTTATGGCGCCCTTGACAAAGACCTCCCTGACCAGAAACCATCCCCACATCACTACCCAGGCCGCAAAGACGGCATAGAATACTATTAAGCGAGCCATCGGAAGAACCTCTTGAATAGAAACAGAAAATGTCTAAACGACTGTATAGACATAATGTTATACGCGATGATACGCGGGCGGAGATAGAACCTGGCGAAAGCGAAACGCTGCAGATTCTTGAGCCGCGCCCTTGTCATTCCGTCGGGCGCATAGGAGGCGGTCATGAAATAGAAGTTGTTCCAGTCTATCCCTTTAAGTTTATTTTCGGCGCGCAATCGCTCATAGCTTTCGGACCCCGGGAAAGGAAGATATGTGAAGAAGTTGGCCCTGACGAGCTTCAGTTCAAGCGAAAGACGTATGGTATCTCTTATCGACTCCTCGGTCTCTCCGGGAAATCCGAGTATGAAGAAGCCGGAGACGTCTATACCGCCGTCGTTTATCCTTTTCACGCATTCCTTTATCTTAGATATCGTAAGGCTCTTCTTCATGTCGCGCAGGACCTTGTCGGAGCCGGATTCTATCCCTAAAGAAATCATATACAACCCCGTCTCCTTCATAAGCTTCAGAAGTTCGTCGTCGAGAGCATCCATCCGGACGCCGTTCGGGACCGCCCAGGTCATGCCGAGGTTTAAGGCTTTCAGCCTGCGCAGGAATTCTTTGGCGTAACCCATATCCATGGTGAAATTATCATCGATGACATGAAATTCTTTGATCCCGCGCTCCTTATTAAGGTAGATGAGCTCCTTTAACACATTATCGATGGACCTGTGCCTGACCTTCTTTCCGGAGACCGTTCCCCCGGCGCAGAAGGTGCACGGGTAAGGGCATCCCCGCGTTATCATGATGGGCGCTATCGGGAACTGTTTGAAGAAAGCTCCGTGCTGTGACTCCGGGTACGTCTCGGGACGGATAAGGTCCCAGGCGGGCATCGGGATATTGTCAAGGTCCTCAGAGACCGTCTTCGGATTCGACTTCAATACCGCGCCCTCTCTCCACATAAGCCCCGGCACACCGTCAAAATTCCTGCCGCCGTTCTTCAGGCAATCCAAAAGTTTCGGGAATCCTATTTCCGCCTCGCCTGAGAAAGCAAAGTCTAGCCGGCCCCGGAACATATCCATCATCTCCGCCGCGGCTGCCGAGGGATGCGGACCGCCCGTTACGGTAACGATATTTTTATCGAATGCCTTCGCGGACACCAGCGCGGCATCGATGAAATTCAGGTCGAAGGTATAGCACTGCATACCGAGAACGTCCGGCCTGCAGCGCTTCAGCACACCTTCCAATTTATCAACGCTGATTTTATCCTTGATACAGTCGAGTATCATCACCTCATGGTCCCTGCGGACGGACTCCGCCAGGTACCCGAGGCCCAGCGACGGCTGGATATGGTCGCTCTTGTTGAACGGTTTTAACAAAAGTATCTTCATCTTAATTTACGAACCTGTACTTTAAAAGCGCCCAGATGGCGCCGAAACCGTGCCGCCACGATATCTTCTTACCCTCGGCATACGTCCTGCCGTAATAAGAGATCGGCACCTCGTAGACCCTTAGCCGCTTATCTTTCAGTATCTTGGCCGTCAGCTCCGGCTCTACGGAAAAATCGTTTGACTTTATCCTGATATTATCTATAACGCCCTTCCTGAACATCTTGTAGCAGGTCTCCATGTCGGTGAGGGTGGAATTATACAGAAGATTCGTGACAAATGATAGGAAGTCGTTCCCTATCCTGTGCCAGAACATATATACCCTCTGCGGCCTGCCGCCGGAGAGCCTCGAGCCGTATACGACGTCCGCCTGGCCCGCCGCTATGGGTTTTATCATCTCTTTGAATTCGTCCGGATCGTATTCCAGGTCCGCGTCCTGCACCACGACCACATCTTTTGTCGTCTGCGCAAATCCTGTGCGCAGGGCGGCGCCTTTCCCCATGTTCTTGTCGTGATAAAGGCACTTGACCCGCCCGTCGAACTTCGTGCTCTCGAGAAGCTCGCGCGTCCCGTCCGTCGAATAGTCGTCGACCGCTATGAGCTCTTTTACCATATCGAGCGCAAGGACCCTGTCGATGATCTTCAGGACGTACTCTTTTTCATTATAAACCGGCATAACAACCGATAAGCTTATATCGCCAGACATTCAGCACCTTCTCTGGTTATACTAATACCTGTATTTACCATTTAAATTGTCTCCTATTTTTTCAGAATACACTCGACCTCTCTTTAAGCCTATCCACAAGTTCCTCTTTTCCGGCGCTTACAAACAGATCGGCCCCGTGAAGGAACTTTAAAATATTCAGTACAGCGCCGAATAGAGGATTGTCCGTCAAAAGTATCTCCAGGGCCTTCTTCTTCTTTCTTTTAAGTATCTTATAGAGCGAGACGATGCCGAAGAGGCGCGGGCTGACCTCTACCTTTACTATATTGTAGTGGTCCAGACCCACCGGCCACTCCAGACCTTTTTTTATAAAGATGAATACCTGGTGGCCGCGCCTTGCCACATCTATGGCGATAGCCTCTATGCGCTCCCGCGATCTTACTTTATCTACAAAGTAGCCCACCCTTACGTGCCGGCCCCATCGCTTGAGGAATATATTTTCGTTTGCCTTGAATAGGGCGCTATTGTCGGCGAGCTTTTTGAAAGTCGTATTCTCTTTATGGTAGACGTATGCGCTCTTCGCGCGGGCGGTCCTGTAGCCCAGGGCCTGGGCCCTCTTGCAATAGTCGGTGTCGTCGAAATAGCCGAGATGGTAGATCTCGTCCAGCGGCCCCAGTTTTTCCAGGATCTCGCGTTTTATAACGGTGCAGAAGAAGCGGCAGCAATGCAGCTCCTGTATGGCATCGCTAAAAAGACGCAGCCTGGCGGCATATTCATCTATCGTTTCGTTATCGTCCGGATAGTGGCTGAATGTATTGCTCGTCGGGTTTATCAGACCGACGCCGGAGTTGGTCTCCATCGCCTTTATCATCGCTTCCAGCCAGCCGTCCGTGGCGATGGTATCGTTATTCATGATACATATATAAGGCGCGTCCGAAAACCTTATCCCCTGGTTCACGGCCTTCACGAAACCCAGATTCGTTTCGTTCCTTATGAGCTCCACTGTCATATCGCCCCGGCGTTTCAGGCCCGCCAGATAACTCCGCGCGGGTTCCGCGCTCGCGTTGTCTATCACGACCAGCCTGTAAGGATAATGCGTATGCCGGGCTATAGAATCTATGCACTCCCTGGTAACATCCGGCTCGTTCCAGACCGGAATTATTATGTCGCAGCTATTCGCCTTCATTATCAAGCATCTCGCGGTATTTTACGTAGCTCATGAATTGATACAGGCCGCCGCCATAAGATATGACGAACCCCAGGAGCCCGTCCCTGAAACCGGCCTTCTGGAGATAGGCCTTCAAGAATCTGCTTATGGCCTTCCGGTACATCTTCAAAAACCCTATCTTTCGGCGTTCTTTGAACCATTTTTTTGCCTCTAACGTCGTCTGGTTGTTGAGACTCTGGAAGAAATCGTGAAAATCCCTGTATGAATAATGGACTATATCCTTCGTAAGATGGCCGCATGTACCGTCTATAAATGCCCTGGGATGGACCTCGGCCTCTTCATACTTGAAGCGCCCTTTGTCGAAGAGCCGCACCTTAGGGGCGGGATACCATCCGCCGTATCTTATCCAGCGTTTTCCTATGAAAGTCTTTATAGGTATCGAATAGGCCGCCGCTTTCATCCCGCCGTTGAAGAGCCCGCGCAATTCGTTTTCCAACTCGGCGCTTGCGCGTTCATCGGCATCGAGCGACAGGACCCACTTATTTTTAGCCAGGCCGTACGCGTAGTTCCTGTGCCGCCCCTCTATGTCCATCTTGCGCGCGGAGACCCTGTCGGTATATTGCCTGGCTATGGTTACGGTCTTGTCGGTAGAATCGTCATCGAGCACCACGATCTCGTCCGCCCACGAGACGCTCTTTAAGCAATCTGCTATATTATTTTCTTCGTTCTTTGTTATGACCACTACCGATACCGGTATCTTCTCCATTATGTCTCCGATTTGTTATTATCTAACTTTAGACAAATCGTCCCGAGCTGCCACTGTCTAACTCCGGCAGCGAGGGACTACCTTAATTTATATCTAACTTTAGACAAATCGTCCCGTGATTTGCCCTTATCTCACTCTTGCAAATCATCCCGAGGCGCAACAATCTAACTCCCGCGCCGAGGGACTACCTTAATCTGTATCTAACTTTAGACAAATTGTACCGTGATTTGCCCTTATCTCACTCCTGCAAATCATCCCGAGGTGCAACGCTCTCACTCCCGCGCCGAGGGACTACCTTTAAACTGACTCTACCTGTTCAGAAAAATTTTATCTTCGCTTTATGGACGAAAGTCAGGCCCGATAAAAACCCGCCCACCCGTTCGGCGCCGATATTTATCTCGTTAAATCTCTTCTTTTTCTTTAATATAGTGAATATGACTTTTGGGTAGAACCACTGTCCCTGGAAATATTTAATGATAATATTGGAATGTTTCGGAACGGCTATAGGATCCTTTATGAAATACCATATCCAGTTGCCGCTCCTCGCAAGCGTCATCGCATCGCCGTTTATCCGTCTTAAATTGTTGGTATCGACTTTGTCGAGGATATACGCGATCCTCCGCGGCCGTCCCCACCTGAACTCATATATCTCGCGGTTGCGCTTAAAATCTTCGTCGAAGGTCCTGACCTTATCGAAAGACGTATTCTGCCTGTGATAGACATAGGCGCCGCAGGCCCTTACGCACCGGTAGCCCGCCTGCACCGCCCTCCGCGAAAAGTCCGTATCGTCGAAATTCCCCATACCGTATATTTCGTCGAAGACCCCTATCTTTTCGAAGAGCCGTCTCTTGATGAGCATACAGAACCCTATCGCCGCGCCCAGTTCGATAAAACCGCCGGACTCTTTAGCTATTTTCCCGGCATAAAGCTCGATAGGCTCACCCCGCGCAGGCGCCTGCCCCAGATTATTGCTCGACGGGTTCACGAGCCCGATATCGTCGGCGGATTCCGCGACCGCGATCATCTCTTTAAGCCAATTCCGCGTAACGAGCGTATCGTTATTTAACAGGCAGACGTACGGCGCGCTGGAAGCGGCTATACCCTGATTAACCGCCTTCACGAAACCAAGATTGGCCGCGTTCCATACGACGATGACCTGCCCGGGTTTCTGGTTCCGGAGGTCTGCAAGATATGACTTCGTCTCCTCATTACTGGCATTATCGATTACGATCAGCTTGAATGCAATATCCGCGGTATTCTTGAAGATGGAATCTATGCAGTCCCGCGTAAGGGCAAGCTGATTCCAGACAGGTATAACAATATCGCAGTTCATATAGCTCTCTTTTCCAGTTAATTCCTGCTAACCAAATAGTCGCCGATCGCCAGATAGTCGAGCCCTGAGCCCAGATACATATCCACGGCATCTTTGGGACTCGCGACCATCGGTTCACCCCTCCTGTTGAGAGACGTATTTATCAGGACCGGCACGCCGGTTTTTTCGAAAAAATGCCTTATCAGCCGGTAGAACCTCGGGTTAGCGCCCTGGCTCACGGTCTGCGGCCGCATCGAACCGTCCACATGAACGACTTCCGGTATGCGGTCCTTCCACTTATTCGTAACTGCGAAACTGAGCGTCATGAACGGCGCGTCCATATCCCTGCCGATAATATCTTTTGCGTATTCACGCAGTATCGACGGGCAGAACGGCCGCCACTTCTCCCTGAACTTCACCATCTCATTTATGCGGTCGCTCGTCCCGGGTATCGTGGGATTGCCGAGTATCGACCTGTTGCCGAGCGCGCGGGGACCGAACTCCATCCTGCCCTGGAACCATCCGACGACATCGCCGTTCGCAAGAAGCAGGGCTACCTCTTTCTCTATATCGTTTGAGCGGGAATATTTAAGCCCGGGCCTCTTTAGCGCGGAGGCTACCTCGTCGTTAGCGTATCCCGGGCCGAGATAAACGTCCTTCATCGGCAAGATGCTATCGCCCATCATGCTGGACGCGAATACCGCGGCGCCAAGCGACGTGCCGGCGTCATTCGATGCAGGCTGGACGAACATATTCTTCACGAGCGGATTTTCGACAAGTTTACGGTTCAATGAAACGTTGAGCGCGCACCCTCCGGCATAGGCAAGATTTCCTGTCCGCCGCAAGGTGCCGCCCAGATGGAAATCCATCAGCTTTAGCACCGTCTCCTCGAAGGCCTTCTGCGTCGCGGCCGCTATATGTATATACGGCGCCGCGAGCCCATCCCCCTGCCTCGGCGGCCCAAAACGATCGACTAGCTTCCGCGGGATCATCGCTTCCTTTTGGTATCTGCGGGAGCGGATGGGCCATACGTATTCGGGGTTCGTTTTGAATGTGCGGCCATCGCACGAGATGATATCCGAAAGGTCGGCTTTGGACGCGTCGCCGTACGGCGCCATTCCCATAAGTTTATATTCACCGTCGTTCGGATCGAAACCCAAATATGCCGTCATCGTGGAGTAGAATCTGCCAAGGGAGTCCGGTATATCTATCTCTTTTATCTTCCTCATCCGCCCTCCCGATACTTCGGCAAAGAGGGTCGAGGTAAATTCACCGCTTCCGTCAATACTCATAACGGCCGCTTCGTTAAAACCCGCCAGGAGGTAAGCGCTCGCGGCATGCGCCATATGATGTTCCACAAAGAATACCTTCTCCGGAGGCACCCTGATACCAAAATGGTCCAGCATCTGAAAAACCGCCTTCTTTGTGCCGGCGGACTGCCTGGCGGATCTAGCTATCGTTTTATATGCGCGCGAAGGTTCGGAGAGGATGGTATTGAATGCGTAAAGCCATTTTTTGCGGTTAAACGCCTCGAAGGACCACGGAAAAGCAACGGCATCGATATCCTCAGGACGAAGGCCGGAGGCTTTTAGACAAAATTCTATCGACTTAAGGCACGGTTTACCGACGGCGTGCTTTTCCCTTATGAGCCTCTCTTCTTCGACGGCAGCCGTAACCTTACCATCTATCACTATGGCCGCGGCCGGGTCATGCAAAAACCCCGGACCTCCGAAACCAAGAATATTCATCGATGCCTCACTTTTACAAAAAAACTCAAAATACGAATATCGAAATTAGACACAACGTCGAATTACCAAATTCACATTTACAAATATGATATTCTTGACATTCGGTCATTCGGATTTCGAAATTGTTTCGGAATCCGGATTTCGAAATTCGTATTTATCCCGATATTTCTCCTGATTCGCTTCCCAGTATTTCGCGTATATGAGAAACCTCCGCCATGCCGAAAGTATAGCGAATACGAGTCCGTGCATACCGTCCTTGTAAGCCCTTTTCTTCATATATATCTTGAAGAATAATTTCACCGGACCGATGGTCAATTCCCGTCGAAGTTTCTTTTTGGGCAGAAGACCCGCGCTTTCCTGCAATGATACGGCCTCCAGACCGCAGTAAAAATCCTGCGTGGCAACGTAATGGCTTATATCCGGAAAGTTATAATGTTCCATTACGGCATCTATTTCGCCTACGGGACCGTCTACGGCCAGCTCTTCATGTATCCTCCCGCCGGAGAAGCGCGCTCGCCCCCGCCTGAAGAGCCGCAGGGGCCTGTGCCTGTCCTCCCCGCCGGCGGTGAGAAATTTACCGCAAAAATTATTCGACCTCCTGAACCTGAAAGCCGCCATCTTAGAGCCGCCTGCCAATACCGCCTCTATCTTCCCGCGCAAAGCTTCCGTAACGCGCTCATCCGCGTCCATTTGTAATATCCAATCGCCCGAAGCGCAGCCGGTCCCGAAGTTCCTCTGGTCCGAAAAATTATTATCGAGCGGATGGACTATGACTTTATCCGCATATTCTTTCGCTATACCTGCGGTCCCGTCAGCAGAGTTGTCGTCAATGACGATGACCTCATCCGCCCACCCGACGCTCTCCAGGCACCGGACTATGATATCCGCCTCGTTCCTGGTCAAAACGACTACCGACAGTTTTTCTCTTTTGCGCGGGGTCGTCATTCTATCGCGCTCCTGTCTTTATCTTTTTTTTCTTTCGTGAGTCTTACCGCCGCCGCCGTCAAAGAAGCGATGTCGGGCTCGAAGACGACATCTGCCGGGACAAGCCGGATAAAAGGCTTTATCAGAGAATAAAATTTTCCGTCATCCGTAAATATAAAGTCGGTCCGCTTCTGATGCTTCCTGCTCCTGTTAGAAATTATGTACGCAAGGGCCGAGATATTGAATAGAGCCTTCCCGAACCCCAGCACCTTCATATTCGTATGTTCATACGGCACCGCGCTCCCTTTTGGCGCCATCACGACTACCTTATTCTGGTCCATGCACATCTTTTTAAGCAAGCCCTTCGCGCCGGCCAGATCGTTAAGCGTAAATACCAGACGTAACGGATACCCCCACCTCTTATAGAATATCCTGCCGTTACGCGCCATCAGGTCGGAGATCTTATCCTGCCGCATCGTCTTCTTCATCGTCACATTCCTGATGTGATAGACAAAAGCGCCCTTCGCCTTCACGCACCTGTAGCCGGCCGCTATTGCTTTCAAAGAATAATCCCTGTCGTCATAGTAAACAGGAATATATGCCGGATCAAAACCGCCTAATTTATCGACTACTTCACGCTTTACGACAAAACAGTGTCCCCTGCACCAGTCCATATCGATCGTCTGGCCGGCATATTTCTTTAACCCGGCGGCAAAGTTCTCTACGTCCCGGCCTTCTGGCAGTTCCCATTCCGGATTTGCTATGCCGATCTTTGGGTCTTTGGCAAATATGTCCGAGAGCTCTTCCATCCAGCCCGAAGCAAATACGGTATCATCGTTCTGGAAAGAGACAAATTCGGAATCTTTCGAGAGTTCAAGCCCTTTATTTATCGACATGACCCAGCCTAAATTTTCAGGCGGCTTTATCAGGATCATATCGAGCCTGCCGGATACCGACATCTCTTTCAAATAGGCGGAGGCTTCTTCCGACGCGCCGTTATCGATCGCTATAAGCCTGACCGGGTAGCTGGTCGACCTAATGAGGCTCTCTATGCAATCTTTGATAAGAGCGGTCTGTCCGCACGTCGGCAGTATTATGTCGCAACGTTTTACGTTCACCCGGCACCTATATCTTTAAATTCATCCGCGCAAGCAGCTTATCCGCCTCATTAACCCTGTCGACGGAAACGGCCCGTTTGCCCCACTCCACCATCTCTTGCATGCCGTCGTCGAAATTGACGGACGGCTTAAAGCCTATGCTCTTTATTTTCGATATATCCGCGAAACAGTGACGGATATCGCCCATCCTGTATTCGTTCTTTATTATCATGTCTGGTTCTTTACCGTAAAGACGGCTGAGCGTCCTGGCTATATCAAGGACGCTGGTGGCCCGCCCGGTTCCGACATTGAAATACCGGTAGTCCGCCGCCGGAGAATTCATGACAAAGATATTAGCGGCGGCTATATCCTTTACGCTTATGAAATCCCTCGTCTGGCGGCCGTCTTCGTATATCAGGACAGGGTTATCGTTCTTTATCCGCGACTGGAATATGGCACAAACCCCCGTGTAAGGATTGGAAAGGGATTGTCTGGGCCCGTAAACGTTGAAGAACCTTAAAGCTACTGCAGGCAGCTTATACGCCTTGGCCAGATTGAGCACTATCTCTTCCTGATCCTTCTTCGAAATCGCATAAATAGAATTTGAACGCAAACTCTTCTCTTCCGTAGTCGCCGCCGGTTTCAGCGGGCCGGAACACTTAGGGCATGAATATTCCCAGACCCTCTTCTTCAGATCCGCTTCATCCCTCTCTACAGGTTCGGCCGGGCCGCACTTGCTGCACCGGTAAGCGCCTTCGCCGTATATGCTCATCGAACTCGCAACCACTACCTTCCTGATACCGAGCCTGCGGCGGTTCGATATAATATATTCCATAAGGATGGCCGTGCCGAGAGTGTTATGGTCAACGTACTTCGCGATCTGATACATCGATTGCCCCACTCCGACCTGTGCGGCGAGGTGGAAGACCACGTTTACGCCAGAGACCGCTTTCTCCAGGTCCCCGGGCCTGCGAACGTCCCCTTTTATATATTCGCATCTTTTATTCAAATAGCCGGGCCTCTTACCGCCATGGACCTGCCGATCGAAGATATCGAGGACCTTTACCTTATACTTACGGTTGATGAGCTCATCAACCAGATGGGAACCGATGAATCCCGCCCCTCCCGTAACCAGCACCTTCTCCACTGTAGAACCCCTCCTTAAACTACGCGTTAATTGCGTACAACCTCTCCCCGCTCTTCCGTATCTCGGCAATCATCCGGCATGCTTCCGCCGTCATCCCGGATCCGGGCTTTGCCAGGATTATCCTTGTATTATGCACGACGAAGAAGAAATTCAGGAGCGCCGCAACACCGTCGTTATCGACAAGGACCGCATCATACCTCTTCCTTCTCTTCGTTCCGAAGGCGCGCTCGATAACTCTCGTTAAAGTCTGGAGTTTCGCAAAGGCCGCCGGGATAAAATTGAATTTTATATTCTGGTGCAGCGGCATGCCGATTTCGGCAGAAACCGACGCTATCTTCTCCCTGTTCTCTTTTTCGTCGCCTATGATCCAGAAATTGACCCAGCACCACTCCCTGGCCAGAAACAATATCGCCTTCAAAACAGAAGCGATCTCAGGCCTATCGGTCCTGCTATCGACAGAAAAAGTCAATCCGACCCGCAGATGGCGCGGCCACTTTTTAAGGTATTCCGCCTGCCCTTTAAGCGTAGAACTGTCTTTGGCACCCATGGCCCTGAAAGAGACGTGCTCTTTGTGATATACATACGCGGAGTGGACCGACGCGCAAAGGTATCCTGCCCTGCATGCCCTCATCGAATAATCCGTATCGTCGTAACCGCCCATCCCGAAGACCTCGTCCAGGCAGCCCACTTTATCTATGACCTCGCGGCGGATGAGCGTGCAAAATCCGAAGCACTGGTTCATCTCCATATATCTATCCGCGTTCCGTGCGACATGCGCGGCGTACTCATCTATCGAAAGGCTGCCGTGACCGTTACACAGAGGATTCATCAGCCCTATCCCGCGGTGTGTCTCGGCGAAATTTATCAGCCTCTCCAGCCATCCTGCGCCTGGTATGGTATCGTTATTCATAACACATACGTAGGGCGCGGTTGAAATTTTAAGCCCCTGGTTCACCGCCTTAACGTACCCGAGATTCGTATCGTTCCGCACAATCTCTACTTCAGACGGATATAGCCGCGCCGTTTCTTTCAGGTAATTCCGCGTCTCGTCTCCGCTCCCATTGTCTATGATTATGAGCCTGTAAGGATAGCGCGTCGTCCTTCTTATGGCCGCGATGCATTCCCTGGTAGTCTCCGGCTGGTTCCAGACCGGTATTACGATATCGCACTTCATCGCCTAATCGCGCCCTCCGCGGCCCGGAAGACTTCATCGACGGTAATAGCCTCCAGACAGCGCCTTTCATCGCAATCGTTATATTTGAACCGCTTATAACACGGCCTGCATGGAATGTCCTTTTTGGCTAGGATAATATGGTCTGCGCTCCTGGGATACGGACCGTAGGTGGTCTCATCGACAGGGCCGAAGATCGACACCGTCCTGATACCGAGGCTGGCCGCCATATGAAGCATACCGCCTTCGTTCGTTATCAGGACTTTGCACCTGCTGAGAATACCTATAAGTTTTTCGATCGAGGTCTTACCGCTATAGTTTATAGCCCTGTCGTTTGTCGCCGCCCGGACATCTTCGCATATATTTGTCTCTTTGGAATTGCCCAGCAAAACGACCCGCGCGTTATATTTTTCGATGAGCCTATCGGCAACAATGGCAAAATTTTTACCCTCCCACCGCCTGCGGCCGGCATCCCGTCCCCAGCTGGCGCCGCAACCGGGCACCATGCCTATCAGCAGGTCCGTCTTAGCGATACTATTTTCTTCCAGAAATTTTTCACCGAAACGCCGGCTTTCTTCGGAGACATATATTTTCGGAGCGGCTATGCCCTTCGACGGATCGACACCCAGAAGCCGTAAAACATCGAGATAATGCTCAACAACATGTTTATCGTCGAAACTTTCGATATCTATTTTGTGCGTAAGGAACTTACCCCTGTTCCTGTAATTGAAACCCGCCCGCGTCTTTATGCCTATCAGCTTAAAGAGCATGCTGTATTGGTAATTCAGCGAAAGGTCTATCGATACGTCGAACCGCTCTTTCCTGACATCCCGCAAAAAAGCGAGTATCTTTACCAGGCATCTCATCTTGGAGTGGCGCCATATCTCCCTGTAATCGTCTTTTTCATATACGAATATCCTGCCCAGGTGCGGATTCGTCCTTATTAGTTCCGAGACCCTCCTGTTACAGATATATCCGATATAAGACTGCGGGAATATTCTCTTTATAGCCTCTATCAGTGGGGTCGAAAAGAGCACATCTCCTATCCCAAAGGGGTTAATGATCAGTATCTTCACCTAAGCCCCGCTCCTTGGTCCGGAAATTTTGACCACAGCCAATAATATACCGGAGGAGAGCCAGAAGAGAGCCGCTAAAGGAAGCGAATAGAGGTTTGTATCTCCCGAGCTATGCACCAGAAACGCTATAAGCCCCAGGCTTATCCCAAGGATCAAAGAATAACATAGCGGATCCCCGGCGGCCTTGAGCGCCCGGAAACCGGACGCCAGGACGGCGATCGCAAACAGAAGGAAAGCGGCAAGCCCTGCCAACCCTATATCCGCCGCCATTTGTAGATAACAATTATGGGCATAACTGCCGCGGATATTTTTATGCTTATCCTCACGGACCTTCATATAGTTATCATAAAAAGTATTCAATCCATTGCCTATTACCGGGTGACGCATAAAGATTGTCATGCCGTTATTCCACATAACCGACCTGTCGTTTATGCTCGGCCTGGACATGATATTCCGCCCGTTATAGGCAAGACCCAATAATACGATAACTACTAGTAGGGCCCATCCGGCCTTCTTCAACTTTACGACCGACAGTATTATAAAAGAGATAACAAAAGCTATCCACGCGCCTCGGACTTTTGTCAGGATCAAGAGATAAAGCAATCCTATAAAGGCCGATACTGCGAATACGGTCCCACGCCGGCCGATTTTTCCAAAGATGGCTAAACATAATGCCGGGAAGATGAATACCAGTATCCAGGCGGCAAAATCGTTTTGGAAAGGGAATGATGCCGTCGGCACACCGCGCACAGATTGTACCTCCGGCCTGTACAAGAAGGCCGGGTAGTTATGCAAAAAATCCATGTGCGTTACGTAATACTGCACAAAAGCGTCTATCACTATGATAACGCATGACAACGAAGCGATTATCAGAAAATCCTTAAGTTTTTCGCGCGTATTTATGACATCTTTAGCTATTAGGAAAAGCGCCGCGAACTTAAGCACCTTGGAGAATAAAGCCTTCATGCTAAGCCCCATCTGAGATGCCTGCGTATTAAATATAGAGATAAGGGATGCCATGATAAATATATAAAGCAGTATCTCTATGTGAGTATTCGCAACAAACCGTTCTTTAACAATGATCTTCTTCGCTACTACACTCAGGATGCCAATGACTATGGAGATCTCTACCATGGACTTGGAGAATGGCAGTGTAAAGATAATTGCATAGAGCGACCATGCCGCCGCCTTATCCAGGAAGAAAACTGTTTTCGCTTTGTCAATCTTCATAAGCGCCTTTTTTCCTTCCATAGCGTTTTGTGTCGACAAAGCCTAGACGCACACCGAAGCCAAGCATTATAATAGCCGTAGCGGCAAGTATGGGAAGGCCTATACGCCAATGCACATTGCTTATAACAAGCGCTACCGTCCCCAAAAAGATGCATATAGCATAAATAACGAGAACGGTCCTGAAGCGCTTAAATCCCATAAGAGCCAGGCGGTGCGAAGAATGATCCTTGCCGCCCTGGAAGACCGATCTTCCTTCCAGTATGCGCATTACGGAAACGAGCGTCGTATCAAATATCGGGTAACCGAGTACCAGCACCGGTATCATGATAGAGGTCGTAAATATATATGTCTTCCAGCTTCCCATTATCGCTATGGCGGCAAGCACGTAACCTAATACGAGACTTCCGGTATCGCCCATGAATATGCCGGCCTTTGGAAAATTGTATCTGAGAAATCCAAGAGAGCTCCCCGCAAGCGCAAAAGCCACGGCGCTAACCTCATACTGCCCGTTCATGTACGATATACTGCCGAAGAATACGGACGCTATAAAAGCTATCCCCGCAGATAGGCCGTTCATGTTGTCGAGCAGGTTAAAGGCATTGGTTATACCGATTATCCATATATAGGTAACTACAACGCTGAGATAATAGTTTTGTATGAACTCCACCCTCAACCCGGCCTTTATTACGACCATCGCCGCCAGAAACTGGCCGAGAAGCTTGAAATTCGGCATCATCCCCATCTTGTCGTCGATAAGCCCTATGATAACCAGTATAAATGCGCCTATAAGCATCGCCCGTACCGGCGATAAAGAGACGATCGCTTCTTTCGACAACAGGGCTATTATAAAAGCAGCGAATATGGCAATACCTCCCAGGAGAGGCGTGGGGTGAGCGTGCACCTTATTATTCTGAGGGTGGTCCAGATAATTGAATTTTACCGCCATCGTCCTGACAAAGGGCGTCAATAAGTATGTTACGAAACCTGAAATAAAAAAGACATCTATTATCTGGATATAGTTCATATCCTATCCCTGCTTCTACCGATATCCTCTATCATGTCTTCGAGCATATCGTCCATTTTAATCTTAGGCCTAAAACCTGTAAACGACTTCAGCCTGGTTATGTCCGGCTCTCTATGCCGCATATCCTCGAAGCCTTCCTTGAACGCTTTCTCGTAAGGGATCGTTACGATCCTGGACCCGGAACATGTCATTACCTTTATCTTTTTCGCCAATGCTCCTATGGTCACCTTATTATCCGGATTGCCTATATTGAAGACCTTGCCCACCGCTTTTTTATTCTTTGCCAACAAGACTAGCGCCGCAACGGTATCCCTGACATCGGTAAAGCATCTCGACTGTTTACCGTCGCCGTATATCGTTATCGGCTTACCCGAAAGCGCCTGAGAGATAAATCGCGGCACAACCATGCCATACCTGCCCGTCTGCCTGGGCCCGCAGGTGTTGAAGAATCTCACTATAACAACGGGCAGCCCTTTCTCTCTCCAATATGCGAGCGCAAGAAATTCGTCGATCGCCTTCGTGCAGGAGTAACTCCACCTCGATATGGTCGTAGCGCCCAGGACCCTGTCGTCATCCTCTTTGAATATCCTCTTCCCCGGCCTGTCCTTGCCGTATATCTCCGACGTCGAGGCCACTATTACTTTTTTATTGCCAAGCCTGTTTGCAAGGCTCAAGACTACCTGGGTACCTTCAACATTAGTGTTGATAGAGTCCAGGGTGTTATCGATTATATACTTAACGCCGACGGCCGCGGCCAGATGGTAAACGGCATCGCTCCCTTTAATGAGACGTTTCATCAACCCCTTATTCATTATAGTATCGATATGATAAGAAAAGTTCGGGTCGCTCTTAAGATGCTCTATATTCTTCATGGAACCGGTCGAAAGGTTATCTATTATCACGACCTCCTCGCCTCTGGCAAGTAACCTTTCCGCCAAATGCGATCCAATAAAACCCGCGCCGCCCGTTATAAGATTTTTCATCTTTAGTTACCGCCCTCCGGCATATTTAATTTTATTCTTCCGTCTTAAACAATCCATATATAGATCCTCCATCTCTTTGATCAACCGGTCTTTATGGAAAGTATTCCTTACGAATTCCCTGCCGGCAGCGCCTAATTCCGATCTCTTTTGCCGGTCTTTTATAAGAATCGATACTCCCCGGGCAAAACCTTCGATATCGTCCGCGCCGAACAATAACCCGTTCCCGCCATCCTTAACTATATCCGCCACACCGCCTACATCTGTCGCAACGACCGGCTTTGCCGACGCCATCGCCTCTATAAGCGAAACCGGCGTCCCTTCATTAAGGGATGTGAGAACCACTATATCAAGATCCGCGTATATTTTGGCGGTATCTCTGATCCAGCCTGTAAATATTACCTTATCCGCAAGCCCCATCCGCGCGGCCGCCGCCGCCAGAGACTGCCGCAACTCCCCGTCGCCTATTATGAGAAACTTCACCCGCTCATCCGGCATGCCCGCTATTACCTTACCCGCCACAGCCAAAAACATCGTATGGTTCTTTATCGGAACGAGCCTGCCTACAATACCGATAAGCATGACATCCGGCGCTATGCCCAGCTTTTTTTTAAGGGCGCCCTTGAAACGGTCATTATCCAAAAAATCTTTGAGATCGAATCCTAATTTCAGGACTATGCACTTTTTGCCGGGCACCACCTTCAATTTATCGACTATCTCGCTCCTGACCTTTTCGCTGACCACTACAACCCTGTCGGTAAAAACCCCCAGGAACTTCTCGATCGCAAGAAAGAACTTTGTCTTTACCGGGCTGAAATAACCGTCGAAGATATGCCCGTGGAAAGTATGTATCCTGACCGGAACGCCCGCCAGGATAGCGGCGAGCCTTCCAAGCGTTCCCGCTTTGGCCGTATGCGTATGGATTATATCCGGCCGTACTTTCAACAATATCTTCAGCAGTTTCACGAAAGCCGTAATATCTTTAAAACTTATCTCCCTGCCGAGTTCGGGTATAAAATCGACGCTGATATTCTGCCGCCGCGCCAACCCTGAAAGATCACCCTCGGACGCATCAGGCATACCGGCCACAAGATGCGTCTCGAAAATCTCTTTATTTATGCCCTCTGTAAGCAATATCGTATGGATAGCCGGGCCGCCTATATTCAGCCTGGTTATCACCCTGACTATCCTAATCTTATTTCCATCTTTCCGGACCATTGCCATAGATCAAACCGGCGTCTTTTCGTATCGGGTAAAAAATCTGGCAAAGAGGCTGGTCCTCTTCGCGGCATCCCAGCTAACACCGCTCGATATAACAGTCATGCCGAAGAGCACAAATATCGCCCTCGTTATCCAGCCGGGTAAGTCTATCTCGCTCTTTATGGCCGGAGAGATCACCGCATTGGTCAGGATAGCCGCCACGCCTACCGCGCAGACCGTCTTTAACGGATCCGCGCAAAGGCTCCTCTTCGCGCGGCGGGTGAGTGAACTTACTTTACTATGCTCAAAATACTCCGCCGTCCTTCCCCCGCTTTCTCTGAGAAAGCGGGTAGGCCATGCCGCTATCCTGCTATCCGCGACATCCAAAAAACCGTCCGTTCTCCATTCCGTAAGCCTGCCCAAAAAGCTCTGCCTGGAATACTCTTTAAATGCTTTCCAGGACATCCGCATAGCGCCGCATAAGACGCTGTTTCTGTATACCTCCGACGCATTCATCTCGAAAGAACGGTTCTTTTCAAGAACCTCTTTTGCGATCCCGGCGCTTATGCTATTTCGCAATAGGTTGCCGCGGACGTAAATCCTAAAGTTAGTTTTTATCATCGGTCTTCAATCCCACGATCCGACCCGGGAAATTATACAGGTCCGTAGTGAATATTATCGGGCTGCCTATCTTTACAAGCGCGGACTTATGATATAAGATGCCGTCCGTCTTCGTGCACAGGATCCTGGCATCGATGACGACATCTTTCTTCGCAGGGTGCTCTATCATCGCTAACGCCTTATTTTCGACCACCACCCATGTTTTGGAAGGGTTGACGCTCACTATGTCTACAACTTCGCTTATCTTCTTTCCGGCAGCATCTCGCTCGACATCACCCTTTGTTATGATACCGCTGAATTCGGGCTCTATATCCCAAAATTTTATCCGGGCAGAGACCATTTCCGTACGTATCACTACCTGCTTTGCGCCGGTTATCTCTTCCGGTTTGTTCATAACCTTATACCCTATGAATATTATCGGCACAAAAGAGAGTATCACCAGGATAACGGCGAGGTCTATTACATTAATAATACCGAAAAGCCTGCCCTTCTCATCGATTATCTTCGCCACTATACATACCTCCGATTTGTTATTATCTAACTCTGACAAATCGTCCCGAGCTGCTACTGTCTAACTCCGGCAGCGAGGGGCTACCTTAATTTGTATCTAACTTTAGACAAATCGTCCCGAGGTGCAACAATCTAAGTCCTGCACCGAGGGACTACCTTAGCCTGACTTATATATACCCCTTAAACCAATAATAGAGAATCCCGATATATTCATGAAGTATTCCGCGGATCTGTTCTATATTTATCCTCTTCCACCTCGAGCCCAGGTTGCCGGGTGTGCGAGCATAAAAATGGCCGTTCACAATCGGTGTATACGTAACATCGATATCTCCTGCGATCTTGCGGAAGACTAAAGAGACCCTGCCCATATGGTAAGGCGAACTTACCAGAAGAATATGCCGCCATCCGTGCTTTTGCACTATACGCCTGGTGAATTCCACGTTCTCGAACGTATTCTTCGCCATATCTTCCAATATTATATCTTTTTCCGGCACGCCTAGCGATATAGCCAGCGCCTTCATGACGAGCGGCTCTTTGAAGAGATACGCGTAACCCGACAAAAAGATCATCTTGCCGGCGTATTCGCTTTTGTATAACTCGACAGCCCGCTGTACCCTCTCTTCATACCCCTGTCCGGCCTTCCCTGATTCCCCCACGCCGCCGCCGTAAACTACTATGCAATCCGCTTTAACCGGTGTCTGGGAAATCAAAAGCGGTTTTGCGGCATACCAGATAATAGGAGTATAAAATATGAGACCATAAACGGTTATAGCCGCAGCCAGGATCTTTATCATGCGTACCCTGGCGGTCTTATATAACTGCAGGAAACTTTCCCGCCAGTGCGGAGGACTGACCGCCTTCCTCTCCATAGTCGATTGGATAAGACGGCTCATCTCCTCGATACGTTCCGTCCAGCTATTATTCTTAGCAGATTTTATCCGCATATCGGCAAGTCCGCCGCTCTTGTCGGCAACCGCCGCCGCCAGCTTGCTGTCAAAATCCTCCCTAGCCGCCGCTACCGCTATGAGAGCGTTATTCTTCTTGTTAAAGTCGATAACCTCCGGCAAGCTCGTAGAAACGACCGGCTTGCCCATGGCATGATATTCGTTCAGCTTGGTAGGGAAGACCGTCATGGTATAGTCATTGATGATATACGGTATCATGCAGGCGTCGAACCTGTTTATATATGCCGGCAGATCATTAAAATCTTTCTTGCCTAAAAGCAGGATATTCTTCCGTTTATCGATCTCGGATATATCCGCCTGCACAGGCCCGATCATCACAATAGACCAATCAGGATGCTTATCTGAAATGAACCTTATGAGCTCGAAGTCTACATGCCTGTGGAGACCTCCCACATATCCGACAACGGGTCCTCTTATCCCCTCCAGCTCTTTCGGCAGCTTACCGTTTAGCCGGTCATAACTTTCAAATGCCTCGATATTTACCCCGAATGGGAATTTATGGACATTCTTATTCAGGCGCCGGCATCTCTCTTTCAGCAGATCCCCCTGGGCAAATACCAGATCGCATCTCTTTATCAACTCGTCTTCCGTCCTCTTGACTTTCGCTGAATTGTCGACCAGTTTATAGAAATCCGCTATGCAATAATAGATAAGCAATTTACCGTCTATATTACCTGCTATATCGACGGCCGTACCCGTAGGCAGGAACGTCCAGATAATGGGATCACGAAAGCCCATGACCTTAAGCCATCTCTTAAGGGATCTGAGGAGTGTATATTTATTAATGAACCGGGCCAGCCGGGAATACGGAAACGGCAGAACAAGCGGGGAATATACAAAAAGGTTCTCCCGTTCTTCCCTGAAACCCTTGGCGCTCTTTATCCAGCTTACCAGCCTCTTCCGTAAGCGCGGGATATCCTTGATACCCGGCGACCTGACGCCTGTATTTTCGATAAAAAGGACCCTGTTGCCGTTCTTGGCAAAGGCATCCATTATCTCCTGGTGCCCCTGCCAGATGAAGTCCCAATCTATCGACGATATGCAGACTATATTCTCGTTCTTGATCATTAACCGATATCCCTATTAATAAGATATTTGTTTAATTTAGCATAATATTATACAGTAAACAGCCGCGCATGACAACCCAATATTGCAGACCTTATTTGCAGGATTGGAGAACGGGGCGAGTTTGACACGCGTACGTTATTTTAACCTGCCCGTGATGAAACGTACGGCCATTTTGGCCATCTTTTTGAATAAAGTCATATAATTTCGGCGCATAATGATCCTTTCGAACCTCTTATGCTCAGCCAGGAAGGCCGCATCAGGCATCTGTGTCATATTGAAGAGCACTCTATTCCTTGCGTGCTGCATCTTATAGGCATCGCCGACCCTGAATTCGAAACCCTGTTTAACCGCCCGCTCGCCTGCATCCGTCTTCGGATACGGGACAAGCATGCTCAGCTCGCCGCGTTTAGACATCGACCGTATAAACAAATCGGCCGATTTCCTGATATCCTCAGCGGTCTCGCCGGGGTGGCCGGTCATGTAGAACGAGGTCGTGTCGAACCCGTACCTGTTTGCCGTCTTGATAACATCTACAACGCGGGACAGGTCTATATTCTTATTTATAGACTTAACTATCCTGTCGCTGCCGCTCTCGATGCCAAAGGCAATGGAATCGAAGCCGCTGTCGCTAAGGACCCTGAAGAGGTCCTCGTCCACCGTATTTATCCTGCCGCTGCAATTAAAGCTCAGCTTGAGACCGCTCGCCTTAAGTTCCGCGCAAAATTCCATGATCCAGGGCTTATTCAGTACGAAGGTGTCATCGAGTATGCGTATCCGCCCGGCATCGAATTTCCCTGCCAGGACTTTAAGCTCCTCTATCACGTTCCGGACGCTCCTGTTGCGCACTTTGCGCCCCCACATCAGGTGAGAAGCGCAAAAAGTACATGAAAAAGGGCATCCCCGCGACGTCAGAAGGGGCGCGCCGAATATATAATTTGACTTGTCATAGAAGTCGCGCTTCGGAAAAGGAATAGAGTCTAGGTCCGTTATCAATTCCCTCGGTTTAAAATCGGCGCTGCCTCTCTCGACGACTCCCGCGATATGTAAACCCGTCCTCTTACCGTCCCCGATATCATTGACCAGGTCGAGCAGGGTGACTTCACCTTCGCCCATAACGGCAAAATCGGCAGCGCGGACCTGTTCCAATGTTTCGGCGGGAAGCGCGGTCGGGTGTATGCCTCCGAGGACAACCGGGATATCGCCTATCTCCGACTTTATCCTTTCGGAAATAATATTAACCGCCGTCATGTTTATGGTATAACAACTTATGCCTACGACATCAGGCCTGGCGGCCGCGATCCGCCCGATCAATGTATCCCACACCCTATGCCTCGGATCTTCCATGACCTTCCCGACAACGTTGAATTTTCGCTCTATAAAATACGGGTCCGCGTAAAAGAGCGCCGCGTTAATGATGCCCTTATACAGGATACCTTCATATAAGCCATAATCGAATACCTCTCCGTCCACGAAACTAACTTCGTGCCCGCCCCGCTCGAGATAAGAAGCAAGATAACCTATGCTAAGGGGAAAATGGACCTTCTCTATTCCGTACAGTTTAAAAAACGGCGGCCGGACAAGACATACTCGTGCCATATTCACTCTCCAGAATTAACTGCGTTCTCTATCCATAAAACAGTTTTATCCTAAGCGTCGATAACGCAAGTCCTATCAATGCCTTATAGTTAAAAGGATACTCCCTTAATGCCATGATATACCATCTGCCGCTCTCTTTAAAGTTGGCCTTATGCTGCTGCATCCTACCGGCCGCGCACATCACCGAGGATCTGCGCCGTCTGGCCATGGCCCGGAATTTGTCGTCCTGCCGGTTTAGTTTTGAAAAATGCCGTTCCAGCAGGCACAGCAAGTTCTTTGTGTTCGTCTCGTTACTGCTTAAGAAAGCGCCTTTATCTATTACCCTGTAACAACCGAGGCGGTCGGGCAGGAAATAGAACTTGTACCTCCGCGAAAGTCTCATCCAGTATTCGTAATCTTCTATGGCAAAGAGATCTTTGTCCTCGCAGAACCGCATACCATCGTCGAAGAATACCTCTCTCCTTATGGTAACGGCCGAAGAATGCAGGCAATTACCGTTAAAGAGAAGGCTTGAATACATATCCGCCCTGTAAGGGCCGTACGATTTATGCGGCAGTATCCGCGTCCCGTATATAATATCCTCGTTATGACATATGAGGCTTACATCCTTCATTGTATCCAATGCCCTTATGCTCTTATCCAGTTTCTCCTTATACCAGAAATCGTCGCCGTCCATCAAAGCTATATACCTGCCCCTGGCCAGCCGCATACCGGCATTCCTGCCTTTTGCGGGAAGGCCGCTGTTTTCCTGGCGGTAATACTTTATACGCTCGTCATGGAAGGACGCAACCACGTCTTTGGTGTTGTCGCGCGAACCGTCGTCGAAGACGACCACTTCAAAATCGCCGAAAGTCTGGTCGAGCACCGACTGGATAGCCTGGCCGATATATTCAGCGTGGTTATACGCCACTATGACAACACTGACAGCCGGAATGAAGCTCTCCGGCCTAAAGGCCGGAGTTTCCATTCGCCTGTTGGCGGAATCCTCCGGAGCAGAAAACCCTGCAATTCGATGTTCGTCACCGCCGCGGCCTGCGCGTTCATCTTTGAGCTTGAAAGCCCGGGGTTTTCTGCGAAGGAGGATAAATTTATCCGGGCCGGACGGAGAATAGCTCATTACAGCTCCTGCTTCTGATACCATAGTTCAAGCATCAAAAGCGCCCAGAGACGGTATGTATGATCTCTCTTCATCTCCGCATTGTCATCTATCATCTTACGCACAGCCTCCCCGTTAAAATAAAGGCTGCAAAAAGAATTACCGGAGAGGATAGTATCCCTGACGAAACCTTTGAGCTCTCCCCTGAACCATGCGCCGACGGGCATCCCGAAGCCCATCTTCCGCCTGTGAAGATTGCCCGCCGGCACCAGGCCTTTGAGAGCCTTCTTTAAAATATGTTTTTTGACAAAATTCCTCATCTTATATTGTGGAGGCAGGGCTGCGGCGAATTCCATAAGCTTGTGGTCGAGAAACGGCGAACGGGCCTCCAACGAATTGGCCATGCTCGCTATATCCACTTTCACCAGAAGATCATCCGGGAGATATGTATTCACATCTGCCATGAGAATGCGGTCCAGAAGGTCGATCTTACCACTGCCTTCAATATAAGGCCGCAGTAATCCGAGATGGCCTTCGCCGGAAAGTCCGGCCTTGAACTCTGCTGTATACATAGTATCTTTAATCCCTGGATTAAAGATACTTACCCACCGCGCATACCGCTGGAGCGTCGGCAGTTCTACTCCCTCGAGGAATCTCTGTATCCTTATCAGATTGTTCTTATAGTCCATGGAACCGGGCAGGGCTTGCATAGCGCCTTTAAATACTTTGCGCAGCGGTTGCGGCACTATTCGATATATCTTCGAAGCTATCATAGCCTGATAACGTTCGTACCCCGCAAACGACTCGTCCCCTCCGTCTCCGTTTAACGCAACCGTGACATACCGTTTGGTCTCTTTCGCGACATAATAAGTTGGTATGCAGGAGGAGTCAGCATAGGGCTCGCCGTATCTCTCGACCAGCGCGGGCAGGATAGCCATTGCGTCGGGTCTTACGATAAACTCGTGATGTTCTGTGCCGAACCGCTCCGCCACGGAGCGCGCATACGATAGCTCGTTATACGCCTTCTCTTCGAAGCCTATCGAAAAGGTCTTGACTCTGGCCGGGCTTACCCTGCTCATCAAAGCAACTACCGCGCTCGAGTCTATCCCGCCGCTTAAGAAGGCTCCCAGCGGGACATCGCTGTAGAGCCTTATCTTGACGGCTTCTCTTAGCAGCTTCAAGACCTCTTCGGCCGCTTCCCCTTCGGTAATTTTGATCTTATTGGAGTAGTCCAGTTCCCAGTAACGCTTTATCGTCACCTTGTTATCCCGGAAGGTGAGGATATGCGCCGGCGGCAGTTTCAGGATCCGTCGATAAGCGGTCAACGGCGCCGGTATATAACCAAGCGTGAGATAGTTGTCTATGGCTTCGTGATTTATATCGGTCTTTATAAGACCGCTTGCAAGCAGCGAGGCGAGCTCGGACGCGAAACAGAATGTTCCGCCGTCATGATAATAGACCAGCGGCTTCTTCCCAACCCTGTCCCTGGCCGCCATCAGCATTTTTTTCCCGGCATCCCATACGGCGAATGCGAACATTCCCCTCAAGCGCGTAACGCATTCCTCACCGTATTCCTCATACAGATGTACCACCGTTTCGGTGTCGGTATTGGAGCTGAATTTGTGCCCCTTCGCTTCAAGCTCGAGTTTTAGTTCCCTGTAATTATAGATCTCCCCGTTCATTACGAGCCATATAGTGCCGTCTTCATTCGACATGGGCTGATGCCCGCGCGGACTTAAGTCTATTATGCTAAGACGCCTGTGGCCCAGCACCGCTTCCGGCAAAGAAGCCTTATCCCGATATATCCCGGCATCATCAGGACCCCTATGGATCAGCTTATCCGACATTGCCCTGACCGCATTTTCACCCGCGATCCCGGGTCTATTATTTATAATTCCGCAAATACCGCACATATATAAATTACCTTTTCGACAACGTCTGTTCCAATATTCCAACGAATCTTGGTTCCGCGATCTTGAGCGCGTATCGCTCCTCGATCGTTCTTCTTCCGTTTTTGCCGATCTCGCCGCGCAAGGCGGCATCCTCTATAAGGCGCGACAGCCTGTCAATCCATTCCTTTTCGCCAGACGCAAAGAAACCATTCACGCCGTGGCGTATGACTTCCAGGTTCATGCCGACCGGCGCGGCTACCGACGGGATCCCGACCGCCATATACTGTATTATCTTAAAGGCGCATTTACCTTTGGTCCAATCGCTATCCGGCATAGGCATAATACCTATATCGAATTCCTGCAGGTCGAGTATCTCACTATCCAAAAACCAGTTCTTATATACCAGGCCGGGTCCCAGGAAGCCTTCGGACATCCCCCCGACGATCCTGATCTCCACATTCCCGTATTTATCCAGTATGAATTTAAAGACATTCCGGAGCTCTCCTAAATATTCCGACGTAGTGGCCGTCCCCATCCATCCTATTACTATCTTTTCTCCGGCGCATTTCTTTTCGATCGGCCTGTATCTGCCGGTATCTATGCACGTCGGTAAAATAGTTACCGCATTATTAAGCGACGCGGCGTAACTTTTTAGAAAACCGTTCCCCGCTATTATATGGTCCGACAACCTGATTATTGCCCTGGTCTTGGCGGGCTTCTTCAGGAAGATGGCATCGTCAAAATCATAGACGAGCCTCCGGCTGAATATCCTGAATAGCCACTCGAATATATAGTCCTTGGCCGGGAAAGCTTCCCTGTGGATAAATACGATGTCGTAGTAGGGTACCCTGAGGAGATCGACGAACCTGCTGAAGAGGAAGACCAGGAGGTAATAGGCCTTCTTGAAATAATGCCCTCTCTTTCGTAAGAGAAGATAGAAATCAGGGTTGCAAAACGGCCTCAGGCAATACGATACCCGCCGCCCTTCCAGATAGGGCAGGTATTGCTCGACCCGGAACCTGTTACTGGGCCCCGAGGTCGGATACGGTACTATAAAAAGCACCCGCATATTATGCCGCCGTTTTTCTTTCGATAAGTTCATAAACACCTAAGTACTTTTGTACGCCAATCTCCGTCGAGAGCTTCCGTGCCGCAGTAAAACACTTTTCCACGATATCCTTATCTTTGGCCAAGGCAATCAGCGCCGCAATACCTTTGTCGAACGCACCGTCATCGAACCCGTCGACTGCAACGCCCACCCCATTACCCAAAACAAAATCTTCCACATCCCCCATACCGCGATTGATTATGACCGGTATCCCCGCCGCAAGATACTCCCCTATCTTGACGGGAAACGAGCTCAATCTCCGGTTCGGGTACTTGAAAAGTATACCTGCCGTCGATCTTGCCAGGCGCTCAGGGACCATTCCCGGAGCCACCCCGGTTATGGTGACAGCGCCGTCCGGGATATTGCTATCCTTCAGATATTTCAGGATACTTTTCGGATCGTCTTTTGTTAAAAATATCATCTTACTGCCCGGGATCGTCCTGCTTAATTTTTCGAAAAAACGCACTGTCTCTTCCAGACAATACCAGCCGCTCAGGGAACCGAGATATGCTATCATAAATTCCGGAGCCCGCCCCGCAATCTTTCGCGCATCCTTAAATCTCTCCAGGTCCACGCAGCAAGGTATTACCTCGACAGGTTTCCGCGTCCTGTTCCCGGCCAGGAACTCTTCCACCTCCCTTTTGTGTTCCGTCGTTTCGACGATTACGGCCGCCGCTCTCCTCAAACATCGATCTTCCAGAGAACTCATCAGTCTCGAAACAGCCCCGCCATCCCGCCATTTGCCGCTTATCGCATAGGCCTCGGACAATTTGCTCCTCATATCGAATATCACGGGCTTCTTCAGTACGGAAGCTGCCGGAAGAGCAACGAGCGCGGAGAAGAGCCCCCTGGCATGGATAGCGTCGGGTTTAAATTTGACGGACAAGATAAATGAAACTACCGCACCCGTCAGAAGATCGTAAGCCTTGGCTATAAAGCCGGGCCAGCTATGGAAATGTAAGGGCGTCCAGCTAATCCCCGCCCCGGACAGGCTATTCTTCATATTTAAAAATGCCGGCGCGCGCCGCCCTATACTTTTACCAGGCTCGAACGTCATGATATGAAATTGATGGCCGTTCCTGTGAACGCCCATTATATAAGGTATGCCCTGCGATTGAAGAAGGGGCTCCAAAGCGCCGTTATAGGAGATGTAAAGTATCTTCATCTTAAGAGCCTCTTCAGGTCGGAGCGGACAGTCTTGACTATTATTCCCCGCGATTGTGTCAGGATAAGATATATGAACCTGAGCGGGTTCCTGATATTATACCTTATAAAATTCGCCAGATTAAGGGGAAGAATCACGCTGAGCCTGGCCCTGGCATACATCTTTTGGAAGACCCGGTCGCTCATTGCGGTATAATTTTTACCACCCTCCGGGTTGCCCACATTCTCCCAGTCATAAGAGATATCCCCTGTTTTCTTCAGCTTTATATACTCGGGCGTGCCGGGAAGCGCCATGAATAGATTGAACCCGATATTGCCGGGTTTTATCTTCTTCAGAAAATCGATCGTAAGTTCGAAATCGCGTTCCGTCTCGCCGGGATACCCCGCTATTATGTTCGCCTGGTACCTTAAACCCGCCGCCTGCGTCAGTTTTGCCGCTTTTATATTATCCTCGACGGTACTTCTCTTATTCATCTTATCCAATATCGCCTGCGAACCGGATTCGAAACCATATTCGATGCCTGCACAGCCGGCACTCTTCATGAGCATAAGAAGATCCCTGTCTATCACATTCACTTTTGCCTGGGCAAACCAGCGCAACCGCTTATTTATACCGTTACGCACAAATAGCTCCAGTATCTCACCGGCCCTTCGCCTGTCGCTCAAAAACATATCTTCGGCAAAATATAGCGCTTCGATCCCGTAGTCGGTTATTAAACGTTCCACCTCGCCGATAACCCGTCCGGCGGAATGGAACCTCACCTTACCGGAGAAGATGAGCGGGCCCGCGCAGAAATTGCACCTGTAGGGGCAGCCCCTCGCGGTAAAGATGGACGTCGTGCGCAGACTCAGGTTCCTGCTGGTGAACCTGCTGGGCCTTAAGTAAAACTCCATGTCGAGCAGATGATGCGCCGGGGCCGGCAGATCGTCTATATTGTTTATAAGCATCCTCTCCGGGTTATGTACTATCTCCGGACCGGATTTGAAGCTCAGGCCCGCGGTCTCTTTTAACCCTTTGCCGCCGGCCAGATCGAGCATCGTAAATTCGCCCTCGCCCCTGCAAACCGCATCTATATCATCCGTAAGCTTGAGAGTGAGTTCCGGCTCACCCGTCGAGTGAGGGCCTCCGAGCACTATCTTTATTTCCCTGGAAATCTTTTTGATCTTTGTCGACAAGGCGAAGACATCCGCTATATTGGGCGTCGTAGCGCTGAACCCGACGATATCTGCCCGTACCCGCTTTATCGTGCCCAACGTCTCCTCGTCCGTCCTTTCAAAAGACATCGATTGCCTGTGAAGCAGCGCATCCCTGTCTATAATAGTTACCTTATGGCCGTTCCTCTCCAGGACCGCGGCTATATACGCCAGGCCCAGAGGAGGCCAATACTGCTTATTCTCGTCGACGAGGCTCCTCTGTCTGGACAGAAGCGGATATATCAGGACGATATTCATCGGGCATCCCTCCCGATGGGATATACATCCTCCGGATGCTTTTTTGGCAGCATCAGCGAGTAGAAACCATAGCTCGCGAAGATAATCAAAAATGGCGTGAACATGTCCCTGTGACGCACTACGATACCGATAACTCCTTCCGAAAATACATTAGGCAGGATAACGATGGCCAAAACCGTCAGCATAACTGCGGTTACGTAAATATCGCGGCGCGCCGACACCAGCAGCCCCAGCGCTATAAACGGCAGAAAGATAAATGTTACGATAACCTGGGGATAGAAGATCAACAGCCAGAAATGATTCCATGGTATCCGCCACGGGAACGGGGATAGAAAATAGTAGGCCAGGCCTTTAAGCATGGAAAAACATAAAGAGACGTCGAGAAAATCACGGATATTCATATTTGCCTTCCCGTAAAGATCTCCCTTGAATATCTTATAGACGGATGCCACATCGTGCGTCGAATAAGCCTGATGGTGCTTGAATGCCAATACGATCTTACTATTTACCTGGTTGGTCACAAAGTCGATGTTCTTTCCAATCATAACCGCCGAAATAATAAGAATGAATATAACCGCAAAAAAAACTGTCAGCCGCTTCGCGGGGAAGAACTTTTTCAATAAACCCGCGATTATTACGATCCCCAGCCCTGCCGTCAGGATAGGCTCTATCTTCAACCTGAAGAGAGCCAGCAGGACTATCATTGCAAAAGCCGCCGGCAAAGCCCGGTTTCTTCCAAATTTAAGATAGAGAAGACACGATAGCATATAAGCAAGGAATAAAAAATTGGCTATCGAATCACGCAGAAGGGTAGCCGACCATAGCATAAGCGATGGGAAGAACATGGTGACAACATAGGATGCCTTTGCAATTGTCTCGGAACCGGACAAATGCTTAGCTATAAAGTAGGTCAATACCGCACACCCGCATCCAAAGATGCAATTCATGACCTTAGCCGCTATAGGGCAGTATCCCAGCCATGAATAGAAGAGCCCTATAACGAATACATAAAACCCATTCTGATACGACCCCACAGGCGGGATCCTGTTACCTTGCCACTTCTTCGCACGCTCCATGCTGAGCTTTAGTCTTTGGTCTCTGGTTATATCTTCCGAATAGTTATCGAATGGTTTCAGGTGATTGGCTATATAATAAGCGTTGTTATTATAGATGACTGCGTCGGGCTGGGTATCGACGCCGTCATGCATCACATCGACGGCAACGTAATAATTCACGAACGCCATAATTACCCTCACCGCAAAGCCCAGCATAAATAACTTTATCAACAAATCTTTCGACGGAGTATTTAGATACCGGTTCATAAAATATAGTACCGATAAGAAGACTGAGAAGACAAGAAATCCGCCCGGAAAGAAACTGAATATAATCCCCAGCAATATCCCGATCAGTATCTTTCCAATTGTTTTCATTCCGCCCTACTTCTTTCTTGCCGCGATAAAGATCCCGCCGACGAGAAGATTCTCGTCCGGCAGACCCTTAAACTCCGCGGCCAATTTGGGCCTTACGGCATCTATGGAACTCATATCCTCTTTACTGGTTATCGAGATATCGTAGTCATACCCGAACCCCGACAATTTCTTTTCGAAATAATCCGCCCGGCGCCTGTTCGGCTTACCGGAATACCGCGTCATAAGGCTCCAGAAAAATTCCGGTATCGTTAAAAACGTCAGCGGATTATGCCCATCGCGGGTAAACATATCGTGATCCCTCAGGTCCACCTTATGCAGATGGCAACCGCCTCTTTTTAAGTGTCTATCCATAAAGTCGAATGCTGAATCGATATTATAGATGTGCTCCAGGACCGCCCGTGATATTATTAAATCGAAGCTGTCTTCTTTAAGCGCCGCGCCGCGCTCGCCTATATCCAAACCGTAAATATAGACAAGTTTATTATCGTTGAAGATGCATTCGCCTTTATCCAGCTCAAGGGCCGAATCGAACCTGGATTTCATCTCCGCGCCGCCCAAACTCTCCCTCAGCGCCGAATAGACGGCAAATTCTTTCTTCCTGTCCCGGGCGGAATAGATCCTGTCGACGCAGACTACCCTGGCGGCGCCGTACGCGATAAACTTAAGCGCAACCCCGAGGTTATCTCCGGGGCCGATCTCCAGCACCGTTTTACCCGACAACTTCTCCGCGGAAATACCGCCGTATCTCAAATAGTCCTCGAAGACGGCGTCGATATAAGCAAGGCTCTCGGCAACGGAAAAATCTTTATGCGTCGAACCAAATTCATGGCGATACAGCCCGGCCTTTATCTTGAATGCACAGACCGCATTCTCAAGCATATTCTTCACTATCTTCAGATATTTATTCCGCCTGATGAAGTTGACCATCTATTTACCGGCGCCTTTCGAAATAGGAGATGAAGAGTATATCGTTTATTTTGCGCGTCTTTTTCTTTACAAATCCCAAACCGCCGATGAACTTTTCGAACTTAGTATCAAGGTCCGGGAAGAGGACCATTGTTTCGGCGGATTTGAAATAATAGAAATAGAGCTTATCGATACTGCCTATCTTTTCTTTGACTGCCCTGGTCGTTTTCTTATCGGCATCGTACTCCAGAAGGATATAATCAGAAAACCGCTTGTCGGAAAACGGGTTATGGAACGCGAGGGCATTGTGTGGGCCCAGCACTACGACGCGGCAGTTTCTACCCGCGTCGGAGAGATACTTTACGGCCGGCCTGTATATTTCCATAGGGTGCCGATAAATATTAAGGTCCAACAAAATAAAGATTATGATAATGGCGGAGAAGAAGGCTCTCTTCAGCAGTCTATTCGTAATGCCGGCTAAGAAGACCGCTAATAATACGAGGGCATATATGGAGCTTTGGCTGAAATACCTTATATTTACCACGGCATAACCCCATAAGCCCAGATCGCCTCCCACCGAGAGTGCGATAAAAGAAATAGCCGGCACCAACATTAATAGCACTAGAAGAAGAGAGGCGCCCTTTACGCGCTCCGTTTTGAACATAGCCCTGGCACCCCTGACGACACAAGCCGCTATCAGAGCGCCGAATGCAGACATAACGGCCAGGAAGACCGGGACATTTTTTATATATTCCGAGTACCTCCTCCCTTCTCCCAGGATATCGTCGAAGTGAAGATACGCCATAGCGACCCTTATCAGGTCTCCGGCATGTATCTTACCTACATAAAAACCTATCCCGGCATTGTTTATCTCGAGCAGATGGCATGTTAAACCTTCTTCGACAAGACGTTTCTGAAGCATAAATACGGGAAACCAAAAGGAAAATAACGCCATGGCTATGGCCTGCGATCCTATCCAGCACAGGAGCTTTTCTTTCCTCTTCCAGAAAAAGTACAGGGCAAAAATATTCATAGCGGCTACTATAAATATAGACATGTAGAAGCTGTATAGGCAAAACGCCGTTACAAGACCCAATATCCCGACATAGAGGAGCTGCCTTTTTTCATCATACATGAACCCGATGAAAAGATATACGAGAAGTATGGAAAAGAAAGTCCCCATACAATAAGGCCTGAGATACTGGGACTGGAATATCAACTGCGGCGACAGGACCGCGAATATAAAAGCATAGTTCGCGGCCGGGACGCCGTAAAGTCTCTTTACGATCCTGAATAGGAGCACGCATATAAATGCTCCCAAAAATACCGTAAGCAGCCGCAGGCGGAATGGGTCGGGCGAGATCCAGGACCAGAATTTCAATATATAAAAATATAACGGCGGTTGAGAGTCCACGATCAATAAATCGAGCAGCTTTTTAAGGGGGAGCGTAGCATAGAGAAGCGCTTTCGCCTCGTCCATGATCGTAGGCCTGGCCAGACCGGGGATCCTGAAAAGTAACGCTATGATAAAAAATAGTACCGGCAACCTTACCTCATCTCTTTTTAAACACCGTTACAAGCAGATACCCGCCGAATAGCCTCGAGAGAATAAGATCTACCCGCCGCAGTACTTTTCCGCAAAAAGACGAGTCGATAAAGCAGGCTATCGCGTTGAGCGACCGCTCGAGGGGCCTGAAGATCTTTCCCGCCGGCAGCAATGTCAGTCTCTTGAACATGCCCACCCATAGCACGATAAAGCCTGCGGAGTATTCGCGTTTCTTCAGCTCGCACCCCAGGATACCGCCTTTATCCTTGAGCGTTATTATGGGCACTTCGTCGCCGAACGGGTACCGCCCCATCCGTTCTATAACAAATTTGCCGAAACTGTGGAGAATGGATTTTGCGTAAGGATTTATCGTAACTATGAGCCCTCCCCGCCTGCAAACCCGCGCCATCTCTTTTAATACCCTGTCCTGCTCCCCGCCGATGAAATGCTCTACCACCCCGGCGTTCCATACGACGTCGAAAGAATCCGCGGCATACGGCATCGCGTCGATCGACGCGCAGGTTATAACGGCTTTCCTGCCGTCGCGCGCAAAGAGCGTGCTGCTAAAATCTATCGCGCGCGCGGAGTTGTCCAGCAGTGTTGCGGCCGCGCCCGCCCTGGCCAATCTAAGCGATATCCTGCCCGTGCCGCTGCCCGCCTCCAGCATAGCCTTGCCGTTAATGGGACCCGCCTCATCCTCCAGGATACGCAGGATAACCTGCGAAAGGTAGTCCCAGTCGGGCACGCGATCACTGCCCCATATCTTATCCCAGTCTTCGTGATCTCTCGCCATTACAGCTTCTGTCTTTTTAAGAGCCATATCATATCCAGATAGTGTTTGACAGTATTCGCAACCTTCATCTTGCTACCGCCTAATTTTATGTCGTACCTTACGACTAGCGGTATCTCGATGGTGCGGCCGCCGAGACGCGACATTTTTATCAGCAGTTCCGGTATTCCCACGAAACCTTTTGTCTGGAAAAGGTTGTCGCCGTATAGTTCGATGGCCTTGCGTATGAGCCGCCCCCGGTATCCCCTGTAAAATATCGAATAGTCCAGTATCCCGTCGATGGGAAAGACTCTCGTCAGGAGGAACTTACATGAATAACTGAAGAATAACCTGTAGAGCGGCACCCCGACCATACTGCCGCCCTTGCAATAGCGGGAACCGTTTATTATATCGTAGCCCTCGTCGAATTTATCCATTACGTTTATGATCGAAGCCGGATCATGGGTATTATCGCTATCCATGGTAATGACCAGGTCGTCATCCTTAAGAAATTTCGAGACCTCGTTAAGGCCTGTCTTGATCGCCTCCGTCACGCCTTTATTGACCGGGTGATTTACTAGAAGGATCGGCAGCCGGAGAGCGAAAGTTTCTATGACATCTTTAGACCTGTCTTTGGACCCGTCGTTTACAAGGACTATCTTAAGCCCGTTCTTAAAAAATTTCAGCGCCTCGAAACGCTCCAGCAGTTTACCGATATTCTCTTCTTCGTTATAAACGGGTAGGAGTATTATCGTCATATATTAAACGCCGTACCTTTCCTTAAACCACGTCCACGTCCTGGCAAGGCCGTCCTCCAGCCCGACGACCGGTTCATAGCCCAATTGATTCCGCGACTTTTTTATGTTGGCAACCCTCTTCCGTATAGCGTCCCATTTACGCAGGGCGGTAAATTCTATGCCTGCCTTGCTGCCGGTTATCTTATTTATCGATTTCGCAAGACGCAGTATCTCGGTCTCCCTGCCGCTTCCTATATTATATATCTCGCCCATAGATGCGTCTGTGGTGACTGTAAGCACCGTCCCGCGGATGACATCATCCATAAACGTAAAATCTCTCGTCTCACGGCCGGTGCCCGTTATTACAAGCGGCTTGCCTTTAGCGGCCAGCATAAAGAAGTTCGGTATCACGTTGCGATACCTGCCCGGAGGGTCTCCCGGCCCGTATGCGTTAAAATACCGGACGACCGTTGCTTTCATCCTGTAATAACGATGATAGAAATGGACATATTCTTCGCCGGTCAATTTAGACACGGCGTATGGCGTCTCCAGTCTCGTTATCAGGTCTTCGGTCATCTTTTTATCCGTAGAACCGTAAACGCAGGACGAGGAAGCATATATAAATCTCTTGACCGCATGCCGCCGGCCGTACTCCAGAAGCTTCAGCGTCCCGAGAGCATTCGTTAAAAGATCTTCGCAGGGATGATCTATGGAATTCTGGTTGGCAAAGTGTGCCGCCAGATGGAAGATATAGTCTATCCTTTCCTTAAAGACCTTCTTGAGGATCTCGTCGTTCAGGATGGTATCTTCGTAGAATACCACTTTCCGCCCTAAAGAAAGATTATCCGCGAAACCGGCTGAGAGGTCATCGATAACGACCACCTTCGCGCCATGCGCGGAGAGAAACTTTACGAGGTTCCCTCCGATGGCGCCGGCACCGCCGGTAACAAGGACCGTCTTCCCGTTAAGCACCCTGAATCTTTTATCCATGCGCTAGGCCAACCTTTCTTGTGATTATGTCGACTATCCTTCCGGACGTCCTGCCATCCCAAAACTTCGGCACCTTGCCCTGTTTGCCGCCGGACTTAAGGATCTTGCCGGCGGCCCGCACTATCTTTACTGTATCATTGCCTGCGAGTATGTTAGTCCCCACCGTTATAGTCGAGGGCCTCTCGGTATTGTCACGTAACGTTATACACGGTATACCGAGCGCGGTCGTCTCTTCCTGGATCCCTCCGGAATCGGTAAGAACGAATTTTGATTTGCAGAGTATATTCAGAAAATCGAGATATCCCAACGGGTGTGTCATTACAACGTTCCGCATCCTGTGCATGCGCTTTAACATACCGAACCGCTCCGCCATCTTCCTGGTACGCAAATGCATCGGGAAGACTATCTTTATGTCTTTCTCTATCCGCTCAACGGCCGTCAGGATACTATCAAGGCTGGCGCGATCGTCCACATTTGCGGGGCGGTGAAGCGTAAGGGCCGCATACTCGCCTTTCGCCAAGCCCAGCTTTTCCAGTATCGCAGAGCGCTCTGCCCTGGACCTCTGCCGCATCAAAGTATCTATCATTATGTTCCCGACGAAAAATATCTGCCTGCGGGAATGACCCTCGTTTATCAGGTTCGTTACCGCATCCGGCGACGGCGCAAAGAGATAATCGGATATGCTGTCCGTGACTATACGGTTTATCTCTTCCGGCATCGTCCTGTCAAAGCTCCTCAGGCCCGCCTCGACATGCGCAACCGGTATCGCGAGTTTAGAGGCCGTGATAGCGGCGGCAAGCGTCGAATTTACGTCGCCGACCACCACGACGAGATCCGGCTCAAGTTTCATAAGGACGCGCTCCAGCTTGACCATGATGCCGGCAGTCTGTTCGGCATGGCTCCCCGATCCCGAGCCCAGATATATGTCCGGTTCCGGTATCGCAAGATCCTCGAAAAATACTTTCGACATCCGCCTGTCGTAATGCTGGCCCGTATGGAGAAGGAGCGGCTCTATCTCCCTGCGCTTTCGCATCTCGTCGAGAAGCGGAGCTATCTTCATCATATTGGGCCTGGCGCCCACAACGTTAAGAATCCTTATATTCTTATTCTTTACCATCGCGCTTTCGATGTTCCTCTTTTTAATAAGTCCACGTAAAGGCCTTCCAGGCTCTTAAGGTAGTCCGCCGGAAGATATCCTGACTCTATCGTCCTTCTGGCGCTCGCTCCGATCCTGTTACGCAGGTCCGCATTATTATATAGCATAAATATCTTTTCGGCTATCTCCGTCACATTGCCCGGTTCGAAGAGAAAGCCGTTCTCGCCGTCACGGATAAGTTCCGGTATGCCGCTTATCCGCGCGGCGCAGACCGGCAGGGCCTCATACATCGCCTCCACAAGCGTCCTGGGGAAACCTTCCTGCAAAGACGGCAGGACAAATACGTCCATCATCTTTACGATTTCCGGTACATCTTTTCTCTGGCCCGGGAATTTTATCTTCTGGGCCAGCCCCTGCGCGCTCACGTAACGCTCAAGGCGCGTCCTAATCTCGCCGTCGCCCACTATTACCAATTTCAGTTCCGGGATGTCGCCGGCCAGACCGGCGCACGCGTCTATCAGGAACTTGTGCCCTTTCTTGGGTATAATTGACCCGACGGTACCAACGATAAAATCTCTCTCCGAAAACCCGCGCCGCCGTCTTATCGCATCTTTGGTTTCCGGTATATCGAACCTGGTCGAATCAACCGCATTATAGATAAGGTGAAACTTTTCTTTTCTTATTCCTTCCTGCCGCGCGGTAAAATCGACGACCGATTTCGAGCACGCTATTATCCTGTCGGTCACATGGCTAAGGAGGTTATCTATAATAACATGATAAAACCGCTTTTCCGTATACATGCTCCGCTCTTCCGTTATAATAATGGGCTTCGGTCCAAAGAGCATCAGCGCGGCGATCCTGCCGAAAAAATTCGAATAGAATAGCGATGTATGCAGTATGTCGGGCCGCTCCTTCTTTATAATATCCAGGACCGCCAGGATGGCCGGCAAATTATAGAGCGCGGAGCGCGTATTGAGATACGTTACCGGTATCCCCGCGCTCTCTATCTCTTCGGCAACCTCGCCCTTTTTCTCCACGCTTACCACCGAGCAGTCGAACCTGGCCCGGTCTATATTCTTGAGGGTGGTAAGGAGCCCTATCTCCGCGCCGCCGTAGCGCAGGTGGTTAACAAGATATAGGATCCTGGCCTTATTTTTCACCCTGCACCGCAACTTCGAAGTCCAATGGTTTAATATTCGTCAGGTTCTCCTCCTTAAACCAGGAGAAGACCTCGGGATACGAATGTTTCGACTGGAATCTCGGCGAATAGAAATCGAAATTATCGAGTAAGCGCCAGTCGTATTTCCTGTAATCGGTCAGCACCGGCACGGAATGGAATAAAAAACCCGGCAGCACCATGTGCCAGAATTTATACATGAAACGGCCGTTCCATAAAGGATAAGAGAATGATGCCATAGCGCATAATAGATATAAGAGCCTCTTCGGCAGCCTAGACCCCGCCTGCCGGTATAATTCCATCACCCGGGCGTCTATGCCGCGATAGAGGTGCGCGGAATAGACCCATATGGCGATCTTGCCCCCTTTCCTTAATAAGGACGGCAGACGCTTGAAGGCGGCCTTACAATCCTTTGTATGGTGAAGAACGCCTATGCTGTATATTATGTCGAACGCATTATCTTTAAACGGCAGGTAAAAGATATCGGCCTGGACAAGATCCAGCTTATCTTTATTCGCAAAGTTCTTACGGACCGCATCGACGCTGTAACTCATATCCACACCCACCACTTCGCCTCCCCACTTGAGGGCTATGTCGGCAAAACGGCCCGAGCCGCATCCGACATCGAGGACAAGCTTGCCGCGTATATCTTCACGCGCGAACCCGGTCTTCTGCGCAAAGGTCTTGAGCGACTCCTGCGAATAAGCGTTATCCACCTGCGTCCTGGAATGGATCGTCCATTCCAGGCTGAAGTTCCCGACATACGAATCGGAAGCGACGAAACGCGGTATATAATCCCGCACTTCATATGAAGCCTCGCACCCCCGGCATTTCAGGGTGCCGGATTTTATCCGTTCGCCGGAGGCAACCTCATCCTTCAGCGTCAGCGTCTTTTTACATTTCGGACATACCAGTATATCCAGCAATTTTCTACGCATTCCATTCCCTTTCTTTATTTAACACCATTTCCCTAAGCACGCGCCGCGGTTTTAAAACGCCGTAATAGGTCCAAAAAACTCTCCGCAATAAAAGAGAACAAAATATTAAATGGCATCGCCGGGGACCCCGCAAGTCTTAAAGCGGCGTTAAAATTGCCGAACGCCTCTTTGAATTTCATTTTCGAAAGATACGCTTTCCCCAGCATGACATGAAAATCGGAAACTCGTTCCGCAGCTTTTCGCCCCAGCGAGGTTTTAAGAACAGGGTGCCCGGCTAAAGTATTGTTCAGCATGTCTATGATGTGGGTCAAAGTCCGCACCTTATTGGAACTGAAACACGCAACATGGTCCCTGAATTTTACCAGCGGCATATCGACATAGTCGGTTTCATAAAAAGCCGCTATGTTCAGCCACATGCCGACGTCTTCTGAAGGAACTATCGCCGGATCGAACATGCCGGCCTTCGCAAAACATTCTTTTCTGACCATAACGGATGACGTCGAAATAAAATTATCCATGAACAACCGCTCGAGAATCATACCCCTATACGGCCGCCTTGATTGAAAACTGCGCCGACTTTTCGTACCGGCATGCGAAAACTCCGAATCCCTGATTATGTAGGTATCGCTATAAACAAGCCCCACCCTACTGTTCTTATCCATAAGTTCCACCTGCGCCTTAAGCTTATGCGGCAGCCATTCGTCGTCCTGGTCGAGAAAAGCTATGTACTCACCGCGCGCGGCCCGGACTCCCGCATTCCTAGCCTCGGCCGGCCCTTTGTTCGGCTGGTCTATCTTCGTAATACGGGTACCATAGCCGGAAAGTATCTCCGCCGTCCTGTCCTTAGAGCCGTCGTTCACTACAATAATCTCGTAATTCCCGTAGGTCTGGTTGAAAACGCTGTCTATCGCCCCGGATATGAACCGCTCGCAATTATACGCGGGTATGACTACGCTTACTTTGGGCATCCTGCGCCTTTCATATTCTTCATGAGTTCAAGGCTCTTTCGCAGGCCCGGCAATTTAATATTCAGATCCTTTTCGACTTTCGCCGTAGAATAACTTGTATTCGCGGGTCGGGGAGCAATATCCTTGAAGAAGCTGCTAGGCACCGCCTTTACCAGGTTTTTATCCAGTCCGAAGATTTCCGCGACAATATGAGCAAACTGGTACCTGTTCACAACATCGGTCCCGGCCACATGGTAATAGCCTTCCTTATTTTTATCGATGAGCGCCCAGATGATCTCGGCGCAGTGATTACTGAATAGCGGGTTTTCGTAAACATCATCGACCATATTTACCGTCTCTTTATTCTTGAGTTTATTTATAAGCCACGTTACCGGATTAGCCCTTTCACGCTCATCGTTCCAGCCGTACATCAATATCGGCCTTATTATCTGGTATTTAAGCCCGCTCGAGGAGACTATCTTTTCGGCCTCCAGTTTCATCTTACCGTAAATATTCAGCGGGCACGGCGCAGCGGCCTCGGAATAAGGAGCATTCTTACCATCGAAAACGGCGTTCGTCGATATAAAGACCATCTTCGAACCGTATATTTTGCACAGGGATGTTATGACTTCGGTCCCATAAACGTTGGCCCGGCGTCCGGAGGCCTGGTTCTTTTCGCAAAAATCGACATTCGCCGCCCCTGCGGTATGTATAACGACGTCGGGTATAGTAGAGGCGAAGATATCGCCCATGGCATCTTTATCGCATATATCGGCCTTTATATATTTTGCACTGCTGCCGTCCTGCATGGCGTAATTGCCGATATATACAGCCGTTATATCGCGAACGCTATTGTTGGTTTCTACGAGTGCCTTGCCTAAAAGCCCTGTCCCGCCTGTGATCAATATTTTCACAATTACTTACCTCGCTTACTTTTCTTAAGGTTCTGCGCGATCCACTCTTTCGTCCTTATCAGGTCTTTCTCGCAATGGACATCGCAGCATTCTTTTATGGGATAAGGTTTTATTCTGTTCCCCATAAACTCCCATGGTTTTTGGCCGCCCTCTGAAAAGACAGATCTCTTTAAATTGAGGACCCAGAAATTGTGGCACAGAAAATATGCCGGGTCCAGGTCCTGCCTGTTGGTCGATACCTTCTTTTTGCCGAAATCGAAGAACGGCACAAGCAATCCACCCGCGCTCATCTTCTTTGCGCGGAACGGATGATGGTCGGAATCTTCACACACGGGCACGACTGCCGACAGAGTGCGGTCTTTTACTATCTCCCTTATGCAATCGTCTATCCACTCGGTCTTCACACAGGCTGAGTTGGCCAAGAGGACAACCAGAACATCGGGAATAACAGAGTACAGCTCTTCCATCACTTCAAGCGCATGCATAATGACGTCGCCGTGCTGGGCAGAGGCTGCGGAAAGATACTCCGGCCTCCTGATCTTCACATAACCATACCTGCTCGCGGCATCGAGTATCTTCTTATCGTCGCTACTGACATAAAAAAATGTTATGCGCCCGGCGCCGGTAGCAGCCAGGGCCGGATAAGCGAGGAGCGGCTTGCCCAGCACCTTACGGACATTCTTATCGCGCAGCGAGCTGCCGCCTCTTCCTGTCAATAGAGCAGCGATTTTCATACCGGTCATCCCCGGCTCCGCGCGGACGCACCGATCTCTTTTTTTATAAAGAGCGATATCATCTCGTTCGCTATGGGAAGATCCTCGACGTCCTTTATCTCCATCGACGATAGTATGTCGATCTCGAATAAAAACGGGCTCATCCCGAAATGGTTCTTGTATTTCAGGCACGTATCTCTCCTGGCTATCGAGCAACCGTTCGTTATCCTGTAGACCGGCTCGATGCCGCTCCTCCAGCATTCTTTTACGGTATCGAAGTTAAGCGGTTCATTTTTATAAATGATCATCTCCTGCAGCCTGTAGACGGAAATAAGACTATCGTACTTTTTCGGCAGCCGCATGAACTTGTTGAACATATTATCGAAATCTTTATGACTGACAAAAGGGGATGTCGCGTGCGTCCACATTATTATTTCACCGCTCGCCGCTTTCACGGAGTCATATACCGTAGTGGCAAGATCTATGCCTTTCTTACGCCTGATAACATTAATACCGGACTCCTTCACCACCTTTTCGACTTTACGGGAGGGAGTAGATACATAGATATTCTTCTTATCTGTGAACTTTTCCAACTGGATAAACTTCCACTCCAGCAAAGTAAGGTCGCCAAACCTGACCAGATCGCCTTCTTCGTGATACCTGTTCCTGTCCAGGGCCGGTATGATTACGGCAATATTTTTATTCATCTTTACAGCCTCCTTTCAAGCTGCGTCAATCTTGCTATTTCCGATTCGAGGAAGACGTCGTTTATCTCTTTCTTCGACAGTATGTATAGCTCTTCGAACCTGAGCGCTTCGTTAATCGCTTTCTTATTTCCCACCATCACACTTGACGGCAATATGACCTTGCGGGTCTCCATCCTGTCGAATAACCCGAGTATCCTCCTATTTTTCTTAAAGATGTTTATGCTGGTTTTGCCAAGGCTCCCGCCTATTGCCGCCCCCATCCCATATCGCCTGGTTTTTTCGCCGACCATCTCGAGAACATTCATTATAAATTCGCTGTCCGGCACCACGTTCTTATGGAAATATGATGCGCACAAGTCCGTCCTGCCGATGGTAATGGAATCGATCCTGCCACTAGCGTATTCCAGTATCTCGTCTATCTGGTTAACGGCATTTTTGGTCTCTATATTAATCGCAAGATGCACCCGCTCGTCTTTATAAATGCTACCAAAAGCCTGCATGAACTTCTTTACCCCGAATTTGGTCTCGACCATCGGGGCTATGATCCCATCGACACCGAGATCGACCGAATCCTTGATGTCCTTCACCGATTCGACGCCGCCGATCTTCAAAAATAGCCCCACTCCGGCCTTGGCGGTCATCCTCCGGAGCCGCACGATATCCCTGAAGGAGGATCCCTCCGCCTCGAATTCAGCTTTTATGCCCTTGAGACCATAATTCTTTTTAAGATTCAACAACTGCGCGAATAGCGCTTTTTCCGATTTATACATTTTTACCTCCGAAAAATTTTTCTATCCTAGCCAGGGCCTCCGATTCGCCGGCGGTATTTTTTGATCCGCCCGCGTATCCCCATCCGGCCTGCAATATATCCATACCCGGTATTCCCGATGCCTGCGCAAGGTGGTACGCAGAATCATCTATATACAAGCTCCTCTTCACCCTATATTTCCCGCACACAAATAGTATGGCCTCTCTTTTTGATCTAAAAACGTCTCCGGCGCTCAAGTCAAAGATGTTTCTTTTAAAAAACCTGATCCCCTGGATCTTTAGCAGGTCGATCACCGTATCCTTGTCCTTCGTCGTTATTATGAAAAACACTTCCGGCTTTCGCCCGACTATATACCTGATACGGTGAAAAAAAACATACGGCGTATTCAATGAAAGCCAGAAATCGCGGTTCTTGGTTTTAAATGACTTGCGCCGTGCAAAATACTTCCTTTTAAACTTCTCCTCGCCCGCTTTATCGGTCCCAAGAAGCGCGCTGTATATGCCGGGCATCCCGTTTCTTTTATCTATAGCTTTGAGCAGATAATAATAATCCGGGGCTTTCGTTATCAAAAACCTGTATTTTCTAAACTTCGCATAATGCTCCGAATTGAAATCGATATCGTCCGCGGACTCGGCTTTGCCTGAAGCGAGCATAGCGATATAGTAAGCCTCTTTTACCGTATCGAACAATACACCGTCAAAATCGAGAAAGACTGCCTTGCGCATAGTTGCACACCCCGCCTACTTCGTACGCCTCCAGATAGAAACAAAAGTTTTCCAGAAATGCGCCATTTGGGACTTATCTCCGATGGTAACGCGTAAATAATCCTTCAGGAACGGTTGGCTGAAATTACCACTGACCAAGATCCCGCGGGATTTAAGTTTCTTCACTATCTCGCCCGCGCGGCTGCCGCACTTTATCAGGATGAAGTTAGTATTGCCTCCCCTGTGCTCTATGCCGGCCCTTTTAAGCATTCTGCAAAGATAATCACCGCCCGCCCTGGCTTTTTTCGTCATAGCCGATATTATTGCGGGCCTGTCGAGAAGTTCGGATGTAAATAACACCGCTAGGCCGTTAACATCGAACGAAGGCTTCACTTTTTTTATATTTCGGATCACGGAAGGCGCCGCGGCGGCATAACCTATCCTCACATTAGCCATGGCGCACAGCTTGGAAAAAGTCCTGAGGATTATCAGATTGTCATATTTAGCGACAAGTTTTATCACCGTTTCCGGATAATAGTAGAAATACGCCTCGTCGACAACCATCAGAATATCATTCTGCGCGGCGTGCCTGATCATATAAACCATCCTGTCCGGGTCGATCACATCACCCGTAGGGTTGTTAGGGTTTACGACTACCGCCATCTTAACACCCCGCTTAAGCTTGCCGATGAATTCCTCGAAAGGGAATGTCAGGTCGGGTTTATAATCGATTACTACCGGCTTTGCGTCGGAGATCCTGCAATATATCGGATACATGGCAAAAGTCGGGTTAGTCAGCAATACTTTATCGTTAGGGGAAATGTACGCATCGAATATATACTTTATGACGCCATCCGAGCCGTTGCCCAGGCATATATTCTCCGGCCTGATCCCGTTATGCCGGGCGATCTTCTTCAATAGTCCGGCGCATGCGGGATATGTCAACATAAGCTTATTGTCGATCTTACCCGCTACGGACCGCACGAATCCATCGGGAAGGCCGTGGACACCTTCGTTCATATCGAGCCGCATCCGGCCCTTCCGTAGCGCTTCGGCCGGATTGGTACGATGAAGATCCTTTAAGTATTTTTTTATTTCTGGCATATTTTTACTCCGTTAAGTTTTTTTCGAAGCTAATCATGCGCACATAAGGAGCTCCTCTACCAAAAAGCCTTACAATGCCTTTCGGCAACCTGCTAAAAAAGTTGCTCCTCATGCCGAATTCCGTAAAATGGTCATATTTCTCGATACTGCGCAGGCGAAAGCCCGCTTTTCCGGCTATCGCCGTCAATTCGGCATTGGTAGTCCTGTAGCCCTGGTGCTTTTTGGTAACGATACAACGCCGTTTTCCCGTCAAACGCTTCAAAAACATTATCAGCACCATTTCCAACGGGCATATGATATCGTCGATGATGCGTGTCCAGACGTTGTTTTCGGCGCCACACGGGTCTACGATAAAACTGCCCCCCGGCTTCAGGCTGTCGGACACGTTCCTGAAGACCTCCGCGAGCATGGTTTTGTCAAAAAGATAGAATATGCTTAAACAGATTATTGAATCGAATTTGTCTTCCACCGGCCCTTTCGTTACGTCGTATTTCATAAAACGCATCCCGGGGAAAAGCCGCGCTGTCTCGCCCATGCACGGCTGTTCAAGGTCAGAACACGTTATACTGAAACCTTCCTCCGCTAGCAGTAATTCGTTAACACACCGGCCGCTACCGATAGAAAGTATATTGTCCGCCTTATTGAGATGCGTGCGCAGGTAATCATGGTAATACCTATGCCTAGGGTGGGCGTTTAAAAAATGCGTCCGGAAAAAATCCTCTTTCGAACCATAGCCTTTGGCAGAACTATATCCTTCCATAGATTTTTTATGGTCTGCAAAGCTTGCGTCCTTCGCAACAATCTTCTCTTCGGTATTATAGTTTATGAAATATTTATACCAGCTCCTCATCCGCGCATGCTCTCCGAATAGATCAAGTTCACAAATCTTTCTGGTACGTTTATCTTGTCGCCCAGGTAGAAAAAACCTTCTATTATCTTCCGCGCCTCGGAAAAATTGGCTGCCGGGTCGTATCTTCTGCTGAATATGCTTAAGACCGCCTGCCGCAGTTCAATGGGAGACCTGACAGTCCTGACAACCGGACATGCCATGGTCTTTAAGGGAGACATATTGATCCAATCGGGCGAATCGACATTTATTACTTCGCATCCATACGCCAAAGCCTCGATTGAGGCGGTCGTTTCTCCGGCTATTACTATCCTCGCCTCCGACAAACACTTGTCGATAGGCCCCGCCTTGACCGGAAAAGGTATACCATTGACCGCCTTTTTCAGCAGTTTACGGGTTTCGTTTAAATTTAAATACGGGTGGAGCTTGACCAGGACACGGACATCCCCGGAATCTTTAAATGCTTCATAAGCTGCCATGAGCAGTGAACGGCTCTCCTTCGGATGGATGGATAATAGTATCAGCACCTCATCCTTTTTCTCTTTTACATTATCGGAAAAATATCTTCGAAGATGGTAGTAGTTTATCGCTTCGACGATCTCCAGGCTGCCGGCATCCCGGCCGGACGTTTTAAGATAACCGCTGGTTATAGGCCCGTCGCATAAGAGCTTATCCGACACCGGGATTGGATACGGCCCGTTCGCGTTTATTTCAAGCGGATGATTGAAATAATTCAACGACATCCGCGATATGCCGGCCGGTTGATATGCAAAAAGGGCTGTTTGCGATTTGATGGAATTTCTTGCATCTACGATAGCCTTCTCCCAATAGTGCATCTCGAATGGATATACGCACACCTGCCCTTTTACTTTTCCCAGGATGCTCCTGAAAAGGCGGTAATATAGCAAACCTGTATACCCGGTAAACCCGGCAAAAGACGCATACCAGTCGTTCTTCAAAAAGCCATAGACATTATGGCCCTCGAACTCATGGGCCCCTTTGATCCGTTTTCTGTAATATAATAGCTTAAAGCCGTTGACGAGGACCGGGAACAATGTATTGATATGCATCCGCGCGGAAAAGAAATTGTCCACGAAGACTATGTTGTAACCGTTGCCGGCGAATCTTTTCCAATATCCCAGGGCGTCCGCAAAAGGTATTGTTGCATGCTGGACATAAAGCGCCACCCACGTAATCTCCGCGCGGCGTAATTTCAGAGCTTCCTGCAAATACGGATAATTGCTGTTTACGTATATGCCTTTATCGGCCTGCCGGATATCGAAGGCCGGATAATAAGTTACAAAAATCGATTTTCCGGCCGCGGGAACCGGCGCTTGCACCTTGCCGTAGGCCCGTTTGATCCTGTACATGTCCAAAAAGGTCTTCCGGCTGCCGATAAAAAGCAATGCCGTATGTTTGAGATAAACGAATATGCCGGACTTAAAAACATTGCGCGCGGTCTCTTTTAAGGTCCTGACCGCTATCGTTTCCGCCGCTATCGAATGCTCTTTTGAATATCGAAGAAGCTCTTTTCCAAGGATATAATCATCGCAACCGTACAATATCCTTTCTATCTGCTTTTCCTCTATTATTTTGATTATAGAATTGAACTGGACGATACTGTTAAACGCGTCGGATTTGAAAGTACATTTTTCGGCAACCAGGCTGTACCACCATAGCGACGCGGTATCGTCTACGGCAAAGAGCTCCTTTAGATTTTTCCCCCGGTAAGAGACCCTCCCGGGAAGCTCTGCGATAAATTTGACATATTTCAGCCTCAAGTCCTCCGCCGTATCGTTTATCAACCTGCCGGTATCTATAACTTCGACTTTTGAGCCGGCGCTTTTTAATACCCCGGCTGTTCCCTCCAGCGAGCGTTTGTCCACGTTCATCGGGAATAGGTATGCCGTATCGCCGGCGGAAAACGCGCGCGAGCGACGCGCCAGGATAGTTTTTGAAGAGTCGAAAATCACAAGGGTTCTCATTTATACCTTTTGAGGCAGCTGCCAGCCTTTCATTTTATAGAACTCTCCCCTAAGCTCCGCGAAAGCCTCATCACCCGCCCGGTCGAACTTTTCCGCCTTTTTGATGCGCGGAAACTCTTTTTTATCCAATTCGATATAGAGAGGTATCGTCCTGAACATGCCGAAGACCTCCTCCTCCGAGATAGTATTATTGGTCAGTTGATAATCGAGCTGGAAATAATCTCCCGCTATAAGGTCCGGTTTTATCATCCGCTCTCTCGCGGCCACTCCCCTTAAGTCCGACCCATGATACGGGCTGAAAATAAAAGTGCTTACTCCCTGCGGCCCGGCCTCGCGCAATAGATCGATAGCTTCAAATATCATCTCCCGCGTATCGAAAGGAACGCCTATGATAAGATTGACCGAGAACGATATGCCGCAATCCGTCAGTATCCCACATGCCCGTTTAAAAGTTTCGTTCGAATAGTTGCGATACATAAATTTTTTCCTATACGCCTCGTTGCCGTGCTCCAGGCCTATGCTTATCCTTTTACATCCGATCTCTTTTATAAGCCGCGCCTTCTCCTCGGTTATATCTTCAGGCCTCGTATTGAACCAGAACGGTATGGAAAACTTGCGGTACATGTCGGCAAATTCGGCGATCCGTTTTATACTGCCGGAGAGGAACGACTCGGACATGATATATACGAACTCCGGGTTATATAACGCTATCAATTCCTTAAACTCGGCCTCTATCCTCTGCATAGTCTTTTGCCTGTACCATCTGCCCGAGGCCTTGAATAACTCCGTCAGCGTCCTGTCGGCACAGTATGAACAGTTGTAAGGGCATCCCCGCGTTATCTCGACCGAGATCGTCCGGTAGCATCTCCCCATCATAGGCTTGTTCAGATACGACTCCGAGAATATGGACAGGTCGAGGCTCGGCAGGTTATTTATATCGACGATCGGCGCTTTCCCGTTCTTTATCCAGAGTCCGTCCTGTTTTACCCAGAATCCGGCCACATCGTCGGTTCTCATCTTTTTTTCTATCCTGCGGCACAGTTCCACAAAAGCCGTTTCGCCTTCGCTGATCGAAATATAATCTATCATCTCTTCGCCCAGGAAAGTTTCCGCGGCAAGTATGGCGTGGACGCCCCCCACCGCTACTTTTATATTATTCTTCTTTATCACCTCTTGCGCGCACTTCATAAGCCTCGTCATAAGGCCAAACATCGGCTCTACTACCGAAAACCCGATCACGTCGGGCTGGAACCGGGTTATCTTCTTTACGAATTCCTCTTCTATATCGCCCTCGATAAAATTCAGCGGACACGGCGCTATCTGCAGCGCCTCGATCCGGTTCTCCATGGCGCTCTTGCCGCCATAGCGGTAAAATGTCGTATCGAATAGTTCCACCGTCATACCCGCCTGTTTCAGGCACGCGGATAACTGCGAAATCGACATCGGCGTCGCATTCTCCAGCATGGCGTTACAATATACAAGCAGTATCTTCATCTTTTCGCCTATCCTTTCTTAGCCTCAAACGGCGTCAAGAGCTCCAGTATCCTTGAAGGCGTATCCGAAGCGGGATCGAGATAATAATAATTCCCTATTATCCTGGCCGACTCTTTTTTCAATACTCCGGGGTCATACGCTTGCGCCAGTATCCCGGTAACGATACTCTTAAGCTCTTCCGCCGAGCCGGCCGTTTTAATATTGCCGGATTTTTCGTGCTTCAAAGACGACATATTGATCCATTCCGGGTTATTGACCAGAACGACATTACAGCCGAAGGCCAGGGCTTCTACACACGTGCCGGATTCGCCCCCTATTACTATCCTCGCCTCACGGAGAGAGTCAGCGAGCGGCCCGTCTTTGATCACAAACGGTATATCGTTTATGCCGCGGCCGGACTGTTTCAGCACGCTCTCGATACTTATAAACGGGTGCGGACGCATCCATACCTCCACGCCGTCAAGCCCTTTTAAAGCATGGTAAGCCGTATTTAATATGGCGCTCGATTCGTGCACGCTTATCGAAAAAAGGAGCAGGACGACTTTTCTTTTCTTATCCCATCTCGATTCCAAATATCTCTTTAGATAGTTATAGCGGACCGCCTCGACTATACCTAATGTATCTTCCGGCCAACCGCACTCCTTCAGGTTGTTAAATGTGACATTGCCGTTACATACATATTTGTCCGGGACGGGCATCGGATACCGGCAATCCCGCCTGAATTCCGCAGGATGGTTGAAACATCCTAAAAGCATTCTTGCCGGAACCCCGGCCTGATACCCAACCAGGCAGGAGGAACTTCCCAGGAAATTCCTGGCGCTTATGAGCGCCTTCTCCCACGGCTGCATCTCGCATTGGAAGAAACATTTTTTGTACTGCGAGGCCGCAAACATCGATTTAAACATCTCGTAATATAGGATGGCGCTATAACCCGCCGACCCGCAGAAAGATGAATACCAGTCATTTTTCAAAAAATCATACACATTGTAACCACCGAGATCATGCAGCTTTGCTATGGACCTTTCGTAAAACAAAAATTTCATCCCGAATGATATTATCCGCAGGAAAGCCGCCAGATGGCTTCGAACGGATCCGAATTCGTCAAGCATGTAGATAGAATATCCGTTCTTGATAAATTTTTCGGCATATTTAACGGCTTCGGCGTGCGAGACCGCCGGATTTTTAAGATACAGGGCGACCCAAACCGGTTTTTGGCCTTTAGATTCCAGCGCCTCCTGGATGTAGTCATAATGGATATTTTTGAATATGCCCTGCCCGGCAAGCGCTGTGTCTATTACAGGATAATAGGTTATGAGCATCGGATGTTCAAAGCCCGGCTTTACCCTGCCGGGTCCGCCTGCCCTCGACGCCATATTCCGCGCTCTTGACATCCTGACCAAAAATCCCGCCGCGGCCCTGAATAGAAAATAGATATGCCCGAGGTATACAACCGGCTTCCATTGAAGCGCCCCGTCGAGGATATCCTTAAATCCGGCGCCGGGCAGACACTTAACCAATATTCGCTTCTCTCTGCAATATTCTAAGAAAGATTTCCTCAGCGTATGGTCACGGCCGGCGTATACTGCATTATCTATACCGTTATCACCTATCGCTTTTATCATCGCGTCCAGCTGGGCAATACTGTTAAACGCGATAGATTTAAAATTGCTTTTGCCGGCAACAAGGCTAAGCCACCATAACGATGTGTCGCCGTCCAAGGCGAACATCTCTTTTATATTCTTATTGCCCGCAATGACATTATCCGGCATGTCGGCTATGAATTTCAAATACCTGCCCCTCAGCTCTTCTGCCGCCGAGTTTATCAGGCCTGCTGTGTCCAATAAGCGGGCTTTAAAACCTGCCGCTGTAACCATATTGAAGAATTCCGACGTTATCCCGCTGTCGGATGTAAGCGGAAAGAGGACTGCCTCGTCCGTCTTTCCCGGCAATTTTACCGCAGAAGCCTCTTTTCCGCATACCGATGAGTCGAATATTATCAGAGTCGCCATTTTTTATCCGTTATCCTGCCATCCTTTGATCTTATAAAATTCTTTTCTCAGCTCCTCGAAGACTTTGTTGCCATGGTCGTCAAGTTTCTCCGCCGCCGCTATGCGTGATTCTTCACCCCGGCCCATTTCCATATAAAGCGGTATAGTTCTGAAGAGCCCGAAGACCGCATCTTTCGAAATAGTGTTGTTTGTAAGGCAATATTCGAACTGGAAGACATCGGCGGCTATAAGGTCCGGCGCGATCATATTCTCCTGCAGGCATACTTTTCTTAAGTGCGACCCGTAATAAGGGTTGAAGATGCACGTGCTTACGCCGTCCGGTTTTGTTTCGCGCAAGAGGTCGATGGCCTCAAAGACCATTGGCCTTGTGTCATAAGGCGCGCCCAGGATAACATTGACGGAGAACGGTATCTCGTATTCTCTCAACACCCGGCACGCCTTTTTAAATGTCTCGTTGGAATAGTTGCGATAGAAATATTTTTTTCTGTACTCTTCGTTGCCGTGCTCCAGGCCTATGCTTATCCTTTTACAGCCGATATCCTTGATGATCTTCACCTTTTCGCTCGTAATGTCCTCCGGCCTGGTATTGAACCAGAACGGCGTGGAAAAAGCGCGGTAGCTATCGGCAAAGGCTTTTACGCGCTCCACGCTCCCGGAAAGGAACGATTCCGACATTATATACAGGAATTCCGGGTTGTAAGCCGCAACGGATTCTTTAAGCTCGGCCTCTACGCGCTCCATCGTCTTCTGGCGGTACCATCTGCCGGAAGACCTGAAGAGTTCGGTAAGCGACTGGTCGGCGCAATACGAGCAATGGTAAGGACATCCCCTCGTAGTCTCTATCGAGATCGTCCTGTAGAGCCTGCCCATAATAGGCTTATTAAGGTATGATTCCGAGAATATAGACAGGTCGAGGCCCGGCAGGGCATTTATATCGACAAGCGGAGCCGGCGGATTTTTTATCCATCGATCGCCGTCTTTTACCCAGAAACCCGGCGTATCTTTAGTCTCCTGACCCTTCTTTATCCTGCGGCAGAGTTCTACGAAAGCGATCTCGCCTTCGCTGATCGAGATATAATCTACGGGCTCCGCCTTCAACATGGTCTGGGGAGCAAGTATGGTGTGGACCCCTCCCACCGCCACCTTTATCTTTTCCCGCCCTATCACCTCTTTTGCGCATTTTAAAAGCCTGCCGGCCAGGTTGAATGTCGGTTCAACCACCGAAAGCCCTATCAGGTCGGGTTGATACTCATTTATCCGCTTTACAAAATCGGCCTCCATATCCCCCTCTGTAAAGTTAAGCGGACATGGCGCTATCTGCAGGGCATATATACGTGTTTCCATGGCGCTCTTCCCGCCATGGCGGTAGAATGTGGTGTCGAACAGTTCGACGTCTATGCCGGCTTTTTTTAAACACGCGGATAACTGCGAAACCGAAATGGGTATCGCATTTTCCAGCATAGTATTGCAGTAAACCAATAAAACCTTCATCTATTCCTCCTGCATTTGAACGAGCTCTATCCGGCCGAGAAACTCATATACTTTTCCGCGCATTCGTCCCTTAACTCCGCCCATATCTTATCGCCCTCCGGCGTCAGTTTCTCCGCGCGCTCAATATCCGGCCATTTATCTTTGGGCATCCTCACGTAAAGCACAAAGCATCTTCTAACGCCCTCGATAGCCGCGGGAGTAAATTGCGGCATGCGCAAGAGGCTCTGTTTGGTCGCGGACCTGGCGATCGTTTTGGAATCGATATATCCCAGCTTTTCGGACATTGCCCGCAGCGGTGTGCCGTGAAACGGGCTAAAGGTATAGGCATTCGTGCCGTCGGAATCTATGGAACGGTTGACCTCCACTGTCTCCATCGCAAGTTTTCGCGTTTCCGTCGGGAATCCCATGATGTTATTGACGCTGAAGGGGAGGCCGCACTTATTAAGGATTTTAAAATGCTCTATCATTACATCGTTTTTTACGCGGCGCCTTAGCACCCTGACCCTGAAATCCGCGTTTCCATGTTCGACGCCGCTGCTGAGCCTGAAGAGGCCGACACTCATGAGCCGCCGTATCCTCTCCTCTTTGATGGTCTCCGGGAACGCCTGGCACCAGAACGGCAGTTTAATATCGGAATAGAGTTCGATAAACTCCTCAAACTCGGAATCATTGTAGGTCATGAACGTATCGGCCCAGAAGTAGAACGCTTCGGCCTTGATAACGTCCCTGAAATAGAGCAGATCCTTTCTGACCGCGGCAAAGGATTTCTTCCTGAAATACTTACCGCCGGTCTCGCGCCTGTAAAGTTCGGCCTGCGCCGGAGAGTTGCAATACGCGCATTGGTAAGGACAGCCCCTGTGCGTTTCGACGGGCACCATTTTCCAGACTTTTCCCTGCATGGGCCTGTAGAGGCGGGAGCTGTCGAAGAGGCTCAGGTCGAGCTGTGGATTCTCATCCATATTATTTAACGGGCCCATCGGATTCTTCTTTATCGAGCCGTTCGATTTCACCCATATATTATTTATGTTATCGAACGGTTCTCCCCGTTCCATCTTAGCGCAAAGTTCCACGATAGCCCTCTCGCCTTCCCCGACGCATACCATGTCCACATCTTCATACGAAAGACAAAGTTCAGGCGCAAATGTCGGGAAGACGCCGCCCATGATCGTGGGGATATTCAAACTGCGGACCGTTTCGAGCAATCTGATGCCTATAGGAAATATGTCCTCGCTCACCGAAACGGCCATAAGGTCGGGATTGAAGCCGGCAACTTTTTTCTTAAAATCGTCGAAGAGGTTCGTCTGTCTCATCTCCGATCTTAGTTTCGAATCGTCGAAAGGCCTGACGTTGAGATTTCGCTCTTTGACCTTATCGCTGTCGAAATCTTCTTCTCCGGGGATCATCCAGTTGGTGGAATCGAAGAGATCGATTTTATGGCCTTGCGCTTTCAGTATGCTGCTAAAGAGCGCGATAGCCGACGGCAGCATATTCATGCCATGCATATTGGGATATACCAGTAATACTTTCATCTAAAAACCTCCTTTATCGTGTAGGCTGCGCGACGGCCAAAATAGTATCGCATAGCCATTTGTCCTTCAAATCATCGGCATATTTTCTATTCAGGGCCCCGGAAAATATATGCGCATACTTGCCGGCGCCGCCCGGTTTGCACTCTGCGAGCCAATATATGTGGTTCGAAATATCATATCTCTGCTCGGGTATAAACTTAGCCTTTAGCCCGGACCTTTTAAATAACTTTTCCATGGTGAGCGCAGAAAAATAACTGCAGTGGGCCCTCTGCCAGACAAATTCGTTATATGCCGGAGAATGGTATAACGACACAAGCGCTTCGTCGACATTCGGCACCTCTATAACGATCCTGGACTTTGAACTCTTTAAAAAATGCTTAACGTGCTTTAAAAACCCGTTCGGGTCCTTTATATGTTCAAGCACATAATACAGAAATATAATATCGAACTTCCTATGACCCAATTCTTTTATATCCGGGCAGGTCGGTATACCTTTTTTATTGGCATACTCCCTGTAAGCCGTATTGGGTTCGATCCCGAAGACTTCTTCCACGCGGGGTTTTATCTTGCTTAAGAAAAAACCGCTTGCCGAACCTATTTCGAGGACGCTCTGCCCTTTCGCCAGCAGGTACTTGATCAGCCCGAATCTGCGCCGGGCTTCTTTTTCATTCTTGATGAAATGGTCCTCCGGCGTAGTATTTTTAAAATCACCCCTCTTCAGAAGGAACGCCGGATAGTCTTCTATGTAAAACCTCTCCTCTTCGGCATCGTCCAGAAGCGGCCCGAGGAAGAAATGGCCGCAGGCGCCGCATTTGTAGATATTCTGCGCGGCGTTGCCGTATACGCCCTTTTTGATCTCACCGTAATTCCTGGAGCCGCATAGATTACATACAACATTACAAACGTTCATTATCTTTGCCACCATCTTATCGTCCCCTCGGCCCATGTCTTCATACGGCATACACCTTCTTTTAGATCGTATTTTGGCTCCCACCCAAGAAGCCTGACCGTCTTTTTTGTGTCCGCAAAACATCCTTTTACATCTCCGGGCGTATTGCCGCTGCAGCGTACCCAAGCGGGAAAATCCTTTCGCCCATAGGCTTTCAGCATGACTTCGAGCAACCGGCGGACAGTCGTCCGCCTGCCGGTCCCGATATTAAGAATTTCCCCGCAAAGTTTACGGTTACTTTCACATAGCATAAGGGCATCGATTACATCGTCTATATAGACGATATCCCTGAACCTGTCCAGGCCGCCCTTCACGTGCACCGGCCTGCTATTAAGGAGATAGGACATATATATGCTCACCATACCCTGCTTCATATTCAGCATATTCTGCCCGGGACCATATACGTTAAAGAGCCTTAACACAACCGTTTTCATTCCCGTATTTTTCGCAAATACTTCTATCAGTTTTTCGGACGCAAGCTTATTACATCCGTAATAAGATACCGGACGGCATTCGTCGCCCTCGCTAACCTTGCCGGAGGTCTTTTTTACTTCGCCATAGACGCTCATAGAGCTTGTATATATGAATTTCCCGCATCCTTTGGCCTGCGCAAGTTTCAATACATTGTAAGTGCCTTTATGGTTTACCTCCACATCCCTTGCAGGGTCGTCAAAAGAGGCCTCGCCGGATGTCTGGGCCGCAAGATGAAAGACCGCATCTATGTTTCCAGGGATATCAAGATCCTTCAGTTCGCGAAAATTACTTATGTCCGCTTTAAAAAATTCGGCGCCCCTAGGCACATTCCTTTTAAAACCTGTCGACAGATCGTCTATAACATAGACTTTTGCGCCGTCTTTTAAAAGCCTCGCGGTAAGGTTCGAACCTATGAATCCCGCTCCGCCCGTTACGATGTATTTTTTCATGCTCTCTTTACCTCGAGGACCATATCCGTCCTATACAGATTCACTATGGGCTCGCTGGTCTTATCGAAAAGACCGAGCTTCGCCGAAACGGGGTTATCGCTCAGATTGACCTCTTTGCCGCCCAGTTCCATAGACCTGTATAGCGCATGCAGCAACTTTATCGAATCGAGGGCTGCTTCTCCTCTTACCAGCGGCTCACCGCCTTTCGTCAATACCTCCACGACATTATCGATTATGTTATTATGCCCGTAGCCATAGACGTTCGGCGGGTTTTCGGAATACTCTTTCAGGTCTATATCGCCAAAGGTCCACGTAGTCAGGCGGTTTACGGAAGCGCCTTCGACGATCACCGCGCCTTTGGCTCCCAGGATCGATATAGATGCCTCCAGATCTTTGTCTATGGGCCTTGCTGTTGTAGTCGCTTCGATAATACCCAACGCGCCATTTTTGAATTTAAGCCACGCGCATGCCGTATCTTCCACCTCGACATCGACGAGCTGAGTAGCGCCTATGGCAGAGACGCTGTCGATCCCGCCGGCAAGCCACTGCAAAAGATCGATATGGTGAATTGCCTGGTTCGTAAGGACGCCTCCATCGAGCGCCCATGTGCCGCGCCACGGATCACGGTCGTAATATTTCTGGCCCCGCGACCAGCGGATCCTGACCGTGCCTAGAGTTATTTTGCCGAAAGCGTTATCATCTATAGCCGTCTTTACCTTCTGCACGGCCCTGTTAAAACGGTTCTGATGGACTACAAATAATTTAACACCGCCGGCTTTGGCTGTTTTTATAAGTTTCACGCCGCCTGCAACCGTTAAAGACATCGGCTTTTCCACCACAATGTGTTTTTTGTATTTTTTTATTATATCGATGGCGTGTTCGGCATGCATCCCGCTGGGTGTCATAATACAGACGACATCTATCGCCTCTTTCTGAAGCATCTCGTTATAATCCCGGTAGACCTTTACCCCGGCCGCCGCATTCCTCTCGATAGCCTTATCCACGTTAAGGTCACACAACGCTATCAATTCGGCGCCGGCGTTCGCCTTTATGGCCTCGATATGCCGGTACGAAATCCTGCCGCAGCCTATTATCGCGAATTTAACAATTTGTTTTTTTGCCATAACGCCCCTGTTTTATGCTCCGCAATATCTTCATCCTTATCTCGTCCATCACGAATACCGGGCCTCTTTGCTTATACATGCAAACTGCAATATTGACTTTCTTGCTAAATATATTATTGCGGATTACAAGCGTAAACTGGACTATCGAGGAAAGTATGTTCAAGGCCCGCCTACCGCCCTTTAAATACTGCCTCTTGACAGCTTCCAGAATAAATTTCGGCATATACCAATACCCATAATAAGATGCCAATAACCAGTAGGAAGAGTCCGTGTGCCCGCAACTCATCTCTTTCCTAAGCTTGGCATTCCAGAAGAGAAGATTTCTTTCCACTGGGTAATGATCCACTATCGCTACTTTATGAGGTGTATTGACATCGAGATACCCTATGGTAGCGCTGATATCTCCCTCATCGATAAGTTTATGGCCCAAAGCCATATCCGTTATCGGATGCCTAGGATAATAAGCAAGCGTATGAAACTTCAGATAGAACGGCCTCTTCAGGCTGCTTACCAGCTCAAGACTATCCCGGTAGTCGGCCTCTTTTTCAAATGGGTTTTTAATTATAAAATCATAATATGTCATTATCCCTAGTTTTGAAAGCATCTCGTTTTCTTCGAGTATCCTGGAATTAGTACCGCTCCTTTCGTAAACATTCTTCCTTATATTTTCCGAACCGCTCTGGATACCGATAGAAACCTCTTTAAGTCCCGCTTCTTTAAGGAGCTTTGTTTTTTCATAGGTCAACATGCCGGGATACAGCGTAATGACAAATGGAACGCCCACTTCTTTTTTGTATGCCGCGGCGAATTCTTCCAGCCAGCTCGCTTGCAACGGAAAAATTTCATCCATAAATATAAACGCCTCAAATTTCCTGAATCCCAGGAGCCTCTTTATCTCGCTTATGACCTTATTAACAGACCTCACGCGCACTTTTCGCCTTTCGGGGAAGAGACTGTTTATGCAATACGTGCACTTAAACGGGCACCCTCTGCCGATATGGACGCAGCTGAATGTATTGCTCAACTGCGGATCCTCTTGCTTAAAAGTAATAATATCGCCCTTTGAATACAGGTAATGGATATACTCCGAGCCCATCGTCGGAACCGGGAGATCGTCGATCGGCATATATTCTTTCACAGGTGTACGGATAACATTCCCGTCATATTTTTCCATCAATCCCGGCAGCCTCAGCGGGCGCCCGGTTTCCGGGCCGGAAAGAGATTCCAGCAAATTTTTATAAAGTTCCTCCCCCTCTCCCGCGCAGACGTAATCGCAATGTTCGATAGTCCTGTCGGGATCTATCAACCATGCGTGCACGCCACCGGCTATGATCTTACACCCGGGGAGCGCTTTCCTTATAATTCTCGTCATCTCGACAAAGATATCCCGGTGATGAGACATAAAGCTTATCCCTATAAGCTCGAACCGGTTCTTGAGAATCCATTCTTCAAAAAGTTTGAATGCCCCGGGGAAATCCTTATACGATACTGAACAATCTACTCTCAGATCCTCGCCAATAGCGGATGTTTTTTCCAGCTGGAAGATAAGTATCCGGCTGTCACTCATCTCTCTAACCATGCCATGAAGGCTCCTGACCGCAGGATGATAACCGGCACCTATGGAGACAAGCAAGTTCTTTAAAGGTCTTTTCACGATAAAGTCCTATCCTATTACAGGCGACCTCAGCAATAAACCTTTAAGTCTATCGATATCGGTCTTTACCAGCCCAAAGATCCTGGGATAAAAGTATACGAAGAGGCCGACAACTATCGTATAAGCCGTTCCCGAAGCCAGAAGGCCCAGAATAATATTAACGTCTTTACCCATTGCATACCTTAAACCGAATGAAATAAGCACCGCTATAAACAAAAAAGATCCCACGCTTGCCGCCTGATGCGCAATGTATTTCCAGAAAGAAAGACCTAGAAATCGCGAGTTGAAATAGAGCTGTACATTAACAGCAATGATACATATTAGGACGGTCTTTATCGCCAATCCCCCTGCGCCCATATTCAGTCCAAAAAATCGCGCGGGCGCGAGTAAAATGTATGTAAAAGGCAGGCCTATCACGGCAAAAAATAAGCTAATGTTCCTGAAAAGCTTCGTCTGCCCGGTAGCATAGAATAAAGATCCGGTCATCTGTCCATATACCCTATGGATCGGGTAGATCGACATTATCGCAACGGCCATATAGGCTTCCCTGAATTTACCTCCGCCCAATATGATAGTCAGTTTGTCGGCATTGACGACCGCAAAACACGAAATGAAGGCGGTAACCGAAAATAATAACGGTATATTCCTGCGAAAAAGCGTCGCCATCCGCTTGATATCATTATCGCCATGCGCAACCGAAAACTCCCGCATCATAAGCGGCGTCATCGCGCCCGTAAAAAAGAAACATATATTGCTTATCTGGTTCGAAAGACCGAAGAAACCCTGCTGAACGCTTCCGCCCCATACCTGCAAAAGCCATATATCAAGCATGCTGATCACGACACCGACCGACGAACTTACAAAAAGCGGATGAGAATAATTGTAAAATTCCAAAGCATAGCTTTTGACCTCCGCCCATTTCAGCTTCCAGCTCTCCAATAAAAGATACCCTCGCTTTATAATTATCCCCAATACCAGGGCTATCAAAGCGATAGAGACGACATAGTTGTATATAAAAAAATTGAGCAGGTTCAGCTTATTGTTCACAAATAGCAGCGCGATCAAAGCAAGCGAAAAAATCTTCAGGAACATCCTTTTTATCTCTACCGAAACCGTAAGGCCGTAGGCATCGGCCATCTGGATCGCCAGAGTGGTCGCCCATACCAAAATCGCCAGGAAGGCCGCCAGGTAGATATATCCGGTCAACTGCCCCGGCCAGAGTTTATCACGCGCTCCCGCCAGGTTCGCAACGGTCATAAATACCGTCATAAAGAGCAGTACCGCCCCTATGAAATAGACGTAGAACAGGACTATCTTCGGCTCTCTTTGCCTTTGCGAAAGCTTGATATAAAAACATGTCGATGTGCCGGTATCGAAAAAAGCCACGAGAAAAGTAAAAAAACTATTTAAGAAATTGAAGTCCCCGTAAGCCTTCGGACCAAGACCCCTCGGTATTATTGCCTGGTTAAAAAAACCCAGGATAAGACCGAGGGCGTTGGTCGAAAGCTTATAGAAGTACCTTTTTTTTAAAGAATCGTGCATGTCATCAAATGTCATAATGCGGTAATTTTTTGGCATACCGCGATACCCAGTTTGTCAACGAATTGGTCGTTGTAAAAAGCCTGCGCTTATTCAGCTTATCCCTGTCTATATATTTATAGACGGGGTTATCGGACCCGAAATCATAGAGCTCCGGCCTGTTCATGTTGTATAGATACTTGCCATAAATTATCCTTAGCCTGTTAAGCAGGCCGTAATACTGAAGGCTCGGCTCGATAGGATTCAACAACCGCAAGAACCTGTAAAAGTTCTTAAATCCTATAGTGGTCGGAGGATAACCGTGCGTCGTATCTATATTAGCAAGCCGCTTATCCATTATCCTGGCATAGATATGGCGCTGTATCATGTGAAACCCCTTCAGGCGGTAAGGCGTCTCCAGCATGATCTTGACAAAACCCGGCTCAAGATACGGAGAGTAAGCCGTGCAGAACATATTTATCGCTCCCACATACTCATCCTGGAAGCTCCTGTAAGTGCCCTCATAGATTATATAAGTAAACAGGTCGCCTCTCGAGGAGTAGGTTATGCCGTCGAGCAGGTCCGATACGTATTCCCGCAGCCTCGCTTTATATTTACGGCCGTCGTAATACCGGTCCTGCAATATGTCGTTATACTTCTGCGGAGCCAGGAATTCGTCTATGTCGAACCGCCCTCCTTTCCTGTAATACTCATTGGAGAATTTATTCAAAAGCTCCGTCCCGCCCATGCCGGTCAGTTCTATATCGAACTCTTTGGAGACAGAATTATAATAATAGTAACGGTGGGAGCTTCCCGCCGTATCCTTATGGGATTCGATAAATACCCGGTTTTGGTCGACCCAATTATCGATATCTTCCTGCAGAACACCGAAATTTTTATACTCCAGCCCCATCACCCTGGCTATCTTCTTTGTTATATTGAAATCACTGAACTTTCCCTGCCGTAAACCCCACTCTCTCTCCAATATCATGTTGCCGCAGGCAAAATTCTTCTTCTTTTTAAGGACTGTATCGAGGTTAAACCTTGTGTCGTATCCGCCTGTGACACCGCAAAATACCCTGTCCACGCTGTCAAGGAACTTATAATTTTTCTCAAGTTCGGCGGCCACGGCGTCTATTACATCCGGGAGGCTCTTATATTTTCCGAACTCTATGTCCTTCTTAATATTGTAATAGAGTTCTTTGCCGACATTATCTTTTTCCACCGTAAAGATCGTCCCCGCGTCAAGATACGCGATCTCGTTATAGAGCGTCTCCCCGGTAAATAGGTGCGTGCCGGAGCCGTTGAACGACAACTGCTGCGCCAGGTGGTCGAAACTTACCGTATATTTCACCGATGGATTTCGCGACAGCGGATGGTAGAGGTTCGATATCTCGATAGCGCCGTTTGCCCTGAGTATAAAGATCGGGATCGTCCTCAACTTATCGGTAGCTACATACAGTTTTCCGGCCAGGTGCGCAACCAGGAAAAACTGCCCGTGCGCTTTCGATAGCAACTCGGAGAGCTTTTGGCCTTTCATAAGATCCGCATAAAATACTTCAAGCGCTCTCTTATTGAAAAGATCCTTATATACGAAGGTGCCGTTATTAGCTACAAAGTCGTTCCCGCTCTGATAATACGACAAGTGGTGGTTATTGTAGAAGATGTTTACATGAATACCCTGCGGCTCCGGCACCGCCTCCTTTTCCTGAAGCAGTTTTTTAACTTCCGCAAATAACTTTCCGTCTTTCTTTGTGTTCGATATATATATCGCCTGCATCTTTGCTATCTCCTTTTTATACTATGCGTTAAGACAATCCACATTTTCTTCCCAGATGGACTTCTTTGTCCATAGTATCAGGGGAACCTATCCGCGTCCCGGGTATTATCGGCACATCATTGTGCTTATCAATCCGGATATATTTTTTTCTGTATTCTCCTTATGGATATAGTGGTCATAAAAAGTATTATCTCTCTTCTTCTCCAGCCTGCCTTTTAAAAAGAGTTCGAGCTTTTGTATAATCCCGCTGGCATCCTCGGAATAATGAACACGCCTGGTAAGCTCTTTGAGCGCATTTCCTTCATAAGGCATAACCCGGGTGCCCATCAAAAATATTTCGGTATCAAGGTGCATCACCTCGAATAAAGGCTGTGACGGAAGCTCCATGACCACAGCCCTGGGGGCATGTCCGGCAAGAAATTCCATGAGGGTCATATTATTCACCACATTAAGATTCTTCAACCGCTTGAATAAAGAGATCGCCGCGCAATTCTCCCTGTCGGAATAAGCAAATGGCTTGACGTAGACATCGGCCCCGTCTATGGCATTCAAATATTCCAGGATCGCTATCTGAGCGTCCGTCAACTCATGAGGCATAGCCACTTCCATCTCTTCCCGGAGCATCGAGATGCTGTTTGTTATCGGGAAAAGTATGTCTAACTTTTTGGCCGTTTTTCCTGGTTTCACGGATTTCACTTTTCCGAAAGGCAGTATCTCGCAGCCCATCTTCTTATCCGGGTATAACCTCTTTAAGTCATCTGCCGTAAACCCATAGCTTAAATAATAATCGCATCTTTTAAAGTCGGAATCGAAATGCCACGGCTGGAAAGAGTCGCCGTACAAACAGCCGTGCTGGGCGCCGACCACCTTTATGGCTTCAGTCCTAAGGTACTCATATACTAGGGCCTGGCCCTTCCAACAGGGCGGTATCCCCCACACACCCAGATCTATACCATGGCTTTCCTTCACCGCCCTGGCCGCATTGACGGTCTCCATGTAACCTTTTATGCCGGAACGGAAGTCTTCGTCGATATCTTTAAGCAATAATTTTATGAATGGGTCGTCCGTATCTTTCGCGAGCCCGGCGATATCCAGGTCGGACCGCGGGATCGGGCCGGCGTTACCGTTATCGGCCGTGGGATCAAAGATATTGTATTTTTTCATCTCCTCTTTTAAGAAATCGAGCTCAAAGAGCGGGTTATTTACTACTATCGACTTCCTGCCTGGCCGAAAACGGCCGTTCCCGAAGTCCTTCATTCCCAGCCTTAATTTTATTCCGGCCCATATGCCTTTTGGCCCGCGGGAAAATATTTTTTTGACCCACCCGGAGGTTTTTACAAAAATTTTCCTTAAACGTCCTCCGGATTGTGAAACCGTTATAATTTCTATCGCCATACCGGCGAAAAAACGTTCCGCGATATCGCTCATACCCGTGCTGGTTTTCAGGAAAGAGTCGAATTTAAAATCATAAAAATAGATCTTATCGGGTTTTAATGATTCGACGGCTTTCTTCACGCAGTCCGTAAAACATAGGTACGGCAGCAGATGATATTTACCCAGATATGAATAGAGCGAAACAAAATAATCCAATTTAAGGCCAAACCTTTCGCCTAGTACCGGCGACAGGTCGCGGTCCAGTCTTATCAGTAAATCGTCTACCATATCTGAGCATGCCTTCTTTTGATCGATGACCGCCCCCACCGAAGTAAACCTGCTCAAGCACCTGCAGTCCAGGTTATGTTCTTCCTTAAGGTAAACGTCAACGCTTGGATGAGTCGAGAGAAGGATTCGGCCTTCATAAAGCTTATTGCGGACGCAGTCTTCCGCGTCCTTTATGCTATGCAACACCACGGCCGCTCTCATTTCGTTAAACTATCCTTTGGCTTTTGATACGTCACCGTCTTGAAGACGGAATCCAGTTTTAAACCTAAGCGCACCGACAGCGCCCTCAGCTCATTTTCAACCAACGATACAAATTCATCGTCGGGCATCCCGGTAAGGTTGATATGAAAATCCTGCCTGTCCCCGATCCTTTCCAGATACTCTACATCGTTCGTGATATGCCCGTTCGCTTTCGCCCATTCATACACTTGCGTGCCCGGCAGCGGAAGCAAGAACCCGGAGCTTGGGTACATGCGGCATTCTTCACAAACTTCGACGGTACGCCGTATGCTCGCGGGCGTCTCCTGGGGATATCCGAAGATGACGCTTGTTATAGGCACGACCCCGCCCTGCCACAGGACTTTTGCCTGCTCTATAACGTTGGAAACGGATATCTTCTTATTTATCGCCTTTAAGATATCGGGATCGGCGTTTTCCAGCGAAAAACCAACGTTGTCGCATCCGGATTCTTTCATGGCCTTTACGAGATCGAGGTCTTTGGTCTTGAACAGGTCTCCCCTGACCGTGGCCTGCCACGTTATTTTAAAATCCAGTTTTTTTATTTTCCTTACCATATCTTCCACACTCTTCAGGCTGGGGAAGGTAAGCTCATCCCAAAAAGAGATAAAATCGCAGCTGTATTTGCTATGCAGCCTCTTCATCTCTTCGATGCAGGCGTCTTCGGAATACCTCCTGTACTTTTCGCCCTTGAATACATGATAACAAAAAGTACAGCTGAACGGGCACCCTCTCGCAAAATTGAGCGGGTAGGACAATATCTCGTCCCCGGAAAAATTATTAACATTTATAGAGGCGTATTTCTCATACTTATCCAATTCGAAGATATCCCAGTCGGGAAAACCAACGGTGTCCAGGTCGGGTATGATCGGCTGTTTTTGAGTGCAAACTACCCTGCCGTTTTCCTTAAAGGCTATGCCTTTTACGCCTGACATGGGTTTCTTTGAATCCAGGGCTTTCAGGAGCTCTACGATAGTGATATCCGCTTCCCCTATGACCGCGATATCTACTTTTGTATGTTCAAGCAGCAGCTCCGGGATGGAAGTGGCGACGGAATTGCCCGCGATGATCACGGCCGCGGGACTATTTTTTTTGATTACCTCGGAAATTTGTCTTACCAGCCTGAAACCGGTCACGATACATCCCATGGCATATACGTCATATTTCCCGCCGGAAGCGATCCGCTCCAGATCCTGCATGCCCAGGTTGTTTATATCCATATCGATGAGATCGAATCCGAAACCGGCCTTACCCGCGGCGGTCATAACGTATGCGAGCCCGACCGGCAGCTGCCTTCTTTTTGAATCAGGGCGCAAAGAAATATTAATGAACGCTATCTTCATATTTTCATGCTCTCCTTAGGATAATACGGTCTTCCAGGACCAGGCCGTCCAGGCCGGAGTTCAGAAGTATATTTATCGATTCTTTCGGACCAAGAGCGACGGGTTTGCCGTGCAGATTGAATGACGTATTGAGCAAGGCCCCTACCTTGGTAATCTTCTCAAATTCCTGTATAAGGTCATAGTATTTCGGATTACCGGCTTTTTCCAATATCTGCGGCCGGACAGTCTTATCCGCCGGATGGACAGCAGCAGCCAATTCGCCTCTATTCTTCGACCCTTCCGTAGAGTTAAACGCCATGGTCATGTACGGGCTGTACAGATTCTTCGGATTTTTTATATAATCCTTCGCCCTGTAATCAAGTATCGAGGGAGTGAACGGCATCCAAAAATCCCGGAATTTTATCTTCTGGTTGATCTTGTCGACTGTCATGGGGTTCGATGGATCGGCAATGATACTCCTGTTGCCGAGGGCCCTTAACCCGAATTCCATCCTGCCCCTCATTATGCCAAGTATCTTGCCGTCCGCCAGGAGCGACGCTATCATCCTGTTATCGGCTTTCTTCCTGACGTCAAAATCCTTACCTGAAATATCCTGTTTTATCGCTGCCTCGATCTCGCCGGCGCTGAATTTCGGACCCAGATACGCTGTAGAGAGCGGCGCGATCGCATTATGCGCGTCATATGTCTTTGGGGCAAGTTCGTAAGCCATCTGGTAGCAGGTGCCCACGGAATTCGAGGTGTCTCCGGCGGCAGGCGGAACGAAGATGTCGTCGATACAATCAAGCTCGCTGACGGCCTTGATGGCTTTTATGTTCTGGGCCACGCCGCCCGCCATAACGACCTTGCGCACACCGGTCGCGGCTACGCAATTACGCGCTAATTCGCATAATATATTCTCCAGCAGGAGCTGCGCTCCTGCGGCTATGCCGTCGAAACGGCAATCCTTAAGCGCTTCCCTGATCGAATAGTACAGGTCTTTCGGCTTGACATCGAATTTCACTTCCATGCCTTCGACTTTAAGTATCTTTTTGAATACCCTGTACGCCTTTTCTGTCTCGTATTTATTCGCATAAGGCGCCAGCCCCATGACCTTATATTCGTGCTGGTTCGGCTTCATGCCCAGCATCAGCGTAACGTACTGGTATATGTGGGCCAGGTGGTTTTCGCGCATCTCGGAAAGGGTCTCTATCCTGCCGTCTTTATATAAGGAGACTGTCCCGTTATACGCTTCGCCGATACCTTCGGCCGTGATGATAATGACCGGCTCATTCCTGAACCTGGATCCGAATAACGCATACGATTTATGGTTCGTCTCATGCTTTGTCACCGTTATCTTATCCGCGCTTACGCCAAGGCTTTTTGCTATATAAGAGACGCGCCTCTTCAGGAAGATCTTCATCTCCCGCTCGGTCATGTATCCCGACAGTATGCCGCGATAATCATAATACTCGTCCGTTGTAAAACCCTCGTCTTTGAATATCTTATAGTGGCTCACTTTTTTGTTATTGAATTTTAGCGGTTTCCAAAAAAGCTCCTGCTCCTTCACCCAATGAGAGACGGAAAAATTGGCGTTCCTTTTTATATATGATATAGCGGGATTTAGATGTTTAGCCGACAGCGTAATATGATCTATATCGGCGCCGCCGATCCCGGCAAAATCAAGGCAGTAGTCTATGCTGAGCCTGGGATACCCATAATCCCCTTTCAGGCCGCTGAACCTCTCCTCCTGGGCCGCCGCGATTATCCGCCCGTCTTTCATCAGGGCCGCGGATGCGTCATGGCCGTCATGAATCCCTAAAATGTACATTTAAACTCCTTTCGATATTTTTTCCTCATCCGCGCCTGCCCGCGTGTTCTTCGCAAAAAGACCGGCCGCCTTAAGTTTTTCCACGAAACCCTTCACATCAAAGCCTTCTTTTAGAAGCCTTATCATCGGCCCGCACGTACCACAGCCGGAGTCGAGGATAGTCTTTACATTATTTTTCTTCAGCCGATCGATGACCATATCGATCCTTATAGCATTGGCCGGATACTTTTCATAACCTTCCTTATACTGCATTATGTAGCCCCGAGCCTCCTGATTATAATAATCCTTAACTTTAAGTTTTTTCTTATCCATTTTCCCTCTTCTCTTCTCTTGCAAGCGCTCTCGCGACGCTTAAATCTCTCTTGGTCTCTATGAAAAATACTTCTTCCCGCGGGACCACAAAATAAGCAACCTTCGATCCTATTAGACTCCCCGTCCTGAAATTACCGTTCCTGGCCGCCATCGACGATCGGACCTGGTTATAGACGGTATCGAAGTCCGACCGCATATTCCCCACCGAATTGATGCACGTAAGGCCGTGAGGCGTCCTCTTATACAGCTGGGTAGGCACCTCTTCGACGGCTATCGCGGAATCGGCCTCATTCATCACAAGCGTATATATCGCTTCCTCCAGAGTAGCCGTGGGCGTGAACGGCGCCTGGGTATATAGAACCGCGGTAATACCGGACGGGCGCAATTTAAGTTTCCGCGTTATATGCTCCAGGGTAAAGACGATCGACGCGGAAATTATAGTGCTCTTTGCGCTCCTCTCGACATATACGAGCCGTTTATCGCGGTATTTTGCCATTACGTCCCGGACCGCCGGGCTGTCGGAGGTGACGACTATCTTATCCGGTATACCGGAGGCTATTGTCGTCTTTATCGCCCTATCGAGTAACGTCTCGTTTCCTATCTTCTGGCTCCAGAGATCCGGAAAGATGTCGTAATTCCGCCTGCACGGGATAGTCACTACGATGGGTCTGCACTTCTTCAGCAAAGAAGCGCTCGCGTCCTTCTTTATGGTGCGGCGGGCGCTCAGGATCATCAGCTGGTTGTCGGTGAGATTTTTGCCGTGGCGGCGATAGTAGAAGAGCGGGAGATTTATGTTGTTGCACTTATACGCGCGGATGATCCTCGACCAGACGTCGAAGCCGTCCTGTGCGCCGAGATCCTCGCGATAACCGCCTAATTTCTTCAGTGCGCCGACGCGTATCATGGTGCAGGCCCCGTTAGCGGGCGCATCTAACAGGTGGTTTGAATGGTATATCTGTTTGCGCCGCTCATGGCTTATGATTTCGCCGTATTCATTCATCAGGAAATAGTCCGGGAAGACAAGGGCGATATCCTGGTGCCGGTCGAGATAGTTACTCAATACAAGAAGCATGTTCTCGTCCATCACGTCATCGGCGTCGAGGCGGACTATATAGCTGCCCTTTGCTTTCTTAAGCGCCATATTTGCTGCCCTGGGCAGGCTGACCTTCCGCGTCCTGAATATCTTCACCCGCGGATCGCCCCTGTAAAGCGCCATCACCTCTGAGGTATTGTCGGTCGAGCCGTTATCGAAGAGCAAAAGTTCCCAGCTGTCTACGGTCTGACGGAGAACGCTCTCAACAGCCTCCTGCAGGTATTTGCCGTAATTATGCGAAACTATATATACCGTTATCCTTTTTCCGCCCATGGTTACAAGAGCCTCCCGAGGTCCTTACGAAAACGGTTAAGCGCTTTGAGCTCGTCCGGCGTCATACTGCATCCGTGGTCGGGCCCGTAAAGATTCTTATCGAGTGTAAAATGTTTCTCTATTATCCCGGCGCCGCGCGCGAGCGCCGCCATTGCCGCGGATATCCCGACGGTATGGTCGCTGAACCCGGCATATTTGTTAAAATCGACTTTCGTAAGGTTGAGATCGGAAAGCTTTGCCGGATATTTTGAGACGCAGTATAGGAATTGGAGGCCGCTTTTTGCGGGTATCTCGGGGAATCCCTTCCCGCTCCACATCCCCAGCGACACAAGCAATGGTTTTTTCGTGCGGCAGAGCGCGGCAATCAGTTTCTTATCGCGGATGGACCTCGACGCTACTTTGTGGCGCTTCACCCCTACATCTTCGAGCCATTTGACGCGTTCCGTATCGAAGACCGAGGCAAGAAATTCTATCCCGACAGACTTGCAGGTCCGGGCAAGGCGGCGGACCTGGTCGCGCGAGAGTTCCGTCTTGCAATTATATTTAAACCACGGATTATTGGCCCTGGGGAATAATTTCCTGGCCTCATAAAGCTGAAATTTTACCGCATCTGCCCCGGCGGCTTTCGCGCTGTGGATCATCATCATAGCCAGATCCATCTCGCCATTATGATTCTGCCCTATCTCTGCGATTATTTCCATTATCAGTTATACCTTTCGAGCCACCAATTTAACATAATATACGTAAATATCGTGTGGCCGCTCAACCTCACCTTATCGTTTACCATATTCCTCGCCACATCCAGGGACTTGCCGCTTATTATACCGGCCCTGGAAAGCGCGGAAGTCCCGGAGAAGGCTTCCTCCATCAGGACGGACCAATCGTTCTTCAACCAGTGATCTATCGGAACGTTGAAACCGTGCTTGGGCCGCGCAATGATATCCTGCGGCAGTATGTCCGCGAATGCCCGGCGCAGGACCCACTTCAATTCATCCCCTCTTATCAGGTGCTCATATTTAAGCTTATCCGCGTGCGAAAGAACTTCCGGCGCCACAAACGGCGCCCGGCCCTCGATAGAGTATGCCATGGTCATCCTGTCGACTTTCTTCAGCATCTCGTTCGGAAGATAGAACAACCTGTCCTGCTTTATGTAATCTTCCCTCGTCCAGCCGCCCTGCGGCTTAAACTGCCGGAAGAAACGCAGGGACGAATCGACCGCGCCGGATATCTCCCGGGAAAATAGCCGCTTCTTTTCGTTTTCCGAAGCGTAATAGTGCCACGCCCACGCCTTTAACTGCGGCGGGTAATTATTTATGATATCCAGACGGGTTTTTATATCCGTCCCGAAATTCTGAAAAGATACATCTGCGCCGGAATCGTCTGGATAAGCTTCCCCTTCCCGCGAAGCGCTTAAACAGCTGTACCAGGAGTACCCTCCGAAGATCTCGTCGGCGCCGTCGCCGGAAAGGAGGACCTTCACGCCGGCCGCCCTGGCCGACTTTGCCACGGCAAGCAGTCCCAGCCCCGAAGAGACGGCAAACGGCTGGTCCCCGTATTTGCAAAAGGTGTCGAGAGATTCGAGGAAGTCGCCGGCTTTTACTCTTATCGTAGTGTGTTTTGTGCCTAACTTACGCGCGTAGGCCTCGGCATGAGCGGACTCATCGGCATGTCCGTGGTACGGGTCTGCCACATCCTCGAACCCTATGGTAAAAGTCGCCAGCTCGCCTACGTTGCGGGCGGCCAGCGTCGTCACTATGGAACTGTCGAGCCCGCTGCTTAAAAAAGATCCGACGGGTACATCGGATAAGAGCCGGCTCTTTACGGCATTTTCGACCACTACCCTCGTCTCATCAACAAGGGACGCGGCATCTGTCTTTGCGCGGCGCCTGTTAAAAATGTTGGCGTAAGGTCTTATCTTTATGCCGGCGCTGTCGGCGATGAGTATATGCCCGGGCATGAGCGCGCGGACCGACCTGTATATAGTCTGCGGTTCCGGTATCCATAGAAACGTCGGGAAGTCCCATATCGCCTGGCGGTCAAGCTCCAGGTCGAGCGCGGGGAATAGCTTGATACTCTTTATCTCCGAGCTGAAAACAATATCGGTGGCTGAGAGCGCGGCATAATATAACGGCTTCTCGCCGGGTATATCCCTTGCCAGTATCAGGCGCTTTTCCTTCTCCAGCCACAGCGCAACGGCAAACATACCGTCAAGCCGCTCGAAGAGGCCCTCGCCGTACTCTTCATACATGTGGCATATGACCTCGCCGTCCGAATGCGTCCTGAAGACGTAACCCTTAGTTTCCAGGGCGTTGCGCAATTCCGGAGAGTTATATATCTCCCCGTTATAGAAAAGAACGATAGTATTATCCCTGTTAAAGAGCGGCTGATTGCCCGTCTTAAGGTCGTTTATCATAAGCCGCCTCATGCCGGCGCAGTAATCGCCGGACGAATAGTAACCGTCGGCATCCGGCCCGCGATGGTATAATGCGCTCACCATACGCTTTATCGCAGATGCGTCTATCCGCCTTCCTGTTTTATAGCCCGCTATCCCGCACATCTAAAATTTACCCGATCTCCCGGACCGCTTCGAGGACATCGCGTGAAGTAAAGGAATAATCGGCCGAAAGCCTCGCCGCTATCTTTCTTCCGGTCTCGATATCTTCCGGGTAGTCTATCGTGAATCTCGTCTTCCTTGCGAAGTCCGGGTTCAGGCCCGCGTCCACAAGTTTCACCGCAAATTTATCCCTGTTATCCAGGATATACTTCGTAACATGCTCCAGGTCATCCGGTGATTTAGCCGACTCGAGAACCTTCGTTAGCGCTTTAAGTGTAAATGTCTCGCAATAGAATCCCGGGGCGCATGTCTGCCTGTCGGGCGCGGCGTAATCGAGTTTTCCGGAAATAAGCGTATCGAATAGAGCGTCTATGAGCGCCGTATCGACGAACGGCGTATCTCCGCATACCCTGCAGATATATTCGATGCCTGCCGCGCGGGCGGCGTCGGCATATCTTTTTACGACGTTGTCGATATCCCCCCGCATCGCCGGTATCCGCTCCGCTTTGCAATAGTTATACAGAACGTCGTCGGAACCCTCCGTGGATGTAGCCACCAGGACCTTGCCGGCCCCGGATCTCCTGCACCGGGCGTATACATATTTTACCAGCGGGTCCGCGGATAACCTGGCCATCATCTTCCCGGAGAACCTTTTTGACGACATGCGCGCCTGGATTATTATGCCGCACTTATCTAAACTCTTCATCGCGCCTTTCGTTAAAAGAATTTCTCGGCAATGCCGAGCGCCTTGGACACGAGCGACTTCATCTCTTCTATCTTCTTAAGTTTCTGGTCGTATGCCTTCACTATCTTCTTATCTTCTTCGGTCATATCGTTTTCGGCCGAGTGGACAAGCCCCTTAAACTCTTCTATCATATTAGATACCTGGGCCATCCTCTTCTCGACACCGTTCTTCAGCTTATTCACAGCCACCTTTTTGACGTCCGGTTCAGCCTCGTAATAATCCTTGCGGGAGCCCTTAACCCACACTTTCTTTACCGCGCCCCATTTCTCCAATTCCCTTATATTCAAGCTTATATTCCCCTTACTTGCCTTAAGGCGTTCGACTATCTCATCGAGCGAAAGGGGCTTATCGCTGAGATAGAGCACCGCATATAGCTGTGCGATGAAGTTATTGATGCCGATGCTTCCAGCCAGCTCACCTATACTCTCTATGAACTTATCCTGAGCCATCTCCAGTTTAGTATGCATATTACCTCGCTTTAGTATTGTTTAAAACGTTTTAAACGATTTTACACTCCAGCCCATCACTTGTCAATAGAATAATTACTATCGATATAGCGTATATACGACAGGAGCTCCTTAGACTCCGCCGCCCTTCCAAGCTTCTCATCCAGGGACGCGGCACAAGAAAGGGCCTTAAGGTAATCGGCTATCTCGCTTGTAATCGTAGCCTGGACATATTTAATTTTCGCAACATAAAACTCTTCGTCACAATTATTATTATAATTATAAATATCCTTTATCCAGGTCTTAAGATCGGTGCCGTTTGTAATCCACCCGATATCGCTTAACTTATCTCCGGGGAGAATAAATTTAAATAGGAACGGCCGCACTTTTATAGCTTCATTAAATGCCGACAAGGCCTTCTTATCATTTCCCATCCTCAGCTCTTGCAGTCCCTCGTCGACGCAAGAACTAAACCTGTCTACGTTCCGGCCATGCGAATCATATACCCTGAAATCCCTTATCTCATAGGCCGGCCTACCCGCCGCCGCGGGACGATTTATATTGATACCGGCCATAGACCTGTCGTTAAAGACCTGCCCGAAGGCATACCGGAACGGGGCAAATCTCAACGGATCGCCGGGCCCGGGGCTCCAGTATTCATCGACATTGAAAGGCATCGGCACCACACCCTTGATAGATATATCGTTCGCGTTAATACGGCCGGGCGTGGAAACGGTATCATTCTTAATTATATTGGCCGCCCTGATATAATCGTATATCAAAAAGGTATTCACCAGCCTGCCCCGCGCCAAAGCAGTCTTTATCGCAAATATATTCGGAACGCAAAGCCCGACGAAGATAATGACCAGGACGATCTCCTGTATTACCTTCTTCAACTTGATACGGGAGATGATCCAGTCGTAGATATATACGAAAGACCCGGAAAAGACCACGGCGAATAATGGCGTGACATAAAGGAAGTGGCGGGAATATAGCATGGTCGTCAATATGCGCATATAGCGCAAGGCAACGGCATAGAATAGCAGGAAGACGATGAGCCCTCTATGCTTAAAAAGATACTTGCTTACGAAGATGCCTATAAGCAGGAGGCATATTAAATTACCGGCGAGGGTATCGCGCGGAGGTATTATATGGTAGGTCATCGTCGAGTCGATGGATAATGCCGACCTGATAGGCGATATGAAATTCATGAACATTATGCCGAAGGGTCTGAGAAAATTGTATGGCGACAAGAAGTCATGCAGTTTGACCTTGCTGGGCGAGGTGAGATCGCTTCTGCCGGAGACCGCAATGAAGACGGCTAGATACAGGACCACCGCGGCTATGCACAGGATCTTGAATATCCTGCCCAGTTTATACCTGGACGAGTATTTTATGAAACCCCTGAAGATAAATAACGCGCCGACCCCTGCCGCAAAGACCGCCGGGAATAGCGCCATATTTCTCGACGCATTATTGGCAAAATGGAGGAACCGCTCGAGATGGATATAGCCGACACAGAGAAACCGCATCACCGGGTAACCCAGATAGGTTATGAACAGCGGCAGCCATAAGTCGTATTTTTTGAGCCTCTCCCCGCCGTCTTTGGCCGATATGAGTATATGGGCGAGGATAGCGGCCGGCAATAGAAGGATCGTTATCTGGCAGAACGGCGCCAGGAAGTTAACGCCTATGGTAAGCCAGTAGACCGGCTTCCAGTTACCTTTAGCGTCGAACCTTGCGGTAGTCTCGAAGTACAGGTTCAGGATGACAAGGCTCAGGAAGAGCACAAAAAGATGGTGGGCCGACATGGGCCATGTATAGTAACTGAAATGGATGAAAGTCGCCAGATATACAATGGCTGAAAAGAAGGCGATCCGGAATTCCAGTCCCATTCTCCGCAGGAGAGTATAGAAGAGAAACGCCGAGAGGAGATGGAGCGCGACTAATATAAAAAGAAAATATTTCGTCTCGAAACCGAATGTCGAGAGCACCAGCGCTAAATAAATGTTCATCCCCGGGTCCCCCTGATGCGTGGGATATGGATTGAAGAGGAAGAGTTTCAGGTTTTCCAGGATAGAGCGGCCCTCCGTAAGCGACGATATCGCGGGGACCATCCACCAGAGATCCTGCTCGTGGAAAGAAGCCTGTATGGGTTGGTAAAGGAGCGCTAAAAAGATGCCCGCCACAAGAAGGGCGGCGCAAATATAGAGGATTCTTTTATATTTATGCCGCATGCTTCAGGTACCACTTATAGAGATCTTCAAGGCCTGTCCTAAGGTCTACTCTAGGCATCCAGCCTGTAGATTTCAATTTGGATATATCGAGCAGTTTACGGTAAGCACCGTCGGGTTTTGCGCGGTCGAATTTAAGCTTGCCCCTGAATCCTGTTATATCTTTAAGGAGCAGCGCCAGTTCTTTTATAGAAACGTCGTGACCCGTACCTATATTTATAACCGGCGGGGCTTTCTTATCCAGCATTATCTTTATGGCGGCGTCAGCCAGGTCATCGGCATGGATAAATTCACGCCGCGGAGATCCCGTACCCCATATGGTAACACTGCTCCGGCCGCCCGTCTTAGCGCTATGTATCTTATGGATAAGCGCCGGGATCACATGAGAGGTTCCGATGTCGAAATCATCGCCCGGACCGTACGCTGTAGCCGGGATCACGCATACAAAACTAGTGCCATATTGGCGGTTGTAATACTGGCACATCTTCATCCCCGCTATCTTCGCTATAGCGAAGGCCGCGCTCGTAGGTTCAAGCGGCCCGCTCAAAATATACTCTTCTCTCATCGGCTGAAGACAGGCTTTCGGATATGAGCAGGAGCTGGCCATAAAGAGCAGCCTCTTTACCCCCGTTTTATATGAGGCGTGGATCACATTCAATTCCGCGCTAAGATTATCATAGATAAATTCCGCCGGATAAGCCGAATTGGCGGCGATCCCTCCCGACCTGACATCCATGAAGAAGACGTAGCGAGGCCTCTTACTCTTAAAGAATCTCTCGACGGCAGACTGTCTTGACAAGCCTCCCTCCGGCATAGTAATTATCCGCTTAAAATCATCGGCCTTAAGGCGTTCCGCGAGTCTTTGCCCCACCGGACTCTTCCAGCCGATTATCAATATCTTCGAGTCTCTTTTCATAATTTTACCGTCTATCGCATCTATCCAAAAATTCAGCGACGAGCCCGAGGAAATGATCCAGGTGACAGCGCTTCAGGCCCTGGTGCACACCAATGTGAAAACCGTTATTGCCGATATATTCGGCATTCGGGAAATCGCCTTCTTTGTATCCCAGGTACTTGAAACCGGCACACTGTGTCGGCATCGATGAAAATAGCGTGCGGGTTTCGACGCCGTTTTTTTCGAGGTAATCGACTATCTCGTTCCTTGTAAATCCGGCCGCCGCCTGTATTATTACGGGAAAGGCGTGAGGGCCGATACGCTCGTAACGCTCCTCGCTGATCGTCGCAAGATAAGGGCTGAACCGGCGGAACTTTTTCATCAGATATTTAAGGTTCCGCCTCCTTGCCTCGACTATCTTTGCGTATTTGCCTATATTGCCGAGCCCTACAGCCGCCTCCAGTTCGTTCATCTTGCACGAAAATCCTATCCTCTCGAAGACGAACCTTATGTCGTCCTTATTCTCTCCGCTGAATCTCTTCGGGCAATACCCGGAAGAGATATTCAGGACGCACCTTTCGCACTTACAGGCCCTGCCGTGCGACCTGAGCGACCTCAGTATCTCCGCAAACTCAGGCCTGTCCGTAACCACCACACCGCCCTCTATCGTCGTTATTATGTGGGCCACGTAAAGGCTGAATGCCCCCATGTCGCCCAGCGTACCGATATTCTTTCCTTTATATTTAGCGCCATGCGCCTCGGCGGCATCTTCTATGACGAATAGCTTATGCCGCCGCGCGATCCTTTTTATCTCATCCATCGGCGCCGGCTTGCCCATGAGATGGACAGGCATTATCGCTCTAGTCTTCCGCGTTATGGCAGACTCTATCTTCAAGGGGTCGATATTGAGCGTTCCCCTGTCCACGTCGACGAAGACGGGGTTGAAACCTGCCTGCAGGACGGCATTTCCCGTCGCGACAAAAGATAGCGCCGGGACTATGATATCGTCGCCGCGGCGCGCGCCGAAATCGTACAATACCGCCAACGCGAGCGCATCGGCATCCGTCCCGGAACTAAGCGCTACAGCCGCTCTGGCGCCGATAAGCGCGGCGAACCTTCTTTCGAACTCGCGGACATGGCTGCCGCTCGAAACCCGGTTAGAATCGAGTATATCCCTTACGAGCCGCTTGGATCTATTGTCTATAGATACCGTTCCGAACGTAACCTGCACCGCATTATCTTTCCGCTTTTTTTTAGACACTTAATAGTCTCCTGGCCAGTTTATATTCAAGCATGTTTTTTATCTCGCCCTGCACCTTCGTCCCGAACCGCGCGGCCATCATATCCTGATACCGCCGGCTGCCATAAAAATCTATGAAAGCCCGGTCCCTGAAAGCCAGCACCTCTTCAGGGCGCAGGCATTTCGTCGGGAGAGGTTTTGTCTCGTAACCGAACTGCGAATAACCTTCCCATGACTCCGGCAGATATGCCGGGTCGGTCTCGCCGTAAAGCCGCGAGCCGGGATAGGCCATACAGACGTAGAAATTCGTATACTCGCAATTAAGCTCTTTTGCCATCTCGAGCGTCTCGTTCATCGTATCTATATCGTCGTTAGGCAGGCCGAAGATGAAGTTGCCGATTATACCGATGCCGGCATCCCGTATCATCCTGACGGAGGCGAGTACCTCTTTATTTCCGAACCTGCCCTTTGTAACACCGTCCCTTACCTTTTTGCTCCCCGATTCGAAGCCCAGGGCGAGCCAGTTTATGCCGGAGCTCTTCATCTTACCGACCATGCCTTTGGTAAGCGTATCGACCCTCGCATAGGCCCATATGTTCAGGTCATACCCGCGCTCGACGATCAGATCGCACAATTTATCGACATGCGCTTCCTTGAAAGCGAACATCTCGTCTATTATCTTTATATTTTTGACCCCGTAATTATCGACGAGGCAGGCGATATCCTCTATGACCAGGTCCGGAGACCTCTGCCGTATCTTATGGACGCCGAATAGAGCATTGATACAGCAGAAAGAGCAGTTATACGGGCATCCCAGGCTCGTATAGATAACTCCATACGGCTGACGCTCCGACTTATTGGTCCAGCTGTGCCAATTATGCGCCCTGTAGCTTGGCATGGGCAGAAGATCGAAGGCCGGAGACGGAAGTTTGTCCGGGTCGGCCAGCTCTGCCATAGGACTACTTTTTATACGGTCACCGTCCCTATACCACAACCCTTTTATTCCTTTATTCGCCCGGCCGCTTAAAATATCCGTAAGCGTATGAAAACCTTCGCCCTGGCAGACCATATCCACAGGCTCTTCTTTAAGAGTCCTCTCCGGCAGAGCGGATGGGTGCAGACCCATCAGGATAGTCGCGATAGACGCATTCGACCGCCTGATACTTCCCAGGACCGCCCGGGCTCCTATCATGTTCATTGTAGAAGCGGAAGGATTTGTGCCGGAGACCGCAATAGCCGCAAGACGCGGACTCTCTTCCCGCAGGATAGGCAAAAGACTATCCGGCCCTATCTCCATATCGATAATCTTTACGCTAAAACCTGCGTCTCTTACGAATGCCGCAAGGAGCGCCGCCCAGAGCGGCGGCTCGAGGGCGGATAAAGTCCTGCTCAGGTCGCCGTATAGTATCTTCTGGCTTCCGGGTTTTATTATAAGAAGGTCTAGCGGTTTAGCCTGCATCGTCAAAAAGTTTCCGGGCCCGCAAATATCTTTCGGGCGTCCCTATATCCGTAAGAACGTTATTTACCGGGTAACCGTAAAAATCCTTACCGGCTAATCCAGGAAAGATGTCGTGTTCCAGCGACGTCTTCTTGCCGCGTTTTATAAGGGCAAATATCTTCTTATCCAGCAGATAGATGCCGGCATTCACATACCCGTCGCCCGCGCTCTCCTTTTTCTCGCTAAATCCCGTTATCCTGCCGGCATCGTTCAGCTTAACCAGGCCGCAGTCCCGGTTACCCGACGACTTGGCTACGACCATAGAATATGAAGAGCCTCTTGCGAAATGGTCTTTAACAAATTCAAAGTAATCGAGCTTGCAGAACGAGTCTCCGTTCGAAACCAGGAAAGGGTTGGTCCCGATAACCGGCTCCGCGTTCTTTATCGCACCGGCGGTCCCTAGCGGCGGCTTCTCTATTATCGTTAAAATTTCGGAATTGCCCTGCGGTTTTTGCGAATAATAATCCCTGATAACCTCGCCTTTATAACCGGCGCATAAGATAAACCTGCGAAACCCGAAACCCGCCAGGTGTGTTATCAGAATATCGAGGAACGGCCTGCCGCTGATATCGGCCATCGGCTTGGGTTTTTCGCCGGCAAGGCCCTTGAGCCGCTCCCCTTTACCGCCGCATAAAATAAGGACGTCTATCTTCGATAGGCTGAATCCGTTCATTTGCCCCTCTCGAGCGAACCGGTAGGATCGTAGAATATTATCTGGCTGCCGAAATTTTCGAATTTGAACGGGACATTAAGAAGATGCTTTAACCGCTCCCTGATCCGCGGATGCGCTCCGGGTTCGGCAAAGAAGAGAATGAACCCTCCCCCTCCGGCTCCGAGGAGTTTGCCGCCTATCGCCCCGGCTTTTATGGCAGAGTAATATATATCGTCTATCTCCGGCGTCGTTATGAGTTTCGATAACCTCTTCTTGATCTGCCAGCTCTCGTTCAAGAGCCTCCCGAACCGCGACAACCCGGCATTGCCTTTGACTATGTCGACCGCTTCATGGACCATGTCGAAGATCTCGCCCAGCTCGCTCTTATTGTCCGGTATCCTCTTTATCTGCTCCCTGGCTATCTCCGAGGCATAGCGGGAAATCCCCGTAAAGAAGAGAAGAAGATGGTCCTGCAATAGGTTGAGCCTTTTATGGTTGATAGTCACCGGGTGTATCTTGAATTTGTGGTCGCCGCTGAATTCTATCAGGTTAAAACCGCCGTAAGCGGCGGATATCTGGTCCTGCGACCCTACGTTCTCCTTCAGCATATCCTGCTCTACGTGGATAGCTTTCTTGGCCAGATCCATCTTCGATATTATGTTGCCCTTCAGCCCGGCCAGGGAGTTAAGCAGTCCTACGGTGAACGTAGAACTCGACCCGAGTCCCGTCCTTGCAGGCAAATCTCCGTCGTGGTGTATCTCCACGCCGTCCCTTATCCTCATCAGGGTAAGACAGGCCCGGACGGAAGGATGCTGTATCTCGGATACCCGCCTGACCTGTTCCATCTTCGAGTAGATGATCCGCGATTTATGGGCAAAGAAAGGAGGAAGATAACGGCAGGAGATATAGCAGTACTTATTTATGGTGGTGGCCAGCACAGCGCCGTTCTTCTCCCTGTACCACGCAGGATAATCGGTCCCTCCGCCGAAAAAAGAGATGCGGAAAGGCGTCCTCGATATTATCATCTTTTCACCTCATACGTTTGAGAACTGGTTTCTTCTGACGACCTGGTAACCCTTTATCAATTCCGATATACCCTTCCGGATGGAATAGTCGGGTCTGTACCCGGTCCGTTCTATCTTTTCGTTACTGACGATATAATCCCTCTTGTCCGGATCATGACCGATCCGCGCCTCGGTAAAATAGAAGTCCGGCACCTGTTTTTTTATTTCCGCGCACAGTTCCCGCTTGCTCAAATTGGCGTCACTAAGGCCTACGTTATACGGCTCGCCCTTAAGGAACGGAAAATTATTCAGACAATGTATAAACGCCTTCGCCACATCCCGGACGTGTATATAATTTCTCTTCGCGTGCGCCTCAAACAGGACGATGAACCGGTCGTTTACGGCGCGGTAGGTGAAATCGTTGACCAGGAGATCGAGCCTCATCCGAGGGCTTATACCGAAGGCCGTGGCGAGCCTCAATGTGATACAATCACCTGAGTCGAGCAGTGCCTTCTCCGCCTCAACTTTTAGTCTTCCGTAGAGAGAGACCGGCCGTAACGGCGTCCGCTCTGTGCAGAAGATCCCTTTCTGGCCTATTCCATAGCCGCTGTTGGTAGTCGGATAGATGATGGCCTGCTTTTTGCTGCGCAGGCTCAGTATCATCTTTAAAGCATCTACGATTACGCTCCTGGCCTCGAGAGGATTCTGCTGGCAAAGAGGCGCGCCTGTAAGACAGGCCAGCGGGAATATCGCATCGGCCCCTTTCAGGTATCTGGAAACTATACTCTTATCCCTGGCGTCCGCGCGGACTATGGTCAGCTTGTCGTCATGACAACAGTCCAGCAGCGGGGCCTGATTATATATGAAGTTATCGATCACGGTAACCTCAAATCCTTCTTTCAATAGCGCGGGCACCAGCACAGATCCTATATAGCCCGCTCCTCCGGTAACCAGTATCTTCATCCGTTTAATCGTCTTCTTCATCTTTTCAATAACTCCTTCACCGTTTTTACGATATCGTCCTTACCCGGATAAAAAGCCTCCTCTAGGACATAACTGGCCGGGACCGGCAGGTCCGGCCAGGCAACTATCTTCACAGGCGCTTTAAGGTATTTCAATCCTTTTTGCGCCGCTATCGAAGCGATCTCGGAGGCTGCGCCGCAAGTCCGCCAGTCGGTATCGGCAATCAATAAACGCCCTGTCTTTCTGACGGACTTCAGGATGACCTCTTCATCGAGCGGCCTCAATGTCCTGGGATCGATCACCTCGGCGCTGCAGCCTGCGCGCGCCAGTTCCTCCGCCGCGCGCAGGGCCTCTATAACCATACAGGAAATTCCCACGATCGTCACATCCCTGCCCTGACGCCGCACCAGCCCTTTGCCGAACGGGATAGTATATAGCTCTTTCGGGACATGGCTTTTGTGCTTAAAGAGCCAGCGATGTTCTATGAATATGACGGGATTACCGTCGGCAATCGCGGCAGCCAACAGCCCCTTTGCGTCGTATGCGGTGCTCGGCATGACAAGGCGCAGTCCCGGGACGTGCATAAAGAGCCCGTGCAGGGACTGGGAATGCTGGGCGGCGGAGCCCCATCCCCTGCCTATCACGGCGGCAATTACCATCGGGATCCGCACTTTGCCCCCGAACATATAACTATACTTCGCGGCGTGGTTCACGATCTGGTCCATTGCCAGTAAAAGAAAGTCGGGCCTGTTATGAAAGTACACGGGCCTCATGCCCGTAAGCGCCGCGCCTATCGCTACGCCGGTAAGGGCATTTTCGGATAGAGGCGTGTCAAAAACCCTCTGTCTGCCGTATCTCTCCTGGAGGCCAAGCGTCATGCCGAACATCCCTGAGGGATCGTCAACGCCCTGACCCATCACAAAGACCCGCTTATCTACGGCAAGCGCCTGGGAAAGCGTCTCCTGTATCGCTTCAGGTACGGTAAGTTTCCTTAAATCCTTACCCGCATCTTCATCGAAGTCCGGCGCTTTTTTCTCTATTAAAATTTTTGTCCAGGGCATATATCTAACCCACCAGATATTCCGCAACTGCGCTCCGCGCAGGCAGAGGAGACCGTATGGCAAATTCGAATGCCTCCATGATCTCCCTCTCGATCTTTGCCCGAAGCTTTTCTATACTTTTACCCGTAATAACCTTCTTCTTTTTAAGAACGCCTTCAAATTTTTTAACCGGGTCCTTCACGATCCATTCATCCCATTCGCCCGGTTTTCTGTAAGAGTCTTTGAGGGGATCGCCGGGGCCGGCATGGCCCCTCCAGCGGTATGCCCTGCACTCCAGAAACGACGGGCCCCTGCCTGAACGGGCATCGCAAACGGCCTTCCGTGATTTCAGGTAGACATCGGCCGCGTCGGTCCCGTCTGCGAGATATGAAGGTATGTCGAACGCTCTCGGCCTTTTGAAGATGTCGCAGTTGGCCTGCCTTGCGCTTTGATGAGAAAAGACCGAATAGAAATTATTCTCGCACACATAGACGACGGGCAGGCGCTTCAGCGCGGCAAAGTTCATGCTCTCGAAGAGGACGCCCTCCTCGGAGGCCGCATCGCCGAAGAAGACTACGGATACTCTTCCGCGCCTATTGCGTAATACCGAAGCGAGAGCCGCGCCCGTCGCAATAGGTATACTGCCGGCCACGATCGAAGAACTGCCGATGAACCCGGCGGCGGTATCTATAAGATGCATCGAGCCGCCCCGGCCTTTGGAACAGCCGGTCTCTTTGCAGTATAATTCGGCGATCATGGACCTCAGATCGCCGCCCATGGCGATATAGTGTCCGTGCCCGCGATGGTTGCTGAAGACGTAATCGTCCTTTTCCAGATTCGCGCAAACTCCGGCCGGCGCCGCCTCCTGGCCTATGCAGAGATGGACGGGTGTCCGCATCTCGTCCTGAGGATAGAGCTCTTCTATCTTCAGCTCGACGAGCCTGATCTTAAGCATCGTCTCATAAAGCGCCGTAAGTTGTGCTTTATTCATCTTCATATTTTCGTTAAAATTTAACGCCAGACGAAAATCTCATAAAGTATCTGCGCAAGCATGACCGATCCCGACTGGAACGGTCTCATCTTCCTCTTGCCGTATATCCTTGCCGGTTCGTCGCCCGGTATCTCGGCCACTTTAAGTTTCCGCTTGGCACAGCGGATAGAGAGCTGGGGTTCCCATCCTATGAGTATCCCCGCCCTTTCGGCGGCCGTCAGGAACTTTGCCTCATTATTTATATCCAGCCTGTCTATGAGATCTGTCTTATATGCGCGGAAGATTACAAGGGCGTCGTCGTAACGCGCCCTGAAAAGGACGTTTATCATCGTCGTAAACATCCAGTTGCCGAAACGGGTCAGCCAATCGTCGTCGTAACTTCTCGCGCCCTTGGCATACCGCGAGACGATCACCATGTCGTATCCGCCTTTCATCTTCTCTATAAGCGGCGGGATGAGTTCCGGGATCGAATTGCCGTCGGGAGAGAAAGTGACCACGATATCCCCTTCGACCATTCCCCACATCTCCCGCAGACCCTGCCTTAAACCCTTCCCTTTCTGGATGTAGATGGAGTAGCCGTTATCTCTGGCATATTCTATCGTTCCGTCCGTCGACCCGCCGTCTACCACTATTATCTGGTCGAACCATTCCTTCTTTATCTTGGGCATGATCTCTTTCATGCCGCCCAATTCATTCAAAGTAGGTAATATTAAGGTCGTCTTCATCTTGGCGTCTCCTGGCTCCTTTTTAGTATTTGGTGAAAAGCGTCTTAAACGCCAGCCGGCCCATCTGGAGCGGATCGAACCTGACGGAAGGAGGTATGAAACAGCCGTGGAAGCAGCTGCAGTTCCCCTTCGATATATCCCTGACTTCATCCTTAAACTTATAGTCCTTTAACAACCTCCGCAGATCATAACCGAAATCGCGCACCGTCGCTACCGGCTCACGCAGTTCGCAGGCCGAGACGGCGCCGTCCGGGTAAAGGACCGCTATCCTCCTGCCAGCGACACATTTGACCGGCCATCTCTTGCCGTCTAAGAAATTGTCGAGCGCAATATTAAGGTTGTTGAGCGCAAAATTTATTATGGCGTTATTCAGCCTGCGGCTCGAATATATATTCTGCGAACTGCCTTTGATCTTCTTAAAATAGTATATGATATTCTCGTTTAAAAATCTCCTCAACTCATCCGGCGCGATACCTTCCAGGGGAAGACTCTTCCCGGACAACCGGCGCATAGGCTCAAACCAGTGATAATCGGGGTCGATCCGGTCCCGGACAAACCCGGAGACGGCCCTGACGGTCTTTGCATTGTCGGGCATTATAACCGTAACGATATGCACGCGCAAACGCGGATAAGCCTTTTTCAACTCGACAAGAGTCCGGGCGGTCTCTGCGGCCCTGGCAAACCCGCCCGGGAAACCGCGCCGCCTGTCATGATCATCGTGGAGAGCGTCGATGGAGACAGCCACGGTCAGGTTCAGGTTCTTACACTTTCCTAAGATGGTTTCACAGGCGCCGATAATCCGGTCCGTATTAAATCCGTTTGTGGGAATCGATGCTACGGCAACGCCGCACCTGAGCGCATATTCGGCCACGATCCCGGCAAGGTCGTCCCGCAAAAACGGCTCTCCGCCGGAGATGAGGAGCCCTTTCAGTTTCCCGAGTTTCCCGATCATGCGGAAAATTTCGTCCCTGGAGAGCTCGCCTTCTTTGTTGAGCTGCTTCGAGAAGAAACAGTGCGCGCATCTGGCATTACACTTATAGGTCACGAAATGGACCAGGCTGTCCAGACCCGCCGGCTTAAAATATTTCGCTATCTCACCACAGGCAAACTTGGCTTCCTGCATCTCTTCCTCTTCTTAGATGATCAATTCGTACAACTTAATCGCGGCCTTATAGAAAACGGGCGGCATAAAGCTCAGGCACTTAAGCACCGTCATCCTGAAACTCGAACTTATCGGGCGCGCGGCTTCATGCGTCAGATAGTAACGCGCCTGCGCGGGGAGACCCTTATTCAGATATTGGATCCCGACGCGTTCGTAACTTAATGCTATGGCCCGGCCGAGATCCTCCTGCCTCCCGGGAAGCAGGCCCTGGCTTTCATATACCTTCTTCAGTATAGCGGAATGGACCGCGGCGTAATTTTCGAGCCTCGTATAATGGAACCCATCCGATCTTTTACGGTAATAGATGAGCGGCTCATCGACGGCATAAACGTTGCCTCCGGCTCCTACCCGGCAGAAGAAATCCCAGTCCTCGGATATGGCCAGACCCTCGGTGAAAAACCCCGCCCGTTCGACGGCGGAGCGCCGTACCACGTTGGCCGACATCAGCTCGAAGGCATAGCCCTTCAGGTGATATTCGTTCGGCTCGAACCCCTTCGGCAGACCGTTCTTAAATCCAAAGTAGGCGGAGTTGGGCTTCGTAACGGGCTTGCCGTCTATTATATAATACCCGTCCGTGTAGACCCATTCGGCGGCGTCGTGCTTCAAAAAAACATCGACGCATTTCCGGACAAAATCCGGTTTCCAGATATCGTCCGAATCCAGAAAAGCGATAAACTCTCCCAGCGCCTGCCGGATACCAAGGTTGCGCGCGCCGCCGGGGCCCAGTTTCCGCTGCGAACGGATTATCCTGACCGGATGTTTCATTTGGGCGGGAACGATAGGGTCGGGACGCAGGTCGGAATTATCGTCTACGACTATCATCTCGATATTCGGATAACTTTGCGCAAAATAGGAACTGAGAGTCTCCGGAAAATACTTTATGTCGTTATAGAAGGGCGTTATAACGGAGACAAGCGGCATCTTATCCATAAAGCTAAAAACCCTTTCACTTTACTACGATATGGCTCCTGTAAAATATCTTCTTTCTTAAGTATCTCACGGCCGCAAGGTCCAGGGAAAAACTGTACATCTTGTGTCTCAACCTGAACCTGTAATAGGCGCTCACGGGCCTGTAGAGTATCTTCAATAAACTTCTCAGGAATAAATTTTCTATGCTGTCTATCGCGTTCGGCAGGGCGTTGGCAAGGACGCTCATATATGAGATGTTTCCCAGGCGCTCCCGCTCCCTTGCGTTAAACCACGGTATCCTCTTACCGGGGAAATCGTATTCATCGAAATTCCAGTCGCTCCATTCCTCCAGGTCCTGCGGCGGCTTAAGGCCGTGGCCGAGCGCCAGCTCGTACATGGGAGTACCGGGCAGCGCCGTATATATGGCCATTGTTTCGAACTGCGCTTTTGGATTATCTTTCTTCAGGCGGAAGATGAGGTCGATAGTATTGTTTACCTCGTCGAATGTCTCCGTCGGGAAACCTATCATAAGGGCAAAAGCAGGGATGATATCATGCGTCCTGGCTTTGAGGTTCGTGCGGATCGTCTCTTCGACCGTTATCCCCTTATTAACCAGTTTCAATATCCTGTTATTCCCCGATTCCGCGCCGAACTTCAATACATACGCGCCGCTCTTCTTTAATAGGGCGGTCTGCTCGCCCGACGCTTTGTTGAATACATCGACCCTCGTCCCCGAAGTGTACCACCGGATATTCAGATCCTCCCTTACTATCTCCGCGCAGATCTTGTTCGCTCTATCCCTATCTATATAAAATTCGTCATCCCTGATCCAGACCCCGTCCAGGTTGAATTTCCTGACCGGCCCTATGATCCTCTCCAGGCTCTTTGCGACGGACATGGCGCGCCACTTCCGCATGCGCAGGCTGGCGCTGCAGCAGAAACCGCAGTTAAAAGGACAGCCCCTGCTCGTCTGGCCGATGTCGAGGACCCGCGATCTCTTGAGATACATGTCGGGGTGAATATATCTTTCCACGTCTATAAGTTCCCACGGCACAGGCAGCAGATCTTCCATATCGAGTAATGGCGCCGGGGAATTGACGATAACCTTGCCTCCGTCTTTAAATGCTATGCCGTTTATTCCGCTTAATGGCGAGCCGGTCTCCAGCGCCTTTACGAGGCCGGGGAAAGTAACGTCCCCTTCGCCGACGCACACTATATCCACATACTCTTTTGCAAGCGTCTGGGCCGGCAATATCGACGGATGCGGCCCGCCCCACACGATCGGCACCTTTCCGTAACCGGACCTTCTTACGGCCTTTGCGATCTCTACCGCAAAATATATCTGCGTACCGGTCATGCACGAAATACCCACGCAGATAGTCTCCGGCCCGAGAGCCGATGTTATCCTCTCCTGCCAATTCTTATCGACCCTCTGGTCGATAATCTCTATCCTGTACCCCTGCCTGTGTAGAGGCGCGGCTATCGTAAGAAGCGCATGCGGCGGCGCTACCGTCGAGCCGAAGTCCATGCCCGTCTTGGGATAGATCAGGATTATATTTTTCTCTTTAGCCATTGGATTGTGAGCGCCCGATAAGACCGCTTACGTATTCAGCTATCGCAAGAGAGGCGGTCAGTCCGGGCGATTCTATGCCTATTAAATTGATGAACCCCGGTAATCCCAGTTTAGATCCTTCTTCGATCACAAAATCACGAAAATCTCCGCCGCGGGCCTGCAGTTTGGGCCTTATCCCGGCGGTATCAGGATAGATATCTTCCTCTTCGAGAAAAGGCATATATCTTACGGCGGATTCGAAAAAATCTCCGCGCCGCGACTCGTCTACCGAATAATCCTTTTCGCGGATCTTCAGATATTCATGATCGGGCCCCAAGCGAAGCCCTCCCCCGAGATCCGGCGTTGCATGTATTCCCAGGCCGACAGCTTTAGGCTCGGGAACCGGATATACCAGCCTCTTTATGCGCGCGGCCTTCTTTTGATTAACACGGAAATACTGCCCCTTGCAATAATGAAGCTCATATCCACGCTCCTTTATATCTATCCCTGCCATTGCGGCCACGGTATCCGAATCCAGGCCGGCGCAGTTTATCACAAGTCCGGCGGAGATTTTACCGGTTCCATCCGCGTCTTCTACGGTTACATCATAGCCGCGGCCATCGATAGCTATGACCTCGGAATCGAGCGCTATCATGGCGCCGTTATCTTTTGCCCTGTCGTTTAACCTCTGCATAAGGGCATGCGAATCGACTATCCCGGTCTCCGGAGAATAGAGAGCCGCTGTCCCGGAGATCTCCGGCTCCATCTTCCCGGCTTCTTTCCCGTCGAGAATCCGTAATCCCGGCACTCCATTCTTAACAGCATTCGAGAAGAGCTCTTCCAGGGCCGCAACATCTTCTTTGTCTGTGGCAACTACGAGTTTGCCGGTCTTCTTATGCGGTATCTTATTCTCTATGCAAAACTTATATAAGAGCTCCCTGCCCCGGACACACATCCTCGCCTTGAGACTGCCGGGAGGATAGTATATACCGCCGTGTATTACCTCACTATTACGCGAACTCGTCTCCCGTCCAAACCCCTTGTTCCTCTCTACAACTACTACATTCTTCGAAGATTTGCTAAGCTCTTCGGCAACGGCCAATCCTACAACACCGGCTCCTATAATTAAAACATCGGCTTTATACACAATAGACTGGCACTTTTTTTAGCAATTGAGGCTGGTTTGATATGATTTTGACATATTTTATCATCGTTTAAAACGTTTTAAACGATGATACTATCGTATTAACCTATTGTCAAGAAAATTACTTGCGCAGCCACTCACCCGCCGGGCTGGACCATGGCGAATCCGGATAGTCCTTAATGGCCTTTTCGAATTCTTTCCTGGCGGCGTCGATTCGTCCCATCCTATAAAGGGCCATTCCTTTAAAGAAAAGGCATTTGGCCGCGACTTCTTTTTCGGCAGTCTTTTCTATAACTATATCATAAAGTTTTATAGCCTCGCCAAACCTTTCATAAATATGGTAATTCCGCGCCTTGTAATAGAGAAAACCGAGCTCTTTGGGGTACCGTCTCCTATACCACCTGTCGAGCGTCATATCCTGGTATAGACGTATGGCCCATTCCGGCAGGCGCGAGTAGAAATATTTATAAAATAATTGCCGTTTTTGGCTAGCCATGGAAATCGGCGTATTATACAGGAATATGCCCGCCTTATTACAATATATATCATAGCGAATACCGGGATTTCCTGTAAAGTACTTACGCTGTGATTCGAGGATATTTCTGGCACATACATCTCCGAATGTCGCATCCCCGCCGTTTTCGTTTTTGAATATGACGCCCTGCATAACATCTACGATTACACCCTGCTTAATCATATCGTCGTATCCCAGCGCTTCTTTCGTGTTGGGAGTAATAACGGCTATGGAATGAGGGGACGCTCCTGTGCCGTCCCTGGACCTATTCAGGAAGACAAGATATCCCCGCACGTCCAGGGGCCCGATAAGCCTCAAAAACAGATGCGAGACCTGGTCGCACCAGCCGACGCCTCTTATCAGATTACTTATAGGCGGCAGATCCTTAACGGGGAATGGACCGGTAAAGACGTTCTGATTTATATAATCGACGAGCATCTGCGACTTCTTGATTATATCCGGCTCACCCTTAGTCACCTTCTTCGCTATATAGTAGTATGAGACGCCGGGATAGTGCTGGTATAAAAGGTTGGCGAAGAAAAAACTGTTGTAGATATAGCAGGCCGCGCCTATAAAAACTACGGCGAAGAAAAGTATGATATATTTCGGCACAAAACACTTCGAGATTATCTTATCGGTAAAGCCGCGGGTTTTTTTTATCGGATTATGGCTCATTTGACGCCCTGCGGCCTGCACAGCCTCAAAGCCGCCGCGGCAAACCCGAACAAGAGCCACAGGAAGCGGAAATTCATGATATCCATATCGATAGCCTGGACAAAATAACCTATGATTGCCGCATAGCCGGCAACCAGCGTATAAAAGATAAAGTCATCCTTGCGATCCCTGATCCGGTCCTTTATGGAAAAGATTATCGATCCCCACAGAAAGAGGAGAACTCCGAAGCCGATCATGCCGCCCTCCGCAAGGCTCCCGAAGAATGTCGAATGCGGATCGTAGAGGAAATAGCCCTTAGGCGCCCGTCCTTCATCTTCGTAAATCTTCATCTTATCGATGAAAGCGCCGCCGCCGACGCCAAAAAGAGGACGTTCGGCAAAGATCTTTAACGCATACTTCTTCAGTAGGAAATAATAGGTATAATTATAATAGACCGTTATATCCGCACGCTCTATCCCGATATCGTTCCTGTAATAGAACGGCTCCTCCATCTCCTCCGGCAATTCGAACAGCTTTGTGGTCCTGGCCGATATATCGATAAACTGTATATAGGAGAATATCGTCATCACTATCCACACTGCCAGGATCAAGACGGCCCCTCCTGCTTTAAGCGCCTTCACCAGAGGACCCTTCCCCGACGCAAAATACCCGGAAGATCTGCATATCACAATATAGACCGCGCACAATATGCCCACAAGGCTCCTGGAATATGTGAAGAATACGTTTATAAGGAATAGCGCGAGCGCGGCATAAAGGAAGACTTTTATTCCCTTCTTCTTTTCGGAGAATGCCAGGCCCAGCGTAAATGGGATCGAGATAAGCAGGTAGCTGGAGAAGAACTTTTCGTTCTGGAAGAAAGTGGAATGGACCCTGTAGAGGTTATTTATATAAGGATGCTTGGCAAATAACGTCACGAATGGATTATTTATATTAAAACCGTACGCAAGGATGATACCGTAAAGCCCTACAAGACCGACCGCAACGCTGATCGCTACCCAGCACCAGACCGCATAATAAAGCATTTTTTTTGTATCTACGATATTTATCCATAAAAGAAAGAGTAGGACGAGATAGAAGGTACCCGCGAACTCGAGCGCTGTGGTCCTAGCGCTCACCGAAACGAATATGCTCAAGCCTGCCGCCAGTAAATATACGCTAATAGGTTTTATGAAAGGCGAAAGATATATCTCTTTTCCGGCCGATATGAACTTTATTGCCACCGGTACAAAGACGGCCAGGAAGATGAGATCGGCGATCTGAACCTTATGCGTAAAGAGCCCGTTAGTAAACATAACCGTCACGGAAGCGAGTATCAGGAAGATTGCCGTCTTCACGAGATTCATAGGGACTTTAAGCCTCCCTTCCGGTGAAAAAAGAAAACCGTAAAAAAGCAATGAACGAGACGATAAGTTTTTTCAACGCGCCGAGATTCTTTATCTTCCGCGCATAGTGCAGGATTACCGACGGTTTAAAATAGTGCGCGGCATAACATTTTTTGAAGCTCTCTTTCATCCGGTCTTCGGTGAGAGCGCCCGGCACAAAAGCCCTGGGCTCATACAGGTTCATGTTCCGCCACTCTTTATTGAACTTGCCGTATCTATCCGCGGCCGCATATGCCGCCGAGCCCGGGAACGGCACAAAGTAGCACATGTGGAAATCTGTAAGCGGCAGTTCGCGGATCAGCCCCATCGTCTTCCTGATCGTCTCTTCCGTCTCCAGGAAGTTGCCGAGCATGAAAAATCCTTTCACCGAGAGCCCGGCGCGCCTGGTCCTGGCAACGCACTCTTTAACATCCGCAAGCTTTATACCCTTCTCTATAATATCCAGTATCTCCTGCGAGCCGCTCTCTATGCCGTAGCAGATCTGCCAGCACCCGGCCCTCTTCATCAGTTTGAGCAGCTCGTTATCGATAGACTTGGATATCCTGCCCGTACAGGTCCACGTAAGATCGAACTTTGCTGTGATGAGCCCGTTGCAGATCTCGACCAACCTTTTGCGTGAGGCCATAAAATAGTCGTCCTCGAAATATATCTCTTTTACGCCATGATCCTCGACGAGGACCCTTATCATTTTAAGGACATGGGCAGGGCTGTGCGCGCGGAAGACGCGGCCGAATGTGCGATTGTCGCAGAATATGCACTTTCCGGGACAGCCGCGCGAAGTGACAAGGCCGACGGCCGGCATCCTGTTGATCGAATCTCCCGGCGGGTTGTAAAACTTACCGAGGGGCGGCAATAGTTCCCATGCCGGGAGCGGCAGGGTATCGATATCTCTGATCAGGTCTCTTTTCCCGGTAACGGTAATCCGCTTATCCGGCCCGCGAAAGGCAATGCCCCGGACCTGATCCAAGGGCTCTTTCCTATCTAGAGAGCGCAATACTTCGATGAGCGTCTCCTCCCCTTCGCCCACGACCCCTATGTCGATCTCGGGGAATCGCTCAAGAGTATCTTCGACAAGCGCCGTAACGTGCGGGCCTCCGGCTATTATCTTCGCCGAAGGAGTATTGGCTTTTATCCCGGCGGCTATACGCCCCGCATTCTCCATAGTTATCGTGGTGGCGGTGATCCCGACATAGTCAGGTGAAAAATCGGCGACCTTCTTTAATATCGCCGCCATATCCATCTTAAGCACCGGGCAATCGAGTATCGCCGTATCGTATCCGCCGCGGCGGGTAACGGCCGCGAGCGCGGCCAATGTCTGAGGCGGCAATTCATTACCGCCCCCGGCAAGGTCACCGTAAAGTTCTTCGAGGGAGCAGCTGGGGTTTATAAATAGCACCTTCATATTTTTTTGCACCTGGCGGCTATATTCACCATTACCGGGGAATAGAAACGTGAGCCCGAATCAAGTATGTTCAGTATAGGGTTCAGGAAAGGCACGACAAAAGGAAAGAGGTGGAAGCCGAATATCCGCTCCACCGAAAACCCGAGTTCTTGAAGCCACCGCTGGAGCTCGTAATAGCCCACCCAATTCTCGTACCCGTCATATTTTCTTATTCTCAATATCCTGGCAACGGATACTGTAAAATGCCAGAACCTGTTCGGCACTGTCAATATAAGTATCCCGCCAGGCTTAAGCACCCTGCGCGCTTCACCGAGGACCGCTTTAGGATCGGGGGCATGTTCTATGACTTCGGTGGCTATGACATAGTCAAAAGTTGCGTTCTTTATGCCTATGAAAGCGCCATCGGAAACTATCCGTTTTGTGTCGCATTTTTCCGCGGCCTTTTTGAGGAGGTTAAAACCGATATCGAGAGAGTAAACGTCCGCGCCGGCGTCAACCGCACATTTCGAAAAGTGGCCGGTACCGCATCCCAGGTCGAGCAATCTCTTACCTTTAAGCTCACCGCCGCCGGAGAGAATCCCGAAGACTATCGATAATCTCTTATTAAGGTCATACCGGTTCATATAGCCGTCGAAATCCCCGGCAAAGGTATCGTAAAAATATCTTTTTTTATCCGTCTTTATCATCCTCTCTTTATTATAGGCTTGAGACGAAGCGCGACGAACAGCCTTACCAGGTCGCTTGCCGTCGAAGGTATCCTTTTAAGTAAGTTCAGCCTTGTCAGGCGCACTTCTTCGATCTTGACGGGCAGCTCAAAGATAGAGACGCCGGCCCTGTCGGCGCGAAGCAGGAGTTCCGTATCGAATATCTCGCGGTCGGTGAGACATTCCGCCGCAACCGGATATACCGCCGACTTCCTGAAACCTTTTATGCCGTGAGTATCCGTACCCTTGAAGCCGTACAATAACCTCAACAGCAGGTTGAACCATCTTGTAATAAGCCTGCGCACGAGTTTTCTCTTGTCCACCGCGCCCGCTATCACTTTGGAACCAACGATACAATCATACTTATCCAGAAGCGTTAATGTCTTCTTAAGGAAATCTATGTCCCAGAAATCGATATTGAAGATGATAACCTTTTCGTGCCGGGCAGTGTTTATCCCCGCCTTGAGCGCCCGGCCGTAGCTGGGATCCCGCAATCGCTCGACGCGGACGACGGGAAACTCTTCGACCAGCGCCTGCGCTATCCGGCAGGTGCCGTCGCTGCTCCCGTTCTCGCAAAGTATTATCTCATAGTCGGAATCGAAATCCGTGATCCTGCCTATGTCGCGGACGAGCGACTCGACCGAGCCTTTAAGAATCCGCTCCTCGTTATATACGGGTATTATGACGGAGAACGTCTGCTTTGCCTTAAGATTGTCCGGACTCATCGGTAACGATCTCTTCCTTTTCTATGCCGAACGATTTCTTCATCTCGAAAATAAAACGCTTCAGGGGCATCTGTTTCTCGGACCTCATCGTTTTGGCTTCATCCGCCCACGGTTTCAGGTTATAGTAAAATTCTTTATATGGGACGCCGCCGTAAAGACGGCCTGCGATATCGTCCTTATCGATTATCGATCTATCCGACGCCAGGTCCTCGACGCCGGCAATCTCGCCGGAATTTGTCCTGAAATATTTTTTGTTATAGGAATCGAATACCCGCCACCGCCCCTTTATCTTTACGAACGAAAGGGGGTAGTAGGCCCGCCTGTCCGGCGTATAGACCCGCATAAAAAAAGCGGGCAGCCCCGCATAGGCGCACAGGTTGGTAAATACATCCTGGGACTGGTCTACCGCTCCGTATCCGCGTATGATGATATTGAGGATATGATCGTCGACAATCGGCATGCCGGGCGGGGTGGGTTTTATATTCTCGTGCGTCCAGTCGAATATGGCCAGGGCCTTCTCTTCGTCGGTATTACAGCTCTTTATTATCTCCCGTGTTATTCTATGATACTCGTAATCCCGCGCCAGGAACTCCATCGCCTTGATATAGAGAGGCATTTTGATTTCGCGCACACGGCCATTTATGCCCTGGCGGATAGAGACCTGCATATTCATAACCAGCCCTATCGCAAGGACTATGGCCAGGCAGACCGGAATGGATAGAAGCAGTCTCTTCTTTAGCCGCATGTCGGATATTATTTAAAATTCTTTATAAGTTCTGCAACGCGGGCGATCTCGTCTGTCTTAAGCTCCGGATAGACCGGTAAAGCCAGGACGGATTCCGAGGCAATTTCGGAATTGGGCATGTCGCCCTTCTTATAGCCTAAAAACTTGTAGCACTCCTGGAGATGGAGCGGTATGGGATAATAGACTCTTGCTTCTACTCCACTCTTCACCAGATGCCCGACCAGGGCGTCCCTTTTTGACTTATCGACCCTTATCATGTACTGGTGATATACGTGTGTATTGTAAGAAGGCACGTAAGGCGTTACGGCGAGCGTACTTTTCAAAATGGCATTATAGCGCGCGGCATTCTCCTGCCTCTTCTTAGCCCAGGAATCGAGATGTTTCAGCTTTACCCTGAGCACGGCGGCCTGGAGATTGTCTAGGCGTGAATTCATGCCTATCTCGGAATGGATATATCTGGCAGAACTACCATGAACACGCAAAACCTTAACCCTCTCGGCCAGTTTTTCATCGTTAGTCACTACCATCCCCGCGTCGCCGAACGCCCCCAGATTCTTACTCGGGAAGAAGCTTAAGGCTCCGGTATCGCCCATCGATCCCGACCGCCTGCCTTTGTAGGCGGCCCCTATCGACTGCGCATTGTCTTCGATGACTTTGAGGCCGCGTTTCCCTGCAATTTCCATTATAGGATCCATATCGGCACATTGGCCATATAGATGGACGGGCATGATAGCCTTGGTAAGTTTCGTGATCTTCTTCTCGATAAGCGCGGGATCTATATTATAAGTCTTTGGTTCTATGTCGACAAATACGGGCCTTGCCCCGACTATAGAGATGGATTCGGCTGTGGCAAAAAAAGTGAACGGTGTGGTTATGACCTCATCGCCGGGGCCTACGTTCAACGCCCTTAAGGCAAGTATCAACGCATCGGTGCCCGACGCCACCCCGACGCCGTATTTTGCGCCGCAATAACAGGCAACTTCCTTCTCGAGCCCCTTCACATCCGCGCCCAGTATGAAATCCTGCTCCTCTATCGTCTTTTTGACCGCAGCCTCTATCTCATTTCTTATCGATTGGTACTGGGCCTTCAAATCTAATAACGGTATTTTCATCCATTCTCCTTACTGGATTCGAAATAACTTATGGTCCTTGCCAGGCCTTCCTCGAGTTTCACGGCCGGATGCCATCGGAGGATCGTTTTTGCCTTTTTTATGTCCGGCCGCCTGACCTTTGGATCATCGACGGGCAGCGGTTTGTATACAATTTTACTCTTCGATCCCATAAGTTTAATTATTGTCCTGGCAAGCTTAAGAAGAGTCATCTCGTTCGGATTTCCTATATTGACCGGATTATGTTCACGCGACATCAAGAGTTTATATATGCCGCCTGCCAGATCGGAGACATAGCAGAAACTTCTCGTCTGGGAGCCGTCCCCGTAAACCGTTATCGGTCTATTCGCAAGCGCCTGGCTTATGAAATTAGGTATTGCCCGGCCGTCCTTTTCCCGCATCCGTTCGCCGTAAGTATTGAATATGCGGACTATCCTGGTATCGAGTTTATGGAAGCGATGATAGGCCATCGTAATCGCCTCGGAAAAACGTTTTGCCTCGTCGTATACGCTTCGGGGGCCCACGGGATTGACATTGCCCCAATAGTCTTCGGTCTGGGGATTGATAAGGGGATCGCCGTAAACTTCGCTCGTTGACGCGAGAAGAAATACCGCTTTCTTTGCTTTCGCAAGGCCGAGGACGTTATGCGTCCCAAGAGAACCGACCTTCAATGTCGGTATAGGGTGCTTTAGATAATCGACCGGGCTGGCGGGCGAAGCAAAATGCAAAATATAGTCGATCCGTCCCTTAAGATCGATATATTCCGAAACATTGTGCCTGATAAATTTGAAATCTTTATTCCCAAGAAGATGTTTTATATTTTTGATCTTACCGGTGATGAGGTTGTCCATGCAGATAACGCGATACTCCTTCGACATGAAGAGGTCGCAAAGATGTGAGCCGATAAATCCGGCCCCGCCCGTAATGAGAATGGTCTTCTTCGAAAGGGCGGGGTTCATCTATTTTTAAACCATTCTACCGTCAACTTCAGGCCTTCCTCAAAACCGATTATCTTCCGGACCCCAAGAAGCGTCTTCATCTTCTTTATGTCCGCGGATGTCTTCCGGATATCGCCTTTTCTTTTCGGTGCATACTTTGCCTTTATATCCGTTCCTAATATCTTATTGAGCATCCTTACGATATCGTTTACAGATGCCGTAGAACCGCACGCTACATTAAAAACCTCCCCGGACACCTTTTTGGCAACACACGCCCTTAAATTCGCCGCGACCACATTCGCCACATAGGTAAAGTCACGCGACTGCCTGCCGTCCCAATCCACTATCGGGGAATCGCCTTTTGCCATAGTAAATAAGAAGGCCGGGATTACCGCAGAATATTTTGACTCGGGATTTTGCCTGGGGCCAAAGACATTGAAATACCGTAAAGATACCGTCTCCAATCCGAAAGTCTTGGCGAACGTGACGCAGTAATTTTCCGCCGCAAGTTTTGATACGCCATAAGGCGAGATTGGAGAGACCATGTCCGTCTCCCTTTGAGGAAAATGTTTAGCGTCCCCGTAAACAGAACTGGACGACGCATAGACGACTCTCTTGACCCCCGCGTTCTTCGCCTCCATCAGGAGATTGAGGGTGCCGAAGACGTTTATCTCATTGGTCGTAAACGGATCGTCGACCGACTTGGGCACTGAACGAAGGGCGGCCTGATGTATGACGTAATCTATGCCCTCCATCGATCTCTTTAACGCCGCTTTATCCCTGATGTCGCCTTCGATAACTTTAACGCGGCCCGAAAACGGCGCGAGATTCTCCTTTTTGCCGGTTATGAAACTGTCGAGGACGCGGACCGTCTCTTTCCGCCTGACAAGCTCCTCGACGATATTCGAACCTATAAAACCCGCACCGCCTGTAACCAGATAATTAGCCACTATAACCTCACTATGTTTGTCCTGTTCTTTATACCCTTCAGGACGTTTCTCGTGTCTACCACCAGTTTCGAGTTCGCAGCGATGAACTTATAATCGACGTTGGAGTGGTCCGTCACGATAATAACGCAATCGGAATCCTTGAACGAATTTTTATCGAACGAGACGCTCTTCAGGTTTATGCCGCCGATCTTCAGGTATGGCAGATAAGGATCGTAATAAGAGACGAGCGCCCCCTTCTTTATCAGCAGATCTATTATCTCGAGAGCCGGAGATTCACGCAGGTCCTTAACGTCCTTCTTATAAGCCACTCCCGCCACCAGGACGGTCGAGCATTTTAAGGATTTACACCGGTCGTTAAGTCCCTCCGCCGCCTTGGCAACTACATGGTGGGGCATTTCCGAATTGACCTGCGAAGCGAGATCGATGAAACGGGCCTCGAAACCGTGCATCCTGGCCTTCCACGAAAGATAGATGGGATCGACGGGGATACAATGCCCTCCTACTCCGGGCCCGGGATAGAACGGCATGAAGCCGTACGGTTTTGTCTTTGCTGCGTCTATGACCTCCCAGACATTGATGCCGAGCTTGTCGCTCATCAGCATTATCTCATTGACGAGCCCTATATTTACGATCCTGAAGGTATTTTCGAGGAGCTTTACCATTTCTGCCACTTTGCTCGACGATACGGGCACGACGGTATCTATGGCCTGCTCATACAGGAGCCGCGCTAATTCCGTAGAATTTTTGGAGATGCCGCCTATGATCTTGGGCGTATTCTTCGTATCATACTTTATATTACCCGGATCTACCCTCTCAGGCGAGAAAGCCAGGTAAAAATCCTTCCCCTCTTTCAAGCCTTCCGACTCCAGTATCGGGAGCATGACCTCCTCGGTCGTGCCGGGATAGGTGGTCGATTCCAGGACTATTATCTGGCCTCGTTTCATATACTTCTTTATATTCTGGACCGCTGCAACAATATACGAAACGTCGGGCTCTTTGGTCTTATACAGCGGCGTCGGGACGCATATGATAACCGCGTCGAGCCCTTTTATGAAACTGAAGTCCGTCGTAACGCTGAGGGTTCCGCCCTTCATCGCCGAGCTTATCTCCGACGATGTAACATCAAGGATATACGACTGCGCTTTGTTAAGCCGCGCTATCCTGTCTTTATCGATATCTATGCCCTTGACCCTGAAACCGTTCTTTGCAAACGTCAGCGCAAGCGGCAGTCCCACGTAACCCAATCCTATAATGCCTACCTTAGCTTCCCGTTTTAAAATCTTTTCTTTTAATTTACTCAGCATAACCCTTCCCTTTCCTTTTTCTGCTTAGCCATCCGACGCTCAAACCATAATTTAGCTATTGATAAGCGCGGCAGGCCTTTCCTTTAGATATTCTTTCAACGCGTCCTTCCATGGACGCATCTTATGTCCGGTAAAGATATTAAACTTTGAATTATCCAGGACAGACATAGCCGGACGTTTTGCCGGCCTGCCAAGCTCCTCCGATGAAATCGGCGAAATTTTGGTATCGAGACCCGATAACTTAAGGATCTCTTTCGCATATTCGTACCATGATACGCCGCCGGAGTTAGAGACGTGGTATAGTCCATAGTTGATAGTTGATGGTTGATGGTCCATAGTTATTTTATCCAGAAGCGTATGTATCGCTTTCGCGAAATCTTTCGTATAAGTCGGTGAACCGGCCTGGTCATCGACAACCTTCAGTTCTCTGGCCGCCTTAGCCTTATCAATGATCGTATCTACAAAATTTTTCCCGTTCTTTCCATATAGCCAGCTCGTCCGAAGAGTAAAATAGTTCGTCATGATCTTCTTTACCGACTCTTCGCCTGACAGCTTTGACCTGGCGTAAATATTAAGCGGACCGGGTTTATCCGTTTCTATATACGGGCTCTTCTTTCTGCCGTCGAATACGAAATCCGTGCTTATATATATAAGGGTCGCTCCCGCCTCTTCTGAGGCAAGCGCTACATTCTGCGTCCCTGCGGAGTTAACGGCATATGCCTTCCCGCCATCAAGCTCGCAACCGTCGACATCAGCCCAGGCCGCTGTGTGAATCACAAACCGCGGCCTTAATTTTCCGAACGCGTCCGCGACGTCCGCTCCGTCGGTTATATCGCATATAATTTTTTTACCGGCAACCGGCAGCTGACAGTTAACAGCTAAATCAGCTCCATAAACCGCATAGTCAGCGCTCAGTTCACTGCACAAATCCGTCCCGAGCATCCCGTTCGATCCGGTTATCAGTACCTTCCCCGCCATCGCTTTCATCTCTGGCGGGATCCCGCCCCGCGCGCGGCGTTCCAGGCAGGAACGTTTTTCCCGCATTTGACCAACCGCCTCCACCACCGCTCATTCGCAATATACCAGTTGACGGTCGCTTTTAAGCTAGATTCGAAATCGCGGCCGGGCCGCCATCCCAGCGCGCTTATCTTGGCTATATCGAGCGAATAACGTTTATCGTGGCCGGGCCTGTCATTGACAAACTTTATGAGACTGCGGCTCTTACCGAGCATATCCAGTATCGCGTGAGTCAGCCTCAGGTTGGTTATCTCGGTGCCGCCGCCTATATTGTATATCTCTCCGGGCCTCCCTTTATGCAGGACCATGTCGATCGCCTCGCAATTGTCGAGGACAAAGAGCCAGTCTCTCACATTCATGCCGTCGGCGTATAGGGGCAGCCTCTTATTCTCAATCGCATTCGTTATGAAGAGCGGTATAACTTTCTCCGGGTACTGGTACGGGCCGAAGTTATTGGAACTGCGCGTTATGATGACGGGGAGCTTAAAAGTGATGAAATAGGACCTGGCTAAAAGGTCTCCCCCGGCTTTTGCCGCAGAATATGGGCTATTAGGAAGGAGCGGATCGGTCTCTTTAAAAGAGCCCCGCTCTATACTCCCGTAAACCTCGTCGGTAGATATCTGTATAAAACGCTCGATGCCGCTTGCCCTGGCCGCCTCAAGAAGCGTATGCGTGCCAAAAACATTCGTACGGACAAAGCTGTGAGGGTCCGTTATAGACCTGTCGACATGCGTCTCTGCGGCAAAATTTATTATTATATCGCAGCCCTTGACGAGCCTCCTCACCAATTTATCGTCGGCAATATCGCCCTTCACAAATTTGTAGCGTTTATTTTTCGCCGCATCCTTAAGGTTCTCCAAATTGCCGCAGTAAGTCAGTTTATCCAGGTTGGTAATACGGCAGCCGTCATATTTGGTCAGCAGGTGCCTGATGAAATTGGAGCCGATGAACCCGGCCCCGCCGGTGATTAGCAGTCTTTTTTTAGCCATATATTAATGACAAATGACAAAATCCAAATGACAAATCAATCTTTAAATGACCAACATTAAAATATTTGGTTTTAAATGATTGATTTGGATTTTGAAATTTGTCATTCCCTCACTTCCCTTTCCGCTACCAGGTTGTTTGCCCTCAAAAGCGATTCGAACGTCCCCGCGTCTGTCCACCAGCCGTCGAGAATACTGTATGTCAGCTCGCCCTTCTTTATATAGGCATTATTGACATCCGTTATCTCGAGCTCTCCCCTGCCGGACGGCTTCAGTGTCTTGATAATATCGAATACCTGCTCGTCGTACATGTATATCCCCGTTACGGCATATTTGGATTTTGGATTCTTAGGCTTTTCCTGTATGCTCACTATCTTATCTCCTTTGAGCTCCGGCACGCCGAACCTCTCCGGGTCATCGACCGCTTTCAGCAATATCTTGGCGCCGCTTTTCTGTTTGACAAAATCGTTTACGCAATCCCTTATGTCCGTCTCGATTACATTATCACCGAGAATAACGACTATACGGCTCTCGTCCGCGAAGTGCTCGGCAAGCCGCAGCGCCTCCGCTATGCCGCCCTCGCCTTCCTGATAAGTATAGTTTATGTGTTTGAGCCCGAACTCCTTGCCGTTGCCGAGAAGCCTTAAGAATTCGCCTGCATGCATACCGCCGGTAACTACAAGGATATCCTTAATGCCGGCGTCGACAAGCGTCTGGATGGGATAATATATCATCGGCTTGGAAAAGATGGGCAGCAGATGCTTATTCGTTACCTTGGTCAAGGGATATAAACGTTTACCCAGGCCGCCGGCCAATATAACGCCCTTCAGGCCTTTCATCTTCTAGGTCCTCCAGTCGTAAAGTATCTCATTTTCGTAAGCATCCAGCCTGTATTCGTCGGGATTCTTGTAATCGTACGGTCGTGTCACCGTATTTATGACAAATGCTTCCGTATCGCTGATGCACTTGAAACCATGGTAAACATTTTTAGGTATATGGACAAGCATCGGGTTTTCGAGGCTTATTTCGAAATCATTTACTTCCTTATATGTCGGGGAGCTGGGCCGCGCGTCGTAGAGGGCAAGTCTCATCTTTCCATGTATACAGGTAAAGTTGTCGTCCTGCTTCTTGTGATAATGCCACGCCTTGACTATACCGGGATAGGCGGTCGTCATATAGACCTGCCCGAACTTCGCGAAAATATCGTCATCTTTACGGAGTATCTCCATAAGCCTGCCGCGCTCATCGGGAATAATCTTCAGTCTCTTGACCTTAACGCCATCTATCATTTAATCCTCCAACCACATTATTCGTCGTTCGTATTTCGTGTCGTGCCGGAATACGAGATGCCCTTCCACAAACACCGAAATCACTTCCTCCCGATCCCTACATAATTAAACCCGAGCCTCTTCATTTCGGCCGGGTCGTAAATATTCCTGCCGTCGACGATTATAGGCTGGCGCATGAGCCGCTTTATCTTTTTGAAGTCAAGCTCCTTGAATTCGTTCCATTCCGTCGCGAGCAGGAGGCAGTCGCTATTCTTTGCCACGGCATACGGGTCCTTGCAAAAGACCACTTCTTTAGGCAGCACCTGCCGCGACCTTGCCATCGCCTGCGGATCGTAGACCTTTACGGCGGCGCCCTCCTTATGCAGCATATCTATTATCTCAAGGGCCGGCGCCTCCCTGATATCGTCGGTATCCGGTTTAAAGGACAACCCCAGGATACCTATGGTCTTCTTCGGCAGGTTCCAGAGCAGTGTCTCCATCTTCTTTATGAGGAGGGCCTTCTGGCACCTGTTCACCGCCTGGACCTCTTTCAAGATGCCGAAATCGTACCCTACCTTGTCCGCAATGCGTATAAAAGCCGACAGGTCCTTGGGGAAACACGATCCGCCGAAACCTATACCGGCATTCAGGAAATCCTTGCCAATCCTCCTGTCAAGGCCTATGCCCTTTGCCACCTCCACTATATCCGCGCCGACTTTATCGCATATATCCGATATCGCGTTTATGAAAGATATCTTCGTGGCCAGGAACGAGTTCGAGGCGTGTTTTATTATCTCTGCGGATTTAATATCGGTCACAACTATGGGGGCCTTGAGCGGCTTATATAATTCCACGAGAATCTCTTTAGCCTTCCGCGACTTCACGCCGATTACGATCCTATCCGGATTCATAAAATCCTTGATAGCAGAGCCTTCCCTCAAAAATTCCGGGTTGGAAGCGACGTCGAACTTTATATTCCTCTTATTGAATACTTTTATGGTATGTTCCACCCATTCGCCGGTATTTACTGGAACTGTAGATTTTTCAATAATGAGGCGGTAAGACGGCATCGATGCGGCTATCTCCCGGCAAACATTCTCTACGAATGTCAGGTCGGCATCGCCGTTATCCCTGGAAGGGGTGCCAACCGCAATAAATATAACTTCACACTTTTTTACGCCTTCTTTGATGTTAGTGCTAAAGAATAGCCTACCTTCCTTTCTATTATGCCTAACCAACTCCTCCAAACCCGGCTCATATATAGGAATTACGCCGGCCTTTAACTGTTTGACCTTCTTTTCGTCATTATCTATACAGAAAACAGTGTTCCCGAGGTCCGCAAAGCATGTTCCGGTTACCAAACCTACGTATCCTGCACCTATAAAGCATATATTCATGGTCTACCCCTTAAAATAAGGCTAGGATTATAGCATAATATTATAATATGAGGCAAGTGGAAAATTTATGCTGAGTGAACCTGAAATATTAATGCGTACCCGCTTCTCCAAAACGCGGGCGCGAATAGGTCTGTTTGAGGCCAATAGGGGTTTGAGGGAATGCTTTTAGCCTGAATACCAACCATAGGCCCACCGTGCTGGTAGTGTCGAACCGTGCCGTAAGCTCGGCAACCCAGCAGTGCAGGTCTCTTGTAAGGGTATACTCGTGCTCCTCAAGGATGGCCTTATAGGTATTATATCGCTCGTAAGCGCGTATCTTCCACTTTTCGTTTATCTTCCATGTGCCGTCAAATGTAACGAGGCTGCTTTGGCCGTTGGTCGTATATTCGTATCTATTACTTATGGCGGCGGTCCATATATCCTTCCAGGTTGCGACCAAATCGACGCTCTCGCTCTGTATCCAGTAATGCTTTGTATCTATCGACATCGTCGACTGCAGGTAGGCCCAGTTGTACGGCATGAGTTCCAGCAGGAAATCCACGCTCTTGAATTTATCGTACTTAGATTCGAATAGCTCGCCCCTCTTCAATGTAAAAGCATAGTCGGTGGTGACCCTTAATGTCGCGAGGTCGATCGAGTTCATATTGCCCTCATCGTCCATGCGCTTGGTCTGGAGCCTGTTTTCAAGCCCAAACAGGAAACCGTTTGCCTTATCGATCGCATCGACACTGTCAAACTGATGAATTTTGTCTGCCGCGATCGAAGGCTTGTGGGTATAGTAGTAATCGATCGTGGGAGTGATGATGTGGCGCAGTTTATTTATATCCAGCCCCAGGACGTTTGTCTGAACCTCATATATCTTATAAAACTTGATGGAATTCGTAACTCCGGCGCTGAAGATATTCCTTATCTGGTTAGTCCGGCCGCCGGCAAGCCTCGAATAGTACGTATCTTCGATGCCGGCATAGGGAGTAATATTAAGGGACCGGAAAAAATTCAGCGCGTAGGAGAGGCGGTTGTAGAAATCGATCCTGCCCGAATTGAAATCTTTCAGCCCGTTGGCCGTATTGGAATTATCGAACGTGTGGTTCAGGTAAGCGGCGCTGGCGTTCATCCTGTAATATACGGGGAGTTCCTTTATTATATTATTATCCGGTATGGTTATGCTGTATTCCGGCAGGCGCTCGACTACGGTCAGGAATTTATCGAAGCGTTTCCTCATTAAAAATTCCGTCGAGAAACTGTCTTTTTGCGTTATGAACGTTAAGTAATTATCCGGCGTAGCGCCCAGCTCCTCGTATTCGTTATACAGGTAATCTTTTATTACATCCCTGTCGGACATCGTATTGAATTCAAAGAGCGCTTTAGTATCGGTCTCCTCGGGCAGATCCCACTCATGCCTTATCTGCCATCTAAACCTATCCCTGACCGCCCCGCTCCGCTCATAAACAAACTCGTTTTCGCGGGTAAAGTAGTATTTAATGGCGCCTTTACCCACATCCTTGGTTTCGTAATAATGATTAATACCTGCCGCAAGACCTTTCTTGGCCCTGTAGTCCAGAAGGATGTCGCCCTTATTTTTGTCGTCTATATAGTAGCGGTATGAGGTAAGGGCATAGTAACCCCAATCCTTTTTCTGGCCGGGGATAATAGTAATATGGGACTTATGTTCCTTGAGCGGCTGGACGTAATACGGGAAATAGAGGACCGGGACATTCTTTATGTACATAAATATATGCTTCGCCACCACCTTGTCGCCGAGGTAGACCATGACCTGTTTCGCCTGTATCCGGTAATGGGGCGTTTCCAGGTCGCATGTGGTAACATATCCTTCGCGCAGTTTGAACTGGTCCTTATGCTCTATCTTATTAACTTCTTCGGCCTTCCCGTAGAACGGCTTTGCGTTGACGTAACCTTTGAGGACCGAGCCTTTTTTCGTGTCGAAATTATAGTTCATCCGCTCACCGGTAAAGTAGGCCCCTTTCTGGGTCACGCGGACGTTACCTTCGGCTATAGCTTCTCTCGTATCCAGATATACGGTTATCTTATCGCAGGTAAGATCGATATCTTTATACTTTATCGATACGTTTCCGGAGCCTATGACCATCTTCTTTTCATGAAAATATTCGACATTGTCGCCGTTGACTATTATCGGTTCTTTGGGCACCTGCGGGGTAACTTCTTCCGGTGAGGTGAGAGCAAAAGCGGCTGGAGTAAAAGACAGGGATAGTACTGTCATACCAACAACTAACAACTGACAACCAATAACTATCTTATTTTTTCTGGGCACTCTGCCAATCCTTTAAAAATCTCTCTATGCCTATATCCGTGAGAGGATGCCTGATAAGCGCCATCAGTGTGCCATACGGCACCGTAGCTATATCCGCACCTATCCTGGCCGCGTCCAATACGTGGAGCGGGTTTCTCACGCTCGCCACAATGATCTGAGTCTTAAAGGAGTAGTTGGTGAATATCGTCTTTATATCTCTTATGAGATCCATACCCGTAAGGCTTATGTCATCGAGCCTTCCTATGAAAGGGCTGACGTAAGTAGCGCCGGCCTTTGCGGCCAGGAGAGCCTGTGTCGGCGAGAAACATAACGTGAGGTTCGTCTTTACCCCATCCCGGGACAATATCTTTGCTGCCTTGAGCCCCTCCGCCGTAAGCGGTACCTTTATGACTATATTCTTATGTACCTTTGCCAGAGGTACCGCTTCCCTGACCATCTCGTCGCATTTCAGGCTTATTACTTCGGCGCTGACGGGACCATCAACTATGGAGCAGATCTCTTTTACGACCGATATGAAGTCCCTGCCTTCTTTCGCAATGAGGGAAGGGTTCGTTGTGACACCGTCGATTATCCCTATAGCGTTTGCTTCACGTATTTCGTTTATATTAGCGGTATCTATAAATAATTTCACCCTAAACCCCTGTTTTAAATACGAAATCTTAATATCGAAATGCGAAACAAATCACGATTTCGAATTTCATCTTTGTTTAGAATTTCGACATTCGAATTTAACGCATATTATACTATGCTTTAAACCTACATACAACATTTTTACCCATTTTCTTCGCGTCGTAAAGCGCGGAGTCGGCCTTCTCTATCAGACTATCCGCCTCCTCTGAATCGCTGGGATACGTTGAGACCCCCGCGCTTATCGTAATATGCAGGGTTTCATCGTATGCCTTGAAGATATGCTCCTCGACCTTCTTCCTGGCTCTCTGGGCAACCAGCATAGCGCCTTCGGGGCCCGTCTCGGGCAGGACTATGGCAAACTCCTCGCCGCCGTACCTGGAGACAAGGTCTATCTCGCGCACGCTCTCTTTTATGATACGGCCCAGTTCTTTCAGGATAACGTCTCCAACGAGATGGCCGCAGGTATCGTTGGTGCGCTTGAAGTCGTCTATATCGATCATGAGAAACGCGAATTCGAACTTATATCGTTTCGACCTCTGCAATTCCTCGTTCAGCCGATCGTAAAAGTACCTGCGCAAATAGAGCCCTGTCAGCGAGTCGGTTATGGCCAGCCGCTCTACGGTCTCATAGAGCAGGACCTTCTTTATCTCGAGGGCGAACTGCATAGACAGTATCAGGAACTTCTCCAGATCATCCGTCGGCAGGTTCTCTACGGTCAGTATTGCCGCCAGCCTACCCTCATAGAGAAGAGGTATCGCCGTAAACGTCCTCACCCCGGGATCCTCGATCCCCAGGTCCTCCAGGACTTTAGCTCCGGAGGCTTTCGACGCGTGTATCTTCTGCGGACTGGCCAGGAAATTCCGTATAAGCTTATCGTAATTGGTTACCTGCTTCGTTGTCTCCTCGAGCGCTTCCTGCCAGACACTATAGCTCCTCTCGAGACGCGGAACTTTCTGCTCGTCCCAATTGAGGACCAGCAGATCGCATTTCCTGAACGAGAAGTTTCCTTTCAGGAAGGTGCTGAAGACGTTAAAGATGTCGATGAACCGGAGATTTTCCGACATCTTCTTCGTTATCTCGAAGAGATTCACTATCATCAGCTCGTCTTCCTTTACATCGCGCTCCTCGCCCTCGAGGGAGCTGAGCCTTACAAGAAGGCCGCTCCGCCGGGAATCCTCTTCGTTTAATTCGGATTCCAGGACAAGCCGCTCCGCCTCGAATATCTCCCTAAATTGAACGGCGCTTACCTGAAAAGCCGCAAATAGCCCCGCCGAAGCCAGCGCGCTTAAGTAATCCGCACGGCAGCCGAATATCAGGACCGGGATAAGGAGGGCGGTTGCGGTCAGGATGATTTTATACGACGGATAGAGATATCCCAGCGGGGACGCAAAAAGGAATAGAAACCCGACCACGAAGTAGTCCGCCATGCCGGCAAAACATAGGAACGATAAAAGCATACCCATTGCCGCGAGCGAGAGCATGTATACGATTTTCAGCCTTGGCAAACCTGGTCCCTCCCCCGGGCTTTCGCTTTATATAAACGCTCATCGGCTATTTTTATGAGCCCCTCGGATATAGATGCGTCTTCCGGATAACTCGCTATCCCTATCGAAACCGTAACATTGGCAACGTGCCTTCGAAGGGTAACAGGATTGTTCTTCACGGCCCGGAGGATATCTTCGGCATCCCGGAGGGCCTCTTTCTTGCCCCTGCCGCAAAGCATTATCACCATCTCCTCGCCGCCATATCTTGCCGTAATGTCGCCTTCTTTTATCGTCGAGCTCAATACGCGCGCAATATGCTTTAATATGATATCCCCGGCGGCATGACCGAATTGGTCGTTATATTTTTTGAAATGATCTATATCGAGCATGAGGAGCGAAAGGGAGCCCTTCCTCATGGCGGTACGCTTTACCTCCTTCTGGAGGCGCTCCATGAAATATCTCCGCACGGCAAGACCCGTCAGGGAATCCCTTATCGCCAGCTCCTGAGTCTTCGCGTAAAGAGAAGCGTTTTCTATGGCCACCGCGCCCAGGTCCGTGATTATATCCAAAAGCCTCAAATCGTCCTGCGTATAGGTAAATTCCCGCGGGTTATCCATCCTGAGGATGCCTATTATCTTACCGCCGCTCACAAGAGGCGCGGCTATAAGCGACCTGGATATCTGTTTCAGGCCCTCCTGGCTGTCCGTCGAGAACCTGAAATCCGCAACGACGTCTTCGACTATGAGGGGTTTCCTGTTCTTTAAGACCCACCTGTCGAAAAGGTCCCCTTTTTTGGCCGCTACGCGTTCGGTGCCGCTGGACGCCGAGAGCATAAGTTCCTGTTTTTCGGTATCGACCAGGAAGAGGAGTATCCTCCCCTCTTTACCGATGGTCTTGGTAGCCTTCTCCAATATCAACTTCTTTATGTCGTCGAGCAAAAGCTGTGTACTGAACGAATCGATAACCTCTTTCAGCACGGCATATCTCTTCAACTTCTCCTCTACGGAGAATATCCCTTTCCTTTTCTCTTCTATGTCATTGGAAAGGACATTGATATCTTCGCTCAATTTCTCCAGTTTCAGGCGGTAAAGGTTGGTAAGTTTACTCTTCTTTCTGCGGTAGAAGTGGCCGGCAATAGCACTTAAGAAGAACGATATTATTACGACCGAGTGGTCGATAATGCCGATCCTTAATACGAAGAGCAGTGCGAGGAAAGACGAAAAGATCGTAATACTGAGACCGAACATCGTACCGAAAGCGAGGTAGGCAAGGATGATGACTATATTGTAGGTGAATATGAGAGTGTCTGCCGATTTAACGGCGGCCGGGGCAAGGATAGACTGGCCGGGGGGTATCTTATACAAAAGGAATGTCAACAGGATGAATACTGCCAGGGAGAGAATTCCTAGAACCGCTCTTTTTACGGAAGGAGTCATCCGGTCAGATTATCGTCTTCTCTGTCGCTTTATCAAAAAAATGCACCTTCGACATATCGAATACGAGATCCATATCCTGGTTCAGGGTAGGCTTATTGTGCCCGCCAACTTTCGCAAGCAGGGGATTCTTACCGGTATTGAGATATAGATAAGCCTCCGCGCCCATCGGTTCGATAACCTCGCAGGTCGCTTTTATCGTATTGTCCGGCGGAGCCTCGGAGACGAATAGCTTATCGTAAATATCCTCCGGCCTTATACCGAATATCAATTCTTTATCGATATACGATTCGACGGCCTTCATCATCGAATCGACTATCCTCACCCTGAACTTACCTTCGTTAAAATAGTATTTGGCATCGCTCCTGGTTATCGTCCCCTTGATGAAATTCATCGGCGGACTGCCTATGAACCCGGCGACGAACTTGTTCACCGGCTTATCGTACAGGCTGATCGGGTCGGCGATCTGGTGGATGACACCGTCTTTCATCACGACTATCTTATCGCCCATGGTCAGGGCCTCGGTCTGGTCGTGTGTTACGTAGATCATCGTTGTCTGTAAACGTATATGGAGCTTCTTCAGCTCGGTCCTCATCTGCACTCGCATCTTAGCGTCGAGATTCGAGAGCGGCTCGTCGAAGAGGAATACGAGCGGCTTCCTCACGATCGCGCGGCCGACGGCAACGCGCTGTCTCTGGCCGCCGGAAAGCTCGCGCGGCTTCCTGTGCATAAGTTTCTCGATGCTTAATACCGCCGCCGCTTCCTTGACCCTGGCGTCTATCTCGGCCCTGGGATACTTCCGCAGACGCAGGCCGAACGCCATATTCTCATAGACGGACATGTGGGGGTAGAGGGCATAGTTCTGGAAAACCATCGCTATGTTCCTGTCCTTCGGCGGGACATCGTTGACACGCTGGTCGCCGATATAGACGTCTCCGGAGGACGCCTCCTCGAGACCTGCAATAATCCTGAGTGTGGTGGATTTACCGCAGCCGGAAGGACCGACCAATACTACGAATTCTTTGTTTTCGATACCGAGATTTATATCGCGGATTGCCTGGATATTTCCGGGGAAGATTTTTGTGACACTGTTTAAGCTAACCTGGGCCATATTTTCGTTGGTCGTTGGTCGTTGGTTATCGTTCGTGGTTCGTTATTAGTAGCTAGTATATCACAGGCGGCGATTAAAAATAAGACAATTCTGTTTTGCCTGCCGGCGGTAAAACCGAGGCGTGGCCGCGCAGGAATAGGCCCTGCGAAGCTCTGCCATAATCTAACTATTTATGAGCGAAATAGGCCAAAAGCTGCGAAAGCGTCTCCTTCATGTTCTTTCTTTGCACAATCATATCTATGAGGCCGTGATTTAACTGAAACTCTGCGCGCTGGAACCCGGCCGGGAGCTTCTGCCTTATAGTCTGTTCTATTACGCGCGGACCGGTAAAACCTATCAATGCCTTCGGTTCCGCCATTATGATATCGCCCAGCGAGGCAAAACTTGCCATGATGCCGGCCATCGTGGGATCAGTCAATACCGAAATAAATAACCCGCCCGCCCTGTCGTGCCGGCAGAGCGCCGCCGAGGTCTTCGCCATCTGCATCAGCGAATACAGGCCTTCGTACATCCTCGCCCCGCCGCCGGAACCCGAAACGATTATAACCGGAAGGCGTTTTTCCGTAGCGCGCTCTATAGCCCGCGTCAACTTCTCGCCCACAACGGAACCCATCGAGCCCATGATGAACCGGGAGTCAGTGACCCCGAGGATAACGGGCGCACCGGTTAAGTTACCCTCGCCGGTAATAACCGCTTCTTTCAGACCGGTCGCCTCCTGGTCTTTCTTTATCTTTTCCTTATAGGTCTTGGGCCCCGCAAACGAAAGAGGATCGAGAGACTCCATATTCTCATCCATCTCTTTGAAAGTACCTTCGTCTATGAGCAGTTTTACCCGCTCGTGAGCGCCCAGATTGAAGTGAAAATTACATTTGGGACAGACACGCATATTCTCGTCGAGCTTCTTATTGTAGATGAGCTCGTTACAATCCTCGCAGCGCGTCCATAAGTCGCTGGGTATATCGCGCTTCCTGGCGACTTTAACTATGGTATATTTAGGCTTTCGCGGAAATAGCGGCACGTTTAGATCACCTCTTCAACAGCTCTTTTGCCTTATCGACCGCCACGGCAGCATCCCTGGCGTAAGAGTCGGCTTCGATGGCATCGGCAAATTCCTGTGTCACGGGCGCGCCGCCAACTATAATCTTGACCTTATCGCGCAACCCAGCTGCTTTTAGCGCCTTTATCGTATCTTTCATCGAATTCATAGATGTCGTAAGAAGAGACGACATGGCCAGTATATCCACGCCGCCTTTCCGTATCGACTCGATAAATTTCTCGGTCGGCACATCTATACCGAAGTCCTCAACTTCGAAGCACGCGCCCTTAAGCATCATGCTGACAATGTTCTTGCCGATATCGTGGAGATCGCCCTTGACCGTTCCTATGACCACTTTGCCGATCGGCTTGATACCGCATTTTAAAAATTGCGGCTCGATGAGCGCCATCCCCGCGTGCATCGCCTTGGCCGATATAAGCACTTCGGGAATAAATACCTCATTATTTTTAAAGCGGCTCCCGACAGTCTCCATCCCGGATATAAGCCCTCGCTCGAGTATATCAGGAACGCTTACGCCGGCATCAAGAGCGGCCTTTGTGTATTTGACAACCCCCGCCCTATCGCCGCGCATCAGCGCTTCCTTGATATTTTTTAAGTTATCTTCTGCCATCTCATCCCCTCTATACTATCCACTAAATTTATTTATCACCAATCCCGACAGCGGCTTCGGGTAGAAATATGTGGATTTACGCGGCATGCGCTCGCCCAACTTCGCTATGTGCTTCACCTCGGACACCTTGGTCGGGTTCAAAAAAAACGCCGCCTTGAAGGCACCGCTGTCGACGGCCTTCACCGCCTCCAGGGGGCTCTTTGAAAAATCTATATTTTCATCCGTATCGCTTACGCCGAGGAGGCGCTGGAATATAAAGAGGTGCAGTATAGAAACATCCAGCCTCTTCCAGTCCCGCGGCTTATCCTTTATCGCATTATCGGATGCCGCTATATTCTTCAATTTGAGAACGTAAAAACCGCTTCTGCCCAGATAAAGGCCAAAAGCGTGGCCGGTGATAAGGAGATCGAGGGCGGATATCATCTTATTAAGGCCGGACACCTTCTTAACATCGAAGAATTTTCCTAATCTTTCTATTATATCACTCTTCTTTATATTTCCTAAGTCCTTTATAAGGCGGTGGGTCGGCAGGACGGTGAGCATCTTTTCGCTTGCTTCGACAAAATATACCATCATATATTTCGAATCTTCTGCCCCGGACTCTTCGGCATACATCTTCGCCACCGCATAACGATGGTGTCCGTCGGCGATAAAGAGGTTTCCGCTTTCCATACGGGCCCGGATATCGTTAATAAGGCGCGGATCATCCATCTGCCATACCGCGTGCCGCACACCCGCTAATTTTACGTCCATAGCCGGCTTATTTGCGGCGCAGAAATTCTTCAATATCCTGGTCACGGCGCTATCGTCGTGCAGTATGAATATGGGACTCAGGTTCGCTTTGACTGCGCGCATGAGATCAAGCCTGTCCTTCTTGGGCGCGGCAAGGGTATTTTCGTGCGGGAGGACTTTATCTTTAGAGCCTTTCTCAAGCGCCATAAGGCCGATGAAGCCGACCTGCTCGACCGGCTTATCGCCGCGCTTATAGCTCTGGGAATAGATGTAGAAAGAATCCGCCGCGTCGCGCTCAAGGATGCCCGCCGTCAGCCATTTATCGAAGAACTTCCGCGAGCGCGTATACCGGTTATCGGCGGCCGTATCTTTGGGCGTTATCCTGTTAAGGATCAGCCTGACTATATTAGATCTGCTCCGTCGGTAAAGTTCGTCCTGCATCCGCTTCGGGATAATATCATAGGGAGGCGCTACTACGTCCCGGAGGTTCCCGGCCCGCCGCGTATTATATCTGACTGCCCTGAAAGGTTTTAATCTTGCCAATTGCGGTTCCGTCTTTTGTGAAGCTCCACCGCCTTATTAGCGGTGGCTTCTTTTTTTACAGGGCTTCGCTCTTTCGGCTGCGCGAAACCCTGAACCGAAAGCCATTCTCACCACGCCCTTACAGGCATGGCTTTCTGGTTCATGGGTGAAGCATCATCCCGGCGATAGCGCCCGTTATATCCATAATAAAATCCACTATATCGGTCGTCCTGCCGGGGATAAAATGCTGGTGCCACTCGTCTAAAGCGGCATACAAGGAAATTATAATTATAGACAAAATTACAGCTTTTGCCAAGCTAATATTTGAGCCCGGACTTTTAACCGCCCTTAAAGTTAAAAACCCGAGAATGAGGAACTCCGCGAAATGGACGAGTTTGTCTATGTGGGGTATGTCGATCTGAGGTATATCCCTGCCGGGCATTGAGGATAGTCCGGATATAACCGCCGCCCACAGGATAGCGGGCGCCCATAGTTTAAACAAGCTTGCATATCGGCCGGTCATTTATCGTGATTCATCGAACAGCCCTTGCAGCCGTCTGATTTTGGATTACCGCAGGATTTTGAGGCATGCTTGTGGGAATTCTTGCGGGAATTAGAACCCTGAGCTCTTGTCGAAGGGTTCTTATAGTCCGTCTGGTAAAATCCGCTTCCTTTGAAGATAATACCGCTGCCGATCCCTAGGAGCCGGGTAACTTTACCGCCGCAGCCGGGACACTTGGTAAGATGTTTTGCCGTCATCGACTGGAAAGCGTCGAACCTCTTTTTACATTTATTGCATTCGTATTCGTAAGTTGGCATATTATTTAAATATTCTCCTCATTTTATCCATAAACGATCTTGCCATAGGCCCCGGGTTCCTCTCGGAGGCTTTCGCAAACTCTCTCAGGGTCCGCCGCTGCTCCGACGTCATATCCGCCGGCACGTCTATCTCGACCTTAACGAGCTGGTCGCCCCTGCCATATTCGTGCAGATGCGCTATCCCCTTGCCCCGCAGGCGGAAGACTCTGCCGCCGTGCGTACCGGCGGGTATCTTCATCATTATCCTGCCGTCGAGAGTCGGCACTTCGACTTCGCCGCCCAGCGACGCTATTGTAAAATCGATCGGCACCTCGCAGTATATATCGGCGCCGTGGCGCTCGAATATCTCGTGCGGCTCCACCTCAAGGTGAAGATACAGGTCGCCGGGTTTTGTGCCCTTTTCGCCGGCCTCACCCTCCCCGTGTATCCTCAGGCGCGCGCCCGTATCGACGCCCGCCGGTATTTTAACCTTGATATTCCGCTTCGTCCTCATCCTTCCCCTGCCGCCGCAGGCCGCGCACGGCGTCTTTATTATCGTGCCGTCGCCGCCGCATTTTTCGCAAGTCCTTATTATATTGAAGTATCCGCTCGACGCGCTGACTTTGCCGCGGCCGCCGCATGCCGGGCACCGCTCCGTCTTCGATCCCGGCCGCGCGCCCGAGCCGCCGCAAGTCTCACAGGCCTCGTAGCGCGGTATCGAGATCGTCTTCTCCGCGCCCAGGACCGCTTCATCGAAAGTTATGCCGATCCGGTATTCGAGGTCAGCGCCCCTGCGGCGTCCGTATCCTCTGCCGTGGCCTTCCTCGAAAGAGTCGCTGAACATGTTCGCGCCGAAGCCGAACCCGCGCAGCAGGTCGTTTAAGTCGAACTGCCCCCACACGTCCTTGACATCATCGAAGTGGTGAAAGTCCTGCCAGCTGAATCCGCCCTGTTTGAATGAATTATCGACCCCGGCGTGGCCGTACTGGTCGTATGTCGCTTTCTTTTGCGGGTCCATCAAGACCTCGTAGGCCTCGGATACCTCCTTAAATTTCTCCTCCGCCTCCTTCTTCCTGTCGGCGGGGACCCTGTCGGGATGGTATTTGAGCGCGAGGTTGCGGTACGCCTTCTTCACATCATCCGCGCCGGCCGTCCTGGGTATCCCGAGTATTTCGTAGTAATCGCGTTTCGTCGTCATTACTTTATCCTTATCTATATTTTAGCCAGCAATCCACGGAACATGAAGAATACTGCGCCGAGAATGCAGAGCCCTGCCCACAGATAATCCTGTTTCAGGTTCTCCTTCATGTAAAATATCGAGAACGGCACAAAGATCGACAGCGTTACTACTTCCTGCAGTATTTTGAGCTGTCCGAGATTCATAACCTGGTGGCCGATCCTGTTTGCCGGGACCTGTATCAGATACTCGAAAAGCGCAATGCCCCAGCTTATGATGGCCGCAACGATCCACGGCTTATTGTTATAGTTCTTCAGGTGCCCGTACCACGCGAATGTCATAAATACGTTGCTGAATGCGAGCATTAATGTTGTGATGATCAACTTATTCATGTTCCCTCGTATAAATTTTTCGTCTTCAGTCCGGCGTTTACTTTTAGGTGTTGCCTTGCGCTTGCCGCAAATCGCATTAGGCATGCGATTTGCTGTGCAAAATTGCGATGGCCGTCCAACCTGCCGGTAGTCAAAACTGTTTAGCAGTTTGTCCGGCCTTTTCTA